>Ga0194059_1000003_pt1 | contig 243925 bp, 206 predicted proteins | sample SepL6211m_MetaG_FD_163426 | JGI IMG/M metagenome (GOLD analysis project Ga0194059, IMG submission 163426) | Anoxic zone freshwater microbial communities from boreal shield lake in IISD Experimental Lakes Area, Ontario, Canada - Sep2016-L626-11m | ecosystem: Environmental > Aquatic > Freshwater...
TACCGCACGCAGCGGGTTGCCAAAGATGGCGTGGTTGTGGAGGTGTGGCTGACCGCGACCGCGCTGTTGAATGAAGCGGGAGACGTGTATGCGGTGGCGACATCGGAGCGGACCAGCGGGATAGAGTAAAAATAGTGTCTGAACCACGATTTTCAGGATTAAAGGATTGACCTGATTTTAATCGTGGTAATCCGATAATCCGATGAATCACGGTTCAGACAAGGGAGAGACAACTAATGACAACCACACCACCAGAATCAGCCCAGGAACTGCGACGAAGTGCGGAGAAAAAAACTCGTCTTGATGATCTGAAAATTTTAGAAGAGCAATATCCCGAAAATTCGCCGCAAATCATTCACGAACTGTTAGTGCATCAGATCGAATTAGAGATGCAGAACGAGGAATTGCGTCTCGCGCAGCAAGAGCTGATCTCCGCAAAAGCCCGCTACTTTGACCTGTATAATCTGGCACCGATCGGCTATCTGACGGTAACTGAGGGAGGTATTATCCAGGACGCCAACCTTACTGCAGCCACTATGCTGGGGGTGGGCCGAGGTATTCTACTCCAGAAAGTGCTGTCGAAATTCATCCATCCCGAAGATGCGGGCAACTATTACCTGCGTTGCAAGCAGCTTATTAAAACACGAGAGTTACAGGCCTGGGATATCCGGCTGATGCGGGCCGGCGGCTCGATATTCTGGGCACATATGAAGTGTACCGCGTCGGATGACAGAGACGACTTCTGGATAATCTTTACTGACATAACTGAACGCAAGCAGGCCGAAGAAGCGTTGCATCAGGCAAGTACCTATAACAGGCGCCTGATTGAAGCCGCTTTAGATCCTTTAGTGACCATTGGCCCGGATGGCAGGATCACTGATACGAACCAGGCCACGATGGCGATTACCGGTGCCTCGCGCGAGGAACTCGTCGGCAGTATATTTTCCGACTATTTCAGTGATCCGGATACAGCAACAGCAGGGTATCGGAAGGTTTTTCTGGAAGGGACCGTACGGGACTATCCGCTGGAGGTTGCCCACCGGGACGGCCGGTTGATACCGGTGCATTACAATGCCACCCAGTTCCGGGATTCAGATGGCAACGTCGCCGGTGTTTTTGCCGCAGCCCGCGACATATCCGCGCAGATACGGTATGAGGAGGCGCTGCGAGAGAGTGAAGAGGCTTACCGAACCGTGGCTGATTTTACCTGCGATTGGGAATACTGGATAACACCGGACGGCAGCATGCGCTATACATCTCCATCGTGCCAGCTTCATACCGGATATAGAGCTGATGAATTCAGGAAAGAACCGGAACTGATGGGTAAAATCACTCATCCCGATGACCGGGAACTGTTTGACTGCCACCTGCCTCCTGACCAGAGCGGATTAGTAGAAGGTGTTCGTAAGCACGAAAACGACTTCCGGATTATTACCCGCAGCGGCGAAGTCCGCTGGTTTGCACATGTCTGTCAGCCGGTTTATAGCAGCAAGGGAAAATATCTGGGGCAACGTGCCAGTAACAGGGATATAACTGGTCGCAAGCAGTTGGAAGCGGCTTTGTGTACCAGCGAGGAAAAGTACCGTCACCTTATCAGCGTACTGCCAGACATAGTCTATTCTTTTGACCTGAAGCGGGGCGGAGCATATTACTCACCGGCAGTGGAGTCGGTGCTGGGCTATTCGTCAGAATACCTGATGGAACACCCTATGTGCTGGCATGATTCAATTCACCCGGATGACTTGCAAAAAGTAGAATCAGCCATTGAAAACTTCAAAGCAGGAGTGCCTTTTAATCTGGAATACCGTTTTCACCACGCTGATGGTCGCTGGATATGGCTTAACGATCGCTCAACTGATTTGAGTAAAACAGAGGTTAAGGCGACCAGAATCGAAGGAATTGCCACGGAAGTAACTATTCGCAAGCAGATGGAAGAGAAACTGCAACTGGCCAAACTTCAGGCCGAATCCGCCAACCGTGCCAAGAGCGAGTTTCTGTCCAACATGAGTCATGAAATCCGCACCCCGATGAACGGCCTGCTCGGCATGACCCAGCTTCTGGGTATGACGGAGCTTTCGGAGGAACAGCAGGAGTATGTGGTTGCCCTCAAACTGTCCGGCAACAACCTGGTGTCGCTGGTCAACGACATACTTGATCTCTCAAAAATTGAAGCGGGAAAGATAACGATAGAAACGGCTGAATTCAGTCTGCGGCATGCCTTAGATGAAGTATATCTTATGCAAAAGTCCGCCATATTCGCCAGGAAGCTCGCCTTTAATATCACTATTGATGAGGAAATACCCCGCGTGATACTGGGCGATCAACTGCGGGTCAAGCAGATCATCCACAATCTGCTTGGCAATGCTGCGAAGTTCACTAAACAGGGGAGCATTACTATTGCTGCAGAGGTGCGTGAGTGGCATTATGGCAGTTGTATCATTCAGATCTCGGTTACCGATACCGGAATTGGTATTTCGCCTGAGGCCCTCGAAAAAATCTTTAACCCGTTTGTTCAGGAAGATGGCTCAACGACCCGCCAGTTTGGCGGCACCGGGCTCGGCCTGACTATCAGCCGCCGCCTGGCAGAACTTATGGGTGGCGATATCTCTGTGGAAAGTACCCATGGTGCCGGCAGCAGCTTCATACTGAAACTTCCGTTCACAATCCCGACCATACAAAATACAACTGGCATTATAGAATTTCCAACCGTACCAGTCTGGGATGGCCCTTCCTTGCGGATCTTGTTAGTGGAAGATCACCCGGTCAATCTGTTATTTGGAACAGTGCTGCTTGGCAAAAAGCATGGCCATGAAGTTGTAACGGCTGAGAATGGTAGAGAGAGTCTGGAAGCACTTGATAAAGGAGAATTCGATCTGGTCCTCATGGATATTGATATGCCGGTCATGAACGGTGAAGAGGCACTTCGGGAAATCCGCGCAAAAGAAGAGGGTACCTGTTCCCACCAAAAGGTAATTGCTCTTACCGCCTATGCGTTGCGCGATGAAAAGGAACGCTTTCTAAGTGAGGGATTTGACGGATATCTGTCAAAACCGCTGGAACAGAAGGAGTTGGTTGCTGAAATGAAAAGGGTTATGAATTTAGCTTGAATGTAGCCATGAGGAGAACTGTGATGCATGATAAACCCCGTATATTGATCGTAGATGACGATCCGATTAATGTTCGTTTGCTGACGAAGGCACTGCAGAGAACATACGATATTTGCACAGCAACCAATGGTTTTGATGCGATCAGTCAGGTTAAAGAGACCTCTCCTGATTTGCTTATTCTGGATGTGATGATGCCGGACTTGAGTGGCTTCGATGTCTGTAAAATCATCAAGGCAGAAGAAGCGTATGCCGATATCCCGATTCTTTTTCTGACTGCAAAGGATACCATAGAAGCTGAAATAATCGGTCTGGATCTGGGTGGTATCGATTATCTTAAAAAACCGGTGAACCTGGATCTACTCGAACTCCGGGTACGTAACCATATTGAATTGAAACGGCGAAATGATCTTATAAGAGAGCAGAGAGATCAGCTTGAAGCTGCACTTGCCCGGGTCAAACAGCTGGAAGGAATCATTCCGATCTGCTCCTACTGCAAAAAGATCAGGGATGACCAGCAAACCTGGCATCAGTTGGAGACATACATCAGCGACCATTCAGAAGCTCTATTCAGTCACGGCATGTGTCCAGCCTGTGCTAAAGAACAGATGGAAATCATACGGAACCTGAAATTGTAACAGACAATACATCCTTATTTCTTTAATAACAGTTAGTTATGGCCGAAACTTGACCCATCGCGGTTTTAGTCAAACTTACCCACATTTCGCACTGCCAATTTTACCACATCCCAAACGGAAGCCGACGGTTTCCCAAGGACCCCCTTCAATACCCGTTTTATGGCTCTACTGATGTGTTCCTCGGGGCGATCGCCAATAATCACTAAATCAATGTGATTGTTTCAACAACTCGCTCAATACCGCCAACTTCATTCGCGTAACGGATAAGATCAAAGACAGTTGATTCTGGTGTGCTCACCAAAAGAGGGGCGTAGGCACCTGGAAGCTCTTGCGAAATAGTCCTGTTGGTATTGGCCTTAGTAAAGAAGCGCAACCTGATCCTACCTACTATTATTTCACGCCGAGGGACATTGGTGATGACCTGTGTTTCTTGAATTGCCTGATGAGAGGAACCGTACAACCCGGCTGCAGACTGTAATGCAACGTAGTAAGGGCGGCCAAGCCACCTGAAATAATCGTCAAGCCACCACTCTATGGGTGGCACACCAACAGTCCGGTGTTCAGGTTGCACAATGAGAAAATATTGCTGCCTGGGGGAAACCCTGCGTATCAATCCCCCTAAATGGGCAAGCTGCTGTTTTGCTGCACTTACCGAAAGTCCCGTTTGATTGGTAAGTTCGTCCATCGAAAAAGAAACAATCCCTTTTACAAGCATCTCCTCGATGAACGCCTCAGCGACCCCCGGTAAATGTTTAACATGGTTATAAATCATTTGCGCATTGCATCTAAAATAGATTCAATATGCAAATATATTATTTGTAGTTCTGGATGATTTAATGATTCCGCAGGTTCCCAAAATATTCATTAGCAAATGCGCTAAGTCCTATTGTATAAAAACTTTTTTAGAAAACAACACCTTTGTGAACCGGCTCGCCATTGATCTCATGTTTTTTCGATAAAACGATAAATTTTAGATGACAGTGGGTTTCCCAGGGAGTGTAGACATCTTGTCCACGTTCGTGCGGATTTATGCACGAATATGTTTTGACTTCAAAAAGACCGTTGGCCATGCACCACAATCGCTACCCATCCTTGATCCGGGTTCCCTTCCTGACAATCGTGACAGCAAAAGGGGATTCCTCCTTCCGCCATGCATAGAGACATTAGTTGCAGCAGCAACATCCGTCGCACCAACAATAACCCATTTATTTCAACCCGTTACCGCCGAACTACTGCTTCTTGTCAATAAACATCGCTTCACCTCGTGCTGATTCCTCCCCCGCGCTATTTTCGTAACTACCAGTAATTTAAAGATATTAGTGTGAATTTACCGTTGGCATACTAATTGATGTACAAGTATGGGGGGAGTAAATAATGACCAGTTATCTACACATAGTATGTCTGCCGTATCATCTGCTTGTTGATGCACGGCATGTGCAGGAAGTGCTTGAGCTTGAGGCCGCAGACGCCCGGAACATTCACGGCTGTCGGTTATGGCGCGACAACTCTGTAAGAGTTCTGGATTTAAGAGTCATGCTGGGAGAAACAGCGCCGCCACGGCCGCAGGGAGGAATGGTTTATGCGGAAGGTGAAGCCGATGGCATCATGTTTCTGTGCGACAAGGTGCTTGGTCTGGTTCAGGCAGATGAAGCGGCCTTTAAAAAACTTGCGCACTCAATCGGACAGATGGTGCATCTTATTGACGCTGTTTTGCCGGATGCCGCCACCGGTCAACTGCTGTACCACCTGAGACTGGGTGTCATTTAGTGACGTACCAGGTACATCATGCGAAAACCATGCGGCAGGTCTGGAGGCCTTTCAAAAGCATACACCGGATATTGTGGTAACCGATATTCTTATGCCGAAGATGGATGGCTTAACCTTGGCTCAAGAAATTCTGCGCATAATGCCGTCAGTACCAATCATTGTTGTAGCCGTTTTCGAGCAGACCGACTATTTGCTACAGGCAATTAATATGGGAATTGAAAAATATGTTACCAAGCCGGTCAACAGTTACCAGTTACATGAGAGTCTTCTTAATTGTGCGCACCACCTGAGAACCGAGCAGTTAATGAAACTTCGAGTGCTGCGGAGAGAGTCGACGGTACACTTCAAAGACAGTCTGACCAAGAATGCTCCGGGAAACAATTATGCGTAAAATATTTTTTGCTGAAGAAACCAGATTCACATTATTCTTTTGCCTGAGTATGCTGGTATTAGTGCTCGTTATGGCAGTAGTAAGTTATTTTTTGCGCGAAAGTCCAACCGATGACAGCGTGGACAATAATCAGAATACTGTCGTTATTTCGCACGCGAAACAGGAGCAGGCTCTGCAGAAGAAAACGCGACAGTCTGTCGTTAGCTCGGTCAGAGAAGCGATAAAAAAAGGCAAATCGTTAACTCCATATCTGCAGCTTACTAATGTGGACAAAGATTCACCTGAATATAAAGAGATAAAGAAAATGCTTGATGATGAAACAAAAAGACGTAAAGCGGGAGGTGTGCGCAAAGAACCTACTGATTCAAATAAAATAATACGCTATTTTGACGAATCGACACCACGGGACAGGGCATCAGATGCTGCATATATTTATTTTGTTGATGTCTCCGGTATTCTTATTCCACATTTCTGTGTACAAATGGTATTAAAGCAGCACCTGCAGATGAAGGAATTCACTATAAGCGCAGATTCAGCAACGATGAACTTCACTGTGCCTTCCTATCAATCCGAGAACATCGGCAAGGGTGTCGCGGAATGGTACGATGCTCCCCTTGATCAAGGCACGTATAGAGCTGTTGAGGCGATAATGAAAGCCAGGAAGACCGTTCTGAGCATCACTGGCACGAAAGGCACAGTGTCCCGTGATCTGGCTGAAGATGAAATAAAGGCATTTCGCCGCATACTGGATGGGTACGCTGCTCTCGGAGGCAGTCTGAGCCATCTGCAAAGTAATAAGCTGTCTGAGAGAAAATAACTACTCCGGGAAGAGAGACCGATGGCACGCATACTGGTAATTGATGATGAGCCGCACATTCGCATTCTTGTAGAATCATTCCTCTTGCTGGACGGACACGAAGTAGATCTGGCGGTACACCTATATCAGTCATGTTTCTGAAGCTGTTTAGGCTATCGTCCGGACGAAGTGGCCGGCCGTATGCACTTCTACGATCTGCATCCCGAAGCCGGACGGGAAGCGTTCAAGGAAGCCGCCCTGGCAATGTTTATCCGCAAGGAGCCGTTTCCCAATTTTGAAAACCGCGCTGAGAGAAAAGACGGGGGGCAGATATGGCTCTGCACCTTCGGCAGCCCCATTTTGAGCGCTGACGGAACACTACTCGGGTACCGTGGCAGTGACACCGATATCACCGACAAGAAAAGTGTCATGGAGCAGTTGATTCATGCTCAAAAGATGGAATCAATCGGTGAACTTGCCGGAGGGCTGGCTCATGATCTGAACAACATTCTGAGTGTCGTTAATGGCTACGTAACTCTGGCGCAGCAGGGAATGGACAGGGAGCAAAAGCAATTTTCCTACCTTGATGAAGTCATCCGGGCATCCTCGCGCGCCGCCTCGCTCACCCGCAGTCTGCTGGTGTACAGCCGCAAACAGCAGATGAATCAGCAGCAGCAAAACCTGAATGCCTTAATTACGACCGTTGGCTCATTCATTGAGCGGATAATCCATGACAATATTTTGTTTACCCTTTCTCTTTGTGATGGCCCACTTGTTGTGAACGTTGATAAGGTACAGATAGAACAGGTGCTGCTGAATCTTGCCACCAACGCCCGTGATGCAATGGCGGATGGCGGAGCATTTACCATTGCCACAGCTGCCGGAAGCATGGATACACGGTTCGTTGCCAGCCACGGCTATGGAACGGTTGGCCGTTACGCCATTATAACGGTGACCGACAGCGGCCACGGCATGGATGAACAGACAAAACAGAAGGTGTTTAATCCGTTCTATACCACCAAAGAGGTCGGCAAGGGGACCGGTCTCGGTTTGTCGATGGTGATGGGTATCATCAAACAGCATGGCGGTTTTATCGACCTGCAGAGTGAACCGGGCACGGGGAGCGTCTTTAAGCTCTATCTGCCGCTGGCGGATGCCGGAGAGATTGAAGCAGAGGACATTACGGAGCAAAACACCCAGACTGGGAAGGCTAAAGGGACCATTCTGGTTGCAGAAGATGATGATGATACCCGTGTTGCCGTGGAGGAATTTCTGACCAGAGCCGGTTACACGGTTATTACCGCCGAAGATGGCCAGGATGCCGTGGACAGGTTTGCCGCCCGATACAACGAAATTGAGCTGGTGATTACTGACATCGTCATGCCCAAAAAAAGCGGAAAAGCTGCAAGCGAAGAAATGAGAGCGATGTCAGACAGCGTGAAATTCATCTTTGTCAGCGGCCATGCCAGCGATATTATCGAGCGTGAAGGAGTGCTTGGCGCTGATGTTGAAATAATTACAAAGCCGATCCTGCCGTATGAGCTGTTGCGGAAAATTCAGGAGCTCATACCGTCGTCAAAAAAAGGATCACATTCATGAACAATGCCTCGCCGGAACGGGACTATCTGAAAAGTCTCACCCTGTTATACGTTGAAGATGAAGAACTTACCCGCGAAATATTCAGCGAATTCCTGACGCGTCTCGTCGGAGTGCTGATCACCGCTAAAAACGGCGCTGAGGGACTGGATGCCTATCGGGAGCATTGTCCGGATATAGTCATTACCGACATCCAGATGCCGGTAATGGATGGCATGACCATGATGCAGGAAATCCGCACCCTTGATACATTCAAGTCGGTGCCAATCTTTATTATGACCGCCTTTGATCAGGTTGATTACCTGAAACGCTCCATCCCGCTTGGTGTCTGCGAATACGTATTCAAGCCACTTGACCCAGATAAATTTACCGAATCACTGCTGAGCTGTTCCCGCCGCCTGCTTGAAGAGAAAAAACTGCGACAGGCCCAGGATGAGGTTGTGATGTCGCGCGACATTTATGCCGATCTTTTTCAATTCGCGCCGATTGCCTATTTTGCCTTTGATTTCCAGGGGGTGATACGGGAGGCAAATCATAGCGGCAGACATCTGCTCGGCATAGAGCACCACCTGCTGGCAGGGAAGCCCTTTAGCAGTTTTGCCGTTAATGACGAGGGTAAAGAGGTTATTGCCCAGCACTTCGAAAGTGTACTGCGCAGAGAGGGGATGCAGAAATGTGACATCAGGCTCACCGGTTCTGACGGGACAGTGGTTTTTGGACAACTTCAGAGCGTCGTGGTGGGCTCAGGGAAAAAAGAGGATATGTGTATTCTTTCTTCTGTTGTTGATGGTACGGCTGGCGAACTAATGAAAAAAGAGATCCAGGGCGCCCTGGAATATGCCGAAAATATCGTTGAAACCGTTCGTGAGCCTCTTGTGGTGCTGAATTCAGATTTGAAGATCCTGACCGCAAACCACAGTTTTTACGACACCTTCAAAGTTACTCCCGAAGATACCATCGGCAACTTCATCTACGACGTTGGCAACCGGCAGTGGGACATCCCCAAGCTGCGGGTACTTGTTGAGGAAATCCTCCCGCTGCAAACGGTGATCAACGGCTATGAAGTCGAGCATGATTTCCCCGGTATCGGCCACAAGATAATTCTCCTCAATGCCCGGCAGATTTTCCGGGAAAAAATCGGTTCACACCTCATCTTATTGGCTATGGATGACATCACCGCGCGTAAACAGATAGAATCGGTGCTGCAGGAGAATCAGGAGCAGCTGCAGACTTTCAACGACCAGCTGGAAAACCGGATTGCGGAAGAAGTCGGCAAGAACAGAGAAAAAGATATCCTGCTGCTGCATCAGGACAAAATGTCCTCCATCGGGCAGCTTGCCGCCGGTGTTGCGCATGAGATAAACAATCCGATGGCGTTTATCGCCAGTAACCTTGTTACGCTCAAGAGCTATGTAGAATCTCTGAGCCAGTTCCACCAGCTTTTTCAGGGCCTGCTCGAAAAGAACGGCACTGTTCAAGAGCTCCTCGTACTGGAGGAAGCGACCAGGAAGCTGGACATTGCGTTCATCCTTGAGGATATCTCCCCGTTGATTGCGGAGTCATCCGAAGGAGCCACCAGAGTCAAGCAGATAGTTCATGATCTGAAGGGTTTTGCCCGGACTGATGAAAGCAGTTTCGAGCTGGCGGATCTGAATGATTGTGTCCGGAGCACCGTTAACATTGTGCGTAACGAAATAAAGTATGTTGCCGAACTCGACCTGCAGCTGGGTGACATTCCGCAGATCAGCTGTTCCAGCAATCAGTTGAGTCAGGTCATCATCAATCTGCTGGTAAATGCCGCCCACTCCATCGACAGCCACGGTTCCATCACCGTTACCACGCGTCAGGTCGATGATACGGTGGTACTGAGCGTCCGGGATACCGGAAAAGGGATGACGGAAGAGGTCAGAAAACGGGTCTTCGAACCATTTTACACGACCAAAGAGGTTGGCAAAGGGACCGGTCTGGGCCTCAGTATCAGCTACAGCATCATCAAGAAACATGGTGGAGAAATTTTGGTGGAAAGTGAACCGGGCAAAGGAACTATCTTCTCCGTTACACTGCCTATCCATGAGCGTCAGGAGAATCCGGCATGAGTACTAAAAACGAAGCGATCGACGTGATGTCGCAGTATACCGTTGTCATGGTTGATGACGAGCAGAATATCCTGCAGTCATTGAAACGCTGCTTCCGCCGTGAGCAGTATACGGTTGTCTGCGCCGGGTCGGGTGCCGAAGGGCTGAAGCTGATTGCAGCAACAGCTGACATAGCGGTTATAATTTCTGACCAGCGGATGCCGGAGATGAACGGCAGCGAGTTTTTGACCCGCAGCAGAGAGCTTGCTCCTGACGCGATCAGGATGCTGCTGACCGGTTATTCCGATATGGAGACGACTGTTGCCGCCATGAATGAGGGGGGAGCGACACACTACATCGGCAAACCGTGGGAAGATTCGGCGCTGCTGCAAACGGTGCGGGACGGCGTAAGTCACTACCATCTGACGATGGAAAACCGCCGTCAACAGGAGATTATCAACCGGCAGAATGAAGAATTACTGAGTTGGAATCAGAACCTGAAGAGCCGCGTGTTGGCGCAGACAGTCCAAATCAGGACACAGATTGATGAATTAAGGGCACTGAATCTGAGCCAGCAAAATAACTTTCATGGCATGATCGAATCACTGGCGGCACTGGTTGAATTGCGAGTTCCGAAATCACGACATCACTTTGCAGCCACAGCAGCGTTGTCGGTCGCCATGGCACATTCACTCGGCCTGCCCGACCATGAAATCGAAACCATCAGGACCGCTGCACTGCTTCACGATATCGGGAAGAATGCCATGTCGGACCACGCTCTCGCCAGAGATGACGACTCTTTTATTGATGATGAACTGCTCAAATACCGCACGCATCCGGTGCTGGGCCAGACCGCGATTGACTCGATTGCGGACATGAGACCGGCCGGCGTACTGATTCGGCATCACCATGAGCGCTATGACGGCAGTGGTTTCCCCGATGGACTCTCAGGTGATGCCATCCCGATCGGTTCTGCCATTATCGCCCTGGCGGATCTCTGTGACCGGGAGATGTCCCGCCAGAGCGGCAGGAACGCCGTGGATCTTGCTCTGGAAACGATTGGGCAGCAGGCCGGAAAAGCTTTTTTACCACTGTTACTTCCCCATCTGACCGCACCGGCACATGAACTGTTTGACCACCGCTTTGCACTGCATGATGAACTGCATGAACGTGAAGTGGCAGCAATAAAACTATCGGCCGGCATGATGCTGACCAGAGATCTCTTCAGCCGTTCCGGGCTGCTGCTGCTACAGGCATGGACCGAACTTGATGAAGCCAAGATTTTCGCACTGCAGCGGATTTTTACCATTGAGCCGAAGGCTGACGGCATTTATGTCGCCATGCATACGAAACCGGCGAACGCATAACCAAAAGCGGGAAAACAAGGCAAAAATGCGGCATGGAAGGTCACCAGTGGCACGTTCAAGAGGCTCATCAAGGCCGGCCTCAACTCCCTCAGGAGACCTCCCCCGAAAATAACCACGCTGCTGTTTAAGCCGTTCCTACATAATTTATCGCCGCTCACGTTGTACGCAACCCACCAACTTCCTTTTCCTCCCTTTCCCCCGCAATCCGGAAGAGTTCAGACCTCTGCTTTCGATAAAAAAGACAATAGTTGCAGCAGCAATAAACGTCGCACGCAAAATAGATTCATAATTCAAGCTTGTTAGCACTGATTTGCAGAGAACTGTCAACTAACGTCGTTTTTCACGCATATCCCCACCTGGTTCACAAATAAACATAACTAACTGAAATTAAACAATAATATTATTATTCATCGATTGGCACTCAATTTGTAAAACTACTACATCACCTAGCACGAAAAGGAGATCCTCAATGAAAATAAATAACAGGCGAGATCAGGATTATCTAAAAACCCTCACCGTGTTGTATGTCGAAGATGATGCCGATACCAGAGAGCAGTTCAGTGATTTTCTGCGCCGATCTGTCGGTACTTTGATAGCTGCAGAGAATGGTGTGGCAGGTCTGGAGGCCTTTAAAAAACATACACCGGATATCGTGGTAACCGACATTCTTATGCCGCAGATGGATGGCTTAACCATGGCGAGCGAAATTCTGGATATTAAACGGACAGTGCCGATCATTGTCGTAACCGCTTTTGAAGAGACCAACTATCTGATGCGGGCAATCAATATCGGTATTGAAAAATATGTCACCAAACCGGTCAACAGTTACCTGCTGTTCGAATGTCTGCTGGAGTGTGCACATCGCCTGAGAGCCGAGGAGCAGGTCAAACTTCAGCATCAGCAGGAGATTCGTGAAGAATGGTCGAAACATAACGAAATCATTGCCATACTGGCCGGCGGCATTGCTCACGACTATAACAACATGATGCAGGCGATCCTCGGCTATAGCGCGCTGGCCAAGATGCAAGTCGAGCCTGGTAGTGCGGCGAGTAATTACCTTGAAAAAGTTGAATATTGCGCCGAGGAAGTGAGTGGACTTGGCCGGCTTTTGAGATTGCTGGGCCACGATTTCTTTGGAGAAATGCAGCAGGGGATGATGATGCCGTGTGTCATCAATTCAATCAAGAGTGTGCTGACTGGCACCAGCATCTCTTTGAGCAGCGATTGTCCCGAGGATCTTCCACAAATAAAATTTGATGAACTGCAGATGACTTTCGTGTTTTCCGGCCTGGCAACCAATGCCGTTGCAGCGATGCCGACAGGCGGGTCGCTGCGGTTGACCGCGCAGGCGGTTGAAGTCTCCGAGCATGATTTTATGCTGATCAAGCCGGGTACATATATCCAGATTTCTTTGGCCGATAGCGGTACCGGTATACCCTCAGATGTCCTGCCGAAAATTTTTGCCCCGTATTTCAGCACCAAGCAGAAGTCATCCAAGAGAGGGACCGGATTAAGCCTGGCACTCTGCCGCGCCATCATAATGGAACATGGCGGCAGCATCGCTGCGGAATCGACACCCGGTGACGGCGCCACCTTCCATATCTGGCTGCCGACGGCCTGACAGGAGGCCACCGTGTCTGATAACAAAAATAAAATCCCGGCTCCTGCCATACCGACCATGAGCGGCGTTAAAGTCGAACAGGCCGGCTACACCCTGTATCTTCAGATACCTGACAATTACCTCGAATGCCGCTGCAGTTATCTCCCGCACGCGCAGGGTGCCATGCTGACCTCTGACGAACTGGCAGACACGCTGAAAAAGCACGGCGTGCTGGAGACAATCGATCAGCAGGCGTGTGAAGATTTTGTTGTCATGGCAGCAGCCGGGCGCCAGCAGCTTGATGTACTGCTTGCTTGTGGTACCCCGCCGGTGGTCGGCACAGATGAATATTTTCAATTAACGGCACCTTCTACTACGGTAATGCACAGCGATGATTACGATGGAGTCAGAGTTGATATGTATCATGTCACGACCTTTGTCAACGTGGTCACCGGTGACGAGATAGGGCGCATCATCCCGGTCGTACCGGGCATTCCGGGACGAAATATCAAAGGGGTGACGATTGTGTCGCAGCCATGCAAAGCGCTGAAATACAAGCTCGGCAAGAATATACATCTTGATGAGGATGGCGTGCTGAGTGCGACTGCCGTCGGCCGCTTCAGTCAGGTGGGGGGCGAGTTCTCCGTAGAGGAAGAATTTGTAGTCAAGGGGGATGTCGATTTCAACGTCGGCATCATTAATTTCAAAGGCTTTGTGGTAGTGCGTGGCGATGTTCTCGATCATTTTGACATTACGGCGACCAAGGGGTTGACCGTTTCCGGTAACATCGGCGTCTGCAGCATCGTCAGCGATGGTGATATCTCATTTTGCGGCATGGATGGCCAGGACCGGGGGAGCATCGTCTGCGGCGGTACGCTGCACGCTCACCATATTCACGCCACGGCCATTGAATGCAGCGGTGACGTTATTGTCGAAGTCGAAATTCATGATTGCAGCATCAAAACGCTCGGGCGGATTGTTGTCAACAAGGATTCCATCTCCGGCGGATCATGCATTGCCCAGGGTGGCATTGAGGCCAACAAGCTCGGTTCGCCGTCAGCTCGGCATACGAGTCTGCTCGTCGGCGTTGATTACCACTATGTCGAAGAGCTGAAACGGCTGCTGCTGGAGTTGACTGCAACTCAGGATGAGATCGGGGAAGCCGGTTCGCTGGAGGAAATCACTGAATTGCGCAAGCGAGCGGCCATTTTAAGCGAACGTATTGCAAACCTCCGCCATAAAACGGTTGCAGCAGCAAATGCCAAGATCAACGTAAAGAAAATGCTGCACGAAAATGTCCAGATGCTGCTTGGCGATGTGACTGAAACGGTTCAGGAGTTTCGAGATGGCCCGCTCACGATTGTCGAAAATACCAGTGATGGTGGTTTGCGCTTTATTCCAATGAGCAGCATGGATGTCAAGGCAACCGATATTGAACTGGCATGTATCCTGGAACAGAAAAATTCGAAAACGGAGTAACTCATGGCACACATACTGGTAATTGACGATCAGGAGCATATTCGCACTATCATGAAAGAATTTTTCACCATTGATCAGCATGAGGTGGATCTGGCCGAGAGTGGCACGGACGGCCTGAAACTGGTTGGACTCAATGTCTACGATCTGGTGATCACCGATGTCGTTATGCCGCACCATGACGGATTTGAAGTCATCCTGGCGCTCAAACGGCAGGTTCCCCCTGTCAAAGTCATAGCAATGACCGGCGGGGGTGCCATGCTTGATATTGGTGACGTTCTGGATGCGTCCTTGCTATTAGGAGCCGACAGAGTGGTATCAAAACCGCTTGATTTTGCAGAACTGCAGGCAGTGGTGAATGAGGTACTGGATATATGTTCAGTCAATATTCCGTAACGCCAAAACATGAACCTGGTCAGGACAACGACGAAATTATCAGTCTGTTGAGTGAGTATCAGGCGTTGCTCAGGCCGATAACTGTTCTGAACTATTATCGGGAATTGCCAATCACATCCGAGTCCTTGCTCAGCCGGTTTGACTACCATAAATTCGAGATTGCGGTTACAGGGATTCACGAACAGGTTATCCGGCACCAACTGCAGACGATACTCCGCCTTGAAGGATGTACCGTGCTGGCAGAGTGTTCTCCCGTTAAATCACAAAAGGACCGTCGCAGCATTTTCGGTTTTCGCTTTATCGAACTGCATGCAGCAAAACGTGAAGCGTTCCGGCTCAATATCGATGTTGAGTTGATTGTCGACTTCAGAAATCAGCAGGGCAAAATACCGGCCCGGATGATCGATATCTCCATGACAGGCTGCCGGATAAAGTTCGAATCAGGCACCGTGTCAATCGGGATGTTAGTGGTGCTGGAAATCCGGATCTTTGACCAGAGCAAAAGTAAGGAATTAACACGCAGTATTGCAGCCAGGGTTGTCAAAACATACGATGATACCATCAATTACTGCTGCCTTGAATTCATCGGTACCCCGAAAGAGCAGGATCTGCTGGCTCGCTACATTAACCAGCACCAGACGTCTCTCATCAGGGAATTCCGTGAAAAGAGAATACTACCGGCATAATTGGAAATTCTGGGCTGCGGATGATACCTGAGACACATTACACTGGATCAGAGTCTGACGGCGTTCCCCTGGCAGCTTTATTGCTTAAAAAAGATGATTGAACAAATTCATCGTGGTTGTGCATTCCCTTTTTAAGCGGTTTATGATAGGAGATACGCATGGGTGAAAAACTGATCTGCAATAATAAAAAAGCCTATCACGACTATTTTATCGAGGAGAAGCTTGAAGCGGGGCTGGTACTGCAGGGAACTGAAGTGAAGTCGCTGCGGGCCGGTAAAGCCAACCTGACTGATTCGTTTATGCTGGTGCGTGATGGTGAGGCGTATCTGCACAACCTCAATATCTCGCACTATGAATTTGGTAACCGTCAGAACCACCAACCGGATCGCAACCGCAAACTGCTGCTGCATCGCAGTCAGATCGACCGTCTCTACGGAAAAATCCGCGAGAAGGGTCTTTCGGTCGTGCCGCTCAGGCTTTATTTTAAAGATGGCCTGGTGAAGGTTGAGATCGGGCTTGCCAAAGGCAAGAAGCTGTATGACAAGCGTGAGGATTTGAAATCGAAGGACAGCCAGCGCGAGATGTCGCAGGCTCTGAAGGCAAGAAACAGGGATTAAATAAGAATTAGATTGCAGAGAGTCTGAATAGCGACTACAAGTTGTATGAGAATTACCAGTTCAAATATCTACACTGCTTTCAAAGGGGGACGTAAAGGTTTCGACGGGGAATTGAAAATCTGGGGAGCACCGGGTCGGGGCAGGTGGCCGACCTTAATAAACCTGCACGGCATTAATTGCCGACAATTATAACACTCCTGTTGCTCTAGCAGCTTAACAGGCGTCCCCGATCAAGATGCCGGTGGTAAAAAGGGGGCGTCACTCACTACCGGATAGGGGAGCGCAACGCCCGTAGCGCAACCCGAAACTCAACGGGATCGCCGTCTGACTGCCTTGTTCGTTGCGCAGGCAGATGGTTAAATCGAGCAACGGAATAACGGTGTAGAGTCTCAGATGCTAGGTTTTTCGGACGTGGGTTCGACTCCCACCGTCTCCACCATTCCCGTAGAGAGCGTCATAACTTACTAAAAGTGTGACGCTTTTCTATTTCAATGCGTTTGGATGAGGCAAGACGAAAAAACATTTTCATTCAAAACAAATATGTGGGAGAACCGATTACCAAATGGGGGCAATAGATGGAATCAAAGCACTTGATATTTGTATATGGAACACTTCGTTCAGGACACAGCAATCATCACCTTTTGAAAGATGCTAATAGCTACGGCGTTGGGAATACCACTGCAGACTATTCAATGTACCTGATAAGTGGCTATCCTTACGTCACCAGCTTTGAGCCAAGATATCCGATAGTTGGAGAACTCTACGGGATAGATAGCGCGACACTGTCAGTATTGGATAAAATGGAAGGACACCCGCGACATTATGAACGGAGAGAGATATCGGTAATTGTAGGAGATCATCAATATACCGCCTGGATGTACTTCAAAGACCCTCCTGGTTTACTGGTACCGAATGGTGATTTTTCAAAAACAACATATGGGAAAAATCGCTAGTACCACATTGCTCTGAAAAGTAGATACCGGCAACGGAAGTGAGGATTAAGTCAAACAGACGGTATGGGGTGGTTGCAATTTATGCAATTGGGGGTAAGCTAGTCCTGTAAACTCCGTCAAGATAATTTATTTTGACTTATCCGACGCTGTTTTTTTACACATGAAGGGAGGCATTATGGGAGATCAGAGGCTCTATACACGAGTAAAGGGTGATTCAGCAAACTGTATCCTGATGGAACTTGATGGTAAATCCTATCAGGCTATGCTCGAGGATATATCGCTCGGAGGTGCATTGATCAAGATAAGTGAAGGAGTTCCACATGGTTTGCATATCGGAGACGACTGTTCCCTGGAGCTTTGCAGCGCTTCAAATTCCTGTTCTTCGAAGCATTTATGCAGGGTAGTCAGATGTAACTTTGGCAGCATGGGTATTAAATTTATCACCATGAGAGATCATTGAGAATATAGTTTACATTGTGACGGAGCGAGTTCACCGGCTTATGAAAAGCTTATTACTACTGTTTTTGATGCTCATAACTGCTGTTCCAGCATTTGTAAATGCTGAGAACGATACTCCGGGGGCAAAAAGCGCACCTGAAGTTTTGCATTCAGACTCTTCCGTAGTGCCTGCTCCTCAACAAGCACCAAAAGAACAGAAGAAGATAAAAAAGAAGCACGTCAAAAAAAACTCCCCAAAAGGTGGTATGAAAAAACAAATCAGCATGACTGAAGAAGAACAACGCATCATGCATGCAAGAAATAAGGCGGACGGTTACCGGTTGACGCAACGAAAACCACAGAAGCAACCACGATAAATTCACCCATCTTTTTGGCTCAGGTTTGCCCTCCTTCCGTTTGGTTCATTGTGGCGCCGTGATAATATTCCCTGCCATGAATCATCCAGGAAATATTTTTCAACACCTGGCGCACCCTTCAACTACAGTACTTCTCTTATTTTTTTTCTCAGGCGTAAAATAATTGCTTTGACTGCTTTGCCCGATTTGGAATTTTTCAAATCATTTTGATACATCGGGATCAAGGGATGAAAAATCTCCTGCTTCAAAAACTCCACTAAATCGTGAGATGTTTGTTTTGCCTTTTCTCGTATGGATATGTCGCGGGCAATGCACATGACACCAATAATTTCACCACCCGGCAAAAACCATGGAAATTTGGTTACAGAAATAGTTACTATTTCGCCATTTTTGTGGGTTATTTTTTCGCGAATATCTTTGATCGGCTGACGATTTTTCATAACCCAAATATCATCATGAAAAGCCTTTTCAGCTTGATTATGAGGCATTAAATCAAAATCCGTGTGGCCTCGGATGGTATCCATATCCAGGCCGTAATGGCGCGCCTTGGTGTCGCTGGCACATACTATTTTTCCGCCGATGAATTCTCCCCGTTCATTGGCGAAATATTCCTTAATCACAATAGAATCACTGGTATTTTTTAAAAAAGCATTAAATATCAACAATTCCTGGATTGACCGTCCCATATCTACCTCCAGTCTACAAACTATGCTCAACTACTTACTGCTCTATTTTTGTTCCCGGAACCTACAGAAAACGGTTTCCCAGCAGTTCCGATTTAACGTCATCGTCAATAAAGCTTTCTTCAATCGCCTCTCTGGCCCAGGACTCTTTGCATTGTGCCAAAACTCTGGCGGCGCCTTCCGCTATCGATGGGACATTATTCCAAAGGCTGTTGCGAATCGACCGCAGTTCATTTGGAGTTGCTTTCCTGCCATCAGCCCAGCCCCTGCATTGTTGGCACAGAAGCGCCAGAGTGTCCAAGCCGGGCGGCGCATCCGGTTTATAATCCCATACCCGCAGGTCGTCCTTGCTCTCACACCATTCACACTTGAAGCCCGCCCGCTTGCCGATGGCTTTGCCAAAGGAACTGAGCGCATCCAAACGTTCTTTATTACCCTGATACCCTTTTGCCATGGTTAGACCCCTTAAGCTCATAAGCTTTGTGCAGCTCTACCAGACTGTCCACCATAATATCACTAAATTCCGGCCAGCGCTGACAATCCGGGCGTCCAACATGGACTGTGATGGCACCGGCAGCTCTCCCGGCCTGCAGGTCAAAAAGGTAATCTCCTACCATGACGACACAATCGGCATCAGCCTGCCATTGTTCAAGCAGATGGAAAATACCCGCCGGGTCCGGTTTTGGAGAGACCTCGTCACGGCCAAGCACATGGCTGTCAACGAAATAACAACGTGCTCTGATAGTTTCCAGAGTCTGCAGGGCGATCTCACGACTGTTGCGGGTCAAAATGCCCATCCGTATACCGAGGCTTTCCAGCAGGGCAAGAAGGTCTAATGCACCCGGCGCCGGCACAGCCTGGCAGGCAAGATTATATTCGATATCGAACAATCGGCTGTGGCGAAGCGCAGCCTCTTCAGGCAAAAGCGTATCCAGATGCCCCAGAATGTCGGCGTCATCAGGTATTGAAAGTTCACTGCGAATAAACGCAAAGTCATGCACAGGCTGTGTCAGGGTGCCATCGAGGTCAAAGATCCAGCAACTTCGGCTCTCAAGAAGGTCGATCGCGCTCGCATTCATATGTTAAACCCCAGATCTTCTGGCCGGACCAGACAAACCTCTCCAGATAAAGCCGACACCTATTATATTACCATTTTCAGACTTCTCATAAAATTAGCTGACGGGAGGGCAGAATAAGATGAGTACAGAGGGGAAATTATTACATAACGAATCGTGTTTTCAGATGTTTTGTCATTTATCTGCAATCCGTTTTTTAAGTTCTGCATGCTCCTCAGCAAGAATATCGTACTTTCGTTCCAATTCTCGAATCTGATCAAACAGACAGGCAATCGCTTTGGCTTCGGGGTCTGGCAACTGTCCATGCTGCAAGTCAGCGCGCCCTTCGTCCTTTTTCTCTTCAGCCATCACCATTCGTCCCGGAATACCGACAACTGTGGCATTATCCGGAACCGCTTTGACAACAACCGAGTTAGAACCGATTTTTGCTCCTTTGCCAACGGTGAAAGGTCCCAGAATTTTGGCGCCGGATCCAATAACCACATTATCAAGCAGAGTCGGGTGCCGTTTTACCTTATCCCAGGTCACCCCTCCCAGGGTAACGCCATGATAAAGAGTTACGTTATCGCCAATTTCTGCTGTTTCACCGATAACCACTCCCATGCCGTGATCGATAAAAAACTTTCTACCGATCTTTGCTCCGGGATGGATTTCAACGCCGGTAAAAAAACGCCCGAGATGCGAGATAAATCGCCCGGCAAAAAAGAATTCATGAGTCCAGAACCAGTGTGATATTCGATAAAACCAGAGCGCATGAAGTCCCGGATAACAGAAGATTATTTCCCACACATTTCGGGCTGCCGGGTCGCGATCAAAAACCGAGTTAATGTCTTCACGAATATGTTTAAACATAATTTTGCGTAACTCCTCTAATCTGGAGATATTGACGAGTTCAGACGTAGCATACTGACCGTAAACCTGTCAAATCCATTTCATTCCCGGGTAGCAACTTCCTGCTCGACAAAAAGGCTGATTATTCATATAACAGGTTCGTATACTACTTAAACCGTTATGGAGTTACCGTGGCTACGCTCACCCTGTCCGCTCCTGCCAAAATTAATTACCTGCTTGATGTCATAGCGAAACGATCTGACGGATACCACGATCTCCGCATGATCATGCAGCGGGTTAATCTCTGTGATCAGCTTACGTTGACCGTGACCGATTCTCCTGACATCTGCGTCACCTGCAACTCACCAGATGCTCCTGACGGACAGAAAAATATTGCCTGGAAAGCGGCACATGCACTCCTGGAACGTGCAAAAGCCATTCAAGGGGTAACGATAGAAATAACAAAGAACATTCCAACGGCCGCCGGACTGGGGGGCGGCAGCAGTGATGCTGCTGCCGTCTTGATGGGGATGAACGAGCTGATGAAAATTGGCTTTTCAGACAGGCAACTGATGGAGATCGGTTGCACAATTGGCGCTGATGTCCCCTTCTTCATTTTTAAAAAAACAGCACTTGCCGAAGGAATTGGCGAAAAACTTTCCCCCATGCCGGAAATGCCAAAGTGCTGGATATTACTTATAAATCCAGGCATTCATGTGTCAACGGCCTGGGTCTATCGATCTTTACAGTTGACAAGTACCAGAGAGCTGAATAAACTGCCGGAGTTTTTCGAGTCAATTGAACATATCGCTTCGATTTTATCTAACGACCTCGAAGCAGTAACCATTTCTGCATTTCCGGTAATTGCTGAAATAAAATGTCGCATGGTAAATTATGGCGCCGTTGGCAGCATGATGTCAGGGAGCGGTCCAACAGTTTTTGGTATTTTCAAAGATTTTGCTTCAGCAGAAGTTGCTCGTCACCACATAACTTACGGCACAAACTGGTTTTCAGCAACTGTCGAAACTCTCTGATTTTTTATTGGGGCGTCGCCAAGCGGTAAGGCATCGGATTTTGATTCCGACATTCCCAGGTTCGATCCCTGGCGCCCCAGCCAATAATACAAGCGGGTTCACATACATTGTGAATCCGTTTTTTTATGCCTGATTGCCTGATTGCCTGAATGCGGCGACTCACTAAAAAAAACTTGCATTGATAAATTGAATCTGTTATGTACTCGCAGCTTTTTAATTAAAGCCCCCGCGCCTCACCAGAACGACACTGTTTTAAAAAATCAGGTCTACATTACCCATACAACACGATAATACTAAACTGTCCGCGAGGTCAGGCCGGAAAACCTACGGGTCTCACTGAGACAGCCGGGTCGCCGAAATTCCAGGTAACGCCCCGGCTGTTTTTTTGCCCGATGACGGGCTTACAAAACAACGGTATCACTCAGAGCAGAACCATTGCTCATCTATCGTTAGATTTTTTTATCTATTGAGTTACATGCTCAAATTACGAAGGGGGAACTGATGAAACATAAGCATCTGAAATCAAACGTATTACATTCTCGCGTATACTGCAGGGTCCTACTGGTCCTACTCTTGCTGACTCTGCACATTGCCGGCACAACAGAGTGTCAGGCTGTCGTGCTTGGCAAGGAAGCACCCAAAGCTGTTGTTCAACCAGTTTCCGGGTATCATCCTGATAACGTTCTGGCGTGGGACAATAAACTGCAGATCAAAGATGGTGAACTTATTGTCAAATACCGTCCCAATATTTCCAGGCAGAAACGGGACGCCAAGCACAAAACTCACGGTTCCCGCCGCATCAAGGAATATGCACATCTCCGTATGGAACATGTCAAGCTGGATGCCGGCGAAACGATATCAAAGGCTCTGCATCGTCTGAGGACCGATCCGGATGTTGAGTATGCCGAGCCGAACTATATGGTAAAAGCACTGTCAACCCCTAATGACAATTACTACAACCTCCTGTGGGGCATGACGGCCATGCAGGCGCCGACGGCATGGAACAAGAGTACCGGATCAAATGATGTGGTCGTTGCGGTTATTGATACCGGCATTGATTACAACCACCCTGATATCAAGGCTAACCTCTGGATTAATTCGGCAGAGTTGAACGGGACTTCTGGGACAGATGACGATGTCAATGGCTACAAGGATGACATTTACGGCTGGAACTCTGTTGTGGACAACGGTGACCCCATTGATCACAATGGCCATGGCACACATGTAGCCGGCACGATTGGGGCGGTCGGCAACAACGGTCTTGGTGTGGCCGGCGTGAACTGGAACGTCAAAATTCTTGCCTGCAAGTTTCTCGATGACAGCGGATCAGGTGCCACATCCGATGCAATCGAGTGTCTGGAGTATGTGAGAACATTGAAAAACAAAGGGGTTAATATTGTCGCAACCAACAACAGCTGGGGAGGGCCGGGGTATTCCCAGGCTCTCTATGACGCGATCAAGGCCCAGGAAGATGCCGGCATACTTTTCATCGCAGCCGCCGGCAACTCAGCTGCCGATCTAGATTCTCCCGGTGCTAACGATTACCCGGCACTGTTTACCCAGGCGCTGCCAAACGGGCCACTCGGCCTTTCAAACGTGATTACCGTTGCCGCAACGGATGTAAATGAAAACCTTGCCTGGTTTTCCAATACCGGACGCACTGCTGTTCAGGTTGGAGCTCCGGGGGTTGACATCGTCTCCCTGCGCGCTGCAGGAACAAATCCGTATGGCGATACCACTCATTTTGTTCCCGATGGCGATACGAATGCCGAGTACTATCGCCTGAACGGCACCTCGATGGCCACACCTCATGTTACCGGCCTGGCAGCTCTCCTGAAAGCAGATAACCCCGGTCGTGACTGGCGTTCGATAAAAAACCTGATAATTTCCGGCGGCGACAAAATACCGGCACTCGAAAACAAGACTGCGTCAGGGAAGCGGATCAACCTTGCCAAATCTCTCTCCTGTACTGATCAAACAGTGCTGTCAGCAGTACAAATTCCGAAAGCCCTCACAATCGGAGTGCCCACCGTCTTGTCGGTCATGAGCATCAATTGCGATCTGCCAATCGGTCCGGTGACCGTAACCTTCAACGACCCGTCCATTCCTTCTGTTGAACTGCTCGATGACGGTCAAGGCGCGGATCAGGCTGCGGGAGACGGCATCTACTCTGGCATGTGGACGCCAACCAGCAGCGACTTCATCACACTTACCTTCACGTCACCATTGGGCAGCATATCCTATAGCATTGCGACAGATCTCAGCACGAACTTCGGAGCACCGCTGGACCTCTGGGAGATTACCCTCCCTGTCGACGGCCAAATGCCGGGACCGGCCATGGCGATCGGAGCTGACAACAAAATTCACATTGTCGGCACGTCTGCTGCGGGGATGGAGGTGCTTGCCTATGCTCCGGACAATGCGCTGCTCTGGCGCAGTACCATTGCAGGTGGAGACAGAGGGAAATCGATTGCGGCAGACACTTCAGGTGCTACGTATATGTTGAGTAATTCAGGTGAGTTATTCCGGTTTGCCGACGACGGTACGCTGTTATGGCGGACGACCACCGGGCTTGCCGCCGGTCAAAGCATGGAGGGGCAACGGAAACTGGTACTGGAAGCGGACGGTACCGTTGCCGTACTGGGTGGTGATCCTTCCGATGGCAAGACTATTCTCATCAAGAGATTCAGCCAGGACAGCACTCTTATTTCAACATGGTACTATACCGACCAAAACAGCAACAATCTTACTGCAGGTGATATGGTTGCCGATGCAAACCGCAACTTTTATGTCATTGCATCGAAAAATACTGTTTCACCATGGACCGACTACGATGTGGTGCTTGTTAAATTGAACAGCGCCGGAACTGCGGTATGGACCCGTCAATACAACAGCAGAGGTGAGGCAACGAACGGAAGTACATGGTGGATATATGAGGGAAGAGACACTGCAAGATCAGTCCTTATCGATAAACGGGGATATGTACTGGTATCGACGATAGCCAGTTATTACTCATACGGCAACAAGGGTTCATATCTGACGTATGATCAAAACGGAAACCTGCTTTTTGAGAACTTTACCACCCCGGTTGCCGCCAACCAGATTTCGGAACCTTGGTATGGAGAGCCGATTGACATGGATATAAACAGTTCCAACCATGTTATGATCGGAGGCAGACAATATTATTATGCTTACTTTGACTATTACTCTAAACTGATAAATGTAGACTTGAATAACCCTGCGATCGCTTATGGCCGCTGGGACGGCAGGACAAAATATACCGCGGCTACAGCTGTGAAGCATGCAGCCAATGACGACTTGTATATTATCAAAAACTCTTCGTCAAACAAAGAGGCATACCTCAGTAAATCACAGTATTCACTCTATTATGTTACCAGAAGCCTTCCCGAAGGTGAGCTTGGCGTCCCCTACCAGACGCAACTGCAAGCGAAATTCGGTGCCAAGCCCTATACGTGGAGTGTTGCCGGCGGCGTACTACCCGATGGCCTGACGCTGGATTCCGTGAGCGGCGTAATCAGTGGCACACCGACGCAAACCGGTGACTATGCTGTCTATATTCGACTGACTGACGCAACTGGCGGCAAAATTACAAATACCGGCCTCAGTATCACCATTAACAACAATCCCGCTGTTACCACCGGCACCGTGCCGAATGCCGTTGTGAATACCCCCTACAGCCAACAGCTTTCCGGGGCGGGCGGTATAGCACCCTATACCTGGAGTATCGTCGGCGGCCCCCTGCCTGACGGCCTGCTTTTTGATGCTGCAACGGCTACAATATCGGGTGCAGCGCTCGTTGACGGCACGTTCGCCTTTACAGTAAAAATAAGCGACAGCCTGTCCAACAGCTCAACAAAGGATTTTGTACTGACCGTCGATTATACTCCGCCTGTCATACAAGGTTCTCTGCCCCCGCTGCTGGAAGAGGGGCGGCAGTATGACCTTTCCCTCGGTGTGCTCGGCGGGTTGCCGCCATTCAGTTTTGAAATTATCGCGGGGGCGCTCCCTGCAGGAATGACTATTTCCAGTACCGGCAGAGTTGTCGGCACTCCCATAGCGGCCGGAGGCACATCGCTTACCCTGCGTCTGACCGACAGCCGGGGTAACAGCACTGACGCGAACTGGTCACCGACTGTTCAGGCGAACGGCGGCATGAGCGCGGTATCTGATGACCAACTGGTACTGCCCGCAAACCCCGTACTTGGCAGTGCCGGAAGATCCGTTTACACGTTTGTAGGGAATGATCTGGCGGAATATGCCGCAACCGTGCACTATGAATACGTCGGCAGAATGCTTTATTATACCTTGGCAATAATCAAGAACAATATCCCCCAGTTTTTCTATAGATTCCCAAATATCGCCAGTTCTCCACAATACTTTACCGGATTACTGGTTGATGAGTCAGGTTCGGTCTATCTTTCTTTTACTACGAATAATTCAACAGAGTTCGTAATGAAGTTCGTGAACGGAAATGTTGCATGGTCTACCTCATCAACTGGGTCTGCATATTTCAAAGACGGGACGAAGAGGCTGCAATTTGGTCCCTCCGATATACGGTACCTGCGCCCCGGTGCTACCATAGCACTGCTTAACCGCCAGACTGGTGCCATAATCTCTTCCATTACAGCAGAGAGTGACACCATCGAATTTGCTTCGGACAGCAGCGGCAATGTCATTACTGCGGGGAGAAACGACGTCAACAAGTACACCGCCAGCGGCACAAAGCTCTGGACGTATTCCTTCAGCACCGATTATGTGTTCCAGTACCTGCAGGGAATTGCCGTTGATTCAGCGGACAATATTATCGTTGCCGGCTCCGGCGGTTTTCCTTTTACGCTCGCATTAGGCAAACTTTCGCCGCTGGGAACGCTCAGCTGGACAAAATATCCTTCCTCTGTCTACGATTCAAACGCAAATTGCCATAACTACTACTCACCATGCGTGGTGACAACAATGGACGATTTGATATTCATCGGTTCAACCACCCTGGCGCTCTTTGAAGGTAACGGGTCCATACTGGGGGTGACCCATGTCAATGGAGCGGACTCAACAACCGGTGTATTTCCGATAAAGGGGACATCCGACATATTCCTGACAGGAAAGGCAAATATCCCACAAACAAGTAATTACAACTATTTCTTCCACCGGTATCATCTCGGCGTTGATTTCATAGCTCAATCTGTGGCACCGGCAACCGTCGGTTCCCCCTATCAATTTCAAATGCAAGTCAAGGAGAGCTTCGGACCTTACACCTGGCAAGCGACCACACCGCTCCCGGGAGGTTTAACCCTTGATACCGCCACGGGTGTAATTTCAGGTATCCCCCTTTCTGCCGGCGACTATGACTTCACGATTTCAGTAGTGTCTTCAAAGTATTCTTACATCAAGGGGGGACACACCTACCACCTGACTGTTCTTGAACCGCTCCTGGTGAACAACGCCGCCCTGCCTGCCGGGACAACCGGCATCAGTTATCAGGTATCTCTGATCGCCACCGGAGGGGCTGCTCCGTATTCCTGGAGCATTACCGGCGGCAGCCTCCCTGCCGGTTTAACCCTGGACGCAGCTGCCGGCACCTTATCCGGTACTCCTACCACTGCAGGAAGCAGCAGTTTCACCGTCCAGGTGGCCGACAACGGTTCAAACAGTACTGCCCAGGCGTTCAGCATCACTATAGCAAACAACCTTACAATCAATACCACTGCACTACCAGATGGCACCACCGGCAGTATCTACAGCCATACTCTTTCATCTTCAGGCGGCTACGGCGCCTACAGCTGGAACGTCAGCGCCGGCACACTGCCGCAGGGTCTGAATCTCAGCGCTGACGGCATCATATCCGGCACACCTACGACTGCCGGCAGTAGTAACATCACTTTTCTGGTAACTGACAGCAGTTCCAATAGCACCAGTCAGTCCTTCACCATCAGCATCATCAGCAATCTGGCTGTTTCCTCAAACATCCTTTCAAGCGGCATTGCCGGCAGTCCCTACAGCCAGACCATCGGTGCCACCGGCGGCTACGGCAGCTACAGCTGGAGTCTGGCCTCCGGCACTCTCCCTGCCGGCCTTGTCCTGAACGCAAACGGCATCATCAGCGGCACCCCAACTGAGGCTGGCAGCAGCTCATCCACCGTCAAAGTAATCGATGCGGGCGGCAACAGCGCCGTCTCCACCGTATTGAGCATCACCGTCATTCCAGCCGCCCCGGTCGTCACCACCGCTGCCCTGGCCGATGGCTACACCTCCAGCGCCTACAATCAGACGCTGACCGCCAGCAACGGCACCTACCCGCTCAGCTGGAGCATTGCCAGCGGCAGCCTCCCCACCGGCTTGAGCCTTACTGCGGCAACCGGGGTTATCGGCGGGGCTCCAACCGCTGCGGGTCCATTCTCCTTCACCGCTCAGGTCATTGATGCCTCCGGCAGAAGTGTCCAGAAGAGCATGACCATCACCATCTACACCTTGCCGTCCATCAGCACCTCAACTCTTGCAACCGGCACCGTCGGCAGCACCTACAGTGCCACCCTGGCCGCCACCGGCGCCAAGGCGCCCTACACCTGGAGCATCAGCAGCGGCAGCATGCCGTCCGGGCTGACCCTGAACGCTGCCACCGGCGTTATCTCCGGCACCCCTACTGTAGCCGTTACAAGTATCAGCATCACCTTCCAGGTCACGGATGCCAACGGCAAAACCGCTGCCAAGGCCTTGAATCTCACCATCAACCCGAAAGCCTTGACCTTCGGCACCACCGCTCTCCCCGACGGCTACCTCACCACCGCCTACAGCACGTCCTTGACGGCAACGGGTGGTAAAACACCCTATAGCTGGAGCATCACCAGCACGACAAAACTGCCGACCGGCCTGACCCTCAATGCCAGCACCGGTGTCATAACCGGCACCCCCACGGTCACCGTCACGGGCAGCTCCATCACCTTCCGGGTCACCGACGCAGCCGGCACCACCGCCAGCAAGTCCCTGACCATCAGCGTCTACGCTCTGCCGGCTATCAGCACCGCCTCCCTCGCTGCCGGCACCACCGGCACGGCCTACAGCGCCACCCTGGCCGCTACCGGCGGTAAAGCAGCACTCACCTGGAGCATCAGCAGCGGAGCACTGCCGGCCGGCCTCAGCCTGAGCAACGCCGGTGTCATCTCAGGCACCCCGTCGGCTGCCGCAGCTGCAACTTCAGTGACCTTCACCGTGACTGACGCCAACGGCAAAACCGCCACAAAAGCGTTAAGCATCACCATCAACAATCCACCGCTGGCAGTCAGCACCGCCACGCTTCCCGACGGTTACCTGACCGGCGCTTACAGCACGGCATTGGCCGCCACCGGCGGTAAAACACCCTACACCTGGAGTATCACCAGCACGGTCAAACTCCCGGCCGGTCTCACTCTCAATGCCACCACCGGTACCATAACCGGCACCCCCACGGCCACCGTCACGGGCAGCTCCATCACCTTCCGGGTCACCGACGCTGCCGGCGCCACCGCCAGCAAGACCATGACCATCAGCGTCTACGCTCTGCCGGCTATCAGCACCGCAACCCTGGCTAACGGCACCGTCGGCAGTGCCTACAACGCCACCCTGGCCGCCACCGGCGGTAAGTCCGCCTACATCTGGAACATCACCAGCGGCTCACTGCCTGCCGGTCTGACCATGAGCACAGCCGGCGTCATCTCCGGCACCCCGTCGGCTGCCACAGCAGCCACTACAGTGACCTTCACCGTAACTGACGCCAACGGTAAAACGTCCAGTAAGGCGCTCAGCATCACCGTCGCAGCCGCACCACCGGCCGTCGCTGCCCTCAACTCCTGGAGCAACCTCTACAGCGCCGCACCGGGTAACACCAGCGCCACCGGTCTGGCAGCCGGCAGCATCAGCGTCGGAACAGGCACCAACCGCCTGCTGCTGGTTGCGGTTGCCCTGGAAATCGGCACCGCCGCCAACCCGACGGTCAGCGCCAGCCTGGGAGGAGTCGCTCTGACACAGATAAAGGTAACCAACAGCACCCAGCGTGAAATTGTGTGGGTCGGCTATTTGAAGGAAAGCCAGATCGGCAGCGGTTCAAAAGCACTCACGGTCAGCTACAGCGGCGCCACCGGCAATGTGTCAGCATTGCACGTCAAATGGGCAGCCTTCAGCGGTGCCAACCAGACAACACCGGTAGTCAGCTCCGGTGGCAACAACACAGCCACGACATCAGCCACGTTCGGCAGCGCAATTAACTACGTCGCCAACGGCATGACCACCGTCGTCTCGGCCAATGGCGGTACTCCGGCCACCGCAGCCTTGAGCGCCACTCCTGCCTTCACCGCCGGCAGTGTCACCACCACTAACGCCCAGAGCAGCGCCAGCTTCACCAGCGCCAGACATTCGGCAGCGGGCAGCTATGCTGCAACCACAGCAGTCACCTGGAGCGGCACTACCAGCAGTAGGTCTGCCACGGTAGCGGTGTCGCTGCAGCCTTAGGACACGCATCAATACTATAGCAGAATGAAGGGGCACACATAACGTGTGCCCCTTCGGGTGCTGCAGAACAGATACTCTTTCACCGCGTCAATAGCCACAAAGCCCGAGCATTTAGATAGTTACACGCAATTCATGATAAAAAATATACTTGAATTACTAAATTCAATATGGTATCCACCCGCAACATTTTAATTAAGACATCTCGTTTCATCGGCAAAATATGCTTCAAAACAACAAGAACATGATCACTATACGATATACGACAACGCCACATTATCCGCGAGGGTAATACGGAAAACCTACGGATCTCACCGAGACAGCCGGGTTGCCGAAGTATCAGATGAATTGATATGTAGGCACCCGGCTCTTTTTATTTCTTACCGCTGAGCCTCTTGCAAAAGTATATGCAAGGATTTGAATGCGATTTATTTTCGCATAACATGTTGTAATAATTGAGCTTCATGGTGTCTTGTGGTATTGTTCTGTTGCGAAGAGAACCAGTGCCGAAAGGACACCAATGAAGCTCAAAGACAAAATATCATGGTTAATGGGGTCAGTACAGCGAAGTTTGTTTCCCCATCTTGATGAATGCCTTGATGTACCTCTTACCGAGCAGGAAAAACGGTTGGTTACGATTCTTGAGATCGTTCAGGTTGAGAAGCATGTTCACAAAAGTGCCTCAACTCAGTGGCTTGGTCGTAAGAATCTTGAACGTGAAGCCTTGGCCAGATCATTTGTAGCCAAGGATTTGTACCGACACCCAACAACAAGAGATTTGATTCGTGCGCTCAAATCTACAGAGAACCTTCGCCGGCTCTGCGGATTTATGACGCTTGGTGATATTCCGTCAGAAAGCACCTTCTCACGTGCTTTTGCCGAGTTTGCCGCAAGCGATCTTGGTAATCGGGTTCATGGCACTTTGGTAAAGGACTATCTCACCGGCGAGCTTATCGGACACATAAGTCGGGACGCTACCGCCATCACTGGCCGGGAGAAACCGGCTAAAAAGATCAAAGAGCCAAAGAAGCCAGCTAAAAAGAGAGGTCGTCCGTTCAAAGACGAACATCGGGAACCGGCACCGGAGAAACGACTTGATCGACAGGTCTCTCAATCGATGGAAGAAGCCATCAGCGAACTTCCAACCGCTTGCGACCGAGGCACCAAGGTGAACGCTAAGGGATACAAAACTAGCTGGAATGGCTTCAAGTTGCATCTGGACATAACCGATGTAGGCTTGCCAATCAGTGCACTTGTCACCTCTGCTTCTCTGCATGACAGTCAGGTTGCCATACCGCTCATAAAGCTGACCAGCAGTAAAGTGACCTATTTTTACGATCTGATGGATGCTGCATATGATGCGGCACGGATCGATGAAACAAGCAGGCAACTCAATCATATTCCGATCATTGACAAAAATGGTCGTGGCAAAGAAGTTGTCCCCATGGCACCCCACGAAGCAGAACGTTACAAAGGGCGTTCGGTTGCAGAGCGGGCAAACAGCCGACTCAAAGAGGACTTTGGAGCCAACAATGTCATGGTTCGCGGAGCGACAAAAGTAACAATGCATCTGATGTTCGGCGTTATCACTTTGTTTGCCGATCAACTCATACGACTGCTCGGTTAGGCTGTCAAAGACCGGAAACACCACAAACACAGGAAACTTGCGTTCATGTCACCATAAACTTGTTAAAAAATTACCTGATGAATCCCAAAAGCGGAGTCTTCTATAAAAATTAGACGGGAAGACTTACATCACAGCCTGTCCAAAAAGGATGGCGGAACATTTTGCAAGAACCTCCGCTGTATCATTTATTTTTAGGAGGAGTCACAGATGAAAAACAGAATACACACATTAGCCTGGTCACTTGTACTGGTAATGAGTTTTGTTTGCAGCGGTTTTGCCGCTGAAGGCACGCCACAACCAAAATTCAAGCCGGGTGAAGTTCTGATCAAGTATAAACCGCATGTTTCCGAAGCGGAAAAAGACAGGAAAAACAAGAGACATGGCTCCCATAGAATTCGCTATTTCAAGGAACTTGGCATTGAACATTCCTCTGTTGCAACGGGAGAATCCGTAGAGCAGGCAGTACGGCGCCTTCAAAACGATCCTGATGTTGAATTTGCCGAACCTGACTACCTGATCAAGGCATCGGCGTTGCCAAATGACCCCGATTACTCCCGGCTTTGGGGTATGCAGAAAATAAATGCCCCTGCAGCCTGGGATATAACTACCGGTTCCAGCAGCGTTGTTGTTGCCATAATTGACTCCGGCATTGACTACAACCATCCCGACCTGGCGGCAAATATCTGGCCGGGCCTGGGATATAACTCCATAACCGGCAGCAATGATCCCATGGATGACAATGGCCATGGCACCCACGTAGCAGGGACAATCGGCGGTGTGGGGAATAACGGCTCCGGAGTGGCAGGGGTCAATTGGAATGTGAAGCTGATGGCCTGCAAGTTTCTTGATTCCACCGGTTCCGGTTGGACCTCCAATGCAATTGCTTGCCTTAACTACATCAGGAATCAGAAAAATCAAGGCGTCAATATTGTCGCCTCGAACAATAGCTGGGGGTCGGAATCGGCTTCATCGCTGCTTGAAGCCACGATTGCTGCCCAGAAAGACATTCTCTTTATAGCTGCTGCAGGAAACGGCCGGAACAATAACGTAGTCCCCAACAACAATGACGTGATTGCACAATATCCTGCTGCTTATGATCTGCCAAACCTGATTACCGTGGCAGCAACCGACAGCAACGATGATCTGACGTTTTTCTCCAATTACGGAAAACGGTCCGTTGCCGTAGCGGCACCCGGTTATGACATTTACAGCACCTATCTTAATGGAGGCTATGAAAATCTCATGGGCACCTCCATGGCCGCCCCCCATGTAACAGGTCTGGCTGCGCTCCTGAGGGCCCAGGATCCGACGAGAGAGTGGTACAACATTCGCAATCTTATCCTGACCGGAGGGGATGATGTTGCAGCACTTGCCGAAAAAACACTGACCGGCAAACGAATAAACGCATCAGGTTCCACGTCCTGTTCGGATCGGCCTTTCTTCCGGTTTTTGAATACGCCTGACAAGTTGATACCGGGTGTTGCGGCAATACTCAGGATTCTCAGTATCAACTGCGACAGGGCCAATGGCCCACTGGGGCTGACCATGAGCGACGGAACTGCGGTTCCTCTTCGTGATGACGGTATTACCCCGGATCAGGATGCCAACGATGGCATCTTCACCGCATCATGGGTTCCCACAGCCACATCACAGGGATTCACTCTCACGACTCCGGGAGGCAGCCAGAACCTGCGAGTTCCGGCACTCAGGATCGATACGACGCTCCCCCCCGGATTTCTCAACCAGCCCTATAATGTGCAACCTCCGGTCAGCGGTGGACTGCTCCCCTACGGCCAGTGGCTGATAACCTCCGGCAGTCTGCCTCCCGGCATGGATTTGAACCCGGAGACCGGCATTCTTGGCGGTGCTCCCTCACTTGGCGGAACATATACCTTCACGGTTCAGGTTACTGATGCTGAATTAACAACCGTATCCAGGTCGCTGACACTTACCGTCTATGAGTCGGGCATCATCCAGGAATGGCTTAAATATGGTGTTACGGGAAATCTGGCGTCAGATTCTTCCGGCAACCTGTATGTTGCCAACGGGTCATTGACAAAATACGACCCTGCAGGCAACCAGCTCTGGACAGTGGCATCACCAGCAGCCGGCATGATCAAAATCGATGCTAATGACAATATCTACATCGCTTCTGCATCCGGTGCCATTGCCCGTTATGACGCTACCGGGGTCCAGACCTGGGCGAAGCAGGTAGCCGGTTATACATTAAATGCCTTGACACTGGACCCCACCGGTTCCATCTATTTTGCTGCCGTCAGTACACAAAATTATGTTCTCAAATACGACCCCCAGGGAGCCCTTCAGGCGACTCTCCCTGCCGGAACCGGTTCAAGCCCGGCAATTGCTGTCGATGGCTCCGGCAACGCTTCTGTCGTGTCATATGAAGGTACTGCTATCAAAATAGTACACCTTGATTCAGCCGGGGTCGTTCTCTGGACCCGATCATACAAATGGAACACTTTTGAATCGTTGCGTGCCGTTTCTCTGGACAGCGCTGGTAATCTGTACGTCGTCGGTGCATCCAATCCATACTATCTGGGTTTTGGTTATGTTTTCAAAGTCGATATGAATGGCAATTTGCTCTGGAGGGCCGACAATCCGACCATGGATCTGCGGGCCATATCCATTGTGGATGACATTCTGTATGTGACGGGAACGCAAACGGATGGCACAACAACGAACCGCCCGGTAACCCTGAGAACCAAGTCCTATGACAGTGACGGCAGGGAACTCTGGGCGGTAACGTTGCCGCAAGGCGTAATTGTCGGAGGCATTTCGCTTACCGTTGACAAGACAGGAAAGCTGTACGTGGCCGGTACTTCTGATGGCAATACCTTTTACCGTGCGACCGGAACCGGAAGTACCGGCATTCTGAAATACTCCCTTATTTTCAATATTCCGCCCGTCACACCGCCGTCGGCAAGCACGGCCAGGGCATATGGTTTCAAGGTTCCGGTAATCGGCGGCACCCGACCGTTTATCTGGTCGGTAGTGACCGGTTCCCTGCCATCCGGATTGAGTATTGATCCGAATTCCGGCGTCATCAACGGCATAGCGACTGCCGTTGGCGCTTCGACCTTTACTCTTCAGGCAACCGATGCCGTAAATGCAAAAACCACGCGGGAAATGACCATAAATGTCTACGGTTCTCCTCGCATTACTGCGTCAACTATTCCTAACGGGTTGGCCGGTTACGAATACGGTTATACTTTTCCAGCGGAAGGAGGCCTGGCGCCCTATACCTGGGTACTGGTTTCAGGAGATCTTCCCGCGGGTACCGGCATCTATGGTGATTACTTGTATGGATACCCGGCAGCCAAAGGCGTGTATTTATTTACCATGAGGGCAACCGATGCTCTTGGCGCCAGCGACACAAAGCTGCTCTCCTTTACCGTCAATGAACCGGTTACCATCACAACCACCTCACTTGCAAACAGCTCAGCAAACATCCCCTACAGTCAGACTGTGACAGCAACAGGTGGAGTTTTGCCTTACACCTGGTCTATTGCAGGTGGGGCACTGCCCGATGGTGTGGTCCTCGATTCAGCAACCGGCCTGGTAAGCGGTACACCTACTGTCGCCAGCAGTTTCTATTTTGTTGTTCAGGCCACAGACGCTGTGGGGGTTATCGCCCAGGCAGGCTATACGGTGTTGGTATATGAACCGCTAGCCATAACGGTCGGCCCGGTCACCGGCTACAGCAATACCGGTTATTCGTCATCACTTCAGGCTACGGGTGGCGTTCCGCCCTATGTCTGGTCCATTACCAATGGCAGCCTGGCACCGGGACTGACGCTGGACCCTGCAAGTGGCGTAATAACCGGTGTACCGACCACGGAGGGAGTTTTCCCCTTCACGCTATCGGTGAGCGACAGTAGCGCGACAGTCGTCAGCCAAGTTACATCAATTGCCATTGACTACACCGGACCGGTTATTACTCCACCACGGGGAATGACGTATATGACTGTTGGCAAGAAACTTACCTTTGCTCTCACAGCCAGTGGCGGCATCGCACCGTATCAATGGAGTCTGGGCAGCGCGGCGCCGGCCGGCCTGACCATTGACCCGGCGACAGGAGTTATCACCGGAATACCGATGGTTGCCGACAATTATTCGGTTGAAGTCATTCTTGCCGACGCCCGCCAAAATTCCGTTTCCTATTTCATGCCGCTTGCAGTTGTGCCGAATGGCGGCCTGACCGCTCTGTGGGGGAAAGCGGACAGTTCACAGGGAATGACCGTGGATGCTGCCGGAAACATCTACACAGTCTATGATACGGTTGGTAGATATAATTGGGGGTATCCCCCCAGTACCCATACTCTGTTGATCGTCAAGTATGATCCAACAGGAAAACAGCTGTGGAGCCGCACGTTCAGTGGAGGGGGTAAAGATTCATATATTCGACCGGGAATCGCGAGTGAACCTAGCGGCAGCATCTATATTTCATCTTTTGCAACCGGTATGCTCTACAAATACGACACAAACGGGAATCCGGTCTGGAGTAAATCTGTTCCAGCGGTAGCGGTTTCTGGCGCACTCTCTGTGGACAAGCTGGGTAATATTGCTATCGCCTCCGACAAGCGACTACTGCGTTACTCCCCAGCAGGAGCAATTCAGCTGGACTTGACAGCCTCAGCAAATATCAATGCGGTGACTTCAGATTCCGTCGGCAATATCTACATCTCCACATCATCTTTTCAGAAGTTTTCAGCATCAGGTCAGTCGCTGTGGCAGGCAAACCAGACGAATCCGTATGGAGTCACGGGAGGTGTTCCTGTTCTTGTGACTGACGATTCGGGAAATCTTTTTGCCGCATATGAATGCAGAGCCGGGATTTGTATTGATACATTTGATTCATCAACAGGGACAGCCCGACTGGTAGTTTCAAACGGGGCAAATTCATACGAAAACTGGTATATTCCACAACATTTTGGTCTTGTAATGGCAGGAAAAGGGCATCTTATTTTGGCACACTCCGCACCAGACTGGAGCAATTCAACCGATGCAATCGTTTCCGTGTATTCAACCGCAGGACTGTTTCTCGGTGCAGTAAATTATGACTCCGGGGGTAATGACTATACAACCGGCGTCGCAATTGACGGAAATGGCAATATTATTTCGTCCGGTACGCAATTGCGAAAATTCAGCTTTGCCATGGGGCCTGTCATCACCTCAACCACTCTTCCCGAGGTATTTGAGGGCGTCGCATTCAGCCAACCTCTCACGGCAGTTGATGGCACTGCACCATATATATGGTCAACTACTGAAGGGGCGCTTCCAGCAGGGTATGTTTTGGACTGCGCCTCCGGGGTCATTTCAGGCTCCACCTCAGCATACGGAACGTATAACCCGACTATTCAGGTCACCGATGCCGCAGGCAAAACAGCCACTGGAAAGATCACCATTACTGTACTCAGAAATCTGGGGTTTGCCGAATCAACAATACCGGCATTCTGGAGTAATTATTATGGGAACGCAAATATCACTGCGGTTGGCGGCCATTATCCCTACACCATTGAAATAACAAATGGAGCCATTCCGGTAGGACTCGTTTCAAATGTTTATTCCAACGACTCTTTGAAATACACAGTACTTCGTATATATGGAGCAGCAACAGAGGTCGTGCAGAATGTCATCTCCCTGAAAGTGACGGATTCGCGCGGGCTCAGCGTTACCCGGGATTTTACCATTGTTGTAAATGAACAGAAGCCGTTTACCTACACCTACGAAGCCCCGCCGGTCGGAACCGTGGGTGAACCGTACTCAATGCAGGTCAAATTATCCGGGGGAATACCTCCGTATATGTTTATTCCCTATTACAATACAAACGTTCCGCCCGGGCTGGTAATTAACACAGATACCGGCGTCATCAGCGGTACTCCGACCACGGCAGGAAATTCGGGTTGCCTCCTCTTCCTGAGAGATTCAGCGGGTCATTATACATTTAAATACCTGAGCTTCACGGTTAATCCCGCCCTGGGTGTTTCCCCGGCGATCCCCTTCGCCCAGGTCAATGTTCCCTATAGCGGCCAGCTGTCACCCGTCGGCGGCACCGCGCCCTTTACCTGGCAACTTGCCAATAGCACCGCATTGCCCCAAGGGCTCTCCCTCGATCCGGCAACCGGCCTCATCTTGGGAACCGTTTCGGCCATTGGCAGCTACACCTTTGACATTCAGATCAGCGATTCAACCGGTAAGTCGGCAATTGGAACGGTAACTCTTGAAGTGGTAACCCCGCTTGCCATCACCACCAGCACACTCGCCACTGGCAAAATCGGCGATCTTTACAACCAGACACTGACGCCCGTTGGCGGTAAAGCTTCCTACAACTGGACTATCACCACCGGAACACTTCCGCCAGGACTCACGCTTGACGCTGCAACCGGCGTCATCAGCGGAACTCCAACCAACTTCGGCACCAGCAGCTTCACTCTGCAGGTAACCGACAGCCTGGGTGGAACCGCTTCAACATCCTCAAGCATAGATATCGCCAGCAACCTGACCATCGCCACAACGACCCTGACAAATGGTACCGTGAACTGCAGCTACAGCCAGACCCTTGCCGCCAGCGGAGGCGCTGCACCTTACGTGTGGAACGCTGCGGCTTTGCCAAACGGGCTTGTTCTTGACCCTGCCTCCGGGACCGTCAGCGGTATCCCGGTCAGTCACGGCAGCAGCACCATCACGATAACCGTCACCGACAGTCAGGGAGCCGCAGTAAGCGTAACCCTCGTCATCACCATTGATCCGGCACCGCTCGTCATCACCGCCACCCCTCCAACCGGCGGTATCACCGGAGTCGCATATAACCAGACCCTCAGCGCCAACGGAGGCGTTGCTCCCTACAATTGGATTGTCAGTAGCGGCGCACTCCCGACCGGCCTCTCCCTTGGCACAAACGGCACCATCAGCGGCGCCCCCACAACCGGCGGCACGGCAACCTTCACCGCCCAGATCACCGACAGCAAAGGGATCAGCACCAGCCAAACCTTTACCGTCACCATCGCCAGCAACCTGTCCGTCAACAACACGACGTTTGCCGGGGGCATCTCTGGCAGCAGCTACAGCCAGAACCTGGCCGCCAGTGGCGGCTACGGCGGCTACAGCTGGAGCTTGGCATCGGGCACGCTTCCGGGTGGACTCACCCTGAATACAAACGGCACCATCAGCGGTATACCGACTGCAGCAGGCAGCAGTTCATTCAGTGTTAAAGCCACCGATGCGGGCGGCAACAGCGCAATCTCCGCCCCCTTCAGCATCGCCATCCTTGAAGCCGCGCCGGTCATCACCACCGGCAGCCTGGCCAGCGGCATCGTCGGCACCGCCTACAGCCAGACCATTACTGCCACTGGCGGCACCTCACCACTGACCTGGAGCATCACCTCGGGCACACTGCCCGGCGGACTCACTCTCAACAGCACAACCGGAGTCATCAGCGGTACCCCGACAGCAGCAGTCACCGCCAGCAGCATCACCATCCAGGCAACTGATGCCAGCAACCGCACCAGCAGCAAAACCCTCAGCATGACCATCACTGCAGCTGTAACGCCATTAACCGTCACCACCACAACCCTTCCCGACGGCTACCTCTCCAGCGCCTATAGCAGCGCCTTAACCGCCAGTGGCGGCATGAGCCCTTACAGCTGGAGCATCACCAGCACGCTCAAGCTGCCTGCCGGACTGACACTTAATACAACCACCGGCGTTATCAGCGGCACCCCCACGGCAGCCGTAACCAACAGCAGCATCACCTTCCAGGTTAAGGACGCCGCTGCCACAATCGCAACCAAAGTCATTACTATCAGTACCTATAGTCTGCCAACCATCAGCACCACATCACTGGCCAACGGAACGGTCGGAGCCGCCTACAGCTCCACCCTGGCAGCCACCGGCGGCAAAACCGCCTACAGCTGGAGCATCACCAGCGGCACCCTCCCCGCAGGACTGACGCTCAACGCCGTCACCGGTGCCATCACCGGCACCCCGACAATCGCCACAGCCGCCACCTCCATAACCTTCAAGGCCAGCGACGCCAACGGCAAAACCGCCAGCAAGGCACTCAGCATCACCATCAATACCGCTCCGCTGGCAGTAGCCACCACCGCACTCCCCGATGGTTACCTGACCACCTTTTACAGCAGCGCGATTGCTGCCACAGGCGGTAAAGCACCTTACACCTGGAGCATCACCAGCACGGTCAAACTCCCGGCCGGACTGACTCTCAACACAACCACCGGCGTTATCAGCGGCACCCCCTCAACAGTGGTTACCAACAGCTCCATCACCTTCCAGGTCAAGGACGCCGCTGCCACAATCGCCACCAAAGTCATTATTATCAGTACCTATAGCCTGCCAGCCATCAGCACCGCATCACTGGCCAACGGAACGGTCGGAGCCACCTACAGCGCAACCCTGGCAGCCAGTGGTGGCAAGAGCGCCTACAGCTGGAGCATCACCAGCGGCACCCTCCCCGCAGGCCTGACCCTGAGTACAACCGGCGTTATCTCCGGCACCCCGACGACTGCCACAGCCGCAACCGGCATCACCTTCCAGGTAACCGACGCCAACGGCAAAACCGCCAGCAAGGCACTCAACATTACGGTCAGTGCTGCACCACTGGCTGTTACTCAGCTGAACAGCTGGACAAACCTCTACTCCGCCGCACCGGGTAACACCAGCGCCACCGGTCTGACAGCCGGCAGCATCAGCGTCGGAACAGGCACCAACCGCCTGCTGCTGGTTGCGGTTGCCCTGGAAATCGGCACCACCGCCAACCCAACGGTCAGCGCCAGCCTTGGAGGAGTCGCTCTGACACAGATAAAGGTAACCAACAGCACCCAGCGTGAAATCATCTGGGTCGGCTATCTGAAAGAAGGCCAGATCGGCAGCGGTTCAAAAGCAATCACCGTCAGCTACGGCGGCGCAACCGGCAATGTGTCAGCACTGCACGTCAAATGGGCAGCCTTCAGCGGTGTCAACCAGACAACCCCGGTGGTCAGTTCCGGCGGGCAGAACACGGCCACCACCAGCGCCACTTTCGGCAGTACGATCAACTACGTCGCGGGCGGCATGACCACCGTCGTTTCAGCCAACGGCGGCACTCCAGCCACTGCAGCTCTCATCGCCACCCCGGCCTTCATCGCCGGAACGGGCACAACCAGCAACGCCCAGAGCAGCACCAGCTTCACCAGCGCCAGACACGCGGCAGCGGGCAGCTATGCTGCAACCACAGCAGTCACCTGGAGCGGCACTACCAGCAGCAGGTCAGCCACGGTGGCGGTGTCGCTGCAGCCGTAACATCGAAGGGGGGCGATGCTGACAGACATCGTCCCCTCGCATAAAAACAACCATACACAACAATGTACAGTTATCTGCGGGGTTAGTACGGTAAGTACCGGCTTTCTCTGCATCAGCCGGATTGCTGAAATATCAAATACAAGATATGGAAGCTCCGGCTGTTTTTGTGCATGAAATTGGCGTTACCTCCGGCATTACCTTCCCTCTGCTGAAATAATTAACAGATTATTGTTAAGACAACGCACTATTAGACCGATAGGGGTACTGAAGACACTATGTGAAGGGAGGTGGCAGATGAAAGCTCTTATGCTGTTATTCTGTGTGGCGCTGCTCGGAGGGTGCTCTAACGTGAGCCAGGAGGAGTTAAACGCTAAAATAAATAAATGCACGGCCGAAGACATGGAATTTACGTATATGAAAGATTTCAGGGGTAAACCTTACGATGTAGTTTGTGTCAGAAAGCATCCCAATGAAAAATAGACGGATGATACTATCCGTCTAAGCGTCTTTAAGTATACTGATAATGTTCATCTCCATTGCAAGCAGATCAATTACCAGCTGCCGGTCCCGCAATGGCACTCCCTGACCGAGCAGAAGCTTGCAGACCTCGGCAACTTCAAGGCTTGCTACGACTGCGGGAGTGAAGGAAGGATTGCCGAGAGTCTGTTCAACACCCTTGCCACCCTTCCACGAACGATAGATAGTTTGCAGCGTGGTGTCACCGGGAAACTGGGTAGTTACATGTCCAAACCAGCCGGCAATGGCGCCGTGAACCAGAGGTATGTTCATTGTGGTGCAGACTTCCGCCAACTCGAGCCGCACTTGAATTGAATCGAGGGCATCAACGACAATCCGGCAGCCTTTGAGCAATTCTCCACCATTCGCAGGTGAAAATGCTTCCTGAATCGCCGTCAAAGTTACTGCAGGGTTTATCTCGCTGACCCGTGCAGCTGCAGCCTCTACCTTGGCTCTTCCGAGATTGGCCGGAGTGCTGAACAGCTGCCGATTCAGGTTGTGCTCCTCGAACACATCCGGATCGATAACAACTATCCTGCCAACGCCAAGACGGGCCAACTCTTCAACAACATAGCCACCAAGTCCACCGCAACCGATCACAGCAATACTACTACGGAAGAGGATTAACTGGTCGCTGGCAGAAATAGCCTGGCGATTACGCTGATAACGCGCAGGCAGTATTCCCTGCTGTAAGGCAGCCTCTTCAACCTCGGCCAGGCTTACGTTAAAATAGTCAGCGGCCTCACACTGAAGAATCCACGGCAACAGCTGGCAGTTAGAATGGTCTCGCACAAAAGCCGACAGCATATCCCGTCACCCTCCGCCAAGCAGTGGAAAGAGCGCGAGGGTATCACCTTCAACAAGAAGTCGGTCGAGCTTGACATGCCGGTTGTTGATCATCATTATCCCCAATTCGGATTGCGGCAGGCTCAGGCTGTCAGCCACATCGGCAACGGTGCTTCCCTCCGGATAATCCCTGGTTTCAATATCAAAGCGACCGGCACGAAATGAAGCGAACAGTTTGACGGTTATGATCATCTTGGTACTCCCTCAAAGGTAGCCGAAAGAAGAACTCTACCGGTGTCATGCAGAGAATGGTTTGCCTGGGGGGGGAGAGTGCAGAGAAGTTCAGTGAATTCATCCTGCTCCAGAATAATACCTCGAGCCAGGACCGTCGGGCCAAGTTCACCGAGCAGTAGATTAAACAGTTTCAGGCGGACAGTTCCGGATGCGTCTACCGTTTTTCCACTATCAACCGCGTGACTGATTCCCTCGCGCAGCGCTGCATAAAAACCGCCACGTCTCATGGTGGCACCGACAAGACCCGGCATGGCAGCCGACAAGGTTACCCGGGAACCATCCTGTATGACAGTTCGCTCAAGATCATCCACAGGGCTATTATTAAAAAAAATTGTTGTTATCCGGTCAGTTACATAGTCGGCAGGAATGGCAAGCTGGTCAACAAGAAGACTTTTAAGGGTGCATCCAACAATAGCAGGAATAGTTACACCCTTCTGAAGAAGCGGAAAGAACAGATTAAGTTGGTCAACAATCAGGTTTAATTCCAGAGTTTCCCGTTTCACAGTCGTCTCCCGAATGACTGCTGCGAGGGAGAATCCCTCCCTCGCAGCGTATTTCATTTACCAATTAAACAAATCGTCCAGCTCCTCGTCCTTCATCATGAAGGTAAGGTTATGAGGCGCTACCGGCTCATCGTAGAAAAAGCGCGGCAGCCGGTCGTGATACTTGGTAAAACCGGCACGTTTGTTAAAATCGCGCTCGGCGGAAAGGACCCGTTTACCGAGTGCCACCACATCATCACCGGTCATGGTGATGCCATGGAAAGAGCCGAGCATATCGAGCAGGGCCTGGAAGGTTTCCGGCTGATCCAGAATAGCGAAGGCGATGAACAGGCACATACCGGTAGAGTCGATTGCCGCCGTGGCAATCTGCAGGTTGCGCGACAGCTCGATCTGACCTTCGGTTTTGAGCGGATCGACGTCGCCACCGACCTTGAGGATGTTGGTGGCAATGGCATACCCCATCGTGTGGTCGGCTCCCTGCGTTGATGTGGCATAGGTGACTCCGATCCCCTGAATGGCGCGTGGATCATAGGCAGGCAGCGCCTGATCCTTGACGACCGGTACGCGTTCGACACCGAAAACCTTACCGGTTACCGCAGCACCGGCGCCCAGAATGCAGCCAAGCGGTGTGCCTTTGCCGACTTCTTCCAGCAGCCTGATGGCGCCTGCGCGGTCGCCGAATTCTATAATTCCGGCATCCATGGCGACGCCGATGGTGACACCCATTTCAATGGTGTCGACGCCGATGTTATCATCCATATAGTCAAGACGGGCGATGGTATCAAGATCGTCGATGCCGCAGTGGCCGCCGTGTGACCAGACGGTTTCATATTCCGGCTGCTTGGTGACGTAGTTGCCGTCTTTATCATTGTAGATACCGGAGCACTGAATAACGCAGCCACGATGGCAGCCGTGAGTTGCGGAACCGCCACGCTTGACTTCCAGTTCAGCCTGGGCTTCGCCGCTGATCTTGGAGCTTCCGGCAAACTGGCCGGTTTTGAAGTTGTTGGTCGGGTAACCACCGGCTTCGTTCAATACGTTGGTCAGAACGTTGGTACCGTATGCAGGGAGGCCTTCGCCGGTTACCGGGTGTTTGCGCAGTCCTTCCACAAATTTGCGGTTGGCATCACGGTAGCCTTCAATATTTTTGGCTGGACGCATCGTGACACCGGCGTCATCAATGATGATCGCTTTGACGCGTTTGGCACCCATGACCGCTCCGACGCCGCCTCGGCCACAGTGACGGGTCGGACGCAATTCAGGGTCGGTGCAGGCGATAGAGGCAGACAGCATCTTGCGTTCTCCGGCGGTGCCGATGGTCATGTAGGCAACTTTGTCGCCGTATTCCGTACGCAGTTTTGCAACGAGAGGATAGTTGTCAAGCAGTTTAAGGCTGTTATCGACGATGACGTTGATGCCATCCTTGTTAATAACAATTTTGTAGAGGTCGTCACCTGCCGGTTTACCTTCAAGGATAACTGCGGCATACCCGAGTCGGGCTAATACCTGAGCAGCCTGGCCGCCGGCGTTGGATTCCTTGATGGTACCGGTCAGCGGGCTTTTGCAGCCGACCGACAGACGCCCGGTCATGGAACCGACCGTGCCGCTGAGCATACCAGGGGAGATAACCAGTTTGTTTTCCGCACCCAGTGCGTGGGCGAGAGGTGGAACTTCAGCAGCAACGATAAGCGACGTCATTGCCCTGCCGCCGAGGCCGGCATAGTCGCCAAGGCCAGAAACTGTTACCTTCGGGCCGCCTGCGGCCCCCATGTCAATCCGTGCAATTTTGTCCATATCTGTTCTCCTTTCCCTTATTCTGTGCGTGGCACAGATGAAATTCTCCTTTTCAAAGGAAGGCTGCACCGTTTCCCGTGCAACCCAATGGCCTGTCGCCGTGGGAGTGATCCGGTAGGCGGTGAGGCTCGGAGTAAAAATAATATGGTTTTATGCAGTCTGCTCTATTTGTCGGAAAATTTCAATACGGTAACTTGCAAAACATCTGCGGCTCAAGCAGCCCCAAAAGACGCCCGCTCCATAGGCTACCTGCTCCAGCAGATAGATACCGGCAAACAGGTAAAACGCCAGCTTCGGCTTCTTTACGGCAAAGTCTACTCCGGCGGCACAGGCCAGAACAGCTCCGAACAGAACCCAGCAAACCGGCACAAACAGTGCTATTGCGATGATGGCAATAGAATAATAACGAACCAGATGATAACTCAGGTAGTATATAAGGCTGCCTAAGGCACGCAGACGCCCTGCAACAATCGCGCTCAGGCCTAAAGGAAGCCCATGTTTGCCGCTCCGCAGCCGTACGGCAGCAGCATCACACAGCAGGAGTCCGGAAACCGGCAGCAGCGCCCACCAGCTGATAACAAACGACATCAAACAGAGTGTCAGTATGGCAGCCAACAGCGGTGGAATAACCATGCGCTTATGACGGGTCGGATGCAGGATCTGCAGTATCCCTTCCGAGGTGCCGTAGTCAAAGCGCCGGGACATGAATGACCGTATCGAAGTGCGATGTTCGTGGAGAATATTTCCGAGTGGCAGATAGCAGATGCTCCAGCCCCTGTCCCGCAGACGCCACGTCAAATCGACATCCTCCCCGACATGCATGCCGTCATTAAAACCGCCAACGCTGGTGAAGGCGCTGCGCCGCACCAGCAGATTACAGCTGGGCAGGTAGAAGGTATCACTGCCGCTGCTTCCGACCCGTTCCCGTGAACTTATGGAAAGACTCGACATGACCGCCTCATAGCGATCAACGGCGGATTCGCTGCACATCCCGTCAACCTGGCCGCCGACCGCCGCCATGGCAGAGTCACTGAAAGCAGGAATCAGCTGACAGAGCCAGTCGGGTGAGGCGGTGCAATCGGAATCGATAAAAGCAAGTATTTCACCATCAGCCATTGAGGCCCCCACATTACGTGCCGCCGCCGGGCCTCGACCCACTCCGCCTGACGCCACCAGCAGCGCGCCGAACTCGCGGGCAACATCGGGAGAAGCATCACTGCTGCCGTCATCCACAACGATGATCTGCAGTTTTTCATGCGGATAGGAGAGCTGCGTGAGCGAAGTCAGACAGCGCCGCAACTCGTCAGCCCGGTTCATAACCGGGATAACAATACTGACTTCAGGGAGTGACGCAGACAGTTCAGGAGCAGTACGAACCCGTTCTGCAAAACCTTTCGCCACCAGTTGTTCCATGATGCCATGTTCTGATGCGGCAGCGGAAATCACGCTACCGTCCGCGCCACGTCCGACGAGGTCGGCCAGAGAGCGATTGAGACGAAGTTGGTAGAGCGGTTTTTTTGACACAAGAAAATATTCCCCATCCCGATCGAGTAACTCTACGTTGTGTCTCAGACGATAATTCATGATGCTGCATCCGTTGTCAGCCCTTCTTCACGGAATATCCGCAGGAGGGCAGCTGCCGTTTCATCAGCAGAAAGAGCATTCACTTTCCCGCTGCGCGCTTTAATACCGCCGGAGAGGAGTGAGAGAATCCGCTCAAAGGCCGGGAGCGACGGGTCAGGAGTTACCACCCGGGTCGGATCCGGCCTTGGTACGCCGAAATCAGCGGCGGTAAGATACGCACCGGCGGCACCGATTTCCCAGAACGGGAGTCCAAGATGAGACAGGTCCCACGTCTCGATCTTCGCCGACAAAGAAGCGGTAATGGCATCAATCGAGGGGTAGCGCGGCGTGCGCACTTCTTCACAGAGAACCGCGCAGGGGAACGTGGCAGTAACATCCTGCCGGGCACCCCGGTCAGATTTGCGCTGCACCTCCAGATGTTTCGTTCCAGGTGCCAGAGAGACCGCCGCACTGATACAGGGCATAGCTGCCGCAGCAGCAGCAAGCGCCGGCACCGGGTCGTCGCCGCGATCGACCAGTCGATTACCGGTCAACAGCAGTGATGGTGCAAGAATAGATACCATACGGGCTAAAACCTTCGCGTCTGCCGCGTCATCGCCACCTTCCAGGCCGTGATCCCAAAAACGAATCGCCCGATCTGCTCCCATCGAAAACGCCAGGCGCAGGGTATCATTGAGGCGTTCACGACCGACCGCGAGCACCGTCACGCGGGCACCAAGGGAATCCTTCAGGCAGAGCGCCTCTTCCAAGGCAGCCATATCAGCCGGATTCGGCACTCTTCGCAATCCCCGTTCACTGATGGCCGCACCCCGGGAAGTGACCCGTGCCGGTGGTCGTGGATCATTGGTCTCGCGGAGGAGGACGAGGATGTTGAGTTTATTTTCGGGCATGTATTCCACCTCTGTTTGCAAGCTTATAATCAACCACCCCCAGCCCCTCCTTATCAAGGAGGGGAGCTTTAAAATCCCCCTCCTAGTTTAGGAGGGGTTAGGGGTGGTAAGGTTTCAAGTCATTCGATACGCAACCCCGAAGCCTCCCCGGGGATAGCGCCAGCGGGTAAAGGCGTCGCGGTGGCAGACAACGTAGCAGGTGCCGCACTCCAGACAGCCGTCATGCACGAAGGTCATCTTCTGATCTTCCTCAGACCATGTATAGCACCGGGCCGGACAGGAGTTGACACAGCCACGGTTGTCGCAGCCGGTACAGATGTCGTAGTTGAGGACAATATGCGGTTCCCGGTCGATGGTGAAACTGGTGTTGTCGAAAATTTCGTCAATATTCATAGTGCTCTCCAGGCGCTGAAGCCATCCGCCACCAGATTGCCAAGACCGACTTTTTCTTTGGCAGACTTGAGGAACAGTTTGGACAGATTCTCCTTGGGAGCGCCGTCGATGCGGTAGATGTACTCCATGAAGCTGCACATAAGTTCCGGATATTCGTTGTAGATACGATCGTTGTGAAGCATATGCGGAGCCTTGCGGTAGAGTTTAAGGTCCTTGAGGACATAACTCTCTTCCATGAGCTTTTTGTAGAGATTCAGGCTCTGTTTGGTGAAGTTTTTGTTTTGATGGGCAGCAATTACTGTTTTGCCTGCCAGTACTCCGGATTGAGATGCCAGATTGATCCCCTCCAGATTGAGGCCGGTGGCGTTGCAGAGCGCGGCGGCATCGCCGGTGACCAGGATACCATCGCCGACCAGTTCCGGGATCATATCGTAGCCCCCTTCAGGGATCAGGTGCGCCGAATACTCCTGAAGTCTGCCGCCACTGATCATTTTGGCCAGCTGCGGCTGTTCCATAAAGGCGTTGAGGAGATCGTACGGTGTTTTGCCGCTGACCCGCAAACTGGCAAGGTGGAATACCAGGCCGACCGAAAGTGAATCATAATTGGTATAGAGGAAGCCGCCGCCGCGCACTCCGGCGGTGCAGCCGACAAATTCATTGGCAAAGCCCTGCTCGCGCACCAGACCGAAACGGTCGTCGATCATCTCGCGCGGCATATCTATGAGTGCCTTAACTCCGACCGCCATCTGGGCCGGGTTGAAGGTCGGCTGACGGAGGCCGGCTTTTTTGGCGATGAAGGAGAGTACACCATCTGCGGCAATAACAACCGGTGCCAGCAGCTCTCCGGTGCGGCCGACAATGGAAACACCGGCAATTTTGCCCTCTTTGTACATGAGGTCATCAACGGTAGCGCGGGTGATCAGTGTTGCACCGGCCTTGACCGCTTCCTGGGCCAGCCAGTTATCAAAGCGGGGGCGAAATATGCTGTAGCCGTTGTAGGGTGTTTTATCGAAGTTGCCCGATTCTATGGTCGTCGTGAAGCTGGAATCACCGGTCATAAAGGTGACGCCCTTTTTAACGATATGGCGCCCCAACGCCGCCCGATCCCAGAAATCGGGGAAAATTTCTTCGAGAGCCGGCAGACGGTGGAGGACCCCGCCGAACATATTTTTTTCACCCGGAAAGGTGCCCCGCTCAACCAGCGCCACATCGAGACCGGCGCGCGCCATCACCAGAGCAGCAGACGAGCCGGCCGGGCCGGCACCGACGACAATTGCCTGATAGGTTTTACTCATGGCGCACCCCCTGTAGCGGCTTTAACCTGCCTCAGAAGGCGCGGCAGCAGCTCCTTCAAATCTCCGACAAAACCTTCATCGACGTTTGGAAAAATGGGAGCCTTGGCGTCACTGTTAACGGCAATGATCCGCCGGGAATCCTTGATGCCGCCGATATGATGCATGGAACCGGAGATCCCCAGTGCCACATAGAGCCGGGGGGTCACGGTGCGGCCGGTCTGGCCGACCATTCTCTCGAAACCGGTCCAGCCGAGATCATACACCGGGCGGGTGACACCGAAGGAAACGTTCAACTCTCTGCACAGCTCTTTGAGCTGTTCAAACGTGGTCGGATCACACCCCTTGCCGGCGCTGAAAATCACTTCCGCCTCGGTCAGATCGACGGTCTGCGGGTCAGGCGCTATCCTGCCGGTAACTGTTGCCGTCGGCACGGAGAGCGGAGCGGCCGAACGCCAGGTCGATACTGCAGGGGATGTAGCACGAACGGTTGCCATGAGCACCTGGCTGAGCGAGCGCGGCGGCACCGTAACAACCAGCGTGCGGGTGCGGTCCCATATCCTGGTTTCAGCGATCCGGTCACCGAGCACTCTTCGGGAGAGATGCACGCCATCGGCACCCTGCCGGACGGTCAGCAGCTCCGTCATGATTGCGGCCTGAAGTTCATGGGCGGCAACCGGCGCCAGGGTAGCACCGAGGTCGTTATGAGGGAGAACCAGAACCGTTGCCATATGATCCGCAGCCAGAGCGGCAAGGTTTTTTCCCAGCAGTGCCGGTGTATCAAGCAGGCTGTCACCGGCAGTTATACAGGTAATGTCCGGGGTGCCGTATGCCCCAAAGATGGCCAGCTGCTCGCTGTCGGGCGTGACGGCAACCACCGCTCCCCAGGGTGCACCGAGGGTAACTGCAAGGCGCGCGCCATAGGAGAGCAGTCCTTTACCGGTTTCATCGAGTTCTCCACCGGGAAGATCGACAAAAACAAGGATTTTGCTGCCGGCGCCCATCAGATCTCCCTCCCGAGTTTGTGCCCTTCCCAGATAGCCATATCGACCTTACGCGGGGAAACACAGTCACCGATCCGGTACAGCTCCCGCACCGAACCCTTCAGGCTCATGTACAGGTCGTCGTCAACCTCTTGTCCCATCGCGAGGACAATGGAGTCATAGGGGCCCCAGTCGAACCAGACATTTGAATAGACGTTGAACCCTTTGACGGTCTTGGCACCCGCTGCGCCGCCAACTTCCATGACAGCGATGTCCGGGGTAAAGGTGACCCCCTTCTGCAGCAGCCGCTGCCGCGACGAGTAGAGGTCCTGAGTCGGTCCAAGCTCCGCGCAGATGAAAAGGCTGGAGGTGATCATGTCAACCTGTTTCCCCTGGTTGGCAATGAATTCGGCAGTGGCGGTAGCACGCTGGTGGCCGTCGTAATCGATCAGACAGACTCTCTCTCCCAGTTCGGCCTCACCGTTCAGCACCTGCACGACATTAAAGATCGCCGGACCGTCGGCCCCTCCAACCGCGTATTTCTTGGGGACGCTGCCGGTTGCCACAATAACGACATCCTGCTTTTCAGCGAGGAGCTGCTCTTTAGAAGCCTCCACTCCGAGTTTTACGGTGACACCGGCCTTCTCCACCTGACTCTTCTCGTTTCTGATGATGACGCCGAATTCGTCGCGCCCGACCCCCTTCATGGCGGTCACAACCTGCCCGCCGAGAGCCTCGTTCCGGTCAATGAGGGTCACCGTGTGGCCGCGCCTGCCGGCCATCTTGGCAGCCCACATACCGGCCGGACCACCGCCGACGATAGTAACGTTCTTCTTGACACTGGCCGGTGTCAGGGTTCCTTCGCCCCACTCCTTCTCACGCCCGACTGCCGGGTTCTGAACGCAGCCAAGGGATTTGTTCATGCCGATCCGGCCGATGCACCCCTGGTTGCAGGCGATGCAGTAGCGAATGTCGTCCAGCTTGCCTTCCTGTGCCTTCCTGGGAAGGTACGGGTCACAGATCAGGGCACGGCACATACCGATCATGTCAGCCTGACCGGCGGCAAGCACCTTTTCGGCCATGACCGGATCGTTGATTCTACCGGTACAGAAGACCGGCAGCTTGATTTTTTCGCGAATCCCGGCGGCCAGCGGGATGGTGTAGCCGAGTGGGGAATGCATCGAGCCTTCCACCAGATAGAGGTTATAGAAGGTGGCGATGGAGAGATCCATGAAATCAATCAGTCCGGATGCCTCGAAGAGAGCGCAGATTTCCTGCACCTGACCAAGGTCGAGTCCCCCCGGAATCATTTCATCAGCGCACATACGGATGCCAAGGGTAAAGTCGTTGCCGACCGCCTTTCTCACCGCGGAGATAAATTTGAGCGGTGCCCGCATCCGGTTTTCCAGGCTTCCGCCGTATTCGTCTGTGCGAAAATTGGTGAGCGGAGAGAGAAACTGGCGCGCCAGACTGGAATGACCGAACTGAATCTCTACTCCGTCGAAACCCCCTTCACGAACATGGATTGCGCTCTTGGAAAAATAACGGGCAACCTCTTCGATGTCCTCCGGCTCCATCGCCTTCGGGGTTTCGCGGAACAGGACATCCGGAATCGGCGACGGGGCCCAGATTGGCAGGCGCGAGATGCTGCCGTCACCCTGCTGGCCGTTGTGATTGAGCTGGGCGAAAATCTTGGCGTCATACTGGTGCACGTAATCGGTGATCTTCTTGAAGCCGGGGATCACTTCAGCATGATAGACGTCAATCAGCTTTTCATACGCCATATCGGTCGGATGGACCGTCAGTTCCTCGGTGATGATCAGACCTGCCCCACCCTTGGCCCGCTCGCCCCAGTAGTGCATCTGGCGTTCGCTCGGAAGATTGCCGACGGCCAGATTGGTGAGATGCGGCTGAAAAGAGATGCGGTTTTTCACCTCGGTGGTGCCTATTTTGAGGGGTGAGAACAGGTTCGGAAACATCATGGTGGTTCTCCTAATGATTGTCTCCCCCCTTGATAAAGGGGGGTCGGGGGGGATTTGCTGTTGACTGTAAGGCAAATCCCCCTGAATCCCCCTTTATCAAGGGGGACTTTAAAATTCTACGCCGCCAAATCCAGTCGATTATCGGCAATTGAGGTCACACAGCGCTCCAGGCATTCCGGATCACCGCCGTTGATATCGTTTTTAAGATGCCAGGCAACAGCGGGGCAACCGCCGTGGCACTGATCAAAACGGGTGCACTCTTCGCAGGAATGAATGCGCAGGTTACGAAATGAGGCATAGATTTCTGACGTATCCCAGATTTCCTGAAATTTTTTGACGCGGAGATCGCCCGCTTCGAAGCGGTCGCTCTGGAGAAACGCGCAGGGATACATATGCCCGGTCGGACTGACACAGCAGGTCAATTTGGCGGCGCCGCAGAGATTGAGCCCCAGGCCCTGGCGCTCCTGTGTGGTCAGCGAGAAGAAACTGTCGCCGGTGCGTACGTCGCCGCTTTTCGCGAGCCAGTCGGAAAAGGTAAGCAGCTGTGCCGGGGTCGGCCGGAGCGATTCCCAGTTGTCCGCTCCGCGCCCGGAGGGGCGGAAGCGACTGACCCGCAGTGAAACACCGAGAGAGCGGGCCAGATCGTGCATGGCCGGAATTTCACTGGCGTTATGGGTGGTAAGGACGGTATTGATACTGGCAGGGATTTTTGTGGCGGCCAGCAGCTTGACAGCTGCTATGGCTGCGTCGAAAACACCGTCGCCGCGCACGGCGTCACAGGTTTCCCGGCGGGCACCGTCAAGGCTCACCTGAATGGCGACCAGCGGGTTGGTTGCAAGTCGGTTAACCAGTTCAGCGGTGATAAGAGTGCCGTTGGTGGAGATGCAGGTCATGATGCCCCTGGCATGGCAGGCGGCCAGGATCTCTTCAAAGTCCGGACGGATAAACGGTTCACCGCCTCCAAAATTAACCTGAAAGACTCGTGCCGTGTGCAGCTGTTCCACCAGATCAAGCGCTTCGGCAGTCGAGAGCTCGTTACAGGCTTTTTCACCGGACGACGAAAGGCAGTGATTGCAGCGGAGGTTACAGGCCAGGGTGACCTCCCAGGTCAGATTAACCGGGGAACGCATTCCCATTTCGACATATTTATTGCTCACGGAGAAATCCTTTTTCCAGGAGTTGAGTTACGAATTTTTGTAAGGCCGGCTTCTGAGACTCGGAAGTGCCTGCGGGAAATTCATCCCTGGCGCGCACGGTGCCGAAATAGTCGGCGGGTAGCAGCGTACCAGTAGCAGCGAAGAGCAGGCGCGGTCCCTTGCAGTCATAAAACAGGAGACCGAACCCCTCTTGCCGTACGCGGCAGGACGGATGCAGCTTGATGCCTGCCGCAGCCATCTTAATACACCCCGCAGATGCCGTCGATTGCGAGTTCCTCAACCTGAATTTCCTCAAGGATACGCGGTTCTTCGCTGCATGATACTTCCTGGTTTTCTACTTCCATGGTCATTCTCCTTTCGTTCTTTGTCACACCGAATCAGGGTGCGCTGTGGTATATCCTTCCATTGCAACGGCAGTGCCAACACGCCTTCCGCTAATTTATCGTTTATTTTAAGATACTTAGAACAATTTTCGCTTCTGCATATTTCGACGTGTAGAGAAATGGGGCAAATTATATTTCATAGATTCGTCACCCAATTGGGTTGTATGCAGCAAATGTCAACAGTGGGGAAATTTTCTACAGTGCTTATGCTGATCGGAGATATTTATGAGGGGTAGACCTGATGATGGCTCAGCAATCTGTTCACCAATTTAAAATCAAGAGTGATATCAAGGCGGCGAGGATTGAGGCGACGAAGGCATACAACCAGTATGTTGAGGAGCCGAAGACGAGCCAACGAAGATAGCGCCTTGATTTAGAATTGGAATTACTTATTGAAACGGAATTCCATATGGAAGGTATTGGTCTCATGGGAATACACCAGTGGATGTCCCAGTTTCCGGTGGTAATTGAGCATGGCTTTATTAGTCGGAAGTATCTCCGAAAAAAATCCTGCAACACCCTGACTGACAGCATGCTCTTCCAGCTGACCCAGCAGATACTGCGTCATCCCCAGCCGGCGGTAATTTTCGTGCACGACTACAGCGGTCTCTGCCAGATTGGTGCGCGGGTTGACCACGTATCTGGCCACCGCGACTATTGACTCTGAATTATCCTCCGGCAAAAAAACGGCCAGCGCCATCCGGCTCCGGTAATCGACACACACCAGCTTTGCCGCCTCAAGGTGGGCAAGCTGTCGCTTCTGGCCAAAATAGCGGTTGTGAATGGTTTCGGCATTATGGGTGTAGAAAAACTCCTGAAGAGTTCTTTCGTCGGTGGCCTTGAGTGGCCGAATCAGCATCGCGATGCCGCCGAACTGTCTGCTCTCCTCATATTTTTTCGGGTAATGATCGAGCGCCTGCTGCCACACCTGCTCATCTTCGTAGACATAATGTTTCTGCTTCACAAATTCCAGTAACTCACCACGGTAATCGGGGTGAGCTATGGAAATCAGCGCCAGAGCACGCTCTCTGATGGTCTTGCCGTGCAGATAGGCAACCCCGTACTCGGACACTACGTAATGGGCGTCCCCGCGACTGGTGACAACTCCGGAACCGTCATCAATCCGGTGCACTATCCTGCTGATTGCGCCATCTTTTGCCGTGCTTCTGATAGCAACAATCGGCTTGCCGCCTCGACTCATAGCGGCACCACGGATAAAATCGACCTGCCCGCCGATGCCGCTGTAAAACCGGTAACCGATACTGTCGGCGCATATCTGGCCGGTCAGATCCACCTGGAGTGCCGCATTGATCGCCACCACCTTGTCGTTACTGGAAATCACCCGGGGATTATTGACGAAATCGGAGGGATAAAATTCGATGCCGGCATTGCCGCCGACAAAGTCATACAGCTTTTTACTGCCGCAGACAAAGCTGGTAACCACCTTGCCGGGGTGGACACTCTTCAGACGATTGGAAATATTGCCCCCCTCTATCAGTGGGATCAGAGCATCGCTGAACATTTCCGTATGAATACCGAGATCGCGCTTATCGGTAATAAAATTCAACACCGTGCTCGGTATCGTGCCAATTCCCATCTGCAGACAGCTGCCGTTTTCGACAAGTCGTGAAATCTGATAGCCGATCTGCAGTTCAATTTCATCCGGTTCCTGGGCAATGGCTTCTAAAATAGGCAGATCCGTCTCCACCAGAAAATCAATGTCTTTGATATGCACATATGTTTCGCCATACGTCTGCGGCATCTGCCGGTTTACCTCGGCTATCACCAGTTTGGCACGATCAAGTGCCGCCCGCTGAATATCCACGTTAATACCCATGCTGCAGAAACCATGCTTATCCGGCGGCGATACCTGCAGTAACGCTGCCTGGTTACCCCGCTGCCCGAAACGGATAAGTTCCGGAATTTCACTGAGAAAGATCGGGGTATAATCTGCACGCCCTTCGCGGACCGCCTGGCGGATGTTTTCACTAATAAAAAAAGAATTGTGGCGCAGATGCCCTGCATTCTCGTCAGTAATGTAATCAACGGTACCGAGTGACAGAAGCTGGATCAGTTCAACGTCGTTGAACCTGAGGGCGTTTCTGCTCAGGGCGGCAACCAGCTGCATCGGTACAGCGCAACCGGAGCCGATAAACACCCGCCAGCCGGACTGAATGTGGCGCACCGCTTCATCTGCTGTCGTCAGCTTCTGTTGATACAAATCGGAAAGTTGTTTATCCATAAAGTCACCATCGCGTGAAACGTCAAATCTGCGTTTAAATTGTATAACAACTTTTTTTTTAATAGTACCTATTTTTATGTCACTTTTTGTCGACAAGATTCATTATGTTTTGTATAGTGGTAAATCAATACTATAATACCGATTTATTCTAGTCGGCGACAGAAACTTCAGGACAAATATACCGCAGGAGGTCAATCATGCCCTACAATCTGGATCTGCCCGAAGCATTCAACGCCGCTGACTACTTTGTTGATCGTAACGTTCGCGAGGGAAGAGGCGAAAAGGTTGCGGTACTGTGTGAAGAGCGGCAATTTACCTACCGGCAGATACAGGAGGGGGTGAACCGTTTTGGCAACGCGTTACTGTCGCTTGATGTACGCATGGAGGAGCGGGTTGCCCTGCTGCTGCTGGATACGGAAATCTACCCGCAGGCGTTCTTCGGCGCCATTAAAATCGGCGCTGTTCCGGTGTGTCTCAATACGATGAATCGCTCACCGGACTTCCAGTTTTATCTGAATGACAGCCGTGCGAGAATACTGGTGGTAGATGAACAGCTGCTGCCGCTGATAGAGCCGATCCGTGGCAATCTGCGCTTTCTGAAGCAGATCATCGTTGCCAACGGCAGCGACCCTGACGGTGATGTGTGTCTGACTGAGCTTCTCAGTGAACAATCGGCAGAGCTGGAAACCGCTCCGACCTGCCGCGACGATTCCTGTTTCTGGCTGTACAGTTCCGGCTCAACCGGTTCTCCCAAGGGGACGGTGCATCTGCAGCATGATATGGTCTATTCGGCCAAGACCTATGCGGCAAAGATTCTTGCCATCAGAGAGAACGACGTCTTCTTCTCTGCGGCAAAGCTGTTCTTCGCCTATGGGCTCGGTAATGGTCTCTATTTTCCTTTTGACGTCGGAGCCACTGCAGTCTACCTGCCACAGAGACCGACTCCGGCACATGTGTATGCAACCGTAAACCGACACAAGCCGACTCTGTTCTTTGGCGTTCCGACGCTGTACGGGCAGATGCTTGAAGAGGAAGGGACCATGGATGGCGTGAGGCTCTGTGTTTCTGCAGGAGAAGCCCTTCCGGCCGCCTATCTGCGTCGTTGGAAAGAGCGCTTTCAACTCGATATCCTCGACGGCATCGGTTCTACTGAAATGGTACATATTTTCATTTCAAACAGACCGGGAGAAATCGTTCCCGGCAGTTCCGGAAAAATTGTGCCTGGCTACGAAGCGCGCATCGTTGATGAGAATATGCATGATCTCCCGGTCGGTGAAATCGGCACCCTGCTGGTGAAAGGGGACAGTGCTGCCGCCCTGTATTGGAACAAACATGAGAAAACCAGGCAGACAATAATGGGGCACTGGATAAATACCGGCGATAAATATACCTGCGATGAACTGGGGTATTTCTGTTGCGCCGGACGCACAGACGACATGCTCAAGGTGGGCGGGATCTGGGTGTCACCAAACGAAGTAGAGTCCTGCCTGATCGAACACCCGGCGGTCCTTGAGTGCGCCGTCATAGGTGCGCCGGACGAGGAAAACCTGATAAAGCCGATGGCCTTTGTCGTGCTCAACAAACAGCATTCGCCCTCGGAAGCGATGGAACATCAATTGAAAGAGTATGTAAAAGCGAATCTGGCGCTTTACAAATATCCGCGCTGGATACGTTTTATTGACGAGCTCCCGAAAACCGCCACCGGTAAGATCAAACGGTTCGAATTGCGGGATCTTATAAAGACTCAGACCGGTCCACTGTGATCCGGTCAAATAAGATTTACTGAAAATAGGGGGCGTCAAGCCCCCTGTTTTTTTGTTATAGTAGCCAGACCGTGTAATTCCGATTTCAAATCAAAGATGCCATCAAGGCGGGGAGGAATGAGGCGACGAAGGCATACCATCAGTATGCTGAGGAGCCGAAGACGAGCCAACGAAGATGGGGCTTTGATTTGGAATTGGTATAATTATCTCTTCAGTGAAAGTCATGCCATGCCCGAAATAAATTCCTGCTGCTCCTACTGCGGCACAAAATATCCTGCTGAAGAGCTGTGGCCGATAACCTGCCGGGAGTGCGGGAACACCAATTATCTGAACCCGATTCCGGTCGTTGTACTGCTCGTGCCGATCGGAAATGGTCTCGTGGTGGCCCGGCGCAACATTGAGCCGCAAAAAGGGACACTCGTGCTGCCGGGAGGGTATCTTGACCGTGGCGAGACCTGGCAGGAGGGTGCTGCGCGGGAGCTGCTTGAAGAGACCGGCATACTGGTTTCTCCGGATGATATAACTCTGTACGACGTGTCAAACGGGCTGGATAACACACTGGTAATCAGTGGTCTGGCATCGCACCAGCCGCACAGCTGCCTGAAGCCCTTCTCATCGTCGGAAACGCAGGAGATCGCCCTGATCAAAGAGCCGATTGACCTCGGTTTTCCGCTGCATAATCTGCTGGTGCGGAGATATTTTCAAGCCGGGTACGGATTATGACGATATTTGACCAATCGGCAAATCAACAGCCAAAAGCGTTCCGAACGCCGCTGCATGACTTCCCGGATGTCATCCTTCATGCTTCGGAAACAGCCGTGAAGAAGCATCCTCGTTACAAAGAGGCAAAATCAGGGGACAGCAAAGCTGCTTTTGAACTTGTCCAGGCAACGATCAATGATGTACAGGTGGAAAATCTACGAATATTATTGAACGGCAGAAACCCGTTGCTGGCGAGCGCCCACGCCTACGAGGCGGAAGGGGTAAATGCCATACCTGAGGTTTTTGCTGATGAACTGGCACAGCGGCTTGATCTGGTCGTTGACAGCGGTATTGTTCAAACAAACGTAGTAGCTCACACCGGAGCAAATGGTTTTGGCAGACTTGCCCGACAACCGTACTTTGAAGGCAACGTCACAGCTGGGCAGGATTACATCCTTGTGGATGATTTTGTCGGCATGGGCGGTACACTTGCAAACCTTCGCGGTTATATTGAGGCACAAGGTGGCAAAGTCATCGGTGCTGTAACATTGACGGGAAAACCGTATTCAGCTAAACTGTCTCAAAATCAAACGCAATTGCATGAATTGAGGGAAAAACATGGAAACCATCTTGAATCATGGTGGCAAGAAAACTTCGGTCACACCTTCGACTGCCTTACTCAATCAGAAGCTCGGTATCTCGCCCGCACCTCGGATGTTGACACCATCAGAGATAGAATTGCTGAGGCAAAGTAAACGGGAAATAGCTGAAGATTACCGGACTCGAAGAGCTGCTGGATCACGTTGAGTTAGTGGTTCGTCTCTATCGGACGGATGTTCTGAACGCATTTCCTCTGGTCAAGCGGCTCAAATGTTGAGGATGCAACGGATCGAGTTTCTGGTTGCTCTGCATTGGTTTGGAACCTCAGAAATCAACCTGACAGATGAAGAATTGATCCGGGATTTCAGTAATGCCTGAACAAAATGAGATTGTCATCAACACCGGACAGCAAAAATATAGTTGAAGCTGCCATTAAGCTGACCGGAGAGTAGTAAGTTCAAGCATCCACCCGCCTATAACCTTACCCAATATGAAAACCACCCACTCAAACATCACCAAGCTCTACGCCTTCTCCTTCCTGCAGATGACCCTCTTCCCGATGGCAATCATTACCCTGTTCTGGAAAGATCACATCGGCCTGTCGCTCACACAGATCCTGCTGCTGCAGGGGATACTGTCGGTTTCGATGGTGATCATGGAATACCCGAGCGGTTACATCAGTGACCGGATCGGCTACCGCGTTGCCCTCACCCTCGCCTCACTGCTCGGCATGGCCGGCTGGGGAATCTATACCGTTGCGACCATCTTCGCCCATGTCATGGTTTCCGAGATCCTGATCGGAACCTCCCTTGCTTTCATCAGCGGCTCAGACAGCGCCCTGCTCTACGAGACCCTCAAACAGGAAGGTTCGGAACAGCAGTACGAACGGCATCAGGGGCGCATGGGGGGCTATGCCCAGGGGGGAGAAGCGCTCGGCGCACTCTTTGCCGGCGTGCTCTACGCATATGCACCGCTGCTGCCGTTTATCCTGCAGATCGGCGTCTGGTTTCTGGCACTCCTGCTCACCCGCTCCATGGTTGAGCCGCCAAGGGACATTGCGCCACACGCGGGACACCTTACGGAGGCATGGCGCACCGCACGCTACGCATTTGTGGAGAACAAGAGCCTGCGCTACACCATGCTGCTTAACACGGTGCTCGGGATATCCTCATTTTATCCGGTCTGGCTGATTCAGCCGTATATGCAGCATGCCGGAGTACCGCTGACCTGGTTCGGTCCGGTCTGGTGCGGGGCCAACCTGACCGTGGCCTTTTTCTCCCTGATGAGCCATCGCGCCAATGCCTTTCTCAGTGAACGGTTCATGGTACTGCTGTTTCTGCTCCTGATCGGTGTGGGGTATCTGGGGTTGGGAATCGTTGGAGGGGTGTGGGGATTTCTCTTCTATTACCTGCTGACGAGTATGAGGGGGCTGCGCGGCCCGATGATGCTCAACCTGACGCAAAAGGAGTGCCCGTCAGCCAACCGTGCCGGCATTCTATCGCTCCAGTCACTCTGTTTCCGGGTGCTGTTCGTCTGCACCGGACCGCTGGTCGGAATGCTGGCCGACAAGGATGGGGTCAGGCAGGCGTTTCTGTTTCTGTTGATCGGATTTCTGGTGGTGCTGCCGCCGCTCGTGTTCCTCTTCTTTCGGCACCTTCCGAGAGGTAAACAGGGGTAATTAACCCCTCTAAATCTCCCCTTAGATAAGGGGAGACTTCAAAGCTTCCACCCTTAAATAAGGGGGGGACTGAGGAGGGTTAGATTTGTGTACAATCGGAGGAACCACCATGAGCATATCGCTTAAAGCCCCCACACGTCAGCAGACGCGCGGGGAGGAAATCGCAAACAGCGTCAGCCATGGCATAGCACTTATCGCGGCGCTCGCTGCAACCCCGTATCTTGTTGTACACGCAGTTCGGAGCGGAAACAGGGGATACATCGTCGGGGTGAGTATCTTCGCCGCCTCCATGATTCTGCTGTATCTTGCGTCAACCATCTATCACTCATTGCCGCACGGCAGGGCAAAGCGCCTGTTTCAGGTAATCGAGCACTCCGCGATATTTCTCCTCATCGCCGGCACCTACACACCGTTTACGCTTGGTGTCCTGCGCGGCGCCGTTGGTTGGACAGTGTTCGGCCTCATCTGGGGTCTTGCCGTCATCGGAGTGCTGCTGAAGGCATTCGACAAGCTATTCCATCCCATCTTCTCCACCGGACTGTATCTGCTCATGGGATGGCTGATTGTGATTGCGATCAATCCATTGACAGCCCGCGTATCAACAGCCGGACTGGTATGGCTGGCCCTCGGTGGCGTCGCGTACACAGCCGGAGTGGCTTTTTTCGTCACCGATTCACGCATCAGATACGGACATTTCGTGTGGCATCTGTTTGTCATGACCGGGACAGTCTGCCACTTCTGCTCCATATACTGGTATGCGGCATGACGAGACGGCTTGATCAGGTACAAAAGGTATCGATAATCCTGCGCGCGATACTTCGTGTCGGCGGAAGCGTGGGGAGTTGTGAGACCGGAAACCAGCGGGCATCTTCGAGTTCGGTATAATCGACGCTCAAATCTCCCCCGGCGTATTGTGCAACAAAGCCGACCATTATCTGCGATGGAAAGGGCCAACTCTGGCTCCCCACATAGGTAATATCAGTAATATCTATCCCGGTCTCCTCTTTCACTTCGCGGGCCGCGCACTCTTCCAACGACTCCCCCAGGCTAAGAAAACCGGCTGCCAGACTGTAGCGCCCCGCAGGCCACTGGGCATTTCTGACCAGCAACAGTTCGTCATCACGCCTCACCAAAGTTATCGCGCAGGGGGAGATTTTGGGGAACTGTTTAGCGCTGCAGGCGGAGCATTGCCGACCCCATTCCCGGGAGAACGGGAGCGTTTCTCCGCCGCAGACAGCGCAGAAACAGCTCTGCTGCTCCCAATGGAGAATCTGCCGGGCAAGACCGCCGATGCCGAGTGTGGCGTTATCCATAGTCTGTATGGCGGCGTTAAGCGCTTCAGCGATAAAGGGGTCCCGTACCTGGCACCCTTTATATGCCGAAAAGATGCGCAGCGGTTTCCCGCGCCACTCACCTATGGTAAGAGGCATTTCAGGCGGATTGATCCAGTCAGGAAGTTCGCCGAAAGGAAGAGTTGGCGAACTGTTTCCGGGTTGTAAAAATACATTGTTGCCCTGAATGATGACCCAGTATCCTGGTTCAAGAGAGTGAACTGTGTATTGCGGAATACCGGGCACAAACTGATTTTTTATGAACGAGTGATTAAAAGGAATATTGACAAGGTCAGGGTAGTCGGACATCGTCTTCACTCCCCACGAACCGGCAGTCTCACCATAAATTGCGAGCCCCCGCCAACAGCGCTCTTAACCGATATCTCTCCACCATGCCGTTTCACGATGTTGTACGAAAGTGCCAGGCCAAGGCCGACCCCCTTCCCGACCTCCTTGGTCGTAAAAAACGGATCCCAGATACGGTCAATAACGTCAGGCGAAATTCCGCAGCCCGAATCCCGCACCAGAATGGAAACGGCCTGATCCTCGCCGGAGTAGCTTGTTGAAATGTCAACACTGCCGCCATCCTTGATGGCATGACAGGCATTTATCAAAAGATTCATGAAAACCTGACGCAGTGCCGATGGATCAGCGAGAATGGCAGGAATATTTTCCATCAGCGTGACTGCAATCTCCATCTCTTCATAATTGGGCTGATGCTTGATTAGCTCAAGGATCTCCACAAGGAGGGCGTTGATATCAACCGCATAGTTCAAACCGTCAGATTTTCTGCCAAAGTTAAGCAGGCCACTGATAATGCCCTTGCAGTGATGAGCCTCCCGCACGATTACCTCAAGATATTTGGGGAAGACCTCCAACCTGGAATCTGAAGCCAGCGACTGCTCGTCACGAAAGCGTCGGAGCAGCGCCTCTGCATAGCCCGCGACTGATGTGAGCGGATTGTTGATTTCATGGGCAACGCCGGTAGCAAGCACGCCGATACTCGACATTTTTTCCGTCTGAATCAGCTGCATTTCGTGAACTCTTTTCAGCGTCATATCCCGCAAAAAAACAAGTGCCCGGGTTTTCTCCCCGAATTCATCCTTTATCGGATTGGCTGTGACGTCAATATAGCGGGTGGTATGACCTTCGCGTACGGACACCATGGATGATTCAACGCGCTCTCCATGCAGGGCCCGTTCTACCGGGCAGGTGAGCGGCGCGAGCGGTGAATCGGGATGGAATACATCCCGGCAGCTCCCCCCGACGAGAATCTCCGAGGGGAAAAATTCGGGGCAGACATGGTTAAGATGTTGAATTGAGCCGTTATTGTCAAAGACGATAACACCATCATTTACCGAGTCAAATATCGTCTGCAACTCATTTTTTTTATTGCGAAGCCGTGACTCGCTCTGTTTCCGTTCCGTTATATCCTGTGTTGTTCCATACAGCTTGACAACCTGCCGGGCAATATTTACCGAAGGTTCGACGATCGAATAGACCCATTTGGAGGTTCCATCCTTCAGCAGCAGGCGATGTTCAATTTCGTAACTGCTCCCCTGCGCAGCTCCCTGTTGAAGGCGGGCCATGACGGAGTCGCGATCATCCGGGTGGATGAGGTCTGTCAACGTCTCCGAGGTGGCTTCTTCACGAGTGATATTCATGATGCGCAGCAGTTCGTCAGAAACGCGCAGTTCACCGGTAACCGGATCTGAACGCCATGAACCGACATGCGACATCGATTGCGCCTTGGAGAGATTGTATTCGCTTTCCCGCAGGTACTCCTCCCACTGCTTGCGTTCGGTAATGTCCACCATCGCGGCGTGGCACTCATCACCGATCCCCGCTGCCATCGCCTCTATCCGGACATACAACGGCGGTCGGTCTTTAAGGGAGAGTTTCACCCTGCAGGTCATTTTGTCGCGCCCCAGAAAGACCATCCTGAGAAAATCGACAAACATAAAGCGGTCTTCGATGGCAACAAAATTTTCGAAATGCAGATCTGTCAGAGACGTGCGATCACAGCCTAAAAGGGTGGCACCGGTCAGGTTAACACTTCGGACTACGCCGCCACGATCAAAGGTAAAATAGCCGACGGGGGCGGAATCGTAGAGCAGGGCGTATTTACTCCGTGCCGCCTCAAGTTCCCGATTGGAACGCTGCAGCTCTTCAATCTGCATTTTCAATTCAAGCTGGAGGTTCATACTCTCAACTTCTTTTTGTACTGTACTCCGAGGGCGTCAGCAGTGAGGATCGCTGCTTTCACCATAGCGGCTGAAACGGGGAACCAGGTCGAATGAATGGTCTCGCCGTCAGCGACAGCAGCGGCGGCAACCTGGCTGATCTCCTCAGCGGAGATGTTGATAATGTCAAGATCCTCCAGGCAGAGCGGCAACCCGACACTGTAGCAGAAATCCTGCACCTCTTTGATATCACGTGATGGCCGCCCTTCCAGCACCAGCTGGACAAGGACGCCAAAGGCTACTTTTTCGCCATGCAGTTTCCGCCCTGCTACCTTGAGGGTCGTCAAACCGTTATGGATGGAGTGTGCTCCGGCATGTCCCCCGTTTTCAGAACTTAAGCCGCTCAACAGGGTATTTGCCTCGACGATCGCTTCAACCGCCGGTGTTACGGCGTTCCTTTCAACAGCAAGCATGGCCTGAAGACCATACTCAAGCAGCGTTTCGTAGCAGAGCCGCGCCAGCGCCTTCGTAGCGAGGGTCGGCAGAGCCCCCCCGGTGAGCGGGTTCGGTTTCCCGCTTCTGAAGCAGGTATCGGATTCCCAGAAGGTGGCAAGGGCATCGCCCATCCCGGCCACAAGGAATTTAGCCGGTGAACTGGCGACGAGTGTCGTATCAACCAACACGCAATCCGGGTTCTTTCGCAAAAACAGATAGCGTTCAAAAGCTCCATCCTCGGTATAAATCACCGACAACGCCGAGCAGGGTGCATCGGTCGAAACGACGGTCGGCACGATAATGACCGGCAGTTTCATCTCATGCGACACCGCTTTGCCCGCATCGATTGACGCTCCGCCCCCCAGAGCGATAATGATATCGGCTCCATGAGCTGCTGCAATCTTTGAGAGGCGACTGATTTCCTGATCTGAGGAGACCCCCTGAAAACATTCGTGATAACAGGGAACGCCCTTTTCGGCACAACTTGCGGTAATATCATCACCACAGAGTGACAACGCCGTCCTGCCACCGATTACCAGGGCAGAGGTGCCGATACGGGACGTATGCAGGCCGATTTCCCTGATGGCACCGACCCCTTGAACATAGCGACCTGGTGCAAGCAGCATGCGACTCATGTTAAAGCTCCCATACTAGTCTTAAAATTTTATGCATTTCCGTAACTAACCCCTCTAAATCTCCCCTTATCTAAGGGGAGACTTCAAGGCTTCCCCCCTTAAGTAAGGGGGGACTGAGGGGGGTTAGATTTAAATATTCCAGTGTACTAGTACCCCCCGCAGGAACCGGTTTCGCGTACTTCCTGAATGGCTATTTCCGGGACCTTGGCAGCCTCCTCGCCCATCAGCAGGTCTTCGTAAAAGGCACCAAACAGATGATCGGGGTGGCGTATATGTATCTCCACCATCCACCGGTTTGGCGACGGGTGGAAGGTGATTTCAGAGAGCGGGCCGGCATAGTGGTCGCCACTCGGGTAGTCCCCAAGACGGTGGCCACCTAAATCGAAATTCAGCTCCCATCCCAACTCTTGTGCCATCTGATCGGCATAGTGGTACAGCTCTTCACCGGTAGACGACATATCGGACTGCCATTTTTCCGCAACCGCCTGATAAATTCTCTGAGCGTCGAGGGCGCAGCGCTTCAATTCAGGATTATTGCCGGTTAAAAACGTTTCGCCGGCATCGCCTTCATAGCCATCCCAGACAGGGCCGACATCGATAAAAAAAATGTCATCTTCCCCAAGGCGGATTCCCGGGTCAGAATCAGCGCCAAATGTTTTAACCGTATTGGTGCCGAAGCGGATATACGGAGCATGAAAAGTTCCCGTAGAGCCCATTTCCTCTAAGGTTGCCACCACCATAGCGGTGGCATCTTCTTCCAGCATTCCTACCTGGACCTGGCCAACTATCCTGCTCACCGCCTCCTGCGCCTTCTCTCTCGTTTGATGAAACTTTTCAACACTGAAATATGCTTTGGTCCCTTCCAGAACAGCTGCGTCTTGGCTCGACATGGCGTTACTCCTTCATGCAGGTTTATGATTCGCGTACAGGGAAAAAGATGCCTACGATGCAGAACCTTCGTGCGGTTTGCCAACTTCTGACAGGTCGATACTTCCGTGGCCACCCTCGACATTCGGTGCCCAATCACCCAGATGAGCGGCACAGAGATGCTTCGGGCTATTTGCTTTGGCCCCGCATTTTCTGCACTCAACGGTAGGATGGTCAGAAAATTTTTCAATACAGTCGACCAGTCCCTTCGATTTCAAAACACACATATGATTCTGATGATTTTCAACGTCACAGCTCATGTATTCCTCCTGATCTCTGCATGTCTGTCACCGGCGTATACCGGGTCATATCCGGCACACCGGGCATAATGCCGGTCTCATCTTTTTTTCTGATAAAAAGTGCCAAAGTGTTTGCGCCACGCCTCACTGCTCGGATTCAGCTGCATCCTGTGATCATGATGTACCATGGCTTTGGCCTGTTTGTAATAGTCCTTGTAGTCATCCGGTTCCTTCATGCTGTCCCTGTCATCCCCGTTACGGCGTTTGCGCGGGGCAAGGTCCGTATAGATGCTGCGAAAGAGATCTTCAAGAATCACACTCAACTCATCAACAGACTTGACATACTCCACCTTGTCACAGTAAGCGCCGTACTGTTCAATCATACAGTCACCCCGCTGCCAGGTTTCACGGTCCTCCGGGGTAAGCCAGAGGAGATACCCCGACTTTTCCCGTATTTCATCCATTACCCATTCATTGGCTTCGTTGTAATTATTGCGCGCATCGCCAAGGATGATGACGGTCGGATTGCCGCGCATGCTTTCCAGGTGCCGTTTTTTGAAGTTGACCAGTACCTTGCCATAATCGCTGTTATCATCCATATCGACGAGCGAACCACTGTCGATTACCTCCAGAAGGGCATTCACCGGCATGTTTGTGAGCAGATTGGAAATTTCCGCCAGTTCCTGATTAAAGATGAAACTGCGTACCTCCATCAAGCGGTTATGCAGGGTATGCAACAGGAGCAGCATGAAACGGGAGGCATAACTGACCGAGAAGCTGACGTCACACAGTACCACCAAGCGGGGCCTGACCTTCTTTTTGCACCGCAGTGAGACAAGAAACGGTACCATATCGTTACGGTAGTTTTTCTGAAGCGTCCTGATTACATGGAGTTTCCCGCGACTCTGCTCTTCCTTGACCCTGCGGACGTCTTTGCGGATACGGATCAGCATACGTGACACGATTTCATGCATGTCGGCAATCTCTTCGGGGGTAAAGGCAGAGTTGCTCTCTTTGCTCCAGCTTTTGCTGAATGCGGCAGAAGGAAGATTCAGCAGATTGAATTCAGAAGGCTTCGGGGCTTTGTTCTTACCTTTGTACCCTTTCATTCTGACCTGAATCTCCGGACCGTCTGAATCATCTTCGAGATCCTTTAGCCAGTCGAGGTTCTGCAGATCTTCGGCAGTCACTTCCTGAGCACTGGTCAACAGACCCGGACGATCCCGGCGCTTTTCCAGCATCTCGTCAGTGAATTCCTCTCCCTCGACGATGTGGAAATATGCCCCCATCAGATCTTCCGGCTTGATAAAGAAGGGATTTTCCTCCTGCTGGCTGAAAAAAAAGTCAAAAACATCATTAAATGACGCTATATCATTGACATTCTTCACCAGCGTTACCTGAAGCAGAGCTCTGACGACCTCCCTCCCTTCGACACCGCCGAAACCAAGAGCCTGCACGGCATCAAGGCATTCACCGGGAGACACCCTGATTCCCTGTTCCCGCAGGGCGTGTACAAAACGGGTGACAACCGTTTCCATGCCTACCTCAATTCCTGTACGGCAAGATCTTTCACCATCTGTAGGTCAGCCTGATGCTTGGCGATTACTCCCACGGAATTATCGAGCATTTCCCTCGTGAGCTTTGACGCATTCATAATGGTAAGCACGTTGGCCCAGTCAAGGGTTTCAGAGACACTCGGCGGTTTTCGCATGTTCAATTCACGGGCCTTGCGCAGGAAGGAGACCATCTGGTGAGCAAGTTCTTCACATATCTGGGGAAAGCGGGCCCTGACTATGGCTACTTCACGGTCAAGATCGGGATAGCCGATGTAGAGATAGAGACAGCGGCGGCGCAGGGCATCCGAAATCATGCGGGTGCCGTTACTGGTCAGGATCACCAATGGTTTTCTTTTGGCCTCAATTACACCCAACTCGGGAACCGAGACCTGGAAATCGCTCAGGCACTCCAACAGCAGGGCTTCAAACTCATCACCGGAACGATCGATCTCATCGATCAGGAGCAGTGAGCGTTTTTCAGACAAAAAACTGCGCAGTATCGGTCGCTGGACGAGAAAGTTCATGGAAAAAAACATACTCTCCTCGGCAGCCAGGCGTTCAACAGCCTCGCGCAGATCAGCCGATACCGAGAGATAGTTGTCAAGCTGGGTACGCAGCAGTTGGGTATAGAGCAACTGTTTGCCGTATTCCCAGTCATAGAGCGCCTTGCCTTCGTCGATCCCTTCGTAACACTGCAGGCGAACCAGCGGGAAATCGAGCGAGGATGACAATGCCTTGGCCAGGCCGGTCTTCCCGACGCCGGGTGGTCCTTCGATCAGAATCGGTTTCTCCATGCGCAGAGCCAGAAAAACGGCAGTTGCTATGGCACTGTCAGCAATGTAGCCACTGCTGCGGAGAAAATCCTTAATTCCCTGTTCGGTAATCATTAATGACCTCGTAGTGTTGTATTTTGGTAATCAGCAACTGCAATATTTGCGCCGTTGAGGGAAACTGCTTTTCACCGGTTTATTCTACAAAAAAACCGCTGGCATCCGGTGAGGGGCATCAACCCTTCGGAGCCAGCGGCATATCATAACATCAGTGGAGGAACACTGGGTCTGATTACATAATTACATACAACCGGCAAAGACCGCTCTCATCTCGTGGAAACCGACATCCTTCGGATTGCCTTCGGTGCAGATATCATTGGCGGCAAACTTGGAGAGACCGTCGAGATCTTTTTCCTGCAGGCCGAGGTCGGCGAAACGCTGGGTAATGAACAATTCGTCCTTAAGCTCCTGAATTGCTGCGATGAACTTCTCGCCGGCTTTGTAGTCAGAGAGGCCGCAAACATCAATATCGGCGGCTTTAGCCATCATTTTGAAACGCTCGGGGCAGGCAGGCAGGTTGTAATTGCAGACATCTACCAGGGCGATGGCGTTGCAGAGGCCGTGCGGAGCGTCATAGAGTCCGCCCATGGCGTGAGCCATTGAGTGAACGATACCGAGACCGGCGCTGTTGAAGCTGTAGGCAGCGGCCATTTCAGCCCATACCATCTGCTCGACAGCTCTGTCGTTGTTGCGATTGGCAGCAGACTGACGAAGATTCTGGAAAATTTCTGTGATAGCCCAGAGGCCCGGGCCGTAGGCAGACTGTACGCAAAGTCGGGAAGCGATGGCTTCCACAGCGTGGGTCAGCGCATCCATACCGGTATAGGCGACCAGTTCCTGAGTCATGCACTGATGAAGCAGCGGATCGTTAACGGATTTACTCGGAGTACAGTTCGGATCAAACAGAGCCATTTTGTACATCTTCTCGGTGTGATTGATGATCGAGAAACAGGAAACTTCCGAACCGGTTCCTGAAGTGGTGTTGATGGCAAGATGGGGAATTTTGTTCTTTTTAGTGGCCTTGAAAGCGCCTTCAAAAGAACGGACATCCTGACCATCGTGACTGTAGACCAGCTTGATGGCTTTGCCGCAGTCAGTGGAACTGCCGCCGCCCAGAGTTATGAGGCCGTCAAATTTGCCGGAGGCCAGCATTTTAGCGCCTGCCATGACTTCATGGTCTTTCGGATTGGCAGTCGCTTTATCAAACAGTTCGGATGCCACACCGGCAGCTTTCAGAATGCCCTGGATTGCCTCTACGATACCGGTGCCGCGCAGACCGGTAGTAACGATCAAGGCATTCGTCATACCTAGAGCTTTGGCATCATTACCAACCATCGTGTGGGCACCCCAGCCGATATTTACGGAAGGATAGGCGTGCTGCATTTTGATCGGATATTCGGTTCTCTGCTGGGTAAGTGTCCGTTTCAAATCTCTGTTGTGTGACATGGGTACTACCTCCTTTTTGGGTGTGTGCTGCCTTTGAGTTGGATTTAATTACATTACACTCTGTACGTTAACCGCCTGTCCTTTCCAGAATTTACCTTCCACCTCCTCATAACCAGGTTTTAAGATCTTCTCAATCTGCTGCAGGTGAGTCTTACATTAACAGTTCACGCTCATCACGGTTGAGCTGGTTATAGCTTTAGCAAGTTGAGTGCCAACTTTATTTATCCATAAATTACATATGGTTATCGATTGACCTTTGGGAAGTGCCATAAAACAGGCAGAAGGTTCGGGGTAATATGGAACAGTTTTATATAATAATGTCCACAATAGGTACTATTTCGGATATGGATTTTATCTACAGTGGGGAATTTCAACACAGGTCTAAAATAAATCCCCCTCAATCCCCCTTTAAAAAGGGGGAGGCTTTTAGTTCCCCCCTTCAGAAAGGGGGGTTAGGGGGGATTTTCCTTAAAAGCTATAAACCGCCCGCCTCGCTCCGCACCGGTCATCTGCAGCATACAGATTTCCGCTGCCAGCCCACGCACGCCCCAGGCAGCCGCCGGCGCAGGACGTCCTGCCGGGACAGTCACGGCATTCCGCAATTGATTCGAGACGTTCCTGACTGACTCGAAGCAGGGATGACCAGAGGGGAACACCTTCGACAAGCGCTGCTGCCAGCCCTTTTTCATAGAGAGCGCCGACTGAAAACTCATCAGTATGGCATAACAGACAGGGATAGATTCTGCCGGTGGGAGTAATGTAGGGGTTTTCGATAAACGAGCAGCACTCCTGACGGACGCTCATGTCACTCCGCCACTCAACTGCTGCAACAGTCCCGATCTTCCGGTAGAGTTCGCGAAATCGCTGGTCGCTATCGTAACGGTTCAGCAGGCCCAGATACTGGAGGCTATCGGGAGGCGCCACGATTGATCCCTCAGACGCCCGCCCGCGACGAACCAGAGTGCCGCTGTTGAAGGATCCGATACCAATGCTGTCGGCAAATTCGAGCAGCGCCGGGATCTCTTCAAGATTGTGGCGCATCTCGGTCATAAAGAGTGAAATTCGCCCCGCAAGCCCCGCCTGTTCGAGTTTCTGAATGCCCGCCAGAGTGCCCGCAAACGCACCACTTCCCCGCACCAGATCATGTACCGCTGCAGTTGCGCCGTCCAGACTGATTTGAATGGAAAGCCCCGGAAAATCGAGATCACGGAGTGCCGTCACATCTTCATCAGTAAACAACAGAGCGTTTGTCTGGAGGGCAAGAGTACGAAACCGGAGAGAACGGGAGAATTGCATGAGATCCAGCCAGAACGGATGGCAGAGCGGTTCCCCTCCGGTCAACCGAAGACCGTCGCCGCCAAGCGCAGCGAACTCCTTGATGATCCGTCGCAGGTTCCGAACCGGAACATGTCCGGGCGACGCTGCCTCGCCCGCTTCGACCCAGCAGTGGCGGCAGGCAAGATTGCAGGCACCGGTGATGGCAAGCGTAATCGTTTTGGGATGGCGGAGACCTGCGGAATCGAGTTGATGTAGTGTCTCTGTAGGTGTCATAGGGGAGTGAAATTCCGATTTACCATGTAGGGGCGACGCCGTTGGCTCGCCCTGTCTCGATATGCGCTAATACCCGGATATATTGGCGATCCCGAAAGGGCGACCCGCCGGGATCGCCCCTACCAAAACGGTAATTTTGAAATAGCCTACATCCCCAAGCAGGTTATTTCGTGCGCAACTGTAGCCTTTTACCACACTGTGTATATTTTACACAGTGCAGCATATTCCGAGTGTAGCATAAAGCAGCACAAGCACCCTCACGTTTCCAGCCCGTAGCGTTCCAGTTTGCTGTAAAGGGTTTTACGATCTATTTCAAGCAGCTTTGCAGCCTGACTCTTGTTTTGGTCAACCAGCTCAAGAACTTTCTGAATATGGTCACGCTCCACAACCCAGAGCGGAGAGGCGGCAAAGGTTACGTTTTCGGCAGCACGAACGACGTTGGCCGGGGGCGTGTACACCGCTTTTTGTGGTGCAAAGGGAAACAGATCCGGCGTGATTATCGGCTCATTGGCAAGAATACAGGCCCTGCGGATGGTATTGCGCAGTTCCCGGACGTTGCCCGGCCATTGGTAGGCGACCAGTGACGCCATGGCATCATCGGTGACTTCCCACTGCCGGGAATCATGTTCATTGCACTGCTGGATAAAGAACCAGACCAGTGGAATAATGTCATCGGGGCGCTGCCGCAACGGCGGCAGAGGAATCGGCAGCAGATTGATCCGGTGGTACAGGTCCTCCCTGAACTCACCGCGATTAACACAATCCGCGAGAATTTTATTCGAGGCAAAAATAAAACGGACATTAACGCGGATATCGTGATTGCCCCCCATGCGGCGAAAGGTGCTTGTTTCGAGGATACGCAGCAGTTTAACCTGAACGTCAAGCGGCATTTCCGAAATTTCATCCATAAAGAGCGTGCCGGTGTCGGCCAGTTCGAACAGACCGGCCCGCATTTTATTGGCGCTGGTGAACGCACCCTGCATATGGCCGAAAAGCTCACTTTCTGCCGTATTGGCATCAAAGCGCCCGCAGTTGACCGTTACGAACGGCTTGCTTGCGCGCCGACTGGCATCATGAACTGCCCGAGCGATCAGCTCCTTACCGGTGCCGCTCTCTCCCGAGATCAGCACATGTTCATCAGTCGCCCCCCAGCGCTGCACCGTTTCCAGCACCTTCTGAATCACACTGCTCTTTCCGACAATCCGGTGGTTTTCAAAGCGTTGTATCTCTTTTTTGAGGTTGATATTTTCGAGGCGCAGACGATTTTTTTCGCACGCCTTATCGATCAGCAGCTCCAGTTCATCGAGCTTTATCGGCTTGGTCAGGTAATCATAGGCGCCAAGCTTTATACATTCCACCGCCGTTTCGATGGTGCCGTGGCCGGTAAACATGATGACTTCCGGAATCGTTGACTCGGCACGCATCAGCTTCAGAGTCTCCACGCCGTCCATGCCGGGCATACGAATATCCTGAAGCACGACGTTGAATATCTCCTCCCGGTACGCTTCCAATCCCTCTTCGCCGCTCGATGTAGCGGTGACCTTGTAACCGGAGCGGAACAGCTCCATCTGCAGCAGCTCACGCAGCGACTTATCATCTTCGACAACGAGAACCTTCGTATCACTTCGAACTATTTCGGGCATGTCGGCATCCTTACACTGAATTTTGATCCTTTGCCAACCTGACTCTCAACATTGATGTCACCACCATGACGCTTGATTATATTGTACGAAACCGCCAGACCAAGGCCGAGCCCCTGTCCGACATCCTTGGTGGTGAAAAAGGGGTCCCAGATCTGTTCTATAACATCCTTGGCGATTCCGCAGCCGGAATCACGGATCTGCAGCATAACCGACGACTGCTCAGCTGTTCTGGTGGAAATTTCAACGATTCCGGGACCAGTGATTGCCTGGAGCGCGTTCATCAGAAGATTCATGCAGACCTGACGAAGGCCGGCAGGGTCGCCAAGAATATCAGGAAGATCCTGTTGAAGATCGATTCTGACATCAATCTTTTCAAAGCGTGATTTGAAACGCACCAGATCAAATACCTCCGTCAGGATGTCATTGATATTTATGTTACTGACAGAGCCGTCAGATTTGCGGCTGAAAGAGAGCAGGCTGTCGATGATCCCTTTGCAGCGGTAAGATTCCCGGACAATCACGTGCAGATATTTTTCAAAATCTTCAAGCCGCGCATCTCCAGCGAGCGACTGCTCATCCTTGAAGCGTCTCAGCAGGGCCTCTGCATAGCCCGCAACCGACGAGAGCGGATTATTAATCTCATGGGCAACTCCGGAAGCAAGGACGCCGAGGCTGGAGAGCTTTTCAGCCTGCATCAACTGGAGCTCATGCAGCCGTTTTTCGGATACATCACGCAGAAACACAAGGACACGATTCTGTTCTCCCCTGCTGTCCTCGATCGATGTGGCGGTCACATCGAAGTAGCGGGTTTTCCCCGATGCGGAGGCAGACGCGATGGAAATTTCTACCCGTTCGCCCGTCAAGGCCCGCTCAACAGGACAATTAAGCGGGGATGATTCGTGTTCCGGATGAAAAAGCTCCCGGCATGAGCAGCCGGGGAGCGTTTCCTGAGGAAAGTAGCGGGGACAGACATGATTGCGATGCTGCACCTTGCCGCTGTTGTCGTAGACGATGACGCCGTCACTGATCGAATCGAATACCGCCTGAAGCTCATTACCTTTGCTGCGCAGACCAAGATTGGCGGCCTCAAGCTCGTGAATTTTCTGTTTGACCTCGGCATAAAAGCCGATTTTTGAATTATCGAGCCCAAGCAGACGCTCAAGCGAAGATTCATCCATCTTTGTCCGGACGGCAAGCTTGTCCATCAATACGCCCTTTCCAGAATACGCAGGAGATCCTCTTCATCCGCTTCACGCGGGGAAGTGACGATACAGACATCTTTGAGCGCCTGACGCGCCAGTTCCGGCAGATCCTTGCGCAGAACGCCGATGCTGCGCAGGCTTCGCGGGGCGCCGCTCGCCTCCAGCAGTGAATCGAGGGTTTCCTGGATTTTTTCACTGGCAGCGCTTATATCACCGTTGGAGCGATGGCCGAGCCCCCAGGCGAGCTCCTGAAGCTTATCAGTGACAACCGGAATATCGTAGCGGATCACCTCCGGCAGCAGAATCGCATTAATGCTGCCATGATTTGCGTCATACAAACCACCGATCGGGTGTGCCAGGGCATGAACGATGCCGAGCATCGAGTTGGAAAAAGCCATGCCGGCATGCAGACTGGCCCGCGCCAGATTTTCCAGATCATCCGCCTTCCGCTCGTGAACAGCGCCAGGCAGACTGGCAGCCAGAAGTCGCAGCGCCTTTATGGCGTGGACATCGGTAAGCGTTGTCGAGGCGATCGAAAAGAACGCCTCCATGGCGTGACTGAGTGCATCCGTTGCGGTGGTGCCGACAAATTCATCCGGCAGCGTCGCAAGAGTGTTCGGGTCGGTCAGACTGATATCCGGAGCGACACAGCGGCTCATGATGCAGATTTTCCGCAGATGTTCGGTGTCGCTGATGATGGCAAACTGGGAAACATCAGATCCGGTGCCGCAGGTTGTCGGACAGAGCACCAACGGCGGGAGGGGGCGGATAATCCGGTCCGGTCCTTCATAATCGCTGATTCTGCCCCCGTTCGAGACCAGTATGGCGATCGCCTTGGCTGCGTCCATGGAGCTGCCGCCGCCAAGCCCGACAATGACATCGGCACCGTGGCGCTGATACTCTTTTACCCCCTCTTCCACCTCATGATCCTTTGGATTCGGGGTTATGCCATCAAAATAAACGAATTCAAGGCCGGCATCGAGGAGGCTCCGCATCGCCTGATCAACCCACCCGGCATGAAAAAGCCCCTTATCGCTGACCAGGAAGATTTTTTTACCGCCAAGCCTGCGTGCACACGCCCCCACATGGCTCAGCATCCCCCTGCCGAAAATTATTTCAGGCACTTCAAATTTATAATTGTGCAAAATGTGCCCTCCTGAGCAGGTCTATTGCTCCCCTCCCGTTTGTAAGGAGGGGGAGCAAAAGCAAAGAAACATTCAGACACCGCCGCATATATACAAGCAATGCCCGTGCCCAATATAAAACCCGGTTCTCTATTTATAATTCACGTAATTATGGTGCGACAATTCTCCACGGTGTAGAACTATGCATCACTATCGTATCACATAATAAATTCAGTATGTTAGGAAATATGTCCCGTTTGTCTACAATCACCATCAGCTCATCAATGGCGGGGCTAAATGCCGCATATACCTGATATTAAACAACAATACCAATGTTTTATTTTTGGCATTGCAGTTGCATCATCCGGCTAACTTCTTAATGAAGATCAGCATTGTTGCTCAAAGCCATGTTATCTGCGTGTTGCGTTTATCATCGGAAGCGGATGTTTAGGGCTCAATTAGTTACTTAATCCAAGGAAAGGAGAAGCGGTACATGTTCTGCCGACGTGCATGAACAGAAGTTGCGTAGTAATGAATAGCAGTGGCATTCAAGTATGAGAAATTTGAAAGGAGGCTATCATGCCAAAGTATGTAATCGAACGTGAACTACCAGGCGCTGGACAATTACCGGCTGATACACTGCAGGCTATCTCGCAGAAGTCCTGCAGCGTACTGACCGGACTCGGCCCGCAGATTCAGTGGGTACAGAGCTACGTGACTGATGACAAGATCTACTGCATCTACATCGCACCGAACAAGGAAATGGTTCTGGAGCATGCCAAGCAGGGTGGTTTTCCGGCCAACAGCGTTTCTGAAGTACGCACCATGATCGATCCGACCACAGCCGAATAAGTATTCTTTTGCTCCCCTCCAGGGTCACCCCGGGAGAGGGACTGTTATGAAATTCAAGGAGGAAGTCATGACGTTAGCACTGCTCGTATTAATCAGTATTATGTGGATCCCGGTTGGAATGTTTTTCCTCGGTTATGGCGAAGCTAAAAGTACCGGTTTTGTCAGTATGGTTGTTGGTGTTCTGGTTGTAATCGGCGCAACACTGCAGGCAGCAGTTTTCACCGATCCTTTCACCGCAGGTCTGCTGTTCGTATTCGGCGTTCTCTATATGCAGACCGGCCATGCGCTTCTGACCGGTGTTGAGGATCTGCGCACCGTTGGTAACGGCGCACTGCTTGTCGGCATTGTCTGTGCCGTGTACGCATTCCTCTACGCTACCGGCGGCGGAGTTAAACCTGATGGCAAAACCATCATCGGCGTTGTTCCCTATCTGGCGTTCATGAACCTGACCTTCGTCGTTATCTGCTTTACCGTAACCGGCGTAACCTACGGCAAGATCAATCCAAAAGTTGCTGCCACCATGTTCATCGTCCTGACGTTCACCTGCCTGCTGGCTCCTGCGTTCGGTTTGATGGGTTATGGCAAGCTACCGTTCTAAATATTTTTTCATTCATCTACCCGCTGTCAGGGGTGAAGAACGCCTGACCATCTAAAAACAGAAGGATATTTCTATAAAAAGGGAGGATATTTATTATGACTTCACCACGTTTTTTCAACACTTTGCTTGCCTTGCTTCTTCTTTTGGCCATCAGTCAGCCGGCTTCCGCTGCAATCACGCTCTATGATAAAGAGGCGATAACCTTTACCGTTGACGGGTTTTTCAACACGTTCTACGTCAACAGTTCGAGTGACAATAAAATTGCTAGCCCTAACACTGATCGCGATCAAGCACGTATTAAAATGGGCTTTCTGCCCAACTATATCGGCTTCAATTTCAGTAAGCAGGCCGGCGACCTGAAACTGGGCGGACGCTCCTCCTTCTGGGTTTCAATCAATGACAGTGACGACAAAACCAAAGCTGGTGACTCCAAGGCGACCGTTACCGGCATCGACGTCCGCCAGTTCTACGGCACCGTAGATGCTGCCTGGGGACAGGTCCTGATCGGTAAGGACTTCGGCCTGTTTAACCGCTCCAATATCTTTCTCGACGAGATCCTGCTCGGCTACGGCAAAGTGAGTGACACCCTGGGGTTGGTTGATGGTGGCGGGGTCTCCTTCGGCAACATCGGTTCCGGCTACATCTACCCGCTCCCGACTGCGCAGATCACCTACCGGTCTCCCGATGTAAGCGGTTTCAAACTGGCAATAGGCCTGCTTGATCCCTCCCACACTGCCGGCGCTGGCAGTGAAGAGAATATGCCACGCATCGAAAGCGAACTGACCTTCAACAAAAAAATTGGTGAAGGCTCGTTAACCGCCTGGACAAACTTCATGTACCAAAAATCCAAAGTCGATAGCGGAAAAAGTGTACAAACATCAGGCTTCGGCTATGGCCTTCAGGGCAAAATTGCCGGTTTCGGCCTCACCGCTTCCGGGTTTAACGCTTCCGGCGCCGGTTGGCTCGCCGGACCTGGGGGCGATACGTCTCTCGGACTCCCCGTGGTGGGCGCAAAGGATGAAATAGACAGCAACGGCTATCTCGTCCAGGGCTCCTACACCTATGGCCCAGCCCGGCTTGTGGCTTCCTACGGCCAGACCAAGGTTGACTACGGCACCGTCTTTACCGGGAACCTGAAAGATACAACCACAACCGGCGCAGTTTTCTTTGCCGTAAACAGTGCCCTAAATCTGGTCGCTGAATATAATGTCAACGAGATCAAGCTCGTCAGCGGGCTCAAAGAAAAGACCAATACCATTGCGTTGGGTGCGACCCTCGGCTTCTGATCGTAAAACTGAAATCGCTCAGACAATCCGGTTGGCAACTGAGGCGGTAAAGCCACCGAAATAACGCGATTCAAGACAGGAATGGGGGCACTTCGGTGCCCCTGTTTTTTTGTGTGGTATTGGCGCGATTATTGAGTATTATGACGCAAATCCGATTCCAATCGAATCATCTACACGGGAGGAAATTCATGATTGAGCGCACGGAACTTTATTGCAATGGACAATGGTTCACCCCATCCGGCCTTGACGTATTTGACGTGATCAACCCGGCCACCGAAGAGATCGTGGGACGGATTCCATCGGCAACTCCCGCTGATGCCGACAGAGCGGTTGCAGCAGCGGCTGCCGCCAGCGATGCCTGGGGACGTACGTCGGTGGCAGAGCGTGCCGGTTACCTGACCAGGATACTGGAGGGACTCACATCGCGGGCCGAGGAGATCGCCTGCACCATAACCGGCGAAGTCGGTATGCCGTTCAAGCTCTCACGACGCATTCAGGCCGGTCTGCCGGTCGCAGTTCTCAACAGTTATATCACGTTACTCGACGGGTACAGCTTTGAGGAGCGGATCGGCAATTCCCTGATCGTACGCGAACCTGCCGGAGTTGCGCTCTGCATCACCCCGTGGAACTATCCGCTCCATCAGGTAATTGCCAAAGTGGCGCCTGCCCTCGCAGCCGGTTGTACGGTTGTTCTCAAGCCGAGCGAAGTGGCGCCACTCTCCGCCTTTATTCTGACCGAAATAATCCACGATGCCGGGCTTCCGGCAGGGGTATTCAATCTGATTACCGGCTCCGGCCCGGAAATCGGAGAACACCTCGTACGCCACCCCGATACGGACCTGGTCTCCTTTACCGGCTCGCTCCGCGCCGGTCGCAGGGTGGCAGAGCTGGCAGCAGCAGCGGTGAAACGGGTAACGTTGGAGCTGGGAGGCAAGTCTGCCGCCGTTGTTCTTGATGACGCCGACCTGCCGACAGCGGTTAAAAGCGTCGTCGGAGCATGCTTCATCAATTCCGGCCAGACCTGTAACGCGCAGACACGCCTGCTGGTTCCTGAATCGCGGTATAATGAGGCGGCAACTCTGGCGGTAGCCGCTGTTGCTGCGTATGCGCCGGGAGACCCGCTCGATGACAAGACACGGCTCGGGCCGCTTGTTTCGGCGGCTCAGCGTGAACGGGTGCGCGACTTTATCAAGCACGGTGCGGCAGAGGGAGCCGGGTTGCTGGCGGGTGGCGCTGAACCTCCGGATGGCCTGACTACCGGCTTCTTCGTCCGCCCTACCCTGTTCGGCAGAGTCACTCCGGATATGGTCATCGCCCGGGAGGAAATCTTCGGTCCGGTGCTGTCAATTATGACCTATAAGGACGAAGAGGATGCCATTCAGATTGCCAATAGCACCGACTATGGTCTTGCAGCCGCCGTTTGGTCAGGTGATGCCGAACGAGCCTCGCGTGTAGCCCGCCGCCTCAAGGCCGGCCAAATCGATATCAACGGGGGTGGTTTCAATCTGCTTGCACCGTTCGGTGGCTGCAAACAATCCGGGTACGGCCGGGAATTAGGTCGTTACGGGCTGGAGGAGTTTCTCGAAATCAAGTCTATTCAGCTCAAGGAATGAGGTAAAAACTGTATTTGCCTCTTGACAGGGTATGATGATCCCGTTATTGTTCCGCCACATTTAGCCAGTCTCCGAGTTGTTGCGCCTACCAGGAAAAAATCCTCACGGCGCACGACCTGCGGGTGTCGCCGGAAACAGCGCCGCCCTCCTTTGAAAAGGGGAACGTGCGTTTGACAATCCGCTTCTGTGGTTTGCCTGAGCTCCTTTTCATGTATTTGAGAAGGGGCTTTTTTGTTATTTCAGAGTAAAAAAGGAGAACAGAAATGAAACGATTAATCACTATCGTGGCGTTGCTGAGCATCTGCACAACATCGGCGTATGCCGAAAAGGGCTTTATAATGCTGGCCAGTACCATCGGTCCTATTGACGCCGGTATTGTCTCTGCCCTGGAAGATGGCTTTGAAAAAGAGACCGGCATCCGGGTACGGCATGTCGGCGCAGGCACCGGAGAAGCGCTGAAGATTGCCGAAAAAGGGAGCATCGATCTGGTCATGGTACATGCAAAATCACTGGAAGAGAAGTTTGTCGCCGCCGGATTCGGCACGGAGCGGATTCCCTTCATGTATAACGACTTCGTCATAGTTGGACCAGCGAGCGATCCGGCAGGGATTCGCGGCATGAAATCGGCGACGGCGGCGCTGAAACAGATCGCAGAGAAATCGGCACCCTTTGTCACGCGCGGTGATAAATCCGGCACCCATGTTGCCGAGTCGGAGTTGTGGGACAAGGCGGGGGTGAAACCGGCAGGCGCATGGTACAAAGTCTATGAAAAAGGGAGCGAAGGTAACGTCCCGACGCTCCGCTTTACCAGCGGTGCAGGGTCATATACCTTGATTGACCGCGCTACCTATCTGTCAATCCAGAAGGAAATCAAGCTGGAAATCCTTGTGGAAGGAGACGAAGCCCTCCTGAACCGCATCTCGCTGATCCCGGTCAGCCAGAAGAAATTTCCGGAGGTCAATGATGAAGATGTTGCACTGTTTACCCGCTGGCTTACGTCACCAGCCAAGGGGCAGAAAATTGTCGCCGAATTCGGCAAGGAGCGCTTCGGAGCAGCACTCTTTTTTCCTGATTCAAGAGAATGGCACCTGCAGCAAAAACCATAAGGGATTTAGAAAATTCTGAATTACCATGTAGGGGCGACGCCGTTGGCTCGCCCTGTCTCGATATGCGCCAAATCTTTTATAAATTGGCGATCCTGACAGGGCGACCCGCCGGGATCGCCCCTACATAAAACGGTACATCAACAAATTCTACATTCCTAAAACCACTAAAAAGGAGTCACACATGTTCACAAAACAAAAAATAACACGCATCACGACACTTGTTGCCACACTTTTCCTTCTCGCGTGCGGCACATCAGCGCTGGCTGCCTCAAAGACGGTCATCCTCGCAACCACCACCAGCACACAGGATTCCGGTCTGCTGGATGTACTGGTACCGGCTTTTGAGAAAGAGAGCGGCTTTCAGGTAAAAACCATCTCGGTCGGCTCCGGGCAGGCGATGAAGATGGGGGAAAAGGGAGAAGCGGATGTATTGCTGGTACACTCCCCCGATGCCGAGAAAAAATTCATGGCCGACGGCTTTGGTACTACCCGCCGCCTGGTGATGCACAACGACTTCATAATCGTCGGCCCGGCAACTGACCCGGCCAAAATCAAGGGTGCAACTGCCGCTGACGCTCTGAAGCGCATCGCGCAGTCAGGCACTGTGTTCGCTTCCCGTGGCGACAATTCCGGTACTCATGCAAAAGAAAAAGGGCTCTGGAAAGCCGCAGGTATCAGCCCTGATGGGCAGAAATGGTATCAGCAGACCGGCCTCGGCATGGGACAGACACTGAATGTTGCAGCTGAAAAGAAGGGGTATACGTTGACTGACCGCGCCACTTATCTGTCTTTGAAAAAAGGGCTCGGCCTTGAAATCCTGGTGGAGGGTGACGGTAAGTTGCTCAATATCTACCACGTTATAGAGCTCAATACTGTCAAATGGCCCAAGGTGAATGCCGAGGGTGGCAAAGCTTTTGCCGATTTCATGATAGCAAAGAAGAGCCAGGAGATCATCGGCCGCTTCGGTGTCGAGAAGTTCGGCGCGCCACTGTTCTTCCCGGATGCCGGTAAAAAACCGGAGTCACTGGGGCTGTAACCGTTCTGTTCTTCAACTGCTTTAAATAGTAACTGAAAACTGCATACTATTCTCCGAGCTGCACTTCCTAAAAGAGTTTCTCTCATGGAAAACAGCCCTTGGGTACTGCCGGAAACAGCAGCGCCTTCCTTTTGAAAAGGAGAACCTTCGATCGTGCGTCATAACTGCGTCACGGGAGGGGTCTCTTCTTATTCAGGAGGGACCTTTTTTCGTTTCAGCGTAGGTGTCGTCTGTGCAAATAAACATATTTTACAAAATCAAAAGGAGATTATTTATGCAAATGGTTCGAAAAGTATTGGTGTGTCTGCTTGTTTCTTCTCTACATGCTTCTGTTGTATCGGCAGAGGTGAAGGAAAGTCAAACCGGCTATGAGGCGTATTCACTCGGAGAAATCTATGTGACAGGAGAAAAAGTACCGGTAACCCAGCAGACTACCACTTCAAACACCATCACGGCGGAAGATATCAAGGCAACCAACAGCCGAACCGTCGCGGAAGCCCTGAGTTATGCTCCGGGAGTACGTGTCACCACCGGTATGAAGAATGAGCCTAACGTCTCCATTCGCGGTTTTTTTGATCAAAGCAAGATATTAGTGCTGATTGACGGTGTTCCCTATTATGAAACCAGCGGCGGCAAGCTCGATCTGAACCAGTTTACAACTGACAATGTCGCAAAGATCGAGATAACCAAAGGGGCGGCATCGGTATTGTATGGCGCAAATGCCGAGGGTGGCGTTATCAATATAATCACCAGGACAGCTACGGGCAAGCCGGTTACTACCATAGACATCGAGGGTGGAGAAGTTGATTACTTTAAAACGGCTGTTTCTCATGGCATGAAAAAAGGAATTTACAGCTACTGGCTCAACTACGATCATCAACAATCTCACGGGTGGAAAATGTCCGATGACTACAAGCCCAAAAATGGTTTAATCGTTCGTAAACCTGGAGGTACCACCACAGCTATATTGGAAGATGGCGGCACACGCAACCAGTCCGATTACAAATCAGACAGCATCTGGGCCAAATTCGGCATCGAACCATCCACTGATTCCGAGTACTTCATTAATTTCCATTACATAGCCAAAGAAAAAGGCAATCCACCGTCGACTAATTCCGTAAATGTCATACCCAACAAACCGGCCTTTGCCCAATTTTACCGTTTCGATCAGTACGATGACTGGGGCATTGACCTGAGTGGGCGGCAGCAGATAAATGATAAATTATCGTTTAACGGCAAACTGTTTTACCATAACCATGAAGACACGTTGGAATCGTATTCAGATCAGACCTTCTCTAAAATTATCGCCAGTAGCAACTATGACGACTATATGGTGGGTGGAAGCATCATAAGCCACTATCAACCAGTCCAGTGGGACACCGTGAGGTTTTCGGCAAATTACCGGGGAGACTCTCACAAACAGCGGGCCGACAGTTATCTACCCTATACAGATTTTTTCTCTTTAACCGGTTCGGTTGGTGTAGAGAACGAATTGAACCCTTCAAAAAACGCTTCGATTGTCCTGGGAGCAAGTTACGACTGGTTCAAGGTCACGGATGCTCACCAGATAAAGACCGATTCGTCCGGTAATCTGGTAAGTATGAATAAGGTCGATGGCGGGAATGCAAAAGACACCTTTAATCCGATGATAGGATCCGTCTACACCTTCGAGGACAACACAAAACTATTTGCCTCAATCGCCAAAAAAACCCGATTCCCGACTCTTTCACAACTCTTTGACACCAACTCCGGAAATAGAGATCTGAATTCGGAACAGGCAATAAACTACACCGCCGGGGTATCACGCGCCATATCCAGCTATATTTGGGGTGAGCTGGCGTTCTTCTATCATGATGTCACGGACTTTATTATCAAAGAGACTCCCACCAACAATGTCAGTCACTACAGCAACGTCGGTAAAGTCGAGCTTTACGGTATTGAAATGAATTCGGAGTATTATCCGCTTCAGGATCTGACCCTGAAACTTGCATATACCTACAATCATGCTACGGATAGGAGCGATAACAAGGCAACTGATCGGGTTGCCGGAGTCCCGAAACATAAAATTGATCTTGGTGCCAACTACACCGTTCCTAACGTCAAAACCCGCCTTGATCTGAACGGTCTCTTACTTGGAGAAACGTACACTCAGCTGCCTACCCCCTCCAACCCGACACAGCTCGCAACGAGGACTGCGGGATATTTCATTTTGAATGCCCGCGTATCGCAAAAGTTTCTCGATAATTATGAGGCACATATAGCCCTCAACAATATTTTTGACAGAAACTATGAATCTGAAGTCGGATTCCCTGGTCGAGGGAGAAATATCTTCGGGGGAATAACTGCCAAATTTTAAATAATATGTTCCGAAAGGGCTCTTCTCACCCTGAGTTGTCAATTTTTTTAAAGTAGGAGCATGTTATGAAGGTACACCTGATCATAAAAACCATTTTTTTCCAGTACCTTGCGCTCTTACTTGTCACATTCATGCTGCCTGTGGCTGAAGGACAAAGCCAGACCAGCGAGAAAACTCGACTGATAACCGACATGCACGGCAAAAAAGTCAGTGTCCCCGACCCACTTAACCGGGTTGCGTTGTTCGGAGGTCCTACCGGCCAGATTGCATACATCCTCGGGGCCAGAAACCAGCTCTGTGCCGTTACCAGCGCCTTGAAAGGCTCAGAGCTGATCAATGCCTTTGATCCGACTGTCAAGAGTCTTCCTGCTCCGAGAAGTATCAGCGGGCAGATCAACATAGAGGAACTGGTGCTCTCCAATCCGCAGTTGGTTATTGCCGGGACAATGGACGGCTCGATTGTGGAAAAGAAAACGAAGATCCCGGTTGCCTATACCGAAAGCAACATGAATCATGGCCGCGAGCTTCTCAAGCGCGAGATCCGGTTTTACGCGTCTGTCTTTCAGAAAGAGGAACGTGGCGAGAAATATATTGCCTACCTGGAAAAAACCATTGCCTTCGTGAAATCGAGAACCGCAGACATTCCTGAGGAAAAGAAAAAGAAAGTCTTTAATGCCTACAGTCACAACCATCTCGTGACACTTGGCGGCGACACCTTCATGCATGAACGGATTGTGACTGCCGGTTGCATCGATGCCACTGCCGAAATGAAAACTACGGGCTCAAAGGAGGGGCTCCATTCCGGGCTTACGGAAATTTCACAGGAAAAGGTGCTCGACTGGAACCCGGACATTCTTATAATCGATTCGGGTAAACCCGAAGATCTTTACAAAGACGCACGCTGGAAGAACATCACAGCGGTTCGTAACAGGCAGGTTTACATTCAACCGGTAGGCGTATTCATCTGGGATCGGCCAACCGCTGAAGCGGCAGTTCTTTACCCGTTGTGGCTTGCAAAGACCGTGTACCCTGAGCGTTTCAAGGATTTAGATATGATGCAGGAAGTGAAGAAGTTTTACCGTGAAGTAATGTCCTTCAATCTGAACGATACGCAGGCGAAGGCACTGCTTAATGGCAGCTATAAACGGAGTATAGATGCGGCTCACGGGAAATGGTAAGGCTGTAGATGTCTGCACAGGACAAAAGGCTTGGAATCGGAATTGCACCCGGAAAACTGATAGTGTTTCTTGCGTTCGTGCTGGGGGCTGTCGCAGTGATAGCCCTCATGCTTGGTCAATCGACAATACCGGCAGCGACCATAGTTAAAATTCTCGCTTCACAACTCTTCCCCATCGACCGAACCTGGCCACAGACCCTCGAATCAATTGTTTTGGACATTCGCCTCCCCCGCTTGCTGGCAGGCATACTTGTTGGTGCAGGGCTCTCCATTTCGGGGGCAGCGTTTCAGGGACTGTTCCGCAACCCGCTCGTATCACCGCATATTCTGGGCGTGTCGGCCGGAGCAGGTCTTGGCGCCGCGCTGGCGATTCTGTTTTTTGGCAACATCCTCGCAATCCAGTTATTCTCCTTTATCTTCAGCCTGATCGCGGTCAGTATGACGTATGGACTCAGCAGAGTCTACCGAACCACACCTATTCTGATGCTTGTTCTCTCGGGAATCATCGTGGGCGCCCTCTTCTCCTCCTGTACGTCGCTCCTTAAATATATCGCCGATCCGGTGAATGAAATGCCATCCATAGTTTTCTGGATGTTAGGCTCTCTCAACAATGCCTCCAACAGGGACATGATTATAGTCGGTCCGATCATACTGATCGGTATTGCGGTGCTGTTTTCGATCCGCTGGAGAATCAACCTGCTCGCCATGGGTGAAGAAGATGCACGGGCGCTCGGCGTTAACACCGGGCGCATCAGATTAACCATTATAATCTGCGCTACCATGATCTCTGCTGCGGCCGTGTCGGTTGCGGGAATCATCGGCTGGATCGGCCTTGTGATTCCCCATATCGGCAGACTCCTTGTCGGACCGGACAACAAATACCTTCTTCCGGTCGTTGTCCTTGTGGGCGCGTCGTATCTGGTTGCTGTCGATACGCTCGCCCGGTCGGCATTTGCGTCAGAAATACCGATCGGAATTCTCACCGCGCTGGTAGGTGCCCCTATCTTCGCCTACCTGCTGCGGAAGACCCGCTCGGGGTGGTGAACATGACGCCACTTGTTGAAGTCCAGGATATTTCCTTCAGTTACAGTAGCGATAAAGCACACTCCATATTTCGCAACGTATCCTTTTCCATAAGGCAAGGAGATATCTTCTGCATCCTGGGGCCAAACGGCACCGGCAAGACCACTCTGCTCAAATGCGTGGCCAATGTCATCCAGGGTTGGTACGGCACGATCTATTTCGGCGGACAGAATATCTCCGTCATGAAGACCTCCGAAGTCGCCAGGGGAATCGGTTATGTGCCGCAAAACCAGACGCCCTCTTTTCCGTTCCAGGTCATGGATATCGTGGTCATGGGCAGAGCGCCCCACCTCACTGTTTTTTCATCGCCGTCAAAAAAGGATAGCGAGATTGCCTGCGAAGCAATGGAGATGGTTGGTATACTCCCGCTCGCAGAACGACCATGCACCATGCTCAGCGGCGGGGAATGGCAACTTACGCTTATCGCCCGGGCACTTGCCCAGGAACCGCGGGTAATGATTCTTGACGAACCGGCTTCACATCTCGACCTGGGTAACCAGATGAGAATCCTCAGGGTGGTGAAATCACTCGCAGAAAGCGGGATCGGCATAGTCATGGCAACCCACTTCCCTGATCACGCCTTTCTTGTGGCAACAGAGGCGGCGATCATGAACCACGGAATCATTGCGTATAAGGGTCCTCCGGATGAAGTCATCACTGACAGTAATATGAGAGAGACATACGGGGTAGATGTAAGGGTAATTCAGGTGGGTGAAGGTGTTGACCGAAAGGCGTGCTTTACCTCTCTTTAGCATTCGACAGCGATATCAAAAAAAGGAGATTTACTATGAAAAAGAACATCATCATGCTGTTACTCGCGTTATTGTTCGCAACACTGTCTGCACCACCAGTATCAGATGCTCTCACCGTGGGTGGTGCGGTGCGACAACCACTGAACTTGACCAACGAGGATTTGGCACGGTTCGTAGCCACGGAGGTCAAGCTCACTGACTTCACCAGCAGCACACAGTTTAACGGGGTCTTTGTCTACAAAGGCGTACCATTGCAGGCGCTTCTGGGTACTGCGGTAATTCAGAAAGCCGAGGGTGGATTTAACAAGCAGATAGATCTTGCCATTGTGGTGCGCAACAAGGAAGGAAAGGTCGCTGTTTTGTCGTGGGGTGAAGTTTTCTACAGGAACCCATCGAACGTTATCGTAGCATTCTCAGCTGACCCGGTAATGCCCCACCATGCAAAGGGGTGCAGTAAATGCCACGCTCAAAAAGAGTACCAACCTACGCTCGACAAACTCGCACGAAAAGTAGGACTGCCGAAACTGATTCTCGCGAATGACTTTTTCTCTGACCGGAGCCTGGAAGATATTATCAGCATTGAGGTAGTTGACCTGAAACGGGGATCCGCGAAAAAACCAGATCCGGAACCAGTTTCGACGAAATTCACCGTTACTGATAGTAGTGGAAAAATTACGGAATTCACAGACCTACCAAAATACCGTCAGATAAAGGTGGATCTCAAGGTGGTCGGCGACGGCAAGGGATTCCACGGCTACAAACAATTTGAGGGCGTTTCAGTTCGCGAGCTTCTTGGGGGGCTGAATATCGGAAATGAGCCGGACAAAACGATGCTTGTCACTGCCACGGACGGTTATCAGGGCCTGTTTTCCCTGGGCGAGATTTTTTTGTCCCCTCTTGGAGAGCGCATCATCATCTCGGAACAAAAAGATGGCTCTGTGAAGTCATTTAAAGTCGTGATACCGGATGACACGGCTGCAGACAGGTCTATCAGGACCATCACCAAGATCGAGATCCTTACACTCAAATAGGGCGGAAAAATATGAATACCATAAATCTTCAACCAATTGGAGTTGTGCACTCCGTTAACAGCAATTCGATGAAAGTGCCTCTTCAGGGAGGCGACGCGGTAATTGAACTCTTACCCCAATATGAAGGTGCCCTTGAGCGGATCGAGGAGAATTCTCATGTGTGGATTCTCTCATGGTTTCACGAAGCCAGACGAGATGTCCTTACCAGAGCACCAACCAGAGTCAACCCCGATGCACCCAGCTATGGCGTTTTTGCCCTGAGAACCCCGGCACGGCCAAACCCGATTGCCCTGACGCTCGTAGCCCTGGACCGTATAGAAGGGAATTGCCTCTATGTCAGCGGGCTTGATGCACTGGATGGCACCTCGGTGCTGGATATCAAGCCTTATTATGAACAGGATATCGTCTTCTCACCCCGAACCTCCAAAATAACAGCATCAATCAGGGAGATGAGGAAGGCTTTTATGGAAAAGGAAGCCATACGCCATCACCGTGAGAACTGTGACGATATGCGACTCGCCGTCAGAATGGCGCTGATTGCCGAAGAGCAGTTTGGTAAACTGAATGATGATGAGATTCTGGTTGAAGTTAATGGGTCGAACTGTCTAGGGGATACTCTGCAGGGCATTTCCAGAGCGAGACTGGCAAATCCGCCGAGGTTTAAGTTCAGACATTCAGCCGATGTTATGAAAAGTACCTGGGTAAAAGGCAATAAAAGCGTTTGTTTGGAATTGAGAGATAAGGCCGATTTGGCTATTAGCGAAGACTTGGCGGATGAAGTGCTGTTCAGGATCGAAACGGTTATAAACCAGTAACTCTTTTCCCCTATCAATTTATTTCAACCTGTTATAAATAAGTGGCTCTTTGCTGCGAAAGTAACAAATCAGATACTGCCAGCAACAGGAGAAATCATGGCTCTAATCTTAGGCGACAAAATGACGGTACAGCAGATGGGACACCATTGATGACCGACTCCACGCCACTCCTGGAGGTACGGGACCTGATCGTCGCACGGGGGGGAGTCGAGGTTGTCCGCGTCCCGTCGTTCTCCCTTAAAGAGCATGAAACCATGGCGCTGATCGGCCCGAACGGCTCCGGAAAATCGAGCTTTATGCTCAGCCTGGCGTGCCTGCTCCGCCCCACGTCCGGTGAGATCATCTTCAGAGGCGAGCCACTTAATTATGACGGCGGTGAGACCGCATTCCGGCGTAAGATTGCCATGGTCTTTCAGGAACCGCTCCTCTTTGACACCACTGTGTATGAGAACGTTGCTGCCGGCCTGAAGATCAGGAGGGTTCCCGTCCAGGAAATCCGCACGCGAGTTGACACTTGTATGGAGCGTTTCAAAATACCTCACCTGGCCGAACGGTCGGCGCGCAAGCTCTCCGGTGGTGAAGCGCAACGAACCAGCCTGGCACGGGCCTTTGCAACAGATCCTGAAGTGATTTTACTCGATGAACCATTCGCGGCTCTCGACCCACCGACTCGTCAGGCTCTTATAGAGGATCTGGAGCGGGTTCTGCGTGAGTCAGGTACGACAGCGATCATCACCACCCACGACCAGACAGAAGCGCTCAGACTGGCTGACCGGATGGCAGTGATGCAAAATGGCACTATTGTCCAGGCGGGCATCCCTTCGAATGTGATGGGTGAACCGGTGAATGAATTCGTTGCCTCCTTCGTCGGCATGGAGAATATTTTCACCGGCACCGTCAGCGAAGTGACTAGCGGGCTGCTCTCGCTGACAATTGGAACTCAGAAAATGGAGATATCCGGTAAAGGTTCTTTAGGGGAGAGCGTAACTTTTTGTATCCATCCTGAGCATGTGCTGATAACCTCCAGTGATCCTGACCGGCAGACCAGTGCCCGCAATGTTTTTTCAGGGACGGTGGTCAAGATCGTTCCTTTCGGCCTGTACAACAAGGTCTATCTTGACTGCGGTTTCGTGCTGGTTGCCGCAGTGACCAACCAGTCGCTTGAAGAGTTACGGCTGCAGACAGGCAGCATGGTTTATGCATTGATGAAAGCAACTGCAGTACATCAGTTCCGCAAGGGTTGATTCTCGAACTCATTATAATCACCAGGTAAAGGAGAGTACGATGCCCCATCGACATGAAGTTAATAACAAATTTCAGGGTGAAACCCTTGTCCGTAAAGGGCTTATGCGACAACAGCATGACACGCCCACGCTCAGACTCGTTCCTGAGTTGAATGTCGTCAAGATCGGTGGCCATGGGGCAATCGACTACGGTCGCGAAGTGGTTATGCCACTCATGGAAGAGATCGGTGAACTGTCGAAACAGTATAAAATGCTGGTCGTCACCGGTGGCGGCGTCAGGGTCCGCCACATCCTTGACATAGGCATTGACCTCGGCATGCCGACCGGCGTTCTCGCCGAACTTGCCGGTAAGATCAGCGAGCAGAACGCGGTAATTGTTACCCTGCTCCTCTCCAAATGGGGTGGATCACGGATAAAGACCGGCGACCTCCTCGACCTGCCGACTCTGCTGCACCTCGGACTGCTGCCTGTCGTTCATGGCACGCCTCCGTACGGCCTCTTCGAACATCCGCCGGCAATGGGACTAATCCCCCCGCACCGCACCGACACCGGTGCGCTTCTGATGGCTGATGTCCTTGGCGCAAAGAGCTGCATCCTGGTCAAGAACGTCGACGGACTTTTTACCGAAGATCCACATGTCAACCCGAAAGCGGAATTGATCGAGGAGATCACTGCCGATGATTTGATCAAACTGGACATGGAGGATATGGTACTCGAACGCAAGATGCTCCACCTCCTGCGTGATACGGTAAACGTGAAAGAAATACGGATCGTCAACGGCCACAAACGTGGCAACATTGAACGGGCGATCCGGGGTGAGAAGGTCGGTACCGTAATACGGGCATAATTCTGTAGAAACGCTGAAAAGGGTGTTATACTGTAGCCTGCAAACGAACGCCTCACCGCTTTGGGAGGAAATCAGAAAAGGGGGTAAGTATCATGTCAGGAAAAATCTTTTACCGGCAGAGAACAAAGATGCAGGATGGAGCACGGCAGCCGCGTTATGCCCTGGTAGCTGTGGCGGATCTCGATCTCAAGGTCTACGGTCAGCACTTGCGGATGAGCGAGTTGAAGCATATCGCAGAAGCGGTTGGCGCAGAGTTGATTGAACTGGCGCGGGGACCGAAGCATCAGGAAGAAGATGAAGATATAGAGGTTGATAAAGGTCATGCTTAATGCTGACGAAAGTATGTAGCAGAGAGTAGCAAAATGGGGGGGCGTTGCTAAACGCTCCCTTTTATGTAGTAATTGTGAGCTGGCATGGCATTTGGTGGAGCACTTCTGCAATACCCACATCACGAAAACCATCTTGATTTGCATCAACTCTCCGTCATTAACCCTCGTAATTTTCTATAGAGTGTGCTTCTACCGACACCTAATTTCCGTGCCGTTGCAGCGATATTCCCTCCATTACGGTCAAGCGCCGAAGAGATATGGCGCGCCTCGGCGTCTGACAACAACGAATCATTACTTGCGGGTGATGGTTTGCCACACACATTCGCACTATGCTTTCCCTGACCAGACTGCTCCATAAAATCCTCTGAAAGCTCATCAACTGTTATCTCATGTCCATCTCCAAGCAGCGCCACAGCGGTTCTGAGAACATTGTGCATCTGGCGGATATTGCCGGGCCAGGGGTGATTTGTAAAGATTTTCCGGACTTCAGGGCTTAGTGTGACCGTCCGATCTGCGCCAACAATGTCTCCGAGTATTTTCAGGGAGAGCGCTATTCTGTCCTCTCTCTCTCTCAAACTTGGCAAAGTGAGCAGCAGGCCGTTGAGACGGTAATAGAGATCTTCACGGAAAGTTCCGGCAGTCACAGCATCCCGAACACGCCGGTTCGTTGCACAAACCACCGACAACTCGACCTGGAAGCTTCCGGTGCCTCCAAGCGGCGACACCATCTGATCCTGCAAGACCCGCAACAGTCGCGCCTGAAGCGGGAGCGGCATTTCTCCGATTTCGTCAAGGAACAGAGTCCCTTTGTCCGCCTCCCTGATTTTACCGATATGTCCTTTGCGCTTTGCCCCTGTAAAGGCCCCTTCCTGGTAGCCGAAGAGCTCGGATTCGATCAGTCCTTCCGGTATCGAGGCGCAGTTTACCGGCACAAACGGGCCGTTTTTGCGCGGTCCCGCCATATGCAGAGCACGGGCAAACAGCTCTTTGCCGGTGCCTGACTCCCCTTCAATCATGATCGGGATGTCATGTCCGACGACTTTGAGAGCTTTGGCGATCAAAGTCTGCATTTTACGGTCACCCAGTTCCAGCTCATTCAGCAATGCCTGCTTTTCTGCAGCGTTTGGCTGCGGGATTTTTGCTTTTGACGCCGGTGTGATGATGGGCAGAAATGTAACGGGGGAAATTGCGGTTCCCGGCCAGACCCTGCCGTAGACGTCGGCACCGGATTGCAGTTGAAGTTTCAGAAGCGGATGGTGCTGAAAACGGATCTGTTCAAACAGTTTCGGCAACCCGAGCCTGAACAGAGATGCGAAGCTATGACCGGCCATCCTGAATCTGTCCAGCCCGAACTGTAGAAGCGCACAGCGATTGGCTGCAATGAAGTCTCCCTGCGGAGTAAAAACCGCTATGCCCTCATAGAGTGTGCCGATGAACTCAGGCTTGAGATGAAAGCTGATAACGATGTCGTTGGGAAAATGAGGGGCGAACATCTGATTTTCAATGATCTGAGCCGACAGCCGCACCAGCGCCAATGTATGCTGCTGGTGACTGCGGTAGTCACCTGAAACGTCGAGCGCACCGAGAACAGCCCCCCGGGGATCAAAGATGGGAGTGGCTGAACAGCTCAGAAAGCGGTTCTTGTCAATGTAGTGCTCGCTGCTGTGGACCTGGACCGGCAACTGTTCCTCCAGAGCCGTACCGACGGCATTTGTGCCATTGACACTTTCAGACCAGATGCCTCCCGGTTTCAGGTAGACTTTCTGTGCCTGGCCGACAAAATTCGGATCACCAATGGAATGGAGTATGACTCCGGTACTGTCAGCCAACAGAACCATGCTGGAAGTGCCGCAGATCTCATGATACAGATTCTCCATCACCGGTTGGGAGCGGAGCAACAGGGAGTTGTTTTTATCGCGGCGTTCCATCAGGTCATAGCGAGGGGTGCATCGGGACTCACCCCGTTCCATTCCGATGCCGCGTTCTGCTGAACGCTGCCACGAGCGGATAATCGTATCGCTGACAATTCCGGACGGAATTATCCCCTGCGACAAAAACTCCTCTCGGGCATTTCGGATTGGATCAAGACTTTCTGTGACAGATTTTCTCATCGGTACTCCATGAAACTACGTTATGAATTACTGTAGCCGATTTAACTACCGCTCTACCTGCAGACAACATTTGCTACATCTGTGCCAACGATTCTACATTACCACGTTTTATTTTGGCACACAATAATTTTAGGCATGTTTCATTCTGGCACACTTTCCTCCATAGCATTAGTCACATTCTTTGTCTCTCCGTGCAAAACTATCCGCATCATTACTCCGTTCCAAGCCGTAACTGTCTAATTGTTATCACATTACAATTCCTGCCGGAATACACTCACGCTAAAATATAATAATGTTTCTACGCTTGGCACACACACTGCTTTTAGTATCAATCTATTATGCTGAACAGATGTTCGGCGCATTCAATTTCCAGGGAGGGTATCATGATTTACGCATTACCAGGACAAACCGGAGCAAAGATTCTCTACAAAGCAAGGTACGAAAACTTTATCGGCGGCGCGTGGGTAGCTCCGGCCAAAGGTGAGTATTTTGAAGTGCTCACACCGATTACCGGCAAAACCTATACTACGGTAGCCCGCTCAGGTGCCGAAGATATTGAGCTGGCGCTTGATGCCGCTCATGCTGCTGCCGATGCGTGGGGGAAAACTCCCGCCGCTGATCGCGCCAATGTGCTGCTCAAGATTGCCGATCGAATCGAAGCCAATCTGGAGTTACTCGCATATGCGGAAACCGTGGATAACGGCAAGCCGATCCGTGAAACCCTCAACGCCGACATCCCTTTGACCGTAGATCATTTCCGCTATTTTGCCGGCTGCCTGCGCGCTCAGGAAGGGGGGCTCAGCGAAATCGATGAGCATACGGTTGCCTATCATTTTCAGGAGCCATTGGGCGTTGTCGGCCAGATCATTCCCTGGAACTTCCCGATTCTGATGGCGGCCTGGAAACTGGCCCCCGCCATCGGCGCCGGCAACTGTGTAGTGCTGAAGCCTGCTGAATCAACTCCCATCAGTATCCTTATTCTGGCTGAATTGATCGCCGACCTGCTCCCTCCAGGCGTCCTGAACATCGTCAACGGCTATGGCCGCGAAGCCGGCATGCCGCTGGCAACGAGCCGCCGCATCGCCAAGATAGCTTTTACCGGTTCGACCGCAACAGGACGTGTCATCGCCCAGGCAGCAGCAACAAGCCTGATTCCGGCAACCCTGGAGCTGGGCGGAAAATCGCCCAACATCTTCTTCCCCGATGTTATGCAGGCCGACGACGATTTCCTCGACAAGGCGATTGAGGGCATGGTGCTGTTTGCCTTCAACCAAGGCGAAGTCTGCACTTGCCCATCCCGTGCCCTGATTCATGAATCCATCTATGATCGCTTCATGGAGCGGGTGCTTGCTCGTGTTGCACTTATCAAGCAAGGTAATCCACTTGATACAGACACCATGATCGGTGCTCAGGCATCCGTGGAGCAGATGAATAAAATCATGTCCTATCTGGAAGTAGGCCGTCAGGAAGGTGCCCAATTGCTGACCGGTGGCGACAGAACCCATCTTGATGGCGAGTTGGGTGGCGGTTATTACATCCAGCCGACCCTGTTCAAAGGGCACAACAAGATGCGCATCTTCCAGGAAGAAATTTTCGGACCGGTGCTGGCTGTGACAACGTTCAAGGATGAAGCGGAAGCTTTGGAACTGGCCAACGACACCCCCTACGGACTCGGTGCCGGCGTATGGAGCCGCGATGGCAGTACTGCCTATCGCATGGGGCGCGCCATCAAAGCGGGTCGAGTCTGGACCAACTGCTACCACGCCTACCCGGCCCATGCGACTTTTGGTGGATATAAAGAGTCCGGCATCGGCCGTGAAACCCACAAAATGATGCTCGATCACTATCAGCAGACCAAGAATCTGCTCGTCAGCTATAGCCCAAAGGCGCTCGGTTTCTTTTAATAGGCACGGTAACTATAGAATGAATAACCAGAACAAAACGAGGTGACAGTGTGGCTCAGGTAACATGTGCAATATGCGGCGATTCAGCCGATTCAGAAGACTATCGTGTCAAGCAGTGTACCGAATGCGGCTCATGGTTCTGCTACCTGCATCTGGGGCAGTACAAATCCCAATGCACACCCTGTAAAACCTACACACTCAAGAACTGTTACGGGAGGTAGATAATGAAAGTATGTTTTCCCGCCATCGCTGACGCTGGAATGGTAAGCGAAATTTATGGACATTTCGCCTCGGCGCCACTCTTTGTAATCATCGATACGGATACCGGCATAAGCAGCGCAATTGCCAATTGTGACCGTGAAAACCCCTACGCCGGATGCAATCCGTTCAGTGCCCTCACGGGACAGCAACTTGACGGGATCGTCGTCGGTGGCATCGGTGATGATTCGCTCCGGATCATGAACATGTGCGGTTTCACGGTTCACCAGGCAATATCTGCATCTGTTGCTGAAAACGTGGCGCTGTTTTCAAATGGCACGTTGCAGGAAATGGCAGTTATGCAGAGTCATCTTGAAGGGCGCTGCAGCAACAACGAAAGTGGCTGCAACTGCAGCCACTGAACATTATGAATATAAAAGGGGAGACCGATTATGATGACAGAAATACCGGTACAGCAAGCGGTCGGCAGGGTTCTTTTTCACGACATAACCCGCATCGATCCGGGAAAATTTCACGGCAGGGCCTTTAAAAAAGGGCACACCATCGCCCCGGCCGATATCGACACGCTCCTCAAACTTGGCAAAGACAACATATATGTCCTCAACCTGGAAGAGGGTTTTATTCACGAAGACAAGGCGGCGTTGCGCATTGCCAAGGCGGCGCTGGGGCGAGGCATTCAGATGATGCCACCGACCGAGGGCAAAGTCCGCCTGATGACAACACGCCCCGGTCTGCTGAAGATCAACGTGGCAGCACTTGACCGGATCAATGCCATTGATGAGATTGTCTTTGCCACCGCCCACACGAACCGGCAGGTAGCGGCGAAAAAGTTGGTCGGCGGCACCCGCATCATTCCACTCTACACCGAAGAAGACAAAATCATCGAAGTCGAGAAGATCTGCCGCGAAAATGCGCCGCTCATTGAGGTCGTACCGTTCAAAAAACTGAACGTCGGTATGGTTACGACCGGAAACGAAGTGTATCACGGGAGGATCGAAGACAAGTTCGGCCCGGTCATGGGCGCAAAAATCACCGGACTCGGCAGCAGTATCCTCCGGCAGATACTGGTGCCTGACAGCGTTCCCATGACGGTGCAGGCTATTCACGACCTGCTTGGCGAAGGCGCCGACATGATTATGCTGACCGGAGGCATGTCGGTAGACCCGGATGACCGCACCCCGGCCAGTATCCGGGCAGCCGGAGGGAAGGAGGTGACCTACGGTTCACCTACTTTTCCCGGTTCCATGTTCATGCTCGCATACATCGGCGACATACCGGTCATCGGGGTGCCAGGCTGCGCCATGTACAACAAGGCGACCGTGTTTGACCTGGTCGTACCGCGCATCCTGACCGGTGAGCGTCTGAACCGTTCCGACTTTACCACTCTTGGCCATGGCGGTCTCTGCCTGAGCTGCCCCACATGCAGCTACCCGAGCTGCGGCTTCGGGACCTGATTAAATACAGTTTCACCAGGCATAGCGCCTGTATTCACAATAAAAGGGGGAAGAAACAGATGAACAAAAAAGTACTCATTGTCAACGGCATCGAACGGACGCTGATAGTTGACCAGGAAGCGCTCCTGTCCGATGTGCTGCGCAAGCAGTTGCATCTGACCGGAACAAAAGTCGGCTGCGGCACCGGCCAGTGCGGTGCCTGCAACGTAATCGTGGATGGCAAACTGGTACGTTCCTGTGTTGTAAAGATGAAAAAAGTCGAAAACCGGGCTGCCATTACCACTATTGAAGGTATCGGAACCGCGCTGAACCTGCATCCGCTGCAGCAGGCGTTCATTGTCCATGGCGCCCTGCAGTGCGGCTTCTGCACCCCTGGTTTCATTGTATCCGCCAAAGCTCTGCTTGATGCAAATGCCAGCCCGACCCGCGAAGAGGTACGCGACTGGTTCCAGAAGTACCGCAATGCCTGCCGCTGTACCGGCTACATTATGATCATTGATGCGGTCATGGATGCTGCCAAGGTGTTGAGGGGCGAAATGCCCGCTTCAAATCTGGAATACAAAATGCCGGCCGACGGCAGAGTGTATGGTTCCTCCCACCCGCGGCCGACTGCAGTAGCCAAGGCAACCGGCACCTGGGATTTTGGTGCGGATATGGGGCTGCAACTTCCCGAAGGGACGCTGCAGTGCGCCCTGGTCCAACCTGAAGTTTCCCATGCCATCATCAAAGGGATCGACACCACCGAAGCGGAAAAAATGCCCGGCGTATTCAAGGTCGTTACCCACAAGGATGTTAAAGGTAAAAACCGCATTACCGGCTTGATCACCTTCCCGACCAACAAGGGTGATGGTTGGGATCGCCCGATCCTCAACGACGAAAAGATCTTCCAGTTCGGCGATGCCGTTGCCATCGTCTGTGCCGACACCCAGGAACACGCCAATGCAGCAGCTAAGATGGTCAAGGTCGACCTGGAAGTACTGCCGGCCTACATGAACGCCCCGGCGGCAATGGCAGATGATGCCATCGAAATCCACCCGGGCACCCCCAACATTTACTATGAGTTGAATGTGAAAAAGGGTGAAGAAACTGCACCGATCATGAAGAGCGCCGCCCACGTGGTCGAAGGTGAATACTACCTGCAGCGCCAGCCGCACATGCCGATCGAAGCTGATGTCGGCTTTGCCTATATTGATAGTCAAGAGCGGGTGGTGGTTCACTCCAAGTCAATCGGCATCCACCTCCACCTCTACATGATCGCCCCGGGCCTCGGCCTTGAACCGGACAAACTGGTTATCGTCCAGAATCCTACCGGTGCGACTTTCGGCTACAAATTCAGCCCGACATTGGAAGCATTGGTTGCAGCGGCCACTATTGCCACCGGCAGACCCTGTTTCCTCGGCTACAACTGGTATCAGCAGCAGACCTACACCGGTAAACGTTCGCCGTTCTGGCTCAAGCTTAAGCTGGCTGCCGACAAGGACGGCAAACTGCTGGCCATGGAAGGGGACTGGTCGGTTGATCATGGACCGTACTCCGAGTTTGGCGATCTGCTCACCACCCGTGGCGCCCAGTTTGTCGGCGCCGGCTATGACATCAAAAACATCCGTAGCGTTGGTCGTACCGTCTGCACCAACCACGGCTGGGGTTCTGCGTTCCGCTCCTACGGTTCTCCCCAGAGTTTCCTGGCGTCCGAATCGCTCATGGATGAGCTTGCCAAGAAAATGAACATGGATCCGCTGGAATTGCGGTACATCAACTGCTACCGCCCCGGGGCCACCACTCCGACCGGCCAGGCACCGGAAGTGTACCCGTTCCCGGAAATGTTCGACATACTCCGTCCCAAATACAAAACGGCTCTTGATAAGGCAAAGACCGAATCCACCGCGACGAAGAAGCGCGGCGTCGGCGTATCCCTCGGTATCTACGGCTGCGGTCTTGACGGTCCGGACACCTCCGGTGCCTGGGCGGAACTGCTTCCGAACGGGGATGTCATGGTCGGCAACTCCTGGGAAGATCACGGTCAGGGCGCCGATATGGGCACGCTGGCATTTGCTCACGAAACGCTGCGGCCCCTTGAGCTGAAACCGAGTCAGATCAAACTCTGCCTGAATGATACCAGCCTGGTGCCTAACTCCGGCCCTTCCGGCGGCAGTCGCCAGAACGTGGTCACCGGCAACGCCATCAAGGCCGCCTGCACCCTGCTTCTCAATGCCATGCGCAAGGCAGACGGCAGCTATCGCAGCTATGACGAACTGGTGAAAGAGCAGATCGCGGTCAAACATGAGGGGAGCTGGACAACCCCCTGCACCCATATGGATGAGCACTCGCAGGGCAACCCGTTCTGCATCTATATGTATGTCGTCTTCATGTCTGAAGTTGAAGTCGATGTCACCACCGGCAAAACCACGGTCGTAAAAATGACGACCGTTGGGGACTACGGCACCATCACCAACCGTCTTGTTGTCGATGGCCAAGTTTACGGCGGTCTTGCCCAGGGCATTGGCCTGGCGCTTTCCGAAGATTTCGAAGACCTGAAGAAGCACACCACCCTGATCGGTTCGGGCTTTCCGTTCTGCAAGGACATCACCGACAACATGGAAATTCTCTATGTCGAAACACCTCGCCCGGAAGGTCCTTTCGGCGCAGCCGGTGTCGGCGAGGGGCCGCTCACATCGCCCCATGTTGCCATCCTCAACGCCATCGACAATGCCTGTGGTGCTCGCATCAGAGCGATTCCGGCCTATCCGGAAAAGGTGCTGGCAGCGTTGAAGTCCGACAAGAAAGCCTTTGACGTCAGCGATGCCGTTGCTGGTGGCTATATGTCACAAGGTGGAATTGAAACGTTGAAGAAGTAAAACCTTAAAGGCAAATCCCCCTCAATCCCCCTTTAAAAAGGGGGAGGCTAACCATTTACACCCCCCTTCAGAAAGGGGGGTAGGGGGGATTTGCCTTTGAAGCCGGAGTAACCGAATTATGGAACAAGACACCCTGCGGGAATGGGAACATACCTGTGTCCAAGAAGAGCCGCCGGAGTGTACTGCGACCTGCCCGATTCACGTCGATGCCCGACTGTTTGTCAAGGAGATGGGACGCGGCGACCGGGAGGCTGCCTTCAAAGTTTTGGCCAAAACCATGCCGTTCCCCGGCATCCTCGCACGAATTTGTGATCACCCCTGTGAAAGCCGCTGTAAACGGGGTGAAGTCGATGAACCTATCGCAATCGGCACTCTCGAAAAGAACTGTATCGAACAGACGTCTAGCAAGATCCGAGTGCAACTGCTCCCGCGAAGAGAACAGTCGATTGCGGTTTTGGGGAGTGGCCTTGCCGGTCTTACCGCCGCCTGGGATCTTCTCAAAAAAGGCTTTTGCGTAACAATTTATGAGCAGAGTGATCGGCTCGGCGGTTCACTTCACCAGTATTCAGAGGCAGCTCTCCCGATGGAAATCATCCGTGAGGAACTCGCTATTCTGAATACGCTGAAGGCCGATATCCGCTGCAGTGAAAAACTCGATACAACGATCTTTGCGGGTATCTGCCAAGAATATGATGCCGTCTTTATTGACCGGGAAACCGTAAGAAACGGTGAACTGCCACTCTCGCAAAACAACACCGGAGAGATCGATATCGATGCCGCTACCGGAGCGACCAATCGGGAGGGCGTCTTTGCCGGTGGCGGGACCGGCAGCAGTGGCACATATTCCCCCATCAATGAGACCCTGCAAGGACGTAAAGGTGCGCTCTCCATTGAACGGTTTATTCAAAAAGCGCAGATGGGTGCCGGTAGAGATACTGATGGACCGTTCAGGACAAGGCTCCATACGAATATATCAGGTATCGCGCCTCTCCCCAGAGTAGTGCCGGCAAACGTTGCCGTCGGGTTCAGCGACGACGAAATGCAGGCTGAAGCCGGTCGCTGCATACAGTGTGAGTGCCTTGAGTGCGTCAAGGTTTGCGCGTATCTGAAGCACTATGGTAGTTACCCGAAAAAGTACGCCCGTCAGGTTTTCAACAATGAGCGGGTTATCTACGGCGCAGCCCATACCAAAAACCAGTTTGTCAATTCCTGCAGCGGTTGCGGCCTCTGCGAGACCGTCTGTCCCACCGGTTTCAACATGGGTGATCTCACCTTCCAGGCGCGGCGCACCATGAACGAGCAGAAACTGATGCCGCTTTCCTTTCACGAGTTTACCCTTCAGGATATGGCCTACAGCAGCGGAGAGCACTTCGCCTTCAGCAGCCATGAAGCGGGAAAAGAGAAAAGTGCCTGGCTCTATTTTCCAAGTTGCCAGCTCTGTGCCACCTCACCGACTGAAGTCCTGTCATCCTACGGCTATCTGCGGGAGCGGCTCAACGGCGGGGTCGGCATCATGCTCGGCTGCTGCGGCGCACCGGCGTACTGGGCCGGGCGCGAAGAGCTGTTCCGGGAAACCCTGGAAGCACTTCGCAGCGAGTGGGAACATCTCGGTTCCCCCCGGGTGATCACCGCCTGTTCCACCTGTCAGAATGTCTTCACGGAGCACCTTCCTGCTATGGATGTCGTATCGCTCTGGAAGGTTATTGAAGAAAGCGGTCTGCCATCTGAGGGGTGTACGGCGACCGGAACAACCGTTGCCATCACTGACCCCTGCAGTACCCGTCATGCCCCGGAGACGCAGGGGAGTGTCCGCAGTATTGTGCAGTCACTTGGCATGACGGTAGCAGAACTCTCCTTGCACGGCGATACGCCTGAGTGTTGCGGTTTCGGCGGCCTGATGTTTAATGCCAACCCGAAGCTGGCGCGGGCAGTCATTGACCGGAGGATAATGGAAGGTGCGGCAACAGTTGGCAAATATGATTATCTGGCCTACTGCGCCCACTGTCGCGATAATTTTGCGGCAGCCGGTCAGCGTGTCAGTCACCTGATCGAACTGCTCTTTCCGTCTGTAGCAGGTGGAGATCCGGCTGCCCGGGGCTGGATTTCCTGGACCCAGCGGCGCTGCAACCGCGTCAGGGTAAAACAGGGAATATTCCGGGAGTTTGACGCAAAGGGAGGAGCGGCTGTGGATGCGGAATTGAGACTTACCATGACCGAAGAGGTACGGCGCCTGATTGATGAACGTCGCATCCTGGAGGATGATGTCAGGAGTGTGATCGAACATGCCGAACGAACCGGACAACGGTTAAAGAACAACCTGAACGGTCAGTTCCGGGCCTGTTATAAACCGATACATGTGACCTTCTGGGTTGACTATACCCCCGAAAACGGTGGTTTTACGATCCATAATGCCTATTGCCATCGCATGAGTATCGTGGGGGTGAAAAAATGAGCCTGCCAGTTGAGACCACGGGGTGGAGTTGCGCCGCCTGCGGAGGCGAGCTTGAGATTGTCAAGGTAGGGTTTACCTACATGAAGGGTAATTTCGAGGTTGACCTTCCCGCCTGCCAGGAGTGTGGTCAGGTGCTGGTGTCTGAAGAACTGGCAACCGGTAAGATGGCTGATGCTGAGCGAATTCTTGAAGACAAGTAGCACAATGTACGAAACAGGACCGTTACGGGATGTTACCGGAGCGACAATCCGTCCGGGTGGGTTGGCGCTTACTGATCGGGCGCTTGAGGTCTGCGCTTTTACCATTGGTGCGCAACTGCTCGACGTGGGATGCGGTGCCGGGGCGAGCGTTGAGCATCTGCGCAGCCGTTACGGCTATGACGCCCATGGGGTGGATATTTCCCCGACGCTTATTACTGAGGGATTATCACGCAACCCGACCATGCGACTGGAAGTAGCGGCAGCGGAGGCGCTACCGTTTGTAGCGGGCAGCTTTGACGGTATCCTCTGTGAATGCGTACTCTCACTGGTGGAGGTACCTCTTAAAGCTCTAGTGGAGTTTGTGCGGGTGCTGCGGAGTAGCGGCTGGCTGATTCTGAGCGACCTGTTCGTCAAGACAGAGACTGAGCCGAGGGATTACCCACGGGGCGCAGTGGCTAGGGATCAGATCGAATCATGGCTCTTCCAAAGTGGCTTTACAATTGTTATGTGGGAGGATCATTCCATCCTCCTGAAAGAGTTGGCCGCCCGTCTTATTCTGGCAGGCTGTTCCCTTGATGGACTCTGTTGCGGAACAAGCGGCAGCGGGCAGCGACCCGGATATTATCTGATTGTGGCACGAAGAGCATGAAAGGAGGAGTTTGCACCATGGATGATATCCAGATGCGAATGATGGAATTGTCCTACAACGGCTATTACTGCAGTCAGATACTGCTCATGATGGCTATGGAAGCCCAAGGGAAAAATAATCCCGACCTGATTCGCGCCATCGGGGGATTGGCAAACGGCTGCGGTTTTTCTGGCGGCCCCTGCGGTACTCTGACCGGAGCAGCCTGTCTGCTCAGCATGTATGCCGGTAAGGGGAGCGATGATGAATACTCAGACGACAACCTCACCTACATGCTTCGTGATCTTGGGGAGTGGTTCACCAGTACCTATGGGAGTTGCTATGGCGGTACCACCTGCGAAGCAATTATCGGCGACCGCACTGAAATGCGCCAACGCTGCGGCGCAATCGTTGCCGAGACCTATGCCAAGGTTATCGAGCTTCTGACTGCCGGAGGTTATGACATTGCTGCCGGAAAGTAACTATACCACTGAGAGCCTCTGTCCTGAATGTCTGGAACGGATACCGGCAGAACGGCGCACTGAAGGTGATGTGGCCTATCTCGTCAAAAGCTGTCCGAAGCATGGTGACTTTACGGCTCCTGTCTGGCGGGGGAAACCATCTTTGTCAGGCTGGGCCCGATCAAAAAAACCGCTGCGCGTCGGCACACATCTGACAGATTCACCCCGTGGCTGCCCTTTTGACTGCGGAATCTGTCCGTCACATCGGCAACAATCCTGCACCGTTCTTATCGAGGTTACCAGTTGCTGTAACCTCTCCTGCCCATACTGTTTTGCAGCAGCAGGTACAGAGATGATGGCAGATCCAGCTCTGGAGACCATCCAAGGCTGGTACCGGACGGCACTGGCAAAGAGCGGCCCGCGCAACATCATCCAGCTTTCCGGCGGTGAAGCGACGACTCGCGATGACCTTCCGGCTATAATTGCCATGGGGCGTGGGATGGGATTCCCGTTCATCCAGTTGAACAGCAACGGTCTGCGTCTGGCCTCAGACCCTGGTTACGCCGTGACGTTAAAACAGGCCGGGCTCTTCTCCGTATTTCTCCAGTTTGACGGCACCGAAGACTCCATCTATCAGTCAATCCGTGGTCGCTCCCTGCTTGCAGAGAAACTGAAGGCTATTGAAAACAGTGCTACCGCCGGACTTGGGGTTGTACTGGTGCCGACACTTGTTCCGGGTGTTAACATGGAAAATGTCGGGGCAATTCTGACACTTGCGCTGGAATTGGCACCGGCGGTGCGCGGGGTTCATTTTCAGCCTGCCAGTTATTTCGGTCGCCACCCCGGCCCTCCCGAAGACGCTGACCGAATCACACTCCCGGATTTGATGCGGGCAATTGAGGTGCAAACGGGCGGCCTGATGAAAACAGAACATTTCAGTCCACCAGGGTGCGAACATCCACTCTGTTCGTTTCATGGCAATTTTCTGCGTCTGCCGGATGGTGGACTCAGGTCGTTGAGCGTTCACGGGAAGAATTGCTGCGCTCCAGAAAGCGCAGGCACCGGCCGTGCGGTCACCTACGTGGCACAGCAATGGTCTGCACCGGCAGCGGTATCAGGCTGTTGCGACACCAACAGTCTGGATGCGTTTCTGGAAAACCACCGAACCAATACCTTCGCAGTGTCTGCCATGGCCTTTCAGGATGTCTGGAATATTGATCTGGATCGGGTTCAGGAGTGTTGCATTCACGTGGTCGCCCCGGATCAGCGGATGATTCCCTTCTGCCTGTACAACCTGACCTCTGCAGAGGGGAAACCGCTCTACAGGAAAGCATCATGCTGACAGCGCTTGAACCAGGTATCAGTTCAATAAGCGACAGTATTAAACGCACGATTCACGTTAAGAGGGAGACATAATTATGCTGATGAGTTGGCTGGCAGAGACGGTATGCGCTCTACAGGAAAAGGGGGATGATCTGGCGCTGGTAACAGTGATCAGTAAATCTGGGTCAGCGCCCTGCCTGGCAGGAGCGAAGATGACGGTATGCGCTGATGGGACCTTCAACGGCACAGTTGGCGGCGGAGTGCTGGAGGCGGCAGCTCAGAAACGGGCAGTCCGGGTTTTTAAATCAGGCTGTGCCGAAATTATGTCTTTTGATCTCTCGGGCGCGGACGCCGCCAGCATGCAGATGATTTGTGGCGGTAACGTCAAGCTACTGGTAGATTTCATTCCGGCATCAGCACCGAATATCGAACTGTTCCGCAGATTGCGCGGTGCCCTGCAGGTCGGCGAGAAATGTTACCTGATAACCTCACTTGGAGTAGTCGGCGGGGAAAAACAGCAGTCGAAGCTCACCCTGGTTCTGGAAGATCGCTCCTTGAGCGGTGAATTTCCATACCCGCACGAATGGCTGGATCAGCTGGTTGAAAAGGCGAGCCGCTCAACCTACCCGGTTGTGGAGACAATTGACGACCAGCAGTTTGTGGTTGAACGCTGCTACATTCCCAGCACTCTGTACATCTATGGGGCTGGGCATGTATCGCAACAACTGGCGCTTCTCGCTGAGACCGTTGATTTTCAAACGGTTATCCTCGACGACCGTGACGAATTTGCCAACCGGGATCGTTTTCCCAAAGCCGATGTGATTACCGTGCTTGACTCTTTTGAGGAATGCTTCAAGGATTTTGATCTGGACGGTGACAGCTATGTGGTTATCGTTACCAGGGGGCATCAGCACGACAAAACGGTGCTGGCTCAGGCCTTACGCACCGGGGCGGGCTACATCGGCATGATGGGGAGCCACCGCAAGCGGGATGAACTGCTTAAAGTCCTGCAGCAGGAGGGCTTCTCCAAAGAGGCACTTGAGCAGGTACACTGCCCGATCGGTCTGGATATCAAGGCTGCCACAACCGGCGAGATTGCCGTCAGTATCGTGGCAGAGCTGATTCAGACGCGGGCGCAGGCGATAACATAGTATGAGAGGCCCCGTTACTGCCATAATACTCGCCGCTGGCTATTCGTCCCGCATGGGGGCATTCAAACAGCTCTTGCCGTTTGGAAACTCGACGGCGCTGGAGCAGGTTATAGCCCTCTTTCGGAGCGCCGGAATTGAGGATATCCGTGTTGTTATCGGCCACCGTGCAGCGGAATTGCTGCCGCTGCTGAGAACCCTGAATGTCCGGTCACTGCTGAACGAGCGCTATCACGAAGGTATGTTTTCCTCGGTAGTGGCAGCTGCCGAAAGCCTCGACGCAGCAACAGACGCATTCCTGCTGCTGCCGGTTGATATTCCGCTGGTGCGGTCCGGCACGATTGAACTTCTCCTCCGCCGGCATCAGCAGAGTACCGCAGGCATCCTCTATCCGTCATTTCGCGGCACACGGGGGCATCCACCACTGATTTCTGCTTCGTATCGGGAGAAAATTTTATCATGGGACGGCAGCGGCGGACTGAATGGGCTCCTGATGAAACATGAAAGTGATTCGGCCACTGTTGAATGCGGTGACGAAGGCGTCCTTCTCGACATGGACACTCAGGAGGATTACGAACGGCTGCGGAACATGCTGCGAGAAGAAGCTATTCCATCCAGACAAACATGCGAACAGCTGATGACTGAGCGATTCGGTTCTGACAGTCCGGTTGCTGCACATTGCAGTGTTGTGGCCGGGGTAGCGCTGCAACTGGCAGGGAAGCTGAACAATAACGGGTATCATTTTGATCTGCCCTTGATCGAAGCGGCGGCACTGCTCCATGATGTGGCAAAAGGCAGCTCTCACCACGCCGCAGTCGGGGCCGACATGCTGAGCAATATGGGGTACGGCGCAATCGCCGGGCTCATTGCCGTCCACATGGAGCTTCCTCCGCGCCCTCAGGCTTCGCTCGATGCTGCTGAACTCCTCTATCTTGCAGATAAACTGGTGGAGGGAACACGGATCGTTCCGCTTGAGACACGCTGCCAACGCCAAATTGCACGCCATGTCGCAGATCCCGCTTGCGTTGAAGCAATTACCCGCCGATTTGAGAGAGCTACCGGGATACGTGAAATGGTGGAGTCGCAACTCGGAGTCCCGGTTGCAGAGGTGTTAATGGATGTTCAATCATGAATCGTGCCGGACACATTCCGGGATCATGCACGGTATATCTGCTTCGGCACGGTGATTCGAGCATTGACAGCGTCCGCCGTTTTATTGGTCAGTTCGAAAGTTCATTAAATGAGGCAGGACGCTTACAGGCTGAGTGGTGGCATCAGGAACTTGCCGGAATCCCGTTCAGCGGCTTCTATTGCAGCGCTCTGCAACGCTCCATCGAAACCGCCCGGATCATCGCTCAGCCGCACCACTCTTCTGTAACTATCCTGCCGGGTCTGAATGAAATCAACCTCGGCAGTTGGGACGGCATGCCGATCAGTGAAGTAAAACGACGATTTCCAGTGGAGTACCAACTGCGTGGTGCCGATCTTGCCGGTTACCGCCCCCCTGGCGGAGAAAGTTTTGCCGACCTTTCAGCCCGTGTACTGACAACCTTTGAAAAAATTATTCAACATTTCTGCGGGAACCTGCTGATCGTCGGGCATGCCGGAGTTAACCGGGTCATCCTGTGTCACCTGCTCGGTATGCAATTGGCCAATCTCTTTTGCCTTGGGCAGGAATACGGTTGCCTGAATATTCTCGAATATTCCAGAAAAGCCTCGGTAATACTTCGGCTTAATGTCCCGGCTAAAATACCGCACCGTTGAGAAAAAAAATGATCTGTCCGAAATGTAAAGAAAAAAACAAAATGAAGAAGATAGTATTCAAAGATGAGCCGATGTATATCTGTTTGTGCGGCTGGAACGGGTCTTTTGAGTATTATCTGGAACGGCTCAATATCGAAATTAAACGGATGTACCCTTTCGGCTTTCCTCAATAACAATTTAATCCGGCCAAATCAAGGGAGTAAAAAACATGGTCAAAATATCATCTGAACCGATCGATCCTTCAAAAGTATACGACCTGATTGCAAAATGCGGAGCAGGTTCGATCGTATTTCACTATGCTGTAGTCAAGCCAATGGCAGGTGTAGGAGGAACAACATTCTACATTGATTATGCCTCCAGTGATGATACCGAGGCAGAACTGGACGGGATTGCAGATGCACTGAAAACTGATTACATCGTAGAGGATATACTGCTGATCAGGCGAACCGGCCGACTTGTTCTTGGTGACATAATCTCGCTTGTTGCCGCCAGTTCAACTAATAGTCAAGATGCCTTAGAAGCGTGTAGACAGGGTATAAACCTATTGAAAAAAATGAAGTCAATTGTTAAGAATGAGTCTCGTAACTAGCGTGGCTGGAGATCATAAAGTGTTAGATTTCCATACATTCCGAATAATCATAAAGGCGTAAAGAGCAAATGGATGCCAAAGTCAAAGCGATGCTTGAGAAGTACGGTGTAACCCCAGCTTTGGCAAGGATAGAGGTGCGGAGCTGTTGGAGTATTTCCTTGAGACCAAAACGGTAATCATCAAGGTTGCCTGATGATGCAATAAGTACGCTTGTGCAGAGGCCATCCCGAGGGAAAGGGACAACTTTTTCCCTCGGGATGTCGTATTATATTGAAGGTGCAAATATGCTCGCTATTTCTGGATTTTGACCGTCTGTATCGAGGTGTATTCAGTCAAGCCGTCCCGGGCGAATTCCACCCCGAAACCCGACTGCTTGACGCCGCCAAAAGGTGCATTCGGCTGAATGGCTGCGTGAGTATTCACCCAGGCGCTTCCGCATTCCAGCTGCATTGCGAGGGCTTTTGCTTTTGGAATATCACTGGACCAGACAGATCCTCCCAAGCCAAAAGGACTGCTGTTCGCCCGGTTGATTGCGTCATTGATGCCTGTATATTTTATGATCGGCAATATCGGTCCGAATTGCTCCTCATCAACCAAGCGCACTCCATCACTGACATCAGCAACTAATGTGGCTGGATAGAAAAAGCCTGGACCTTTGGTTTGTCTGCCACCGGAGAGAAACCTGCCACCGGCTTTTCTGGCATCCTCTGCCAGTTCAATAACCAGATCAAGCTGATCTTTATTTTGCAGGGGGCCAAGGTCTACGCCCGCATCGAGTCCGTTGCCGGTTACCACTGCTTGGGCTATTTCGGCCAGGGCAGCACACAAACTTTCGTAGATATCTTCGTGCACATAGAGCCGTTTCAAAGCGGCACAGGTCTGACCGTTATTATTGAAAGCGGCAGCAAATATTTTCGGCGCAACATCAGTCACGTTGACATCGGGCAGTACTATACCGGCATCGTTTCCGCCCAGTTCCAGAGTCAGCCGTTTGAGATTACTGCTGGCATTTTGCATGATTTGTCTACCGGTCGGCGTAGAACCGGTAAAGACGATCTTGCTGATGCCCGGATGTCTTGCCATGGCACTTCCGATACCTGTCTCGGCGGTAACTATGTTGAGGACTCCCGGTGGCAGTATCTGATTGGCAATCTCGACAAAACGTATTGTTGCCAGCGGAGTCAGGGACGATGGTTTGATCACGACCGTATTACCGGTTCGCAATGCGGGCATGACATGCCAGATTGCAATCATCAGCGGCCAGTTCCAGGGAGGGATGGAGCCAACTACACCAAGGGGCTTGCGATGAACCTCAATGTAGGCATCATCATTATCCTGAATTATCTCGACCGGCAGGCTCAGTTCGGCGGTGGCAAGCGTCCAGGCAATTGATCCACCGACCTCCATCCCGGACCCGATTCCTTGATAACCAGCCAACGGTTTACCCATCTCCATGGTCAGCAACTTCATCAGTTCTTCCTGATTTTGTGCAATAGCATCGGCAATCTCGTGGAGCTTCTGAGCACGCACAGAATCATCCACGGCACTCCAAAGCGCAAAGGCCCTTTGAGCAGCTTCAACAGCAAGGTCAAGATGGATAATATTAGCGCTCGGGCATTGAGCAATGACTTCCTCGGTAGCAGGATTAATGACATTGAAATATCTTTCGGTGGATACTGACTTACCATCAATAATCAGATTAAACTTTTTCATAGTACGCTCCTTGAGTTTAGTGACTTCCATGATTCAAAATTACATTCATTCAGTTGTTATATCTATGAGAGACTGTATCAGCTCAGACACTGAAATACTCCGGTACACCAGAGGCATGACCCGCAGGGGACAGTTCTGATGTGGCAGTCCTGTTCGAATTCCTCGGCTTGCACATAATCGCATGGCGCCACACCACAGCTGGCGCAAAATGCATAATCGTATGCAATCACATCGTTGCGAAACGAACTGAATTCTGGGGCATTCCAGATGTGCAGAATATCCTGATGAGCCAGATTGCCGAATGTTTTGGTTTTTACGGCCTGATTCCAGCCATTGGCAAAACAGTTGTAGCGGTGCCACAAAAAATAGCAGGGTGAAATGTCACCGTTCCACGAAACAAAGGCGCTGCCTTCTTCAACAAAGCTGCATTTCCGTTGCTCTTTAAGAGTCAACTCCGGTAAACGCAGCTCTAATCCGGTCTTGTTGGCCACTTCCGTTGCCTTGCCAAATATCGCAGTATTCTCCTCGAGCCTCTCGTGCTCAACCTGGAGAAGTTTTTTTACGTCAAGCATGATATTTTGTTGAGCCGCTTCAGCTTTCATCGCTTCAACCGTCGCGACGATGGCCCGTTCTTGCCGCGTGCGTTTGTATTTGAAGCGCACTTCCGAATAGCGCTGAATATCAATGCCGGACTTGAGTGCCCTCCTGCGCCACGCGTTATACAGATTAAGCGCCTGATCGGAAACTGTGCAGTAGACCGCTTCGTCGGCATGCTGTTCGCCATAGGGAAGTACGTGGGTGACGATGGCAAAGCTTGCTCCGCGACTGGCTGACCATTCCAGCGTTTCCGGGAGTCCTTTGATATTGTTTTTCATTGCCACAAATTCGATGCCAACCTTTACGTCAGGCCGATTGCACTGTTTCTTGGCACTCCTCAAGGCAGACAGGGCCATATCAATCTCATCCACTTCGCCCCCCTCACGCATATTTTTAAACTGTTCGGGAGATATCGCATCGATGGACAGGCAGACCCTGTCCAGTCCGGCGTCAACGAGAGACTCTGCGCGGGGATGAGTCATCATCAAACCATTGCTCTGGAAACCGATCCAGCCGGACGAAGCCATCTCTGTTTTTGCCTTACGTATGAACGGCTCAAGGTGTGGATTCAGAAGCGGCTCGCCGACACCGTTGAGTACAAGCACTTCGATGTGCGGCAGTGCCGGAACAAGACGGGCAAACAGTTCAGGCGAGAAATCACCTTCACGGATCTCGCTGCCACAGTTTTGCTTTACGCACATGAAACAGCTCAGGTTACAGCGGGTTGTCGTTTCCACAAATAATTTCGTGGGAAATTCGCGCAACGCTGCCGTGGCAGGAGTATGGCATAGAGTTGCTGTCACAGAACTTTGGCGAGAACCAGACGCTGGGATGTATCAAACCCGCATCGGTACAGAAAGCGCTGCAGGTCGTAATTTTCCCGCGAAACCTGAGTTCGCACCGTATCAACCTTGAGGTTGGCAAGATTAAGCAATAACTGCGAGAGCAGCGCATGCCCCACTCCTGCCCCTTTATAGGCCGGATGAACGCCGATGGTGTCAATCACCGCTTCAGCGTCAATCTTGCCGAACTCGCCAAAATCAACCCGCGCCATGATAAATCCACTCACAATGCCGTCATCCTCTGCGACTATAGAGACGCGGACTCCTGCTTCATCGAGCATTTCACGCGACTTGGCCGCAAAGTACTCCGGATGTTCCCTACCGGTTATTTTTCCGTCAATTCTGACAACAGCGGCAAGATCCTCCTTTTTAAAGGAGCGGATCAGAATACGGTCGCGCGACAACCGGTCATAATCATTACCACCGGCACTGCTGTGCACCTGCCATTTGCTGTCCATCCTGACGGAAGCAATTTCCACCACATCTTCACTCAGGGACGAGGTATCACGCTCAACGATCTGGCTTGACGCCAGCTTGAATCCGGTGGCAGCAAAAAAGCTCGTCATGGCGCGATCAGACCAGGCAGATTGCGTTTTAAGCGTACGTATCCCCTTCTTCATCATAATTTCTTCAATGCCGGACAATATTTTCCTGCCAATGCCCTGACCCTGTACTTCAGCGGCAACACCGATAACATCGAGTACTGCAACGGTATCAGGTGAGCCGAAATCGCCCTCCTGAATCCGGGCAAAAGCAAAGCCGAATAGCGTGCCGCACTCCTCTACTCCGCAGCTGATAAAGCCTTTGGGGTTTGCCATTACCTGCCCCAATAGTTTCTCGAAAAACGGTTTCCTCGGTGATCCTGTTATCCGGCTTTGAATTGCGGAAACCCGGTCCAGATCTGCGGGACATAATGGGCGAATACTATGGTTGGACATTATCTGTTCCCCTTTCATCGTTTATTTTGAGGCATATTAACTGTCCTTCAGGTTTCAAAACCTACGTAATGAGCCCTTTATTCTTCAGTTTTTCATATCTGAAGGCACCCCACAGGGCTGCCCCGATAGCGCCTGCGAACAGGGAATCTGCATGGGTGGCAACCGTTGTCGCCATCTTCTGGGCACCCATGCCGTCCTGAATTGCTTTAACCAGGCCGATATCGAGCGCCAGCCCACCGGTCATCATGACAACACCGTCTTTTACGTCAATTGATTTCAACAGCTTGATCAAACGATCTGCCATTGATTCATGGATTCCGCGCAGAATATCACAGGGGGGAATTGAGCGGGATACCATGTTGATAACATCGGTTTCCGCCAATACGGCACAGATGCTGCTGACCTTCTCCGGATTGGTGGAGGTAACCGATAATCCGCCAATCTCATCCTGACCGATACCGAGGTAGCGGGAGATGTTCTCCAGAAACTGGCCGGACCCAGAAGCGCACTGGCTGGTCATGCGGTAATTGAGCACCTTGCTCCGCTCGTCAATACTGATGGCGCGACCATTCAAAGCACCGATATCCAGTACCGCACGGGCATCAGGGTTGAGGTAGAGAGCGCCCCGGGCATGGGTGGTCATGGTGTAGAAATGGCCGGTCGTGTTTTTGATGCTTTCACCTTCGCCGGTAGTGGCGATGTAGTTGATCTCCTCCCGTTTCAAACCGGCCTGTTTCAGCACATAGTCAAGTGATTCTTCGACAAGTTTGTGGGAATCTCGCTGCCGGATGCGGGCGTCCCAGCGGGATACCCACTCATTTTTTTCACCTTCGACCCGAAACAGGACGGTTTTGATAACGCCAGAGCCGACGTCAATGCCAATGGATGTAGTCATATATTTCTCCTTATTCTGATATCAGGTCTCATTACACCGCCCGATGGGCGAAGCTCGCACCGCCAAGGGCACCGGTATAGATTGATTCATCGCTGATGTTGATGGTGATGTCGCCGTAGTTTTCTTTAATCAGCTTGCGCAGTTCGTTGACCGCTGACTCGTTTTTGGCGACACCGCCGGTAAAGGTGAATTGGTCATGAACACCGCCCGAACGCGACAGAATCGACATGGCTCGCAGCATGATGGCGCGATGCAGACCGGCCAGAATGTCGGCGCGGCTTTCACCGAGGGCGAGCCGGTCGCGCAGTTCGGCGCCGGCAAAAACAGTGCAGGTGGAGTTGATACGCGTCGCTTTATTGGCTTTCATGGCGATCGGCCCCAGTTCATGGAGGCCGATCTTCATTTCGTCGGCGATGTAGCCGAGGTAGCGACCGCACCCGGCGGCGCAACGGTCGTTCATCTGAAAATTGGCGACGATGCCGTTTTCATCAATCTGAATCCCCTTGGTGTCCTGACCGCCGATGTCGAGTACCGTACGGGTGCCGGGGAACATCATGTGGGCACCCATGCCGTGGCAGAGAATTTCCGAGCGGATATGCTCTTTGGGAAACGGCAGCCGGACCCGGCCGTAACCGGTGCCGACGACGTAGGTTTCTTCCAGTTCAATGTCGAGCACCTTTTTGAGGGCGGCCTGGGCATCAGCTTCGCTGACTTCAACACCGGCTACGTCACGCAAGGCACGGGTGAGTCCGTTCAGTAGCTGCAGGGAAACAGCCTCGTCAGAAGAGACCAGGCTTTCGATATCGATGATCGATTTGTCGTAGATGTTGAGCATGGCGTCAAAGCTGATGCCGGCCTGGCGGGCGACATCTTCGGCGATGTTCATGAAGCGCGATCCGGCAATGTCGCGGAAGAAGTCGGATTTGCGATCGGCGCCGGGGGCGTAGATAGCGGCGGCTTCTCCCTCTATCTTGCGAAAGACGACGGCAAGGGCCTCTTTAAGGGTTGTCTTTATCTCCACAAAGCGCGGGTTGTCGAGGTAAAGTTCGCAGGTTTCCTCCAGCTGCCGGAGTTCGGAGAGGAACTGTTCCAGCCGGAAGTTGCGCTCCAGATCGGCGAGAAGGCGGTCGGCCCCCCCCTTGGTGCCGAGAGCCTGATTGAACAGGGTAAAGCGGGCGCTTATTTTTGCTTCCTGCTTGGAGACGCGGGCGGCAACGTCGTAGTTGGAGCGGGAGTTGGTGATGCCGCGACCGAGTACGGTGCGGTTTTCATCCATCAGTACCGCTTTGGTGGTGGTGGATCCGAGGTCTATACCGATAAATGTACGCATGGTTTCTCTCCTACGCTGCCTGGATGGCTGAGCCACCGGCACGGCGTTTCTGATCGATCATCTGGAAGTAGCTTTCCAGACGGTTTTTGACGTTGGCCGCCGAGAAGTAGCGCGGGTCAACCAGGTCGGTTTCGATGAAGGCGCCCGGCTTGCCGGTGCGTTTCTCGACTTCGCGCATCATGACCAGCTGGCCGGCCGAGAAGCTGTTACAGCTCTTGATGGAGTTGATCAGCAGGCCGTCAGCTTCGTATTCAACGACGTTTCTGGCCAGCATGTCGACCCGGGTCGGCAGGTTGCGGTTGGTATAGACACCGAGGCAGTAGTCGGCCAGCGTCTCCAGCGGGTGGTCGGCATCATGCCGGAAGTTGTCGTAGTCGTAGACGCCACCGACTTTGGTGTAGGAGCTGGCAACGACGACAGCACCAAATTCGTAGAACATCTGCCAGAACTCACGGAAGTTGGTCCAGTTGGGTGGGCCTTCAACAACCAGGCGGTATTTCTCCTCAGGCATGTCGCCGTCGGGGCTCTGGGCGCAGAGACCAAGCTTGATGCGCTCTTCGATTTCTGCCCGCAGCAGTTTGTAATAATGAATTGCTTCGTCGGTACCGCGGAATGCGGTGAAGATCGGCCCCATGTAGTAGACGCCGCCGAAATAGCAGTCGATGGGGGAGGGCCTCCGCTTGGACTGTTCCAGCATCCAGACCAGATCATCTTCGGCTGCGGCTGATTTGCGCAGATAGCCGCGCAGGCGGTCGATGTCGAACTTGATACCGGAGATCTTCTCCAGAGTCGGGATGACATCTTCCTTGAGCTGTTTGACGATGTAGTCGCGCATGTTTTTAGTCGGCGCACCATCGGCGGCGTAGGGAACGTGCAGCATGACTGTCGGGCATTTGTACTGTTCACGCAGCAGTTCAAACCATTTCAGGAAGGTGAAGCAACCGGTGTAGGAGAGCAGCAGAACGTCCGGATCAGGAAACGGCTTGCCGTTGGGGGCGATATTCCCTTTGGCCATCATGCCGATATCCGCTTTTACGTAGGTGCAGACATCCTCCGAGTGGCCACCCCGCTCGGCCTCCATGATCATCTCGCCCGATTTTTTACGCATGGCGTTCTGGATGGCGTTGATCTCGGGGAGGTTGTTGGCGATGTCAAAGCACATGAGGAGTTCGTTCAGGTTGCCCGGAACGAATGTTGATGAGACCTTGACCTTACCACTGGTGATTTTGTCATAGTTACGGGTGATCATCTCTTTTTGGACTTCCTGAGAGTGAGATTTGATCACTTCTTTCGGTTTGCCGATGTCCTGAGTGCTCATGATTGACTCCATAGTTTGATTGTGTCGGCGAAGGTGCCGGACTGTTCGCGAATCGGCTGCATCTGGCCGGAGTTTTCGGCGTATTGCATGGTGATGTAAGGGATCTTGTTGGCTTCAAGCCGAGTTACCATCATCGGCTGATCCAGCAGTGCCGGGTCACAGAAGCTGGGAGAAGCGAAAATAACACCGTCGGCACTCCGTTTTTTGATGATATCGAGCAGGTAGCTCCCTTTTTCGTTCAGATCGACTTCGTATTTGGCGGCGGTTTCGGCGCTGTAATGCAGAAATGCCCGGGACAGGTTTTCAATGGGGTCGCCGTTGACAGGTACTTCCTTCAGCAGCCAGCGGTTGACCATCATGAAGTCGTCGTCAACGATGTAGCAGCCGGAGAGTTCAATGGATTTGATCAGATTGAGCGGAGGCTGTTCGCAGAACGCTCCGGTCATGACGATCCGGCAGTTGTCGCGCATCGGCAGATCTTCTTTTTCGGCTGCAACCAGATACTCTTTCATCAGTTGGGTGTGCTCTTCGACCGGCAGGATCATGCCGGCCCGCATCAGGAGGTAAACTTCTGCCGAGGGAGCCCGCCAGGGAGTGGCAGAGCGGAAGTCGTAGACTTTGTTGACCCAGAGGCGGTTTTCATTGTAAAGGGCTATGGAATGGTTGAGCGCCTCATCGCTGATGCTGCAGCCGCCCAGTTTCTCCAATCCCTCCTTCAGTTCGCGCAGTTCCTGAGAGTAGAAGACACCGCCGACATTGTCTTCGAAGTTCTGGGGAGTATCAAAGTAGCGGACATATTTATCCGAGAACATAAGTTTCCAGATGCCGGACAGATTGCGGATAACGTCACAGATGGAGGGGAACATCATGCCGTCCACGAAGTCGAGTTTGCCGGTGATGGCCAGTTCGATGGTTGAACGCGGAATGCGGCAGATGTAACTCTGGTAGTAGGCATCGCCATGGATGACCTCCATGTCGGCACCTCCGCCCAGAATGCCCAATGGCAGCATGCCGGCGGCGTGGATGATTTCACGCGGGACATAAACCGGCATGTAACCGATGACTTTGCGACCCGGTTGGGCCTCTTTCCATTCGCGGGCCTTGGTAAAGCTCAGGTCCTCGAATAGCTCCTGGCAGTAGGCAACAATTTCTTTTACCGATTTTGTACTCATATCATCTGTTCTCCTTTGTAATGCCTTCTAGATTTGACTTATCAGTTCAATGTATCTACCGGTTCGTAGCCCCATATTGCGAAAGAACGACATCGTCTCTGCATCTTCAAGACTGACCATGGTTCTGACCAATGAGACACCTGTATGCTTCATTTGTCCTGATATCTCATCAAACAGCCGTTTTGCTATGTTCATTTCACGTGCATATGGAGCAACAGTAAGTGCGAACACCCAGCCACATGGCGGCGATCCGAATTCCCAGGCACGTATCTCTCCGATAATAAAGCCAATGACAACATCGCCGGTTTCCGCAACGAGGGAAAAACGGTCTTTTCTGCTGACTGCAGCATAGTGAGCAAAAATTCCCCGCCAATAATCCGGTTTTGCTTCCCTGGTAGTGACATGATCCAGGGCGATGACAGATTCAAGATCGCTCTGAATGGCGGTGCGGATTGACAGATTTTTATGCATCGACAAAACCGCTCCTTATTTCCCGAAAATACGAAGAGGGCCCTCCCTGGATGGAAAGGCCCCCTTGACGTCACAGATAAAATCCGTGCCGTTGGGTCTCCTTTGCAAAAGGGAGGCGACGCCGTTTCCAGCGTAACCCATAGGCCGAACACCATAAGGAAATCCTGTTAGGTACATGCGGCTCGGAGAGTGTTTATTCGGTTGTATTTGATACGTGCCTGCGGCACTTCCAAAAAAACAAGGGGCCCTCCCTGGATGGAAAGGCCCCCTTGACGACAAGAATAATTTCCGTGCCGTTGGGTCTCCTTTGCAAAAGGGAGGCGGCGCCGTTTCCAGCGAAACCCATAGGCCGAACGCCATGAGGTGACCCTTTTAGGCAATTCGGCTCGGAGAGTGTTTATTCAATTTTTAAAACTGTAATTAAGTACCTTAATACCAAATTATTTGTCAATGAAAAAATATACCCAAAATTTTACGCACATGTATTGACGAACGAAATGACTCTTTTCCTCTTTCAATTTATTCCAACCTGTTATAAAAAGGGTTGGTTGCTGTAAGGAGCGTTTCAGAATAGCACACTCTCCCGATCATTCGGCGCGAAAGCTTACTGGAGGTGAAGCGCAGAGGTCCAGTCTAGCGCGGGCCGAAACACAAGGAGGAAGATGAAGAAATAGAGGTTGTGAAAGGCACGTATAACCTGCTGACAATTGCTACAGTACGTGCAGCGTGTGTTGACAATCTCCCCATTACCTGAATTGTGTTACCTCTGGTTTATCAATTTTTTAGGCAGATAATCAACAAATCAGATAGTTAGAGGAATGGTGCGGTTTTTGCTTTAATCGTTTCTGTCAAAAACATAATTAACCTCTCCGAGCCGCTACACCTACCAGGGAAACCTCATGGTGATGCGGCCTACGGGTACTGCCGGAAACAGCGGTGCCTTCCTTTGAAAAGGAGAATCTCTCACGGGTGATTTAAGTATCATTTGTCGGGGACTCTTTCATTGGAAAGAGTCCTTTTTTTGTATCCAATGAAGCACACTTATCTTGACACTGGGGTTTTTATGCGCATTTTGATCAGCATCGATGATACCGACAACCTTGAAAGTCCCGGCACCGGGGCCCTGGCGTCCCAGATTGCCGACGACCTGGAAAGCAACGGCTGGGGCAAGAGCAGCTTTGTCACCCGTCACCAGTTGCTGGTTCACCCCGACATCCCCTACACCTCCCATAACAGCTCCATGTGTTTCTCGGCTGATATCAGGGAAGAGTGTCTTGACAGGGTAATCACCTATGCAGCCAATTTTCTGGAACGGGAGAGCGCCCCCGGATCTGACCCCGGCCTCTGTGTGGCAGCTCTGGATCGTCTACGGGAATCGGCAGAGCTCGTCCGCTTTGGCCAATCAGCGAAGGAATCAGTTCTGACCAAGGATTCAGCATATGAACGTGCCCGGCAGCTTGGCCTGCATCTTTCCGAGCATGGCGGCACCGGACAGGGCGTTATCGGCGCACTTGCCGGAGCAGGCCTCCGTCTTGGCGGCAACGACGGTCGCCTGAAGGGGCAGCTTTATTTCGGGGCTCCCGGCGCGATTATCAGCGTTGCTGCTCTTGCCGACCATTACACGGTTGACGAGGTCCGCTCTCTTGACGGCAGCGCTGTCTCTGACCTCGACATGGTACGACTGGGGGAGAAGGTGAAAACGGTCCTCCTGGACGGTCGATCTGTGCTGCTGGTGAATCCGGCTGAAGGCACTTCTGGCGGACCACGTTGGCAAACATGCTCGCGCCAACAGCTGAAGAGGTATTAATATGAAGCAGATCGTGCTCGTTCAACACGAAACAGAGCTGGGACGAAATAACTGGGATGGAGCCGCCCGTATTGCGGCGCTCTGTACGACGTTTCATCCGGATGAAGAGGACGAGCAGGTCGCAGACGATCCGCTCTCCTGTTATAACTGCCGCTATCGACGCTGGACAGCAGTTTCGTTCAGTTGCTGCAAGGGTAGTCCGCTCGTCCACTGACGAATGAGTCACTGAAAATTGCTTAATTTCTCCGAGCTGCACTTTCTGTCAGGCTCTCCCCTTATGAAAGACAGCCCTTGGGTTCTGCCGGAAACAGCAGCGCCTTCCTTTTGAAAAGGAGAAACTTCAATCGTACGCAATAGCTGCGCCACGTGAGGGGTCTCTTCTTATTCAGGGGGGGACCCTTTTTATGAGCATTACAGACAGCTACATACCCATTGCAGGCGACAGAGTCGGTGCTGCAGCTTCAGCAGTGCTGGCGGCAGGACGCTACGAACCGAAAACGACCGTCTCAGCGCATCCAGCGGCAGCATGTGAGGCTGTGGCAGCCATTGATCTGCGTGATGTCAGCCTCTCCTACCCCGAAACCGGTGCTGCGCTGCAACAGATAAACCTGAAAGTCGTGCCGGGTGAGCGAGTGCACCTGTTCGGCAGCAACGGCGCCGGAAAGTCGAGCCTGTTACGCTGCCTGACCGGTTTTGAAACACCGGATTCCGGCAGGGTGGAACTTGCCGGCATAACCAATCCCCGCCCGCACCATCTCCCGGGAAAGGTCGGAATCATGTTTCAGAATTCTTCACGGCATTTATTTGCCGAGAGTGTCTATGATGAAGTGGCGTTTACTCCGGAACGAATGGGCAGCTCCTGCCTCGAAACAGCGCGCGTTGTGTCGGAAGCGCTCAGCCTTTGCGGCATCGGCCATCTCGCCGACCGGACGCCACTGACGCTCAGCTTCGGAGAACAGCACCGCGTGGCTCTCGCAACGGTGGTAGCATCGCAACCGGAAGTACTGCTGCTTGATGAACCCTTTACCGGCCTCGATTTCCCGCAGCGTCTGGCCCTGCTCGATATCCTGGCGGCCATGCCCGGCAGGTATGGTACCACGATCGTCATCGCATCTCACGATGAACTCCCTGATCCTACCTGGGCGGATCGCACACTGATTCTGAGTGGGGGGCAACTTGACGAAGCCGGCCGGTAAAATACCGGGGCATAAATTGTTTCGTTCTGGCAGCTCTATCTGCCAGTACATGACCCACGACTCGCCGTTGCATCGCTTGGGTAACGGATTTCTGCCAGCAGGGTATCAAAATATTCCTTGCTGAAAAATGCGCCGTTTTTGAGGCGTTCTTTATCCAGCACATAACCACGGATGGCAAAATCACGCAGAACAGAGGTGGCCCACCGGCGGAACTGCGTTGCCCGTGCAGAGTTGACGCGATACCCGACAGAAATAATGGCATCAAGGTTGTAACAGTCAACATTCCTTGCAACCTCCCGATTCCCCTCTTTTTGAACTATTCGGAAATTCCGAACAGTTGCCTCCTGAGTAATCTCCCCCTGCTGGTATATGTTGGTCAAATGTTCGTTAACCGTTGGTACGGTGACTTCAAACAGCACACCAATAAGTTTCTGCGTCAACCAGACGGTTTCATCCTCAACGCGCACCTTAACCATTTGACGGATGAGGTGCTGTCAGGGTAGACATGGTTGCAAACTAACTTTATGATAAATCGAAATTATAGTCGTAAACAGAATAAGGAGTCGGTATGGAATTCAACTGCACGCCGATAGGGGTCATCCACACGAGTTATAATACAAAGGAGTCGGCGCCTATTCAGGGTGCCTTTCACTCTGATGCTATCGGTACGGTTGAGGTTGCCGCCGAATTTGCCGAAGGTTTACTGGATATAGAACTCTTTTCCCATCTTATTCTTCTCTATCATTTTGACAGGGCAACTGACGTGGAGCTTGTTCGGCGCCCCTTTCTTGACGACACGCCGCACGGTATTTTTGCCACCCGTCATCCCTGCAGACCAAGCGGCATCGGACTTTCCATCGTCAAGCTTGTCGGCCGTGAAGGCAATCTTTTGCAGGTAAGCGGCATAGATGTTCTGGACGGTACACCGCTTCTCGACATAAAGCCATATGTAGCTCGATTTGATTGTTTTCCGGAAGCTTCCGAAGGCTGGTTCGCAGGCAAGAAACAACGGGAAAAACCATCGGGACGAGAATAGAAACGTGACCTGCAAACAGCAGGAACGTATGAGTTCTCTTTTCCCCCTGTCAATTTTTCAACCAATTATTGATACCGTAACCCGCCACTAACGCTACTCCGTCCAATACATTTTATAAAAGACAAAAATAATCCTTTATATGTTGCGAATAAAACCTATAAGGTATTCAAGAACGAAAATCATATCGGAGGATATCATGATAGCTCCAGTAGCAAGTACCGCTTCATCCAACGCAAAAGCCGCAACAGCACATACCGCTTCAGCGCAAACCGAGACTAAAGCACCTGTAGCAGCAAAGAAAGATCAAGTGGCTATTTCCAAACTCGCTCAGAAACTGGCAACAGATGGTGATACACAAGCACAGGAAATCAGAGAGAGTGGGGCAGAAAAAGCTTCAGAAACGGCAAGAAAAAAAGCGTAAAGCAATCGTTAGTAACTTGGATGAAAAGAGGGGCATAGCTTAACAGCGTGCCCCTTTTGTTCATTCATATATCATCTATGCACTCTTCTCAACCACCTCGTCCACCCATGAGAGGGCGGCAGCCACCGTGGGAAATCCAATAGTGCTCGTCAGAACAATGATCGCGTGTTGAACCTCATCGATAGTCGCGCCTGCGCGTAAGGCACGCGCGGCATGGCTACAGACTGAACCACGGGAATGAATGGCTGCCGCCGCCCCCAGCTGGATAAGATGCCCTGTTTTTTCATCGAGTGGCCCCGACGTGCGAGCGGCTGTGCCAAGCGCCTCGACGGCCTCAATAAGGTCACTGTGACGCTCTTTGAGTTTGAGATAGAGTCCTGCAGGTTGCTGTGTCATGGGTGATTCCTTTCCTTCCGGGATGAGTGTATCACCTGTGTATATAAACCGGATGAACCGATGGTGTCAATCGAACCAATGAGCCACGAGTGCCAAGTTGTCCACAATCTCCACATCGTTCACTGACTTCGTAGACATTTACCTCATTGCCAGCGTCAGTGCTGACGCCTTTTAAGCCCCCACCTCATAATAACGTATATATATCAGAGCATTACTGATTTGGCGTGGCGCTTGCTTATGTAAGACAACACGCCAACCAGAAAGAACTGCCGTAACATGTAGTCACTGTGGCGCATTTTTTGATTTTTCCTAAAATAATTTACAACCAGACTATAGCCGAATGTTTGTACATCATTTGAGTAAATAATATCTGTATTTCCTGTTTTAATTATGTTATACCGCTTCACCGCATCGGGACTTCCCCCCGCCACTGCTGATATAATTTTATTTTAACTAAATGGATACCCGCGTGAAAAAGAAAAAAATGATCATCTCGCAGGAAACGATGGACGTCAACTTTGTGCGCAAGGTTGAAGCGTTGTCCGGAACTTCTGTGCGCAGCTGTTTCCAGTGCGGCAAATGTTCGGCCGGATGCCCGATGGCAACCTTTATGGAACATCCGCCCAACCGTGTCGTACGCCTGCTGCAGCTCGGCCAGTGGCAGCGTATTCTCGCCGGACGCTCCATCTGGTACTGCGCCTCGTGTGAAACCTGCTCCACCCGCTGCCCCAACAAAGTTCATCTCGCCTCCATCATGGATGCCCTGCGGAAACTGTCCTGGGACGCCGAAGGCGCCTCCAAGGAGAGCTATGTCCAGCTGGCCAACAAGCTCTTCCTGCAGAACATCCGCACCTATGGCCGCCAGTACGAAATGCGCCTGGCCGCCGTGTTCAACGTTAAATCGGGCCAGTTTTTAAAAGACCTGATGCTCGGCCCTAAACTGCTTGCCAAAGGCAAACTGAAGATGTTCCACAGCAAAAACAAAAACATGACTGAAATTGAAAAGATTTTCTCGCGGATAGAAGAGATGCGCAAAAAAGGGGAAGCCATTTAAAAGCAATTTTGAATGTTGAATTATGAATGATGAATTAAACAGCTTTCAATTCAAAATTCAAAATTCAAAATCAATAATTTAATTACAAGGCGTCTACATGGAAAAACCACTGAATTACTCCTACTACCCCGGCTGTTCCCTGCATGCTTCTGCCGGTGAATACGACCTCTCCACCCGGGAACTGTTCAAAAAGCTGGCGATCGGCCTGACTGAAATTCCGGACTGGTTCTGCTGCGGCGCCACTCCGGCCCATAACGTCGATGAACTCCTCTCCCTGTCGCTCTGTGCCAAAAATCTGGAACTGGCCGACAAGATCGAAGGGGACGTGGCGGTGGCCTGTGCCGCCTGCTTTTCCCGGCTCAAAACCACCCAACATATTCTTGGTGAAAGTGACGTCAAGCGCAAGCAGGTGGAAAAAGCCATTGATGCGCCCGTGAAACTGGACGGCAACGTCAAGCACCTGCTGGAAATACTTGCGAAAGATCTCGGGCTGGAACGTTTGGCCGCCGCCGTCAACAAGCCGCTGGCCGGCCTCAAAGTTGCCTGTTACTACGGCTGCCTGCTGACCCGTCCTACTGACGTCCCCAATCTGGACTGTGTTGAGGCGCCCACCATTATGGAACGGGTCATCGAAGCGGTCGGCGCTGAGACGGTGAAATGGACGCACCGCCTTGAATGCTGCGGCGCCAACTTCACCCTCTCCCGTCCCGGCGTCGTCATCCAGCTGACCAACGCCATCCTCGACTCCGCCAAAGAGGCAGGAGCCGACTGCATCATGGTCGGCTGCCCTCTGTGTCACGGCAATCTGGATATTCGCCAGAAGGAGATTGAAGGGGTGTACAAAACCACCTACAACCTGCCGGTTTTCTACCTGACGCAACTGGTGGGACTCTCGGTCGGCCTTGGACCGGACAAACTGGGGCTGGACGCGATGATCGTCAATCCGACGCCGCTGTTGCGGGAAAAACAACTACTGTAATAACACGGAGCAACTGAGCAACGGAGAACGGCAAAAACAAAAAATGGTGAAGGTCAAAATCTTACTACTGTGACGAATTAGGCCAAAAAAGTTCTAGCATTTGGTTTTTTGGAAAGCGTTTTTGATTTTCTCCCGGTTTTCTCCGTTGCTCCGTTGCTCCGTGTTATTCTTCGATTCAAAGAGGGTATTAGATGTCAAGAATAGGCGTATTCATCTGCCATTGCGGCGAAAACATATCGAGAACCGTTGACGTCGAGCGGGTTGCACTGGAAGTCGGCAAACTTCCCGGCGTCTCCTTCTCCACCGACTATAAATACATGTGCTCCGATCCGGGGCAGAACCTGCTCAAGAAAGCGATCCAGGAGCAGAAACTCACCCATATCGTTGTTGCCGCCTGTTCGCCGCGCATGCACGAAAAGACCTTCCGCAAAGCGGTGGAAGCCGCCGGACTGAATCCATACCTCTGCGAAATGGCCAACATCCGTGAGCACTGCTCGTGGGTTCATGAAAACCGCGAAGAAGCTACCGTCAAAGCGACCGAAATCGTCGGTATGATGGTCGAGCGGGTCAAGAAAAACCGTGTCCTCCCCACCATCACCGTTCCGGTCACCAAACGCTCGCTCGTCATCGGCGGCGGCATCGCCGGTATTCAGGCGGCGCTTGACATCGCCGATTGCGGTCACGAAGTCATTCTGGTTGAGCGTGAGCCTTCCATCGGCGGGCATATGGCCCAGCTCTCGGAAACCTTTCCGACCCTCGACTGTTCGCAGTGCATTATGACCCCCAAAATGGTGGACGTTGCCAACCACCCGAAAATAAAACTCTATACCTATTCCGAGATCGAACTGGTTGAAGGGTATATCGGTAATTTCCAGGTCACCATCAAGAAGCGGGCCCGCTCGGTCGATGAGGACAAGTGCACCGGTTGCGGTGTCTGTATGACCAAGTGCCCGCAGAAAAAGATTCCCAATAAATTCGACCAGAACATCGGCATGCGCACCGCTATCTACGTCCCGTTTCCGCAAGCCGTGCCCAACACTCCGGTCATCGACCGTGACAACTGCACCTGGTACAAAACCGGCAAATGCGGCGTCTGCCAGAAAGTCTGCGGACCTGGTGCCGTTGACTTTGAACAGCAGGACAAGCTGATCGTCGAAGCGGTCGGCGCTATTGTCGTTGCCACCGGCTTCGACCTCTATTCTATCGATGAAAAACCGAAAGGCTCCCCCATCAAAGGGTACGGCGAATTCGGCCACGGCAAAATACCGGACGTTATCGATGGCATGACCTTTGAGCGTCTTGCGAGTGCCTCCGGCCCGACCGGCGGCAAAATCCTGCGCCCGTCAGACGGTAAAGAACCGAAGCAAATCGTCTTCATCCAGTGCATCGGCAGTCGGGCACGGGAAAAAGGTATCTCCTACTGTTCCAAAGTCTGCTGCATGTACACCGCCAAACATACCATGCTCTATCACCACAAAGTTCATGACGGGCAGGCGTACGTCTTCTTCATGGACGCCCGCACCCCGGGCAAGAGCTACGACGAATTCTGGCGCCGTTCCATCGAGGAAGAGGAGGCGGTCTATATCCGCGGCATGGTCTCGCGCCTCTATCAGAAAGGTGACAAAATAGTCGTCATGGGGAGCGATATCGCCGTTGGTGTTCAGGTTGAAATCGAAGCCGACATGGTCGTTCTTGCGACTGCCGTGCAGCCGCAAAAAGGGGCCGAACTCCTCGCCCAGAAACTCGGCATCTCCTATGACAAATACAACTTTTACTCCGAAGCCCACGCCAAACTGCGTCCGGTCGAGTGCGCCACCGCCGGTATCTACCTGGCTGGTGCCTGCCAGGGGCCAAAAGATATCCCGGAAACCGTTTCTCAGGCATCGGCTGCAGCCGCAAAAGTCATGACGCTCTTCTCCAAAGACCAGCTGGAACGGGAGCCGATTGTTGCACGTGTCAAGGAAAGCGGCTGTGTCGGCTGCTTTGCCTGCAAGAAGGTCTGTGCCTATGGCGCCGTGGAAGAGAAGGAGATACGCGACCGGCAGGGGAATCTCATCAAGACCGTCGCCTTCGTCAACCCGGGTGTCTGTGCCGGCTGCGGCACCTGTCAGGCCACCTGCCCATCAAAGAGTGTGGAACTGGATGGCTACACCGACGAGCAGGTAATTGCGATGATTGAAGCGCTCTGAAAAAGGAACTATAACGCATGAAACATACCGCACCCACCCACGACTTCGAGCCCAAAATCATCGCCTTTGTCTGTACCTGGTGTACCTACGCCGGAGCAGACCTCGCCGGCACCAGTCGCATGCAGTACCCGTCAAATGTGCGGGTTCTGAAGTTTCCCTGCACCGGCCGCATCGACCCGGTTTTTATCCTCAAAGCCTTCCAGCAGGGGGCTGACGGTGTGCTGGTTTCCGGCTGTCACCCCGGTGACTGCCACTACATTGCCGGCAACTTCCATGCCCGCCGGAGATTCGCCGTCTTCCGCAAACTGCTTGAGTTCATCGGAGTTGACCTGAAACGCCTGCAGTTTTCATGGGTTTCCGCCGCCGAAGGGGGCAAATGGGTGGAAGTCGTTACCGATCTGACCGTGAAGGTGCGTGCCATGGGGCCGATGACGGAATTCAAGGAACTGGCCATGGAAGAACAGTGGTCCGGCGCCATCAACACGCCGGAGTTGCAGGAAGCGTATAACGCCATCTGAAGTTTTACCTCCCCCTTTCCAAAAGGGGGATTGAGGGGGATTTGCCTTTGACGTCTCAACCAATCGATACATCCATCTATTCTGCCATCACCGACGCCATTAAGACCGAGGCTGAACGTATCCTCACTGAAGGGCAGGTTACTGCCGTCGTCGGTTACGCCGCCGCACGCAGAAAAGGTTCGGCCCAGCCGATCATTATTACTGAGGCGACTGATGCTGCCAAGCTGATATTTACCGCGGCCTGCGTCAACAATCTGGCCGTCTACCTCACCAAAGCCAAGAAGGAAGTCCCGAAGAGCGGTAAAATCGGCATCGTCGTCAAAGGATGCGATCTGAAGGCTTTGACCGGCCTGATGGGTGAATCGCAGCTGAAACGGGAGGATCTTTACCTGATCGGCGTGCCCTGCGCCGGGGTGCTTGGCTCAACTGTTCAACCGGCCACCGGACTGACTACGGACACCATTGCCCCCAAATGTACCGAATGCGATGCCCACCTGCCGACCGGCTGTGACTTTGTACCGCTGCAGACACCGGTCACACCTGAACTGGAGCAGAAATATGCGACCGAAATCGCCCGCCTGGAAGCCCTGACCCCGGCCGAGCGTTGGGCATACTGGAAAGAGCAGTTCAGTAAATGCATTAAATGCTACGCCTGCCGGCAGGTCTGCCCCTTCTGCTTTTGCGAACAGTGCCTCTGTGACCGCAACAAACCGCAGATGGTGGACACCACCCCGCGACCGGCCGGTAACACCGCCTGGCACATCGTCCGCGCCATGCACCTGGCCGGCAGATGCGCCGGCTGTGCCGAGTGCGAACGGGTCTGTCCGATGGATATCCCGCTGAACCTCCTCAATCGCAAAATGGCCAAGGAGTTGAAAGAACTCTACGACCATGAAGCCGGGTTCGAGGTGCTGGACAAGGGACCACTCAATAGCTATACCGATAAGGACGACCAAAGCTTTATAAAATAAATCATCATGATAACACAGAGCAACGGAGCAACGGAGAACTTCAAAAGCAATACAACGGAGAATGAATAAAACAAAAACCTCCAATCAGAATCTTTATTCCAGGTTTTCTCCGTTGCTCCGTTGCTCCGTGTTATTCAAAGGTTTAATTAATGCAAAAATACATCTCACAGCAAAACCTCACCACCCTCCTGGACATCCTGATCGCGCAGGGTGTCCGCGTCGTCGCCCCGCGCATGAACGCCGGCACGCCACTCTACGAACCACTTGAAAGCGCCGGTGACATGGTAACTGACCAGCTGCCGCGTCGTTCTGCCAAGGAGGCCTTCTTTCCGGTCTGTGAAGATATCATGACCTACGAGAAGGAGGGACAGAAGGTTACTGTCACCGATATTGACCCGGCCCGGTTTCCGGAGACCCTCCTCTTCGGGGTACGTCCCTGTGATGCCTCCGCCATCCCGGTGCTGGATGCGGTGTTCTCCTGGGATTATAAGGATGAATTTTTTCTTGAGCGGCGCAGGAAAACCACTATCGTAGGACTGGCCTGTACAACTGCCGATGATGCCTGCTTTTGCACCGCAGTCGGGCTTTCCCCAAGTGATACCAAAGGGAGCGACCTGTTCCTGACTCCGCTCGAAGGGGGCGGCTATGCCTGTGAAACCTTCAGTGACAAGGGTGAAGCCCTGATAAACGCTCACAGCTCCCTGTTCAGCGTTCCCAGTGGCGCAGCGGCACTCCCGCTCGCCGAACCGCAGACGGAGAAATTTGATCTGAAGAAGGTGAAGGCCTGGCTGGACGAACATTTTGAAGACCCGCTCTGGGATGGTGCCGCCGTCCGTTGTGTCGGCTGCGGAGCCTGCGCATTTGTCTGCCCGGCCTGCCACTGCTTTGACATCGTTGACGAAGGTACCGAGAAAGCAGGAACGCGCCGCAAAAACTGGGACGCCTGCGGCTTCTGGAAGTTCACCCACCACGCCTCGGGTCACAATCCTCGTGACGGACAGCCGAAACGCTATCGTAATCGCATCATGCACAAGTTCAAATACTACGATGACAAGTTCGGCCAGACCCTCTGCACCGGCTGCGGCAGATGCATCCGCGTCTGTCCGGTCGGTATTGATATTGCCGGGATTGTTGAAGAAATTTCTAAAAAACAGGAATAACACGGAGCAACTGAGAAACGGAGAAAAACTGAAAAACCGTTTTTGGGTAATACCAAGGCAATATCAAATTCAATAGATGTTGCCTGCTACGTCAAACTTTATTTCCCACTCGATTTTTCTATTGAAGTTCTCCGTTGCTTCGTTGCTCCGTGTTATTCAAAAAGGTTTATCAAATGTGTGATCACACCAACAAAAACATCTACCTCCCCTACCTGACCACTGTCGAGGAGGTTATCGACGAAACCCCGGACGTGCGTACGCTGCGCCTGGTGTTCCAGGATGAAAAGGTCAGAGACAACTTCTCCTTCCGTGCCGGTCAGTTTGCCGAATACTCTGCCTTCGGCGCCGGTGAGTCGACCTTCTGTATCGCCTCATCGCCGACCCGCGCCGGCTATATTGAATGCAGTTTCCGCTCGGTCGGGAGAGTGACTGAAGAGTTGCGCCGCCTGGAAGTGGGTGACACCATGGGGGTGCGCGGCCCCTACGGCAACTCCTATCCGGTTGAATCATTCTACGGGAAGAATCTGGTGTTCGTTGCCGGCGGCATCGCACTCCCCCCCTTACGGACCCTGATCTGGAACTGCCTTGATCTGCGTGACAAGTTTGGCGATATCACTATCGTGTATGGCGCCCGGACCGAAGCCGATCTGGTGTATAAGCATGAGCTGAAAGAGTGGCAGGAGCGGAGCGATGTGCGCCTCGTTAAAACCGTTGATCCAGGCGGCAACGGCCCCGCCTGGGACGGCAGCGTCGGCTTCGTGCCGACTATCCTCGGAGAAGCGGCGCCATCGGCTGAAAACACCATCGCCCTGGTCTGCGGTCCGCCAATCATGATCAAATTTACTCTGCCGGTGCTGGAGAAACTCGGCTTTACCGATGAGCAGGTCTATACGACCCTTGAAAACAGGATGAAATGCGGTCTCGGTAAATGCGGCCGCTGCAATGTCGGTAATGTCTACGTCTGCAAGGATGGGCCGGTTTTTACCGCAAAACAGCTCAAAGAAATGCCGATGGAGTTTTAAACTATCATGAAGATCGCGTCGCGAATATATCCCACCAAGTTATTTGTCGAAACGACGACCCGCTGTAACCTCAACTGCTTCATGTGCGTTAAACAAAACCGTGGCAGCGAACTCTGTGAAGGGGATTTTTCACCCGAGCTGTTCACCCGTCTTGAAGCGTCATTGCCACATATTGATGCGCTCATTCTTAATGGCGTCGGTGAACCGCTTATGAATCCTCATCTGGAGTCATACATCCGCCGGGCAAAAGAATTAATGCCAGTAACGGGATGGATCGGCTTCCAGTCAAACGGTGTCCTGATGACACCGCTTCGGGCTGAAGCCCTGATTGCTGCCGGACTCGATACAATCTGTATTTCGGTTGATGCCATTGCCCCCGAGCAGTTCAAAAAGCTCCGTGAGGGGGGTAATGTGGAAGCGGTTGACATGGCGTTATCAGCACTGCAAAGCGCGAGGGTCTTGTGCAAGCGCCCCGAAGTGAAGATCGGCATCGAATTTGTGGCGATGAGCAGCAATATCAAGGAACTTCCGGAAACCCTCGAGTGGGCTGCCGGTCGCGGGGCACAATTTGCCATAGTCACCCACGTACTCGCCTATGACGAACTGCACGCGCACGAAGCGGTGTTCTGCAATATAACCGACCAGGCGCTGGCGCTCTATAACAGCTGGCGCCGCAGAGCAGTCAGTTCCGGTATCGATATGCTGCGCTACTATGAGGTGCGTTTTACCTACAGTCGAACTGCTGATGAACAGGCCATTGTCGATCTCGTTGATGCGATGAAAGCCGAGGCAGAGCAGCAGGGCATAATGCTCGACATGAAAAAACTTCTGCAGCTGGAACACCAGAGGGTGGATGAGGTTGCCGCCCTGTTTGCCGCGGCAGAAGCGGTGGCCGAGAGGACCGGACTGGAGTTGCGCTTGCCGGAGCTGGCACTCAAGGAACAGCGGAAATGCAGTTTTGTTGAGGAAGGGAGTGCCTTCGTGTCGTGGAACGGCGATATCTCTCCCTGTTATTTCCTCTGGCACCGTTTTGATTGTTATGCAAGCGGCTGGAATCAGAAGGTAAAACCAAAAATTTTCGGCAATCTGGCAGAGCAGGACCTGCTGCGCATCTGGAATAACCGGGAATTTACTTCGTTTCGCGCCGATGTGCTTGCCTACGATTATCCCTCCTGTGCCAGCTGCGGTCTGGCACCGTGCGACTATGTGCAGACCGACGACTTCCAGCAGGATTGCCATATCAGGAATGTTCCCTGTGGTTCCTGTCTCTGGTGTATGGGGGTGTTTCAATGCCTGCGCTGAATGCGCCTGTCCGGCAAGGACCTGACGCGTGTTGATCAGCCTCGTTTCTGTCCACCCCTCTCCCTCCCCGCAATCAATCCCTCTGGCAAGCGCTTTTCTTAAAGCGTATGCACTCAAAAGCGCCGCCACAATTGAACTGGTTGATTTTTTTATCGGACAGGATACCGTCGTGTGTGCTGCAAAACTTGCCGAACCGTGCCCGGAAGCGGTCGGCTTTTCCCTGTACGTATGGAATCGTGATTTTATCTTTGACATAGCGGCCGGGCTTCGCAACAACCATCCTTCTATTAAACTTTTTTGCGGCGGCCCGGAGGTTACCGCCGACCCCATGTCCGTCATACAAACAGGAATTTTTGACTTTGTCATTGCCGGCGAAGGCGAGGCGCCTTTTTTGTCGCTCTGCGAGGCACTTGACTCAGGCAGAAACTATGCAGAAATACCGGGCATTCTTCATGCTGACTCCGTCGATCTGCAACCGCCGGCACCGCTGGCGGATCTCGACTCGGTTCCATCTCCGTATCTGACAAAAATCATCGATACGCATGCCAATCCCGGCATTCTCTGGCAGCTGTCTCGTGGCTGCAGTTTTACCTGCGACTTCTGCTTTGATTCACGCGGGATGCACGGTGTACGCTATTTTTCACTTGAACGGCTGGAGGCTGAATTACAGTTTTTTGCCGCCACTGCTGTTTCACAAATATTCGTTCTTGATTCAACCTTCAACCTCGACCCGAAACGCGCCAAAAAAATCCTCCGGATGATTAAAATGATTGCGCCTGACATTCATTTTCATTTTGAGGTCCGCAATGAATTTATTGATCGAGAAATGGCTGCTCTCTTCGCAGAGATTGCCTGTTCACTGCAGATCGGCCTGCAGAGTTCCGACAGGGAAGTTCTCAAACTCGTCGGGCGAACATTCAACAAAGCGGACTTCAGTGCAAAAGTCGGTCTGCTCAATGAAAGCGGCGCTGTATTCGGCTTTGATCTTATGTATGGCCTGCCGGGTGATACTCTCACGGGGTTTTGCAACAGCCTGGACTATGCGCTGTCGCTCTATCCGAATCACCTCGACATTTTTCCGTTGGCAATTTTGCCCGGCACCGCTCTGGCGACTCGCGGGACTGCACTGAATATCCAGTGGGACAGGCACTCACCGTACCTTGTGCAGGAAACGGCAACATTCACCAGAACTGATATGACTGCAGCAGCCGAACTTGCCACCGCGTGTGACGTTTTTTACACCCGCGGCACAGCGGTCGCATGGTTCAACGCCGTTGTAAGAGTGCTCAACCTGAAACCGGCAGCTTTTTTACAGAAATTTTCTGATTGGCTGGTTGACCGGAATGGTCATGGCGCAAAAGAGTCTGACTTCAATGATGACGATATCTGGAATATGCAGCATCTTTTTCTGAAAGATATTTTCAGCAGCAAAAAGTACCGGCGCTACTTACCACTCGTACTTGATCTGGCTCAGTATCACCATCTCTATGCCGCCACACTTCTCGCTCCGTTCACACAGGCAGCTGATAATATCCCGCTACCTGCAGATCTCTGTTCTGCCGGTTTCACGCTTTATCCCGCTACACATATTGCCCATTTCAGCTACGATATTGATGAACTGCTTGACTGCGGCGAACCGCAGATTCTCCAGATGTATGAACATCTCACGCCGGCCGGCTCCCAGGCGGTTATCTACCGGAATGGCGGTGCAGTATGCACCGAATCTCTGGCATTGCCCTACATTCGGCTGCTGGAACAGATCCGTGATAAGAGTGACCATGACTACCTGTCCCGGACAGGGCTCGGCAGTGAAGAGGTTAATGAGTTTCTTCTCTTTGCTGTTCATGAAGGGATTATAGAATACATTGAATTTTCAAAAGAGGTTGCATTTCACTGAATATTTTAGTATAGCTTTCATTTCTTTTCTCAAGTTTATTTTCCTGCAGGGGTTTTGAAGGGTGCTGATTCAATATGCATGATAAAATAAAAATTTTTTCGGGCAACTCAAATCCGGATCTCGCTCTGAAAATATGCACCTGCCTTGGCGTCCCGCTCGGTGCAGCCCGTGTGCGTCGTTTTTCTGATGGCGAGATTATGGTCGAGATTGGTGAGAATGTTCGTGGTCGTGACGTCTACGTTGTCCAATCAACCTGTGCACCGACCAATGACAACCTGATGGAGTTGCTGATAATAACTGATGCCTTGAAACGGGCATCGGCTGCGACCATTACTGCAGTAATTCCGTATTACGGCTACGCCCGTCAGGATCGGAAAGCAGCCCCCCGAACTCCGATCACCGCAAAACTGGTTGCCGATCTGATTACCACTGCCGGCATAGACAGAGTAGTTACCATTGACCTTCATGCCGGTCAGATTCAGGGTTTCTTCAATATCCCTGTAGACAATCTGTATGCCGCTCCGGTGATTCTCAATTACCTCAAAGACCGTTTCAGCGGCGAGCAGGTGGTTATGGTTTCGCCCGATGCCGGTGGTACCGAAAGAGCCCGCGCCTTCGCCAAACGACTTGAATATTCTCTTGCCGTCATTGACAAGCGCCGTTCCGGGCCTAATGTGGCCGAAGTTATGCACCTGATCGGGGATGTGCGGGATAAAATTGCCATCATCCTTGACGACATGGTTGATACTGCCGGCACCTTGACACAGGCAGCAAAAGCACTTAAAGCAAACGGAGCAAAAGCGGTGTTTGCCTGTGCAACTCATGGTGTGTTATCGGGACCGGCAATTGAGCGCATCAATGCCTCGGATATTGAAGAAATCGTATTGACTGACACCATACCGGGAAACTGCGGCGACGTTGCGACCTCCAAGGTCAGAATATTGTCTGTGGCAGAGTTACTGGCCGAAGCGATCAGAAGGATTCATGAAGACGAATCCGTGAGTTCGCTCTTTGCCTAGTTTTTAATAATTTATTCAGATGAGGACGGGACATACCCGTCACTACACGTGGAGGAACACATGCAACAGAAACAGATGAATATTGAATTGCGCACCAAAACCGGTACCGGCGTAAGCCGTAGACTTCGCACAGCTGATATGGTTCCGGGTGTTGTGTATGGCAAAGGAGTTGACCCGATTGCCGTAAGCATGAAAAGCCGCGATCTGCAGGATGCCATTTCCGGAGCAGGCGGCCAGAACAATCTCATTACCCTGATTGGCGGTGGAAGTCTGGATCAGAATATAGCGATAGTAGCCGATATTCAGCGGGATCCGATCAAGCGAACCTTCAAACACGTCGATCTCCATCGCATTAATCCGAATGAAAAACTCCGCATTACTGTTCCTGTTGTTCTGAAAGGGACCGCAATTGGCGTAAAAGAGGGCGGCCTTCTTGATCTTGCTCACCATGAATTGCGTATCGAATGTCTGCCGGGCAATATCCCTGACTGCATAACCATTGACGTTTCAGATCTTAAAATTGCTCATTCAATTCATGTTGGCGAAATTCCGCTCCCTGAGGGAATTGTTCTCCTCGACCAGGCCAAGATCCCTGTCGTCAGCGTTCTTGGCAGAGCCAAGGAAGACGCACCTGCTGCCGCTTAACAGAGCCGGCCTTTCACATGAGTACGTATATAGTTGCGGGGCTGGGGAATCCCGGCCCCACCTATCAGTGGACCCGCCATAACGCGGGTTTTCTTTTTTTGGATTGTCTTGCTGATCGGGAAAACATCGCCATCACCAAAAAGTCTTTCTCAGGTTTTTGCGCTGAACTGACATTAGCCGGGCAGCGCCTGATTCTTCTCAAACCTCAGACATTTATGAATCTGTCCGGCGGTTCCATCATGCAGGCGCTCCAGTTCCATAAGCTCCCGCTGTCACATTTAATTGTCATTCATGATGAGCTCGATCTGCCGTTCGGAGTGGTACGTTTCAAAAATGGCGGCGGTCATGGCGGACACAACGGCTTACGCTCAATAATGGAAAACCTCGGCAAAGGCGATTTCACCCGGCTGCGCATCGGCATCGGTAAATCTCCGCACGGAGATACGACCAGTCATGTTCTCGGCAGAATCCCCCCCGAGCAGATGGAAGTCCTCGCCCGCGTTCTCGATGGCGGCATGGAGATGTTGAAAGTCATGCTGACCGAGGGACTGCCCAAATCAATGAGTCTTTATAACAATAAAAATTTTCTGGAAGGATAGATTTATGGGTTTCAACTGCGGCATCGTCGGGTTACCAAATGTAGGAAAATCTACCATATTTAATGCACTGACCTCTGCCGGTGCCGAGTCGGCCAATTATCCGTTTTGCACCATTGAACCGAACGTCGGTATTGTCCAGGTGCCGGATCCACGCATGGATCAACTCTCCGCAATAGTCAAGCCGCAGAAGATTCAGCCGACAACCATTGAATTTGTCGATATTGCCGGTCTTGTCAAGGGCGCCAGCCAGGGCGAAGGTCTCGGCAATCAGTTTCTCGGGCATATCCGGAGTGTTGATGCCATTGTTCATGTCGTCCGCTGCTTTGATGACGATAATATCGTCCATGTCAATGGCCGTGTCTCACCAGCCGACGACATTGAAGTCATCAATACCGAACTTGCCCTGGCAGATCTCGACACGATTGAAAAGAAACTGCAGCGTGCCGAAAAAATGGCGCGCAGCGGCGACAAAAAAGCCAAAGACGAGGTTGATTTCTATCTCCGGGTGCGGGCGCTCCTTGAACAGGTCAAAAAGCTGCAGGGAGTCGCACAAAATGAAGATGAAAGGATCTGGATGCGCGACCTGCATCTCCTCACCGACAAACCGGTGCTCTATGTCGCAAACGTTGCTGAAGATGACCTGGAGGGGAAACACCCGAATGTGGCCGCAGTCCGGGATATTGCAGCATCTGAAGGAGCGGGAGTCGTTGTTATTTGCGGTAAACTTGAAGCGGAAATCGCGGAGCTCGACGGTTCTGAAAAACAGGGTTTTCTTGATGATATGGGACTTGCGGAGGCCGGTCTTGATCGCCTCATTCGCAACGGCTATGCCTTGTTGGGACTCATCACCTATTTTACCGCCGGTGTCAAAGAGGTTCGTGCCTGGACCATCGTTAACGGCACCAAAGCTCCGCAGGCGGCAGGCGTGATTCACACCGATTTTGAGAAGGGCTTTATCCGTGCAGAGGTAATCGGCTTCAGTGATTATATCGCCTGCAATGGCGAAGCGGGGTCAAAGGAAAAAGGGTTGATGAGGCTGGAAGGCAAAGAGTACGTCGTTAAAGATGGTGACGTCATGCACTTCCGGTTTAATGTGTAAAGGGTCGTCGAGTCAACTCCACTCGTGATGTGCTGTTATTTTAAACAATATCCAGATCAAACCAGGCATCCTTTGATTCATCGAACACCGACTCTACAGATGCAAGAACTAGCGGAGAATGGGTGGCGGTAATAATTTGAACCTGTTATGCTGATTATAGAGATACGGCGTTTTGCGTTTAAACAAGCAACATATTGAAAAAACGAATATATTATGTTTATAAGCTGATCCATTTCGGTTTGCTTTTAAACAAAGCTTAAGCCCAGAAAGGCAGATAATTCCGATACCGTGTTGATGGCTGCTCGGGGTCGGCAAGTTTGATTTTTTCGAGATCCACTGTCGCAGCGATAACTTGTGAAACAGTTGCGGTCTTTTTCTCCGGCAACTTGAAGCGCTCTCGTAAACTCTGATTCGTCATCTTTTCATTCACCACATAGCGCAGACAGCAATGCTGATAGGTGGCTCGAATGCGTTCATTCCTGTCCATATCCTCAAATTCCTTGTGGGCAAACAGCACGGCTGATGTACGCACTTCCCCCACTCGTAAAGACCTAGTTTGACATGATTATTTCCCATCATCATCCAATAATCCTTTTGGCAGATAGTTCTTTTTGCTGACTATGCTTCTGCCAAGCTCTTTCTCAGTTTCCTTGCGAGCTGTCCCTGCCACACCACCGCCACGTCTTGCTATCTTTTTGTTCTTCTCGAAAGTATCCGGTTTTTCTGTCTGGGATATTTCTGTTGTCACCTTTTCACCCAACATTGTGAAGATCAATTCCAGATCGGTCATATGATCGCGCAGGTTCTCGTTTTTCCTGGTCAGCCCTTTCAGCTCCTTGTGTTCAGATGGTGACACACCAAAGGTAGCTTTGGCAATTTCAGCCGTCAAAATACCAAAGTCCTTTTCTGTGGCAATACCCCGTTCTTTCCATTCGTCGGTAAGGTTCTGACGGATCGCAATTCCCCGCAGACGCTTGTCGATCCAATCTTTGGGGTACCCTTTCAGTTCGTAGAGTTGTTTCATCCGTTCCTGAGCGAGTTCAGGGTTTTCGATTTCCTGAATTCGATCATAACCGACTTGTGCAAGCCACTGTTTGAATGGTTCAGCCTTGGGGGAAGGGATTGACTGGATGATGCGGAATAAACCTTGTGTATTTGCGCAGTCTGTGGCGTATTTTTTGCCATCGTCAGCTTCAAGTTTCAGTTGTACCCAAACTGGGGACAACTGAAGATCGGTAAATTCCCTTTTTTTGACTTTACCCCAGTATTGACGAGGAGTTGGCGATTCGGATAATACCGAGACAACATCAATTACAGAAAACCACCATTCTCCATCATGGATGATTTTTCTGATTTGTTTTCCTTCAAAGATTGCCAGTTTTAAAACTTCTTTTGCGGTCATATCGGTAGTTTTCCTTTCAAGCACAACGTGCAGAATTTAGACCGTTTTTGAAGCTATATTATTCAAAATCAGCATGTTAGCCCTAAATTTCGGACGTCCGAAATTGCCTGATTTTGATCCTCGTTCACACTTGCTGTGCTACATTGCCCCTCGTGGGCATGGTGAAACTATGCCCATCGTGGCAGGAATTGTGCTGGTTGGAACACTCGCACCAACTCCTTTGCTACAAACCCAAACAAACGCCGCACCCAGTCCAGCGAACCCTGCTGGCAAGATAATGGCTACCGTGAAACTGATAGTGGCGAATATTTATCGGGTACCAACTACGCCATCATCTGAGTAACACGGCGCCTGATATTTATAAGCTGTAATGTCACCGGAATCGTTTTTCTATAACTTGGAGATCCTAGCAAGAGCAATAAAACCGGCAAGGAAACCAAGGTGCCGACTCCTGTTCCCGTCAATAACAGTAAGGAAGAACTCATGCCAAACACACCCGCCCACATTCCGGCAAAAATTCCGGAGTAAAACAAACTTGCTGTTATTGGGCCTGTTAGCAAGGTACCAACGGAAAGAGATGTAACCGTGGTTGCAGATAGCACCTTTTCGATTTCTTTTATGGACTCAATATGTACATCAGGATTTTTACCCTCATTAAGCGACTTCTGGATCTCTACCAATTTCTGAGCGCGTTCTTCAGGCTTCAATCTATTCAGTTCATCAGCAATTTTTATGGCAAAATAATCAACAATCTTGTTTTCAATATCCTCTTCAGACCTGCCATCACCTAACAGATAAACACTTTTATCCTTCTTTGGTTTCAGCTTGTTTGCAATATCAGCAAGGATTTCTTTGTACGGCATGTCGTGATCGCCCCGAAACCAGTTACCGATAGTATGCCCTGCAGCAGACCGATACTCTTTACTGATCTGATACACATCAGAATCTACCGGAAGCTTTAAGGCTTTACAGATTTCAGCCTTTTCTTCATTGGCTGCCTGATCCAATAACGAAAAAATTGTATCGGGATTCTCTCTGATTTTTGATTTTTCATGGATGCTTTCCATTTCTGATATAAGCTCTGGTTTCCCGTCTTGCAGAGGAATATTTAATGCGTTTGAGATAATCGTTGATAACACAATTGCAGCAGTGCCACTCGGTGGTTCATTATTGTTTTGATTTTCCCATCGAGCGACAGTTTTACTCGAAACACCAAGCATGTTCGCCAGATCATCCCTCGAAAGTCCCATTTTGTTTCGCATATCGATAATGTTGTTTGCTGTGAGAATAGATGTATTCATGACAACACCTTCACGGGGATTGCGTTATTTGATGACTTGCCTAAAAGGATACAGCAAAGAGAAAACATGTCAACTAAAATTCTTGTATTGTCTAAAATATATCTAGTTTTGTCTTATTTTTATATCTATATTGGCGTGTATAGTCCTGAAGCGTCTCTTGGTTTGTCTTGTTGTGTCGGGCAGAGATCGTACTGAAGCGGCTTTTCCTCTTTGGTTGCGTGATCAAATATCGCATTTAGGCTTTTCCGGAATCCCAAGCTCTGTGGTTTCATCCAACAATTGTCTGCCATGCCGCACGGTCAAAATGTAAACGGTATCTGACAGTTTGTAAATTATCCGATAGCTGCCATGGATAAGCTCACGGAGATCCGAGCGATTCAGTTCCGGTACTATCCGGCAGCTTTGAGGTTGTGTGGAAGGCCTGTCAACAAGCTTGAAGAGATCTTTTACCCATTTATCGGCAGCGGTTGGTTTATCTCTGGCAATGTAGCGCGCGATATTCTGCACACGCTCAAGAGCGAGCGGAGACCAGATTATGTTCATGCGGTATTCCCGGCCAGAACCAGCACGAGCGCATTTTCATGAGTGATACCTTTTCCGCTTTCGATCTGTCGTTCAGCCGTATGAATATCCTGTAACAACTCAAGCTGTTCCAGCATTTCATCGTACTTGACAACATCAAGCAACACGGCGGCGCTTCGCCCATGGTTGGTAATCACAAGTGGCCGGTGCGTAGTCTGCACCTGTTTGATAAAGCCGGTGACATTGCTGCGAAATGCAGAAAGCGGTTGAATGTCCTGAACAAAGGAAACGTATGTCATCTCTGACCCCCAGGTTATTTTGTCCAATATTATGTACAATATTTTGTAATCAAACAAGGGAAATTTTGAGTGTTATGAGTTGATATATTGTCCGGCAGCTTGGGCCAGTAATCCTGATCTGGTCAAATGATGCGATTCGGCATAGCGGTCAATTGCAAACAGAAGATTTTCCGGAAGGGTAATATTAACCCGCTTGGATTTGATATTAATGCGCGATAAATCAACGTCAACTAAAAGCCATGTACCACCGGTATAGTCCGAATCGTTCAGCCAACGTTCAAGGGGGGACGCAATAGGCAGATCAGGTTCGCCCGAATAATGGCATTCCGTGGCATCCTGAATATGTGAGACCGCTTCCTCAATGCTCTTTCCGGCTGTGAAGCATCCGGGCATGTCGGGTATGGTGACACTGTAATCGCTCGTCGGATCTTTATGAATTACTACGGGGAAAAGCATGCTACCTCCATTCCCATCCGGCCTGGCGGAAGATACTGCGCAGTGTGCCGGTGGCAAAATCGTGATTGGGATGAATGACCGTGACTATTCCGGGATTTACGGAATGCTTGAATTTGTGGTGAGAACCGGTGACTGCCACCAACTCCCACTCTTCTTTTTTCAATCTCTTTATGATTTCTCGGCTCGTCATGCTCCACACTATGCACATCAATACACACAACGTCAACAGATTTCAGCTATAGCTGACGGGATTGACGATGCTTTCCATCTGACACCGCTGTAAACAAACAGTGACTGCACCGGACTTGCCGCCATAATCGCGTTCCTTTCAATCGCCCGTATCGGTGTGCTTCGTCGCCTCAATCCTCGCCGCCTTACTTTCATCTGCGATTTGAAATTGGCATAACCTGTCTCCTCGACCTTTTTTATTGAGCGCTATCGTGAGTTGTGCTATTGTACGAAGCTATTTTTCATACGATCACATATTTAATCGTCCGGAGATATTCTACATGTTCAGTTCCATCATAAAAAAGTTTATTGGTAGCAAGAACGAGCGCGAACTTAAAAAAATGTGGCCGATTGTTGCACATATCAATGCACTTGAAGCATCCATCTCTCCCCTGTCAGACCAGCAACTGGCTGCTAAAACAAGCGAATTCAAGGAACGTCATGCTCAGGGCGAGTCGCTCGATGCATTGCTTCCGGAAGCGTTTGCCGTCTGCCGTGAGGGGGGTAAACGTGTCCTCGGCATGCGTCACTTTGACGTGCAGCTGATTGGCGGCATGGTCCTCCATTCCGGGAAAATAGCCGAGATGAAGACCGGAGAGGGAAAGACTCTCGTTGCCACCCTCCCCGCCTACCTCAACGCAATTTCCGGTAAAGGGGTCCATGTTGTCACGGTCAACGATTATCTCGCAAAACGTGACTCCGAATGGATGGGGCGTCTCTACAATTTTCTCGGTTTAACGGTCGGCATAATTGTCCATGGCATCGAAGATGACCAGCGCCGGATTAACTATGCCGCTGATATTACCTACGGAACAAACAATGAGTTCGGCTTCGATTACCTGCGCGATAATATGAAATTTTCTCTTGATGACTACGTTCAGCGCGGCTTTAACTATTCTATTGTCGACGAAGTCGACTCCATCCTGATTGACGAAGCCCGTACTCCGCTGATTATTTCCGGTCCGACTGAGGATTCAACCGATAAATATTACATTATCAACGCTATCATTCCGAAGCTGGAAAAGGGTGAAGTGCTTGAAGTCGAAGCGAACACCCTTTCCGGTAAACGCAAACAGTATACCGGTGACTTCACCATTGATGAAAAGGCGAAAAGTGCTTCCTTAACGGAAAAAGGGGTTCTGAAAGTAGAAAAACTTCTCAAGGTCGACAACCTGTATGATCCCCGCAACATAGAAACCCTTCATCATGTCAACCAGGCGCTGCGTGCCCACGCCATGTACAAACGGGACGTTGATTACGTCGTTAAAGATGGCGAAGTCATGATTGTTGATGAGTTTACCGGCCGTCTTATGCCCGGTCGGCGCTGGTCTGACGGTCTGCACCAGGCGATTGAGGCCAAGGAAGGGGTCAAGATCGAGAATGAGAACCAGACGCTTGCAACGATTACCTTTCAAAACTATTTCCGCATGTACAGCAAGCTGTCGGGGATGACCGGTACTGCCGATACCGAAGCAGAGGAATTTCATAAAATATATAAACTGGATGTGTCTGTTATCCCGACCAACAGACCGCTTATCCGCCCCGATGCCCCGGACGTTATTTACAAAACAGAGATGGAAAAATTCAAAGCGGTCATTGAGGACATCAAAGAGCATTATGCCGCCGGTCAACCCTGCCTTGTCGGTACCATTTCAATCGAAAAGTCGGAAGTATTATCAGAACTGTTAAAACGCCAGGGTGTTCCGCACAACGTGCTCAATGCCAAGCAGCATGAGCGTGAGGCTGAGATCGTATCCCAGGCCGGTCGCAAGGGTGCTATTATGATTGCCACCAATATGGCTGGTCGTGGCACTGACATAGTGCTGGGCGGCAATCCGGATGCTCTGGCCAAACAGTGGCGGCGTGCCAACCCGGAATCGACTGACGAGGAATATGAAGGAGTTGTGGCCAGATACAAGGCTGAATGCCTTGCCGAACATGAAGAGGTTATCAGACTGGGGGGTCTTCACATCCTTGGTACGGAACGGCATGAATCGCGCCGCATTGACAATCAGTTGCGCGGTCGCTCCGGCCGTCAGGGCGATCCCGGTTCATCAAAGTTCTATCTGTCGCTGGAAGATGACCTGCTGCGTATTTTCGGTTCGGAACGCGTCTCGAAAATAATGGATCTCCTCAAAATTGAAGAGGGTGAGGCCATCACTCACAGCATGATTTCACGATCGATTGAAAATGCTCAGAAAAAAGTTGAGGCGCATAACTTTGATATTCGTAAGCATCTCATTGAATATGATGATGTCATGAATAAACAGCGCGAAGTTATTTACAGTCAGCGCCGTGAAATCCTTGCCGGCCAGGACATTCGCGAGAGTTTTCTGGAAATGCTCGATGAGACGGTTGAGGAAATTGCTGCCGCGTACGCCATTGACAAGGTTTCACCACACGAGTGGGACTGGCAGGGAATCAGTGAAACCGTCTATAAATGTTTCAACCTCCAGCTTGACCTGCCGCACGAGATGGTAAGCCGCCTTACCCCGGTAAACTTCCAGAGCACTCTCAGTGAGCAGGCTCACGCCATCTTCACGGCACGTGTTGAGGAGATGGGTGACGAGCTTATGGATCACCTCATCAAAGTCATGATGCTCCAGGCGATTGACACTCACTGGAAAGATCACCTCCTCAATATCGACCACCTGAAAGAAGGTATCGGCCTGCGCGGCTATGGGCAGAAAGACCCCAAACAGGAATACAAAAAAGAGGCGTATAACTTTTTCATGGAATTGATGCTGCGCATTCGTGAAGAGGTTGTTGAGCGTGTCTATTGGGTTCAGATTAATCACGATGGCGAAGAGATAGAAGAAATTGAAGAAGAGCTGCAGAGTAAAAAGCTGATTTTCAATCTGGGCGGCGGCGAAGAGCACCATCAGGAACCGGCCAAAAGCCAGAAAGTGGCAGGGCGCAACGATGCCTGCCCATGCGGCAGCGGTAAAAAGTACAAGAAGTGCTGCGGTAAGTGAAATAGAGAAGAAACTGTTTGCACAAACGCCCCACTTTCCGTCAGGAAAGCGGGGCGTTTGTCTTTGCGAATCAACGCCTCTTTACCGCCTGAAAATAAACAGTCGGCTGTTCAATACTGCTTTTGCTAATCAAATTCTCACAAAAGTCGATTTATTTTTAGCGAAATTGAAATATCTCGTTCCACGCCCAAACCTCGGGAGGTTATATCGTTCCCACGATCCAGGGTGGGAACGATGCAAATGAAGTTTATTGACATGCAGAGTGATATTACATAGTATATCAACCATGCGATATCTGATTGACACATGCGTTTTGGTTTCGGCGTTACGCTCTTCTTCCGGAGCAAGCCATATCGTTCTCAAAGCCGTTCTAAATGGCGCTCTACCTATTTTAATGCACTACAAGCTATTAACAGAGTATCGTTCCGTTCTTTTCAGGCCGGAACAGTTGCACGTCATTCCTCAAACGGAAAACGAAATTGAACGCCTGCTCGCGTATCTTGTTGCAATTGCGACTGAAAGCAAAGTGCGCTATCTGTGGCGACCGAACCTTTCTGATCCGTCTGATGATTTTGTTCTGGAAATAGCTGTTTCAGGTCAGCCATCGACAATTGTCACCCACAACACAAAAGACTTTGAACGAGGCAATCTTTACTTTCCGGATATAATGATCTGTTCACCACAATATATTGTCAGAGAGGTATTGAACCATGAGTAAACAAAAAGGATTTCTCCTCCGGCTTTCTGAGGATGACCGCCACCGGGGTCGTGAATTGGCTTCAGAAATCGGATATTCAGAAAATCGTCTGTATGCCGAAATAATCCACGATGGATTGCTTATTCAGGAACAGATTAATTATTATTCCGCTCTTAAAAAAATAGGCAAAACTATCGAAAAAGACGAAGTACTTGAAATACTGGCCAAGTCTCCCGCATCTCCTCCGGAACCTGTTGATTGTATCTGAGCAACAGCAGATTTTTTGTCTTTCCCATGCTCTAGCGTGGCAACCATGATTGCTGTGTTACAGTGATGTCTTGACAAATTATTCTTGTAGACCTGGCTAAAATTCCGTAGAGTCGGAAAAAAATTTTATGGAGTACCGCATGAACATCAAAGGGTTCACCTTTTCAGCCGTAGAGGCTGCCATTAAAAAACCTGGGCGCAAGGATCTGGCGCTGATAGTATCTGACGTTCCGGCGGTTGCTGCCGCCGTATTCACCACCAGTGCGGTCAAAGCTGCTCCGGTACTGCTCTCAGCCGAACGCATCGCCGGTGGAACAGCTCAGGCACTACTCGTAAACAGTGGCAACGCCAATGCCTGTACCGGTGACAACGGAATGACCGTAGCCAGAGAGACGTCACGACTGGTGGCTGAAGGCCTCGGCATCAGCCCTGATCTGCTGCAGGTCTCATCGACCGGCGTGATCGGCGTCCAGATGCCGCTGGATCGCTTTACCGCTGCCATCCCCGCCCTGATTGACGGGCGTGCATCCGGTACATTTGACGACGTAGCCGCTGCCATCATGACGACCGATACCTTTGCCAAAATGGAAACAGGGAGCGGTGAGGCCGGTGGTGTTGGCTACACTGTTGCGGGCATCGCCAAGGGTGCCGGCATGATCATGCCGAATATGGCGACGATGCTCTCCTTCATCATTACCGATGCGGCAGTAGAACCGGAGTTCCTGCAACAGGCCTTTCGCCGGGCTGTCGACGTATCTTTTAACGCCATTACCGTTGACGGCGACATGTCGACAAACGACACCTGCCTCATCATGGCGAACGGCATGGCCGGCAATCCTGACATCACGGAAGGGTCAGCGGAAGGGAACGCCTTTGCCGTTATTCTGAATACCGTTTTGCTTTCATTGGCACAGCAGATCGTCAGGGATGGCGAAGGAGCAACTAAATTTGTTGAAATCCGTATCACCGGAGCTGCCAGTGATGCCGATGCAAAGCGCGCCGCTCTGGCGATTGCCAACTCCAGCCTGGTTAAAACTGCCTTTTTTGGGCAGGATGCCAACTGGGGACGCATATTTGCGGCAGTCGGCTATTCCGGCGCAGAGGTCGACCAAACGCGGCTGTCATTGAGTTTTGATGATGTCTGCATGGCCAGGAATGGCGTCTTTGCGGGTGACGATGCCGAAGCACGGGGCACTGCTGTTCTCAAACAGAAAGAATTCACCGTTTCGGTTGATCTGGGCATCGGCAGTGGTACAGCCACCATGTATACGTCCGATCTGACGCATGCGTACATCAGCATTAACGCCGATTACCGTTCCTGATCCTGAAACCAACTTGTGATATTATTCCGAATATTTTTTACCACGCTGCTCCTTTCACTTCTTTCGACTGAACTCCTCGCTGCCGATGACCTGATAGATGCCGGACGTGCTGCATCAATCGATGTTGTTCTCGATAATGCTATCCGGCGCGGCTTGATTTCCGGCGGCGTCGTCGTTATCGGCAACCATTCCGGCCAACTGTACGGTACGGCACACGGCACGCTCTTTCCTGGTGCGGGCGGAACGCCCCTTTCAGACCGGACTCTCTTTGATACCGCGTCGCTCACAAAAGTAATCGCAACAGCGCCTGCAATCATGAAGCTCCTCGAACAGGCGAAACTCAATCTGCTTGACCCACTGACCCGCTGGTTTCCTGAGTTTGAGGGAACAGATCATGAAGAAATCACCATCCTCAATTTATTAACGCACACGTCCGGGCTCGATGATGTTGACATCCCGGAGAACGATCCTTTACGGCATCTTATAGAAAAGATTGTCATGCAAAACAATGGGGCGCTGCCCGGGAACCGTTTTCGCTACGCTGACGTCAATTACATTTTACTCGGAGAATTGGTCAAGCGGATAAGCCACAGCACCTTGGATCAATTTTGTGCTGAAAACATTTTCGCCCCGCTCGGAATGGCCGAAACAACCTTTCATCCTCACACCGGTTACGAGGCGATTGCTCCAACAGCCAGCTATAACAAAATTCTTACATCCGGCGTTGTCCAGGATTTGAATGCGCGACGCTTAGGCGGTGTGGCGGGCCACGCCGGACTATTCAGCACAGCCAGCGACCTGAACAGATTTGCAACAATGATTCTTAACCATGGAAAACATGGCGGTAAGCAGGTGTTTACCGAGCGTGTCATAACGCAGATGACATCACCCTATTTTTATAATAACGGCAAAATAATCAGGGGGCTTGGCTGGGATATCAGCTCGCCGTTTTCGTCACCGCGCGGAACCTTTTTTTCTGATATGTCTTTCGGGCACACCGGATACAGCGGTTCGTCAATCTGGATTGACCCTGAACAGGATTTATTCGTAATTTTATTAACGGTACGCCTTGACTACACAAATATCAGACAGTTCAACCAATTGCGGAGTGATATTTCGACGCTGGCAGTCTCGATATTTTCTACTTCACGAATAGTGGCAGAAATTATCGACAACATGAAAATACCTTGAAACGCTAATGCCTTGACACGTTATTGTACCTGTGTTAGTTGTCGAAAGCGTCATATTCTTACGAGCCCACTCAACCAGGGAGGGATAGATGAGCATTAAAGTGCTGGTCGCCGATGATAGTATCACCATACAAAAAGTAATCGGTATCATTTTTGGTGGAGACGAGTACTCCCTAACGATCGTAGATAACGGCAAATCGGCTGTTGATAAGGCGCGCGAGATCAATCCGGATATTTTACTCATTGATGTCTTGATGCCTGGAATGTCCGGATACGAAGTTTCCGAATTGGTTCGCTCGACACCGGCGCTCGCTGACAAACCGATTTTACTCCTGACCGGCTCTTTCGAACCGTTTGACGAAGAAAAGGCACAGAAATGCGGCGCAGATGATTTTATTGCGAAACCGTTTGAGTCACAGCAAATCATCACAAAAGTAAAGGAACTTCTGGAAAGGGGGAAATCGCGGGAGCGTTCTGCAGAAACCGTGTCCCCGCCACCTTCAGCCGATATTTTTTCGGAGCAGCCTGTTGAAGAAACCCCGCCATCCCTGGACATGCCATCCCCTCTCATCGAACAGCAACCGGCAGCGCCGGTAAATATATGGAGCGCCTTTACTCCTGAAGCAGAGACACAAGATGAGGCTGAAGTAACTCCAGCTTTTTCTGCTGTATCTGCCGAAGCATGTGAACCTGACGTTTTTGCGCTTGTTAATGAAGAAAACGATGCGCAGGTGGTTGCCGCTTCCGTTACGGCAGACGTACCGCCACAACTGACCGGTTCCGAATGGGTACCAATTGAAGAACAACTGTTCGAATTTGTGGAAGAGGCCGCTGCCCCCCCGCCACTCCCGGATTTTTCTGTCAACTCTCTTCCCGTTGAGGAAGACGTATTTGGTGAAATTGCTTTTGCAAGCGAAGAGAAGCGTAGCCCCGAGCCTGTTTTTGCCGCATTCACCGCATCTTCAGCGCTTCCGGAAGTACCTGCTGCACCTTTTGCTCCGTTATCCGATCCGGTTCCAGCGAGCGCAGCGATACCTTCTGGTGATTTAGCTCCCGCTGAAACGATACCTGCTGCCATTCCTGCATCCCTGACAGAGGAACAGCTGCGAGCAGCTATAGCCGGCGCATCAAAAGAAGTTATCGAGCGAATTGTCTGGGAGGTTGTTCCGGACCTTGCAGAAGCGCTCATCCGTGAAGCCATCAGAAAGATCACGCAAGGGAGCTGATTTTCTTTTTTATGCAAACAATCGCGAGGGGATGGCAACATCCCCTTTTTTCGTATGGAGACCTTGATGATAAAAATAGCCATCGCAAAAGCAGTTGAACATGAAAATCTGAGTGAAGGTGAGATGATCGAGGTAATGAACCAGATCATGTCCGGTGAATGTACTCCGGCCCAGATAGGCGCCTTCATAACCGCGCTCCGTATGAAGGGCGAGACAGTTGAGGAGATCACCGGCGCTGCACGCGTCATGCGTGAGCGTGCGACACCTGTCCACGTCGGCAAAGGTGTCCTTGATATTGACCGTGACGATATCAACATCGACAGGGAGACTATCCTTGACGTCGTTGGTACCGGCGGTGACGGCACGAATACCTTTAACGTTTCCACCACTGTTGCCTTCGTCGTCTCAGCCTGCGGAGTCAAAGTGGCCAAGCATGGCAACCGCTCCGTTTCTTCGGCCTGCGGCAGTGCGGATGTTCTGGAAAAACTCGGCATAAACCTTGATGTAACCACAGAAACAGTCGAAAACTGCATCAAACAGATCGGCATCGGCTTTCTCTTCGCCCCTGCCCTGCATAGTGCCATGAAGCACGCTATCGGACCGCGCCGCGAAATCGGCATCCGGACTATTTTTAATATCCTCGGCCCGCTGACCAACCCGGCTGGCGCCGACTGTCAGGTTATGGGGGTGTATCGCGCTGACCTGGTGGAAAAACTGGCCGGTGTTCTACACAGACTTGGCTGTAAACATGGCTTTGTCGTGCATGGTTCTGATGGCATGGATGAAATCACACTCACCGGTGAAACTCTGATAGCAGAAGTCACACCGGAGGGGGTTACAATGGGTGCGGTGTCACCTGAACAGCTTGGCTTGACCCGGTGCACCATGGCAGCTCTCAAGGGTGGTGATGCCGTTGTCAACGCTGTCATTGTAAGGGCTGTGCTGGCTGGTGAACAGGGACCACGGAGAGATATTGTGCTCCTCAATGCCGCCTATGCCCTGGTCGCTGCAGGTAAAGTGGATACCCCGTCAGAAGGGATCGCTGTGGCTGCTGAAGCTATAGATTCCGGACGGGCACTGCAGCAGGTTGAGAAACTGGCAGCGCTGACGAAAACGCTCTAACGGAGGGATCGCGTTACCATGACCACCACAGCACCAGACATCCTGAAAGAAATAGTTGCTCATAAACGAGAAGAGGTAATTGCCGCAAAGGGAGCCGCATCGATCAGAGAATTAAGATCGCGCATACATGATCTGGAGGACATCCCGCGCGGCTTTGAGCGTCATCTTCGCGAAGCGGTGGCCTCGAATTGGACCGCCATAATTGCCGAAGTCAAAAAGGGGTCTCCCAGCAAAGGGCTCATCCGCGCTGATTTTGATCCGCTTGATATTGCCGGCATCTATCAGGACAATGGTGCCACATGCCTGTCAGTGCTCACTGACGAGACGTTTTTTCTGGGACATCTCCGCTATCTTGCCCTGATTCGCGAAGCCGTATCTCTCCCGCTGCTGCGCAAGGATTTTATCTGTGACCCGTATCAGATCTACGAGGCTCGTGCTGCCGGAGCCGACGCAATCCTCCTTATTGCTGCCATCCTTGATCTGAACCAGTTACGCGATTTTCACGCTGCTGCCCGTGAGATACATCTCGATGTTCTTCTGGAGGTTCATGATGAAGCGGAGATGGAGAAGGCCCTGCAGACTGACTGCACGCTGGTCGGTGTCAACAATCGCAATTTGAGAACGTTTGAAACCGATCTAGGCACGACAGCTCGCCTTGCCCGTATGCTGCCTGCCAATCGGTTACTTGTCGCCGAAAGCGGCATTAACAGCAGGGCAGATATTGTGCGTCTGCACTCTGATGGCGCCGGTGCCTTTCTGGTTGGAGAAGCGCTGATGCGGGAAGACAATATTGGAGCGAAACTACAGGAACTGCTCAGCGATTGAACAGTTGAGAAAAGGGGGAATACGAAATGGCTAAAATTCAGGGAATCGGTCTTGCGGTTGTCTCCTTTGCGCTCTACATCATTGGCGGAGTTGGTACCTTTGGAGGACTTGCCCTGATTTTTTTGATGAAGAACAAGGATTTATTGGGGTGGGGAGAAGGGCGGGCTATTGGCTATCTGTTTTTTTGTGTCGGCCTCTGCATTTCAATCCTCGGCGTTCTTTTGATGCGCATCTTCAGAAACCGCGGTTTTACCTGAAACTGCGGTTTTAGGAAATCCCCACCTCAATCCGCTATGACTCTACCGCTCAGTAACATTCACGGGCTCAGGATTTTTCCTGAGCCCGTTACAGTTTAGTGAGATTCAGTTTGAATTTCAGAACAGACGAGTCACTGTTTTAGAAGATAAAGCCACGTTATTAGCGGCGTCATAGGCCTTCACTACAATTTCATGTTTGCCTTTGGTAATACTCACCTTGGTTTTAAGTGAACTTGCGCCTGTCGTTACCTTCAGTTTTCCGTCAATGTAGAGTTCCATTTTTGTTACTGCGACATTGTCGGCAGCAGAGGCGTTTATGCTGACAGTTGAACCGTATACATTGTTTGAGCCTGGCGAGCTGAAGGTTATTTTTGGCGGTGTACCATCTGCTATCGGGTTTGGAATAGGAACTACAACAGGCAGGGTGATAGTAACGGCTGCTGTCCGGGCTGCCGATACGTTACCGGCGGCATCTTTTGCCCAGGCATAGGCGGTCTTGCTCCCCTCCCCTGAGAAGGTGAAGCTTGCTGGAGCGGTGGCAGTCCAGCCGCTTGCTGCCGCTGTCGGTACCGTCGATGTTTCGCTGATCAGGTAGCCGGTGACGGCTCTGTTATCGCTCGCGGCAAGCCCGGATACCGGCACCGTCAGTGATGTTGCAGTCGCAGGCATGGCGAATGCGCTCAGTGTCGGTGCGGCAAAGTCAGGCAAAGTAATATTCACAGCAGCCATACGCGCGGCCGAAACATTCCCGGCGGCATCTTTTGCCCAGGCATAGGCGGTCTTGCTCCCTTCAGCGGAGAAGGTGAAGCTTGCTGGAGCGGTGGCAGTCCAGCCGCTTGCTGCCGCTGTCGGTACCGTCGATGTTTCGCTGATCAGGTAGCCGGTGACGCCGATGTTGTCGCTCGCGGCAAGCCCGGATACCGAAACGGTCAGTGATGTTGCGGTCGCAGGCATGGTAAAGATGTTCAGCGTCGGGAGAGTTACGTCAGGAACGGGGTTGCTCACCAAAACGGTCACAGCTGAGGATTGTGCGCTATTAGTGGCATTGTCATAGGCCTTGGCGACTATCGAATAGACGCCATTCAGTACACGTGTTGTATCCCAGTTGAAACGGTATGGGGCAACATTGCTGGCATACAGGAGGACACCATTACTGTAGAACTCAACATTAGTAACACCGACATTGTCGCTGGCACTGGAACTGATTGTAACTGTTCCGTTCACGGTGGAATTATTTGCAGGAGATGTCACAACTACCGTTGGGGCGATTACATCATTAACGACTGTTACTGACCGGCTCGACTGGCTGACGTTACCGGCTGCGTCAAACGCCTTGACCATAAGTGTGTAGGCACCTGATGCAACTGATGTCGTATCCCACGAGTAGGCGTACGGCACCGCAGAATCAGTCGACTTCAACACACCATTGACATAGAATTCAAGCTTTGCCACTCCGACATTGTCTGATGCATTAACGCCGATTAAAACTGTTCCGCTGACGCTGACAGAATCTGCAGGGGATGTTATGTCCACTGTTGGCGGGGACTGCTCAGGTATAGATACGATATTTGAATAGGTGCTCTCAAGCCCTGAAGCGTTATAGGCGGTAACCGCAAACGAGTAGGCTTTATCCGGGTCAAGCCCGGTTATGGTTGCTGTTGTCTGTTTGCTGACATCTAACGGGACAGCACCTGCAAGCGCGCCTGATTCGTCACTGTGATACACCCTGTACCCTGCCACATCGGCCTCGGTGTTTGGATCCCATTGGAGTGACACATCGGAGGCAAAACCTGTTCCACTCATGCTGAAGGAAAGAAGTGCTGCCAGCACTGCGCCGACCAGCATCCTCTGCGTGCGGAAACCTCTCCTGATATGGCCTGGAGTAGCATACCCCTCTTGAACCAGCACCTCCCCGATTTTTTTTCCGGAACCGCTCTGCTTATGGATTGCGTCATCCAACTGATTACGCGAAATGTAACCGGTCGCAATAAGGATCTCACCAAGCCTGAGAGGAGTGGGTGAGGCGGCTTCTGCCTGGTTGAACTGAAAGTCGAGCAACGCGGTAAGTTGCCGCTCTGTCAACATGCCGAGGCGTATGAACACTTCACCCAGCTTTTCTTTGGTGCGTTTCTGCTCGGTGATGGCATGATTCAGCTGCCTGCCGGTTATTCGACCGGACTGAACCAGTAGTGAACCAAGCAACTGCCGTCTTCCCGCTGCAATCTTCACAGCGTCGTCTATGCTGGTGAGATGCTCCTGAACCAATAGCGGAGCATGTATGTCCTGTTCCTTAAGTACCCCCATCCTTACCAGCACTTGGCCCAGAAGTTCCCTCGTATTCTTTTGTTCTTCAAGTGCCTGGTCAAGGACGCGGTTGGACAAAAACTTGCCATCCAACAATATCTGGCCGATAGGCCGTCTGATTTGCTTTTCCATAACTGCACTCCTTAGTTTTAATGACAAGTAGCACTTGAATAAACTGAACTATCCCCAGCGTACCATCTCTTAAAAATTATATCGTGATTAATCGGATTGGCAAGTTCCAGATAAAAAAAAATTAAAAATAGGAGCCGACAGTATCCAACCGGCTTTAAATGACCATCAGAGAGGGTGTTGCGTTCCCTTCAATTGATGGAAACCCTCAAAAAACCGTTTTTTATACCTTTTATTTGAACTCCCTCACTGGATCATGATATATGTAAGCCGCTTTACGAGTAGGAACAATTTGATCAAGGAGGTGTTTCTGTGAAAGTACCCGAGAAAACAGGCAACAAGCAGTCTACAGCCAATCTGGTTCTATCGTTGTTAAATGTGGCGCTTATTGTACTCTGCTCCGCTCTATTCGGTTGCAGTTCCAGTGGTGACACAACAAATACTGCAACTCTAAAAGCCCCGGCCATGGTTACCGCCGACCCCGGGAATGCGCGGGTCACCCTTAATTGGTCGCCTGTTACCGGTGCCACATCTTACAATATCTATTATGCAACCCAGCCTGGCGTTACCCCGAAACAGGCACAATATAGCGCCGCTAACCAGAATCCCCCTTTTGTACTCCGTTTTTTACCCGGTGATGTTACCCCTCTGTCGAACGGCACAACCTACTATCTGGTGGTCACAGCAGTTACATCTCAAGGTGAGAGTGTGGCGTCAAAGGAGATGTCAGCCTCTCCTTCCGCGACACCTCCGCCTCCTGCTCCGGTACAGGTTCGGGCTGCGGCACAGTCAGGACAGGTAGCCCTGAGCTGGGAAGCCTCGACCGGAGCAACATCATATCGGGTCTATTACCGGACAACACCAGGTGTCACCACGGCAAACGGAACAGCCGTGCCGGTGACAGCCGATACTAATCAGACAGTTGCTCCGCTCGAGATCGGCACGACCTACTACTTCATCGTCACGGCATCAAACGCTAACGGAGAGAGCGTGCCCTCTTTCGAGCTGAGCTGCATACCTCAGTCGAGTCCACCGCCGTCTGCGCCGAGCGGGGTCACTGCCATTGAAGGCAACCGGCACATCACTGTATCGTGGGCGCCCGTGGGTGGGGCCACTTCTTATGCCATCTATTATTCAACAAACAGAAATCTGACTAAAACCAATGGCATCAAGATTCCAAATGTTACTTCACCCTACATCATGTCAGCGTTGAGCAACAATCAGGGTTATTATATTTTAGTAACCGCTGCTAATGCGGCAGGAGAGAGTGTAGAATCTTCGACACAGGCAGCCACTCCTGTTGCGACACAACCGATTCCTCAAATGGTACTGATTCCAGGCGGTTCCTTTTCAATGGGTGATACCCTTGACAACACCGTCTACTGCCTGCCGGTACGTACCGTGAACCTCGAGCCCTTTTATATCGACCGCTATGAGACAACATACACACTCTGGAAAGAGGTGTATGACTGGGCCATTGCTCATGGCTATACTTTTGACAATCCTGGCAAAAACGGTTCCTACAATATGGGCACCAATATGCCGGTTACGTGGGTGAGCTGGTACGATGTGGTCAAGTGGCTTAATGCCCGTTCCGAAAAGGAGGGCAGAATGCCGGTCTACTTTACGGACAGTGCCCAGGAGGTTGTGTATCGAACCGGACAGTTCGATGTTACTAACTCGCAGGTCAAATGGGCTGCCAATGGCTACCGGCTCCCGACCGAAGCGGAATGGGAAAAAGCGGCACGTGGTGGACTGGCCGGGAACAGGTATCCCTGGGGGAATGATCTTGGCACCGGCACGTCCAATAATAATCTGGGAAGCGCAGCTTCAGTCGGCAGCTATCCTGGTACCGGATATGGCCTCTACGATATGGCGGGTAACGTCTTTGAATGGGTCTGGGACCTCGGTTCAGCTGACTACAGCTGGTCCGGTGCCAGTATCGACAACCCTCACGGCCTGGATACCTATCTGCCAAGTACCATTACCGGGCCAAGTTTATCGAGGGTCAGACGTGGCGGGGGCTTCAGTTACGGAGACAGATACCTGAAGGTATACGAGCGGATGTTCCGGGTTCCCACCTATACCGCCATCTATTTCGGCTTTAGATCGGCAACAAACACACCCTGAATTATAAGGGGTGTTCCACAAATCCTTACAACAACAAAGCCCCGCTCATTTGAGCGGGGCTTTGTTGTTGCTTCACTGAAGAAGACCTGCAGATCAAATCTTCATGATGAGGACTCAATCGTCTAAAAACATTACACTTTTCGTGCTCGTCTTCTGTAGATGCCGAAGCCGACCAGCGAACTGCTGAACAGCAGCAGAGCAGCAGCTGGTTGCTTCACCGCAAAAATTGCCGGTGCAAGCAGCGCACGGGTCATCGCTTTAAGCAGCTCACTTTTTGCAATCAGATCGGCCAGCGGTGGCGAGAGAGTATAGTACACCTTGACAAAAGCTCTTCCGAGAGGGTTTGTCAGCAGGTACTTGTCGCGGAACTCCCGCAGCACCAGGACATCAGGAGCCATATAGCTGCCGTATGCAGCGGTAGCGATAAAACAATAATGATGAACTCTGCCGCTCTCACTTGTAACAGTGCTGTTCGGTGCAGTGTCATAGCCGGGTCCGCCCGGATCACCAATCGTTCCTGGTGTAGCGTCTGTGTCTTCCGGTCCGCCATCCTTGAGCGTAACCCTGATAACCTTGTTTACCGTATCAACTTCAATGGGTACCGTGCTGACACGTTGCCATTGTCCGCCGCGAATCTTGTACCAGTTGATGTTGCTCTTCAATGTGCCGTCTGCATTGACAAAGCTGGCAGGGTTAGTGATGTCGAATGCCCCTGCGGGAGGGGTGAGGGTAAGTACCGTAGTGCCGTTAACCGGCACATTATTCAGTTTAAATTCCATTACTCCGATAGGAAGCGTCAGGGTGGTCGATGCTGTTGCAGCACTGATCGAACTACGTGCCGTATTGGAGATGGTTACAGGACTTGTTGACTGTAACGTTACCAGGCCATTGACAGCAGGCTGTCTGGTATCCTCAGCACCTGCTGCGGGAATGAGCTTGGAGAAGCCTTCCGTTGACGGGTTGGCAAATGCAAAAGCCATCATAGCCCAGGCAGTCTCCATGACAGGCGAGTACGAATAGTTCCAGCTGACTGGTGTCGGCGGTGTGGTCTGCGGTACCGGCGGCACAGCGGAGACCTGGCTCCACATGGCATCCTTCAGGTCTTGAACCCAGATGTGGGTACCGACGGTGCCGGCGGCGCCGATGGTTGCCGAGAGCCCTTTGGACATTGCATAGACAAAGTAGTAGTCAAAACTGGCAGCGGTCGTCCAGCCATAGTTGGTGTTGAAATAACTGACAGCATTCTGCAGCATGGTGTTGGCGTCGGCAGGGTCTTTTTTCGCATTGGCCTGATCAATCATGGCCAGACACCAGATACCGCCGCCGTTTGTTGCGTTCGTGACCCACTGGCTGACACTGATTGCTTCATAAGAAAACCCGCCCGAACTTGCCTGGGAGTTTTTGAGGTATGCCAGGAGCTTGATAGTCCAGGGTTCCCCGGCTATGGGGAGTCCCAGATACTGGGAGCCGAAGAAGAGACCCATTACTGCGAACTGGGTGTTGGAAAGGTCTGAACTGCCACACGACGCAGTAGGGGTATACGTCCACCCGCCGTGAGGCCCGGCTGAATCTGTGCAGGTGGTTTGAGTCGTTTTCAGGTAGGTAATAGCGTTCTGAACAATAGTCTTGTAGGCGGCGTTCTGGGGTACCTGATGCCCATAAAGGGAGAGTGCCATCAGGGAAGCGCCGGTTTCATACGCAAGATAACTGCCGTAAATACCTCCATCGGGCTTGACAAAAGTCTTGATATGTTCGATGGCCATGGCGATGATCTGCTCGTAGGTCAGCCCGTCTTCACGCCCAGTGGCTCCCGTGGCGCTGGTCTCCAGCAGAGCCGAAACGGCAAAATCGGTGGCGGCGAGGGTGCCGTAATACGAACCTTCCCAGTGCCCGGCGGTGGCGCTGTCTTTTACAAATCCGTTGGCAAGGTATGCCTTGCCACCTGCGACAGCTGCATTGATCTGAGCGTTGGTTGCAGGCTCAGCAAATGCTGACGCTACCGTGAGCATGAGAATCATGGCAAAACCGGTCAGTGTACTGACAAAAGCTTTTTTCAACGTAAATCTACTCATGATGCACCTCCTTAATTTAGGTATGAAACGGTTGAAAAACTCCACGGAAAATAAAAAAGCAGCCTCACCTCCTTTTCAGTCATGTTCCCTCATGTAGATTGTTTGCGATTTAACAGATGCTCTGATCACGAAGGTAATAAATAACATCAGATATTTCGTGTACCGACATTTTCATTTTCCGGTGAACCGCGCCTGCCATAATGCTGTTATATGAATCCTTTAGTCAAGACAAAAATTTAAAAACAATAATCTTTTCCGGCTAAGCTTGCAGTTTCTGCTTTGGCCCACTATTTTGCTCCACTGCCAGTGGATCATCCATACTGTTAAAAAATATTATAGCGAACGCAGGAGTTCCGTCTATTGGGGAAAACCCCCAATTTTCAGGTTTTTCGCTGGAGAAGTATGTGCACATATTGTGGCTGCCGACAGCATCAGCCCGAGAACAGCAATCATCTTCATCATCTCCTCCATACTATTTCAGTGTGCCACCGTACCTGAAAAATTATCAGAACCAACTTATCTGCAATCCAACCCTTGCATGGCATGACGCAGGCTTTCCGGCACATTGACCAGTGTCGGTTCTACGCCCCGCAAGCTGAGACAGTGCAGCCATACGTTGAGAAGCTGCATGCCGCTCATGTCCATGCTCTTAATCTCTCCACCGTCAATGCAAATGCTTAGTGAATTGTTAACGGCTATTATAGAGAAAACAGAGCTTCCGTCTATTGGGGGAAACCCCCATTTTTCAATTTATTTTTCGGTGGAGAAGTATGTATGAGAGGGATTTTGTTCGGAGGGCTATTTAACTCACGTCTGAATCAAACCAGTTTCTCTTAAAGCCTTGCCTGCCGGGTGGTAACGGCGAAGGATCTCGATAGTGCGATGCCATGCGTTGCGATAGTCGTCGAGACGATAAGCACCGGCGGGTTCACCTTTAGCACCGGTTTGCAGGTTGAAGCCATGGTTAGCATCAGGATATTTTTAGCCTATTTAACGCGCTTCCAGTAGGGAATAAAAATAATAAAAAGATTATGATCTTTCAGTAGGGTAATCTGAAATTGCCTATACAATGCGACTCCCATCGCCTGTTACAGTTGCGGGTGAGGGGAACTTACTCACCCTCCTCATGGCTATCAAAAGTCAAATTCATCACCCGTTTCATCTCATCAATCAATTCCTGCTGTTCCATCGGCTTTGACAGATAACCGTCAAACCCTTCACTCAGAAAGCGTTCCTTTTCATCGCGCAACGCATGGGCGGTAAGTGCAATTACTTTAAGGTGGGCATTGGTACCTGCTTCTTTAGCGCGAATTGCCCGGAGTGCCTCCTCACCGTTCATGACCGGCATCTGGACGTCCATGAGAACAAGATCGAACTCTCCGTGCGCAAGTGCTTCCAGACTCTCTCTGCCATTCTCAGCCGTTACTATGTGGTGGCCATGCTTACCAAGCAGTACAGTGGCGAACTTCAGATTGACCGGGTTATCTTCCACGAGCAGAATCCGTAAGGAGGGGCCGTCCCAGACGGGTGAGGTCATCAGAGGTAGTGTTTCTGTGGTATTTTGGATAGTCGGAATCGTGAACGGAATTTTGAGTATAAAACTGCTACCGACACCTTGAGTGCTTTTTACGGATATTTCACCACCCATAAGCTCTGCCAATTGGCGACTGATCGTCAGACCGAGACCGGAGCCGCCAAACTGACGGGTAGTTGAGCCATCCTCCTGTACAAACGGTTTGAAGATCTTGTCGAGCGCCTCTCCAGATATACCGATACCGGTATCGGTAATCGTAATCTGGATAATAAGGCTACTATAATGCCGTTCATGAACCTCTGCTGCGATGCTGATGCTTCCCTGTTTTGTGAACTTCGCAGCATTGCCAAGCAGGTTGTGGATGATCTGCTTGACCCGCAGTTGATCACCCAGTATCACTTGGGGAATTTCATCATCAATAGTGACGTTAAAAGCAATCTTCTTCTCGAAAATGGCGGACTTCTGCATCAGATAGATATCATTTATGGCACGACGCAGGTTAAATTCTACAGATTCTAATGTTATTTTTCCCGCTTCAATCTTGGATAGGTCAAGGATGTCGTTGATAAGGGCAAGGAGATTTTTGCCGGACAGCTTGAGGGCAGCCACAAACTCCCGCTGCTCTTTGGTCAGTTCAGTCATCTCCAGAAGCTGAGTCATGCCGAGAACGCCGTTCATCGGGTTGCGAAGCTCGTGACTCATGTTGGCAAGGAATTCGCTCTTAGCCCGGTTGGCGGATTCGGCGGCGGCTTTTGCCTTGTGAAGTTCCTCTTCCAGCAGTTTGCGTTCGGTGATGTCACGTGAAACCCCGACCAAACCTATGGGGAGTCCTTCCTTGTCGTATATGGGAGCTTTAATGGTTTCCAGTAATAATCTTCCTGCAGTTGGAGACGAAATCCACTCTTCAACGCGAATAGCGACGCCACCTTCCAGTACCTCATGATCTACCATTGCAATGTGCTCTGCTATATCCTTGTCGAAGAATTCGAAGTCAGACTTGCCGATTTGGTCCTGTTCTGAGAGACCGATAAAGGCTTCACAAGCCTTGTTGCATCCGAGATAGAGTCCATTGTTGTCTTTGAAGTAAATAAGATCGGCGGCAGCGTCAATGAGAGTTCGTAAGAAGGCCCTTTCGTTCCAGAGGGTTTCTTCCAACCGCTTACGTTCGGTGACGTCCTGGAAGAAACCAAAGACTTTATGGTTTTCCAAATCTGCATTTCCTATTGCATGAATGCTCCTCAGATTGCCTTTTGCGGTAATGATATTCAGTTCGACGTCAAACGGTTCTCCAAACTCGATTGCACGCTGCAATGCCTGTTCAATTACAGATCGAGATGATGGTATATAGAAATTGACTCCTTCGGCAACCGTTGGCTTATATGTAAAATCAACTTCATGGATGCGGTAGACCTCTTCAGTCCATGTCAGTTCCAGTGTCTCAATATCAAACTCCCAGCCACCGACTTTTCCAATTCTTTCGGATTTTGAATGTAATATACGAGCTTTTACTAGAGCATCCTCCGCCAGCTTGCGCTCGGTGATGTTCTCGATCTGCGCAATGAAGTAGAGCGGCAAGCCATCACTGTCTCTGACCAACGATCCTGACAAGAGAATCCAGATGATCTGACCCTGTTTATGGAAGTATCGCTTTTCCATACGGTAGTCTTCGATCTCCCCAGCCAGCAACTGGCTCACATAGTTCAAGTCCGTTTCAAGATCGTCAGGGTGGGTGATGTCCTGGAATGTCCTTGTCAGCAGTTCTTCTTCGGAATAGCCGAGCATTTTACAGAGGCTGACGTTTGCCTTCAGCCATTTCCCTTCCGTAGACACCAGCGCCATACCAATGGGCGAGTAAACGAACGCTCCGCTGAAGCGGGCTTCGCTTATCACCAGTTCATCGGCTCTTTTGTCTTTCTCTTCGTTTTGAAAGGCGAGTTCAGTGTTGGCAATAACCAGTTCAGCAGCCCGTTTTCCTTTCTCTTCGTTTTGAAAAGCGAGTTCAGTGTTGGCTATCACCAGTTCGGCAGCCCGTTTTCCTTTCTCTTCGTTTTGAAAAGCGAGTTCTATGTTCATATCTCGCAGTTTTTGTTCGCCTTGCTTGCTCTCGGTTACATCGTTAATTGTAATCCAGTATTCACCGTTCTGCGCGGGAGTAACCTGCAGATTCGCCCAGAAGAGTTCACCATCGCCACGTACAAGACGTAATTCCAGATTTTTTGATTCGCCTGCTTCGCTGCACTGCTTGAGGTGTTGGTAGAAGAGGTGCTGTCCCTCAGTGGGAAGTATTCTGAAAATTGGCTCTTTTACAAGCAGACTCCGGTCAACACCAAGCACACTGGCAGCCGCGAGATTGACCTCTTTTATCATCCTTTTTGCGCTGATAGTCAGATAGCCGACCGGTGCCAGATCATACAAATCATAGTAGCGTGCCTGCGAGGCATCGAGTTCCTCATGGGCGCATTGCAGCTCTTCGTTCTGCATTTCCAGTTGAATCTGATGCACCTGCAGTTCATGGAGGAGATGTTCTGTTTCTTCGGGCGTGAGCAGTTGCGAAGTCGTACCCTTATTCATGCGATACTGTTCCTCGGCACGCTGGCGGAGGGCCTGGGCGGATTCTGCAGATGTGGTTGTCATGGCTGTGATCCTCGTTTAACAAACAAAAAAAACGACGAACGGAAAAATCCGCAACGCCGGTTTACATGGGTTCAATCAGAATAATTGTTGACTGCAGTATTTGTCAGGTGGAGATCTGTCTGTCTGTCTGTCTGTCTGTCTGTGCAAAATCATTGCCATATAAGACCCCTTCTGAGACAGAGATTATTCTTATACTTTACACTTATTCATGCGATTTGCATCTAATATTTCCCTATCACCCCCCAAGCCCCTTGGCCATCCCGGCCTTGGGGATTTTGCATTTCTGGCTACCGTACTGATCAATCGAAGAAGTCAGACATAACGTAAGCCATCAGAAAGAATCCATCAGTCACCATCTGGACATCCGGCGCGACATCGTCATGGCTGCCTGAAAGATCACCCGCAAGCAGTGGCACTCATTTATCAGGCCAGAGCCTTGAGACGGTGGGTACCTTATAGCAACAAAGGAGACTGACGGAAGGGACTTCGGAAGGGAACAAAAAAAACCAAATGATTATGAACTTCCAATTTATTATTGATGAAAATGTCTTACGCTTCTTTAATCAAGCGCTTCGGCCCCGTCCCGCGCCACGACCAGTTCATTCAGTATCTTGTTCTTTTTGAGTGCGCGCCGGGTTAATTCCTCATCGTCGGCATTGTCTTCCACCAGCAGGATCCATTTGTTTTCCATGATTGACTCCTTTCAAGTTTGCGATGGCCGCTTGAGTTTTTTGTTGCCATTTTGGCGTCACATTGCTACCTTTATCTGCAGGAGGTATCACATTATGACACGAGCAATTGCAGAAGAACGAATCCCGGCTCGTATGCCAACGGCTGTGTATGAAAAGTTAGTCGAGGCAGCTCAGGCTATCGGCGCTACCCTTAATCAGTTTCTGGTTCAATCGGCACTTGAAAAGGCCAATGAAATTCTCGAACAGGAGCGGGTTATCAAGCTGTCTGCAGCATCAGCAAAAACGATATTCGGCCTGATTGAAAATCCCCCGCCACCAAACGAACGACTGATAGCAGCCATGAAGCGCCGCGAGGAAATTCTGTGTCCGAAATAGCTCCCTTATCAAAAGAGTATGACCGCGCCGGATTTGACTGCGGTGTTGCCGAGCTGAATGTTTTTCTCAAGTCCACCGCGCGGCAGCATGGAGACAAAGGTGTCTCTCGTACTTTTGTGCTGACTGACCACGGTACTCCCGCCATCATGGGATTTTTCACCCTCACCCTCTGCGAAGTAGTTGCCGAAAAGCTACCTGCCGGATATGCAAAGAAATATCCTCATCATGCCCTTCCTGCTGTTCGCCTTGCACGCCTGGCGGTCTCGCTCAAGCATCAGGGAAAAAAACATGGTGAACTTTTGCTTGCAGATGCCATACATCGTACGCTCCTGATTGCCGAACAGGCCGGTGTTATCGGCTTGTTTGTGGATGCAAAGAACGATTCAGCCCGCTCATTTTATGAACGCTACGGTTTTGTGGTATTACCAAATCAACCGCTTCATCTGTTCATGCCGATTGAAACGATACGACGATTTGCTTGATTTAAGGAATCGTAGACCCCGAGGCTTCTAAAACCTCGAAGGTCTAACTCCAATCTATTCACCCCACCGTAAACCAGAACGTCGCTCCCTGATCCACCGCACCATCGGCCCGGATCGTACTGCCGTGCCGATGGATAATATGCTGTACCAGTGTCAAGCCAACACCGGTGCCGGGGAATTCCAGTTCGGAATGCAAGCGCTGAAAAGTAGTGAACAGCTGAAAGTCATTAGTGGTGCGCACGTTGTAGCTGTCATGTTCTTACACCTCTATCCTGAACTCAGCTCCGCCATCCACATTGCAGGCAGTCAGATGACCAGCCATATTCTGCTCGATAATAACCTTGGACATGTACATCCCGATGCCGGTTCCCCTGTCGGGGCCACGGGTGGTGAAATACGGATCAAATATTTTGGGCAGTTTCATCCGGAATGCCGCCGCAATTGTCGCGGATATACAGCACTGAACGCCCGTTCTCACAGGTAATGCGGATGAAGATGTGCGGATCGGTGATTCTGTCACTCTCTTTCAGCATCCGTAGTGCGGCCAGGCCGCTGAAGCGGGGCATGACGTAGTCGGAAACAACAACATCCCACGCCCCCGCCGCCAATGCGCTCTGCATACCCTCCGGGGTGTCAACACGCTCGCAGTCCGGATCATAGCCATTCTTTGCGAGTTCCCGAATGAGCAGCAGCGCATCATCCTCAGAATCTTCAATGATCAGCAAGCGAAGTGGGGTGGACATAGCGGGTACTCCTTGTTTCACTCCCGTTGCAATGATCCCATCGTCAGATGGCAGGCGCCACAACTGGTGTTTCGACCTTCATTAAGCAGATCGTGGCAGATAATACAGCGCTTGTGCGCCCATTCCTTGCCGAAACCGGCTATTTTTCCGACATTTTCATCATGGCACGCCATGCAATTCCCCACTTTCTCCGTCTGATGCCCTTTGTGGTCGAATTTTACACCATGCTTAAAAATTAGATCATCTGCAGCAGAGACTTTTGATGCAGACAGTATCAGCACAAGAACAGCTATCATCTTCATTCGTTTTCTCCATTTACAAATCAACGTTGCATGCAATCCATTCCTTGCATGGCATGACGCAGGCTTTCAGGCACATTGACCAGCGTCGGTTCTACGCCCCGCATTCTGAAACAGTGCAGCCATACATTGAGAAGCTGCATGCCGCTCATGTCGACGCTCTTAATCTCCCCGCAGTCGATGCAAATGCTATGGCCACTGCCTGGCTCAAACTGCTGTAAAGAATGTGAAAGTAACGAAAGGTTGCGGGTCGTAGCGCTGATGTTCCAGTCACCCGCCAAATGCACATTTGTGCCTGTCATACGAATCATATTGTAAGCCCCCCGTTGGCTGAATTTTTTACATCCGGTATCGTTCATTGACAAAATCATCTCGAAAATTTTTTGTTATCAGGAGATCTGCACAGGATCCCTGTCCCGAATGAGAAAGCGTGCTGGCAGGTAGATCTCTTCTTGTGACACATATAGAAGTCATATGAGAGGGCGCTGGTTCGACAGGGCTGGTCTGATTGATGGCCAGTGGATGTTTGGGTATCATTGTTATTTTCTGATAAGTGGTGTGTCGCTATGTTAGCTGTCATTTTGTACGCTCACTTCTCCGCCTCCGGATGCACGGATATTTTTAATAGTGCTTTTGTTCGTAACTATTATAGTGGAAACAGAACTGCTGTCTATTGGTGGAAACCCCCAAAAACAGGGTTTTTTTTGCGGGGAAATAGCGGTACTTCCGATTTGTTTTGAACGGCACAGCTAAAAAAAGCCCCTCCGATTGGAAGGGCTTTTCAGTTAGCAACGCTTGCTACATATAGCTTTACCTCTGTTCAAGATATACCGTCCCCGGATTTCCGGAACCATAATTAGCCAATCCTCCGGGTACAGCCAGATTCGCAGGCGACAGACTTAATGTCCCTCCGTATTTCAGGGCAATCCTGCCACCGCCGCCACCGACGCCTTCAGAGAATCCACCACTTGAACCTACTCCACCAGCTGCACTGATACTACCTTGGCCTGTAAGTGAGCCTGTCGTAATATTGACCGTTCCTCCGGAACCGGCCCCGGCCGCACTGCCACCGGAGTTGCCGCCATTGGCGCGAATTGCTCCGTCAAGATTAAGATCCACGGCGTTCAAGAGGAGCTTCCCTCCTCCGGCTCCGCCTGCGGTGTAATTATAGCCACCTCCACCGCTGCCAAGGTCTACAGGGTCAATTTCGCTGTCGTACACAGGGCCAGGAACATTCCCCAGATAGTGCCCCCCCAAGCCACCATGACTGCCTCCTGCGCCTGCGCTTGAGCCTGGTGTGTTGCCGAATGTCCGGGCAGAATCGTACCAGACGCCGTTACGTCCCCCCCTGTACCCGCGACCGCTCACATCGATTGCACTGGTACCATCCATCAGCATTGACCCGATATTCAGGTAAAGTCCGGAGATAAAGGAGTCTGTGGCGCTGTAGTGACTGAGCAGGCTGTTCTCCGTGAGATTGAAAGAACCGGGGACATTCATACTGTCGCCAATAATCAGGCTTGCGCCACGCCGCAAGGTAAGATTTGTAAAGTCATGCCTTCCACCATAGATCTTTCCGATTCCGGCAACAGCGGCGAAATCGGTTCCGTTTTCATTCGGGGTTGCAACGGTTATGATGTTTACAGTATTGCCGATCACTTCGAATGTCTGCTGCTGGTTGCTATCCGGATTAAGCCGGATCCCCGCAAGACCGTTCGGAAGCAGTGCGACATTCCCATCCAGTGTCAGTAAATTATCCACTACAGCCGCTGTGATGCCGCTCCCGATATGAGCCAGCGGCGTCTCTCTTGCGGCAGTAATTCCGGCCAGCCCGGCGTCTATTATCAATTCCTCCTCTCCGGCTGACGGCTTGACATAAACCGTACCGGCACTGGACTGAATGGAATTGGACGGGGTGGAATCATAATAGTCCCGCCCCGCAAACGCTGTAAAGTTTCTGTAATTGTTGAAACTGGAGTCAGGTGACAGGGTATCGAAGTATAAGGCAATACGACCTCCACCACCGGAAGTGCCATAACCTGCTACACCAGAACTGGTATGGCCTCCACCATTCGCACTTATAGTGCCGGAGCCGCCAATTTCCCAGGCTTGAACCAGTATCGAACCTCCGGAACCACCACCTGCAGCCCCATCTATGCCGTAAAAGCCATCCGCCTTTATAGTCCCTTCCAATGTCAGTTTTCCGACATCCAAGTATATCCTCCCGCCCCCGGTTCCGCCACTGTAATAATCCCAACCGCCGCCGCCGCTCCCGAGATGGGTTGGGTAGCGTGGATCACCATAAATCAATGAGCTATCCCTACCTTGATAACCAGCTCCCTTGCCACCGAAACTCCCGCCTGAACCGGACTGGGAACCTGCAATACCACCAAGGGTCAATGCACCGTCATACCACACTCCTGAACGACCACCTCTGTAGCCTCGTCCGGAGACATCGATGCTGCTTCCGGCATCTATTCTCAGATCAGTCGGACCAAGGATCGAAAGACCGGCCTCATTGCCTGCAGTGTGGGTCATAGTTGAATTACCGGTAAGATGGAGCGTGTTGTTAATCCTGATGCCGCCATCAATGGTCACTGTGGCGCGATTGCTGACTATCATGTTGTCGAAGATAAGTCCGACTGGGATAAAGGTGGTGTCAGCTCCTACTGCATTGTTACGCCCATCGATATATAGGTTTCCGTAAGATTGCTGGCTCGACTTGACAAGAATGGTACCGTTACCCCCTCTCGAACCGTAATTAGGCTTTGTGCCTATTACTGAAATGTTTCCAATCGGGAAATCGAAGTCTGTGCTGTATTTTATTGCTACTCGCCCTCCTCCACCACCAACAGCTAAACGGGAAATATTCAAATCACCGCCGTTTGCCAGGATGTTTCCTGCACCGCGCATAGTTACGGCTGATATATTGACCGTACCACCCGATCCGTCTCCGGCAGCCTCGCCGTTGCTATTGCCTCCATTAACTATTACCTCACCATCCAAAATTACGTTTGAAGCGTTCAGAAGCAATCGACCTCCACCAGCACCGCCTCCGGTATAACTCCAGCCACCACCACCGCTCCCCAGATCAACTGGTTGCGAGATATCGTCATAGAGTGCCGATGCCGGCCGGCCATCGTAGCTACCCCCGAGCCCGCCGTGACTTCCCCCGGTACCACCCTGGGCTCCTGTCTGATTTCCAAAGGTTTTGGCCGAATCGTACCAGACACCCTGCCTTCCACCCCGGTAACCCCGACCGGTCAGATCGATGCGGGAACCGGATTCTACCAAAAGATCGCCTACGTTTAGATACAGCCCGGAGGTAAAGCTATCGGTAGAAGGATAGTGACTCAACAGACCGTTCTCGGAAATGCTGACTGTTCCGGGCACCTCCAACTGGTCACCTGTCAGAAGATTCCCCCCGCGCCGGAAAGAGAGATTCCCGAAACGATAAACCCCGCGATACGGCTTACCTGCTCCGGCAATAGTGGCAAATTGCACACCGTGATCGTTAGGAGTTGCAACGGTCACCACGACACCGGTATTTCCGGTTATGATAAAAGTTTCAGACTGACTGATATCCGGATTTATTCGCAATCCGACCAGAGCGTTCGGGTAAGTCGGCATCTGTCCATCCAGAGTCAGCGTATCACCAGTAACCGGTCCGGTGAGGCCGTCTGCAATCGGTGTAAGCGGAGTGGCACCAGGGGCGGATCCAGTCGTAGATCCACCATCAATGAACAGCTCTTCCCGTCCATGGCTGAACTTGACATACACAGTCCCGGCACTCGCCTTACGCGTGTCATAATAGTCGGAGCCGGCAAACGCAGTTACATTGTAGAGATTTCCCAGTGAATGAAGGTAGTCAAGGTAATCACAGTAAATAGCAACGCGCCCGCCACCTCCAGAAACACCTAATCCTCCCGCTCCTGCACTGCTGTGCCCCCCTCCGCTTGCGGAAATAGAACCGTCTCCAGCCAGTCGGGAGGTTCGTATAAGTATGGATCCGCCTGAACCGCCCCCGGCTGCCTCACCATTACTATAAGCACCATCGGCGCGGATAGTACCGTTGACCAGAAGCGAGCGGGAAGCATTGAGGATCAACCGGCCGGCACCTGCTCCACCGCCGGTGTAGCTCCATCCTCCGCCTCCACTTCCGAGAAGTTCAGGTGTGTACGGATTGCCATACACCAGACTGCTGTCACGGGTTTCGTATCCGGCGCCCTTTCCTCCGTAGCTCCCACCGGAACCTGCCTGTGAACCAGGAATACCGCCAAGAGTAACTGCCGGGTCATACCATACACCCTGCCTGCCGCCGCGATAACCACGACCGGTAACATCTATGGAACTCCCCTCGTCAACCTGGATATCCCTTGCAGTTATTGAGAGACCGGCTTCGTTTCCTTCCGGGTGCGTAATTACGGAATTCCCTGTCACCAGGAAAAGCCCGGATACCTGTAGATGCGAATCAGCTACTACCCGGGCGCTGTTACGGAGGGTTACATTATCAAAGCTGTATCCGGCAGGGATCGAAATGGTCGTCCAGGCAGAACTCCCTGCCTGACCGGTGAATACCAGCTCACCGCTGGTCTGGCCCGACTGCCGGAGGAAAACCGTGCCGTTGGCAGACCTGGATCCGTACTGCCCCTGTCCGCCATCCGCAAGCAGCAAAGACTGGTCAAGAGTGGCAATATCGGTATATCTGAGCGAGATCCTTCCACCGCCGCCGCCAACTCCGATGTTTGCGCCTCCACCATTGGCCTGGAGAACTCCGGTGCCCGAAAGCGTTGTTGTTTGGATATTCAGTGCTCCACCACTGCCGCTTCCAGCAGCTTCACCACGGTTCAAAGCCCCGTTTGACAGTATGGCGCCGTCATTCATCATATTTATTGCCTTAAGAATAAGCAGACCGCCACCAGCGCCTCCGGCAGTATAGCCCCACGAACCGCCACCGCTACCCAACTCCAGAGGATTGGTCAGATCGGCACCATATACCGGGTTGGGTACACGCCCACCATCATACACACTCCCCAGTCCTCCGTAGCTGCCTCCTGCTCCTCCGGTGGAACCGGTCGCGTAGCCGATTGTCAAGGCAGCATCGTACCAGACACTTGCCCTGCCCCCGCGGTACCCGCTTCCGGTGAGATCAAGACGGCTGGCAGAGTCGATTGACAGGGTCCAGAGATCGAGATCCAGCCGGTATTCCGTCGTATCTGTGGTCGTCGAGTGTTTCAGCACCGCACCGTTCAGCAGTTCAACATTGTTGAAGTGATGGTGACCGTTGACGGTAAAAGCCGTGCCGCTCAACCGGATATTCCGGTTGTCGTAGAACGTGTCACCTTCACCTGCGGTTGCAGGAGAAGCAATAACCGTCCATTCAGTACCTGCGTTGAAAGTAGTAGTCTGGTCAGCGACAAGAGGAGATAGCTCCCGGTTCCCCGCCTTGTCAACACCGATTGTATAAAACTCAAAGCTGCCATCGCCACCCATTTTCGTGGAGTTGAAGGTCATGGTGCCGCTATTACCGGACTGCGGCAGATATTTCCCTTCCGGATTGCCGTTGTCGGCATCGGTGTATCTGTTAAAAGTTCCGATGCCGTTGCGGCGGAAGTAAAGTTCGACATGGTCAAGATCGGAAAGTCCCTCAGTAACGACATAGGTGACCGTCGTGGCGGGGGAACTGCCTGGATGTGCCACTGCCGTCACAGTGGTGGCAGGAGGCGTAATGTCGGCGGTGGTGATAATCAGATCCAGAGGAGCAGCAGCCCCTTCGTTGCCGGACGCATCGCTTGCATACGCGTTGATCCGCAGCTCAGAACCGGCTGTGCCGAACGGTACTGTGACCGTAAACGTAGCGTCTGCATTGGCAGAGGCTGGAGTGAGCGTCTTCACTCCGGTAACGGTGAACGCACCGCTGGTTGCATAGCGTATGCTCCCCACACCTATTCTGTCTGTTGCATGAACTGTCAGAGTGATGGTGTCGCCATAATTGTACGGCGTCTGCGTCGTCGGTGCCGTTATGCTGACTACCGGCGCCGTTGTGTCACCTATTGTCAGATTGATGGTGGCAGGAGATGCCGACTGATTACCGGTATCCCCGGCACCGGCGGTCACGGCTACGTTGCTGCCGATCACCAGACTGTCCGGTACGATAAATGAGAAACTGGTGGCGACATCTTGTGAGGCCGGTGAAATCGACCGTGTTTCGGTGGCGATTATCTGCCCATCGGCACCGGTTGCCGCAAACAGTACCCGGCTTACCCCGCCAACAGCATCAGTTGCACGAACCGCGACGCTTACCATGTCACCCCTCTGGACCGTGCTGCCCGAAGCCGGTGAAAGAATCAGAACCTGCGGAACAGTATCATCGGCACCGTTTACATTTACCGGGACTGAAAGCGGCTGTACCCCGGGGTAATAGACGGTAACCTCAGTTGCACCGCTGGCGGCAGCGGAGACAAGTCCGCTCAAGCTGACCGATGCCACGCTGATATTTCCGGACACAAACGAAACGCCGCTGGTGAGCGTCTGAATTGTGTTGTTGCTGTAATGAGCCGTTACGACAAGCTGCCGGGTCTGACCGATAGTTGTGAAATCGATAGTTATAGGATCTGCAGTGATAGCTGTCAGGGTTACGATGTCAACCGAGACAGCAACCTGGGCAGTCATCCCTCCGTACGCAGCGGTAATGGTAGCTGCGCCGCTCTTGAGTGCAACTACCCTGCCTGCCGAATTGACCGAGGCAACAGACGGCGAGTTGGAGGAATACGTCGCCTGAGCGGTGAGATTAGCGTTGCTGCTATTGTCGTAGCTTCCGGTGACGGTGATATCCTGCCAGGCGTTAGCTGCGGCAAAGTTCATGGTTGCCGGAGATGTGGCAATGCCGGTCAACACAGGTGCCGCAGGAACCGTGGCTGTTGCTGGTTGGCTCGGTTGCTGGGAGGTCTTATAGTCATATGCAACCACCTGGATCAGGTCGCCGCTGACTGCGGGAAGGAAGGCGCTGTAGGTACCGCTCCCATCGGCATTGACGGTAATGCCGAATTTCTGTGTGCTGTTGGTGATGTCGATGCGTGCCCCGGCAAGAGAATTTCCCGACAGTGTCACGTTACCGTTGGCCGGCAGGGAAAGAGCCGTAATAATCGGAGCAGTCGGAGGAGGTCCGTTGGGCAAAGGAGCGATCACGAAGCTGGAGGCAAGAGTGCTGCTCCCTCCGATGGCATTGACCGCTTCGGCGGTTATGGTGTGGCTTCCCAAAGCCAGTGCAGTCGTAGAAATAGCAAATGGCTGGTTGCCGGTGGCAACGAGTGTCCCGTCCAGCGAGTATGTGACCGATGCTATCCCCAATGGATCGGTTGCCGTGCCGCTGACGACAAAAGAGCTGCCGACAATGTAGGTGGCGCCGTCGGCAGTGCCGTTCAGGCTTATTTGGGGCTTGTTCGGATTTGCTGCCAGAGTGAAGGTGTACGTCGCTTCACCGCTCTGTCCCAGTGCGTCCAGAGCCACTGCGCGGATGGTGTGGTTTCCGAGAATAAGAGTCACGGTGCCAAGCCCTGCCTGGTACGGCGGGATATTGACGCTTTTGAACGGTGTTGTTGCGCCGTCCAGGTAATAACGAACCTCATTGACCCCGCCGGTGATGCTCTCAGGGGTAATTGAAACGGATATCCCCTGCGGTATCGCCACTGCCGGAGATGGTGGCAGGGTGATGGTCGGTGCCGCTGCTGTAGCGGCGATGACAAGGTTGATGGTGGCGTTCTGTGCATTCATCATGTAGTCGTAGGCAGTTCCCATCAGCTGGTAGGTATGCCCGGCCACGAGCTTCGCAGAGTCAACCGTGAAGATGTACGGCGGGAGATCGCCAGTGAATACCAGCTTTCGGTCAACCAGTTGGTAGCTGCTGCCGGTTTCCGATAGATCCTTGATCCTGAGTTCCACCCGTACTACGCCGCTCCCCTGGTCTGCGGCATAGGCATCAATTTTCACCAGTTGGCCGGGGAGTACGTATGACGGGTTGACCGGTGGATCGACAGCAAGGGTCAGGATCGGTGGGGTGAAATCATTCAGCGCAGCGCCGGTGGTGGTGAAGCGGCTGGTCCAGGCGTTGTAGATCCTGATGCCGTCTTTGTTGGCAATGCCGGTGGTCAGCATGACGGTGTATTCGACATTGGGAACAAGGAGGTTTGTTATGCCGTCAAGTACCTGCCAGACGGCAACCGTCTTGCCGTTGACAGGCTCCAGTCTGATTGTGCCCGGCACGATGGTGTTTGCCCGGTCAAACACGTTGAAGGTTCCACCGCTGCCGGTGGTTATCGTTGCCGGATCCATCTCCTGGCTGAAGAACGCCGCAACCGCTGATGCGATCCCCACACCCTGAGTGTTAGGCGTTGGGACTACCGAAACGGTCGGTGTGCCGTCAGGCACTCCCACTTCCGGCGGGAATTGACCGACCAGGCAACCGATGGTTCCCACCAGCACCTGCAGAGTGATGTTCTGATCCGAGACTCCGAGGCATGAAGTTATCGGGCCGCTTTTCTCCGGCTTAATCATGAACAGTGCACTGACCGTCTGACCGGGGAGGATATCGCCGAAGGTTCTGGTTTCTGTCCCGCCAAGTTCGGTGCAGGTGGGAGGAGTTGTGGTGTCGCAGCTTACGAGTTTTGCGTCTGCGCCAACGCTCAGGTCGAGGCTGGAGTAGAGAGCCGCAATATCACCGGTGTTGGTGATCTCCACTTTAAATTCGTAGGGAACATCCTTCTCAACGCTGTCGGGGTGAGTCGCCCTGACCCGGAAGGTCGGCGGCCCTTTAACCTCTACTTTTGTGAATGCGGCCCCGTTGAACGGGACAGGTGATTCTTCAGGAATCCCCGGGCCGGCAACTGAACCGCCGAAACCGACCTTTACCTGACGGATACCGATCTCGTCGCCACGGATGATGAACTGCCGCTCGGCCTGGCCCGGCAGCCCTCCGTCACCGGGAAGGATGTCGCCAAAAGAGATGATACCGTCTGAAGGTGCAATGCTGGTGAGACCGGCGTCAGGAAACGAGATGTTGGAGATGACATTCTTGAGGGTAAAAATACCGGAGGTGTTCATAAGGAGCAGACGGACGGTATAGAACTCTTTCAGGCTCTTGATATTCCCTTCAATGATGATGACGCCGGGGATGGATATCTGGGGCAAGCCCGGTCCTGAGACCGGCTCGTCGAACACGATTATCTCGGTGGGAGCCGGAGGCGGGGTGCTGCCGCCGTTGTCGGCATCCGGCATCTTGTACACTTCCCATCCTGTCACCTCTTCGGCTATTGGGCTCGGCACCGCCACGCTAATCGGCACCTGCCTTTGTCCGATGGTAAGCACGATGTCAAACTTGGAGACATTGTAGTTGGCAGGGTTGTCGAGTTTTATCACTCCATCGCTGACCAGCTGCTTGATCTGCTCCACCGACATCCGCTCGGCAGTCACCTGGGAGACAACAATCTGGTCAAGAGAAAGCTGGGTCACCTTCAACTCATGGGACACCTTCTGACCGAAGCTGTCCGTGGCGGTAACCGTGATAGTGTTGACCGCGTTCCGGTTGAGCGGCAGTGCATTCCTTGTAAGTGGCAGATTGTCTTTAAAGTCGAACGGCCCTCCGGAATCTGGAAGCGTCTGGCTCCGGCTGCCTCCGGGTCCGCTTACGGTGACGGTGATATCGGCATGAGCAGGCTGCTGAAAAAACACCGATCCGAGCAGAATCAAGAGAGTAATAATCCCGTGCTGAAATTGTTTATTGCCCCAATGCGTAATCAACGTTTTCATAGGTCAACCCTCCCAGGCATCTTCCTAATTCCGAAAATGGTAATAGTTTCTTTTCATGCCACGAATATTAAAACTGTTAAGGCGAGAAGGTAATGTTTCTCAACGTATGTCCATATGTCCCAAAATTCGGCTGCCCCAGCTGGGTCAGGAATACCTGCGTTTTTCCGTCATACTCGATGGTGATGTCAAGATACGGCACTACCAGATCTGCACGGAATACCTCATCAAATCTGAAGAAACCGTTGGCATCGGTTTTGACCGCCTTACCGTAACCTATGGGCTCAGTTTGTATTGAAACAGTAGCACCCCCTAAGGGGTTACCAGTAAAATCCTTTATCTGCCCTGAGAATCCGAAAATCTTCTTTTCAAGTTTCCCGCCCCCTGTAGCGATGAACAAGGAACGACCATCAATGCTCAAATCAATATCCCCAGGCTGATCGAGGTTGTCCATAATCGTAACGGACGTACAGTAAGGGTTGGCAAAACAGCTATCAAACGGGAACATCAGGACCTTTCCTGTAGAAGCGGCCACCCCCTTTTGAGAAAGATAGACATTCCCATAGCCATCCACGGCCAATCCCCCGAAACCTGAAGTATTCAAACTGCTCAAATCCAGATAGGGAGCCGGAACAGTCGCAACACCGGCGACGCTATCGTAGGGGATCTGTTGCACGGTTGGACTGGACAATACATAGAGGGCTCGGTTGGGACCGAAGGCCAGATCCTGCACCGGTTCAGCGTGCGGCCCCAGGTTCGCATATATCTGACCAACGATCCTGCTGGGCTCTATGGGGAGAGCAACATCAAGCTCCTTGATACAATTGCATATCTCATCAGCCACATAGAGGCGACCATTTGGCCCCATTGTCATTCGGCTCACACTGACAGGCCTTGCAAACATGAGAAGCTGGCTGAAATAATTGACCACACCGGCAAACTCCCTGGTGCCTTCAGGCTTGAACCGGAATACCCGCCCACCGAAAGAGGAATCAGACCCCTGGTTATCAGTGTAAACATTTCCTGCAGAATCAACAGCCAGTCCAACCTGACTCTCCTTGAAGCCGGGGTCAGCAAACTTCGTGGTTTGCATGAGCCGCTCGGCAGCCCACTCGGATCGGTAGATTGTCTTGTTTACCAGGTCACTGTGGTAGACAAACCCTTTTACGGGGTCAACTTCAATGTCATCTGCAGCTGCATTCGGTCTCTCACCGGCATACGCAACCACCATCCCGGAAAAATCACTCGTCAACTGCTGCAACCCGTTCACAAGACTTGTCATTGGAGATACCGCCGTCATAAGTATTCCCGGCCCGAGGATTTCACTCTTGCCCAGCATTGCCCCTACTGAAGGGAAGAAGCCGGCAGCCCAGTTCTGGGTACTTCCAAGGTTCTCATCGGTTCCGGTCAGAGCGGCCTTCATGCCGACAAGCCTGGTTACCGTCATGTCATAGTAGTTGATTTTCCCTGGGACCGGACTGTCGTCAATTATCTCAAGCGGGTTTTCACTGATCATGGCCTTTAGCTCTGCTTGAGATAAAAAAGGCCATATATCAAAAGGCACATACGTCTCCGGGCAGTTGGAGCAGATATTTTTAACAGCCACAGCATTTGGGTTATCCGAAAAATTCAGCGGAGGTCTGTCATACCGGTACAGCGTATACCAGAACCGTATCTGCATGTTTTTATCCTCAAGCGGATGGGAATCGGAAACGCTTCTATTGAAACGAACCTTCACACGCCCCTGATTATTTTCCGTATAATATTCCGCCTTGAGCGGAATGGGGGGTTGAGGGACCAGAACTGCGAGATTCATTGAAACCACCATCTGTATGATGATATCGGCTACGACACCACTGACAAAGCTGAGAATCCCCGTAGCCACTGCCGTGCCAGGCAATCCCCCAACAGTGGCGAAGCTTATTGCCGTTCCCAGGGCGGTCCCTGCAGCCGATGCCACCGTGCTTAAGGGGAAATTCGACCAGGCGCCAAAATAATTCTTCCAGAAATTGCGCATCACGCTCCTGCCGCCCTGTGAAGTCGGGTTGATCGCGTTGACAAAAAGCTGGCTGAGAAGATTTGAGTTGTAGGCAAGAAGAACCGGATTCTCACTGCGGGAGGCCAGGTTGCCTTGAGAGTCAAGAGTGTAGATAAGCAGGCTGGAAACAAACAGGTTTGCCTGCAAAACATTCAGACGCATTTCAGGATGTATTTTCGGCGGGTCTGCAGCAACTGAATTGCCACGGTTGAATATGAGAATAGCCAATGCATTGTCCATGTTTGCTGGATCGCTCCACGCCTGATCCACCATCTGCTGGAGCCTGTCCATCCACATTTTAAGGGCTGGCGGGGTATTCTGGCTCCAATTCAGTCCCATGGAAAAAGCATAGAGAATCTCCTGAAGACTCATTGTTTTACCTGAACTCATCTGTTCTGCAAGGCGCTTTACGCCTTTGTCGGTAAGGCTCATCGCACCGGAACCGGATACCTGCGGATTCATCTGATTACCGTATTCATCCAGAATCCCGGCATCCCGACCACCTAAAAGCATCCAGGCATCCCTGAACAGATAGAAAGCAGCATCACGGGTAACATTTGATGATTGTGCGGAAGCACTTCTCCCGATCAGACTCATCAAAGAGACTGAAGGGGCTGCAGACGGAATGAATACAGTAGCACGGGTGTAAATATCCGGAACGGTGAGCGAAACATTTGGTAGCGCGTCAATTGAGCTTGTTGTCAGCACGTAGTTGGAAGCGCTTAACATGAGAGTCTGAGTTCCACCGGGCACTCCGGAGATAGAGAAGATTCCATTTGCACCGGTGGTTGCAGAAAACGGAGTTCCCCTGATAACAGCCGTCGCACCACCAATAGGCTGACCGGTATCCTGGTCAATAAGCCGTCCGGTAACAGTGGTGGCGCCACGAGTTACAGAAAAAGCAAGGACGGAAACAGCCGTTTCACTGGCAGTGCTTACAGTAACCAAACGACTCCCTGTAACTGCCTGCGGGGCGATCACTATGGTAGCAACAGCCTGTTGGGGGCCAGTGACAGTGAGCGATTGAACAGTGATTCCTTCGCCAAAACTCGCTGCACTGATACCGTTTGAAAAATGAGAAGGATAGTTTCCGGAATCTCCATACAATATCACTTCCTGGGTTGCTCCCTGGGCACCTGTGGTCGGCTGCATACCGGTGATCAGAGCAGAACTCTGCGATACCGTCGCACCTCCGCTACTGTTTACGGTACCCGTTATTCGTTGACTGGCAAGAAATGTCAGGCTCTCCACCGGATTGACATTCAGATGCAGCGCCGGTATTCCACCGGGATTACCGCCTGTTACGTCCCGGACCGTTACGGTGACCGTTTTGCTGACTGAAAGAACGCCATCGCTGGCGGTTATGGTAATCGGGTAGGTTCCTGCCTGGGTAAAATCGGGGGTGAGAGTGAGCGAACCTGCTGAAGGAACGAGGATGGCGTTCCTCGGGAGTCCGCTGGCAGTCAAGGTAACGATGTCGCCGTCAGGGTCGGTTGCGATGACCGGAATGGTCAAGGTTCCTCCCTCATCCATACTGCCTGTTTCCTGCAGGGTCAATAGCGGTGACCGGTTGTTTCTTGTAACTTCTATCGGGACAGTAACAGTACTGGTAATGTCGTAGACATCCCTGGCAACAAAGGTTGCAAAGTATTTTCCCGCCTGACTGAAGTCGGGACGAAAATTAAAAGAGCCGCTTGCGGAAACTCCGCTTGTGGATGGGAATGTTGCATTATTGATGAGCGGGGCAGCTGAGAGAGAAACTTTTCTGCCATCAGGACTTTCCGCCACTACAGAAATGATAAGCGGGGCAGTGCTGCCTGCCTGTATGGTATAGGGCGGGGATGAAAGTGAGAGCTGAGGTGCCCTGACCACTTCCTTGACGACGGTTACAGTGACAGAAGAAGCTTGACTGGACACGTCCTTGTTATCTGTTACTGTCAGTGTGAATGTATAGGCGCCTTCTCCAAGTGAGATAGCCGGGCTGACAATATCCGCAGGATCCGGCGTGCCGCTCCATATATATGAAGTGATAGTGCCGTCTGAATCGCGGGAACCACTGCCATCGAGCGTCACACTGACCGTTGTCTGACCATAAGGGATTGTGACGGTACGATTCTGACCGGCATTGGCTGTCGGTGGCTGGTTGGTAACCGGTGCAGGGTTAACCGTAACACTGACAGTCGCCGTACCGGTCAGCGCCCCGTCATTGGCGTTCAGCCGCAAAACATAGTTGCCGTCCACGCTGAATGAGGCGGTGGTGCTGACTGCGCCCGGCGTACCGAATGTAACCGTTCCCGGCCCGCTCTCCTTTATCCAGGTAAGCGACGGGGTCGGGTTGACCTTGCCGTCGTCTGTTACAGTGGCGCTCAATGCCGCCATTGCAGGCAAGGTAATCGGCGACACCGGCGCAATGGCAACAACCGGCGCAAGATTGGCCGCCTGGACAGAGCCAAAGGTCAGAATCTTGTAGCTGTAACGGACAGTGCTTGGGCAGACCAGGCGTACGGTAAAGCTGACAGCTCCCGATGGGCTGAAGATGCCGCCTGTAAATCTTGGAGTGAGATTCACATAGTACTTGCCGTAAGGATTTCCCGCACCCGGGGCTATGGCATCCAGCACCTGGACACCAGGTGAAGAAATCTCGAAAACAGCATGGACAGGGTTGAGGATGCTCTGGGTAGAGCTGTTGGTGATGGTGACCGTAGCTGTGGTTGTCACGGTCATGGTGCGGCGATCGGTGAGTGACCGCTCACTTTTTGTGACCTTGACAAGGGAAGAGAGATCATCCGCATACGCAGGAGAACTCATCAGAACCAGGGAAAACAGGATTGTCGAACAGGCCAACAGTTTTCCGAATATGCCGTTCATGGCTACAGACATAATTTCCTCCTTATCCTGCGGTTGAAGCCGCCTGTAATATCGGTATTACCTGATTTTTCTTCGGGCATAAAAAAACCGGTTTGCCTTGGTCAGCCATTTCGGTGGCTGCGTCCGGCAATCCGGCCAACTTTTTCAGAGGGTACCAATGAAATCAGTTCAGCATTTCATCATAGAAACAAATCCCCAAATTTCGAAAAAGCTCCGTCGATTTTCCGTCCCCTGATCACTCAGGGTTTGGCGGTCAGTTTTTTTAAACGTGCCTGCGGCGAATAAACACAAGCCCGGTTATACCGGCACCGAGAAGAAGCATGGTCGATGGTTCCGGAACCGGGATGTTTGACTGATTTTCGGTGACATTAATGTTGCGTACGAGACCTTGTGACGTAAAGGCATCGCCCATATCTTGAAGGATAAAAGAAAGCGTGCCGTCAATGCCCCCAAAACTGGTAATATTCGTGGTGAACCAGTCTCCATATGCACCTATAGTATTCATTGCTGAATCGTACACCCCGTTTTTGTCATAACCGAGGAAATCTATTTGAGGATCAGTAAGGCTGTCGGGAAGAAAACAAGCTTGCAGGAAATTCGGGATATATCCTTGATCAGGATCAATAGGTGGAGGAACCTCTCTCTCAGTTCCATTAATGAAGTTGACATCGAAACTGAGAGCTGTAACGCCGGTGAAATGTTTTGTGAGGTAAATGGAAGTGACTTTGTTCTCGTAAGGTTGAATCTGAAGGGTTGCAACATCGCTGCTGATGGAAACAGTGCTTAAAGGATCTGCGTCCCAACCGGTAAATGCGCCGCTCGTGATAAGTGTGGCGAACGAACTGCTGACTCCTGCAAGAAAAATCACCGATGAACAAAAGAAAACCATAATTGACCGTTTCATACCCAACCTCCAGAAAATCTGAAATATGCAGCGGGATACCAGCTAATTCTTCGACCAGTTGCGTGCGAATTAGTGAATTGATAATGACCATTATAGGTGATTAGAATTTACTGTCTATTGGTGGAAACCCCCAAAATACAATTTTTTTTTGCGGGGAGTAGAAAAAGTGTTATTGAAGGGGGAAGGGGAAGGGAAGGGGGGATAATTCAAATCACGCGCCACCAGTTCTGCACTGATCGCCCAACGGAAAAGTGTGCGGTTTTTGTGGCATTACAGATTGTATTTTGCTGGAATAACGATATAGTTACAGATGACAAAGCAGCACGAGATGATCACCGAGGGAAATACCAACATGGACAGCATCAGATCAAAAATCATCGTCAACGTCCTTATCCTTCTGTTCACTATTATCAGCATCATCGGCATAGAATACGATGATCTCCGCCATCTGGCTGAAATCCAGGGTATTGGAGTCAAGCGTTCCGCTGACGCTGTAACAGCAGAAATCGGCACCCGGGTCGGCTTGTCACTGCATAACGTCATAACCGGTGCCGTTATTAATCGTGATCTGGATGCAGTTGCTAAAGAGTGGGCGAACGCCAGGGAGCAGAACCTGAAGCGCCTTGACGACGTGGCCAGAGCCGCTGACACGAAAGAAGAAAAAGAATGGATCGAAACTGCTACAAACGCGGCCCGGGAAATTATCACCATTTTTGAGACCAGATCAGTGCCGTTACTCAAAACCACCGACGGCATCACTAAAGAGATCAAAGACCTTGATGCGGCTATTGATACGCAGGTCAAAATTGTCCGGACGATGATGCTGAAAATTAATGAATCGATTGACAGGGAAGCCAAAACAGCTGATGAGGATTTTGATAGAGCGATCAGGCAGGCAATGGTCAAAGCCTTGATTGTTGGCCTGATCGGTATTCTTCTTCAGGCCGGACTTGCCACCTGGCTGATGCAAACAATCCTGAAAAAAGACGCCGAACGCAAACAGGCCGGGGAGTTGCTGCGTAATCGTGAGGAGATTTTCTCCCTGTTTATGCAACACTCACCGTTTTACACGTTCATCAAGCAGGTGACTTCTACCGATAATCGTGTTCTTCAGGCGAGTGACAATTTTCAGCAGATGATTGGTATCCGTGGTTCAGAAATGATCGGTAAAACCATGCCGGAACTGTTCCCTGCAGAGATTGCCGCCAAGATTATAGCTGATGACTGGAGTGTGGTTACACGAGGTGAAACGGAGGAATTCGAGGAAGATTTTAACGGCCGCAATTATTTCACCACCAAATACCCTGTTGTCCAGGGTGATAAAACATTTTTGGCAGGCTACACCATCGACATAACCGAGCGCAAACGGGCGGAAGCAGCATTACTTGAAAGTGAGCTGCGGTTCCGCTCCTTGATGGAGGATATTCCGAGCGTTGCGGCTCAAGGGTATGCGCTCGACGGTACGGTCCTTTTCTGGAACAGAGCGTCGGAAAGGCTCTACGGCTTCAGCCCGGAAGAAGCGTTGGGAGCAAATCTGCTCGATCTGATTATCCCGGCGGAAATGAGGGAAGGGGTAGCCGGAGCAATGCAGCAGATGATTGAGAGCGGCGAGGCTATTCCGGCAGGTGAGCTCCTGCTGCAGCGGAAAGACGGTTCGCGTGTGCCGGTATTCTCCAGCCATGCTCTGCTCAAGCCAATCGGCAGACAGGCGGAACTCTTTTGTCTGGATATTGATTTGACCGAGCGCAAATGTGCTGAAGAACAGCGCATCAACCTTGAGAAACAGCTGCTTCACGCCCAGAAGTTGGAAAGCCTCGGTGTCCTTGCCGGCGGCATCGCCCACGATTTCAACAACATCCTCATGGCTATTATGGGCAACGCCGACCTGGCCCTGATGCGGATCAACAAGGAATCACCCGCCGCCGATAATCTGCACCGCATCGTACAGGCTGCAGCGCGAGCCGCCGACCTGGCCAAGCAGATGCTCGCGTATTCAGGCAAAGGGAAATTCGTCGTTGAGGACATCAACCTCAACACCCTGCTGGATGAGATGCTGCACATGCTGGAAGTCTCCATCTCAAAAAAAGCGGTACTGCGTCTCAACCTGCATCAACACCTTCCCACCGTTGAGGCCGACGCCACCCAGATGCGTCAGATCATTATGAATCTTGTCATTAACGCCTCGGAAGCGATCGGTGAGAAAAGCGGCGTTATTGCCATTACCACCGGCTGCATGGACTGTGACCGGAGTTACCTGAAGGACATTTGGCTCGATGAAAACATCAGCGAAGGGCTCTACGTCTACCTGGAGATTGCCGACAGCGGTTGCGGCATGGACAAAGAAACCATGGCCAAGCTGTTTGACCCCTTCTTTACCACCAAATTCACCGGCCGTGGCCTCGGTATGGCCGCCGTGCTCGGCATTGTCCGGGGGCACAAGGGTGCTATCAAGATCTACAGCGAACTAAATCGGGGCACCACCTTCAAAATCCTGCTCCCCGCCAGCAGCAGGCCTGCCGAAATATTCAATGGCACACGCCACCATGACGGCTGGAAGGGTGAAGGCACCGTATTGCTGGTCGATGACGAAGAAACCGTGCGTGGCATCGGAACAGAAATGCTCAAGGAACTTGGCTTTACGGTTATCACCGCTGATGATGGCCGCGAGGGAGTCGAACAATTCAAACAAAACCCCGACATCAGCTTCATTATCCTGGACCTGACCATGCCGCACATGGACGGAGAACAATGCTTCCGTGAACTGCGGCAGATCAACCCTGATGTCAAAGTCATACTGTCCAGCGGCTACAACGAGCAGGAAGTCACTCAGAAATTCGTCGGCAAAGGGCTGGCCGGATTTATTCAAAAACCATACAAACTGTCAATTCTGGAAGAGGCAATCCGGAAGATATTTTAGCTGTTGATGCAGCTTTGTCCTGAATCCTGTTGTGTGAAGGGGGGAGGGGAAGGTTATTTCAACTCACGCACAGCAAGTTCGGCAATGATTGCCCAGCGGGCAAGTGTGGCGGCGTTTGTGGCATTCAGTTTTTTCATGATGTTTTCACGGTGCCGCTCTATGGTCTTCAGGCTGACAAACAGTTGACTGGCGATTTCTTTGGAAGTGCCACCATTGCCCACCAGCATTAAAATCTCCCGCTCCCGCCTGGAGGTTTTTGTAAGGAGAATGGCCCGTTCCTCCTGAAAAGCAGACGTGTTCAGCTGAGAACGGATCACCGCGTGGCGGCAGATCCGGCTGGAAACGGCTGCAAGCAGTTCATCGGTGGTAAACGGCTTCGGCAGATAGTCGTCGGCTCCTTCGTTCATGCCCTGGCGGACAGCGGCGCGATCCACCAGGGCGGTAACAAAAATAAAGGGTATATCAGCATACGCCCGTTCTTTTCTCACCGCTTCCAATACGGCGTGACCATCCATATCCGGCATCATGATATCGCACAGAATCAGATCCGGCCGCTTTTTACGCAGCAAGTCAAGACCGGACCGGCCATCTAAAGCGCACCGGACATTGAATCCTTCCTTCTTAAGGAAAAATTCCATATAGAAGCGGCTTGCTGGATCATCTTCAAGAATAAGAATTGAGTACATAACTCCCCGACCTGTTTCCCCGTCACCACTGTAAACCAGAACGTTGATCCTTGCCCTTCGACACTCTCAACCCCGATAGTCCCGCCCATCAATGCTGCCAGGCGCTTGCAGATCGACAGCCCCAGACCGGAACCGCCGTAGGTGCGCGTGGTAGTGCCGTTTGCCTGAGTGAAAGGCTCGAAAATGTACTCCAGCTTGTCGGATGCAATACCGATCCCGCTATCGCTGATGACAAAGCGAAGGGTTGCAGAAAGAGCATCTTCGCTCACTTTTTCGATCTGCAGCGTTACGCTCCCTTGTGGCGTAAATTTGATGGCGTTGCCGACCAGGTTGATGAGGATCTGCCGCAGTCGTCCTGCATCGCCTTGCACTAGCGTCGGAACGTCGGCATCAATGGCGGAGGTCAGGCGCACCCCCTTTTCACGTGATTGAAGCGACAAGATGGAGATTGTCTCGGCAATCATCGACGGCAGTTCGAAGTCGGCAATCACTATCTCTATCCTGCCCGCTTCTATTTTCGCAAGGTCGAGGATATCGTTCAGCAGAGCTACCAGCTTACTGCCGGACTCCATGGCAATTTCTGTGAACTCGCGCTGCTCCGGCGTCAGTTTGGTGTGCCGCAACAGTTGCACCATCCCGAGAATACCATTCATCGGGGTGCGGATTTCGTGGCTCATGATGGACAAAAACTGACTCTTGGCGATGGTGGCGGATTCGGCGACAGCTTTGGCCTGAAGCAATGCAGCTTCTGCCTGTTTACGTTCGGTGATGTCGCGGGTGATTCCCAGCAGCGTAATGATTTCTCCCCGCTCATTGCAGAAGGGAACAGCATGAGTTTCAAGCCATACATGGCTGCCTTTAAGGCCAATGGCCTCAAATTCAAGGATTCCGGGGCTGCCCTTAAAAACCTGCCTGGTCAGTGCGACAAACGCATCCTTGTATGGATCGGTAATCAATGGACAGATACTGTGTCCCTTTACCTGCTCAAGTGAGTCAGCCTCTATCATCGCCAATCCGGCCCGGTTCATCATCAACAGGGTGCCGTCGCTATCGAGCATCTTGATGCACTCCGGCTCCGTGTCGATGATCGCCTGCAGGAACCGCTCGCTGCTCGCCAGTTTTTCCTCCGCCCGTTTCCGTTCGGATATATCAACCAGGGTAATCCAGAACTCGCCGCCCGCTGCAGGAGTAGCCTGAACATACGCCCAGAAAGTAGAGCCGTCAGGTCGCTTGAAAAGCATTTCCGCGACCTGCGGCCCGCTCGATGTGAAGGCCTGTTGACGGTGCAGATAGAAAAAATCCTGATCGTCCTTACAGAGAAAGCGCTTGATCGGCTGTTTTATCAGTTTGGCTCTGGCAACGCCAAACATGTTGGCAGCGGCAAGATTCGCCTCCCGGATCAACCCCGGTTCACCGAACGTCAGATAGCCGATCGGCGCCAGGTCATACAGGTCAAAGTAGCGTGCCTGTGAAACATCCAGTTCCTCCTGAATGGAGCGCAACTCTTCGTTCTGCATCTCCAGTTGAATCTGATGCACCTGCAGTTCGTGGAGAAGCTGTCTGGTCTCCTCCGGAGTGGCCGTTTCCGGAAGCAAGGCCCCGCCCGCACTCAAAAATTCTTCGGCACGTCGCCGCATATCATCCGGTGATAGCGGTTGTCTGATTGTCATGAGTGACGTCTCCTCGCGGCCAGAATCACCCGCTCTATCTCCGCAACCAGTATGTCTATCTCTACCGGCTTTGCGATGTAGCCGTCAAATCCATCTCTCATGAAACGCTCCTGCTCCACCTTCATGGCGTACGCGGTCAGGGCGATAACCGGAATATCCGCTCCGTGAGCAAAATGCCGGATGGCTTTCAACGCCTCTTCACCGTTCATGACCGGCATCTGGATATCCATCAGCACCAGGTCGAAGGCGGCACTCTGCACTTCAGCCAACACATCTCTGCCGTTTTTCACGCAGGTAGCCGTATGCCCCAATTTTTCCAGCAGCACCATCATGAACTGAGCATTGACAGGATCATCTTCAGCCACAAGCACCCGCAGTGCCCGTTGGGGTTGATGAAACACCGGTACGGCTTGCGAGTTCGCCGGAGTTGCAACCTCGAACGGGATCAGCAACTGAAACAGACTGCCATATCCTTCACTGCTTTCAACATGGATAGATCCACCCATCAGTTCAACAAGACGCCGACAGAGCGGCAGCCCCAATCCGGCGCCGCCATACGTTCGGGTGTCAACTCCTTCCCCCTGTGTGAACGGTTCAAATATGAGATCCAGCTTGTCCGGAGAAATGCCGATGCCGCTGTCCTGTACCGTCAGCGACAGGAGAATGGTCGTGCTCTGCTGTTCCTTGACCGTGACCGTGACAGAGACACTCCCGGAGACCGTGAACTTGACGGCATTGCGCAGCAGATTGAGCAGAATCTGTCTCAGGCGGAGCGGGTCACCGACAAGCGTATCGGGAACATCAGGGGAGACCGTAACGCTCATGTCAAGGCATTTACCAACCGCCTGCGGGCGCTGTATGTCGACAACCTGGGCAATGCTTGAGCGCAGAGCAAATTCGGTCATCTCCAGCATCAATGTACCGTCCACTATCCGGGAGAGTTCGAGAATATCGCTGATCAGCAGCGTCAGGTTTTCGCCGGAGCGCTTAAGTGCGCCAAGGTACTCCCGCTGCTCTTCGCTCAGTTCCGTCATCGCCATCAGCTGCGTCATACCGAGTATACCGTTCATCGGGGTTCGCAGCTCGTGGCTCATGATGGCGAGAAACTGGTTCTTTGCATAGTTGGCGGCTTCGGCAGCGATTTTGGCTTTATTGAGCTGATGGTTGGATTCCAGAAGCTGCTGTTCCACCAGTTTTCGAGCGGTTATGTCATTCAGGGTAATCCAGCATTCGCCGTTCTGCGCCGGAGTAACCTGCAGATGCGCCCAGAAGAGTTCACCATCGCCCCGCACGAGGCGCATCTCCCACTCACTGGGTTCGCCTGCTTCGATGCACTGATTGAGGTGCTGGTAGAAGGTGTGCTGCTCCTCCATAGGGAGTATCCGGCTTATCGGCTCTTTGACAAGCAGACTCCGGACAACACCAAGCATGGTGGCAGCGGCAAGATTGACCTCTTGAATCATCTTTTTTTTGCTCATGGTCAGATACCCGACCGGCGCCAGATCATACAGATTAAAGTAGCGGGCCTGCGAGACATCCAGCTCCTCATGGGCACGGCGCAGCTCTTCGTTCTGCATCTCCAGCTGTATCTGATGCACCCGCAGTTCGTGGAAGAGCTGTATTGTCTCTTCAGGCGAAGTCAATGCCGGCAGCATGGTTTCGCTTGCCCGGAACAGTTCTTCGGCACGCTGGCGGAGTTCCGGGGGTGATAGTGGTGGGTTGGTTGTCATGGGCGTCTCCTTGTTCTACCGGGCTTTTTCTTGACACTTATTACTCTATACCGTACATTTGCCACATCAGCTGAGAGGGGGTGTACCATGCAGGCGATGACCACATTCGAAAAAAAAATTATGCGCGACATACACGGCCTGCCACCCGCATTTCAGGAAAAGATCGCAAACCTCGTATATCTGGTGAAAAAAGAATTTGTTCCCGTATCTGTGGCTAAAGACTCGGCAACTGAAGAGTTTTTAGCAGTCTGCGGAAAATGGAAGGATACCAGAACAGTCGAGGAGCAGCTTGACGATCTTTATGATTCACGCCGCTCAACTGAACGGACGGAGCATCTGTTTTGATATACCTTCTCGACACCAATATCTGCGTGTATCTGATTAACGGCAACAAGCAGCTCATGCAAAAGGTACATGAAATTGGCAGCCCTAATCTTGCAGTTTCAAATGCGGTACTCGCCGAGCTATACTATGGTGCCTACAATTCAGCCAAGGTCAAATACAATCTCGTCACTATTGAAGCATTCAGCAAGCACCTCACCATATTTCCTGATTCTGTAGAATCCGCCCGCCTGTTTGGCAGAATCAAGGCCGACCTAAAACTGCAGGGAAGACCTATCGAGGATTTTGACATCCTTGTTGCCTCCATCGCAATTGCAAATAATTGTATCCTGGTAACACACAATACCAATCATTTTTCCCGGATTTCCGACCTTACTGTAGAGGACTGGCTGACACCAGCCGAAGTTCTCTAAAGCAGTCCTTCGGCACGCTGACGGAGTTCCTGGGCTGTTTCCGGTTGTTTGGTTGTCATGGTGCATCCCTTGTCTGAACCATGATTCATCAGATTATTGGATTACCACGATTGAAATCCGGTTAATCCTTTAATCCTGTAAATCGTGGTTCAGATGTTCTCCTCACTCTACCCCGCTCGCCCGCTCCGTTGTCGCAATCGCATACACTTCCCCGACTTCATTCAACAGAGCGGTGGCGGTCAGCCAGACATCCACTGCAGAGCCATCTTTGGCAAGCCGTTGGGTGCGATACGGCTCCAACAGCTTTTTCCGGCTCAACTGCTGAACCCGCTCTATATCTGCTTCGCGCAGCCCTTCCGGGATCAGTTCGCCGATGTTCCGCTCCAGCGCTTCTGCCTCACTCCAGCCGTACATCCTGACCGCTGCCGGGTTCCAGGCCATGATGCACCCTTCCAGGTCCTGCAGTACAACCGCATCGTGTGAATCGCGGACTACCACCGCCATGCGCAGCTGGTCGTTCACTTTCCTGAGAGCTTCCTGCGTCTGTTTTATTTCGCTGATATTCACAAAGGTAATAACCGCACCCTCGATCACGTTGTCAGTCGTGCGGTACGGCAGCATACGCATCATGAACCAGTCGCCATCTGTTGTCTGCACTTCCACCTCTTTGGGAATCAGCGTATTCAGTACACTCTGCAGGTCTGCCACAAAGCTGTCATAGCCGATCAGGTTGGAGGCGAAGTGCGCCACAGAGCGCCCGACATCACTCAATATCAGGTTGATGATACGGGTAGCACCGGGGGTAAAACGGAGGATACGCAGCTGGAAATCGACAAACACCGTGCCGATGCCGGTCCCGGCCAGCAGGTTATTCATATCGTTATTGACGCGCGACAGATCGAGCACCTTGGTCTGCAGTTCGGCATTGATCGTCGCCAGTTCTTCGTTGACAGACTGCAGCTCTTCCTTGGAGGTTTCCAGCTCTTCGTTGGTGGACTGCATCTCTTCGTTGATCGACTGCAGCTCCTCGTTGGCCGATTTGAGCTCTTCGTTGGATGCCTCCAGCTCCTCGCTGGCACTCTGGATGTACTCATCCTTGGCCTGCAATTCCTGCTGCAGGGTTGCCAGACGTGATGCCGTATCGGAGGTGCCACCCGACTCAGCCGGCTGCTGCATCCGGTCGGGATCAGCGCCTGCCATTTCGTCACGCTGGAGAGGCGCTTCCTCCAGAACGACCATGAACAGCGCCGACTCGGGCAGTGCTGGAGAAACGCCCCGTTCGACAGGCTCAGGGCGGGCGGACACCGGACTGACGCTGAGGTTGACCGTGGTGAAGTGACCGTTTGTTTTAACACGCAGCCCCGAACGGCAGACGATCTCATTACGCGAGGCGGCTCTGTGCAGGGCAATGGGCAGATCGTGCCGCAAGCCTTCGCGGGCCATCTTCAGGATGTTGTAGTTGGCGGCACTTCCGGTTGCCGGTTCCAGATACATGCCGGTGCGGCCATGCAGATAGAGGATGTCGCCCTGCCGGTTGACGAGTATACCGGCCTGAACGACCTGCTGGAGCAGCGCCCGTTCAGCCAGTTCCTGCAGCGGAGTGTTTGCTGGAAAGGCCTTCCTGAAGAGTGGCTGTTGGGGTGCCGCATCCGGCGTTGTCATGGCGGGTAAAAACGTCGTTACCGGCATACGCCTGTCAGAGTAACCGTCATCTTTGCGCTGATACAGTTTCTGCTTGCGCTCAATTGTGGTGAAGAGCGTACTGAATTCACCAACGGTTTCGGAGGTGCCGAGGAGGAGGAAACCACCCGGATTGAGCGCGTAATGGAACAGCGGAATCACCTTCTTCTGCAGCTCGCCACCCATATAGATGAGGAGATTGCGGCAGCTGATCAGGTCAAGCTTGGAGAAGGGGGGGTCTTTGATCACATCCTGTTCCGAAAAGACCAGCAAGTCACGAATCCCTTTATGGATGCGCCAGGTTTTACCGTCAGATTCCTGAGTGAAAAAGCGTGCGAGACGTTCCGGTGTGATATCAGCAGCGATACTGCCGGGAAAGAAGCCTTTACGGGCCTGGTCGATGGCCTGCTTGTCGATGTCGGTAGCAAAGAGTTGCATCGTGAAGTGCTGTTTCAATGTTTCGACATGTTCCTGCAGCAGAATAGCGATGGAGTAGGCTTCCTCGCCGGTGGAGCAGCCGCAGATCCAGACCCTGACCGTGCTGCCGGACGGCTTGTCGGCAAAAAGACGCGGGATGATCGTTGTTTCAAGCGCGGCAAAAGTCAGCGGGTCACGGAAAAAATTGGTAACGCCGATCAACAGATCGCGAAAGAGCGCCTCCACCTCGGGGGGGGTCTGCTGGAGAAATTTGACGTAGCCGTCCAGACGTTTGATCTGGTGGACAGCCATGCGCCGCCCGATGCGGCGCTGGACGGTGCTTGGCTTATAGAGAGAAAAATCGTGGCCGGTCTGGGCACGCAGAATGACGAATACTTTTTTCAGTTCGCTCTCTGTTTTGGGCTCCGGCACGCTGGCCGGTCGTTGCGGTCTGCCGAAGGCGTGCACGGCGTAGGCGATCAACTGGGCCGGCATATCTGCCGCCGACAGCACATAATCGACCATCCCGGTATTGATGGCGCTGCGCGGCATGCCGTCATACTCCGTGGATTCGGGGTTCTGGGCCATCGCCATACCCCCTTCGCCTTTGATCGCCCGCAATCCCATGGTGCCGTCACTGCCGGTGCCGGACAGCACGATACAGATAGCCAATTCATGCTGATCCTGCGCCAGGGAGCGGAAGAAAAAGTCGATCGGCAGCCGCTGACCACGCGGCGCAGCCGGTTCCAGCAGATGCAGCGTGCCGTTTAAAAACGCCATGTCGCAGTTGGGCGGGATAATGTAGGCACAGTTGGGCTGCACCTCGACGCCGTCGATCACCTCAAAAACCTCCATACGGGTATAGCGTCGGATCAGGTCGGTGAGAATGCTCTTGTGATCCGGGGCCAGATGCTGCACCAGTATAAACGCCATGCCGGGGTCTTTGTCGGCCGGCATACCGGAAAAGAACGCTTCAAAAGCGGCCAGGCCACCGGCGGACGCACCAATGCCGACGATGGGGAAGAGCGGTTTGGATGGGTAGATTTCGGCAGGTTCTGCTGCTGGTCCGTCCGGCTCTGGTGGGGAGACATTTTTTCTGGCCATGATGGTGCTCCTCAAGGTGGCTGCTATTAAAAAAAGCCGGCGCAGGAAAATATCCCTGGCGCCGGCATGACATTACCAGTAGCAGTTAGTTACGAACGAGGTTGGTAAGAAAAAAAAATCGGTCGGTCGGTCGGTCGGTCGGTCGGTCTGCAATAATACTGCCATTTGAGACCCCTTATTGACATAAATTTAATGATTGCAAGTATAACAGTATTGGTGTGGATAGCAAGGGTTTATCCATGTACAACTTCCATGACCCGTTTTATCTCACCAACAAGCTCTCTGGTGATGAGGGGTTTCGATATATAGCCATCAAAACCTTCATTAAGAAACCGCTCCCTGTCACCACGCATCGAGTACGCTGTCAGGGCGACCACCGGCTGGTGGTCTGTTGTCCCCTGCTCTTGAGCCCGGATTTTACGCACTGCTTCTTCGCCGTTCATAACCGGCATCTGAATGTCCATCAGCACCAGATCGAATGCGCCCTGCTCAAGGGCGGTGAGGCACTCCCTGCCGTTCTCGACAACAACGACATCAAAGCCAAGCTTTTTGAGCAGTGATGCCCCGAACGTTATATTGACCTGATCGTCTTCTACAAACAGTATCCGCAGTGGCGGGCCATCCCAGCCGATCGGTGCTGGCGCGGGAGCAACCTGAATGGAGGCGGTTTCCCTGCCGACGAGAAAAGGAAGCGTGACGGTGAAACAACTGCCGACGCCTTGTGTGCTTTCAACGCTGATTGTGCCGCCCATAAGTTCTGCCAGACGGCGGCTGATGGTGAGGCCAAGGCCGGTGCCACCAAACTTTCTGCTCGTCGAACCATCTTCCTGGGTAAACGGCTTGAAAATATGATCAACTGCTTCCGCTGCGATGCCGATACCGGTGTCGCGTACCGCTATCCGGACAAGTACAGAGGTTTCGTGCTGTTCCAGAAGACGTGCCGAGACGGTGACGCTCCCTGCGGCAGTGAACTTGACGGCGTTGCCCATAAGGTTGAGAAGTATCTGTTTGATGCGTAACTGGTCGCCCACCAGCAGATGCGGGATGTCGCCTGATACATCAACCTCAAGCTTGAGCCCCTTTTCGTGCGTGACAAATTTCTCCATTATGACACTGTCTTTGAGGCACTGCTGCAGGCTGAATTCAACCGGTTCGATCGTTATCTTCCCCGCTTCGATTTTAGCCAGATCAAGGATGTCACTCATCAGAGACATCAGGTTTTTGCCGCATTGCTTAAGAGAGGTTACATACTCGCACTGTTCCTCCGTCAGTTTGGTGTACTCCAGAAGCTGAGTCATGCCGAGTACGCCGTTCATCGGGGTGCGGATCTCGTGGCTCATGTTGGCCAGGAACTGGCTCTTGGCGGCGTTGGAAGATTCGGCGGCGGTTTTGGCCACCTCAAGTTGAATCTGCATGACTTCATATACTTCAATCTGCTCACGCAGCATCTCCTCAGTTACCTGCAGCTCATCATTTTGTTCCAGGAGTTCTTCCCTGCTCTCCTTCAGCGCATCTTCGGCCCGTTTTTGTTCGGTAATATCCTGAATCATCCAGATGGAGCCATCCTCAGGCGTATGTTCGCTCACTGCCCGTCCGGTCAGTCTGCAGAGGATCAGAGAGCCGTCCTTCTTTTTCATCTCGGTCTCAATTGTGTAGATCCCACCGGTGGCAATCACCGCATACCCCTCTTGTCCGATACGCGCAGATATTTCGTTGTTTGCATAGAAATCTGCCGTATTCATTCCCAGAGTTTCACCGGCTTCATAGCCAAACATCTGATCGAAGGCCGGATTGGCCAGCTGTACCGTTCTCTCCTTGAGAAAGCTGACGCCTATCGGCATGGTGGTTACAATTTTCCGCTGCTCGTCTGCCAATTTGGCAACATCTGCCGTCAGCTTTTCTGCGATTTTTTGCAACTCGGCACGCGTGGTAAGCAGTGAACGAATCAGGGCAAACAGCAGCAGGGTGATAATAATGCCGCCACACAGAGTGAGCCATACCCGGATATATCCAACTGAAGAGAAACCGCCGCCGGTCTGAATAAAACGGAGCGTCCAGCGATGCCCGTTAAAATCAACCGGAATCAGGCTGATGAACTGTACGTCGATCCATTTTTGCGCATCTTCTGCTGGATGGCAGGAATAGAGCAGACTCTGGGATGACGTTTGTTCGCCATCGAAGAGTTGAAGGTGCAGCAGCTTTTCCTGCTTCAGATCACGGGTGCCAAGGATACCCTGCATAAGATCGTTCATCCGGTAGGGACTGTAGACCCAGCCATAGAGTGCCGCACGGCGCTGCTCCGTGGTTTCTGCAGGCATACCTGTGCGATAGACCGGTACATACATCACGGTTCCGGCCTGAACATCCTTTTCGGTCTCCTGAACCAGCACAACCTTGCCGGAGAGCGCGGCAGAATCAGTATCCCGCGCCCGTTCCATGGCTGTCCGGCGAATCGGCTCCGAAAACATGTCGTAGCCGAATGCCCGCAGATTTCGCCCGGAAAACGGTTCAAGATACAGTATGGATGAATAGAGTTCCCGCTCGCCATCAGGTTGCACGGTGTACTCCGGAAAGCCTTCGCTGCGTATATCAAGGATATGCCGTGACAGTTTTTCTCGCGGGATCAGAAGTGCGAAGCCGATACCCTGAATGCCGGGGAGCTGTTTTTCAAGCCTCTGCAACTGGCTATAAATACGCCATTTTTCCCGAGTGACCGTATCCGATGCATCAAAAAAAGCCGCGCCACCATGGAGAATACGTGCAAGGTCAGTAAGCCTGTAGGAAATTTTGCTCCTGATTTCACCACAATGAGCGGCAAATTCCTGCGCGGCAATTTTGTCCACGCTTGCTTTCATATACCCTGTTGCAGCAGCAGTTATCCCGAAGCCGAGCAGCAGTATAATCCAGGTACTGCGCCGGGTTATGAAAACGGACCAGGCAGCGCTGGCACCGTCGGTGTTTTCCGGTGATGCTGTCGTCATTGGTGACTCCTGAGTTACACTGTGCACAATAAATCGTTTTGTGGATTCACCTGATCAGTAACGGTGAACGGGATCAGCACCTGAAACAGAGTGCCGCATCCTTCGGTACTTTCAACATGGATAGTTCCTCCCATCAGTTCAGTCAATCGTTTGCAGAGGGCCAACCCCAGACCGGCGCCGCCAAAAGTGCGCGTGTCGGAAGCGTCAACCTGGATGAAGGGGTCAAATATGACTTCCCGCTTGTCCGGTGCGATGCCGATACCGGTGTCCTGCACCGCCAGCTCCAGAATCATGGTTCTGCTCTGTCGTTCCGTGACGCTGGCCGATACAGACACACAACCGCTCTCCGTAAACTTGACGGCATTGCCCACCAGGTTCTGCAGGATCTGACGGAGCCGCAGCGGGTCACCCACAAGCACATCCGGGACATCGGGGGAAACCATCACCCGGAAGTCGAGACCTTTTTCATCAGCCTGATGGCGATGAGCAGCAGCCACCTGGTCAATACTGGCTCGCAGGCTGAATGTGGTCTGTTCCAACCTCAAGGTACCGTCAACTAACCGGGAGAGCTCGAGAATATCGCTGATCAGCAGCGTCAGATTTTTTCCGGATTTCGTAAGGATCACGACATAATCGCGCTGTTCCTGAGTTAGATCGGTCATTGCCAAAAGCTGCGCCATACCCAATACACCATTCATCGGAGTACGAAGCTCGTGGTTCATGATTGCCAGGAACTGACTCTTGGCACGGCTGGCGGCTTCGGCGGCTATTTTTGCTTCCTTCAGGAGAACCTGACTGACCTCGAACTCTTCGATCTGCACCCGCAGCATCTCTTCAGTCGCCAGCAACTGATCATTCTGGTCGAGAAGTTCTTCCTTGCTCACAAGTAGAGCGGCTTCAGCCACTTTGCGTTCGACCAGTTCCTCTCCGAGGACAACCGACTGTTCCTCAAGAGCTTCTTGTGCTGCCTGACGTTCCACGATCTCCCCTTCAAGATGAAGGTTCTTGTCGTGGAGAAGAGCAGCATTATGAGATATCTTCCGGGAGCCAAACAGTATCATACCTGCTCCCACGAGCCATATCAGGCCATGAGCGGCACCACTTCCTGCGATAATGTTATTAGAATTGGCGGACAGTGCCGCCAGAGGAACAGATACGCTGACACCTCCACGGATCTCGCCGGCCTTATATCCCTGTACTGCGTGGCATTTCAGGCATGGCTGGTCAGCGATGAACGGGCGCATGAGACGCAGGTAGTGACGTCCGTCAATGATACTGGTTTCACTGACTTCCTGTACCCCTGTTTCAAGCAGCGTGAGCGCGGCCTGCTCCCATTGATCCGGGGCATTTTCCGGTCTGATCGGGTTAAGGCTGGTTATATGGCCACGAACAAGATCTGCCCTGTCTGCAGCAAGCTCGAAAACCTGGCGGGTCATATAGGCCGGATTGATCAACGTCAGAAGTTTACCTGAGGGGGTCCTGGCGCTCCGTTCAACCGTGCCGGGGAGATAGGCGTTTGGCTGTGTTTCCGGAGTTACCGGGACAAACACACCACCATGCATGGAAGCCCATTTTCGATAGAGGGTGTCTTTTTGAAAAGCAATCCGCGCTTCGGACCTGGCTATTTCAAGGACACTCTGCTTCTGCTGTGAAGAGGTCCACACAAACGAGCACGCGACGAGAAGCGTCCAGGCAGAAATCGCCAGGAGTGCATAGCGTTTGATCGGGCTTGATATAACAGGCATTACGGGCTCCAATTGGCTTCCAGTTTCTCCGTTTTCAGTTTCAGGGTGGGCACGTTTCCTCCACCCACCTCTCCAGCATCGCCGCAAGTTCATCCTTCTTCACCGGTTTGGCCAGGTAATCATCCATGCCGACTTCAAGGCACTGATCTCGATCGCCCTTCATGGCGTTGGCGGTCATGGCGATAATCGGTACTTTATGGTTCAAAACGTCAGACTCCGGATCACGGATCATGACGGTCGCTGCAAAGCCATCCATTTCCGGCATCTGGCAGTCCATCAGGACGATGTCGTAATCAATCAGCTCCAGTGCCCGCACCGCCTCAAGGCCGTTGGCCACGACATCGACCTTGTAGCCAAGCTTGCCAAGAATGCTCTGTGCAACTTTCTGGTTGATGATGTTATCTTCCGCCAGCAGGATGCGGATTCGTTGTCGAGCCGCAAGATTCTGCCCTTCGACAACGGGGTGCGGGGAGACCTCAGCGGGAGAGATCTGCTCTATCCTGCCCAGCGCGTGGGCGATACAGTCATACAGCTGTGACTGTCGCACCGGCTTCGGTACAAACCCGACAAACCCGAGATCTTTGAGCTGCGCCGCAACGGCTCGATTGCCCAGCGCGGTAACCATGACCAGCAGGGTACTCTCAAGCGCCGGATCTGCCTTGATGCGGCGGCCAAGTTCAAGTCCGTCCATACCGGGCATCACCTGATCAAGCAGTGCAATCTGAAACGGTTCTCCCTGCTCACTCGCCTCATGCAAAAGCGCCAGAGCGGTCTCACCATCAACGGCTGTTTCGTAGCGGCAGCCCCAATGATTCAGCAATGTCATCATCAACAAGAGGTGCGTGGCGTTGTCGTCAACCACCAGAACCTTTGTACCGGTTATATCCGGGCAGTGCAGAGCCGCCAGATTTTGAGTTTCTCCGTCGGTCAGCTTTTCGAACCGTGCCGTAAACCAGAAGGTGGAGCCTTTCCCCTCCTCGCTCTCAATGCCGATTTCGCCCCCCATAAGCTCCGTCAACTGTTTACAGATTGCCAGACCGAGACCGGTGCCGCCGTATATGCGGGTGGTGGAACCGTCTACCTGGGTGAAGGGGCTGAAGATTGCCGCTCGCCGGTCTTCCGGGATACCGATGCCGCTATCCGTAATCGCGAATTTAATGACAACAGACGCTTTGCTTTCCGAATCAATCTGTGCAGTGATACCAATTTCACCCTGATGGGTAAATTTGATGGAGTTACCAGCCAGGTTGGTAATAATCTGACGCAGCCTGCCCGGATCGCCCTTCAGGCAGGTCGGCACGCCGGGATCAATCCGGCAGATCAGCTCAAGACCTGCCTGTGATGCCCGCATCGCCAGCATTTCAGCCGTATCTTCCATTATGGTTCTGATATCGAAATTCAGAATTTCCATATCCAGCTTGCCCGCTTCGATCTTGGAGAAATCGAGAATGTCGTTAATGAGACCGAGCAGGTTCTCGCCGCTTCTATTGACTATCTCGGCATAGCCCCGCTGCTCATCGCTCAGCTCGGTTTCAAGTAACAGGCCGGTCATGCCGATCACGCCATTCATCGGCGTGCGGATTTCATGGCTCATCGTTGCCAGGAAGGTGCTCTTGGCTTTTGTCGCCTCCTCGGCTGTTATCAACGCCGCACCAAGTTCTACGTTTTTCAGCTCCAGCAGAGCAGAAGAAGCAGACAGCTTTTCTTCAGCCAGTTTACGGTCAGTTATATCCTCAAAACTTTCTATTCCGCCGATGATGTTTTCATGGGCGTCACGCAGATAATCAACGTTTTTACTGATGACGCGACATTCGCCATCTTTGTGGCGGAGGGTGCACTCCCTTCCCATTATCGGCTTCGGCATCTCTGGTGCAAACAGCCCGCAACGGTTTTTACACGGCAGTTCGGCAAAAAAATTACATGGTATGCCGATAACTTCTGTAGCGCTGTAGCCGGTTGCCCTGAACATGGCTTCATTCCAGCTGGTGATTATTCTGTTCAGATCGACCGTAAAGGTGGGACTGGGGGTCAGGCGGAATATCTGGGATGCCTGTTCGTGAGCAAGCCTGGTCTCTTCCTCGGCGGCCATCAAAGCCGTTTCGCGGCGCTGCACCTCATCCAGCAGGGTATTAAACGAACGTGCCAGCAACCCCAGTTCATCACTGCGATGGTCATCAAGCCGCTGCCGTTTATCCGAATCGGGTTGCACCAGATCGGTAAACTGTTCGATAAAGCCTGTCAGCGGCCTGCTGATGCCGATGCCAAGTTTCCATGCCAGCGCGATGGCGGCCAGCATGGCAGCAATCATCGACACCAGAAAATAGTTCCGAAAGCGGGTGATCGGCTGATACGCTTCGGCGGCGGGATAGTTGGCGGCAAGAATCCAGTTGGTGCTTTGTAAATGTTTGAATGACGCAAGGAAATGCTGCCCCTTGGAGTTGATCGTTTCACCGGAACCTTCAAACCCATCGAGCGCCTTGTCGAACATCCTGTTCGCCCCCGGCTTCACATCCTGTTTCATGATACGGGACCGGTCGGGGTGCATGATCATGGTGCGGTCAGCGGCGAACAGATAGAGATAGCCGGAGGAGCCGAGGCGGGTATCCTTTACTGTTCCAAAAAGGCCGTCTTTTTCGAGAAGGTCGATTGCTCCGCAGAGCAGCCCTTTGACAGAGCCGTCCCGAGCCCGGATGAGAGCGGTCATCATGACAGCCGGGTGATCATTTGCTGCCGTTATGAATGGCGGTGAGATGTACGGAATGCCGCTGCTCATGGTTTTGGTGAAATAGTCCCGCTGAGCAAAAGATTTCCCGTAGGTTTCCGGCCGGGGAGGGAACGAGGCGATCAGGGTCCCGTTCGTATCGAGGATTATCAGACTGTGGCTGAAATAGGTGCGGATGGCACCGCGACTCTCCAGCCATTGTTGTGCTATCGTACGATTGTCCACACAATCAGGCGGGGCGAAGTCCACGGCCTTGATCAGGGAATTGTGGGCAGTCATGATCTTGTGGTCAAGTTCACGGGCTGTGCTTGAAATCAGGGAAAATTGCTGGTCTGAAATCAGCTTTTGGGTCGTATGCCTGAAATAGGTGTACGTCCCCACGGCGATCACAATCAGCAGAACAGCGATAAACAGGCTGATGACAAATACCAGTGTATGTCTGATGCTGTTAAATTTCATGCGGCAGCCACACTGGGATAAAACGGATTAGCAGCGTCTATAAAATAAACGCAGTTTTGCCACCTGTATATTCATGGAAATAACTAGAGGAGCATTTTGTTCAGTGTGATGTGGGGGATGTGTGGGGGATCAGAGAATGTGAGTGTGTTCCAGATACTGTATCATTCAACAGGTATCTGCTCGGCAATAAACGCCCAGCGGGCGAGACTTGCTGCGTTGGGCGCGTCAAGCTTCCTCATCAGGTTCGCCCGGTGTACCTCCACGGTGTTGGGGCGAAGATCAAGACGACGGGCAATCTCTTTCGACGTGACACCCTGCCCGACCATCTGCAAAACTTCCCGTTCACGATCGGTAGTCTGTTGACGGAGAATAGCAATTTCCGCCTGAAAAAACGCATTTTCACCCTGCTGACGGAACAGTCCGACACGGTAGAGGCGGCTGACCACGGTAGAAACCAACTCTTCCGGAGTAAACGGCTTGGTCAGGTAGTCGTCGGCTCCTTCGCACATGCCACGACGCTGATCGGTTCGATCCAACCGTGCGGTAACAAATATGAACGGTATATCAGCATAAGCCCGTTCTTTCTTTACCGCATCCAATACGGCGTAACCATCCATACCCGGCATCATAATATCGCATAGAATCAGATCCGGACGTTTTTTATAAAGTAATTCAAGACCGGAGTGACCATCTATAGCGCTCCGGACATCGAAACCTTCCTTCTTCAGAAAAAATTCCATATGGAAGCGGCTTGCTGAGTCATCTTCGAAAATCAGAATTGAATACATACCGTCCCTTTTAACTAAAAGCCCTTTTCCTTCAACAAGCTGATAGACCGCAACAATTCAAGTGCCCGTTGCAACTGATAATCTTTCTTGAGGTCAGTTTCTGCGTCACTGTTCCCATGAGGCGAAGCGGGCAGTTTAATTTCCGGCGTATCCGCTTTGCCGTCTGAAGCGAGGCTTTTTTCCAGATCTTTTTCCTTGAGTTGGGTCCCCTTCTCTTTGGGCGGCAGCGGTATGATATTTGGCACTTCAACATCCGGAACGATCCCTTTCGCCTGGATTGAGCGGCCGTTCGGAGTATAATAGCGCGCCGTGGTAAGCTTGAGGGCGGCGTTGCCCTTCATCGGAAAGATTGATTGCACCGACCCTTTACCGAAACTTTGTGTTCCCATGATAATAGCCCGCCTGTGATCCTGGAGAGCACCTGCGACGATCTCGGACGCGCTGGCACTGCCGCCGTTTATAAGGACGACGATAGGATAGCGGGGCTCCTTGGCGCCTAATGTTGCATTGTAGACGCGATTTGATTCAGCGGTGCGCCCCTTGATGCTGACAATGGCGCTGTTTTTAATGTCATCACCAATAAAGCAGTTGGCAACGTCAACACAGGAATTTATCAGGCCGCCCGGATTATAGCGCAGATCAAGAATCAGCCCTTTCATAACCCCACCCGATTTTGCATGAAGCTCTTGCAGTGCCTCTTTGAATTCACTCCCGGTGCGTTCCTGAAACTGTGAAATCCTGATGAGCCCATACCCTGAATCGAGTAATTTCGGCTTTATGCTTTTTATTTTAATTATGTCGCGAATCAGTTTGAACACCAGCGGTTTTGCTGTTTCGGCACGGATTATTGTCAGCGTTACCGGCGTCCCTTTGGTGCCGCGCATTTTTTTCACCGCAGCAGAAATGTTCATTTCGTGAGTTGAAATGCCATCAATTTTTGCGATATGGTCGTTGGCATGAATACCGGCGCGAAACGCCGGGGTATCATCAATCGGGGCAATCACCGTCAGTTTGCCCTCCTTGGTGCCAAGTTCAATACCGACCCCGCCAAAGGCTCCTGACATCTGGACTTCCATTTCATGATACGGCTCAGGAGGGAGATAGGCGCTGTGCGGGTCGAGTGTCGCAAGCATACCGTCAACCATTTTAAGAACCAGTTTTTTTGCGTCAGGTTTCTCGACATACTTCTCAAGAATGACCGCATATGCGTGTTGCAAGAGGCTGAGTGACGCTGCGTCACCCGGTGCGTGGCGCACTTTTTTGAATGAATAGAGAGCAACGGCACCGCAGCATAGCGTAATAACAGTGACAACCAGCAGCAAACGGAGCGGGCGGTTTTTTAGAAAGGTCATCATTACATTTATCTCCGCACGTCAATGCCATAACTTTTAATTTTACGGTGCAGATTGCTCCGTTCCAGTTCAATCAATTCAGCGGTGCGGGAAATATTCCAATCATTTTCTTCCAGTTTCTGGATTATGAATTCCCGCTCAAAATCCTCACGTGCCTCCCGGATTGCCGAGCGGTTATGAGAGCCATCCGGTGGGAGGTGATGCAAATTCCCGGCTGATGAATCGCCCGACAGATCCGGAACATCATGCGCTGAAATAACCCGTCCCGGCGTCACGATAAGAACCCGTTCAACCACGTTTTTCAACTCTTTAAGATTGCCGGGCCATGCATAGTGCTGCAATTTTTCAATTGCCTCCGGCAGAAACGCTTTCGCTTCGCCCCCCTCCTTGCGAAAGAACTGCGCGACATACTGCTGCACGAGAAGGCCAAGATCTTCCAGGCGTTCCCGCAGCGCCGGAGCTCTCAATGGCAGGGTACCAAGCTGATAGTAGAGATCCGTGCTGAACGTGCCCTTCTCCACAGCCTGCTCAAGAAGTTTTGTTGTCGCGGCGATTATTCTGACATCGGCAGGAATTTTGCGGTTCCCTCCTATCCGCTCAAAAAAGCCGTCCTGAAGAAAACCGAGAATTTTCATCTGCGTGTTCAGGGGGAGTTCGCCGATTTCATCCAAAAAAAGTGTGCCGCCGTCGGCCTGATCAAGACGCCCCTTCTTGTGTGATGACGCGCCGATAAATGCGCCCTTCTCATGACCGAACAGTTCGCTCTCGATAAGCTCTTCCGGAATACCGGAGCAGGGGACGGAAACAAAGGGCCGCTCTTTCCGGGGACTGTTGCAGTGAATGGAATAGGCGATATACTCTTTTCCGGAGCCGTTTTCACCGTTTATCAGCACAGGAACAGATGTCGGCGCCACACGGGTGATCTGCTCGCGTACCGCAGAAATGACGGGAGCTTCGCCGATAAATTCACAATCATTTGATGCCGAACGCTTGAGTTCGGCATTTTCTACTTTCAGTTCCTGCAGCTGCAGTGCATTGGCAACGCTGATAAGTACTTTTTCAAGGGAAAGCGGCTTTTCGATAAAATCAAAAGCCCCGAGCTTGGTTGCGCGCACTGCCGTTTCAATGGTGCCATGTCCGGAAATCATGATAACCGTCGTCTGGGGAAACTGGGCTTTCAGTTTGCCAAGCGTTTCCAGACCATCCATGCCCGGCATCCAGATATCAAGAAGGATCAGGTCGGGAAGCTCCTGACGAACGCACTCGATCCCCTCCCGGCCGCTCTCCGCAGAGAGGACTTGATACCCTTCGTCCTCAAGAATTCCGGCCAGGGCTGATCTGATATCTTTTTCATCGTCTATAATCAAAATGGTGTGGTTCATAGAAATCCTCTCTTTTTATCCGGCAGGTAACTCAACAACAAAAATCGCTCCGTTCGGCACATTGTCACGAATCCGCACAAAACCTCCATGGTCGGCAACAACACTGCTCACAATAGCCAGGCCAAGCCCGGTGCCGCTCTTTTTTGTGGAAAAATAGGGTTCAAACAACCGTGGCTTATCTTCAGGAGCAATACCCGGACCATCATCAGCTATACTGACAACCGCCATTTTCAACACATCATCAAAGTATGTCGACACCGTGACTGTTCCATGACCATCCATTGCTGCAACGGCATTTTCCAGGATATTGATCAGCACCCGTTTGATCTGGTCGCGATCAATCATCAACTGCGGCATTCTGGCATCCATTGAAACAGCAAACGTCACACTGCGGTGTGCTTCCTGATAGAGTGTTAACGCCTCGCGAAGCAGTGCATTGATATCGTTTGGCTCGGGCTGGATAGCGGGCATGCGGGCAAAATTTGAAAATTCGTTCACCAGATTTTTAAGATCTTCAACAGATTTTATAATCATCTCGGTGCATTCATCGAACACCTTCTCGTCGTCACTAAAGCGCGCCAGATACCGTTTTCTGAGGCGTTGCGCAGAAAGCTGGATCGGGGTCAGCGGATTCTTGATTTCATGGGCAATCCTGCGCGCAACCTCTCGCCAGGCAGCCATGCGTTGAGCCCGCATCATCTGGGTCAGGTCATCGAGTACGGCTACAATTCCGAGCACTTCTCCGTTTCCGGCACGCAAAATAGTCAAGTGGAGTTGTAACGCCATGCGGGAACCACGCATATCGAGAAACACCTGTTTGCTGATGGCCCCCTGCTTCGACTGCAAAAGCTCTCTGATCGATTCCGAGGCTATTTCAAGGTGTTTATCCATAATTATGTCACGATAATTTTTCCCGAGAACTTTTTCCGCATGTAACCCGAGTAAACGCTCGGCAGAGGTATTCAGTGTGCGCACCATGCCTTCGTTATCAATCGAGATAACACCCGCCGCAATGTTGCGTAAGACAATCTCCATATACTGCTGACGGCGCTCTATTTCCTGGTTACTGCGGAGAAGCTCCTGATTGGATACATTCAGTGCGTGCTGTTTTGTGCGCAGATCATCCGTCATACGGTTGAATGACTGCACCAGCATGCCGATTTCATCTGCAGAATACGATTCAATCCGGACATCAAGATTGCCATCTGTAACGGCATGTGTGGCATCAACGAGCTCCTGAATCGGTCTGGTCATGCTATTTGCGAGATAGACTCCCATCCAGTATGCAAAGAAGACAATGACCATCGCGATCAGAAACAGGGTAAGAATATAACCGGTCCTGATCGGATTTTTCAGAATCTGGAGCTGCCGGAATTCATGATACGACGCGGTAATCTCCTTCATTTTGCTCACCAGCGAATAAGGGACGTAATAATTGACGACAACAACTCCAACGATGTCCGACTCGTTCCAGGTTGAACGTATCGGCACAATGCCCCTGATCAAATCGGCCTTGCCGGCCTGATTTACCCTGGTGAGCTCTTCACCAGCCAGCCCGCGTTTGATATCTTCTGAAGAGGGATTGGTGAATTCGCCCTTTGGGACCGCCGGATTTGAAGCCCTGACCAACTCCTCTCGCTGGGCGGAATACACTTCAACAATGCCGAGATTATATTCGCTCTGCTTCTGATGGATAAGCCGCTTGAGCTGCGGCAGATTCGCATCGTTCAGCAGTTTTTGATCTTTAATAAAGGCACTGATCTGTTTCCCGTAATAGAGCGAATTTTCCGCAGAATTTTTGTAATACGTCTGGGCGACTTCAAGGGATTCGCTCAAAGACGTTTCAACCTGGGTGTTAAACCAGTTATGCACAGTATTGTTGATAAAACCTGCGGCGGCAAAAAAGAGGAGGAGTGTCGGAACGAGCGAAAGAGCGACAAATGAAAGGACCAGCTTTGTGCGCAGTTTTTTTGCAAACGGATTTGAGCGACTTTCTATAAACAGTTTTACAACATTACGACTGACGAGATACACGAGCAGGATAACCAGCAGAATGACAACATTGATGACCGCAAATATGGCTATATTGCTCCCCAGCTTGGCGCCGGTGCTTAACTGGGTCAGATTGATTTCAGCCTTGGTCAGAATAACAATCAATATAACCGCAAGAACAATTATGATCGCTTCGCGCACTCTTTTTTTGCGCTCTTCCGATGAAACTCTATTATTCATTAATCCCGAATTCCTTTCGTCAGACAGAGTTTTGATAGTATCATAGGAAAAATGAGTTGAAAACGTATTGTTGCATTTTTGCATCAATTGCCGGCTGATTTTATATATGATACTGTGCAACGCGATTATTTTGGAAAGGAGTCTGATTATGCGCATTAACGACTCATCTTCACTGCGGGAACTTGATAAAAACAGGAAGAGCAGCTCTCCGGTGAATAAAATGATTCATTCGTTTTTTGCTGACGAATTGAGCCATCACGAAGAAAAGATACAGGTGCATCAGGACGATATCGAGACTCTCAGAAGTAACATTGAGAAGGCTGGAAATCTTCTGACGTCAGAACCGACTCTGGCGAACCTGAAAAGTTTTCGTGACCTTTTGAGTACGCTCGCAAAAAAGGTGAATGCGGAAGCATACCGGTTGGACAAATTAGGCGGAACGCAGCAGAATCCCCGCTATCACGAAATAATTACGGTAATAAACCGTGAGGCCGACCAACTGTACAATCTTATTGTCAAAGAGAATAAAGATACCATGGCGATTACGGCCAGGATTATCGGCATCAAAGGGTTAGTGGTGGACCTTATTACCTGATACCACCTGAGCAATTTTTTCTGAATCCAACTTGAATCGAAAGGAACGGCGCATGAGTGATGCAGCATTGCATGCAACAGTACAAAAAGGCCTTGATCTCCTTGATCAGGGAAATATCAAACAGGCAGTTGCCATCTTTGAAGGCTATTGGCAGGGCAACCAAAGCCTTCCTGACAGCTGGTTCTACCTTGGCGATGCCCTGGCTGAAGACGGGCTCCTTGATGATGCCATCGCACGCTATCGTGAAGGGCTCAAACTGGCACCGGAAGACGCTGACGCCTTGACTACACTTGGAGATATGCTGCTTGAAGCGGGTAATCACAATGAGGCACTCGCCTGCTACAAAAAAGTTCTGCTCATTGACCCCGGGGATGCCGACGCCCTGGTCAGTATCGGTCTGGTACATAACAGTCAGGATCGGTGTGATGATGCCATCCGCGCTTTTCGGCAGGCACTTGAACTTGAGCCGGACAATATTTTTGCGCTCAATGCTCTGGGAGACTCGCTCTACGGCCAGGGAGATGTTGACGGAGCGATCGCCGCTTTTACCAAAGGTGTGGAAATCGATCCCGCAGACCCGGCGGCGCATTTCAACCTGGGCGAACTCTACTATGATCTGGAGGAACTTGAGGAAGCCGAAGAGGAATGCCGTGAGGCGGTTCGGTGTGACCCTGCGTACAGCATGGCGTATCTGACACTGGGCGGCATCTGTATGGATCAGGATCGCACCGCAGATGCCATCGTGTTTTTTGAGAAATACCTGAAATATGAAAAATCTGTCCAGGCCGCCGACATGATTGCCGAGGTTAAAGCGGTTATTGAAGGACTTAAAGAAGAAGTAAAGGGGAAATGATGTCGCACCACAAGCCTGTCCTGATCGACTCCCATGCTCATATTTACTACCGGGACTATGCCGGTGATTTTACCGATATGTTGAAGCGCGCCGAGGATGCGGGCGTGGCCGCCATTCTGGTGGTCGGCACCGATATCGAGTCGAGCCGAGAATCGGTCGAACTTGCCGAAAAATATCCGCAGCTGTATGCATCTGTCGGGATCCATCCCCATGACGCCGGCCGGGTTACCGCTGCCTGTTATGACGTCATCAGCTCTCTTGCCGTTTCCAGCGCCAGGGTAGTTGCCATCGGTGAAATAGGACTCGACTTTTATCGTGACCGCTCGCCGCGCGACGCCCAGGAGCTTGTGTTTCGCCGTTTTTTACAGATGGCTGCCGCATTGAACAAGCCGGTTATCGTCCATGATCGCGATGCCCATGACCGCGTCATGACCATTCTGCGGGAAGAATCGGTGAGAAAGGGGGTGCTGCACTGCTTTTCGGGTGATGCCGCGATGGCCCTTGCAGCGACAGCGCTCGGTTTCTACATCTCGATTCCGGGAACAATCACCTACCCGGGTAATCAAAGCCTGCGTGACGTTGTGCAGAAAGTCAGTATCGATCAGATGCTGGTCGAAACCGACTGTCCCTACCTCACCCCGGTCCCGCACCGTGGCAAACGCAACGAGCCAGCGTATGTGCGGCTTGCTGCGGAAAAAGTGGCTGAAATCAAGGGACTGTCCCTTGCAGATGTCGCCCGCGTTACCACCAAAAACAGCGGCGATCTTTTCGGAATCAACCTCTGGGATCAATCAGCAAAAATTGCCTACAACATCAGGACCTCACTCTACCTCAATATCACCAACCGCTGCTCGAACCGCTGCACCTTCTGCCCGAAATTTGATGATTTTACGGTCAAGGGGCACAACCTGATGCTGCACAGTGAACCGTCGTATGAAGAAGTAATGGCGGCAATCGGTCAACCGGAAGGGATTGATGAGGTGGTATTCTGCGGCTACGGCGAACCGCTCATTCGCCTTGACCTGGTCAAGCAGGTGGCACGGGCATTGAAACAGCGCGGCTACTCTATTCGTATCAACACAGACGGACAGGCCAATCTGGTGCACGGGTACGATATTCTGCCGGAGCTGGCAGGCCTGGTTGACAGTATCTCGGTCAGCCTGAATGCTCCTGATGCAGCAACGTACCGGCAGCTCTGCACCACCCCCTTCGGTGAATCCGGCTTTACGGCTGTCTGTGACTTTATCCGCGCGGCAGCGACACATATTCCTCAGGTAATCGCCACCGCCGTGACGATTCCGGGTATTGACATGGAGGCATGCAGGAATCTGGCAGAAAGGCTCGGGGCTGACTTCAGAGTGAGGGAGTATACCGAGGTAGGATAACCGGTTTTGTCATCGCACAGATGTCTCTGCCCCCACGCATATGTATACTCACGTTCCCCGGCAGATCAGACTTATACCGAATTTTTCGGCCTTTGAGCCCATATTTTAATAATGTTTTCAGCGACCTGATCCGGAGTGGCGTCATTCGCATCAATGTCGTAATGAGCTGCAGCCAGGTACATCGGCGCTCTTCGTGCCATTACTTCTGCGATCTCTTCCACAAACGTCTTACCGGCAACCAGTGCCGGCCGGGACGAATCCCCCTGAATACGCGATGTGATCGATGCGACAGAGGCATGGAGCCAGAAAACCCGCGCGTTTGCACGCAGTACCGCAACATTTTCCTGACGCTCTATAACTCCGCCGCCGGTATCAATGATCAGACCGTCCTGCGCAGTCAACTCTTTGGTAAATTCCGACTCCAGGTCACGGAACTTCTGCCAGCCTGATTGTGCCACGATTTCAGGAATTGACATCTCTGCCCGTTGCGCAATTTCATTGTCCATACAGACATAGCGCATGCCAAGACGTTCTGCCAATAAAGCGCCAACCGTACTTTTACCCGTACCGCGATACCCGATTAACACCAGATTCATAATCCCAACTTTTCCATCAGTACCCGCCGCATCTCTTCGACCGGCGCCCCGACTCCCGTAAAATATTCGAATTGCAGCGCCGCCTGATTGATGAACATCTCGACGCCTGAAACCGCAATAAGTCCCCGTGCTTTTGCATCGCACAGCAGCTTTGTATCGATCGGGTTGTATACGACATCAAAGACCGCCTGTCCATCCCTAAAAAGTCCGGCGGGGATTATGGAAACCCCTTCATGGGGATGCATCCCGATCGGTGTACAGTTGATGACAACATCCGCATACTTCATGACCGTGGCAATAGAGTCACTGTTTGAGACAAAAGATTCAATTTCGGCGGTGGTTCCCGACCTTAGATCGTCCGCCAGTCCCTGGAGCATCTGCTCGTCAATATCAAGGAGTGATACTTTGCGTACACCCCCCTTCTGAATCAGAGTAAACGCTATCGCTCGTGCAACCCCGCCTGCACCGACCAGAGCAACGCACTTATCATGCAATTCCACCCCAGCATCGACCAACGCCTTCAGTGCTCCAGGCCCATCAGTTCCCATACCGATCAGTTTACCGTTTTCGTTGACCACGGTGTTTATTGAGCCAATTGAGCGATCAAGGTCATTGATCTCATCCATATACCGGATCACTTCGATTTTATGGGGAATGGTAACACTCATGCCGCGAAAGCCGGGCAGGGCTCGCATCCCCGCCATGGTATTTTTCAAATCCTCCACCTTGAAGGCAACGTAGACGAAATCCAGGTTAAGAAGATCGAGAGCGGCGTTATGTATCGCTGGTGACATGCTGTGACCAACAGGGTTGCCAATAACCGCACAAATTCTGGTACTCGGAGTAATCATGGTATCTTTCATTTGTCCCCCAAAGTGTAGAGTCGGCAGATTCTTAAGAATAAGTATGTACTATTTCATTAAAAGAGAGGCCGCATGGAGCAATAAGCCAATTACACCACCAACCAAAGTGCCGTTCATACGGATGAATTGCAGGTCGGAGCCGATGCTTAACTCAATTTCGGTGGCATATTCTTCGGTTTCCCATGTTTTTACCGTTTCCGCAATATGCCGGGCAATAGAGGTCCGTACCGCATCAGCATAGGTAATGACCAGTTTTTCCGCATATTGGTTGAATGACTCTTTTAATTCACGGTTATGTGCCAGAGTACTGCCGATACCAGAAAGCACTTCTACTATAGTTCCATGAATTTTTGCATGCGGCTGTTTCAAATCATTGCTCAACCAGCTTTTAAGATCGTTTCCAAGAGCACTCACGTATTCAGATATTAATGGGTTTTGCACCGCTTCATGTTTGAGGTTTTCTATTTTTTCCCGCAAGGCCGGGTCTGACCTTAATCTGCCGACCATGTCTGTCACGCTGGCATCAAATTTCTGCCTGAGGGTATGATCAGGGTCACTGTTGACCTCCTGAATATACTCATTGATTTTTCGGGCAATTTTTTCGCCAGCGCCCTGCGAAAACTGTTCTCTGTTCTGAATAAAGACCGTAAGAAGCGGGTAGTCCTGTTTAATCATACTGTCTATGGAGAGTGCCAGACTGGTTTGAGCTTCGGGAGTTGCCAGCCAGACAGCAAAACGATGCAGAACTTCATCAAGAACGTTCTGGTGACGGTTGTCATTTCTGAGTATTTCGAGGAGCGTTCCAGTTGCGGAGGAAAGATCAAAAGCAGCAATTCTCTCTTTTACGACTGAAGCCATGATTTTTTGGACACGATCATCACTGATAAAGCCAAGGGAGTCTGAAAGTATCCTGGTTAGTCCGGTAGCGATGCTCTCAGCAGTAGTTCCGGTCAGCAGATAAGAGGCAAGACGCTCCGCGGCCTTTTGTTCTCTCAACGTGCGTATCAAGGTTTCAGTATCAAGAAACTTATCGCGAATAAAATGGGCCAGGTTTCCGGCAATTGCATTCTTCTTGTTCTTGATGATTGCCGTATGTGGAATAGGAACACCCAGCGGGTGTTTGAAAAGTGCTACTACCGCAAACCAGTCGGCAAGGGCACCGACCATGGCAGCCTCAGCAAAAGCGGCAAGCCACTCCCATGCACCGGTTCCCTTTTGAATACGAGCGATAACAAAGAGTATCGCTGCTCCGATCATTAACCCGGTGGCAATGGTTTTATTTCTTTTGAGGATTTGTTTTCTGCTATCCACTCGTTAACTCCATGACTAATCTTTTAGATGCTCATTGTATCGGTACGGTAAAAGAACAAGTGACTATCAGGCTACTGACCAATTACTGCACAATCGGAAAAAATATGAAAATAGGGGTTAGCTTGACAGCTAACCCCTTGAGTTCGTTGGAGCTGGAAACATCTCACGACGTGGCTATTTTAATGTATGGATCTGTTGCTTGTGCAATTAAGCGATGTGGTCTCGCAATCCCTTGCCAGGCCTAAACTTAGGGACCCTCGACGCTTTGATTTGCATTTTTTCTCCGGTACTGGGATTACGACCATCTCTCGCAGCACGTTCAGTTACTTCGAATGAACCAAATCCAGTAAAGACCACTTTGTCACCGGCTTTCAACGTTTCTGATATTGTCTCCAAAAAGGCATTGACCGCCTTCTCTGCATCCACTTTTTTCAGTTCAGCTTTCCCGGCTACCATTGCCACAAATTCAGCTTTTGTCATGATCTCTCCCTGTTTTTATAAAAAATAATATTCCCGAAAACATACGGGCAGGTTGTTCGACAGATACCCAACCGTATCCCAAGTCTCGGAACCTACCTCTAAAATGAAGAGAACCCCTTTATCTTCAAGGGGTTCTCTTTAACTGGTGCGGTGGAATGGAATCGAACCATCACGGAGTTGCCCCCGCCAGCCCCTCAAGCTGGTGCGTCTACCAGTTCCGCCACCACCGCAAGCAGAGCGCGCGCATTTTCTGAGCACGCCTAAATAGTTTTGAGAAAACTTTTTACTGATCCCGATTCAAACAAGGCGCATTTTTTAACACAGCCGCCCTGTTTAATCAAGTGAAAATATTATTTTTTTTGTGCCGGTGCTGCCGGTGCAGGTACCGGTGCTGCCGGTGCAGGTGCCGGTGTTGCAGGTGCTGCGGCGGGTGCTGCCGCAGGTGCTGCGACTGGCGCCGCTTTCCCTTTTCCGGACATGATGGAAGAAGATGACGGTTGACCGGAAACGTACGCCAATGTCAACGACGTTAACATAAAAACAACGGCCGCGCTGGTAGTCAATTTACTCAGAAAAGACGTCCCCCCCCCTGCACCAAAGACTGACTGACTGCCGCCACTGCCGAATGATGCCCCCATTTCGGCACCTTTACCGGACTGCAGCAAAACGACAGCAATCAAAAACAGACTGACGAGTACATGTAAAATTGTAAGAGCTATTATCATACCTGATCCCCTGGAAGCGTTTTAAAGAGAAAGCTTATAGCATAGTATTTTGCCTTCTGTAAAGTTCTAAGTGAAAAGATGGTGGGCCGATGCATATATTCTTAATTTATCCTTGACCTTTGACCAATTACCCTGTTTTTATACTTTTCAATCGTACTCAGGACACTCTGCAAAGGATATAACAGGATATGAAACGCGTCGCCATCAGCACACTGGGGTGCAAAACAAATCAATTTGAATCGGCTGCCATGACGGAACAGTTGAAAACAGCCGGGTACCATATTGTTGCATTTAACGAACCTTCTGACTTCTATATCATTAATTCCTGTACGGTCACCGCCCGAAGCGACGCGGAAACCCGCAGGCTTGTCCGCCGCGCCAGACGCCTCAATCCTGATTCACGTATAATTGCGACCGGATGTTATGCCCAGGTTGCTCCGGGTGAACTGGAGAACATGCCGGAGATTGACTGCGTTCTCGGTAATCAGGAAAAGCTGGGCATCTCACGCCTCCTGGAATCTACCGGGCGCTCTGTTGCAGACATCGCGCAGACCTCCCATGTCGAACCGCTCAAACTGACCAGTTTTGCCGAACATATCCGTGCCTTTCTTCAGATCCAGAACGGTTGCAACTCTTTCTGCAGTTACTGCATTGTCCCCTACGCCCGTGGTCGCAGTCGCAGCGTTTCTCCGGAGGAGGTAATGCACGGTGTTAAAAATCTGGCTGACAACGGTTTCAAAGAGATTGTGCTTACCGGTATACATCTGGGAGCGTACGGTCTTGATCTGACAAGTCAGACCAGCCTGACCGGTCTGATAAAGGAAATTGACACCGCCACCACTGTGCCCCGCCTGCGTATCGGTTCGCTTGAACCACATGAAGTCAGCGAGGAACTTCTGAACCTGATGGCGTCATCCGGGAACATCTGTCACCACCTCCATCTGCCGTTGCAAAGCGGGAGCGATGCCGTTTTAAAGAGCATGGGCAGAGCGTACACAGCCGTTTTTTTCCGGGATCTGGTCAGACAGATTACTGAAGCAATGCCTGATGCCTTTATCGGTGCCGATGTTATTGCCGGTTTCCCGGGAGAAAGTGAGGAAGAGTTTGCAGAGACCATCCGTCTGCTTGCAGGTCTCCCGCTCGCAGATCTGCATGTGTTCCCCTATTCGAGCAGGCCGGGAACCAGGGCCGCCGACATGCCGGGACACCTCCCCTATCGGGTTGTCACGGAGCGGGCCGCACTGCTGAGGGGTATCGCCGCAGAGAAAAAAGCAGCATTTCTGAAGCGGTTTGTAGGGATGGAGCTGAGGGTACTGGTTCAGGGATTCAATGAAAAAACAGTGGTTTGCAGGGGATTGTCCCGCAATTACGTCACGGTTTCATTTTCCGGTACAAAAGAGCTGGTGAATGAGGAGGTCGCAATTTTGATAGAAAACTGTACTGGCGACAGCTGTTCGGGGAGCGTCAGAGAACCTCTGTCTCCCGCTGTTTTGACCGGATCATCACCAGCATGACATTTCCTACCGTAAACAGGAGCGCTCCGGCCAGCGCCACTGCAGCGCCCGGTTCGCGGTGGATTTCAAGGAGCGCCCGTTTGTACGGATACGCCTCAGCCTGTTTGATATAGACACCATAGCCCTGATGGAACCAGGGGTGATTTGGTGAAATAACCACCCGTTCTGCCGGCCTGGTTACGTCCGGTACCAGCTCACTGCTGAACCCGAGTGGTAGACCCTGCGGGGATGTCGCCACCGAGATGGAGGCGACGCCGAACCTGCTGCCGTCCGGTAACGCAGCGAGCGTCATTTCTCCGACTGTAACAGCATTGAATGACGACCCCGTGGCACTCAGCAGATGTGCGAGTACGATCAGCAGAAAACCGGCGTGCATAAACTGCGGTGCCAAAAGTGCCGACCACCCTCCCCTGCCCCACCGGGACCAGAGTGTTTCAGACGAGCAGAGCACCGTGTTCAAAGCGAGCACTGCAAGGAGCGCCAGGACGATCCAGAGCCACCATGAAATGGACAGCGGCGTTTCCCGCAGCCACATAAAAAGCGGCATACTGTTTATAGCAGCGGCGTACTCTCCGGAAAGGCGGAACGAACCGGCGGCCATGAAGGTACAGACCAGGGCCAGCACGCCAAGGCAAAGCTCCAGGGAAACAAGTATGCGCCACAGTTTCATAGCCTGATCAAGTCCTCATGCTGCTCTTCATGGGGGTTGATGTGAATCATGACATCGCCGACCCCCGGATAGCGGTCAAAAATCAACTTCTTTACCTGCGTCGCCACATCGTGTGACTGCTTGACCGTCATGTCCGGATCCATTTCAAGCTTGAGATCAACAATCATATACTGTCCGGAACGGCGGGCGCGCATTTCATGGACATGCTCGACCTGCTCGACACTTTCTGCCAGAACCTGCAGGGCATCAATAAAATCGGCCGGAGCGGTGCCATCCATCAAATCATGGGCTGCGTCACGAAACGTCTGATAGCCGATGTGCAGAATAAAAAACGAGGTCAAACCGGCGGCAAGCGGGTCCATGATGCCCAGCCCGAAAAAAGCGCCGATAACACCGATCAGTGTCGATATTGAGGTAACGGCATCTTTGCGGTGATCCTTGGCGATTGCCAGCAATGCCGGACTTTCAAGATTTTTGCCGGTGCGTGAGGTAAAGCGATAGAGCCACTCTTTAATGGCGATGGTCATGGCGGCGGCAGCAACGGCGATCCACCCGGGAGACTTAAACTGCCCGGCAATGATCGACATAACCGATTCGTACAGTATCCAGCCGCCGGTAGCAGCAATGACCAGAGAAACCAGCAGTGCGGCAAGACTTTCAGCGCGGCCATGGCCGTACGGGTGGTTGGCATCAAACGGCTGGCGACCGAGCTTCAGAGCCATCATGGTTGCAAAAATAGCGACAAAATCGCAGGCGCTTTCAATGCCGTCAGCAAAAACGGCATCGGAGTGCCCCCAGTATCCTGCTGACAATTTCAGAACCATCAGTACAGCGTTGACCCAGAAACCAATTTTTATGATCCGGTCGGCACTGTCAAAACGTTCACTCCGCTGCATCAAGCCTCCGCTGTTCGAATTGCCTTTATCCGCAATTGCAGGGTAGTTGTGTTGTTCCAGCTGTTGCTTTCAGGGAAAAAAGCGATGTCAAGCAACCCGTCTGTCGGACAGCTCCCCTGGCGGAACGCAATAGCGGTAAAAACCTTCCCTCCGGCAGATACGCGAAGTTTCAGATGACCGTCTCCGACAATGCGGCGCTCAACTGCGGTAACGCCGCGCAGCAGCAAGGTCGGCTCCGGATTACCCGCACCAAACGGTTCGAGGCGCTGTAACTCTTCCAGCAAACCGGCATCAATTCCAGATGGTTGAACCTCGGCATCTATGTCAAGAAGCGGCATAAGCTCCGTATCCCCGAGCATTCTGCGTGCAACGTCTTCAAAGGCGGCAGCAAAGGCTGGTACTGCTTCAGATTGCAATCCGATTCCTGCTGCATAGCGATGCCCTCCAAAGCGCGCCAGATGTTCTGAGCAGGCTGTCAGCGCCTCCAGCAGATGAAAACCGGGAATGCTGCGTCCAGACCCTTTGGCAGTACCTTCTCCATCGATGGCAATCAGCAGAGTCGGACGATGATACCGTTCAACCAGTCGGGAAGCAACAATGCCGATGACACCCTGATGCCAGTCGGTCGATGCGATGACAATGCTTTTGCGAGCCGGATAGCGGCCATCGCCCTCAACCTGCGCAATCGCCTGTTCAAGAATGCCGCGCTCTACGGACTGGCGTTCGGCATTTGCGGCATCAAGCTCGTCGGCAATAGCTGTACAGTCATCGGGAACGCTGCTCAGCAGTAAATCAACGCCCGGCACCGCGCTTTCCATACGACCGGCAGCGTTCAGACGCGGAGCCAGACGGAAGCCAACCTGTCCGCATGTGACAGACTCCTTGATTCCGGCAACCTTTTTCAGCGCGGTAATGCCCGGCCTGAGACTCTGTTCCAGCTTGTGCAGTCCATAGGAGACGTACATACGATTTTGACCGGTCAGCGGCACCACATCGGCGATGGTGCCAAGGGCAACCAGGTCAAGCCAGTCACGCAGGTCCGGCTCAATCCCCGTGTTGAAGAGCCCCTCCTGCCTCATGCGGCTGCGCAGGGCAACCAGCAGGTTAAAGGCGACACCAACACCGGCCAGCAGCTTAAACGGATAGGCACATCCGGGCTGCAGCGGGTTGACCACCGCAGTTGCCTCAGGTATTTTTTCCTGAGGGGTATGATGGTCAAGTATGATCAGATCAACCCCGGCCTGTCGGCAAAAATCAGCCTCTCTGACTGCGGTTATGCCACAATCAACCGACATGATCAGTGTCGCACCGAGAGCAATAATCTGCTGCAGTGACGCTTCATGGAGGCCGTAGCCGTCGTTGAATCGGTTGGGGATGAAATAGCTGCAGGTAATGCCGACCTGGCGCAGGAATGAGACCAGGAGTGCGGTGCCGCTGATGCCATCGACATCATAATCACCGTAGATACAGACAGTTTCATTTTTTTCCCGGGCTTCCAGTAGTCGCTCTACTGCTGCATGCATACCTTTCAGCAGGAACGGATCCGGCATGGCTGCAAGCGCAGGCGCAAGAAACTGATTGCCGGCCTCTGCAGAATCGATCCCTCTCCCGGCAAGAATCCGCGCGGTAAGAGAGCTGATACCGAGTGACCGGGCAAGAGCTTCCGTTTGCTCGCTATCGACCGGTTTTATAACCCATTTCTTCTGCATCCGGTACGTATCCTGTCAGCTGATGAAGTGTAAAAAAAATCCCCCGACGAGCGGGGGATTCAAATGGTTATTTGCCGGCGGGAGGCGCTTCACCGCCACCCTGCATCATACTTTTTATCTGCTGGGCAGTCGCCCCGTTCGGCTCGATTTCAAGAACCTTTTTCCAATATGGCCGGGCCTTGACATGATCTTTTAAATCTACCGCATAGACAATTCCTGCGTTAAAAAGACTTTGCACATGTTTCGGATCGTACTGGCTGGCTTTTTCAAAATTAGCGAGCGCTTTGTCGTACCAGCCAATTTTCCGGTACATAACCCCTTGGTCAGTCAGCACATTGGGATTGTTTGGATTTATCTCGAGCGCTTTGGCATATGCGTTAATCGCTTTCTGGGATTGCTCCGTATCGAAATAATCATTGCCAAGGGAGATCCAGGCATTCATATTTTGCGGATCCTGGGCAACAATTTTTTCAGCCTGGGCAATGCGCTGCATGTAATCAGTCGGTGCCCCTCCACCGGCCGGAATGGCGGAACCCGCTTGCTGACTTTTACCAGCATTGCTGATGCTGAAGATCAAATACCCCCCCAGTAATCCTACAATCAGAGCAACAACACAAATAAGTAGTGATTCCTTGTTCACAAAACACCTCTCCGTATGGTTAGATGAGAAACTTACGCGGTTTGAGTTTTCTTTGCCAAAGCACGATTTTCAAGAAGCACGACAATGGGACTGGCAACAAATACCGATGAATAGGTGCCAACCAGTACCCCGATTAAAAGGGCAAATGAAAAATCGTGAATTACCTCGCCGCCAAACAGGAAGAGAGAAACAGCGGCAAGAAAAACTGTCAGTGAAGTCACGATTGTACGGGACAGCACTTCGTTAATGCTGTCGTTGAATATGGTATTCAGCGCACCTTTTAAATTTTTATGCAGATTTTCACGAATACGGTCGAAAACAACAACCGTATCTGTCAGTGAATAACCGGCAATTGTCAGTACAGCCGTAATGAACATCAGGTTGATTTCTTTGTTCATCAGGTAAAAAACGGCAAACATGGAAAGACAGTCATGCATGGTGGCGAGAGTGGCACCGACGCCGAACTTGAAGTCGAAGCGCCAGGCGATATACATGATAATCCCCAGCATTGAAAGCACCGCAGCAATTATGGTGTCTTTACGCAGCTTGTCGCCAATGGAGGGGCCGATTTCAGTCGAACTTTCCACGGTGAACGCATTATCTGCAAATTCCTTTTTGAATGCGGTCTGCACCATCTCGGACGATTTGCCCACCGCTGCCCCGGCCATTTTGACCAGCAGTTTGTTGCCGTCTTTAATTTCCTGAAGATCTGCCTTGGCGATACCGTTCTTATGCATTGCAGCCCTGGCATCAGCAATCGATATCGGTTTGCTGAACTTAAGCTGCATGGCGGTGCCGCCCGAAAAATCGATGCCCATATTTGCTGCGCCGCGACCAACCTGAACCACCCCGATGATACCGACAATTGAAATAATCGCCGATATGATAAAGGATATATTACGCATACCGATAAAATCTATTCTTGTTTTCCCAAGAAGTTCCATGAACGGTGTTACCCCCTATATGCTCATTTTTTTAACGTTGCCCTTGTGAAGAAACAGGTCAAAGGTCACTTTGGTGCCGATCAGCGATGTGAACAGGTTAATGATAACCCCCAGGCTCAAGGAGACGGCAAAACCCTTCACCGGGCCGGTACCGAACTGGAACAGCACCGCCGCCGTAATCAACGTGGTGATATGTGAGTCCATGATTGTCAGAAACGCCTTGTCATACCCGGCATCGAGAGCGGCTTTAGGGGTCTTTCCCAGTTTAAGCTCTTCACGGATACGCTCAAAGATGATGACGTTCGAATCAACCGACATACCGACGAGCAGCACGATAGCGGCAATACCGGGCAGAGTCAGTGTCGCTCCCAGTGCTGCCAATGCTCCCATCAGGTACAGGATGTTCAGAACCATGCCAAGATCGGCAATTAATCCGGACAGCTTGTAATAGACCGCCATGAAGATGACCACCAGCAGCACGCCGATCAGTCCGGCATACAAGCCTTTGTTGATGGAATCCTGTCCGAGGGACGGGCCGACGGTGACATTCTGGATGATTTTGACCGGTGCCGGCAATGCACCGGCACGCAGCACGATGGCAAGGTCAGCAGCAGTTTTTTCGGTGAAACTGCCCGATATCTGGGCGCTGCCTCCGGAGATCCGTTCACGGATAACAGGAGCGGAGTGAATGTTGTTGTCAAGTACGATGGCAAAGCGTTTACCGACATTTGCTGCCGTTACCTGGTCAAACAGTTTGGCACCGAGTGAGTTAAACTCAATGGCGACGTACGGCTGGTTGAATTGTGAATCGATCCTGACCTGGGCATCCGTCAACAGATCACCGGTGATCATCGGTTTTTTCTGCACGACAATCGAAATTTCCGAAACCGCACCGGTCGACGGATCAACGGTTTTTTCCTTGAGCAGTTCCGCATCGTCGGGAATGGTACCGGAGGTCGGCGAAATATCCTCGCGCACCATTTTAAAATCGAGACGGGCAGTACGTCCGATAAGATCAATTGCCCGCTGTGGATCCTTGATGCCGGGTAACTGTACGACGATGTGATTGATGCCTTCACGCTGGATGGTAGGCTCTGAAACGCCGAACTGGTCTATCCTGTTACGGATCGTCTCAAGAGCCTGCTGCACCGCTTTATCCTTGCGATCCTGGGCATCTTTCTCATTCACCCGCAGCGTCATGGCAACAAAGCCCCCTTCATCAAAAGTCGGGCTCTGTTCATAGGTCGGATATTTATCCTTGATCAGCTTCATCACGGTGTCAGCTGTCCCTTTTTCATAGACTACCACGGTAACCTTGTCGGAACCGCTCCGGGAAATCCGTTTGAAGCGCAGGTTTTTGCTGTTCAGAGTATCTTCGAGGTCTGTGGCAACGAGATCGAGCGACCCTTCAATCGCTTTCTGGGTATCGACCTCCATGACCAGATGCGTCCCACCCTGCAGGTCAAGTCCGAGATGGATCTTGTCTTTGGGCAGAAAGGTTCCCCACCAGGACGGCAATTTACTCATCAAAGTCGGGGTCAGATACAGAAACGACAGCACAACAAACGCAGCTATCAGGCTTATACGCCAGCCGGTTTCTTTTGGCATAAGGCTTGTTCTCCTTTTCAGATTTTGAACTAATCCTTCTTGATTGCGGCGATATAGCTCTTGGTTATTTTAATATTTACATTGTTGGCGATCTCGAGAGTCACCAGCTCGTTTTCAACGGCGGTCACCTTACCATGAACACCGCCGGCAGTGATAACATTATCTCCTTTTTTCATCGCTTCGAGTAACGCTTTATGCTCTTTGGCTTTTTTCTGCTGTGGCCGGATGAGTAGAAAATAAAAAATTGCAAACATGAACACCAGTGGAATTATCTGCTGAAATGCCGCCATACCGCCGCCGGCACCACCTGCCCCTCCTGGTGCACCTCCCATCGCAAAAGCCAATCCAAACATGTTGTTTTCCTCCCCTTTCAGTTTATTGTTGCTGGTGCAGTGTCGATGTAAAGCGCCTGCGAAACTCATCGAAGCTGTTATTCCTGATCGTGTCCCTGACTCTCCTCATCAGATCAAGGTAGAAATGAAGATTATGATAGGTATTCAACTGAGACGCCAGTATTTCTCCCGAGCGGTACAGATGCCTCAAATAGGCACGGGAATAGTTCTGGCAGACGTAGCAGCTGCAGGCCGGATCGAGTGGCCCGCCATCCTCTTCGTATATCTTTGCCTTGATGTTGACCCGCCCCTGACTGGTGAAAAGCATGCCGTTACGGGCATTTCTGGTCGGCATGACGCAATCGAACATATCATAGCCGTGCCAGACCGCCTCAATCAGGTCTTCGGGTGAACCGATGCCCATGATGTACCGGGGGGCATCGTGCGGCAGCAGTGTGGAACAGCACTCCATAACCCCGTACATCTGCTCTTTTTCCTCACCGACTGACAGGCCGCCGAGTGCATAGCCGTCAAAGCCGATGGAGCAGATATCAGTAACGCTGCGGGCGCGCAGGTCAAAATGCATCCCCCCCTGAATAATACCGAACAGCTGCTGGCCTTCCCGGCCATGCGCCTGTTTGCAGCGCGCCGCCCAGCGGGTCGTCAGGTCAAGCGAGCGGCTGACATAGTGGTAATCGGCCGTCGCGGGCGGGCATTCATCAAAACACATGATGACATCAGCACCGAGCGCCTCCTGAATAGAGGTTGCCAGCTCAGGAGTCAGCATATGGTAGGAGCCATCCAGATGCGACTGAAATTTGACCCCCTCTTCGCTGATTTTACGCAATTCCCCGAGGCTGAAAACCTGAAATCCGCCGCTGTCGGTCAGAATCGGTTTATCCCAGTTCATGAACCGATGCAGTCCGCCCATCTGTTCAACCAACCGATGTCCCGGACGTAAATAGAGGTGGTAGGTGTTCGCCAGGATAATCTGCGCCTTAACGTCTGTCAGGTCTTGCGGCGTCATCGCTTTTACCGTGGCATTCGTGCCGACCGGCATGAAAATCGGTGTTTCAACCTCACCGTGAGGAGTTTTCAGAGAACCGAGTCGAGCTTTGCATGATGAATCATGATGACTAACAGAAAAAGTTTCTGACACGCAACCCCTCAAGAGATAAACATCGCATCGCCGTAGCTGTAAAACCTGAATTTGCGGGATACCGCGTCCCGATACGCCTCAAGAACAAATTCCTGTCCGGCAAACGCGGAAACCAGCATCAGGAGCGTCGATTCCGGCAGATGAAAATTGGTGATCAGAGCATCAACCACCATGAAACGGTAGCCGGGATAGATAAAAATATCCGCCTCCCCGCTGCCTGCGGTAACCTCTCCGTACCGCTGCGCGGTATATTCCAGAGTCCGTGCGGATGTTGTTCCGACCGCAATGACACGGCCGCCGGCAGCTTTCGTCCTGGCGACGGCCTCGGCCGTTTCAGGCGGAATACTATAGCGCTCCGTGTGAATCTGATGATCTTCAACATGCGCAACACGTACCGGCTGAAAGGTGCCTAACCCGGTATGCAGCGTAAGAAAGGCGGTTTCAACCCCATGCACAGCCAGACGGTTCAGCAGTTCATGGGTGAAATGAAGGCCGGCAGTCGGCGCGGCTACTGCACCAGGTTCGCGCGCAACAACCGTCTGATACCGCTCGCGATCTTCAAGGCGGTCTTCCCGCTGGAGGTACGGCGGCAGCGGCATATGCCCTTCCCGCTCCAGCCAGAGAGAAAACGGCTCGTTTCCGGAAAACCGTACCTGCCAGTTTCCTGAAGCGGAGCGGGACAGTGCTGTCGCTACCATACCGGCCGGGAGCTGAACTTCCTGCCCGTCATACAGCCTCTTCGCCGGCTTGACCAGGCATTCCCAGCAGTCATCACACCCGCTCACGCGCTGCAGCAGAAACAGTTCCACCCTGCCACCGGTCCGCTTCTCTCCGAACAGGCGGGCCGGAATGACACGCGTATCATTTAAAACAAGCAGATCGCCCGGTCTGAGATATTCCTGAAGATTGCTGAACAGACCCTCTGTCACTGCTTTGGACGACCGGTCAAGCAGCATCAGGCGCGATCCGTCACGTTTTTCCGGCGGGTGTCGAGCAATCAGTTCCGCTGGCAGATGAAAAGTAAAATCCGTAACGAGCATGCAGACCTTGCAGATAATATCGGCGTTTAACGAATATCAGAGAGCTTTTTCAACACAGCACCGGGGTAGTAGTAGGCAAGGATTTCACCACTGGAAAAACCGTCGAGAGCCCGTTGCTTGGCGCCCCATTGGCAGAGGCCGACACCATGCCCGTTACCGCTTCCGGAAAAGCTGATTTCACTCTTGCTGTTTTTCAGGGTAAAGCGGGTGCTTTTTATAACACCATAGCCAACCGCTTTGCGAAACTGTTCGCCGGTAACCGTGCTACTCCCTTTTGATCCGAGCAGTGAAACGGACTTGACACGTCCCCGTGAATTGAGCAGACCCGGCTTGACATCATACAAGCCTGAAACGGTATGTCCGCCGAGGCGGAGTCGCTCTTCAAGATCTTTCAAGGATATTTTGTATTCCCAGGCCGTACTGGCGGGTGAGGTCAGGCAATACTGGCACTCAACACCTTTGAGATACGGCAGGGAGACTCCCCAGGCGTTCTCGGAATCTTCGGTACCCCCACCGCAGCTGGAGTGATAAAACGCCTGAATAATAGCGCCGCCAAACGTCAGCACATCTCCCGACGTTTCAAAAACGGCACGGCGGGCCCGACTGTCTTCGATCAGGCAGCCGTCATAGACCTGATCAATAACTGACGACTCCAGGTGGTACGCTGCGGTTAACCGGGCATTTTTTCTGTTAACCGCGTATGTTCTGGCGATTATTGCCTGCGCTTTTACCGCGTCAATCGGCCACGCCGAAGATATTTCACAATTAATCAGCCCGACGAGGTACTCTTCAAGCGGTAACTGGTTAACGACCAGAATACCTTTGTCTGCCACGGAGAGTTCCGCAAGTCCCCGGTACGGTTTATTGTTGACATACACGGCAGAAGATGCGGAAAACGACAGGCGCTGGTACCGTTTACCTCCCGCCAGCAAGCCATCTTTCAGGGGCTTTACTGTGACAGGAAGCGACATGACGAGCGGATCACCCCTCTCATTGGTCACAAGGAGCGCATCACCGGCCACCGTTACTTCAGCTGCGGACTTAACAATGGCAATCCGGATGGTTTCATCCAGAACGGCTGCATGGATCCCGTTATCCTCCGGCCAGGACGAAACAATCGTCACTACGACCGAAAGAATACCTATGCACATACGATAGAGTCGTTGCAAAACCTGAGGATAAAAACACATTATGCGGTAGTATGTCAATTTTTTTGATTGCCGCTTTTTCAAGCCTGGTGTACAAATGACCTCATTTCTCCGACTTGGCAGATATACTCAAAAAAATACTTGAAATAAATCCTCTTAAATTCTGTGAGTTTCCTGTGACTCAGCTTCTTTCTGTGAACGATCTCCACGTCTCTTTTCCGGTTGAAGGGAGCATTTTCAAAGCCGTTCGCGGGATTTCACTTTCTCTTGCGACCGGATCGGTGCTTGCGCTTGTCGGTGAGTCGGGATCCGGAAAAACCATGACCGCACTTTCCCTTATGCAACTCGTCCCACAACCCGGCTTTATCAGTTCCGGTGACATCATTTTTGAAGGGCAGAGTTTGTTGACGCTCCCGGAAAAGGAACTGCGCAGCATCCGGGGACGGCGGATGTCAATGGTCTTCCAGGAACCGATGACCTCACTGAATCCGGTATTGCGCATTGCCGATCAACTGGCTGAGCCGCTTGTTCTGCATTCGGGAATGTCGCGGCGCGATGCCGTGGAGCGTGGCGTAGAGCTGCTGACGAACGTCGGGATTCCGTCTGCCGGTGAGCGGATGCGCGACTATCCTCATCAATTAAGTGGTGGTATGCGCCAGCGTGTCATGATTGCCATGGCCCTGTCATGTAACCCCTCTCTTCTGATTGCCGATGAGCCAACCACTGCCCTTGATGTCACCATTCAGGCCCAGATACTGGAACTTCTCGACCAGCAGAGGAAAACCGGCGGCTTATCGATCCTGCTTATTACGCATGATCTGGGGATAATCGCTGAACGGGCCGACCATACTGCGGTCATGTATGCCGGTCAGGTAGTCGAGTCGGCTCCTGCGGCCACTCTCCTGGCGTCACCGCGACACCCCTATACTGAGGCGCTCCTTGCGTCTCTGCCTCAAAATGCTACTCCGGGGACACCGCTGCCTACCATGCCGGGCCAGCTCAACATCAGGACAGCGCACGCCGGCGGCTGCAGTTTTGCCGAGCGCTGCCCGCTCGCAGAAGACACCTGCCGCTCCGAACCGCAGTTGCTTCGGGAAATAGCGCCATATCATACGGTGCGCTGCTGGAAATGCTCATGACTGACGCGAACCTGCTCAGCGCAGTCAATCTGTGCAAAACGTTTACCGTTTCCGGCCAGAACCGCTCCAACCGTGTACTGACCGCACTTGACCGGGTTTCTCTGCACCTTGCTAGCGGTGAAACGCTCGGTATTGCCGGCGAATCAGGCTGCGGCAAATCAACCGCGGCAAAGATCATGGCCGGCCTGTTACTGCCCGATTCCGGCGAGGTTCTCTATAAGGGCACCCCTTTGGGGCAGCTCGGGCAGAGTGAGCGGAAGATTTTTCGTCACAAGACCCAGATGATTTTTCAGGATCCTTTTTCATCCCTCAATCCGCGCATGCGGATTGGCGACAGCATCTCTGAACCACTTATCATCGCCGGCGTACCGGCAGCGCAGCAGCAGCCAGAACTTGCCCGGCTCATGGCATCGGTCGGCCTCCCCTACGATACTGCAAACCGATTTCCCGATGAGTTTTCCGGCGGGCAGCGCCAGCGCATCGGCATTGCCCGTGCCCTCGCCGCAGCTCCGGAAATTCTGATTGCCGATGAACCGGTGTCATCTCTCGACATCTCGATTCAGGCACAGATTATTAACATCCTGCTGCAGATGAAGCAGGATAATGCGTTATCCATGATGATTGTCTCGCATAATCTGCTGATACTGCGTCATATCTGCGACAGGATTATCATTATGTATCTTGGCGCTGTTGTCGAATGCGGACCGGCTGCAGAGCTGTTCAGCCGCTGCCGGCATCCCTATACCGAGGCGCTTATTGCCGCAATTCCGGGAGTGAGCGCAGCAGCCGCATCCGGAGGCAAACTGTTGCAGGATGACCTCCCCTCGGCGCTCTCCATCCCCGCCGGGTGCAGATTTCACCCGCGCTGCCGCCATGCGATTGACCGCTGTCGCCGTGAAGTTCCGAAGATGGTTGAGTATGCAGCGGGACAGAGCGCAGCCTGTCATTTGAGTGAAGAACTATACGGTTAAACCTTTTTTTAGCCTCACGATTACTTCACGATTTAAAACCAAAAACTTCTGTCTTGAGGCTTTAAAATCGAGGCCTTTTCGCGAGGCATAAACCTTTTTCAGCCTCACGATTACTTCACGATGTAAAACCAGGTATATTCTGCCTTGCCACTGATATTTCGATTGACTGGGTGAAAATCCATATATATGATATTCAAAAATTTAGCGGGAGATTGTTATATGGCCTTTGATAAAGATAAAAGGTTTACTGTTGAAGCGGATGTATTGAAAGTGCTTGGGCACCCGATCCGCCTGAAAATTGTTGCCGGACTCTGTACTCAGGAGTGCAATGTGAAACACATCTGGGAATGCCTCGGGCTGCCCCAGGCGACTGTTTCGCAACATCTGGCACTGCTGAAGAACAAGGGCATAATCGAAGGCAAGCGCGAAGGGGTGGAAGTACACTACAGCGTCATCAATGAATGTGCGAAAAGAATCATCGAGACATTGTAGCTGTCAGATACAGAACTTTATAGGTCGCCGGTATTTTGCCGTTCTGCCCGTAAAGCTGCTGATAGCGACAGGAAGTTTCCTGCAAGACCCCTCGCCACCCCAGACCATATTCTGAGCCGCCCGACACCGCTCCTGCTCCGATATTTTTTACTGATCTCAGCAGAGAGTGCAGATCATCATACCAGTCGACTTCTGTCTCAACTGAAATAACCGCCTTCTCAAATCCCATACTGTTCACAATCGGCGTCACGTCATCAAGCGTATAAAAACCATGAAGGCGGGACATTTTTGAACTGTCTCCACCAGTGACGTCATGAAAGCAGCGCCGCAACTCGTAGAGCGTACCATGACAAAAGAATGCTACGCCAAGTCTCCCTCCCGGTGCGGCAACCCTGCACATTTCTCCTATCACAACCGGCAAATCACTTACCCACTGCAACACAGACGCCGAAACAACCAGATCAAAAATGCCGCTTTTGAAGGGAAGAGCCTCTGCTGTACCGTTAACAACAGAACAGACTGCGCCCATTTTCTGCTGGCTCTTCAGGCACATATTGAGTGCGATATCAACACCGGCCAGACGCGCGGCAGGATGCCGGGCATGCAACAGTTCAAGCAGTGCTCCCGTACCGGTACCGACATCAAGAATATGCCCAGGGGCATGATCACGATGCAGTTCCACTGACCCGGCCAGTTGAGTTACAACCCGCTTTTGTACCAGCACATGCCGGTCGTACTGTTCCGCATTGTTATGAAAGGAAGTCGCAATATGGGCCGCCTCGGCGATTCTATGCATGGATGCTCCGGATAAAACGGGAAAGTTCCGCGTTAAATGTATGACTTTGAGTCAGAAAAGGCGCGTGTCCGCACCCCGGGAAAACAGACTGTTCAGCACCGGAAATATGCTCTTTCAGATATGTTGACGCCTGCGGCAGGCAGATCCTGTCGTGACTGCCGTTAAGGATCACGGTCGGTACATGCACATCAGGCAACAAATGACGCATGTCTGCTCGCACAAGCGTATCTAGCGCTTCAAGCACAGCGCCGGTATCCGGCGGCGGGATTGACTCCAGCAGCTTCGTTATTTCTGATGACAATGGGCAGCACTCCATTTCACCTTCGGCAAAGATCCGGGTATAGAAATCAACCAGTGCCCGCCCGATGTTGCGCTGCACCTTACGGCGCATACCGCTCGCTTCCTTCTCGGCAAGACCATACCGGAAGTCTGCCGAAGCGGTAAAGCGGGGGGTGGCAGAGATCAAAGCCATACCGTCCAGCCGCCCGGACAGCTCTGCACAGGCCTGCAGAGCGATGTGCGCTCCCATGGACCATCCGGCGAGGACAACCTTTGCAAGATTCAGCTGTTCTATCAGATCAGCCAGGTCGTTGGCGAACGAGGAGAAAGAGAGAGAACCGGCAACCAGGTTCGAGCGGCCATGCCCGCGGAGATCAGGGGCAATCACGCGGAATGAAGCGGCGAGGCCAGCGAATTGGTATTGCCAAACCGCCGAGGACATGCACCAGCCATGCACCATCACGACCGGAAATCCGCAGCCCCGCTCTTCATACCACAGCGACTCCCCTCTGCGGTTCTCATACCACGGCATCAGACGACTCCGAGGCGCTGCCCGACACGGCAGATACTCACAACTGCGCTCGTCAAATCAGCCAGCGAGTGAGTAGCCATCAACGTAAAGCGGAGACGACTGGTGCCGACCGGAACCGTTGGCGGGCGTATCCCCTGGGCAAAATAACCTTCCACCAGCAGCGCCTCTGAAAACTGCATGGTGGTATCGGCAGAACCAATAACAATCGGCACAATCTGGGTCGTACCGGCAGGTATTGAAAAACCGGCATCAGCAAGACTGTTTCTGAAGAAACGGGCGTTGCCGGCTAACTGCCTGCGCAACCGGTCACCTTCCTGCGTCTGCACAAGCTCGACGGCCGCAAGCGAAGCTGCCAGCACAGCGGGCGGCAGCGAGGTTGAAAAGATAAAGCTGCGGGCACGGTTGATCAACAGGTCGCGCAGTTCTGCGGAAACGGCAGCATACGCGCCAAAACTGCCGAGTGCTTTGCCAAATGTTCCCATCTGAATGTCGATATCTTTTCCGACGCCGGATAGCTCGGCACTCCCCCTGCCCTGTTCGCCAAGGACGCCGCAGCCATGGGCATCATCAACCATGAGCAACGCGCCATGAGCATGTTTGAGAGCGACCAGTTCCGTCAGCGGAGCAATGTCACCATCCATGCTGAACACACCGTCAGTGACAATCAGACAGCGTCCGGTGGCATGTTCATTGAGATGTTTCTCCATCAGCACGGCAAGAGCAGCATGGTCATTGTGCGGATATCGTACTGACCGTGCGCCGGAAAGCAGGATGCCGTCGATGATGCTGGCATGATTGAGGCGGTCGGAAAAGACGACATCACCCTTCCCCACCAGCGCCGGAATAATGCCGGTATTGGCGGCATGACCGCTATTAAAGACAAGTGCGGCTTCGCTCCCCTTGAACGCGGCAACCGCCTGTTCCAGCCGTTCGTGGAGTGCCATGGTCCCGGAGACCAGCCGTGACGCGCCGCTTGAAGTGCCGTACTGCTCAATGGCCGCTATCGAAGCAGCCGCCAGGGCAGGATGGTCAGCCAGACCGAGATAATTGTTGGAACAGAGCATCATCACATCGTGACCGTTACAGGTAACATGCGCCGACTGCCGACCGTTGATCACTCTGGTTCTCCGCAGCAGGCCGCGGTTTTTGATCTCTTCGAGTTCGTCTTGCACTGTTCTGGTCATGGCCCCCCCTATTGTCAACCGACATACTACATCAAGGTTAACAATGTGTCCAAAAAAAAAGGGACGCTCCCGATGGCAGCGTCCCGTATCTTCCTGAAAGAGAACAAAAAGGCGCTACAAATACTCCGTCAGTCCTTTGGCTCCCAACTGCTCCACAACCTTCTTCACGTCCTGGCAGCGCTCACGGTCGCAGACCATGATCGCATCAGGGGTTGAAACAATCACCAGGCTATGCACACCAACCGTGGCGACCATTCTCCCGTCGGCATAAATAAGGTTGTCGGATGAATCAACCGCAATATGACCGGCAGCGTTAACACAGACCGTCCCGACGCTGTCAGGCTCAACAACCTCCGGCAGAGCGCTCCAGCTGCCGACATCGCTCCAGCCCATCTCGACCGGCACCATCAGCACTTTGGCAGACTTTTCCATCACCCCGTAATCAATGGAAATACTCTCGACATCCTGATACAGAGCCACAATCCGCTCCTTCAGGGCGGCGTCACCTGTTGTGCCGGGGTGTAGCAACGGCTCAAGCTGTGCGCGCAGAGACGGCATATACGCCGCCATCTCTTCAAGAATCGTGTCAGCCCGCCAGATAAACATACCGCTGTTCCAGAAGAAGTTCCCTTCATCCAGATAACGCACCGCCTCTTCAAGCGGCGGCTTCTCGACAAAACGGGCAACCGGGAACGGCCCCTGACCGGTCAGTTCTGTCATATCCGCCTCGATATACCCGTAGCCGGTTTCAGGGTGTGACGGCAGAATACCAAGCGTCACCAGAGACCCGCTTTCTGCGGCCTTCCCTGCAAAAACAAGTGTGTCCCGCAGTGCGGTTTCATTTTTAATAAAATGATCCGCCGGAAGTACGACCATGATCCCGGAGGGTTCACGGGCAGCAATCAGTGCGGCGGCAAGCCCGATTGCCGCGGCGGTATTCCGCCCGACCGGCTCCGCAATAACGTCAATGGGCACCGCATCATACTGCTGCATCTGCCGTGCAGTTTCAGCCGCCTGAATGTGGTTGGTTACAATTATAATGCGCTTTGGATGGAGCGGCAGCACACGTTCAACAGTCCTCTGCAGCATGCTTCGGTCACCGGTGATCGAGATCAGCTGCTTCGGAAGCGCAACCCGTGAAAGCGGCCAGAACCTGGTCCCCGATCCACCGGCCAGAATGACAATATACATACATTGACTCCCGTTACTTGTACTGGATTCTGTACAGAAAATCTGCTACTTCCCGTCCAAGATCACTGAACGAATCAGTAGTATTCATCACATCCCACAGAGTTTCCCGAAAAACCGCGACTTCCTGACCCGTCGCGCCATCGCGCAGAGTGACAACAATGGTGATTTTAAAACGGCCGAGGCGCACAAATGTCCCTGACAGTACCAATGTTGCCGCATCCGGATTCCCGTCACGGGAAATATTTTTAAACATCTTGTGCGACGCGACAAAACGCTCAATATGCCCGGAAAGCTCTCCCGGGAGCTTCGTATAGCGGAGGTCGCGCGGTTCCGATACGGCATCTGTCGCGTCAGAATACAATTCCGGCTTGAGCTCCAGATCCTGAATGAGCAGCTTGGTATAGGTGTACATCGGCTTTGGGTTCGTAACAACTTCTTCTTCAATTCTTGTTGTCGAAGACGCGGCGCACCCCGCGCAGACGAGCAGCAGCGAGAGGCAGCAGAGGACCAGCAGCGGACGTATGTGTAAAGCGCCCCGGCTACGCTGCATCCGTGGTTCCGCAGCGATTGTAGTCATCATTAAAGCGAACGATATCATCCTCACCCAGATATTCCCCGCTTTGAACTTCAATGATCACCAGAGGAATTTTCCCCGGATTTTCAAGACGATGATTCTGTCCGATCGGAATAAACGTCGACTCATTTACGTTAATAATCTGCTGGATCTCTCCGCAGGTTACAAGCGCGGTGCCGGAGACTACAATCCAGTGTTCACTGCGATGATGATGTTTCTGGAGGGAAAGCCGCTGACTCGGCAGCACCTCAATCCGCTTTATTTTATAGTTATTGTTCTCATCGAGAACGGTATACGTTCCCCACGGGCGTTCGCCTCGTTCCATAGGTAATCCTTTCTGAGCATTATTTATTGCGAAGTTTCAGATATTCCCGCAGCGCATTTCGCCACGCTTGCGGATGATAGCCGGTTTCAGTACTCAGTTTAGTACACTCCAGCGTGGAATAGAGCGGACGGCGGGCAGGACGATTCAAGTCGCTGGTTGACATCGGCTTAACTGCTACATTCTGTCCTGTTTCTGCAAAGATTGCTGTGGCGAAGTCGTTCCACGAGCAGTAGCCGGAGTTTGCCGCATGAAAGATTCCCCGGCAGCCGCTGTCAATGAGGGCGAGAATTGCCTGCGCCAGGTCAACAGTCCATGTTGGTGAACCGATCTGATCATCTACCACTGGTATTTCACTTTTTTCTGCTCCCAGGCGGAGCATGGTCTCTACAAAATTCTTGCCATGCAGGCCGTACAACCACTGCGTCCGCACAATCAGATGTTCACGAGAGAATGCGGCGTTCATTTCGCCAGCCAGCTTTGATTCACCGTAGACACTGAGCGGACAGGTGGCATCATCCTCGACATACGGAGTGCCTTTGCCGCCATCAAATACGTAATCGGTGCTTACCTGTACCAGCAGCGCGCCGCTATCCCTGCACGCCATCGCCAGGTACGCCACCCCTTCACCATTTACGGCCATTGCAGTCTCGGCGGCGCTTTCGCAGCCATCGACATCCGTATAGGCGGCACAATTAATAACCACCTCCGGCTTTAGAGCGCCAACCACTTTAAAAACCGACTCAGGTGACGTAATATCGATATCAGCGATATCAACGCCATGGCCCCGATCACCCAGAAGCGCCATCAGGTCGTTACCAAGCATGCCATTGGCACCAACCACCAGGATCATTGGGCACCTCCGCCATACTGACCGTGATAGTATTCGAGGTACGCGCCGGAGGTAACATCTGCCACCCAATCCTGATTGGCAAGGTACCAGTCAATCGTCTCGGCGATGCCCTGCTCAAAGGTGTAAGCCGGGCTCCAGCCAAGATCTGAGGTCAGTTTCGATGCGTCGATAGCATAGCGGCGATCATGCCCGGGACGATCCTTGACAAAGGTTATCAAGGTGCGATTTTCACCAGACGCGCGACCAAGGCGACCATCCAGGAGGTCACAGACCAGATTGACAATATCAATGTTTTTCCACTCGTTGTTGCCGCCGACATTATAAACGGCACCAGGGGCTGCCCCCTTCAGGACAGTTTCAATCGCGACGGCGTGATCCCGGACATGCAGCCAGTCGCGAACATTCAAGCCGTCGCCGTAGACCGGCAGCGGTTTTTTATTGATGATATTATGGATCAGGAGCGGAATCAGCTTTTCCGGAAAATGATAGGGGCCGTAATTATTGGAGCAGCGGGTATTCAGTGTTGGCATACCGAATGTTTCATGATACGCCCGCACCAGCAGGTCAGCGCCGGCCTTGCTTGCCGAATATGGCGAATTGGCCGCCAGCGGTGTTTCCTCAGTAAAATAGCCGGTGTCACCGAGACTGCCATAGACTTCATCAGTTGAAATCTGCAGGAAGCGGAAGCCAGCGACAACTCCTGACTGCCAGTGTTTGCGGCTCTCTTCAAGGAGTATCTGCGTGCCGAGCACATTCGTCCGGACAAATATCTCCGGCCCGGTAATGGAGCGATCAACATGCGACTCTGCAGCAAAATGGACGACCGCATCTATGCGCCGGTCGGCAAGCAACCTGGCTACAAGTCCGGCATCACCAATATCACCCTTAGAGAAGTGATAATCAGGATTCCCTTCAAGCGCAGTCAAATTTTTGAGATTGCCGGCATAGGTCAGGCAATCAAGATTAGTAACACTGCAGCCCGGATTACCGGCCATAAAAGAATGAATAAAATTGGAGCCGATAAAGCCGGCTCCTCCGGTAACCAGAACCGATGTGGGCATAAATTTCACGATATGATCCTTTTCAGGTAGAAGTCGGAAGCCATACTATTTTCTTTTCACCGATATTCTGGTATTGTAGTGACAGGCATTGCCTTTACTATATGTCACCAGGGAGAATCACCATGACCACTCAATCAACATGCCGCTGCGGCGCCGATCACCACGGCCATCTCTGTATGTTACGAAGTAATGGACTGCATGAGGAAATTGCGAAAGTAAGCAGTGATCCGAAATATTACTGTTTCACCTGCGGCGGAGAGGCCAAATGCGCCGAGAATCTTTGCGATCCGGCTCTTATAGAATAACGCTGCTACCCTTCCAAAGCCGAAATCCGTGCTTCCTCCAGCATCGCTTCAAGCGCGAGAATCTGGGTATCGGTGATATCAAGTATTTCCGCTTCCCGTGTGTTTATCAGAACAAGATCCGGCTCATGCTTCAAGCCAAGCCCGATCCGGTGGCATGCCATATTGGCAAAGCGTACAATAGCCAGCATCTTGTTGACGGTGTCCCATTCTTCTGCATGATGGTCGCGGATAACCTCGCAGTACATCAGCGGAAAATTCCAGTGCTGCATCATGCGATACCCCTGCTCAACGTGCATGGTGGCAAATATTTCCTGAATAAGTTCATCCTCATAAAGTGAATTTATCACACCTGCTGTGACAAGATTCTCTATTGACTTTAAAAGATAGAGCTTGCCGACATCGTGCAGGAGACCCGCCAGATAGGTCTCGTCGGCGACTCCGCGCATACCGCAGGAGTGAGCCAGCCAGCGCCCTCCGAGAGCGCAGCCGTGACTGTGCAGCCACATATCTTTCATATAGTGATCAAGTGCCGGATTAGTGGACGAGTGAACTGATGCCTGAGATGCTGCGATGACCAGATTGATGACCTGTTGAGCTCCAAGTCGAATTACCGCTTCCTTGATTGTCGCAACTTTGGTACGCCCCATATACATGGGAGAGTTGGCTATTTTAAGCATCTGGCTGGCCAGCGACATATCTTCACAGGCGACCTGAGACACTTCATCAACGGTAAAATCATAGTTTGACAGCATTCTCTGCAGCTTTAAGGCAACAGGATGGAAAATCGGCAGTTCAATCGGTTGAGAAGCGAGTAACCTTCTCACTGTTTCCGGAATAGATACTGATGCCATGAGATAACTCCTTATATCGAATTAACAGCCACAACCACAGTTATGGCACACTTTTCTGAACTCATGCGCGGGAGCGACCGTCTCCGGTGCAAATGCCATACGTCGCACGGCTGCGCAGATATCTTCCATAATATCCAGGTTTGGGCTTTTTCCAATGATATGACCAATGCACTGGCTGCTCTGTCCGTCCTGCGGAGAAGATATTTTCACGGCATTCAACAAATCGGCATAACTGTTCACCGTAATAATCACATCCCGATTATGCACTATGCTGAGAGTGACCCCCAACCGCTTCATCTCCTTAATAAAACCACCCATGAACGTCTGAAACAGCTGACCGTCACAGTCGAGATACCACTCTTTTCTTATATGTTTTTGATCGTGAATCGTGATGACCATCTGCCTCGTTTTTTTACACGTCATTCCCGAACTCCGAAATTTTGATCAGAACCGTGCCGGACAGTCAGCATCCCACGCCGCAAAGCCCGCCCCGGTAAGGTTCAGAAACGAATCGATCCGCTGCCGGTAATACTCCAGCTCACCGGCCTCGTGCACAAGAAAAGCGAGTTCAGCAGCCGAGATCAGATGTTGCCGGTTCATATACCGGTATAACTCGGTAATTGCAGTCAAATGACGCTCCAGAAGGCCTATTTCCGGATCCAGAGTATGGGTGATAAACCAGGATGCGGCAAATTTTTTCACGACACCTGGCTGAGGGCGCACAATATTCTGGCGGCCAAAGTCAATCAGATAGTCACGCAGATAGAGGTCGGCGCTGAATGCACGTTCCGATGCCTGTTCTGCGGCCATGCCCTGCTGCTGCAGAAACAGATAGAACTGTTTCAGAATCTGCTGACATCGCCCGTCTACGAGTAACTCTTCGTCCATTGTCTCAAACTCGAAGTCATCGTGCTCAAATTCAATTTCAGGATGTTGCGTCATAGTGTCTCTCTGCAAACTGCCGTATTCCGGGGTCTCTCATCGGCACCCCTTCGTGTGGATGGAAGAATCTGTTCAATGCATCATCAGCCTGGTGACTCCCATGACAAGACCTGCCTGCGATCCGGCCAGCAGCTGAACGCCAAGCATGAGAAAGGGAGAAATAATGTATGAAAACATATTGGTAAAAAACACAAGGACTATGATGATCACCATTCCATATGGCTCAATGCGGGACAGAGCGGCCGCCTGCCGGGATGGCAGCAACCCGACCAGCACCCGGCCACCATCAAGTGGCGGCATCGGAATCATGTTGAAAATAGCCAGCAGGAGATTAATGTAAACCGAAAAAGCCAGCATCAACACGACCGGTTCCATAAACATGGCAAATGGCGATCCTGAAGCGGCCGGGTTGCCGATTGCCACTACGCCTCTGAGTAAAAAGGCTGAAACAGTAGCCAGGATGATATTGGTAATTGGGCCTGCGGCGGCAACCCAGATCATATCGCGTTTGGGGTTGCGGAGATTTTCATACACAACAGGGACCGGCTTGGCCCACCCTATGCCGACGAAAAATATCATAAGCGTGCCGACAATATCAATATGCTTTAACGGATTGAGCGTCAGCCGTCCCATCATCCGGGCCGTCGGATCGCCGAAACGCCACGCAATATACCCGTGGGAAACCTCATGGCAGACGATCGCCAGCATTCCCGGAACCAGCATTACTGAAAGCTTGAGAAAAAAACTATCCATTAACGATCCCTTTAAACCGAACCTGCTCAAAAACCATCGGTCTTTCTAACACAAACCGCTCACCAATGGCAATTATTTGTGAAATCCATAGCGACGAACCACAAAAAAAGGCGGGATTGCTCCCGCCTTTCAAGGTTTACACTCGGCTAAATTCGAGCTTAAATATCGTAGTACAGTTCAAATTCAAGTGGTACCGGACGCATACGAACCGGATTAACTTCAGCCTCGGTTTTGTACTCGATCCACTTCTCAATAACATCAGGGGTAAATACATCACCTTTCAGCAGGAACTCGTGATCATCTTTCAGACACTTAAGAGCCTCTTCAAGAGTACCCGGAGCAGATGGAATATCCTTCAACTCCTCTGGGGAAAGTCCGTAAATATCCTTATCGAGCGGCTGGCCCGGATCAATTTTATTTTCGATGCCGTCAAGACCGGCCATCAGCATAGCTGCGAATGCGAGGTAACCATTGCATGAAGGGTCCGGAGTACGGTATTCAACACGCTTGGATTTAGGATTGGTGGACATCATCGGGATACGCAGTGAAGCGGAGCGGTTACGGCTTGAATACGCCATATTTACCGGGGCCTCAAAACCGGGTACCAGTCGCTTGTACGAGTTGGTCGTGGGGTTGGTAATGGCACAGAGTGCTTTGGCATGCTTGATGATTCCGCCGATGTACCAGAGGGCCATCTGGGAAAGACCACCGTATTTATCGCCGGCGAACAGGTTCTGTCCGTCTTTCCAGATCGACTGGTGGCAGTGCATCCCCGAACCGTTGTCGCCATAAAGCGGCTTCGGCATAAAGGTTACGGTCTTGCCGTTGCGGTAGGCAACATTTTTGATGATATATTTGAACCACTGCAGCTGATCGGCCATATCAACCAACGAGGAGAAACGCATATCGATTTCAGCCTGGCCACCGGTGGCTACTTCATGGTGCTGGCACTCGACACGAATACCGACCGACTGGAGCACTTCAACCATCTCGTTGCGCAGGTCGTTCTGGGAATCAACCGGCGAACAGGGGAAGTAGCCTTCCTTGTGGCGCGGTTTGTAGCCAAGATTCGGAAACTCTTCGCGACCGCTGTTCCATGTACCTTCGGAAGAATCAACGGCAAAGAAGGATTGATTGGTAGTTGATGAATAGCGGACATCATCAAAAATGAAAAATTCAGCTTCCGGACCAAAGAAGGCGGTGTCGCCGATTCCGGTTGATTTCAGGTACATTTCCGCTTTTTTTGCAATATTACGCGGATCGCGGGAGTAATCTTCCTTTGTAATAGGGTCAAAAATATCGCAAATAATCGACATGGTCGGGACCTTAACAAACGGATCCATCTTCGCTGTTGTCGGATCAGGAAGCAGGATCATGTCAGAAGCGTGAATCGGCTGCCAACCGCGGATCGAAGAGCCGTCAAAACCTTGCCCCTCCTCGAAGGTATCCTCATCAAACTCAGTAATAGGCACGGAGACGTGCTGCCAGGTACCAACAAAATCCATAAATTTGTAATCAACCATCTTCACGCCATTTTCTTTGGCAAACTCAACTACTTGCTTCGGTGTCATCTGTTACTCCTCTCGAAATTTATTTTACTTACAGTGCATCTTCGCCGGTTTCACCTGTCCTGATGCGAATTACTTCTTCAACATTGGTAACAAATATTTTCCCGTCACCGATACGACCGGTTTTTGCAGACTTTTCGATTGCCTCGACCACTTGGGGCAGAATTGAATCTGTGACGATAATCTCAAGCTTTATTTTAGGTATGAAATCAACGACATATTCCGCCCCACGATACAGTTCCGTGTGTCCTTTCTGTCGTCCGTAGCCCTTTACTTCACTGATTGTAATCCCCTGAATGCCGATATCATTAAGCGATTCCTTCACTTCATCCAGCTTAAACGGTTTTATGATCGCTTCGACTTTTTTCATGATAGTCCTCCTGTCACTTCAAATTTTAAAAAAGCAAAGAAAACATATTGAGTCCGTACCTGGTACCAGTGACAGTTCCATTAGCACGAAAGCAAGCTTCTTGCCAAGTTGTTGCCAGACATAATATGGGCTACATTTTAAATAGTTAGAAATATGTCCGACTGTATATTCCAACTCAGCGCGCCAAATATGCCTAATATATAGTCACGCTCACAGCTGTTTGCAAATATTTGAGTCAACAACAATCAAAACACCCGGAAGAAGAATTGAACTATTTTCCAAAATAAGCTATGTAAGTAAGCATGGATTTAAGTATCAGAAAATATCACGGACGACAAGCAGAATTGACTGCAGACCTTTTTGATTATTCAGCACCCGGCCTCAGACCTCGCCGACTGAACCTTCTGACTCTGTCTCTTGTTTTGTGTCTTGTAAACAGCCTGGCTCACGCTGATATTTACCGGTTTGTCACTATTGATGGCGTTGAAACGTTTACTGACGCACCGAGCGACAAGAGAGCCACCGTCATCATCAAAGATCAGCCTTCCTCCGCCTCGAAAAAGCGTACTATTACAAAGAAGCAGAAGACTCATACCATTTCTCTGGATGAGATTGCCTTGAAAGCGGTAACGGCGACCCTCATACCGCAGCAACGGGAACAGAGCTCTTTCGAACCTCATTTACCCTCTGTCGGTGGCACTATAACCTCAAAAGTCGGCATGAGAATTGACCCGCTCGATGGCGCCTGGCGACACCATAATGGCGTTGATATTGCGATTCCTGCCGGCACACCGGTCAATTCGGTTGCTTCCGGCGTCGTTGTCTACAGCGGCAGCCGCTCAGGGTACGGTAATACTGTCGTTGTGGAACATGATAACGGTATCCTTACATTATACGCCCACAACAGCCGCATCATGGTAGCGGAGGGACAGCAGGTTGCTACCGGCAGTACCCTTGCTCTGTCCGGCTCTACCGGAAGATCGACCGGACCACACCTCCACTTTGAAGCCTGGCAGGCCGGCACAAATATCACTCCGGCATTTCTTCCCGACAGCGGCGTGCCCCTCAGGGAAGCGCCGCTTGTCGCCAGCAGCTTTCATGCTCCCCGCTTCAGGAGTGAAACCCTTTCCGACGGCTCAATCCTGTTTACCAATCTTCCTGCATCTACTCCCTGATGCGTGACCAGATAGCAAAATATAGTGCAAAAATGATTTCTGACGGCTCGGCACACGCCGGACAGATTGCTTTTGCTGCCCAGGATGACATTATGATTTCAGCAGGAGAACCTGTTCTGGCAGCTCTGGCAGGTCATGTCCTCTCCCGCCTCAATTGCCTTGCCATTGCTGCTGCAAAACCCTCACTGCCGTTCGCAGAGTTTCTCATTCAAAGGTCCGCTATTTTTGAGCATGCCATTGTCCCCCGCGACACCGAAACCCGCACGTTTCTGCATGACATTCCCATTATACGAAAAAACGAACTCGGCGCTGATTCTGCGAAGGCAATTGCCGCCCTGTTGGGCAATCGCAAAGGAATTATCGTTGAAGGTGTGGGAATTATTGCTGTCGGGGCATTGACGGTCGAACAGGCCTATATCAACTGGTCATCGGTTTTTCATGCAACGTATATCAAATATCTTGAAGACATTCTCGATCGCGGCTTTATGGTCGCTGACGAACAGGCGGCTTTTAGCCATTTTCGCCGTAAGTTGCTGCCCCCTCTTTCAGCCGATGGACTCGAGTTTCAAAGAGGTCCCATACTTGAGAAGCATAACATCCTCAAGGAAATTGCCACTGTCGGGCGATATACTGTTCAGAGGCGACTGGTTGACTCTTTTTTCGGCAATATTTCGTATTCAAACGGTGACCTGATCTATATTTCACAAACCGCTTCAAGTCTGGATGAGCTCCCCGGCTGCATCGACCATGTTCCCTTTGAAAACAGTTCAACAGTCGGCATTACCGCCTCCAGCGAACTGGTAGCGCACCGCTCTATTTTCACAACAACCGGCTGTCGTGCTATTTTGCACGGTCACCCGCGTTTTGCGGTAGTCATGAGCATGATATGCGACGAAAAGGGGGCGTGTCACACTACGGACTGCTGGAAGGATTGTGCAAAAGTTCGTTTTTTGGGAGATACCCCGGTAGTCGCAGGCGAGATAGGAGCCGGAGGTCTTGCCAAAAATGTTCCGCCGGTGATCGGAACAACCGGTTTGGCAATTGTCTATGGACACGGGGTATTCAGCATCGGTATGAGCGATTTTCAGCCGGCGTTTAAGGCGCTGGTTGATGTCGAAAACTGGTGTCGCCTGGCATATTTCCGACTATTCGATGGAAAAAAAATTTAGAGGGGAAATACCATGTGCGGCAGATTTACCCTTAATATTTATCCGGAAGCATTAGCAAAAATTTACGATTTACAGGAAATCCCTCTGATTGAACCTCGTTACAACATTGGTCCAAGTCAGCCCGTTGCGTGTATACGGCAGAGAGGAGACCACAACCAACTTGATCTATTATCATGGGGGTTACTTCCCGGTTGGTATGAAAATATTACTCATGCTCCGATCAATGCACGTTCAGAAACTGTTCATGAAAAGCCCACGTTTGCCCATTCCATTAAGTATAACAGGTGTATCGTACCTGCGTCAGGGTTCTATGAATGGTTGCCGCAAGGGGATCGAAAGCAGCCGTATTACATTCGTCTGCTGAATAGTTCTGTAATGGGATTTGCGGGGCTTTGGGAAACAAGAATAGCTGAAGATGGGACCGAACTGAATACCTGTTGCATAGTAACCACCGATGCAAATGAAATTGTAAAACCTATTCATAATCGGATGCCGGTAATTCTCAATCCGGAGGATTACAATTTTTGGCTGAATAGAAATATGCATGACCCTCATCAGTTGAAAAAGCTATACCAGCCATATCCTGCCGATCTGATGTATGCTCATCCTGTTCCTGACCTGGTCAATATCATTCGCTTTGACAGCGCAAGCTGTATCGTTCAGATGTAACGAAAGAGTGAGAGGAGGCATACTGGAACGATTGTCGTTTTGCTGAAGATCCATTGTGGAGATTATACTCAACTCTTTGGATGACTGGCGGATCTGAAGATTTCCACTGAACCGGTTTGTCCTTCCTGATATTTATTGCCCACTCAATCTGAATGGGCGATCCTTTTAATTCTTCCGGCATAAATACCCATCTAGAAAATTACCCTATAGAAGTTTTTGTTACCTCATTTCAGGCGGAAATTTGATGCATCGTAGCATCCTTCTTATTTTAACCAGTAATATAAGCTATTTATATATTTTTAAAACTGGCACATCCAATGCAATCATCAGATACGAATATTACAGAAGGGTTAATAAGGAGTGGTTATGAAACGGTTAATTCTGGTGTCAATGTTATTACTTATGACGATGATTGCGGGATGTGGCAGTGAAATTTCAGTTATGTTGCCGTTATATTACAATTCTCCGCCAACCATTACAACGTACCACTTTACCCAGGACGTGGTAAATTCATATGTCGACGGCACGGTGGAATTCTATGCACCTGACACCGATCTGGACACCATCACCATCATCGTAATAAACTCCAGAGGGGCTGAAACATCACACACCATCACATCCCTTGGCTCACTTGCCGGAAGGTCGTCAGGGACAATATCTTTCACGATAGATTATATAAACTATCGCCCGGATGATTATACCTTTACAATATTCCTGACTGACCGGGCAGGATATCTGTCAAATGCGGTGTATGGGTCCTTCAGGGTTTAAATATATGGTGTGTTGCATGGGTCCATAGATTTATCAACTCTTTACCATTCATCTATGGTCAAATGGCTCCTCACGGTGTATAAAATCTGTATAATGAAAAACAAATTTATTCACTGAAGGAAAAAACACCATGTGCGGCAGATCGTGGAGTTAGTATGAAACGGATCATCAGAATATCAATGCTATTATTTTACTGCACAATATTACAGGGATGTACATACAAGGCTTGGTATATTGGATTTCAAGATGAACAGAAAAGAAAATGCTATGACAATCCGAACCAGTCACAAATTCAGCAATGTTTGGATAGGGCAAATGTGAGCTATGATGATTATGAAAAGTACAGAAAGGACTCTACGAAACAAGCTCAATAATTTTGTAGGTAGTTAGCAGGAGGGAAGGACTCAACTGATTCACTCTACTCTTCTGAAAAAAAATTTCATAGGCTGTATTTTTAGTTTCAGAATGTTATATTTGATCCAGATCGGAGAAGCATAGATCAGCAGGAGAAGGAATCACACCATGCTAGATGATACTCCGCCTTGCATATACCATAAGTAAGAAGCAAAACGAAACCGATTTGCTACATGAGTCGGATATAGAAGTTGAAAGCATCCGAATTAAAACGAGAACCCTGCCAGAAGATCGGTAGGGTTTTTTGTTGATGTAGGTTTAGCCGTATCTCATTGAATTAATTCATTTACGGTGTGCAGATCTAACAAGGAAATGAGGTAAATTCTATGGGTAGCCGAAAAAATTTGAGAGTGGACTGCTATTCGCCCTGTACTCTGAATTTTGAGTGCAACAATTATCACGCAAAATTGGTAAACATTTCTATTGGTGGAGCACTAATAAGCGTTGAAGATGATGTTTTAAACAAATTGCACGTTGGTGATGATTGCGACCTGATGCTTTGTGATAAACCAGATTTATGTCTCGCCAAATACTCTTGCAAGGTAATCAGCCAGAATTCCTCTAAAATTGGTGTTAATTTTCAGGGTGTGCATTTGTGAGATAAATTGTTCCGACAGAAATGCTCGAATTAAGCTGTATATGTGTAGATTGGTAGCACTGAAAATCTCAGTTTGCATTAGTTATTAACAGTGATAAAATGCATTCAATATTTTGGAGGTGCTACCATGACTGCATTCATGAAGTATTTTGTATTGATACTAACAGCTACTATAGTATCCGGTTGTGGAGGCGGAGGTGGCGGTGGAGGTTTACCTGTTCAAGAGCAAGTTGCCCCTGCAATATCCAACCTTCAGTATTCTCCCAAAGCCGTTTACTCAAATAGTGGGGGCGGAACTGCTACTGTTTCTGCAACAGTTGATTTTTCTGACCCCAATGGAAATATTTCCACATTTACAATATCTGCGTATGACTCCAACAATTCCTTATTAGATACCCAAACAAATTCTATTCTTGGTGTTGATGGCACGAAAACAGGGCAGTTGAATCTCTCTGGTGCTTTTGATACGACTGTCACAGGTATTTATAGGTTTGAAATTTTTTTGAAAGACTCAACAGGACTAAAATCGAATATTTTGTCCAACACAATTGAAATAACAGACTTCCCATGGAAAAATAAAGCGGTAAAACCAGTGGCGGGTGCAGGTACTTCTGCTTCGGTCAATGGCATAATTTACAACCTTGGTGGGTCTTTCCAAACAGATGGCTCCATCTGGAATTTAAATTTTACAGCATATGATACAGCAACAAATACTTGGGCGACAAAATCTTTCTTACCGAATACGGGATTCAATGCTCTTGTGGCTACAAATGGCAAAATATATGGTTTTGGTGGATATAATATATGGTTCCTCACACAAACCTGTGCAAAGTAGTTGGCATGGTCAGATTACCCATGCAGTGATACAAATTAAGAATATAGTTCTTTGCCGTCCTGAATCC
>Ga0194059_1000004_pt1 | contig 198203 bp, 179 predicted proteins | sample SepL6211m_MetaG_FD_163426 | JGI IMG/M metagenome (GOLD analysis project Ga0194059, IMG submission 163426) | Anoxic zone freshwater microbial communities from boreal shield lake in IISD Experimental Lakes Area, Ontario, Canada - Sep2016-L626-11m | ecosystem: Environmental > Aquatic > Freshwater...
GGCTCGGCGACAATCAGGAGCACCGTGATGTAGGCAACCAGCCAGCCGACCGAGTACATGAACCCGTCATAGCCATACAACGAAATCATCCCGGAAATACCGAGGAACGAGGCTGCCGACATATAGTCACCGGCAATAGCCCAGCCGTTCTGGGTTCCGGTGATACCACCACCGGCGGCGTAGAAGTCAGCAGTTGTTTTGGTTTGACGGGCGGCCCAGACAACAACGCCGAGAGTAATGCCGATGATGACGGCAAACATGGAGAGCGTGATGGCCTTATTGGCTTTCAGCTCTCTTTTCTTGGTCAATGGCGGAGCCACAGCGGGTGCTGGAGTAGCAGCGCCGGGTGCGGCGATTGCGGGAGACCCGGGAGCAGCAGGGGCCGTGGCAGTTGCAGCAGGAGTTGCACCACCAGCGGCAGGAGCGTTCTTCGGCTCTTCAGCAAAGGCGGCTGCGGCAACGGTAAGGGTTAAGCAGGCGGCAATAATGATATTCTTTAATGTCATGTCGTATCCTCCTTTTCTAAAGATGAAGTTCGGTAATGAGTTCTTTGGTCATGCGGTCAAAGTCTTTGTTGGCCACGTGGGCGTAATACAGCGCCAGCGCCCAGGAGACAAAAAACTGGGAGAGGGCAAAAACGTAGCCGAAGTTGATGACTCCGATCATCTTAACTTTGAACAACCCTGGTGCATATGCCGCTCCGATGGGGAGCAGGAAGTAATACGCGCTGGAAAAAATCCACCAGCCGAAAAGGAACGCCTGTTTCTTGTGGTGCAACTCGATAAACTTCGGGTTCTTGGCTATTGCTGCCCAGTCATACTGTTTTTCTGCCATTAGTGACTCCTTTCATTTTGGTTTAGGTTAACTTCTACTGCCGCTCCTTTCTAAAAGATGTGATGACTCCATTATGTAGGTAAATAGCCAAAGCGCTTGGAAGTAAACGCTGCAGCTTCCAATAGGGATGGTATGATTTCATTCTCAATCCGATCACGCACAAGCCTGAACGACGGGCCATACATAGTGATTGCGCCTATTACGTGGCCTGCATAGTCTCTAACAGCTACTGCAACGCTAATCAGGCCAACGCCGAGGCCATCAGACTCAACGGCCACTCCACCGTTTGATCTGATTTCCAGGAGTTCAGATACGAGTGCCTCAGGGTTAGAACTGTGCTTTGTTTTATTTTTTCTGCTGCTCTTGAGCCATTCGGTTATTTCGGCAGACTCCAATGCTTTCATCAATTTACCGGCTGCATTGGTAAAACAGGGAAATGTTTTGCCAATTAATGGCATGGCTTTTATCTGTTGATGGCAATCAGCCATATCCAGAAACAATACATCGTCGCCCTTAATGACTGCCATATAGACGGCCTCGTCATGTTTATTGGCAAGTTCTTCAATAATCGGGTGAATAATATTGATAATACTCGAATTTCCGGTAAGTTTTTGCGCCAATGAAAACGATGCCATACCGAGACGGTATGTCCCGGACGGCTTGTCCTGCTCTACAAATCCGCTGTCACATAACGTGGCAAGAAGCCTGAATGTTTTATTCTGCGTTATATCAAATCGTGTAGCAAGTGCCTGAAGTGTGCTTTCTGTGTGGTCTCCAGACAGATACTCTAAAATTTCAAAAGCGTTATGAACGGTCTGAACGGTGTAAACCCCTTTTTTTTGCGCCATCAGGTACCCCTGTGTAATGAAATAAAATGATAATAATTTGCATATATTTAGCATTACAAATAATTTGTACATGCAAACTATTTGTATGGTATAACAGGTTTTTATTATTATCACAACAAATATTTATAGACAGTGATATATTTGTGTCCTAAAATAACTTGCCCAACAGATTAGGCAGGTTATGATGATAGTAATCATCCTTTTAGAAAACATATTCCTTTTATAAAATTATAAAGCGGGAGTTCTGAATGAAGTCGAAGTCGGTTTTGGTTGCGGAAATTATCGATGATATACGGCGCATTTTTCAGGTTTTGACTGAACAGTCAAAGAGGGCGGAAAATGAAACCGGCCTCACCAGTTCACAATTATGGGTGGTTAAAATACTCAAAATAACATCTCCGATGAAAGTATCCGATTTAGCGCATCACATGTATCTCCACCCGGCTACAATGGTTGGTTTATTAGACAGACTTGAAGCAAAGGGTCTGGTGAAGCGGGCCCGATCTGAACAGGATCGGCGGGTCGTTCACATTGATCTTACCGATCAGGGGCGTGACCTGGAAATCAACTCACCTGAAGTTGTACAGAGTCTGTTGGTAAAAGGGCTTGAGACGCTTATTGGGCGGAAATTGGCAACAATTTCTGAAGGATTAGCTGAGGTTGTGGCTATTTTAGGGGTAAAAGATGTGCCACCACATCTTATCTTGTCATCAGAAACAAACTCTCCGAAAAGGAGGAAGAGGGTTGTTAATACATCCCGGCCCTAATCACCTGTTATCAAAAGTTTCTCTCTTTCGTCAGAAACTTACGATTTTTCTTGGTCGTTTATCGCAACACGCTTTTTGCAGGCGAAGTTGAAACACTGAAAGTACATCAGGCAGGTCAGCAGAAATGAGAAAATCGTGGCAGCAAGAACCAGTCTGGCGCCAGGCGCTTTTTTTACATCCGGCACCATAACAGCAAAGACCAGAAAAAAAGCAATGCCGCTCACCTTCCACATTTCACCCAGCAACCTCTTTTTACGCAGAGCGGCGGTTTGTTCAGGCGTAATGCCAACCACACTACTATCTACTTCAATGCCGACATCGCGCCAGGCAAGCTTATAGATCGGATAAATCAGCAGAAGCTGTACTACTACCGCAATTACAATACTGCTGAAGAACTGTTCCGGCTTCCCCTGCTGGGCAAAAAGTGCCTGGAAATTGATTGCTAAATAAAAAAGCAGGGCCAGCAGCACGGTTTGAACGATCCGGTTCACCATCATTGTCCGTTGAAGCTTTTTACCATTTAAATCTGACATTTCGTTACTCTCCATAAGCTAAAATATACTGCAAAACAAAGCGTTGGGCAGCTTCAACGGCCCCTGGTATGTCCCATGCTCTCATATCCCGCTCTTCCACCAGATTACTGATTCCACGGATTTCAAGACACTCAATACCGGAGCGGAGGCAGACCTGTACAACTGCCGCCCCCTCCATGTTTTCAATAAGTGCATTCCAGCGCAGTGAAAGTTCGGCAGCAGAGTCGCGGGTGCCGCTGCAGGTCGAAACTGTTGCCGAACGGCCACGCATAAGTGAAACACCGCAAGAGTCTGCCAGTTGGAGAGCTTTTTCAGATGCAAGTCGGGAAAGGGGCAGAACGTTATAACAGTTCTGCCCATTTTGATCAATAGAAGGGAGATCCATGTATCGTAAATCCTTCCAGCCATCCTCCACGACAACGCCCTCGTCGGCGAGCACTTCTTCGTCCGCAACGACGAGGTTTCCGATAGCGAGCCCGCTACCGGGGTACGCTCCGGCGCAACCGGTGTTGATAACAAGACGTGGCTGGAAGCGCTCAATCATGACGGAGGTGGCGGCTGCGGCATTGATCTTGCCGATACCGCCGGCGCAGACGATAACCCGCACATCACCAATAGTACCTTCCGCGTATCCGTAACCGGCGACTGTGACTCTCGCGGAGGATGCAAGCGCCTTCTCCAGCAGTTCGATTTCCAGTGGCACAGCCGCAATGATAACAATTGGTTTCATCGCTTTCCTCTGTTTCTCTCCTGAAAATCGTGCAGATCTTCAACTGTGTCGATGTCCTGCCACTCGGGAAGCAGAGCCGGTGACAACCCCGAAGCGCGTGCAGCGACCAGGCTCTGCGCAAGCACTTCAGGGCTGCTCCAGGAAATATTCGTAAACAGCTTCGACCAGACCCGACGCAGACCGAGGAGATAATAACCGCCGTCCCGGCTCGGGCCAAAAACGATGCCACGATGCAGCGTTTCCAGCAATCGATATGCCTCAAAAATGTACGCTATCGGCACGTCAGGGGCATCACTGCCGATAATGCAGCAGGCATCGCATCCGTCTGCAAACATCAGTTCAAATGCCGCCTGCATACGCTCCCCAAGATCGCCCTGACTCTGGAGGCGTGAGGTACATCGGTACCGGTCGGCAAGTATCGGCAACGATTCTTCCCGGCAAGCCCAGAAAACAAAAGTCTCAATATCACGCAACTGCCGGGTCGTTTTCAGAACCTCCCGCAACATATTCTCATATATATCGGTGGCGAGCTGATCGCCGAGAGATGCGGCAAGCCTTGTTTTCACCTGTCCGGGGAGCGGTTCCCGGGCAAAGACAATCAGCCCCTTCTTCATCGACGATCCAGTTCCACTGCAGCATAGGCGGAATGATTATGAATCGATTCGAAATTTTCTGTTTCAACCGAAAACCAGGTAATGTTATCAAGAGCTGCCAGTCGGCAGTGCGCCTCACGGACCATATCCTCAACAAAACGGGGATTTTCATACGCCTGTTCAGTGACAAACTTTTCGTCAGCGCGCTTAAGCAGCGAATAGAGTGGGCTGGAGCCGCACTGCTCTATCAGTTCTACCAGATCTTCAATCCAGACAAAGTCGCGATAACGAATCCGCACGGTCATAATGCTCCGCTGGTTATGAGCCCCGAAACGCGACAGTTCACGGCTGCAGGGGCAGAGCGAGGTAAGCGGCACCTTGATGCCAAGCACAAAATCGAGACTTTCGGTCATTGAAGCGCTGAATTCGCAGGTGTATTCCATCAGGCTCTTGGCGCCAGAGACCGGCGCGGCCTTATCGATGAAATAGGGAAACTGGATCTCAAGGTGGGCGCTTTCCGAGCCGAGTTTTGACTTCATCTCTTCAAGAATCGTCTCAAGCTTGTCGAGTGCTATCTGCTCGCGGTACTTGTTGAGAATTTCCACAAAACGGCTCATATGGGTACCCTTGAACTGATGCGGCAGATCAACGTACATATTGATCCTGGCAACGGTATGCTGCAGGGTACGGTTCTTGTCCATCACCACAATCGGATAGGTGATATCCTTTACTCCAACCTTGGCTATCGGGATGCGGCGGGTGTCGAGGCGCTTTTGCATGTCCGGCATCGGAGCGGCACAGAGAGGCGATGATTTCTTTTTCATATGTGCTGCTCCACTGTGGAGTTAATTTCGAGAACGCGGAGTATTTCGTCCCAGATGCCATCTCGTCCCTCTTTTGACAGAGCAGAAAACGGGAGCATCATTCCTTTGTCACGCTTAATCGCAGCGGCGATAATCCCCTTCTGTTTGGCCTGCTCGTTTTTCGAGAGCTTGTCGCACTTGGTCACAACCAGAATAGGCGGGATATTATACATTTCCAACCAGCGCAGCATCTGCAGATCGCCATCGGACGGTATCCGCCTGACGTCGAGGATCAGCACCACCGCTTTAAGCGATTCACGAATTGACAGATACGATTCAATCATCGGCCCCCACTGCTTGCGGAGCGCCGGAGGAGCTTTCGCGTAACCATAGCCGGGAAGATCGACCAAGGTAAGAACGCCGTTAATGTCAAAAAAATTAATCAACTGAGTCCGCCCGGGTGTTGAACTGGTCCTCACCAACGCTTTCCGTCCGGACAGCACGTTGATCAGCGATGACTTCCCGACATTCGAGCGCCCGACAAAGGCGACCTCGGGCAATCCCGGAGGCGGATAGTCCTTTGGTTTAGCGGCACTTTTCATAAATTCAGCCTGAATCACATTCATTGAAGCGTTCTCCTTGGGGGAGGCATTATAGTGCTCCGGGCCGTACAGGTTCAAGCGCATAATTTTTATCGGCCATTTTTGTTTTTTTGCAAATAGTCCGTGGTTTTCATTGTAAATTTATGGTATAGGGGAAACATGGTTTTTTCTTGTGGTTTTTTGTTGCGGTAACGAGTTACGGGCACGACTGCCCGACCATAAACTATGGGAGGAGTCACACATGGAAAGCGTAAACGCAAAAGATCGTCATGGCCACACCCCACTGATCAGTGCTTCCAAGGAGGGGCTCAAGGACTTTGTCAAGGATCTGCTACACCGTGGCGCCGATATTACAACAAGCAGCGATAAGGGGAAAACTGCACTTCATTATGCAGCGGCCAACGGGCACACCGACATTGTTAAAATGCTGCTTGAAAAGGGGGCTGACGCCGATGCCCGTGACCGCGAAGGGCATACACCGCTGATGATGGCGGCAATTTACGGCTGCAACCAGACTGTGCAGGCACTGCTTGATGGCGGAGCGAATCCGACGATAAAAACTCCTGCCGGCAATACCGCCAACCGGTACGCTGAAAACAACAGCCATCCACTCGCTTCAGCGTTGCTGAAGAAAGCCGAACGGTCCAAATCGGGTAATGCCTGAAATCAAGGGGAGTGCACCATCGATTCAGTGGGACAGAATGACAGACAAGCCGGCGAGAAACCATGTTTCTCGCCGGCTTGTCTGTTTCGTTATTCGTTATGCCAACTCGCCAAGAACGGAATTATCGATCAGCCTTGTCTGCCCTATTTTTATCGCCAGCGCCAAGAGGGTGCTGTCGTCAGCAACTTCCCGCTCCTGCAATGTTACGCAATCACGAAACTCGATGTAATCAATGATGGCGGCGGCTTCCAGCTCAATCACCGCCCGCGTTGCCTTCAACAGGACGGCAACCGAGCGTTCTCCGGCAGCAAACAGTTCACGGGCACGCCTGATAGCGCGGATCAGACAGGAGGCGCTCTGCCGCTCGGACGGCGTCAGATAGGCATTTCGAGAACTCATCGCCACTCCATCCGCTTCACGCACAATTGGCATGCCGATAATTTCAAGCGGCATGTTCAAATCTTCGGTCATGCGACGGATTACAGCCAACTGCTGGTAATCCTTGGCACCAAAGAGTGCTACGTCAGGACGGACAATATTGAATAGTTTGGTCACAACCGTCGCCACGCCGTCAAAATGTCCTGCCCGACTTGCACCGCAGAGCGGCAGAGAGAGCTCCTGAACAGTGACTCCGGTTTGAAATCCGGACGGATACATCTCTGCAGCCGTTGGCATAAAGACGATGTCAACCCCGCACGACTCGGCGATGTGACAATCACGCTCCATGTCTCTGGGATAGCGGTCCAGATCTTCATTCTGTCCGAACTGGATCGGGTTGACAAAAATCGAAAGGACCAGGACATCTCCCCGTGTACGCCCTTCCCGGAGCAGCGAGGCATGCCCCTCATGGAGGAATCCCATTGTCGGGACAAAGGCTATCCTTCTCCCTTCCCGTTCAGGTGCGATGGCAAGTGCCTGCATATGGACAATGCTGGTGATGATTTTCATGCCGTTCCTCAGGAAAATGAATGTTCTTCTGTTGGAAATTCACCGTTTCTGACTTCAGCAACATACTGCGTGACGGCAGCGGAGATGATCGGCCCCAGGTCGGCATAACGTTTGACGAACTTGGGTGAATATTTTTCACAGAGGCCGAGAATGTCGTGGATGACCAGAACCTGACCATCACACGAGGGACCGGCTCCGATACCGATAGTAGGGATGGTCAATCCGGCGCTGATTTCTGCCGCCAGCGCCGCCGGTATTCCTTCCAGTACCACGGCAAAAGCGCCGGCGTGCTGCACGGCATAGGCATCATCCATGATCCGTTCGGCCTGATCATTTCTCCCCTGTACTTTGTAACCACCCATGCGGTGAACCGACTGCGGCGTCAGGCCGATATGAGCCATAACCGGGATGTCAATAGATGAAACTGCCCGGATAACGTGGGCCATACTGCTCCCCCCCTCGACTTTGACCGCCTCGGCGCCACCCTCCTTGATCATGCGTCCGCAATTACGGCAGGCATCTTCAATGCCGGTCTGATACGACATGAACGGCATATCCGCAACGACGAGAGCCTTAGGATCCGCTCGCTTGACCGCCCGCACATGATAGAGCATTTCATCCATGGTGATCGGCAGCGTCGTGTCATGACCGGCGAAAACAACAGCAGCGGAATCGCCTACCAGAATAATGTCCACTCCACCGCCATCAACAAGTCGCGCAAACGGAAAATCATACGCCGTCAATACGGTAATGCACTGGCGGCTCTGTTTCATCTTCAGGATATCCGGGATTGTCGTTTTCTTTCTCATGGTATCAGTTGCCTCCGGAAAAACTCATCATATCGAACAGGTCAGACTTTTCATCTGTTCAAGCTCTTTAACTACGTCCGCACTCTGCGCTCTGCGCATCTCCATGTTATCAAACAACTCCGTAACCATCACGCTGACTGATTCGACATTGCGACGAATCAGTTTGCCATCATCAACCTGACGCGATGTGGAATCGACCATTTCATGTGTCATATCCTTGATAGTTTCAATTGACCGGGCTATACTTTTTGTTGCCTTGGATTGATCGGTTGACGCAATGAATATTTGAGAGGTCATTGAGCTGACCTCCTCCATGGAGTGAGCTACCAATTGCACACCGATCACCTGCTCTTGAGTTGCCTGCTTGATCTGCATGGTCATTTCGAGGGAACAATTTGAGCTTTCGAAGATTGCTTTCAGCGACTCGCCAGTGGTTTTCCCCAATTCAACGCCGCGTTGCACCAGGTCCTTGGTTGTCCTGATATTGTTGGCCGCTGTTTTCGACTCACTCATGATTCTTTCAATGATGGAGGTTATTTCGCCGGTGGAGTGGCCGGTTTGCAGCGACAGGTTGCGGATTTCATCGGCTACAACCCCGAAACTCTTGCCATATTCACCCGCCTGAGCAGCAATTATGGCAGCGTTCAGCGCCAGAAGATTGGTACGTTTGGTGATATCATTAATTACGCTGACAATATTTTCGATACGGGTACTGTTCTCAGCCAGTCGCTGAATGGCATCAAATGAGAGGCCAACCGATATTTTAATTTCGTCAAGGGCATGTATCGTCTCCGAGACAACGGCCCGCCCTTCTTCGGCCCGCTCTTTTACCTGAAGTGAAACGTTATGTGAAAGAGCAGCACTCTGTTCCACGTTGCCGATAGTGCTGTGGATCTGATCCATAGCTGATGCGGCCTGGCGGACGACCCCGGCCAGATGGTCGAGGTTTCTGGTAACCTCTTCAATGGCTACTGAAATCTCGGTGACTGCCGAGCTGGTCTCTTCAACCGATGCCATCACACCTTCAGAAGCAGAAGCAATTATCGATGTCCCGTCAGCGACCGAATCAACACCATCACGCAGATTGCCGACATTTCTGGAATACTGATCACGGCTTGCCAGTAGAAATTTGAATGAGCTCTCCATCTCGGATGTCAAGGTGTCAATTGATGTTAACAGGCTGATACGGGTTATGGCGGATGATACCTGATCGGCAAAGAGCATAATGGTATCGACATCGGAATCATTAAGGGCTCGATGGCTGTTCTTGTTGTCGATACCAAAAATTCCAACCGTATCGTTCTTTACGACAATCGGGCATAAGATAAAACTTTTTGAACGGAGCGGCGACAGGCTGTTGTGAGGAGGCTTCAAATGGTAATCGTCATGATAACGAGAGATGTCATCGATCAGAAACACTTTGCGTTCATGAAAACACTTGGCGATGACACCGATACTCGAATCGATCGGCATCGCTATACCGGCCGGATTAAACCCTTCCGTGCCGATAGCGGCAAAGAAACGCAGGCACAGGTTATCTTCCGCCAACAGAATATTAACCCGTTCATAGCCCAGAACATCATGCAGGCCCTCCGCACAAAGAAGCAGGACTTCATCAAGGTTGAGCGACTTTTGAATTTTACTGCTGATCTGGTGGAAGTTTTTGATGTTCCTGTCCAGAACTTTATAGCGATTTTCGAAAATTTCCTTCTGTTCGTTTACCTCCTGATGGAGAACACCGAGTTCCACCGCCCGCTCGCGCAGCTCGTCATCGTACTTTCCGATCAAATAGCCGAGAACGCCAATGACAATGGCCGTGCCACCCCCCATATAAACGTAGAGGGCAGCATGTTCACTATCTTTGAGCATGTCGTAAACTAACTGCTCCGCAAAGCCACGCTTTGAATCAAAATAAAAGAGTGCTCTGAACAGTGCCCAACCGACAGGAGCAAGAACGCCAAGAAGAAATCCACCGGCAGAAAACAGAATTGAATGGCTTTTCATAGTGCCTTCCTCAAGCGAACAAAATCAGGCTTTTCCTGCCGAACCAAGAACGGCTTCGTTTTTGTGCTTTACCAGCTTTACCAGTTCTTTACGTGCTTCGCCGAGGTATTTGCGCGGGTCGAATTCTTTCGGATCCTTGGCAAAATATTCGCGAATTCTTGCAGTTACCGCCAATCTGCCATCGGAATCGATATTAATCTTACAGACAGCACTTGCTGCCGCCCGACGCAACTGATCTTCAGATATACCGACCGCTCCTGCCAGGTTACCACCATATGTGTTGATTAACTCGACATACTCCTGAACCACTGAGGAGGCTCCATGAAGTACAATCGGAAAACCGGGAATGCGCTTTTCACACTCTTCAAGAATGTCGAAACGGAGCGGTGGAACCGGCTGACCGGCCTTAAATTTAAATGCCCCGTGACTGGTTCCGATTGAGATAGCCAGAGAATCAACGCCGGTCTTTTTGACAAAATCTTCAACCTCTTCCGGCTTGGTATAGGTAGAATGTTCTGCAGAAATTTCATCCTCTATACCAGCCAAAACCCCTAATTCGGCTTCTACTGAAACATCAAACTGATGGGCATATTCGACCACTTTTTTTGCCAGCGCTACGTTTTCTTCAAAGGGCAGATGTGAGCCATCAATCATGACAGATGAAAAACCACTATCGACGCACGATTTGCACAGCTCAAAGGTGTCGCCATGATCAAGGTGAAGACAGATCGGAATATTGGAGCCTGCTTCACGCGCCATCTGGACCGCACCCATTGCCATGAAGCGGAGCATCGTTTCGTTTGCATAACTGCGCGCCCCCTTGGATACCTGAATAATAACCGGGGAGTTGGTTTCAATACAGGCGGTCACAATAGCCTGAAGCTGCTCAAGGTTATTGAAATTGTAGGCGGGAACAGCATATTTGCCGGCCATCGCCTTACTGAACATCTCTTTCGTGTTGGACAAACCCAATTCGCTGTAATGAACTTTCTGCTTTTCCATTTCGTCCCCCCTGGCTGTTTATTTATTGCGGAAGCTGTATAGAGTTCCGCATGTCTGATTGCTACAAATACCATGCGAATCTCGTATAATCAAGGTTTTGTGGAATTACTTTGATTTTGAATTGGAATTCAAATTGGTATCGGACCACCTTCAGCAGGCAGCAGGAGAGTTGTGAAGTGAGCAGTTCCCCACTCCAGAATAGCATGGCAGGGGTATCCGGAAAGTTCCCGTGGGGGATTGAGGCCGAGAAACCGCAATACATCGAGAAGCACAGGTCGCTCTCTCCCAGTGGCAGTGCCCAACTGAAGCGAAAGGAGATGGTCCCGTTTACTCAGTTTTGCCCCGTCAGGCCCGATAACCAGGGGCAGGTGGCAATAATCCGGAAGGGCAAAGCCAAGCAGGCGCTGCAGATATATCTGGCGTGGAGTCGAAGAGAGCAGATCTTCACCGCGTACCACCTGGTTTACCCCGGCCAGATAATCATCCACTACTACCGCCAGTTGATAGGCAAATTGACTGTCACCGCGCCTCAGAATAAAATCACCGCAAGATGTAGACAGTTTCTGACTATAAAAACCACTGCGCAGGTCGGAAAAGGAGATTTCCTCGTCCGCCACCCTGACCCTCCAGGAACGCACGACCGCAGAGTTATTTCCTCCCCGGCAGGTGCCGGGATAAGGAATAACATCATCTTCAAGGTGTGGAGCCGAGGCGCTTTGGGCGATTTCCTTGCGTGAACAGCCGCAGGGATACACAATTCCTGACTGTTGCAGCAATGCAAAGAAATGCTGATATTCTTCCAGATGCCTGCTCTGATATGCGACTTTGCCATCCCATTGCAAACCAAACAATTCCAGCGTGCGCATGATATCGTCTGCCATTCCCGGGACCTGGCGGTGAATGTCCAGATCGTCAAGGCGCAGCAGCCAGCGCCCGCCACAATGTTTTGCCATCAGATAACTGCCCGTTGCCGCAACCAGAGAGCCGCTATGCAGTGCTCCGGTCGGAGAAGGTGCAAAACGGCCGATAACGGTGCTGTCCCGGTCTCTCTCCACGGGAAAGTGCCGTCAGCTGAAAGTGCAGCAATATTCGGTTACAAACGCGACCCTCATGATAAAGGTGGTATGTGCCGGCACATTAAATGATTCACCGGCAACCACTTTTTTCCACTCCAGCTCGCCTTTGAACTGCCATTGCAACTCTCCTGAGAGAATTTCCATATTTTCAAAGCAATCTGTTGAAAATTCAAACTCTCCCGGCAGCATGACACCAAGCGTTTTTTTACTGCCATCGGCAAAAAACACCGAACGGCTGCTTACCAGGCCGTTAAAAAAGATATTGGCCTTCTTGATAACGGTGACATTTTTAAACTCTGGCATGGCAATCTCCTCACAGGTTAATAGTTTGCACGACGTTATAGTCAATTTCAGGTGTGTGGGCAAATTAAAAACCCGCAGGATTTCTCCGGCGGGCTAAAATTACTGCTGCTGTTCAGTGTGGAACTAATTGAATGTGCCGCGAAGCAGGTCTGCTTTCCAGGCGACTGCTGACCGCCCTGCTGAAGGCGAAACAATCAACTCGGGAACGATGGTGGGAAACGCCATCTTGACACGACCATTTTCAACTTCGGCAAAGGCACGGGCTGATTTGGCCAGACCGTATGCAGTTCCGGCCAGAACTCCTGCTGCTGCTCCATAGACAAGATTATCACTTATATGATCAGACGGGTGTTTTGTAAAAACAGTTAAGGCACCACCAATCAGCGCGCCAATTCCTGCACCATAAAATGCATCAGTGAAAACCTCCCTGATCGTATCATCAGCAGCAAATGCCGAAGCAGCAGGGGACAACAGCGCAACAAGAGTTATAACGGCAATCAGTTTATTCAGTTTTTTCATAGTATGTAAGCTCCCTGTCAAATGAAAACTTGTGTAGCTTTTTTACCACACAACAAAACCTCCCGTCAAGTTTTTTGACGCGGTTGGAAGCGCTTTGTTATCGTGAATATGGAGATTAGTTGCGTACTCCCGAAAATGGTTGACTGTTTTACTTCTTACAGTGTATGCCAACACGTATTATCACTTTGAGGAACGTACTCGTTTGCTTACCCAGATCATACATAAAACCCCCACATTTTTGATGCCCGCTGCAATCCTGATTGCAACCTGGTTTCTTATTCCCCATATTCCTGGCCTGTCAGCTGAACAGCAGGATCTGGTGATGTTTGCTCCGTATATTGTGTCTGCCATGGGGATCTTTTTGTCTATTCATTTTCATCGCGGCCGACCCTTCTTGATTCTGCTCATGCTGGTTTGTTTTTATTGGTGTTCCCAAACACTCTTTTTAACCAAACCTTTCGAACCGGGACTCAGCCAACTGTTTCAGGCTTTTGTTCTGCTTATCCCCATGAATATGGCTCTGTTCACGATCATGCGCGAGCGCGGTGTTTTTTCCACCGCCGGTCGGATGCGCCTCATTTTTATCGTCATTCAGGCGCTTGCTGTTTTGTGGCTATTCAAACGGCACTTTTCCGAGTTAGTGCCATACATCGCCCAAAGTTATATCCAGTGGCCGCTCTTTAACAGCCTGTTTGTCCCACAGCCTGCCCTGATTTCAGGCGCTCTCTGTTTTGTTCTCATTACAGGGCTGGCTCTGCTGCGCCAGACTCCGATAGACAGTGGCATGCTCGGGTCGCTCACGGCTTTTTTCATGGCCTGCAACTGGATTTCGACCCGTGATATTCTTGTTGCCTACAATAGTGCCGGGGCTTTGATCCTTACCATGAGTGTGCTGCGTGATTCCTACAACATGGCCTTTCGCGATGATCTGACCGGCATACCGTCCCGACGCGCTTTGAACGAGAATCTTCACGGCCTGGGGCGGCACTATACGGTCGCCATGCTCGATGTTGACCACTTCAAGCAGTTCAATGACAACTATGGCCATGACGTAGGGGATCAGGTGCTGAAGATGGTTGCACAGAAGATGATGAATGTTGGAGGAGGTGGCAAAGCCTACCGTTATGGCGGTGAGGAATTTACTATCATCTTCCCCCGCTGTCGGATAGACGATGCCCTGCCGCATCTGGAGGCGTTGCGCGAAACAATTGCTGAATACCGTATGGCCCTGCGGAGTGAAGACCGGCCAAAGAATCAAAAACAGGGCAAGGGAAGTCGCGGCAGCCGTAGCGGTCGCGGGGATGGTGCCTACGCTTCGGTAACCGTCAGTATTGGCGTGGCGGAAAGCGGGGAAGAACTGAAAAATACGGATGAGGTTATGAAGGCGGCTGACAAGGCGCTCTACAAGGCTAAGAACAGGGGGCGCAACCAGACCTGCCGGTAACATCGCTGCCGGTTGAATGTATTCTCCGGAAAGTAATGACTTCACAGCCAAACAAACGTAAAGCGGCATAAACGACACACCCACCCACATCAAAGGCGAAAAAACCAAAACAGGCACTCACGAATAAACGTAAGTGCCTGGAATGTTTGGTGAGCCGCGTTGGGGTCGAACCAACGACCACCTGATTAAAAGTCAGGTGCTCTACCGACTGAGCTAGCGGCTCAAAAAGAACAGATTAGATACCTTATTATGTAATTAGTGTCAATGCTTTTTTTATAAATAGGTGCCATTTTTATACCCACAGGCGCATTTGACCGTATTCAGCTTTTATTTTCGAGGTTTTTGTGGAAAAAGTTTCAATTATATATGCTGACACCTATGGTCTTTCACCTCTGCGACGTGCTCTGCTCAGACTTCTTGAGCCACTCGGCGGCATGTCGGCGTTTATCAACCCTGGTGACCGGGTTTTACTCAAGCCGAACATGCTGTCAGCTAAAGAGCCGGATAAGGCCGTTACCACGCACCCGGCTATCGTGCAAGTCGTTGCAGAGCTTGTCAGAGAGTCCGGCGGGATCGTACTGATTGGAGACAGCCCCGGTATTGGCAGCTTTTCCCGGGTTGCGGATAAAAGCGGGATACATTCAGCTGCACGGGAGAGCGGCGCCACTCTGGTTGAATTCAGTGACGCGATAGTTATTAAGGGTAGCGGCACATTTCGCTCCATAAATATCGCGCGTGCTTATTATGAGGCAGACAAAATTATCAACCTCCCAAAACTGAAAACACACGAAATGATGACAATGACGTGTGCGGTTAAAAACCTTTTCGGGGCGGTAATAGGCACAGAAAAAGCCGGTTGGCATCTGAAGGCCGGCCGTTCACGCGAGCTGTTTGCACACCTTTTGCTTGAAATATATCTGCTTAAGAAGCCAACCCTCAATATTGTTGATGCCGTAATTGCAATGGAGGGGAATGGACCGGGGAGCGGAGACCCGATAAAACGCTGCCTTTTGATTGCCGGAGTGAACCCGGTGGCGGTCGATGTGATTGCAGGCGAACTCGCCGGAATACCTGCCGACTTGTTGCCGATTGAGCGGGAGGCTGAAAAGATGGGTCTGGCCGGAGCGTTGAGAAAAGAAATTGAACTCTATGGTACAGCAGTTGAGACCATTCCGGAAATTCGCTTCAAACTGCCATCCGGCCTGGATGTCCAATTCGGTCTGCCATCTTTTTTGGCAAAGGCACTGAAAAATCAACTTACTGCCTATCCGGAAGCCGATAAGGAAACGTGCGTATTATGCGGTGTCTGCCGTGACGCATGCCCTCCGGAGGCAATCACCATACAAAACAGCGCGCTGTCCGTCGACAATGCACGCTGTATTCGCTGCTGGTGTTGCCGTGAGCTGTGCCCGCATAATGCGATGAGAACCAGGCAGAGTCTATTGCTGAAAGTATTTACCCGGTTGTCTGGTGCAAAAAAAACTCAGGAATCTTCTTCATCAGAACCGAGCGGTATTTCACGGTAGGCACGCTCTTCCTCTACCCGCTTGGTCTGGGCCTGCAGTTTCTCAAGGTCTGACTTGCACTTCACGCAATGGCGGGTAAACGGCATCGCTTTAAGCCTGCCAAGAGGGATGTCTTCATCACACTCTTCACAGATACCGTAATCACCCTCATTAATACGAAGCAGTGCCTCATCAATGCTGTGGATTTTTTCACGCTCCCGGTCGCCAAGTAACAGTCCCAGTTCCCGATCACGCTCGGAAGAAGCCTGGTCATAGATGTCTCCTCCTGGCTCAATCGTTGCCACCGCCTCTGTGCCGTTTTTAACTGATTTCCTGATTTCACGCACAGTATCTTCTTTCAATTTTTCGAGAATCAGACGTATCTCCTGCCATTTAAGATCCTCTCCTACAGAAGGTGCCGCCAGTGTGGGGGCCTCTATAAAGACCGGAGCAGTCTCGGGTACGATCTCAGGCGGTTCAATTGTTTTCGCCGCCTTGTTCTTCTTCGCTGCTGTGGGTACAGGTGCTGTGACTTTTGCTGTTTTTGTCTCCGGTTCGCTTGTTACTTTGGTCTTTGTCGCCATAATAATAGTTCTCCACGTGCTTGATAGAGTAAGCGCAGCCTTAAAAACGGCGGCAGAATGTCGCAGAAAAGAGCTGATTTGTCAAGCTTTGCGTGAGCATAAGGACGACTTCGGGAGCCTGACATAACTCATATGCACCGTTACCCCACACCATATCTGGCATTCCATGACTGCAAAAAAAAACCACACCAGCTGCCTGTGTTGGCACATCCGGTGTGGCTTGATGAAACGGGTTGAGACTCGACTACTTTACGATAACAAACTCAGCACGTCTGTTTTTTGCCCAGGCAGCTTCATCGCCCCCCTGAACAGCCGGTTTTTCTTTACCATAGCTGATTATGGAGAGCATATCTGCTTTGACCCCGAGAGTAGTCAAATACTTCAGAACAGACTTGGCACGACTTTCTCCCAGAGCCAGATTGTATTCAGCAGAGCCACGCTCATCACAGTGGCCTTCGATCTGAACCCTGGTTCCTGCAGCCGATTTCATGATTACATCGGCATTTTTTGACAGAACGTCCCGGGCATCCTGACGCAGATCTGACTTGTCATAATCGAAATAAACCGCTTGGAACTTGAGTTCAGCAGCGGCAGGCTTCAACGCAGCCAACCGTGCCTGTTCTGCCAATCGTGCCTGCTCTGCAAGTCGTGCCTGCTCCGCCAATCGTGCCTGCTCAGCAAGTCGTGCCTGCTCTGCCAGCCGAGCCTGTTCTGCCAGACGATCCTGATCTGTCGTATCAACCGGTTTAACCGTCTCTGTTATTGGGGCAACCGGAACAACCGGCTCTTCTTTCTTAACAGTCTCCTTGTTAGCACACCCGCTTGCAAGCAATGCAACCATACTGATGCCTGCCAATAATGCTACCATAACTTTTTTCATTTATAGCTCCTGTTTTGCGTAAAATAAGGCTTACTGCCCTGGAAATTTAATCCTGTGGGATTATACATAACAGCGTTGGCATTGCAACCAATTTTACCACTACTTTACGTAACTGCATGCAATTATGGTAATACCAGTAATCAATAGGCTGACCAGGCCGGTTGAAAGTAGGTTCCTTTTGCTCGAGACACTTTTATCTGGCCACTACCATCGGCACGCATGACATATATCCCGTTACCACTGCTTCGTACTGAACTGAAACAGATGAATCGACCATCTGCAGACCAGGCGGGATTTTCGTTACTCCCGTCAGCCGTGAGCTGGCTGTCAGATGAACCGTCTACTGCAATAGTGAATATATGGAAACTCCCGTTAACCATCCTCGAATAGGCAATTTTGTCCCCTTTTGGAGACCAGCGCGGATTGACATTGTAATTTCCGGCGGTTGTGAGCCGCCTGGCCTCGCCGCCAGTGGCATTCATAACAAATATCTGCGGTTTTCCCAATCGATCAGAAACAAAAGCGATCTGTTTACCGTCAGGCGACCAGGCAGGATACAGATCGAGGGCCGGATTACTCGTCAATCGGGTTGGACGGCTGCCATCTTTTTCAATGGTATATATCTCGGCATCGCCATCCTTACTCAGCGCAAGAGCAATCTTACTGCCGTCCGGTGACCAGTTCCCGGTAATATTAAGCCCTTTGCGATTGGATAGCGGCACCTCTACCGGGCTTGACAGTGCCCGCCGATACAGATCCGGATTGCGCCTTTTGTATGAAGTAAAGATAATCTCCCTGCCATCAGGTGAGAAGTCAGGGTTCAGGTTGATAGAGCCGTTTTTTGTTAACGGCAGAGGATTGTACCCGTCCCAATCCATGATATAGATTTCCTTATTACCTGATTGCGTAGATACGAAAGCTATCCGGGTCGTAAAGACACCTTTTTCACCCGTAAGTGAACGGAGAATTTCATCGGCAAAGGAGTGGCTGAACCTCCGGAGGTCTTTTGCCGAACCGAGATACCGCTTTGCGGAAATCATTTTCCGATTAATAACGTCGAAAAGCCGAAATTCGACCGTCAACCGCTCCCCTTTTACAGTAAGTTCGCTCCTGACCAGCATATCGTAGCCGGCATTCAGCCACGGGGCATAATTGACATCTGCCAGCGACTTATTTCCCGCTGGCGGCTGCAGAGCCCGGCTCTCGGCCATAACCACAGCGGACATGTTCATATCAAAGGCAATAACTTCTGATGACTGTCGCGCAGACTCTGTAGCCGGTGTACCATCAGGTGAGAGAGCCGGCTCGACAGCCAGCTTCAGCTGACGATTGCCGGGAGCATTTACTTCAATGTAATCGGGTTGGGCAGAGAGAACCACCGGCAGGGCAACGAGAAGAATAATGAGTAACCAGGTTTTCATACTTTTTCCCATACTATTTTCGTGATGAACCGCTCGCGATGCCTTTCGGCTTAAAAACAAAGCCGTTTTCAAAAACAGTGCGGTTTGGTGGTGCGACAAATTTTTCACTGGCCAGATCAACAGCCCGCCTGACCGCCATCTCGAAGATCGCGTCACCGCTGCTGCGTTCTATTTTCATCCGGGCAAGTTTCCCCTCTGCCGTGATCGTCAGCCGGACGAAGACTTCAGGACTTTTGCTGCTGTAACTGCTCGTCACCTTCAAGGCATCTTCCAGTCGTGACTTGATGAAATCGGCATAGCTGCTTCCTGCCGAAACACCACTCGCTCCGGGCATTCCTGCTTTGGAACTGCTGGCACCCTTCACTTTACCGAGTGATTTTTCAAAATCAGCTTCTTCGCGACGTGCCTCTCTGTTCCGTTTGAGTTTTTCCATCCGGTCAGCAAATGCGGACTCAGTCTCAGCAGCTTCTTGAGGGACAGCCGGTTTACTCGGCTTCACGGTAATTTTTGGAGACATTTTCACCGGCACCGGGAGGGTCATCGCCTGCGGTACCAGAGGAGGGGGTGCGGGATCGCTATTTTCGGTCTTCTGCGCAGGAGTCCCTGCTTGCGGGTCTGCGGTCGGAAGATTCACGATATCTACGTAATATGTCTCCTGAAATGCAATTTGTGGCGGTAAAAGACGTCCCCACCACACCAGTAATAAAAAAACCGCCAGATGAATGACGGCCGAAGCGACAAAACAGACACCGGCACCGGTATCAATTCTTGCAGCGGTGGGATGGCTCATTATTTAGGAGCCGGTTCCGTTACCATGCCAAGGCGCTCAATGCCAGCCCCCTTGATGTCGGCCATGGTACGAACAACCTCACCGTACGGCACTCCGGCATCGGCATTCAAAAACACCTCTTTTTTCGCCCGGGTGGCAAACATAGCAGAGAGCCGCGTGCGTAGTTGCCCTGCCGGGATTTCTTCTTTATCTATGAATACCTTGCCGGCCTTGTCAACTGAGACCACAACGGAAGCGTCAGCAGGTGCCATGGCTTTGGTATCCGCTTTCGGGAGATTGACCTGAACCCCCTGCTGCATCATCGGCGCGGTAACCATGAAAATAACCAGCAGCACCAGCATGACATCCACCAACGGAGTAACATTGATCTCAGCCATTACGGCACGATTATTATTTTGTCCACCCATTGCCATACTCTATTTCCCCGCAATATTACGCTGCACTATATTGAGAAATTCAGTGGAAAAGCTGTCCATCTCATTTATCAGCACACGAATTTTATGCTGAAAGTGATTGTACGCCATGACCGCCGGAATGGCGGCGACAAGTCCGATCGCGGTGGCGATCAGCGCTTCGGCAATTCCGGGGGCAACTACCGCTAATGAAGCAGATCCGGTTTTTCCGATCCCTTCAAAGGCGGTCATAATACCCCAGACCGTACCGAACAGACCGATAAAGGGCGAAGTCGATCCGGTTGTGGCAAGGAATGTCAGGTATTTTTCCAGCCGGGTTATCTCGGAATTAGTGGCTCGGCGCAACGCCCGGGAAACATTCTCAACGCCGCCAAGATCAGTACTGAGAGCACTGCCATCGCTTTTGCTGTCCGGCTCAACAACTTTTTTCAGCTCGCTGTACCCTTCATTAAACAGGACCGTTAATGGTGAGTTGGCAAACCGGTCAACCTGTGCGGCAATAGCGTCAAAGCGCTTTGATTTCCAGAAAAAATCCATGAACCGTTCTGATTCGCTATTAGCACGCTGAACCTGGAAAAATTTGAACAGAATAATGGCCCACGAGACCACCGAAAATGACAGCAACAGTAAGAGAACCAGCTTTACGATAATGCCGGCGCCGAGGATTATGGCCACGGATGATACCTCCCAGTGGATTAGAAGCGGAAAAAACCTAGAACTTTCGAACGGTCAAGTCAAGACAAAACAGAAAATACTCTCAATGTATCTTCAGCCGGGCGGCAACATGGTCAAGGATTGCTCCGGCCAGTTGCTCCTTCGACATCAGTCCGCAATCGCTGCTGCTGCCGTCTCTGAAGAGCAGCAGCGCCCGATTCGTGTCAACGTTGAAGCCGGCATCCGCGAGGCTTACATCGTTGGCAACGATCATATCAAGATTTTTCTCTCGCAGTTTCTTCTCTGCGTTTGCAGCCAGAGCATCGGTTTCTGCAGCGAATCCAACCAGAAACGGGCGATGGTGTATTTTGCCCAGTTCGGCAAGAATATCAGGGTTTTTAGCCAGTTCGATCGTTACAGAGTCAGATTTCTTTTTTATTTTTGTCGCGTTTCGCACCAGGGGGCGGTAGTCTGCCACTGCGGCCGCCTTGATGATGACATCACATTCACCGACATGCGCCATCACCTCATGGTGCATTTCACTGGCACTGGTCACATTGACAACCCGTACGCCATCCGGCTCTGTCAGAGCGGTCGGACCGCTGATTAACAGCACGTTTGCGCCCCGGCGGCACGCGGCACGCGCAAGGGCATAGCCCATCTTGCCGGAAGAATGGTTGCTGATATATCTGACCGGATCGATCTCTTCACGGGTCGGCCCGGCGGTTATCAGTATCGTCCGCCCAGGCAGATCTTTTGCTGTCAGAGCGGCACAAGCCCCCTCGAAAATTGATTCCGGTGACGCCAGCTTGCCTTCGCCTTGCCATCCGCACGCGAGGCTGCCACGAATCGGATCGACAAAAAGGTACCCCAGCTGTCTCAGTTTCTGCTCATTTTCCTGATAAATCCGGTTGGTAAACATATTCACGTTCATAGCCGGGGCGAACAGCACCGGAGCTTTGGTCGCCATGACCGTTGTCGTGAGCATATCATCAGCAATGCCGGCGGCAATTTTACCGATGACATTGGCTGTTGCCGGGACAATCATGAACAGATCTGCCTGATCAGCCAGTGATATATGGCCGATTTCCCGTTCTGCAATCAGGTTAAACAGCTCCGTATGGACAGGGTTAGACGAGAGCGTTTGGAATGTCAGTGGCGTGACGAATTCCTGGGCGGCACGGGTCATAATGACATGAACGTCAGCACCCGCTTTCGTCAAAAGCCGCAACAGCTCAATCGCTTTGTAGGCGGCGATCCCGCCGCAGACGCCCAGAATTATTTTTTTATTGGTAAGCATAGAAAGGAGCGCCTTAAAAATAGGGATTGCACCGTTTTTCATGCCCGATGGTCGTCTCCGGACCATGACCTGGATAGGCAATGACGTCGTCCGGCAAAGTAAAAAGCTTGGTGCGGATTGCATTGAGGAGCTGTTCGTGCGACCCGCCCGGCAGGTCGGTGCGCCCTATTGAATCAGCAAAGAGGGTGTCCCCGGTGATCACTTTATGCTCGGCTTCAAAATAAAGGCAGCAGCCTCCCAGGGTGTGCCCCGGCGTATGGAGAACTTTCAGCCGGCATGTGCCGAATAGCACCTCCATGCCGTCAACCAGATATGCATCTGCCTCCGGCGATTTATCACCCGGCATGCCATACATACGGGCTACCTCGGCTGATTTGCTCAACATGGGTGCATCAGCCTGGTGAATCAGCAGTCGAGCGCCGAAGTCTGACAGTGCCTGCCGGTTTCCCCCGAGGTGGTCAAAATGCCCATGCGTATTGATGATCGTATGGATCTTCAGCCCATGTCGCGAAACAATCGCGGCAATCTTCTCCACATTGCCTCCCGGATCGACAACAATCCCTTCGCGGCTCTGTTCGCAGCCGACAATATAGCAATTAACTTCCAGTGGTCCTACGGCAGTTGATTCAAATATCATGGTTCCCTCTCGTTCATGCAGTGACAAAATTAGTTGCCGGACAAAATGTAAAATATTTACTCTGTATTGACATCCTCATGGGAGATGCGTAAAGTAATTCTCGCTTACCATTTGCGGTTATACCGTCCAGTGAATGTGCTGGACATACTACGAAAAAACAAGGAGCGAAACATTATGGAACGTTGGATCTGTACTATCTGTCAGTATGTGTATGACCCTGCAGTTGGCGACCCGGATCGCGGTATTGAACCGGGCACATCTTTTGAGTCACTGCCTGACGATTGGGCCTGCCCACTCTGCGGTGCCGGCAAGGATGTCTTCGAAAAAGAGTAAATGAAGCGGGGCGGGCTCTCATGTCCGCCCCCTCCCTATCCCCCGATTAATTTCCCCCCTATCTGCTATGCCAGCTCCGGCATAATCTTTACGATCGCGCTGAACAGTTCGTCCATGTCAGTCCGCGACATGTCACCCATATGAGCAATACGGAAGGTTTCCCCTTTTATCTTGCCATAGCCGTCGTCAAACGCAAAACCGGCATCACCAAGACTCTTTTTGAGAGAAGCCAGATCAATCCCGCGGCTGTTTCTACTGCAGGTCAATGTCTGTGAGCGATATGCAGCCGCAGGAAATGATGCAAAGCCTCGCTCAGTCAGCCAGCCGCGAACATAACCGGCAAGATCGTCGTGACGCGCCCACCGGTTCTCCAACCCTTCAGCAAACATACGCTGCAATTGGCAATCAAGTGCATAGATCAAGGAGATACAAGGAGTTGAGGGGGTGTTATTCTTGGCATCATTGGCCGCAAACTCGATAAAATCGAAATAATAGCCGCGACCTGCCATGCCGGCTGCCCGCTGCAAAGATTTTTCACTGGCCGTAAAGACCGCCAGACCGGGTGGCAGGGCAAAAGCCTTCTGCACGCCGAAAATACAGCTGTCGATACCAAGCTCATCAACCGGGATTTTGAGGGCACTCATTGAAGAGACAGTATCGACAATAAACATGACTTCCGGGAATGTGCGCATGACTGCAGCGATCTCCGGCAGGGGCGACATGACTCCGGTGGATGTTTCGTTGTGAATCATCGTCATGCTATCGTACTTTCCCGTCGCAAGAGTTTTTTCTACCGCTTCCGGCGTAACCGGAGCGCCCCAGTCAAAACGGATGGCGTCTGCCTCTTTGCCGCAGCGGATGGTGACATCGTGCCACTTGTCAGAGAATGCGCCGTTACAGAAATTGGCGCAGCGCGTGCCGACAAGATTGCGCACTGCTCCTTCCATGACACCAAATGCACTTGATGTTGCCAGAAAAACCTTATCATTCGTGAACAAAAGTTTTTTTAAACCTGATGTAACCCGACCATGCAGTTCCGCGTACTCTTTCATGCGGTGGCCGATCATAGGAGAAGCCATGGCTTTCAACACATCCGGATGGACTTCAACCGGCCCGGGAATAAACAATTTTTTGTGCATGGCAGGCAACTCCGCTTTTTAGTGGACACAATTTCTCATGTGAAAGGCGACAGGCTATCAAATGAAATAGACAAAGTCAATACGGGTAAAAAAGCAAAAAAACAGGGCGACAGAGATGACTGTCGCCCTGGCGGTCAATAAAAGGGAAATGCGGTCAGTGGGTCGATTCTTCCTCTTTCAGGAAGGCAGGCATTACCTTGTTTATGAAGAAAAAGAGCACAAACGGGGTTGCCGCAACAGTCATTGCACCGAACAGCCCCTCCTTGAATGTTTCAAGGTCGTGCGGAATGATCGGCAGTGTGTAATCCATGAAACCGGAAAAGCTGAGCGAAAACGCCTGGCCGCCTATGACGACGTTATAACGCATCATGAATACGCCGAACAGTACCAGTACTGTCGCGATGGTTGTCCGTCGCACCGTACGGCCGGGCAGCACCATGATCAGGAACGGCAGTATATTGCCAAGTCCGTACTGCATGATGAAAATTTTGGTGAAGTCGCGCTCCATAATGACTTCACGCAGGATGTCCCAGGATTTGACCTGAGTGTAGCCGCGAAAGATCAGGTCCAGAATTTCCAGGGTCAAGGCGGCAATCATGAAGTACATCAGATAATTTGATGAAATCATAACCTCTTCATGCTTGGCCCCTTCGAGCTCTTCGATAGTCGGTGCGGTAGGATCGTTGGCCCAGCGGGCTATCTTCCGTTTAGCCATAAACTTCCGTATTTCCTGAACGATTACATAGCAGAGAATACACAAGGCAACTCCGGAAACGACAGCCGAACAGATGAATATAACCGGCATCAGTGGAGTCATCCAGAGAGCGTTGGCCTTGACCGAACCAAAGATGAAACCGGCGTAACCGTGCAGAAAACAGGCAACCGGGATACCGATGCCGGCCATAGTCTTGCAGGCCTTGTGGTCTTTTTTTACCGCTTCGTCGCTGATATCCCAGGCACCAAGGGTCAGCGCCGTAAACATCAGCATGCGGAAACTATCGATGGCGCTACGGTTGTTCTGAGCCTTCAACGCCACTGCCGTCTGCACAAAATATTTACGGTATACCAGCCATAATTCAGTCGCGACTATACACGCGTAGGTACTGAATACGAAGCCGAAAGCGGCAATTGCAGAGGTGAAATGCGGCGTCATCATGACGTGTATACCACGAAACGGCTGCTGCAGATGCAGCATCAACGGCATCATGGCCACCGGTAGCAGGGCGAACGAAAATACCAGAGAAAACCGGGCAATCTCTTTCAGTTTTTCAATGCCAAAAACATGGTAGAGCGAGGAGAGTACGAACGCCCCGGCGACAAGCCCGGTCATGTATGGGTACATGACTATCTGGATTGACCAGTAAATGTACTCATTCGGTAGGGTAAACAGTTCCTTGACCGTCCATGCTTCTCCGTGAACGATCATAGCTGCATGCTGTGCTATTTCTCCGACCATGACTAGCGCACCTCCTGGGCAAGCCCGATGTAAAAGGCCTGTGGCTTTGTTCCAAACTCATCTTTAAGTACTCCGACACGTTCATTCATGATGAGTTGGGTGATCGGATCGTTTTTATCGTGAATATTACCCATCCTGCGGGCTTTGAAGGGGCAGGCGTTGACACAGGCGGAATCAAGGCCCTTGCTGAGGCGGTGATAGCAGAAGGTGCACTTGTCGGCGACTTTGGCTATGGGGTGGAAAAAACGGGCTCCGTACGGACAGGCCATGATGCAGTAACCGCAGCCGATGCACCAGGTACGATCGACCAGAACAACACCATCATCCGTTTTATAGGTGGCGCCGACAGGACAGACCTGCGTACAGGCAGGTGATGAACAGTGATTGCACAGCTTGGGGACAAAGAACGCTTTACCGACATTCGCCTTGTCGATCTCCTGATATTCTCCCCGGCCAAGATCTATGCGGGATTCGGTGAAACCGTCCTGCGCGGCTTTGGGGCTGTCGACATAGCGTTTGTCATCTTTCGTATACACATACCGTTCAACCCAGGTCCGCGACACGTTTGCCTCAAAGGGGACATCATTCTCGGTCTTGCACGCCTTTACGCAAAAACCGCAGCCAACACACTTGTTGGTGTCAACCAGAAACGCCCATTGAATATCAGGATTCTCTGCGAATACTTTTTTCGGGTCGATCATCGTCAGGGCCGAAAGCGGCACAGAAGCACCGACAATTACCAGAATAGATTTTTGTAGAAATTCTCGCCTCTCCATTATTTCATTCCCTCCAGACTGGGATTATGCGGATTGTGGCATTTTACGCACTCAATACCGGTGTTATGAGTTTTTGGGTCGATGCCGGGAATACGATGCCGCTCACTGGTTGCATACGGGAGATTGGTGTGGCAACGGAGGCAAAGACCACGGCTGCGGTCGATGGTCAGCTTCTCCGGATTGTCAGGATGCTGCATCGCCGGCCCGTGACAATCTTCACAGGGGATTATGCCGTGCAACTTCTCCGTGCGCACTTTAACAATCTCTCCATGGCATTCGCTGCAGTATTCATGCATCCTCTCACGGCCGGAAACAGAATATTTAGCCGGTTGATTTTTCCATTCCGCTTCATTCGAAAAGCGGTGGTAGGAGTACATGAAGCCCCTTTTACCCGAACCAAAATCGTTCGGAACATAGAAGAAGCGAAATACAACGATCGCTACGACGAATGCAATGACCACATACAGTGGTCGCCAGACATGACTTTTCACTCTCTCTCCCTCTTGCCACAGTAAAATGGCGGCTGAAATTACGTTTATCAGGTCACTGAAAAAACCCGACATGAGATAGAACAGGTTTTACCTTTTTGTCAACAACTAATTTTGAATAACTGCCTCGGGTTGCGATTTGATCGTGTCCGGCTGCTGGACCAGAAACAGCTGGTCGCCAATGTAAGAACCGACGCCATCATCGGCGACATGGAAATCACCGTTCATGATCGGAATGGCAACCCGCAGCAGCATGGTGAATACGAGCAGTCCGGTTGCCCAGATGCCCATAGAGAGAAGCAGTTCGATGCCTGTCGGGGCGTATTCGTAAATCTCGTGCAGGACATCAGGGATGAAGCCGGGAATTACCAGTCCCATCCCCTTTTCAATATACACGCCGATGAACACAAGAATGCATCCCATTACCAGGGTCACATTATTTCTGCGTGTTGCAGGATTGAGGAAGAGGACAAAAGCGGTAATGTTAAAGATCATTGCCGTCCAGATCCAGGGGACCAGTGCTGAATGGCCATGAAGACCCTGAAAAAGATACTGTACGGGAGCCAGGTGAACCGACCCGGTATAATATTCCTTGAACAGCTCCGCACCAAGCAGGAGCAGGTTGATGAATATGGCATAGGCGATTATTTCGGCAACCTTCTGAATCGCCTCGTCCTCAATTTTGAATTTTGTGTATTTGCGCACCAGAAAAAAGATGAGAATCATAAAGGCCGGTCCGGAACAGAATGCCGAGGCAAGAAAGCGCGGCACAAGTATTGAGGAGTTCCAGAAAGGTCTGGCACCAAGACCGTTGTAAAGAAACGCCGTCACGGTGTGAATCGATATTGCTGAAGGAATTGAAAGCAACAGCAGGGGAGTAGTTATATTTTTGTTAGGCTCGCGCTTGTAGTATTTGTTGTAAAGAATAAACACCGCAACCGTGAGGTTTATCATCAGGTAGGTGTTAAGCACGACGACGTCCCATGCCAGGAGCGACTGGGGAAAATTGAGCAGACCGATTTTGGGAATCAGGTGCCAGAAGCGCTCGGGGTGACCGATATCCACCGTAACAAACATCAGGCACATGACAATAGCCGACACTGCCAGCAACTCTCCGAGGACCGCGATCTCCTTGATCGGTTTCCAGTGGTAGACATAGGCAGGAATCACCAGCAGGACTGCCGCAGCCGCAACTCCGACCAGAAACGTGAAGTTGGAGATGTAAAATCCCCATGAGACCTGATCTCTCATATTGGTGACAATAAGACCTTCACTCAGCTGTTGAGCGTATGCAAAAGCACCGATGGTTATCAAACTGAGCAGGAAAAGAACCCAGCAGTAGTAGGCCTTGCTCCCCTTGGAAATCAGAACCAGTGTCCCCATATAAAAATGCCAGATGTTTTTCATGGATGCTCCCTGACGCGAATTAGGTTGCGTAAAAGTAGTAAAACTTGGGTTGCGTGTTCAGGTCTTCCTTGAAGATGAATACTCGTTTATTTTCGATCAGGTAGCGCATTTCACTTTCGGGATCAAGCAGATTACCGAATTTGCGGGCTCCGACAGGGCAGATTTCTGCGCACGCAGGATAACGGCCCGGTTGTTCGCGGGTTCGCTGAATACAGAAGGTACATTTCTCCACAACCCCTTTCGGGCGGGGACGATTGCCGAGATAATGCGTATTGGGATTAATTTCATTGGCGGGGACCGACGGTTTGGCCCAGTTGAAGTGCCGGGCACCATACGGGCAGGCTGCCATGCAGTAACGGCAGCCGATACACCAGTTATAATCGACAACGACAATCCCGTCATTTTCCTTCCAGGTGGCCTGCACCGGACAGACCTTGGTGCAGGGAGGCTTCTCGCACTGCTGGCACTGAACAGGCATGTAGAAATGCCCCTTTTCCGGAACCTTTTCAGGGTTGTAATAGTGCTCGGCATGTGACAGGTCAATGCCCTTTTCCTTGTCCAATTGCATAACCCGGATCCAGTGGATTTGCGGAGTGCGTGACTGGTTATTCTCCTTAACGCAGGCGTACACACAGCGACGACAGCCGATGCAGCGTGACAGGTCAAGGCCGTACCCATAGCGGACCCCTTCAATCGGCGGGGTCGTCTTGACGGTGACCTGCTTGGCGTACTGTTTACTGTAATCCTTTTCCAGGCGGGCTATAACCCCTTTAAGCTCCTCTTTCGAGAGTTCACGAAAATGCTTCTGAAAAAATTCCTCCCAGACGGACGCCGATGCCTCTCTGCCAGGCATGGCGATAAGACCGATCCCGGCAGCCAGACCTTTCAACATTTTGCGGCGGGACTTATGCAGGACGTGACTATCACATTTTTTAATGTCTGACATGAATCGTGCTCCCTGAGGTAATAAAATTTTTTCTGATTCAGTGACCGGTTTTTCCCGGCCTGTCCGGTGGCGGAAGAGGTTTCAGCGCCTTAAACTTCGGATCGTGCGGGTTGTGGCAGTGAACACAGAGCAGATACTGTTTGTCGCCATTCCAGTCGCCGGTTCGCCTGCCGTGAACACCCACTTTCCAGTCGCGGAATTTATCGCCATGACATTGGCCGCACAGCCTGAACGACTCGGTAAAATCAACCAGTTCGCCTGAGACCAGCCGTAATTTGTCCCGATTGACCAGGTTGTGGCAGTCCGTACACCAGCGTTGGCTTTCAGCATGATGAAGCACTATTTCGGTATGATATTCGGTAAGGGCCCGGGGCTGCGGATTAGGCTTCATAAACTTGTGGCACTGACTGCAGGGGAAAGCCCCCTCAGTAAAAGGGGGGCGAGGCACGGCAAAGATTTTTTCCTTCGGCCGGTTCTTTATATCGTAAACAGGCTGCACCTGCTGTTCGGCAGCAGATTTATCTGTGACAATCAATTGCCCGGAGCGGTCGAATTCTTTTACCTTGGCGGCAGACACGAGTCCCGCCGACAGAAACAAAACTGACAACATGCCGAGTAAAACAAACGTGGGACGAGCAATACACAAAATTTTCATCTCAACCTCAATGTCGTTTTAGTATGTTGGAAGCTACCCTGTGTAACAAGGCCAGAGTTTGAATTATTCCGATTAAACTTTCTTTTGCAGTGTAGTGATATGAAAGTCCAGGGAATTTGTCAACACAAAAACGGTTTTACAATACGTGGTTTTGTCAGTTGGTTTATGTATATGGATCGATTGTTTACTATTGCAAACAACCTTGCTTACAGTGTATGAATAGCAGCACTGTGAACTATCAATGTATTCAGGTATTAACGGAGGCTTTTGTATGAACCGATTTACGGCGGGTATGGTAGCGGTAATCACTGTTTTGGGTGTGAATTCTGTTCAGGCGATCCAGCCGGGAAAAACGGTCACGTGGGACACACCCATGGGCAAAGTTACCTTCGACGGCAAAAACCATGCTGACGCAAAGGTTGGGTGCCTTGATTGTCATTCTAAAATCTTTAAAATGAAGAAAGGTTCTAACACGTTTACAATGGCCGATATAAATGCGGGCAAATTCTGCGGTAAATGCCACAACGGCAAGCGGGCATTTGCGTCAAATGATCCGGACAATTGTGCAATATGTCACAGCAAGAAGAAGTAATGACTATCCGTTCCACTTAGGTTTAGTACCCTCCGGGTCATCAAATAAAAAAGGAGTAAAATACATGCGAATACTTGCCATTCTGTTGGGAACACTGTTTTTGGGGGTACTGTTGTCAGATGTTGTTATCGCTGAGGAAAGAGCAACAAAAGAGGAATGCATCGCCATGACCAAAGCCGCTTCAAAGATGCTTGAAGCTGACAAAGCGGCAGGCATTAAGGAAATCAACAACCCGAAAGGAAAATTTGTCTGGAAAGACTCATACGTCTTTCTTATGGACAAAAGCGGCAAGATGCTGGCTCACCCATTCATTCCCGAGCTAATGAAAAAAGATACCCTGCTTAACGAGGCCGATAAAAATCAAGTGAAACCTAAAAAAATATTCGCGGAGTTTGTTGATGTGGCATTTAATAACGGCGAAGGGTGGGTTGATTACAAATGGCCGAAGCCGAATAAGAAGGTACCGTCAGATAAATTCACCTTCATACATCGGGTCGGCTGGACGGATATGCTCGTAGGTGCTGGTACGTACTCCAAATAGATTTATCTGCATTTCCTGCTTGACAAGTTTTGAAATAGTATTAAGATAAATCTTATCCTGTTAGGAATTAAATATTTCGTGAAAGGAGACCCTGCCAATGTGGACTGCAAGATTTAAGATTCGCCCGGTTTCTCACTGCAAAGAGGGTTGCCCTAGTTAGCCCGCCACCGGACGGTTGCGGGCGTTCAGCAAAAAGGTCCCGCTGTCATCAGACAGGGGGACCTTTTTTTATGTGCGTCGGCGTTTATCTGTTATGATGCCGGTCGCATATAATTCACCGTTACGACGTTACCGAAAGAGAGCCGCATGAAAAAATACCTCATTATTCTGGCCATTGTCCTTGCCATTAGCAGCATGCTCGGTTTTTTATACTACACTAAAAAGCCTGAAATCAGCTACAAGACTGCAAAAATAGAGCGCGGCACGATTATCTCGAATGTCGCCGCCACCGGCAATCTTTCGGCGGTTACGACTGTCCAGGTCGGTACCCAGGTGTCAGGCACGATTCAGAAACTCTCCGTTGATTTCAACTCACGGGTCAAAAAAGGGCAGGCGATCGCCGAGATCGACCCGTCGCTGTTCAATGCTTCTGTGCAACAGTCGCAGGGAAATTATTTCAGCGCCGAAGCCAATCTTCAGAAAGCAAAAATAGCTCTGATCGATGCGGAGCGGACCTTCAAGCGGAACAAACAGATGCTCGCAGACGGTATAATTTCGCAGGGAGATTATGACGCCGCAGAGACCACGCTGAACTCCTCTAAAGCATCAGTTACGGGTGCAGAAGGGGCCCTTGCCCAGGCGCGCGGTTCCCTTATGCAGGCGCAAACCAACCTCCGTTATTCTGTCATCCGTTCACCGGTGGACGGCGTGGTCATATCGCGCGCTGTTGACGTCGGCCAGACTGTTGCCGCTTCATTTTCGACACCAACGCTGTTCACCATTGCTCAGGATCTGACCAAAATGCAGATCGAGGTTAGTGTTGATGAGGCTGACATCAGCCGTATTCAGCTCCATCAGAAAGCCAGCTTTACCGTAGATTCCTATCCTGAGCAGACTTTCCGCGGCACTGTCATCCAGATTCGGACGGCTCCGGTCATTACCCAGAATGTCGTTACTTATGTAGTTGTGGTCAGCGTCGATAACAGCGACATGAAGCTGAAACCGGGCATGACCGCCAACGTATCCGTTGAAGTTGCGAAAAAGGATGATGTTCTCAAACTGCCGCCGGCAGCACTGCGCTTCAAGCCGAAAGCAAAGGGTGATGAACCGAAGGAGAAGGTTGGCGGGGAACATGCCGGAGCTTCCGGCCAGCGCTCAACTGGCGGCATGCCTGGCGGGGGCGGCAAGGGTGGCCCCGGCAAAGCCAGGGAGCGAAGTCTGCAGGTATATCTGCTTACGAATGGTAAGCCGGCTGCAACGCCGGTAAAAACCGGCTTAGCCAACAACAGCAGTATCGAATTGGTCGAGAGCAGTCTCAAAGAAGGCGATGAGGTTATTGTCGAGCAGGTCGGCGGAGATGCGAAGAAAAAGGCCGGAGCGGGCGCTTCACCGATGGGGCCGCGTTTCTAGATGAGCAGCGTCATTTCCTTAACAGATATCCGCCGGATCTTCATCATGGGTGACCAGCAGTTCGAAGCACTTAAAGGGATTTCCTTCGACATCGCTCCCGGCGAGTTTGTCGCTATCATGGGGGCGTCCGGCAGCGGTAAATCAACCGGTATGAATATTCTCGGTTGTCTGGATCGTCAGACCTCCGGCCGCTATCTTCTCGATGGCGTTGATGTCGGGGGAATGACAACCGACCAATTGGCCGATATCCGTAATAAAAAGCTCGGCTTTGTTTTTCAGGGTTTCAACCTGTTGGCCCGCACTCCGGCGATTGAGAATGTCGAACTGCCACTGGTGTACGCCGGCCTCCACTCGAAAGAGCGCCGGCAGAAGGCACTGATTGCCATGGAGCAGGTCGGGCTTTCCGGCAAGGAGAATAATCACCCGAGCCAGCTATCGGGCGGCCAGCAGCAGCGTGTCGCCATCGCCCGTGCCCTGGTTAACAATCCCGCCGTTATTCTGGCCGATGAACCGACCGGCAACCTTGACAGCAGCACGACCGAGGAGATTATGGGGCTCTTTACCACCCTCAACCGGCAAGGAATAACCATTATCATGGTTACCCATGAACATGATGTCGCGGCGTACGCCGGGCGGCAGATAACCTTCAAGGATGGCCGCATTATTTCTGATCTTCAGACCAGTCAGACGAGTCAGACTCGTCTGAAGGCATAACTGCATGGACTTTCTCCAAACGCTTAAAATCGCCATCCGGGCACTGCGCACCAACAAGATGCGCTCTTTTTTGACCATGCTCGGCATCATTATCGGCATTGCCGCCGTTATCGCCATGATGGCGGTCGGCACCGGGGCCAGTTATGTCATCTCCCAGCAGATCGCCAGTATCGGCAGCAATATTATTCTGGTCCTGCCCGGCTCAACAACCAGTGGCGGTTTGCGTACCGGCAGCGGCGGAGCCCAGACTCTGACAAGTGATGATGCCAGGGCCATCATGGCCGAGTGCCCCTCTGTGGCGTACTCGGCCGGTACCGTGAGAACATCGGGGCAGATAGTAAGTGGAAACATGAACTGGTCGTCCGTTGTTATGGGGGGGACGCCGGAGCTGTTTGAGATCCGTGAGTGGCCGGTAATCAGCGGTCGCGCGATCACTCAGGAGGATGAAGCCGGTGCGGTCAAAGTTTGTCTGCTCGGCCAGACTGTTGCTGAAAACCTGTTCGGCTCTGCCGATCCGGTCGGAAATATCATCAGGATCAAAAAAATACCTTTCACCGTTATCGGCATCCTTGACCGCAAAGGACAATCCCCTCAGGGGCAGGATCAGGATGATGCCGTGTTTGTGCCGCTGCGCACCGCCCAGCGCAATCTGGTCCGCTCGCAGCGGCCAGAAATTGTTACTTCAATCATCGTCAAAGCAAAGAGTGAGGAATTGATCAATACGGCTGAAAGTGAGATTCAGGCGCTCCTCAACCAGCGTCACCGGATCAGTAACAGCAAGGAGCCTGATTTTTCAACGCGTAACCTCTCTGAGATTCTGGCAGTCGCGGAAAAATCATCAAAGGCCATGTCGCTGCTGCTCGGAGCGGTCGCGTCAATCTCGCTGATCGTAGGGGGGATCGGTATTATGAATATCATGCTGGTTTCCGTTACGGAGCGCACTCGCGAAATAGGTATCAGGATGGCAATCGGCGCCAAAAAGAGCGATATCCTCCTGCAGTTCATGACCGAAGCGGTGCTGCTTACCATGCTGGGGGGCTTGATCGGCATTGCGCTCGGTGCAGGTGGAGCCACCATCGTATCGCGCATGCTCGACTGGCCAACAATGATTTCTTTTCAATCCATCGCTATTGCCTTTGTCTTTTCCGGTGCGGTCGGTATCTTTTTCGGTTTTTATCCGGCCAAAAAGGCGGCCGGACTTAATCCGATTGACGCGTTGAGGTATGAATAATATGACTGCCTGCCCGATGTGCTCCCGCTGGGAAACGAATTTCGATCTGCAGATCATCGAACTGCAGCACTCCTACGTGACCCTGAACCGTGACCAGTATTTTCCCGGCTATACGCTGCTGTTTACCAAGGATCATGTCACGGAACTGTTCCATCTTGAGCGCAGCGAGCGCTCATCTCTCATGGAAGAGGTTTCGATCGTGGCAAAAGCGCTGCACGGCATATACAAACCGTCAAAAATCAACTATGAACTTCTCGGCAACATGGTGCCGCATATCCACTGGCACATCGTGCCACGCTTTTCATCAGAACCGCTCTGGCCGCGACCGATCTGGGCGGAGCAGCATGAAGAGCGCCTCCTTTTGCCGCACGAACAGCAGCAACACATTGAAACTATCCGGAGAGCCCTGTCATGATCCGTCCCCACCTTGAAACACTGAGCAACGGTCTGCGGGTAGTCTGTGTCGAAATGCCGCATCTGCATTCAGCCGAACTGGCTATATACCTCAAGGTTGGCGGTCGCAATGATCCGCCCGGTCGGGAAGGTCTTTCGCATTTTCTGGAGCATATCCTGTTTCGCGGCACGGCTCAATTCCCGTCGTCACTGGCAATCGAATCGGCCTTTGAAGTTATCGGCGGCGCGCCAAACGCCGCGACAGATGCCGAATCGACCTATTATTATTCACGGGTACATCCGGACAGTGTCAAACGCGGTATGGAAATACTCGCGTCAATGCTGATGAAACCGCTGTTGACCGGTATCGATATTGAAAAGCGGATTATCGCCGAGGAAGCGCGGGAGGATCTTAACGAACAGGGAGAAGAGGTCAATCCTGACACCATCGTCAGTCGCTTGCTCTGGCCCCGGCACCCGCTCGGAATGCCGACCATCGGCACACTCGACAGTATCGCTTCAATCGAACGACCTGACCTTGAAAAGCACCTGAAAACGTATTATGTCCCTTCAAATGCGGTTCTGGTTGTTTCCGGCCCGGTACATTACCATGCGGTTCTTGACTCGGCGCGCGAATTTTTCGGAGAGTGGCCTGACACGCCAGTTGCGCCGGTGCCGCTCGTAACCCTCCGCCAGTATTCACCTCAAATTCGTTGTGTGCAGGACTCCGACAGCCAGATGAATCTGCAGCTGGCATTTCTCGGTTTTGCCCGGGATGACCGGCGCTTCATGGCGCTCCGCTTTTTACGGAGAATTCTTGCCGGTGGGGGCAGTTCACGGCTCCACTTACGCTTGCGAGAGGAGTTGGGTATTATTTATTCCGTGGATGGCGCAATCGGAGCGTACGATGAAACCGGCTGCCTCGCCTTTGATCTTTCGACGGCTCCGGACACCTTGATTCATGCCGTTGAAGCGACCTTTGAGGAACTGATACGCATCACGACAACAGCGGTTCCGGATGACGAACTGGAGCGTATTCGCAATTCCTATATTTTCGATCTTGAATTCAGCCTTGATTCTGCGTACGAAATGGGCGGGCGCTATGGCTGGGGCGAACTTATGGCTGTTGTAAGAAGTATTGAAGAGGATCAGACTGAAGCGCGCCGGATTACCACTGCCGAACTTCAGGAAACCGCCCGGATACTTTTCGCCCCGGAAAATCTGCGGTTGGTGGCGGTAGGTCCATGGAAGCGGGGTATGAAGAAAAAATTACGGGAGCTGGTAGCAACGTATCAGCTGCAATTTGTAAAGGCGGCTGTATCAGTAGTCGGCATCTAAAAGAGTCATCTTTATGCGGCCGATAATAGCAAGGATTGGCGCCATGTCCTCCGGAAGATGCCCCTCCAGAAGCTTGAGGTGTGTGGGGTCCGCCGGGAATTGATTGTAGGTGGGGTCAACCGCAACCCAGCGATCGCCGACAAAACTTTCTGCCCAGCTGTGATAGAGAAAACCCTTCCCTTCCACATGCACTAATCCGGAAATAAACCGGGTTGCAATACCTGCGGCACGCGCCACTGCCGTGTAGAGCCGGGCATGCGTCTGGCAGTTACCGTTCCTCGACTTGAAGCTTTCAACAGCACTGCCGCCGTCATCAATGGTGTCATGCAGCCAGGAGGCCGTCCAGGAAGCGAGCGAAGTGACGAGTTCCTCCGTGTTTTTGACTCCCGCCGACAGCAATGCCGCCTGTGCGCGTATCTCCGGTGCATCTGACTCTATTTTATCCGCCGGCTTTAAATGTTCAGCTGTCGGTTTATCAGCTTTCAAGGCGGATGTCTTGAGAGCCAATGAACCGGTCTTGAAGATTACCCGTCCCTGACCCGCAATTTCGACCTGTTGTCCACCACCTTGCAGAACGGACAGAGCTTCATTCCAGCCCGTGATTTCAACCGCCAGGCCGGTTACCTTCTTTGGTTCCTTAATGGGCGGTTGAATGCGTACCATGCTGAAGTCATAAATCAAGTCCTTCCTGGCAAGCGCCCTATCGCTGACAACTGAGCCCAGCGTCGCGGGGCGCTCTGCTTTTGTTGTCACCAGTCCTTCACGAACCGATTCCTCGAGCGTATTGCCCCGACTGTCAACCCAGATATCGTTCGTTACGTACGGATACAGGTTGTTGCGCAGTTTCAGGGCGGGCAGACCATCACTCGTCGTATCCTCACCCATTACCGTAATCAGAACTTCCTTGACCCTGAGTTCTTCCGGGTCAAACGCCTGGATGGTATATGACGTTCCTGCTGAGACCATTCGCATAAGGGGATACAGATTTAGCGCGGGAGGAGGATACACATCGCCTGTTATGGCAAGCACTTTTTCGCTTGTTTTGCCATGAGATTCACTCTTGAGATGTATGGAGTTACCGCTGACCATGCCGGTAACATGAGTTATGGAGTCATTGACCGTCTGTTCAACTTCAAATGAGCGGAGCGCCAGACTTTTTGTTACGAGGTAGGTCTCCCGCATGGAGGCCTTTTTGGGAGCATTCATGACGTTGATCTGGACAGTGCCATTCCCCTCAATCCGGTAGCCATCGCCCGCCGCCTCAATCCGTTGCCGGTAGAACCCGACCCGTTCACTGTTCACAAAAACCCCGAACCAGCGTTCAGAGAGTGGTGGCGCATCAATTTTGGCACATGGAGCCGCAAGAGCGGCCAGAGTGCTGCAGAGCACGAGAATGCCTGCAACCATACATCGGTAACCTGTCTCCATCAACTATCCTTTGCGGGGCAACAATCGAGTGCCACCTGCCTTAAGACTGAGGACGGGTGGCACGGTGGCACAAGAGACGGCATCTTCGATGCCGCAACGATTTTTTCTATGAACCGGGCTTCAGAAGTGCATATATTTCGGGCCATCAGGGTCAAAAAGCTCGACCCGGTTTCTGCCATTGGCCTTTGCCCGATACAGGGCACTATCGGCCTGTGTGATGAAACCATCAACCGTGGCTGACTGTCCCCTGGAAAAACGGGCAACGCCCAAACTTGCGGTAAGACAGAGCGGCGAAAGCGGTCCATCAAACGAAGTATCCTGTACTGCCAGGCGGATGCGTTCTGCAACTAAAGCAGATTGCTCCAGTGTTGAATCCGGCAGAATGGCAATAAACTCTTCGCCACCGTAACGGGCTGCATAGTCGTAGCTGCGCAACTCTTTCTTCATTTGCAATGCCACCCGCTGCAGAACGACATCACCCTGAAGATGGCCAAACCTGTCATTAACGTGTTTGAAATGATCGATATCAAGTATGATGAGCGATAGCTCGCCGCACTTGCGCACGCTCCGCTGTACTTCTTTCTCGAGCGCGTCCATCATATAGCGGCGATTGAAGAGCCCCGTCAGGTAATCGGTGTTGGAGAGCTCCAGCAGCAAATCGTTAGAATGCTTCAGATCATCCTGCAGCTTTTTCATTTTGAGATGAATCTTAACCCGGGCAACCAACTCTTCCTGGTCAAACGGCTTGGTAATATAATCGCTCGCGCCCTGTTCAAGGCACTTGAGCTTGCGCTCCCGGTCGTCCACACTGGTCAGGATGAGAACGGGAATACTGAGAAGTTCCGGCCGTGCTTTAAGCATACACAGGAACTTAAAACCATCAATACACGGCATCTCCAGATCACACAGAATTATATCCACCGGTGAAGACAGTAATTTCTTAAATCCTTCAAGCCCGTCTTCTGCTTCGTAATAGAAGGTAAAGAGGTTTAATGGTTCAAGGGTTCGGATGACCTGTTCCCGAATTGTTACGGAGTCATCTATGATAAGAATTCGTGCGGACATGATTTGCGATTGTAAACAAACTCAGAGAAAAATTCCATTAATTAAATAGCAACAGCTAATAAAATCCAAAAAAAATCAGAGTAACGGTTCGTGAGCCAGGCGCTTCATTTCGGCAATTGTCGCCGCATAATCTGTCGCCCCAAAAACAGCGCTCCCAGCGACAAAAACATCTGCCCCCGCGTGGGAGATGCGGGCGATATTTGCCGGTTTGACCCCGCCGTCAATTTCAAGCTCTGCTTCAGAGCCGCGTAAATCAAGCATTGCCCGTAACGAATGAATTTTCGGCAGGCAGGCATCGATGAAGCTCTGCCCTCCAAAGCCTGGATTGACGGTCATCAGCAGCACCAGGTCCAGATCATCGATGACGTAATCAAGTACATTCAGTGGCGTCGCAGGGTTAAGTGACACGCCGGCTTTTTTCCCGAAAGATTTGATCAACTGTATGCTGCGGTGCAGATGATGTGTCGCTTCGGCATGTATGACGATGATATCGGAGCCGGCCGCAGCAAAATCGGGAATGTAGAGGTCAGGATTCTCGATCATCAGGTGAACATCCAGCGTGAGAGACGTCACCCTGCGGGCCGCCTCGACAATCAACGGGCCGATTGTAATGTTGGGCACGAAGTGACCATCCATGACGTCGATATGGACGTAATCGGCTCCGGCCGCCTCAACGGCACGGATTTCATCGCCAAGGCGGGAAAAGTCGGCGGACAGGATGGATGGCGCAATTTTTTTCATAGTAAGCTCCAAATTTTTTGTAGATTTTAGACTCTTTTTATTCGTGCCGCGAAGAAACCGTCCATACCGTGACGGTGCGGCCAGGCCCTGAACATGCCGTAAAACGCAATCAGGTCACGCCACCCGGGGAAAAGGTCGTTGAGGTTTTCTAGCACAAACCCGGGATGGTGCAAAAGAAAATCCTCCACCACAAGTTCATTTTCAGCTTCCGAGGTCGAACAGGTTGAATAGAGCAGCGTCCCCCCCGGCTTCAATCTGGTGGCAGCATTCTTTAAAAGGGTTTTCTGGACGGCGGCCAGACGGGTAATGTCACCGGAAAAGAGCCGCCACTTGGCCTCCGGATTACGGCGTATGACGCCAAGTCCCGAGCATGGCGCATCGAGCAGGATGCGGTCAAAATCACCGTCCGGAAAGGTATCCGGCTGATGCAGGTCTGCAACAGCCGTTGCAACGCTGTTCATGCCGAGCCGACGGAGATTGTCCTGAACCGTTGTCAATTTCGACCGGGATATATCGGTTGCAATCAGTTCACCACGGTCATCCATCAGTTCGGCAATGTGACAGGTCTTGCCGCCCGGGGCGCAGCAGGCATCCCAGACCCGTTCTCCCGGTCCGGCCCCCAGCAGCAGCCCGGCCAGTTGCGACGCCTCATCCTGTACGGCGAACAGACCTGCTGTAAAGCCGGGGAGCGTATTGATAATATGGCGCCCGGCAAGAGTTATGCCCTCAGGTGAATAGCGACAGGGTGTCGCATCAATACCCTGCACGGTAAGCTCCCGCAGCACTTCGTCCCGGCTGGAGCGGAGCGTGTTGACGCGCAGAGTCAGCGGCGGCGGCTGAGAAGAAGCCGCTGCCAGTTGTTCGGCTTCGGCAACACCAAGCTGGTCAAGCCATTGCTCAACCAGCCATTCCGGCTGGGAATGCCGGGCTGCTATCGCAGCCGCCGGATGGCAACTCATATCAGGAAAAATGATTGCATCACAGCGGCGCAGATAGTTTCTCAGCACGGCATTGATAAGCCCGCTCGTGCCTGGCGTTATCAGCTTTGCCAGATTGACCGATTCGTTCACGGCGGCCGATTCAGGAATGCGGTCAAGGCAGGTCAGCTGATACAGCCCGATGCGCAGGATGACGAGCGCCCGCGGGTCGAGCTCAATCATCGGTTTTTCAAGCAGCTGCTGCAGGATATGATCGAGTGTTCCCTGGCGCCGCAGCACGCCAAACACCAGTTCGGCGTACAGTCCCCGATCCGGTCCCGTTAATACGCCGCTGGAGAGTTCACTGTCGATCAGGCGGTCGGCAAAGCCACCTTCTTTCCTGATGCGTACAAGAGTTTCACAGGCAGCCTGCCGCGGATTTGCAGAGCTTGTGGCCGTTGCTGCTCGTTTGATAATCATATCGGGCATCCCGTTTTACATGAATTCATGCAGACTTCACATATTTTTTGATGGAATTGTCAAAACTGTCTGCGGGCATACTATGCGCCCAAGTGGAAAAGTGCAAGCGCAGTCGCTTCTTTCCCGCTATTTCAGTGGGAAATACGGCTATTTATCTTGCATCCCGCTGGTTGATTTGCTATATTTCCAGACCTTCTCTATCTCGCATAAGAACTGAATTTTATTAATGAATCTTCTCGCAGTTGAAAAGCCTGCCCGCTATATGGGCGGCGAAATGGGCTCCATCCGCAAGGGTAATGCCGATGTACGCTTTGCCCTTGCGTTTCCCGATGTCTATGAAGTTGGAATGAGCCATCTCGGCCTGCGGATTCTCTATCACATCCTGAACAAAACTGATGGGATTGCCGCAGAGCGCGTTTTTGCTCCCTGGCCGGATATGGAAGCAGTGTTGCTTGCTGCGAAAAGTCCTCTGGCAACGTTGGAAACGGGCACTCCCCTGGCTGCCTGTGACATTATAGGCGTTACCCTGCAGTACGAACTTTCTTACACGAATATTCTCTCCATGCTCCGTTTGAGCGGTATTCCGCTCCTTGCCAGCGATCGTAAGGATCCGTTTCCGCTGATCATTGCCGGCGGTCCGTGCGCCTATAATCCGGAACCGCTGGCACCTTTCTTTGACGCGGTACTGCTGGGTGATGGTGAAGAGGCTACTCTGGAAATAGCTCTTGCCGCACGGGAGTCAAAAAAAACCGGCGAGAGCAAGGCCCGCCTGCTGGAGCGGCTCTCTGCGATCGAAGGTGTCTATATTCCTTCGTTCTTTGAACCGAAGTATAATTCCGACGGAACCCTTGCAGAAATCACCCCGCTCAAGCCTGGCTACACCTCTGTCCGCCGCCGTTTTCTCGCCGATCTCAACTCGGCCCCGTACCCGGATTCTCCGGTGGTGCCGTTCATGAAGACGATTCATGATCGGGTCGCGGTGGAAATCGCACGAGGCTGCACCCGTGGCTGCCGTTTCTGCCAGGCCGGTTATGTCTACCGCCCACTGCGCGAACGCTCTCCGGAAACAATTCTGAATGTCATAGAAAAATCGCTCAAAGACACCGGCTATGATGAAATATCGCTGTTGTCGCTTTCCACCGGCGATTACTCCTGTGTTACCCCGCTGGTAACCGAACTGATGGCGCGCTATGCCGAAGATCGGGTGGCGGTATCGCTCCCCTCCTTGCGTGTCGGCAGTCTGTCGGACGAGCTGATCGACGCAATAAAAAAAGTACGTAAGACCGGCTTCACCCTGGCACCCGAGGCTGGCAGCGACCGGATGCGGCGGGTTATCAATAAAGGCATCAGCGAGGCTGATCTTATCTCCGGTGCTGCGGCGATCTACAACGCCGGATGGCGTCTGATCAAGCTCTATTTCATGATCGGATTACCGGGCGAAACGGCTGACGACGTAGCCCAGATTGCCACCCTGGCCCGACAGGTTAAAGATCAGGCGAAAAAGAGCGGCGGTTCCGGAGACGTGAATGTTGCTGTCAGCACCTTTGTACCGAAAGCTCATACACCGTTCCAGTGGGAAGCGCAGATTTCCTCGCAGGAAACGACTGATCTCCAGTATCAACTGCACTGCGATCTCAAGAAGCGCAAGCTGAAGTTCAAATGGCAGGATGCGCCGCTTTCGTTCATGGAAGGAGTTTTTGCCCGTGGCGACCGCCGCCTCGCACCGGTGCTGATCCGTGCCGTTGAGCTTGGCTGTCGCTTTGATGGCTGGCGTGAACATTTCTCCCTGCAACGGTGGCAGCAGGCGTTTGTTGATTGCGGCGTCGAACCGGAATGGTATCTCCGCCGTCGTGAACAGGATGAAATTCTGCCGTGGGATCATCTCGACTGCGGAGTAACGAAACAGTTTCTACTGGATGAACGTAAGAAAGCTCTTGCGGAAGCGGCCACGAAAGATTGTCGTGACGGCAGTTGCAGCGCCTGCGGAGTCTGCGATTTCACCGTCGTGACAAACCGGATCTCCCCGCCGGCTGATCTTCCGCAGCGCCCCGACAGCACGGCTGGTGAACCGACCGCGGCCCGGATGCGCCTCCGGTTTTCTAAAACCGGCGCCATGAGCTATTTGAGTCATCTTGAGCTGATAACCGTTTTCACCCGCGCAGTCAGCAGAGGTGACGTACCAATCCTCTTTTCGCTTGGCTTTCATCCGCACCCGCGCTTCTCGTTTGGCACGGCGACCTCCGTCGGGGTCGAATCACAGGCGGAGTACATGGATATGATGGTTGCTGCCGGTATCGCGCCACGGGAAGTGCAGGAGCGTCTCAATGCCGTGCTGCCGGAAGGGTTGCGGATTCTCGAAGCAGCAGAGGTTGACGCAAAATCACCATCGCTCTCGACCCTGATTGATGCCACCCGCTATCGGATAACTATTGCCGGTGCCGATCAGGGCGAGTTGCTGAAACAATGTGAGCAGTTTTTGGCACATGATGCCTTTGTCATTCAGCGGACAAAAAAGGGCCAGACGCAAACTGTTGACCTGAGAGGCGAAACGGTGTCACTCCGTGCTGCTCTGCTGACACTCGAGCTCGTAGCCCGGCGCGGCAAGCCGGTTGAGTTCGCCCGTGCCATTACCGGGAACGCTGCGCTTCAGGGTGACGACATCCAGGTCGAGAAGCTGGAAGTTGTCTTTACTCAATAATTACGCACATTTTTATAGTTCATATATTTCACATAAACGGAGAAAACCACCATGGGAGCTGAGTTAGTTATTAATGCCGCTTCCCACGAAACCCGCATTGCACTCATTGAGAACGGCACTATTGCTGAACTGTACATTGAGCGCAGTCGCGAAAAGGGAATTGTGGGGAATATTTACAAAGGGCGCGTTGTCCGCGTATTGCCGGGGATGCAGGCTGCCTTTGTTGATATAGGCCTCGAAAAGGCCGCTTTTCTCTATGTGGCTGACGTGTTCGATGCCATTGAAGAGTATGAGTCACTTCTGTATGCCGGAAGTAAAAAGGACGATGAACCGACCGAAGAGCAGGAGGGCAACGAACGGCCCGAATTCCGGCCGCTCCATCCTATCGAGGATCTCTTGCAGGAGGGGCAGGAGTTGCTGGTGCAGATATCCAAGGAACCGCTCGGCACCAAGGGAGCGCGGATAACCTCTCATATTTCCCTGCCTGGCCGTCATCTTGTCTATATGCCGACGGTCGATCATATCGGCATTTCACGACGGATAGAGGATGAGGAAGAGCGCGAACGACTGCGGGAAATTGTTGAACGCCTTAAAAAACCTGGCTCCGGATACATTGTCAGAACCGTTTCGGAAGGAAAGAGCGAAGAAGACCTGATTGCCGATATGCTCTACCTGACGACCGTGTGGGAAGATATCTCCAGGAGGCAAACAAAGGGTGCGGTGCCGTCATTACTGCATTCGGACCTGGATGTCGTGCAGAAAGTGGTGCGGGATATAGTAACGGAGCAGGTCGATAAAATTATTGTCGATTCTCAGGTGGATTACGACCGGATTGTTCATTTTATCTCAACCTTTGCATCAAAAATGAAATACTCGATTGAGCTCTATGATGAAGACGAGCCGATTTTTGATCATTACGGGCTGGAAGTCGAAATAAGCCGTGCGTTGGGGAGAAAGGTCTGGCTGAAGTCCGGCGGCTACATTATTATCGAGCAGACTGAAGCGTTGAGTGCCGTCGATGTGAATACCGGACGGTATGTCGGCAAACATAATCTGGAAGACACCATCTTGAAAACGAATCTGGAGGCGGTAAAAGAGATCGCCTATCAGCTTCGTTTACGCAATATTGGCGGCATCATCATTATTGACTTTATCGATATGGAAAAAGAGGTCAATCGGGAAAAAGTCTATGGTGCTCTCGAAGAAGCCCTGAGGGTGGACAAGTCAAAAACCAATATTCTGAAAATTTCCGAACTGGGTCTCGTGGAGATGACCAGAAAACGCGTTCGTGAGAATATCAGCCGGATGATGTGTGAACCGTGCAGTTACTGTGAAGGACGGGGTTACATTAAATCAAAAACAACCGTCTGCCATGAAATATTCCGCGAATTACGACGGGAAATGCTTGATATTCGTGGCACCAAAGCGACGGTAATCGTACATCCACACGTTGCTGACCTTCTCTATGATGAGGAGCGCCGGGGACTTGAGGAACTGGAAAAGAAATTCAAAAAAAGAATTACCGTGAGGGCAAAGCCTGGTTTCCATCAGGAACAGTTTGAAATTACGATAAACTGAAACTTCCAGAATCCCCCCTTCCGCCCCCCCCTTATCAGGGGGAAGTGGCTTGCCCCTCCCCTTGTAAGGGAAGGCCGGGAGGGCTTTGGTTGCTCTCAGACTTACGCGGCTTTACTGTTCAGCCCTTCCTGCTCATAGTGAGCAGAAAAATATTCCATCGCTTCACGCATGATATCCGAGATACTCTTGTGAGTTGTTTTCATCAGCGTGTCAAGGTGGTCGCGCTCTTCATCACTCACCCTCATTGAAATGACATTGTACCGTGGATTTTCTCTCATCCTTCCCATTGCTCGTGCTCCTCTCTGCATGTATATGACATGTTCCGATTTTGTTTGAACAGTTCTTTTCAAGAAAATAAGCTAATATCGTGCCAAATCATAAAAAATACTTTAAGGGTCATTATTTCAGTATGTTATAAAAAGGTCTGTTTTATTTTTAAACGCTTATTCTCAAAAACTGTGTCAAATATGACGCATAATGGCCAAAAGTATACGCCATTTTGAAACAGGTGACAGGGGAAATAAAGTCACATCGGGGAGAATTTACACATCATCGGGGTATGGCTTTTGGACGTCGCACAACTATTATGTCATGCTTTTCGAGAAGGCGATAAAACGTACGTCGCGGCACATTAGCCAAACGGGCCGCCTTCGCCACGTTGCCGCCGCTCTCGTCAAGATAGCGGGCAATAATATTTTTCTCGGTCCGCACAACCTGCAGCTCCCGCTCTGCCTTAAAAGATACGCGCCGCCGTTTGGTGTCGAATTCCTGACAGGAATCAAAGGTAGTGGTAAAAACTGTGGGGAGATTTTCCAGGCGGATTACGCCATCTTTTGCCAGAACAGCACACCGCTCGATGACGTTTTGCATCTCGCGGATATTTCCCGGCCATGCATAGAGCTGCATGGCTTTTACTGCTCGCTCTTCTATGCCGATGATCGTTTTGTTGAGCTTTTTTCTGGCTTTATCAAGAAAATGCTGCGCCAGTTCAGGCACCGATTCTGCACGTTTTCGCAACGGCGGCAGCTCGATACTGAAAACATTAAGTCGATAATAGAGGTCTTCCCGAAACCACCCTTCCCGCACCCCCGTTTCCAGGTCTTTGTTGGTGGCCGCTATCAAGCGGACATCGACCTTGGTCACGGTGACGCCGCCTACCGGGCGAACCTCACCGAGATCCAGTACCCGCAGAAGTTCCGCCTGAAGCTTTGGCGTAATATCGCCAATTTCATCGAGAAAAATAGTCCCGCCGTTGGCCGCCTCAAACAGCCCTTTATTATCGGCAACAGCTCCGGTAAACGAACCTTTCTTGTGACCGAATAATTCACTTTCCAGGAGCGAGTCGGTCAAGGTCGTACAGTTCACCGTCATGAGCGGTTTGTCATTGCGTTGACCCTGACGATGCAGGGCACGGGCGGTCAGCTCTTTCCCGGTGCCGGTCTCACCCCTGATCAGTACAGTTGTGGGAGTCGGAGCTACCTGACGAATCAACTCCATTACTTCCCGTATTCCGGGGTCACTGCCGACAATTGCATCATCGCCGGCCTGTCGCTCCAGCTCCCGCTGCACCAATTCATAGCGCTGCTTCAGATGCCCGCGCTCCTCATCGATCAGCTGCATATTGCGCGGCAGGCACATTTCAATATCTGCAAGCCCTTGAAATACGGCGACTGCATGCTCCCTGCAGCTGTTGTATCCGCAGGCGCGACAGTTGAGCTCGTCTCCTTGCGTAAATTTATTCGTTGAGTGGAGGATGCGCTTGATATCATCTTTGCCGGGTGCCGCTAATTTTCTCGATTTATCTGAATATGTTCGTTCAAAGCCTGGCATATGTGCGGAGGAACGATAGTGAGCTGCGGTGTCATACGCAGGTGTAGTGCTGTTGTGGCATACGATAAGTTTGCGTTTGTAAAAATGATTGAGCTTTTTATCGCGACTCGGACCATCAACACAGCCGCCGTCACAGAAACGAAGATCAACAAATGCCGGCGAAATCCGACCGTCCGCCAGGTCGCGAACAATGCCGATAATGTGGGCTTCGCCTTCAGCACTGATGGTTTCATTGTCCTGAAAGTCAGTCGGAATATCAAAAACCTTCAGAGGGCCACCAGTAAGGGAAAACAGCCGGCCAGAGCCCGGATCAACCCCGTCGAACGGCATTTCAACCAGAGTGACTGGAGAGACCCCCCTGTTTTTGAGAAGTTTATCGATTTCCTGATAGGTGAGCACCACATCGATTGCTCCGGCAACCTCTCCCTGAATTTCGAATTTAGCTGCAATGCAGGTACTCACATAAACGACACGGGTATCGTCGCCTCGGATGCTTTTGATGAAGCGCCCCATGGCAATCATCGGCGACACGACCGGCATGAGATTCGGAACCAGCGTTGGATAATGGCGTTCAACAAGATCAACAACCGCAGGACAGTGGGTTGAAATCAGCGGTTGTGTGGAGGAGTTGAGCGTGCCACGGTAGCTCTCAGCAATCATGTGGGCACCGTATGCCCCCTCGTGGACTTCACTGAAGCCGAGGCTTTTCAAGGCAGCGACAAGCTGTCCGGGGCGCAGTGCATGAAAATAAGCCGGAAATGAACAGCCAAGAACCGCCACGACCGGCGCCCCCGAAGTCAACATCTCCTGGGTTTTGACCATTCGATCTACAACTACTTTGGCGTTTTGCGGGCAGCTCAGGCAATTACCGCAGCCGATGCAGCGGTCGTACATGATCTGCGCAAAACCGCCATCTACCTTGATGGCCTTGACCGGACAGCTCCGCACGCAGGAATAGCAACGACGGCAGCGCTCTTTATAGGTAATAATTGGTTCCATGGCTCTCCGAGGGGAAAATATAGTATTCATACGCTGATTTCACAATATGTGCAACAAGTGACACACTATTTATAAGCGGCAATCTTGTTTCAGTGCAGTTGTAAAGTTTGAAATAACGTCTTGTCATCGGCATCGTTATGTGGTTATTAGCTGTTTTAAGCGTGCCAACCAGCAATAGCGTGAGCGGACTTCAATGGATGGCATACATAGGAGCAAATATTCCTGTTTGTTATATATTAGAACATTAGGTAGGTAATTCATGTATTTGCTGATTATTGAAGATGAGGAGAAAGCCACTGAACAACTGAAAAAAGGGCTCGCTGAAGCCAATGTTTTTACTGATGTGGCTAATAACGGACTTCAGGGGCTCATTCTGGCTCAAAAGAAGGAGTATGACCTGATTCTTCTCGACGTCATGTTACCCGGAGCAAGCGGATGGGAGGTGCTAAAAAAGCTCCGGGCTGGCGGTAGTTCGACCCCGGTTATCATGCTCACGGCGCTTGACTCCGTGAGTGATCGGGTCATGGGCTTGCAGCTTGGTGCGGATGATTACCTGATCAAGCCTTTCGCATTTTCTGAGTTGTTGGCCCGCATTCAGTCAGTATTGCGCCGGGGAATTGAGAGAAAGCCAGATCTTCTCCGGGTTGCAGATCTGGAAGTGGATTTTTTTTCCCACAGCGCAACCCGAGGCGGCAAACGGCTTGACTTGACCAAGAAGGAATTTGCGCTCCTCTCCCTCCTGATACACCGAACCGGAGAAGCCCTTTCCCGGGACAGGATAGCGGAGCGGATCTGGAATCTTGGCTTCGACAGTAATCTGAAAATTGTCGACGTAAAAATTGGTAATCTCCGGGTAAAAGTTGATGATCCTTTCGAAAAGAAGTTGATTCATACTGTTCGTGGCTTTGGGTATGTTCTTGAAGACAGGGATGAGGGCATATGACCCAATGCGACTTCCCTCTCTCATCAACAGTGTATCTTGCTGAGGCATACATGAATCTGATCAAAAGAGAAAGGGTATAGTGCTATCGTATCTGACGGAGACGGCAATTCCCGCAAGATCTTTTGCAAAGAAGATTTCAGCATGGCCAGGAATGAGGTTTAGCAATGTTCTATAAGTTCACGACCTTTGGCATGCCAGCCATGCTGTCACGGAGAGGGGGGGAATACCGCTCAATTGCCAATAAAATTGCCATCCTGCACACGCTCGCAGTCTTCTTCTCGGTCTCCTTCGCTTCGGTGCTCCTCTACAAAAATCTGCTTGATCATCTGAACCAGGCTAATTCGAAGCAAATCCGGGAAGAAATCGCCTCCGTCAAAACCATGCTTATGTCACCAACCGGTTCGGAACGCCTCGGTTTTGAGATCGCAGCAGAGTCGCGCGAGTCGGAGGCGCACAAGGTTTTTATCAGGGTGATAGACCCGAACGGCAAGACTGTCAGGGAAAGTTTCGGACTACATGCAATAATTCCCGCACATCTTTTCCACCGCTCAGATGCCGGTCCGGGCGCCCAAAAATTTCGAACCCCTTCCGGGAATTTGTTCCTTCTGGAGAGCTGCCTCCTTACTGAAAATAGCAGCATCGGCATTGGGCAGATTCAAATAGCAATGGACATTAGTGATGACGAGATTTTTGCCAGGAAAGTCATGGTCGCTCTCGTGGTGTTTTCCCTTTTTGGGCTTTTATTCGCTGTGTTCAGTGCTTTTTACATAATTCGCATGTGTTTAATGCCACTCAATGAAATATCCGATAAAATCAAAGATATTACGGAAACGAACCTTGATATGCGCCTCGATGTGTCGCTTTTACCTGAGGAGATGAAATCTCTCGGTGAGTCTTTCAACATAATGCTTAGTCGCATGGAAAACTCATTTAAAAAACTGACCCAATATTCTGAAAATCTTGCCCATGAATTGCGGACACCACTCAATAATCTCATACTGGAAGCAGGTATTGCCCTTTCCCGTCAACGTACTGCGGAGGAGTACCAAAAAGTTATCAACTCCTCCATGGAAGAATATGATCGCCTTTCACTGCTCATTGACCGGCTCCTTTTTCTCGTACGGGCCGACAACAACCAGCACAGGCTTGAAATGAAAAAGATCAATGTCCTTGAAGTATTAGAGAATATTGTCGAATTTTACTCAGAAGCGGTGTCTGATAAGGCCATTACTGTCACTATTGTCGGAACGGCGTCACTCATGGCCGATCTGGTACTGTTCAACAGGGCAGTCAGCAATCTTTTTTTCAATGCCCTCAAATATACGGAACAGGGTGGCTCTATTGTTCTTGTCATAGAGCAAAACAACAACAGTATCGAAATTTCAGTGCAGGATACCGGATGCGGTATTGATCCTCTGCTGCTGCCGAAAATATTTGACCGCTATTTCTGGGTAGAGTCCACCAGGCAGAAAGATCACAAAGGTACCGGACTCGGACTTGATATTGTAAAAGCCATCATGAAGCTTCATGGCGGGAATGTAGAAATCCAGAGCGAACTGGGCAGAGGGACAACGGTGAAGTTGCAGTTTCCCCTGGTTGCCTGATTGTGCCCACGCATTCTTGTTGCTGTGAATAGAATCATTTCCTTGTCAATTAATGGTGTGGTTTGTTTTTCGTCACAGGAGCATCGAACCGGCAGAAATAATTACCTGCTCGCTGCCATCTGCCATAATTGCCGTCAGGGTCGGTTGATAGAAGACGTAGTCCTCATGGAACGGCGCACTGACCGCGCCTCCGAAACCGCTGTTGTCGCCAAGGGCGATGTGGATCGTACCGAGAATCTTCTCAGCTTCCAGAACATTGTCCGGGCGGCTCGCCTTATCATTGGTGCCGATGCCGAGCTCTGCAATGTTGCGGCAGTTGGCATTTTCTGAAAATTTAGCTTCGAGCCGGGCGCGATGCGGATCGTTGCCGTCTATCTGTACAACAACACCGTTCTCGACCTTCAGGACGACCGCTTCGTCCAGCTTGCGGGTCGGCCCCCACTCTATCACCATGGTACCGTAACTCTTCCCCTCCAGCGGCGCAAAATAGGCTTCGCCCGCCGGGAGATTGCCGAAGCTTCCCGGTGCTGTCAGCAAGCCATCATCGCCGCCGGCGTGTCGTCCCTGTTTACAGATGTTCATATCGGTGCCGTTTGGCGTGGTAACCCGGATCCATTCTGCCCCGTTGACCGCTTCTACGAGGCGGGCGGTACGTGCTGCCAGAGCGTTCCAATCAACAGTCATAGAGGTGTAAAACATCTCCGGATCGAAATGCGGCAGACTGGCAAAGCGGCACCCGGCAGCGCAGGCCAATGCGCGGTAGCGGGTGTGACTGGTGGAGTTATTGGATAACGCAATAATAATGCTGGCTACGTCATCCCGCCGCTCCAGGACAATTTCTCTGGCCCGGTCGATCTCTTCCGGTGCTGCCGCCTTGGCAAGAAGTTTTGCCAGCAACCCGCCTGACTGCAGCGCCGCGATGATTGCCCTGCCAAAGGTTGCAGCCCATAATTCCTCAGGCGGTTCGGCCCCCGAGGCGGGGGTGGCAGGGAATTCCACAAAATCCGCATCGCCGTATGTCCGTCCGGCGAATTCTGCGACATCATGCGCGGCGGCATTGAGGCGGATACGCCTGTCAAGGTCTGATGCCGAAGGAGTTTCGTCCAGCCGGATAGTATCGCTGAACACCAGCACCCGTTCCCCCGGCATAATCCCCATATTGGTTTCAAAAAGCCGTCGATAGGCAACTTCACTGGTCTGATGATCTGGCATAAAATGTATTTCTCCTGATAAATGGGGATCGGAACAGCATGTTTATGCGTATAGCACAAATACAATAAAGGTAAAACGGATAGCGTGCAGAGAGAGCTATCTGTCTGTTTTTTCCTTGATTTATCAGACGTTATTATGATAGACATGCGTACTGTATACAATTCCGAAAAATTATTTTATTCAATAATTGCAAGTACTTAACCTCGTTTTTGCGGGTTAGCTGGTGGAGGTTTTCGTGGCACAAGTCGTTTTTTCCACATGGGGCGGAAATACCGTCGATAACAGGAATCTGTCTGGCGAAGCACACGCGGTTTCGTTCAAGCTCCCGGTGGCCTTTGATGGTGAACGTCCGCTCCGTGCGTTTATGGGATGGGACGGCATTATCCTGTTTGACAAGGACGTTGATGTTCCGGCAATGACCGCCGAGTATATGAAACGGGTGCAGACCCTTTACTGCTGCGGTCGCTGCACGCCGGGCAAGAAGGGTACCAAGGTGCTGATGGACCTTTTCGGCAATGTACTGAACGGCACTGCTGCCGAAAAGGATCTTGATACGGTTGGTGATCTGGCCGAACTGCTCAAAAACTGTAAGTGCACTCTCTGCCAAAGTGCCACAGTGCCGGTTTTCGATGCGGTTACGCATTACCGTGACGAGTTTCTTGCGTATATCAATGGCGGCAAACCAGCAAAACCTGCCACCTATATCCACAAAATTACGGCTCCCTGCATGGACAAATGCCCCTCTCACATTGACATTCCCAAGTACATTGAAGAAATAAAAAATTACCAGTATGGCGAAGCGCTGGCAACCATTCGCGAGAATATGCCGATGCCCGCCGTGTGCGGCCGTGTCTGCCCGCACCCGTGCGAAACAGCCTGCCGACGTAAAAACGTCGATGATGCCATCAATATCATGGTGCTGAAACGTACCGCTTCCGACTACGAGTGGCAGCATAATATTACTCCCCCCATGACCCCCAAACCGGCTAAAGATAAGAAGGTCGCCATTGTCGGTGCCGGACCGGCCGGACTGGCCTGCGCCTACTACCTGGGGCTGGAGGGGTACAGATCAACAATTTTTGAGGCGCTGCCCGAAGGGTATGGCGGCGGCATGATTGCGGTCGGCATACCGGCGTACCGTATGCCGCGTACCGTCCTGCAGCGTGATGTTGATATCATCGAGTCGGTCGGTTCAGAGATCAAATACAACATGCGCGTCGGTAAAGACATTTCTCTCCCTGAGCTGAAACAGCAGTACGATGCCGTATTTCTGGCACCCGGTGCCCACCGCTCCAAGCCGATGGGGGTTGAGGGTGAGGACAAGGGCTACAAGGGTTTCCTCTCCGGCGGTATCGATTTTCTCCGCGAGGCCTATCTGGGGCGGCCAACCGGCATGGGTAAAAAAGTATGCGTAGTCGGGGGCGGTAACACCGCAATTGACTGTGTCCGGGTCGCCCTCCGTGAAGGCGCCGAAGAATCCATACTGCTCTATCGCCGCTCCCGCAAAGAGATGCCGGCTGATGTGTGGGAGGTTGACGGCGCTGATGAAGAAGGTGTCCGTTTCGAATTTCAGGTACTCCCGACGAGGGTTGTCGTTGATGCCGATGAGCAGGTGACCGGTGTCGAATGCGTCCGTATGGCTATGGGTGAGCCCGATGCCTCCGGACGTCGTCGTCCCGAACCGGTCCCGGGGAGTGAATTTATCGTCGAGTGTGATACGGTCATTCCGGCCATCGGTCAGGATCCTGATCTCGGCTTCATACCGCCGGATATGGGCATTGACATCACCAAGTGGAACACGGTTGTTACCAAACACCTCCCCCTGAAAGATGCTGCCGGAAAAGATCTGAAAGACAGTATGGGTAACATGCTGTCCCGTTCGCTCATTACCGACTGTGACGGTGTCTTTGCCGGCGGTGATGCCGAAATCGGGCCGCTGACAGTCGTCGCCTGCATCGGCAATGCCCACCGCGCCGCACTGGTTATCCAGCGCTGGCTCGAAGAGGGAATGGCTTATCTGTCCGAGCAGGATATTTTTGATGACCTGCTCACCTATCTGGGGGTCTACGACAAGGGGGAGGCGGTCCCCTGGCTCGCTTCTTCCGACCGCGCCAACCAGAAAGAGGTGCATGGCCGGGAGCGTGCCGCCAAGGGGAATTACCGCGAAGTCGAACTCGGCTTCAGTGACAGCACCGCGCAGATCGAGGCTGACCGCTGCCTGAGATGCTATAGAATGGCGATGGTGGCACTGTAAATTTTACTTCCCCTCCCTTGACGGGAGGGGATTGAGGGGTGGGTGAAGCTGCAAGCGGAGTCGCAAATGCCGGACTCCCCCCGCCCCCTGACCCCCTCCCGCAAGGGGTGGGGGGATCAAAAGGAGAAATAGGTAAGATGGCACATACTGAGCCCAGCGACAAAAATTCGACCGCAACCGTTATCATCGACGGCACCGAGGTAACGGTGCCTGCCGGTGCCACCATCCTGGAAGCGGCTGCGCAGATCGGCATTAAAATTCCGACCCTCTGCTGGCTAAAGAAGATCTCCACCACCGGTGCCTGCCGGATATGCGTCGTAAAAGTCGAAGGTGTCGAACGCTTCATGACCGCCTGTAACACCCCGGTGAAGGATGGCATTACGGTCACGACGACGTCACCTGAACTTGAAATTGCACGAAAAAAGACTCTGGAATTGATGTTGGTCAACCATCCTCTGGACTGTCCTATCTGCGACGCAGCCGGCGAGTGTGATCTGCAGGACACCTGCTATTCACTTAAAGTAGATAAAAACAGCTACGGTGCCGGACTGGAGCGCCTGCCGATCCGCTACGACTGGAAGCTGCTGGAGAGCGATCCGAACCGCTGCATTCTCTGCGAAAAATGTGTCAAAGTCTGCCGTGAAATTGTCGGACGGGAGGCAATCGAAGTTGTTGATCGCGGCGACAACACCATCATTGATACGATTACCGGAGCACCGCTCGACTGCGACTTCTGTGGCAACTGTATCGGAGCCTGCCCGACCGGCACCTTGATCAGCAAGCCGTTTAAATTCCGTGGTCGCCCCTGGACATTTGAGGTAACGAAGAGCGTCTGCGCCTTCTGTTCATCCGGCTGTGAAATTGAGTATCATGTCGGCAACGGTCGTGTGGAGCGGGTCACCAGTGACGATAACGGCTATAACAAGGGCAATCTCTGCATCAACGGCCGCTTCGGCTACGCTGCGTTCAATGCGCCGGACCGTCTGAAGTCGCCACTGATCAAGGACGCGTCCGGCACCCGGAGGAAAGCGACATGGGACCAGGCATTCGGGGCTGCCACCGGAAAGCTGCAGCAGATCATTGCCTCCGCCGGTTCGGATGCCGTTGCCGGTATCGGTTCGCCACGGGTGACCAATGAGGAAAGTTATCTGTTCCAGAAATTCATGCGCGGCGCAGTCGGTACCAATAACATCGACTCTGAAGCGCAACTCGGCTTCCTCCCCTCCCAGATTCTTCAGTACGAGATGCTTGGCTACAGTGGCGGTACCTTCGGTATGGAAGCGATCGAAAAAGCAACTGCTGTCGTAGTCATCGGAGCAGATCTTAAAGCGGAATCTGCCGGATTTGCCTATCGTGTGATTCAGGCTGCCACGAAAAACGATGCGAAACTGGTGCTTGCCGGAAGTCGCGCCAGCTCAATGACCAAGTATGCCAATGCGTCCCTGCAGTGCCGCCCCGGCAGCGAAGCATGGCTTGTTGCTGGTCTTAACAAGGCGATACTGGCTGAGGGGTTGGCTTCTGCCGGCACAGTCGCCAATCTGCAAGAGTTGCAGTCATCTCTTGAGGCGCTTTCCTTTGCGCGCATCGCCGAAATTACCGGCATCTCTGAAGACCGGTTCCGGTCTGCTGCCGCCTTCATCTGTTGCGGAGGGCGTACTGCGGTGTTGTATGGTGCTGATGTCATTCGTTCGGCCGACAGCAGAAACGCCGTTGCCGGAACGGTTAACCTCTCGCTGCTGACCGGAGCCGTCGTTACCGGGACGGGCGCCGGAATTTATCCGCTCGACGAGAAAAATAATACGCAGGGAATGCTCGATATGGGCGTCTGCCCCGAATATCTGCCCGGCTATCGTACCTATGAACATGCCGCTGCCACGTTCGGCTCTGCCTGGGGCGCCACTGTTCCTGCCCTTCCCGGTAAAAATCTGTTTCAGATAATCGATGCGATTGAAGCCGGTGAGATAAAAGCTCTGTATGTCATGGGGAGCGACCCGCTCCATTTCATGCCGAACCGTTCCCGTATCGAAAAAGCGCTGCAGAAACTTGATCTGCTTATTGTTCAGGATCTTTTCCTGACCGATACCGCCCGGTTGGCACACGTCGTACTCCCGGCGGCAACCGGTGCCGAGAAGGCCGGCTCATTTACCTCTGTAGACAATCGGGTACACTGCTTCTCCGCCGCCGCCAAACCGGCCGGCGATGCCCGCACTGATGCCGCCATCCTGACAGCTCTGCACCGCCTGATATCACCGAAAGCACCTGATGCACCGCAGACTCTTGATGCCCTGCATCATGAGATTACAACCTTGACCGGTCTCTACAGCGACGTCTGCGATCACGACGGTTGCGGGATGGGGCGCGTAAAAAACCGCACGGCATCATTTACCTGCTTACCGCTTGTGCCGCTTGCTCCAGCGGCCGGAGCACGCCCGTTTGCCCTGACAATCGGACCGGTACTGCACCATAACGGCTCCATGACGACCATGTCGGAAAACAATCTGCTGGCAGCGGATGAAGCCTATGTTGCACTTTCCAGCAAAGATGCTGCATCTCTGGGAGTTGCCGCCGGAGAGGTTCTGACGATCACGACGGATACCGGAGCTGTTTCGTTAAAAGCACGACCGACGGATCAACTCCAACAGGGCTCCCTGTTTGTTCCGGCTCACTTCAGGGCTGCGGCGGTCAACAGTCTCAGCAGCGCAGCATCGTTCCCGCAGTATGTATCGCTTGCAAAAGCCTGAAATCATGGCACCCATCCGTTATACGTTCAACCAAACGCCGCTCTTGCGGCGTTTGTCATTTCGGCTCCCGGCATCATTTCCGGTTGGCCGCAGATGAGCCGGGAGATCCGGCAACGCCACAGGGACCTGCTCAAGGCGGAGACGCATCTCCATAGGCACGGTCGGGTAGGAGACCTTTCGATCTGCCTCGTCTCCCCGAGTCGCTACCAGACCGGAATGAGCAGCCTTGGTTTTCAGACGGTATATCGGCTGCTGGCCGGCTCAACCGATATTCGCTGCGAGCGCGCCTTTCTCCCTGATCGGGATGAACTGGCAGAGTATCGCCGCAGTGGTACACCTCTGCTGTCACTGGAAACCTCGACTCCTCTCGCCGCTTTTGATGTCATCGCTTTTTCCACCTCGTTTGAACCGGATTACCTGAATATCCCCGTCATTCTCACTCTGTCGCGCATTCCCCTCTATGCAAAAGAGCGCAGCAATTCTCATCCGTTAATCATCGCCGGCGGTGCCGCCTTCTTTATCAATCCGGAGCCGGTCGCCGATTTCTTTGATGCCATCTGCATCGGTGAAGGCGAGGATGTCGTGCCATCTCTGGTTGCGACGCTGCTCTCCCCGATTGACAACGGCAGGCGCGGACTGCTGCAGGCGTTTACAATGATCCCAGGAATGTATGTCCCCTCATTTTATCACCCTCGCTATCACAATGGCGTGCTGACCGGTTATGATGCCGAAGCTGGCGCACCGCTGCCGGTCACGCGTATACCGGTCTGCCTCGAACAGCACGAACCGTCCGCTTCACAAATTCTGACCGAACATACCGAGTTCGGCGATATGTTCCTCGTGGAAGTCAGCCGTGGCTGTCCACGCGGCTGCCGCTTCTGTAGTTCCGGTTTCATTTACGGCGCGTTTCGTCAACAACCCTTCGATAACATTGTTGCCCTGATCGACAGGGGACTTACCCATCGCAGCAAAGTGGGTCTGGTCGGTGCCGCGGTTTCGGATTATGCCGGCATTGGCCGACTCTGCCGTTATATTGTCGCAAAGGGAGCCAAAGTGTCCGTCTCGTCGCTGCGCATTGATCGCATCGACTCTGACATGCTGGATGCGTTGATTGCCAGCGGCCATAAAACGATCTCTCTCGCTCCCGAAGGTGGTTCTCAGAGGATGCGCGACGTTATCCGCAAAAATCTGACCGAGGCACAGATACTTGCCGCCTGCGCGATGCTGATCGACCACGACATCCTCAACCTGAAGCTCTATTTTATCATCGGGCTGCCGGGTGAAACGGATGGCGACCTCGATGAGATGATCAGCCTGATCGAAACCATCCGCGCGCAGGTCATCGAGCGGAGTCGGGCCAACAAACGGCTCGGTGAGATCACCGTGTCTGTCAACCCCTTCATTCCGAAACCGTTCACCCCGTTCCAGTGGTGCGGCATGGAACCGCTCCCCTCGCTGGAGCACAAAGTCAAGCTGCTGGAGAGCCGCCTGAAGCGACTGTCCAATGTCAAGTTGAAGGTCGAAAGCCTGCGTGAATCATATCTGCAGGCGCTCCTGTCGCGAGGAGACCGGCGCTTGTCACCGCTGCTGGTTGAGATGGCCGAAGGAGCCACCCTCAAAAAAGCGGCAAAAGCGTGCGGAATCAATACGGAGTCTTATGTACAGCGAACAATTGCGGCAGATGAATTATTGCCCTGGAGCATTATCGGCACTGCGGATCAGAATATGCTGCGGTGCGAGTATGAGCGGGCACTCGTGGGCGTTGAGCATTGAAAACCTGTACCATGTGCAAGAAAGAATATGATGAGCAGGCGCCACGGTCCGAATATGCCGAGGCTGGTGAATGGCTCGCTGGCGAGGTGTGGCAGGATGCGGGGGAGTTGTGCAATCTGTGCCTTGAGAACCGGGCCCGTCTGGTGATGATGTATGGTCATGAGTTTAATAGTTAGTAAACCACTGTAATTATATTCTGCGTAAAAACGCTGTCAAAGCCCGGTAAAAACGGGTCTTTGACAGCGTTTTTTGAATTTATTCTATATAGAAATAAAGGTGGTTGACTAAAAAGGTATATCATCATCTTGAAATGGTGGTTCTTCTTTGAACGAAGAACCTGTCGGTTCGAATGAGGCCTCTCCACCACTGCGTGTCCCTTCACCTTTGGAGGACAAAAACTCGAGAGCATTGCCGACTATCTCAGTCGTATAGCGGTCATTCCCGTTTTTATCCTGCCACTTGCGGGTTTGCAGCCTCCCCTCTATGTACACCGTGCTTCCCTTGGTCAAATATTGACCGGCAAGGGTTGCCTGTTTATCCCACAGAACAACATTATGCCATTCGGTCTTTTTTTCCCATTCGTTGGTCTGTTTGTTCTTGAAACGTTCGCTGGTCGCGATCGAGAATGTCGCAACCGCCGTACCTGATGCGGTGTGACGCAGTTCAGGGTCTTTACCCAGATTTCCGATCAGCATTACTTTGTTGAGGCTGGCCATGATGTGACTCCTTTATGATGTATAATATAAGGCTCTGTTTCCAAAACCACTCTGATAGTTATCGGAGGGAGAACAATACCTCAGAAAGTACGCTTTCTCAACAGCAAAAAACAACATGTAAAAAATGGATTCCGCAGATTCGTAAACCTGACATAGGTGGCCGCCTGTTGTGATTTGCAAAACAATCGAGTCAATAAAATGGCACGTTCAACAATTTGACACACATGAAGGCCATGTTTTTGCCGGTGCATGGAACGTGATGCCGATATGGAGTCGAAATGAGGGGTTTGTTGCGTTTGTAGTTGAATTCACCCTCCACGTGCATTATGGCATGGAAAATGCAAAAAAGGGTGCTTTATACTACGCGCAATAAGGCGGCGGGCAGGTACCTCTCCATGGCAAATGGCTCAGTAGACGCAATAGAGTTACAGGGACTCCGTAAAAACTCAGACATCTATGTCGCTCTGGGACTTATCGGGATACTTGCCCTGATGATTATCCCTTTGCCGGCGTTTGTTCTCGATCTCTTCCTGGCGGCCAATATCACGATCTCCCTTTCAATTCTGCTGATTTGCCTCTACACGACACAGCCGCTTGATTTTTCAGTTTTCCCCTCCGTACTGCTGGTTACGACACTGTTCCGACTGGCCCTGAATATTGCCTCAACCCGCCTTATACTGTTACATGGCAGTGAAGGCGTCGACTCCGCGGGCGCCGTTATCAAGGCCTTCGGACAGTTTGTCGTCGGTGGAAATTACGTCGTCGGTGCGGTATTGTTCCTGATTCTGGTGGTCATAAACTTTGTCGTAATTACGAAAGGCGCCGGCAGGGTCGCCGAAGTAGCGGCGCGCTTTACTCTGGATGCAATGCCGGGAAAGCAGATGGCCATCGATGCCGACCTTTCTGCCGGTCTGCTCACGGACAAGGAAGCAAAAATCCGCCGCCTGAAAATATCCCGTGAAGCCGATTTCTACGGGTCAATGGACGGTGCCAGTAAATTTGTGCGCGGTGACGCCGTCGCTGGAATCATGATTGTCATGATAAATATCTTCGGTGGTTTGATTATCGGAGTCTGGCAGCAGGGTATGCCCTTCATGACCGCTCTTTCCAACTATACGCTGCTGACAATAGGGGATGGACTCGTCGCACAGATTCCTGCGCTGGTTATTTCAACTGCTGCAGGTATCCTGGTCACCCGCTCTGCAGATGAAAACAGTTTTGGCCAGGAACTCACCGGTCAGTTTTTGAATTATCCGAAAGCCTTTTTTGTTTCTTCCGGTGTCATGTTTTTGTTTGCCCTCATTCCGGGACTGCCGCATTTCGCGTTTATATTCCTGGCGGGTGTTACCTTCCTGGTTGGAAAAATGGCTCGTGAGAAGGCAGAAGTTGTAGAAGAAACGGCCCTTGCTGAATTAACCGCCGGCGAGGAATCAATAGATCAGGCGTCAAATATCCGACCTCTGGATGTACTGGAGCTGGAGGTAGGGTACGGCCTGGTACCGATGGTTGACGCTGCTCAAAGTGGAGAATTACTGGAGCGAATCCGCTCTATTCGCCGTCAGACTGCCCAGAAAATGGGTTTTGTCGTGCCGCCGATTCATATCCATGACAATCTGCAGTTGAAGCCGTATGAATATAACCTGTTGGTTCGCGGTGCGCGAGTCGGTGGGAGCGAGCTGATCGGTCAATTTCTCGCCATGGATTCCGGTGCCGTTACGAGTAAATTTGAGGGCAATATCACGAGAGAGCCGGTATTCGGCCTGCCGGCCATCTGGATTCGGAGCGAAGATCGCGATCAGGCTCAGGTCTGCGGATACACTGTTGTTGACAGCACGACGGTTGTTGCCACCCATGTCAGTGAAATTGTCAAACGCTACTCACATGAACTGATCGGACGTCAGGAGCTGCAACAGCTGCTTGACAATGTTGCCGCGACTGCTCCCAAAGTGGTGGATGAACTCATACCGAATCTACTCAGCCTCGGCACCGTACTGAGAGTGGTCAAAAGTCTGCTGAAAGAGGGTGTGTCAATACGCGATATGCGGACCATTCTTGAGAGCCTTGCAGACTACGCTTCCCTTACCAAAGACCCTGATGTGCTGACTGAATTTGTCCGGCAAAGCTTGGGCAGATTCATTGTTGATCAGTACAAGATTGAAGATGAAACTCTGTTACTGGCAACAATTGACCGGGAAGTTGAAGATATGATTGCCGAAGCGATCCAGCCGTCTGATCAGGGGAATTTTCTGGCGCTTGAGCCTGCAGTTGCCCAGCAGATAATATCGTCTGTTCGTAGTATGTCGGAACGATTCAGCTCCAGTGGGGCTCAGCCGGTATTATTGGCCTCTCCGTCGATTCGACGGCATGTCAGAAAATTGATAGAGCGCTTTGTGCCGCACATGGCGGTGCTGTCACATAATGAAATACCTCAGAATGTTAAAATCCAGTCTCTCGGGGTGGTAAGTTTAAATGTTGGTTAAAACATTTCAAGCGGCAAGTATGCCTGAAGCACTGCGCATGGTAAAAGCTGAACTCGGGCCGGATGCTATGATCCTTTCGACAAAAAAAGAGCGGACTGGCGGAGTTTTCGGGTTTTTCAGCAAGCAGGTTTACCGGGTGACAGCAGCGATTGATCCGGTTCGCAAGCCGGTTCCGGCTGCGGCTCCTGCAACACCGATTGTGCGTGAAGCACCGCCGCGAGAGAGGACTGCACGGGAGGAGATGGAGAGCTCAATGCTTGCACCCCTGGCAAGAGAGCTGAAAGATCTGCGCGAAAAGGTTGAATCGCTTACCCGCCGTGAAGAGGAAGCACGTGTGGTGACTAAAACTGTTGATGGAGCGGAAACGGCCGAACCGCAGGATGGAGGTATAAACCTTAAAAACATTCCCCGCGCCGATCTAGAGGACATCAAGAAGCTGCTCCTTGCGACACTGGCTAAAAGTCAGGAGGGTGGCACCAAGAGTGTTCAATGGCCAACGATAACTGCTGAGAAGAGCGCACTGGACGGACAGTCCGGGGCAGATCTTCTGCCTGATGACTCTCCTCTGGCACGGGAGCTGGTATACAGTGGCATCTCTCCCGAACTGATCAGAAAGATAATTGATACACTCAACACTCTGCCGTTACAAAGTGGCGACCAGACTGTCAAGGGGCGTCTTGTCGAAGCACTGGGGCGCCTCATTAAATTTGCCGGTACGCTCAAGTTGAAAAAAAATTCTCCCCGGATTATCGCACTGGTCGGGCCGACCGGAGTTGGCAAAACCACGACAACAGCGAAGCTGGCAGCTATGTATGCCCTCAATCGCGGTAACAAAGTGGCCCTTATTACCATGGATATTTTCAGGGTAGGAGCGGTCGAACAGCTTAAAACCTACTCCCGCATTATGGGTATCCCGCTTGAGGTCGCTTCTACTCCCAAAGAGCTCGAAAAAGCTGTTGAGAAACACTCTGCCTGTGATCTGATTCTTATCGATACCGCCGGTCGCAGTCACAAAGATAAGGAAAAGCTCGATGAAATGAAGAACTTCCTTGAGGACAAAATTCCGGTGGAGGTTTATCTCTGCCTTTCAGCCACCACTAAAGATCGTGAACTGGAGGAGATTTTATCCCGCTTCAGAATTTTTCAGGTAAGCAAAGTAGTGTTCACCAAAATTGATGAATGTGAAAGTTTTGGCAACATGGTGAACCTTTTAATGAAAGATAATTTGCAGATAGCTTATTTTACTACCGGCCAGCGTGTCCCTGAAGATATTGAAATAGCGACACCGGCGAAACTGGCAGATATGATTTTTTGTGAGGGGGCAGAATGAGCAGCGTACCGGGAACAGGCGATCAGGCAGATACTCTTCGCCAGATGGCTCGCACGGCAAAAAACAACCAAAAGGCTGATTCAGCGGCGCCCGGCGTTCTGGCTGATCAACAGGGCATCCGGGTTATTTCCGTCACCAGTGGCAAAGGGGGGGTCGGCAAGAGTAATGTCGTTTCAAATCTTGCCATAGCCCTTTCAGCCCAGGGAAAAAAGGTGTTGCTGATTGATGCCGACCTGGGACTGGGGAATCTTGATGTTCTGTTAGGACTCTCGCCCGTTTACAACCTCAATCATGTTTTGAATGGCGATAAAAGTATTATTGACATTCTGATTGACGGCCCCGCCGGCATCAAAATCATCCCGGCAGGCACCGGCGTTCAGGAGTTGACCAGCCTGGGACAGCATGAGAAGCTGAAGTTGCTCGATGAACTGGACATGCTTGAAGAACAGTTCGACATCCTGATAGTCGATACAGAAGCGGGCATTTCGGAAAATGTTACCTATTTTACCGTTGCCGCGCAGGAAATTTTTGTCGTGGTAACGCCCGAGCCGACCTCAATCACCGATGCCTATGCGTTAATCAAGCTTCTGGCAACACGCTACTCGGAACATCATTTCAAGGTACTGGTCAATATGGCCAAGGACAGCGAGGATGCGCTGGAGGTTTTCCGGAAACTGGCTAATGTTGCCGGTCGTTTTCTTGACATCTCGCTTGATTATCTGGGCTGCGTGGTCAAGGACGAAAAAGTGGTTGAAGCGGTTAAGCGTCAAAAAGCCGTCACGGAACTTTTCCCTGATTCAGAAGCGGCCCAATGCTTTAACACAATTGCCAAAAGGGTTATTGAAAACAAACGTCAGACCAGGATTAAGGGGAACATTCAGTTCTTTTTCCGCCGAATGCTTGATGCGGGGGGCAGCTAAAGGGATGACCGGCGGGTGCGACATCGATTCAGGGGTAAGCCAGGCTTCCGATCGTGAACAGCTGATACTTGAGCATATACCGCTCGTTCGCTACCTGGTTAGCAGAATGGCCTCCAAACTCCCGCCTCACCTTGACTTACAGGATTTGATGAGTGCCGCGATGATTGGCTTGATAAATGCAGCCGACCGTTTTGACTCTGAGAGGGGCGTGCTCTTTAAAACGTTTGCAGAACAGCATGTTCGTGGGACGATTCTGGACGAACTCCGCTCATACGATGTGCTCAGCAGGTCAATGCGGGACAAATACAAGCGGCTGGAGCGTGAACTGCGGCAGCTTGAACACCTGCTGGGCCGTAATCCAACAAGTGAAGAGGTCGCCGATGCCCTGCAGATGAACCTTGAGGACTATTTCGGACTGCTTGACGACGTTCATGCGTTTACCTTTATCAGTCTGGACGATAGTTGGGAAGGGGATGACGGCAGTCCACTCTGTCTTGCTGACGTGCTCTGTGAAGCTGAAGCAAAAAACCCGCAGCAGCTGGTCATAAGCAAACAGCTGGCCGAGGCCCTTGGACAGGCCATTGACACACTGCCCGTAAAAGAACGCCAGGCGATAACGCTCTATTATAATGAAGATTTAAATCTCAAAGAGATTGGTGAATTGCTTGGCCTGACCGAATCACGCATTTCACAGATTATCAGTCAGGCGATGGTCAGACTCCGATCTCGGCTCAGGCTGTACAAAACGTAACAGGAGGTAACAGGTATGAATAGCGGTATATACCCTGCCGTGTCAGGAAGTCTGGCCGCCATGCGCAAGCTCGATGTTATCAGCAACAATCTGGCGAATATGAATACTCCCGGATTTAAAAGAGACAAAATGACCTTCGAAGGAGTTCTGGCCGGCACCGTTAACCCACCGGCTGTTCCTCAGGGCATGACGGCAGACCCTATCCTGCAGAAGGAAAATGTCTATATTGACCATACCAGCGGGCCGACCAGCCAGAGCGGCAATCCACTTGATATGGCGCTTGACGGTGACGGTTTCTTTGCTGTTACGATTCCGGAAGGTACCGCTTATACCCGGCAGGGCAATTTTCGCACCTCTGCCGACGGCACTCTTGTTACGATGGAAGGGTATCCGGTCCAGGGAGTTGAGCGGGACAAACAGGGCAAGGCAGTGCCCATAAAAATCAAGGGAAACCGCGTTGAAGTTGACAGCAAAGGAAATGTGAGGGTTGACGATGCTCCGGCCGGCACAATTTCTATTGTAGACTTTAAAAAACCGTATGCACTTATAAAAAGTGGCACAGCCCTGTTCATTCCCTCCGATCCGCTTGCAAAGCCGCAACCGGGAAAGGCACAGGTTCAGCAGGGATTTACCGAAGGGTCGAACGTTGACAGCATTTCGGAAATGGTGCAGATGATCGAGACAAACCGCTACTTTGAAGCGTGTTCAAAAGTAATAAAAGGGTTCGATGATATTGCCGCAAAGTCGGTTAATGAACTGGGCAAGGTCTAGATATTCATAAAAAGTCATAAAGGAGTTCAACCATGATTCGTTCACTTTATACGGCTGCATCCGGAATGCAGGGTCAACAGAGGAGCATTGACGTTGTTGCCAACAACCTGGCGAACGTAAATACAACCGGGTTCAAGCGGAGTCGGGCTGATTTTCAGGATCTGATTTACCAGAATTTAAAAACAACCGGTTCTCCGTCCACGAGTACGACTCAGGTACCGACGGGAATCCAGATAGGCCTGGGAAGCCGTCTGGCTGCCGTTACAAAAATATTCACGGCGGGAGACTTCACCCAGACCGGTAATGATCTGGACCTGGCAATCGAAGGAGGCGGTTTTTTCCAGGTCACCCTGCCTGACGGCACCGTCGGCTATACCAAGTCCGGCTCTTTCAAGCACGATAGTATCGGACAGATTGTCACTCCGGATGGCAATCCGCTCTCCCCTTCGATTACCATACCAAGCAATGCCACGAAAATTAACATCGGCAACGACGGCACGGTTTCTGTACAGATCCCGGGCCAGAGTACCACGAGTACCATAGGAAATATCCAGTTGGCGTACTTTCCTAATGCGGCGGGCCTCGCCAGTCAGGGTAAAAACATCTATCTGCCGTCAGATGCCTCCGGAGCCGCAACAACCGGGACACCGGGGCAGGATGGCCTTGGCACGGTCGCCCAGGGTTTTCTTGAGATGAGTAACGTTAATGTTGCCGAAGAGATGGTAAATATGATTGTCGGCCAGCGTGCCTACGAGATCAACTCAAAGGCGGTCACCACTTCGGATGAGATGCTGCAAACAGCCAATAACCTGAAACGCTAGGACTGGACCTGATTCCTCATGAAATGCTTACGGCTCCCTGTTTTTGCACTGTTTTTGATAGTGACAGCCTTCTGCCCACGGTCGGTTCCGGCTGCTGATGAGCGGGAGCAGGAGATTCAACACGCGGTCACCTCATTCGTTACTACCCGCACTGCAGCGATGGGGTGGGACGTGCATCTCCGCCGGATAACCATCCCTGACTCTTTGAAGCTTCCGGACGGGGCCATTGATTATGAAGTTGTTGCTCCGCAAAAGTGGGAAGGGTGGGGAAACATCACTGTTACCGTTCTGGCCCGCCAGAAAGAACGATTGCTGCGTAATATTCCGGTGCGGATCGATGTGGAGGCTCTGGCCGATACGGTTGTCGCTGTTCGTCAGATAGAACATGGCACCACCATATCGGTTGATGACCTGACCCTTCAGAGACGCGAACTCGCACAAAATTCACATCTTGGCGTGCGATCGATTGATGAAGCGGCCGGCAAAAAAGCTCGTACCACCATTCGGGCGAATCAACCGGTGCGCACAGACCAGATTGAACGGGTTCCGCTGATTAAGAGCGGCCAGATGGTGACGATAATTGCTGAAAACGGGGTATTTAAAATATCGGTAACCGGAAAGGCCCACAGTTCCGGAGCTGAGGGAGATATAATTCGAGTTCAGAACCTGACTTCTCTTAAAGAAATTCCGGCCAAAGTCGTTGATGGATCTACTGTCCAGGTAGCTTTTTGAACAGAGCCGGAGCGAAGGAAACCCTATGAAACGCATATTTCTCTTGTTTGTACTGTTTTTGACCGGATGTGCTGTTGAAAAAACCGAAATAAAAACTGCCGGTTTTGAAGATGTGACGCAACGTGCCGGGGCGGATTATTCGAATGGCTCTATCTGGCAGGCAACCTCGACCAGCCTGACGGAAGATATGAAGGCACGGCGCAGAGGGGACACCCTCACCATCGTGATTTCCGAGACCGCCAGCGCCTCCAAGGAAGCAAAGACCGGAACATCGCGTGACAGCTCAGTGAAGGCAGGAATCACAAATATGCTCGGGCTGGAAACATCAAAGTTTGCAAAAACGAATTTTGCGGATCTGGCGGCTCTGATCAATGCTACGTCTAACAGCGCATTCAAAGGATCCGGTAATACTTCACGTCAGGAAAATTTGAAGGCGACTATAACTGCGCGGGTGATGGATGTGCAGGCGAATGGAAACCTGATGATCGAGGGGCGCCGCAACATTAAGGTTAACGATGAAGATCAGATCATCGTGTTGGAAGGGGTCGTACGTTCACGCGATATTGCACCGGATAATACGATAAATTCAATCTATATTGCCGATGCACGCATCAGTTATTCAGGGAGGGGCATCATCTCTGATCAGCAGAGCCCGGGCTGGCTGATGGGTATCTTTACAAAAATCTGGCCATTCTGAAATACCTGCCAAAATTTACGCGGCAGGTAAAGGAAAACTATGAAGAGTGCAGTTTCTGCCATATTGATGGTGACGGTATTATTGTTTACCACAAACTCTCACGCCATACGCATCAAGGATCTGGCGTCGTTTGAGGGCATTCGTGACAACCAGTTGATGGGATACGGGCTGGTTGTCGGCCTGAACAGTTCCGGGGATAGCGACCAGACCAAATTTCAGATCCAGTCAGTGATGAATATGCTCGAAAGGATGGGGATAACCACATCCATTAAAGACAACATCAAGACAAAAAACGTTGCTGCCGTCATGGTGACGGCAACTCTTCCCCCCTTTGCGAAACAGGGAAATCGTTTGGATGTCCTTGTCTCTTCTCTCGGTGATGCCAAAAGTATTGCCGGCGGCACGTTGATCATGGCCCCGTTGAAAGGTGCTGATAATCAGGTATATGCCGTTGCACAGGGCTCAATTCTGACCAACTCGTTTGCTTTTGGCGGTCAGGGGGCAACCGCTCAGAAAAACCATCCAACAGCCGGGCGCATACCGAACGGAGCTCTGGTAGAACGGGAACTTCCGAACTCTTTGATAGGAAAGTCGATCATAAACCTGAATCTGCATGAAGCAGACTTTACGACAGCCTCACGTATCGTAGCAGTTGTTAATGATAAATTCCAGGGCCCGGTTGCCGCCAGTAAAGACCCCGGCTCAGTGACGTTGACCATTCCGGAAGCGTATGCGAACCGTGCCGTTGAGTTTGTGGCAGCGCTGGAAAGGCTTGAGATTAAGCCGGATGTCCAGGCCAAAGTAGTGCTGAACGAGCGTACCGGAACGGTGGTTATGGGTGAAAGCGTCCGCATATCAACGGTCGCAGTCACTCACGGCAGTCTGTCGCTGGTTATTAAAGAGACACCGCAGGTATCACAGCCAAATCCGCTCAGCAAGGGGGGCGAAACCAAGGTTGTTCCGGAGACTGAGATGAAGGTAACGGAGGAGAGCCGACAATTGATGGTGATGCCGGAAGGCGCAAGTATCGGTGATGTTGTTCGGGCGCTCAATCTGCTGGGGGTAACTCCGCGTGATATGATCAGTATCATTCAGGCAGTCAAGTCCGCAGGGGCACTGCAGGCGGAGCTTTCAATAATTTAGCGCTTAACAAAAGTGCGGATCGTGACGATAAGAACTTAATGGATATGAAAATTACCTCCATACCTCCTGATGTGTCGGGAGTCTCTGCGGATAAGGCGCGCCTGCTGCAGCGCACAGCGGCGGACAGAAGTTCCGGGGTTACCGAAAAGCAGCGGCAGCAGGCAAAAAAAGTATCTCAGGATTTTGAAGGACTGTTCGTTGGCATGATGATGAAGTCGATGCGCGCCACCGTCGGGAAAGACACACTGACCGGCGGAGGCCACGGTGAAGATGTCTACCGTTCGATGCTCGATCAGCAATACGCCGATGCTTCGGTAAAACGGGGCGGCGGGTTGGGGCTCGCAAAACTGATTGAAAAAGATATAATCCGTCAGGAAAGCAGAAAAACCGTTCGGACTGTTGATACGAAGGAATAGCTTTTAGTCTTTACCTCCTTGTTAGATTGGAATGAATATGAAAGAGTTAGACGATGCCCTCGCTCGCCAACTGGAATTGCAGGAAGAGCTTCACGCTCTGCTGAAGCGGGAGACGCAGGAGCTCTCCGAAGTTCATGTGGACGCGATGGCGGAAATAAATGCTCTGAAAAATGACCTTTCCTTACGTATCGCCGAGCATGGCCCGATTCTTAAGCAGGCTATCCAGGAGATTGCCGCTCGTGAAGGACTTACGCCAGACGCCACGTTGGGTGATTTGAATATTAAACTGAGTAAAAAGGGCAACCGTGACATCACTCGCCTCTATGCCGAGTTGAACGTCACCGCCGATCAGATCAAGGAACTCCTCGCCCTCAATTATGAGATCGCGGAGCGCTTTGCGGCATCGATAGGCCATTCTCTTGAGTTGATAGCCCGCATCATCAATCAAAACAGTACCTATGGCGCTTCTGGCACCTATCAGCAACGACCGTCCAGCGCGGTCTTGATTAACAGGGAGGCCTGAGATGGGAATAAATGCTACTATGGAGATCGGTAAAAACGGTCTCAATGTGTTTCGCAGCGCGACTGCAGTGGTTTCACAAAATATCGCCAATGTCAGTACTCCCGGCTACTCGAGGCAGAAAGCCATTATTGAAACGTCGCCAGTGTCTATGTTAGCCGGCTTTACACTGGGCACCGGAGCTATGATTACCAGTGTTGATCGCTTCTACGATGGGTTGTTGCAGCAGCAAATGGCCAGCTCAGAAACGACTCTGGGCTATGATTCGACCAAATCCACCGTACTGCAACAGATAGAACCGGCATTCAACGAGATCAGTACTGCGGGGACCGGGGCAGCAATATCCAATTTTTTCGTGGCCTGGCAGGATTTGACGAACAATCCTGGCGGAACCGCAGAGCGGCAGTCCGTATTAAGTAATGCGCAGATATTGGCCGATGAATTTCATTCGACCAGCAAGACATTGAGCGACACCGTCTCTTTACAGAATTCCTCGCTGGTACCCGTGATTGACAGTATTAATGCGACGATCAAGGATATTGCCAAATTGAACGCCCAGGTCAGCTCGACTGATCTGGTCGCCGGCAATGCCAATGAGGTTAAAGATAAGCGCGATCTGTTAGTGCGGCAGCTTGCCAAACAGATCGGGATAACCTCGACAGAAAACAGTGACGGCACGACCGATATAAAATTAGCTGACGGCGGCGGTGCCCTCGTTACAGGAGGAGCGTTTGGCACGCTCTCTCTCAACAAGACCAATCCAAACAGCTTCGTGGTACAATTGACCCCCGCCGGTGGTGCTCCGCCACCGGTAACCGTAACACCAACGACCGGAAGTCTTGGGGCAACTCTTGCGTTGAGAGACAGTATCCTCCCCGGGTACCAGGCACAGTTAGATTCTCTGGCAACAACGTTGGCTGCCGAAGTTAACAAACAGCACATGGCTGGATTTGACTTGAATGGCAATCTGGGAATAGCCCTGTTTGACCCGGCAGCCACGACTGCTGCCACCTTTGGCATTAACCCGGCGATGAACAGCACTACCCTGATAGCGGCGTCATCAAATACCAGTGCAGCAGGAGACAATATTAATGCCGTAACGATTGCCGGTCTCCAGAGCCAGAGACTCATGTCAGGAAATACCCTTACGTTCAACGGTTTCTGGAATGGACTGGTTAGCCAGGTTGGGCTGAATGTGTCTTCGAGCAAAACAAATGTTACCCAGGACGAGGCATTCAGCAATCAGTTGCACATCTTGAGGGATACCAATTCCGGAGTGTCGCTCGACCAGGAATTATCTGATCTGATGATGTATCAGCGTTCCTATCAGGCGTGCGCTCAGGTTATTACAACCGCGACATCAATGATGGACACGGTACTTGGCATAATCCGCTAGTTATTGAGACGTCAGGAGGAGCAACTATGAGAGTTACAGCAAATATGTCGGCAGATATCTCTGTATATAATATTCAGCAGCAACGTGGCCGCATTGACAAACTTGTGGAAAAACTCAACGCAAACCAGTCAATAACCCGGCCAAGTGATGATCCTGTCTCAAGCGGTACGCTGCTTGATATCAGCGACAAATCAAAGGCATATGACCAGTACGGCAGCAATATGGTAAAAGCAAAATCGTGGATGGAGTTCACAAATAATGGTTTAAGCGGCATAAGTGGCATTCTCGACTCGGTTCGCGGTATGATTTCCGGTAGTTCATCCCTTAGTATTCAGGACCCGACAGATCGCCAGATTGCGCATGACCAGCTTGTTGAACTGAAAAAGCAGCTTATTGAAATGGCTAATATGAAGTATGGTGATCAGTACATTTTCGGCGGGGGAAACAACCTCGTACCGCCGTTCAGTGAAAAAACAGGCAATCTGGCCAACGGCTCCACAATTGTGCCGGTCACCGATGTGACCGGTCTGAAGCCCGGAATGCAGGTGTCTGGCACGGGAATACCGGCAAATACGATTATTTCTGCGTTTACGGCGGGCCCCCCCTCTACGGTAACGTTAAGCAATCCCGCCACCATGACTACCACCGCTTCAAAACTCAATTTTTATGCCGGCGACGGCACTCAGCGGGAGGTGGAGATTGCTACAAGTACACGCCAGCCCATCAGCACTACGGGTGACCGGCTCCTGCTGGGTAGCGGGTCAAACCCGAGCTACGGGACGACCAATGTTCTGCAGACAATGGACGACATGATTGCTGCGGTCGGAGATGCCAACAACCCAAGTATTCCCGCAGATGTTACCGCTGCAGGAAAGGCACTTGAATCGGCATCGAGACAGGTTTTCTCTGCAATCACGACCAACATTTCCCGTATTCACCGGGTCGATAACATGGTCAAACTGAATGATCTCAATAAAAGCACTCTTACCAGTATCGCCGACAGCATTCAGAATGTCGATCTGGTCAAGTACGGCATGCAGCTCAATATTGAGAAGAACGCCTTTGAGGCGTCACTGTCAGCCACCGCCAAGGTATCGCAGATGTCATTATTAAATTACCTGTAGCTGAGCAAGCTATCACCCAGTACTATTTAAAGCGGGACTCTGTAAAGAGCCCCGCTTTTATTACGCCTTGATCTGCCCCTGAATCCCGATGGTAACCTCATGGTACGGAATCTGCCTGCCGGATGCTGCCAGAGCCTGGCGGGCAGCCACTGCAATGCCGCCACAGCAGGGCACTTCCATCTTCAGAACAGTCACGCTTTTTATCTCGGATTTGCTGAACAGCTCTGTCAGTTTCTGCTGGTAGAAGCTGTTATCATCAAGCTTCGGGCAGCCCATGACGACCGCTTTGCCTTTGAGGAAATCCTCGTGATAGCCGGCATAGGCAACCGGTACGCAGTCGGCGGTAATTAACAGATCGGCACCCTGAAAGTACGGGGCGGTGGTTGAAACAAGATGGAGCTGCACCGGCCATTGTGCCAGTTGACTCTGGCGACTGCCGCCTGACACGGCTTCGGCTGTCGCCTGTGGCGCGGCAAAGCTCATGGCGCGTGACCCGGGGCAGCCGCCGCCATGATGATGCGCTGCTGCCGGTGCCTGCGGAGTCTGCTGGTGAAGCGGAGCCGGTTTCCCCAGAGCGGCCAGATGCTTCTCTACGGCCGCTTCATCAAATTCGTCAGCCTCGCGCTCCTCAATCTTGATGGCATCACGCGGGCACTCGCCGAGGCAGGCGCCCAGCCCGTCACAGAGATTATCCGCCGACAATACCGCTTTGCCGTTAATCATAGTTATAGCCCCTTCAGCGCACGATGGTACGCAGAGTCCGCAGCCGTCACATTTTTCCGGGTCAATTGTTACAATTTTTCTCTTCATGGTCATGCTCCTTTTAGTTTGTTTTTTTGTCAGTCAAAAGAAATAGTGCCAAAGATAATCCACTCTGCCCCGCATCACCATTCTCCGCCCCACGTACGACATGATCTCCCGTACCTTTTCGCGGTGCTGCCGGTCATAACAGTGAATCCGGCAGTTCTTGCAGGTCGGTTTTTCAGCTTCAAGCGGGCAGTTTAACCTCTTTGCTATGGCGTACTCAAGAAAAGAGCGACACTCCGGACAGATGGTGCGCACTCCCAATCCGGCAGGAAGGGAAACCTGAATGAATTCGGCATTACAATGTTTTACACGGCAAAAGATCTCGGTAAACTTTCCGAGCAGCTTGATATCTTTTTTCTGCTGAATGGTGATTGTCTCCATAAGTTGAACATGCCCCATATCCGTTTTGAATTACATGACTCAGATCAATTTTTCAGATGTTATTCAGTTCGATACGACTTCAAAGGAACAGTTGCCAATCATAATAAAACACTGTATACATTCGGCAGTATCCATCTCCGAGCAGTATCAGCCTAAAGAAGCGGTTTCTATGGCCTGCTGCCTGCGGGTATCGCCGGAAACGGCGTTGCCTTCCTGTAGTGAGTTAGTAAATATTTTCTGCATGTTCTGGTAGAAAATAGTTACGTAAACGAACTATCCTGTATTTCAAGGGCTGAAAAGGGGATGGTTGGCATCGTTAATAATACGATAACAACCATTTAAACAAGGAGGTACAGCAATGGCGGTTTCACGCAGAGATTTTTTAAAGCTCTCCGGTTCCGGTTTTGCGGCAGCCACCCTCGGTTTCAACCTCGCTCCTGTCGAGGCCAAAGCTGAGGATCTGGCCATCCGCTACGCCAAAGAATCAACAACCATCTGCCCCTATTGCTCGGTCGGCTGCGGCATGATCGTGCATACCCTGGGGGGGAACATCATCAATGTTGAGGGTGATCCTGATCATCCGATTAACGAGGGTTCGCTCTGTCCGAAGGGGGCGTCGGTCTATCAGCTGCGTGATAACAAGGCTCGCGTGACCACCCCGATGTATCGTGCCGCCGGTGCCAGTGAATGGAAGTCCGTCTCCTGGGAATGGGCGCTTGACGAGATTGCCGTGAAGGTTAAAAAGAGCCGCGATGCTTCCTTTGTGCCAACCTCTAAAATAAAGATCAAGGAAAAAGTCGGCGGCGTTGATGTCGAAAAAGAGATCGAAGCCGTCGTTAACCGTACCATGGGCATGGCCTCGGTCGGCAGCGCCGCGCTGGACAATGAAGAGTGTTATCTGTACCAGAAATTCTTAAGGGGGTTAGGCCTGGTGTATATTGAACATCAGGCACGCATTTGACACAGCGCAACAGTTGCGGCTCTGGCAGAGTCGTTCGGACGCGGTGCAATGACGAACCACTGGATAGATTTCAAAAATGCTGACGTAATCCTTATCATGGGGGCCAACCCCGCTGAAAACCACCCGGTCTCATTCCGTTGGATTATGAAGGCAAAAGACGCCGGGGCGAAAGTAATCACCGTAGACCCCCGCTTTACCCGCAGTGCGGCCAAGTCGGATCTCTACGCGCCGCTGCGCTCGGGTACCGATATCGCCTTCCTCGGCGGCATGATCAACTACATCATCGAGAACAAGCTCTATTTCGAGCAGTACGTGCGGGACTACACCAATTCGGCGTATCTGGTCAACGGCGATTTCAAAATGCCGGGCGAACTGGCCGGACTCTTCTCCGGCTATGATCCGAAAAAGCGGAGCTATGATGCCAAGGCGTGGTCGTTCCAGAAGGATAAGGATGACAACCCGCTGAAAGATCCAACGTTACAGGACCCGAACTGCGTTTTCCAGTTGATGAAGAAGCATTACGGACGCTACACGCCGGAACTGGTTGCCAAAACCACCGGCACGCCCAAAGAAAAACTACTGGAAGTGTACAAGCTGTTTGCTTCCACCGGCAAACCTGACAAGGCGGGCACTTCGCTTTATGCCATGGGGTGGACCCAGCATACCGTCGGTACCCAGAACATCCGCGCCATGTCGATCATTCAGCTGCTGCTCGGTAATATGGGTGTCGCCGGCGGCGGCATCAACGCCCTGCGCGGCGAGTCGAATGTTCAGGGCTCAACGGATCATGGCCTGCTGTTTCACATCCTTCCCGGCTACATGCCGGTGCCTTCGGCGGATTTGAAAGACACCGCCGCCTACATCGAAAAACATTCGCCGAAATCGAAAGATCCGCAGAGTGCCAACTGGTGGCAGAACCGCAACAAGTACCTGATCAGCTACATGAAGGCGATCTACGGCGCCAAAGCCACTAAAGAGAATGACTTCGGCTACGACTGGCTCCCCAAGCTCGATCCGGGCATGAACGCATCCTGGCTGATGATCTTCGACAATATGATCAAGGGTAAATTCAAAGGTTTCTTCGCCTGGGGGCAGAATCCGGCCTGCTCCGGTTCCAACTCCAACAAAGTCCGCAACGCCCTGGCAAAGCTCGATTGGATGGTGACCACCAACCTGTTCGACAATGAAACCGCGTCATTCTGGAAAGGACCGGGCATGGATCCGGCAACGGTCAAGACCGAAGTGTTCTTCCTGCCAGCCGCAGCCTCGTTTGAAAAAGAGGGGAGTATTTCCAATTCCGGGCGCTGGGCACAGTGGCGCACCGCTGCCGTAAAGCCTCTCGGCCAGTCCAAACCGGATGCCGAAATAATTCACGAGCTGTTTCAGAAATTGAAAGCACTGTACGCCAAAGAGGGGGGAGCGCTGCCGGAACAGCTGACCAACCTCACCTGGAACTACGGCTTCAAACGTGCCGACGGCACCATTAAAGCAATCGACATACATGCCGTAGCCAAAGAGATCAACGGTTACTTCCTCGAAGATGTCGAGGAGAAGCCGAAACCGCTCAAGCCGGGAGAAAAAGCGCCGCCACCCCCGCCTCCCGGAACACCGAAAAAGATGCTCGGTAAAAAAGGCGAACTGGTGGGCGGCTTTGCCATGCTGCAGGCCGACGGCACCACCTCGTGCGGGTCGTGGATCTACTGCCAGAGCTACAACGAAAAAGGCAACATGATGGCACGACGGGTCAAGAAAGACCCGACCGGACTCGGGCTGTTCCCGGAATGGGCCTGGTGTTGGCCGGTCAACCGGCGCATCATTTACAATCGCGCTTCCTGCGATCAGGACGGCAAACCGTACAATCTCAAAAAAGCGGTGGTCTACTGGAATCCGACCGCCGTACAGCCGACCGGCGCTCTCGGGGCCTGGATCGGTGATGTTCCCGACGGCCCGTGGCCGCCGATGTCCAACGAAAAAGAGGGGCGCAAACCGTTCATCATGCGCTCCGACGGCGTTGCTGCCATCTTCGGGCCCGGCTTGAAGGACGGGCCGTTCCCGGAGCATTACGAACCGGTGGAATGTCCGGTGCCGGAGAACTTTTTCTCCAAGCAGATGACTAATCCGGCGAGCAAGATCTTCAGCGATGCCGGCGTCAAGGAAGATGTGCTGGCAACATGCGATGTCCGCTTCCCGCTGGTGGCCACCACCTACCGGGTGACCGAGCATTGGCAGACCGGCGTCATGACGCGCAACACCCCGTGGCTGCTGGAACTGCAGCCGCGCCAGTTCTGCGAGATCAGCGTCGAACTGGGCAAGGAGAAGAACATCAGTAGCGGCGATATTGTCGAAGTCTCGTCAGCCCGCGGCGCGATTGAGGCGGTGGCAATGGTAACCCCGCGCATGAAGCCGTTTAAAATCGGCGACCGCATCGTTCATGAGATCGGCCTCCCCTGGTGCTTCGGCTGGCATACCCCCGGCGTGGGTGACGCCGCCAATCTGCTGACCTCCACTGCGGGCGATGCCAATACGATGATTCCCGAGACCAAAGCCTTCATGGTCGGAATCGCGAGAAAGGGGTAAGTCATGGCCGATACTGTAAACCAAGCTACCCGTAAAGGGTTTCTCGTCGATACCTCCCGCTGCATCGGCTGCCGCTCATGTCAGGTTGCCTGCAAACAGTGGAACAAGCTGGAAGCCGACAAAACGGCCAATAAGGGGACCTTTGAGAATCCCCGCGACCTGACGCCGGCGCTCTATAACCGCATCAAATTTATTGAAAAAGAGACCGACGGTGCAATCTCGTGGCAGTTTTTCAACGAGCGCTGCATGCACTGCGGCGATGCCGGCTGCATGAAGGTCTGCCCGTCACCGGGAGCGCTCTCCCGCACCAGTGACGGCATTGTCGTCTTCAACAAGGATAAATGCATCTCCTGCAAATACTGTGTCTCCGCCTGCCCCTTCAATATTCCCCGCTACGGGGCGGATGACAAGGTATCCAAATGCCACCTCTGCACCGATCGCATCAATGGCGGCATGACTCCGGCCTGTGCCAAGGCCTGCCCGACTGAAACACTGAAATACGGCAGACGGAGTGAATTAATTGCCAAAGCGACCGCCGCAAAAAAGACTCTGTACGGGGTGGATGACCTGATGGGACTTGGCGTGGTCTACGCACTCGAAGGGCCGCCGGAGCAGTACGGCTTGCCTGCCAGACCGAGTATTCCGCTGTCAATTTTCCTCTGGAAGGATGTCATCAAGCCGCTCGGTATTCTTGGCTTCTGGAGCAGTATCGGCGCCATGCTGCTGCATTATGTGACGATCGGCCCAAAAAAGGTTGATGATGATCTTGACTCCAGGGAGGACGGCCATGAGTGAGTATATCGAGCGTTTCAGAACCAGCGAAAGAGTGTTGCACTGGGTCGTTACCGCCAGCTTTTTTACCTTGCTCCTGACCGGACTCGGCCTCTATTCACGGCTGTTTCATGGCTATTTCGGTCTGTTCGGCGGCGGGATGAATGCAATCTTTATCCACAAAATTTCAGGAGTCATATTTTTCTTCAGTTCAATCTACATGTATCTTAATCATAAAAAGGATGTTTCCTCTTTTGATGAGGATGATAAATTGTGGATTGACAAAAGCGGCGGCTACCTGTCACGGGATGCCAGCCATTTCAACATCGGCAAGTACAACCCCGGGCAGAAACTGTTTGCACTTTGTATTGCTGCGGCCACTGCGGTTCTCGGAGTTACCGGAGTGATTGCCTGGCTGCCGCTGTACTTCCCGCGCTTTATCGTGCAGGTCTCCCTGATGATGCATAGTCTGTTTTTTATCGGCTCGATCATGTTTGTTGTTGTGCATGTCTACCTGGCAACCATCGGAAATCCAGGTACCATTGAAGCGATGTTGTATGGTAATGTCCGTAAAATATGGGCCAAAAAACATCATCCCAAGTGGTACAAGGAAACAACCGAACCTCAGTAACATTTCATCTTATGCTGCGCCGAAGGCGGCCTCCGGGTCGCCTTTTGTGCAAAACATATTTTCCGGAGGGGAGTTTATGATGGCTGCAACAAAAACTGCGCTCTGCGTGCTGCTCGTTGCGGCATTCACCCTTTATGCCGACATCGGCACAAATGCCGCCGTCCCATCTTCTCAAACGGTACTTAATCCGGCAGCACCCCGAAAATCCGTCTATCCCCGGATTGTCATCTATACGGTTGCCTGGTGTCCGCACTGCCGTGAATTGAAGGAGTATCTGACGACGCGCAACATCCCCTTTATAAACAGGGACGTCGAGCTTGAACAGGCAGCGATGAATGATCTGACGCAAAAATATAACACTTATAGCGTACCTGTCGTGATCATCGGTAATGATCAGGAGGTTCTCAAAGGCTTTACCGTCGAGCAGTTTGAAAAGGCGGTCAGCAAGGTGAAAGCCGCGGGCCGGTAGCGGATTATTCTCATAGTACGGAGGTATCTCTTGAATGTATCACTGACATCTACCGCTGTCCGGACGCTCTGCCTGATCCTGTTGCTCACGTTCTGCCCCGGAACCGGCCGCGCCGCTCAATCTGCTCCGGTTGTCCGCAGCAGCGGTGCCAAAGTGGGTGAACCTGCCCCGGCATTCAAGGTTGAGGCCGTTGCAGGTACGGAAATTAAGAGCGTCAGCCTTGATGATTACCGTGGTAAATGGCTGGTGCTTTTTTTCTACCCGGCGGATTTCTCTTTTATCTGTCCGACCGAAATCACCGGGTTCAACAAGGAACTGGATCGTTTTAAAAAACTGAATGCCGAGGTTTTGGGCGGTTCCGTTGACGGCAAGTATGCCCATCTGGCCTGGATCAAACGGGGAGATCTGGGCGAACTGAAATATCCTCTGTTTTCAGACATTAAAAAGGAGATGGCTGAACAGTACGGTATACTCGACGCAAAGGAAGGTGTCGCCTTGCGCGGTCTTTTCATTATTGATCCCGATGGGGTCGTTCAGTATCAGGTTGTTCATAATCTTTCCGTCGGACGGAGTGTTGAAGAGGTGCTGAGGGTTTTGGAAGGGTTGCAGACCGCACATCTCTGTCCCCTGAACTGGAAACCGGGCCAGAAAACCCTTAACAGGTAGCATCAGAATCTAAATGAGCGAGAGGAATCCTCATGCCTTCCACGAGTCAAAAAATCGCCGCACTGCAGCGTGCAGCTCAAACCTCTCCGGAATACGCCGATATTGTTCCCCTGTTTATCGGGATTTATGACTATCTTCTCGGTCGGGAGAACCAGACCGGCATTTCGATTGAGCTGTCAAACGGCAATCCGGCGGAAAAGGTCGAAAAAGGCATCCCGCTACTTGTTTTCTCCGATCTGAAAGTTGATCGGAAGCAGACCGTTGCCTTTCTGCGGGGAGTTATTGGTGTGCTTATCGAAAAAGGTCAGGAGAACGCTGAATACCTCCAGCATATCGGTACCGCCCTGCAGGAGGGAACCATTGAGCCGTCCGCTTTGTATGCCGCAATTCTGGAACGTCGACGTGCACCGATAAATGATATCTCCGAGCAATTGTCCATACCATCTCCACTCGTTGAGTTCATCTTTGAAATTCCGCTCAAAACAGCACTTGAGTATTTTGCCGCAAATTATGAAGCAGAACAGTTTGCCGGGTGGCAGGAACGGATCTGCCCGATCTGCGGTTCCCGGGCCGGAATGGCCGAATTATCCGGTGAAGAGGGGCGGCGTTTGCTTGCCTGTTCGACCTGTTCCTTCATCTGGCCGTTCAAACGTCTAACCTGCCCCTTTTGCGGCTGCGATGACCCTGAAAAGTTATCCTACTTTAGCGCCGGAGAAGGGGCAACACGGGTTGACACCTGCACGGCCTGCAGTCGCTACATCAAGACACGGGATTCACGAAAATCAGGCAGTGACGTACCGCTGGAGATTGAAGACCTGCTGACGATACATCTTGACCTGTTGGCAGCGAAAGAAGGTCTTGAGCGGGGCAAATAAGTACTGGTAACAGAAGATGCGGTGAATCTATGACAAGTGCCTCTACAAAACGTATCCAAAATATAACAGCGGTGATTCTGGCCGGAGGAACCTCTTCGCGGATGCAGAGCAACAAGGCCCTGCTGCCGTACCGTGGCGGACGGTTTATCGAGGCCATCTACCGGTTGCTGCGTTCAATATTCGCCGACGTTATCGTGGTTACCAATAATCCGGAGCAGTACGAGTTTCTGCCATGCAACAAGGTCCCCGACATTTACCAGGGGATGGGGGTAATGGCAGGAATTCATTCCGGCCTCTATCACAGCAGCAACCCTGCCATATTTGCCGTTGCGTGCGATATGCCCTATCTGAAGGAAAGCCTGATCAGATATATGGCGGCCCGTGCCGATGCCGGCGGTGTTCTGATCCCTGAAAGTCCCGGCGGCCTTGAACCGCTCCATGCTTTTTACGGCAAGGACTGCCTTACCGCCATTGAGACCGCCTTACAGAACGGCCAGAAGAGAATTGTCTCCTTTTTTGATGGCACGGCTGTCAGCAAGATAGAGACTGAACAGATTGCCTACTTCGACCCCGCATTTACGTCATTCATAAATATAAACACTCCTGACGATTACTATGGCATGCGTAGCAGAGAGCATATCCGTACTATCGCACCCATCGAAGAATTTTATATAAATGCAGCAGTATGACCACTGATATCACTTTACGGAAAGGAGAGAATCATCATATCCAGGATAAAATAGTCTGTTTCTCGTCACTTTTTCCCGTTTTTTTCTTTGCCTCGCAGACACCATTCCAGTAGTATGCAGCGGTTACTTAATCTCTACTTCCCGGACACCTTTACAAACATGGATGAAGCAAAAAAAGATAAGATGACCAAAGAGTTGCAAGGAATGGGACTGGGAACAGTCGGTATTTTTATCCTGCTCTCGTTTCTGACCTATAATGCCGCCGATGTTTCCTGGAACAGTTATTCTAACGAAGGCACCATTCATAATCTCGGGGGACGCCTGGGAGCTCAGATTGCCGATCTATTTTTTATCAGCTTCGGCCTCGCCTCATATCTGATACCGCTTACGCTGCTCTACATCGCCTATACTCTCTTTCGCTTTAAAGAGATTCGTCTCCGTTCCTACAAACTGGCGGCAGCATTTGCACTGCTCTTCTCTCTGGCGACCCTGTTTGCATTCTTCAGGGACAAGACTTTCTTGTTTGGCCAGCTGGTGGCCACTGGCGGAGCGTTTGGTGTGGTTGTGTCGCGAACCCTTAAAGGGACTGTCGGCATTACTGGTGCTCTGCTCCTGTTGCTGCCGCTTCTTGCCGCGTCGATCATGATACTGTCCAAATTCTCCTTTATTCTATTTGCCGGCTGGTGGTTGGATAATTTTAAGCATAAATGGGCGACATGGCAGGAACGCCGTAATCATGATCGAGCTGCAAAAGAGAAGGAAAACGCCAAAAGAAATGGGGTATCTATTGCTACCGTCGGACCTGTTATAAAGCCAATGACGCCTCCACCTCCTCGAGCCAACCCCGTCAAGAAAGAAAAAGACAAAAAGAAAGAGGACGCCAAGACGGCTGCCGTTCAGGAAACGTTTGAGTTTATCAAAGCAGAAGGTGATTTTCATACACCCCCCTTCTCGCTGCTTGACGTACCACCTGCCGCAGAGAAAACGCTCGACCGCGATGCCCTGACCATGAATGCGCGGCTGCTGGAGAAGAAACTCAAAGATTATAACATCGACGGTGAAGTTGTTGAAATCTGCCCCGGCCCGGTCATCACCATGTATGAATTCTCGCCGGCCCCCGGAATAAAAATCAGCAGGATTGCCGGCCTGACCGATGATCTGACCATGGCTCTGCAGGCCATGTCTATCCGTATCGTGGCTCCCATCCCCGGCAAGGGGGTCGTCGGCATTGAGGTGCCCAATCGTGACCGCGACATGGTGTACCTCCGTGAGATTTTCAACTGCGAACATTTTTCCCATAGCAAAATGAAGCTGCCGCTTGCCCTCGGTAAAGATATCGCGGGGCTTCCGGTCGTCACCGACCTGGCGAAAGCACCGCATCTGCTGGTGGCAGGATCAACCGGTTCCGGCAAGTCGGTGTCGATCAACACCATGATTCTCTCTCTGCTCTATACCTCCACTCCCAAAGATGTGCGTATGATCATGGTTGATCCGAAGATGCTGGAATTCTCCATGTACGAGGGGATTCCGCACCTGCTGCTGCCGGTCGTAACTGAACCGAAGAAGGCGTCGTTGGCTCTCAAATGGGCGGTTAATGAGATGGAGCGCCGCTATGCCCTCTTGTCAGACAAAGGCGTCCGCAATATAGAGTCATACAACAAAAAACTCGCCGCCGAACTCCTCGAACTGGAAGAGCATGGTTCGATATCGGAGGCCGAAATTATAGAAGATCTGGAAGAACTCCGCGAAGGAGGAGTTGCCGATCTCGACGATTCGATCCCGTTTGTCTTTGATGATGACATCGCGCTGGAGCACAGCCACCTCCCCTATATCGTTGTCATCGTCGACGAGTTGGCCGACCTGATGATGGTCGCCGGGCGCGAAGTAGAGGAACATATTGCCCGCCTGGCCCAGAAGGCGCGTGCCTCCGGAATTCACCTGATTCTGGCTACCCAGCGCCCCTCGGTCGACGTCATTACCGGTCTGATCAAGGCCAACCTGCCGTCTCGAATCTCCTTCCAGGTCACCTCGAAAGTAGATTCGCGCACTATTCTGGACACTAATGGCGCAGAAAGTCTGCTTGGAAATGGTGATATGCTCTATATGCCGCCAGGCACTTCACGCCTGCAGCGTATTCATGGTGCCTTCGTGTCAGACTCTGAAGTCCAGCGGGTAGTCGATTTCCTCAAGAAACAGGGGAAGCCGGTCTACGAAAAATCGATTTTAGACATGAAGGAGAGTGATGAGAAGGGGATCGGCGACGACGAGGAGCAGGACGAACGCTGGGAGGATGCGCTGCGGCTGGTTGCGGAAACCAAGCAGGCGAGCATCTCTATGGTACAGCGCCGTCTCAGAATCGGTTATAACCGCGCCGCCCGTATTGTCGAAATGATGGAAAGCGAGGGGATGATTGCCCATAGCGACGGCACCAGCAAACCCCGCGAGATTTATATGGAAGTCATTCATGCCTACCTGAATTCCCAGTTAACGAGGTGATTATTGCCCTTTAGTAATTCAGAACAATTTTCAGCGGCAATCCAAAAAGGCGCTGTTGAGTGGCACCGTCATGCGTTGGAACGCATGCTGGAACGAGGTGTTGCCAGGCGTGATGTCATGAATGTTCTTCTTACTGGAGAGGTAATTGAAGAATACCCGACAGATTATCCATATCCAAGTGTTCTTATGCTTGGTAAACTTGATGATACGCCGCTTCATGTGGTTGTAGCATTTGATAGCGAGCTGGAAATAATCTTCATAATAACGGCATATTGCCCCGATGTATTGCACTTTCTGGATGACTACAAAACCAGGAGAAAATAACATGACTAATAACACTAAAATTAATAATTGTCCTCTCTGCAAAGGTCACAAAAAAGTCGGACATGCTCTGTTTTCCGTAGATATGGGGTTCGGTGTGGTAGTTGTTCGTCATGTGCCGGCCACTGTTTGTGACCAATGTGGCGCAGAATGGTTTTCAGATTCTGTTGCAGCCAAACTGGAGGCCATTGTTGCTGAAGCTCGTGCCAAAAAGGCACTTGTAGAAGTAACATCGCTCGACGATCTGCCACTGGCTGCCTGAAATTGCCCATAGCGACGGCACCAGCAAACCTCGCGAAATTTATATGGAAGTCATTCATGCCTACCTGAATTCCCAGTTGACGAGGTGAGAGTTTTTTGCTCTGCTGTTTTGCGCACCCTGAAGCACATAACTTTTTACGTTTACACGGAGAATCGCTATGCCTACTGATGATTTAGACGCTGCTGCTCTCCAAAATGACACCACTCCGGGGGAAATCATCTCCGAAATTCGTAGTGAAGCAACCCTGCTCAAAGCGGGGGCCCTCCAGAACGCAATTTTCAATAGTGCAAACTTCTCAAGCATAGCTACTGATGCAAACGGCGTCATACAGATCTTCAACGTCGGTGCCGAACGAATGCTTGGTTACACCGCTGCCGAAGTAATGAACAAGATCACTCCGGCCGATATTTCCGATCCGCAGGAAGTTATCATCCGCGCAGAAGCATTGAGCATCGAGCTTGAAACCGTAATCACACCCGGTTTCGAGGCGCTGGTGTTCAAGGCCTCGCGCGGCATTGAGGATATTTACGAGCTGACGTACATCCGCAAGGATGGCAGTCGCTTCCCGGCGGTAGTCTCCGTCACGGCGCTGCGCGACGCACAGGAGACCATCATCGGCTATCTGTTGATCGGTACTGACAATACGGCTCGCAAGCAGGCCGAAGAAGCGCTGCTGAAAGCGGGGGCGCTGCAGAGCGCGATTTTCAACAGCGCCAACTTCTCCAGCATCGCCACCGACGCCAAAGGGGTCATCCAGATCTTCAACGTCGGTGCCGAACGGATGCTCGGTTTCACCGCTGCCGAAGTAATGAACAAGATCACGCCGGCAAACATTTCAGACCCGCAGGAACTCATCGTACGCGCAGAAGAGTTGAGCCATGAGCTGGGGACTCCGATAACTCCCGGTTTCGAAGCGTTGGTGTTCAAGGCTTCGCGCGGCATTGAAGATATTTATGAGTTGACCTACATCCGTAAAGACGGCAGCCGCTTTCCGGCGGTCGTATCAGTCACGGCGCTGCGCGACGATCAGGATGCGATCATCGGCTATCTACTGATAGGTACTGACAATACCGCGCGAAAACAGATTGAAGCTGAACAGCAGCAGCTCAGTCAGCGGCTGCGCGACCACCAGTTCTATACCCGCTCTCTCTTTGAATCCAACATCGATGCGATCATGACTACCGATCCGTCCGGTATTATCACTGATGTCAACAAACAGATGGAGGTCCTCACCGGCTGCACGCGTGACGAGTTGATCGGCGCACCGTTCAAGAACTACTTCACTGAGCCTGATCGGGCCGGGACGAGCATCAAGCTGGTATTGAGAGAGAAAAAGGTCACTAACATCGAGCTCACTGCACGCGCCAGAGACGGTAAGGAAACGGTGGTCTCCTTCAATGCAACCACCTTCTATGACCGGGACAGGAAGCTGCAGGGTGTGTTCGCCGCTGCGCGCGATGTTACAGAACGCAAACGTCTGGATCAGGTGCTTCAGGAAAAGAATCTTGAACTGGAGAGCGCCAGGTCTTTCGCTGAAAAAACAACCCTTGCAAAGTCAGAATTTCTGGCCAACATGAGTCACGAGATCCGTACCCCCATGAACGGTGTCATTGGCATAACACAGCTGCTTGCGATGACCGATCTGGACAAGGAGCAGCAGGTGTATCTCGATGCGCTTGCGCAGTCCGGCAACAATCTACTGTCATTAATTAACGATATCCTCGACCTGTCAAAAATCGAGGCGGGAAAAATCGAGCTCGATATAATTAATTTTGATCTGCGGCTGGAAATGCCGAATACCGTCAACCTTCTTATCCACCGTGCCCACGAAAAAGGGGTGGAGCTGGTCTCTCTGATAGACCCTGATGTCCCGCTGCACTTAAAGGGGGACGTGGGACGACTGCGTCAGATACTTATCAACCTGGCTGGAAATGCCATCAAGTTTACCCAAAAAGGTTCAGTAAACATTCACATTAAAATGGACCACGAAGACGAGGCGACCGTCACTCTGCGTTTTTTGATACGTGACAGCGGCATTGGCATTTCAGCAGACAAACTGGAATCAATATTTGAAGCATTCACCCAGGCGGACGGCTCCACCACCCGTAAATTCGGCGGCAGCGGACTGGGATTGACAATTTCGCGACAACTTGCGGAGCTGATGGGAGGAAGCGTTGGCGTAGAGAGCGTTGAGGGGAGAGGTTCGACATTCTGGTTTACGGCACGCTTGGCAAAACAGACCGATTCTCTCGCCTGGACGGAAGGGGCTGAACTGCCCACCGCCAGCACGAGGGGGGTGAGAAGGGGGGATTTGTGCGGAGACTCTACCCGACTGCTGTTGGCCGAGGATGAACCCACCAATCAGCTGGTTATAAAATCAATACTCAAAAAATTCGGCTTTCATGTGGACGTCGTAAGCAATGGCTGTGATGCCCTCAAAGCGCTGGAGAACAACGACTACGCCCTGGTGTTGATGGATTGTATGATGCCAGAACTGAACGGCTACGAAACGACGGGTGTCATTCGAGATCAGGCCTCGGCAGTGAGAAATCACGCCATACCGGTGATTGCACTGACAGCCAACGCCTTTAAGGAAGATCGGGATAAATGCCTGGCAGCCGGCATGGATGATTATCTGAGTAAACCTCTTGATATTGATACGTTGCTGGCGATGCTGGAAAAATGGATCCCATTAGACTCCACTTACGCAACTGTTCATAAAAAAATACCGTCAGGTATGCAGTCAGGTGTGGATATGCAGTCATTATCAGTGTCCGGAATATTCGATATGACTGACTTTGTAACCCGAAACGAAGGAGACATGTGCTTGTCTCGTACTGTGGCTTCGCTGTTCTGCAACAGTGCGCAGGAATATGTTGCGGCAATCCGCAGCTCTCTCGCACCGAAAACAGCAGATGTTGTTGCCGTGCGCCAGTCAGCGCATACATTAAAAGGTGCTGCAGCGAATCTCTCATTGCCGTTACTGACCGAAACTGCACGATTGATTGAATCAAGTGCCGAATCCGGTGACGTGGAAAAGGCCCGGCAACTGCTGCCGGAGTTGGCGGTGCGCTTTGCTCAGGCGGTTGATGCTCTTAACATAATGCTTGGTATACCGATAGGAAAGGGAAAATTATGACCATCACCGCCGCCTCAATTCAATTTAACGTCAAACAGGGAGATGTTGATGCCAACCTGGCCTACGTTCGCGAGGCACTTGCCCGTGTTGCCGCTCAGGGTGCGAATCTGGTTGTACTGCCGGAAATGTGGTCAAGCGGGTTTTCATACAAAAATCTGAACGAACTTGCTCTCCGCACCAAGGGGATAGTTGATGAATTACTGGAATTTTCAGCCCGGCATAAAATGGTGATCATCGGCAGTATGCCGGAACCGAACGGCGACAAGGTATTCAATACGGTCTCTGTTATTGATAGTGGGTCTTTGGCGGGAGTCTACCGCAAGATGCACCTCTTCTCCCTTCTGGGCGAGGAACGCGCTTTTTCCGGTGGCGATTCATGGCTTTGTGCCGAAACATCGCTCGGCAAGGTGGGAGTCATTATCTGTTACGATCTGCGCTTTCCTGAACTCTCACGACGTTTGGCACTCGAAGGGGCTCAGGTAATATGTGTACCGGCGCAGTGGCCGAGGCCGAGACAGGAGCATTGGCGCACGCTGCTGCGGGCACGGGCGATGGAGAATCAGCTCTTCATCGTCGCCTGTAACGCCTGCGGCACCATTGGAAAACTGGATTTCTTTGGCATGAGTATGATTATTGATGCAAAAGGAGATTTACTGACTGAAACGGGAGATGTTGAGGGGGAGATTCTCTCTTCACTTGATATGCAGACCATGACCGACTGGCGGGCGCAGATTCCTTGTTTCAACGATCGCAAGCCGGAGTGCTATTAACTTTTTGGCGCGGAAAAATTAGCCGTTAATGCTTGTTGCCACCTGATTATTAGTCATCAACTCCTGCGCTTTAACGACCATCTCAGAAGGCGTTTGATATATGACTTTGTTGCTGCTGTCCATGTATTTTGTAATCACTTTACCTCTGGCATCATAGGACTCTGCAATATGACTCATTCCCCTGACGGGATTCTTGTCGACGATACCTGCAGGTGCAGAGACCTTAACGGCGTCAGGAGCTTTAGATGAGTCCTCTGTTGTTTTTGCAGACACAACTGCCTCAGCTGTTTCCTTTACAGGCTGTTTCAACTGCATTGCGGCTTTAAATGCTTGCAGCTTGAACGTAGCCACTCCATCTGCTATCGAATTCATGCTCATGACGAACTCCCACTAAATAGTAAATATATTACGCTTTTCCTTTAGCTGCTTCTCCCGCTTTTTCCGCTGAACTCTCCTGAGCTTCCAATGCTGCAGGATCGCCATCACTAGCCAACTGTTGAGCCATTTTAGATATGCTCACGGTGTCAGTTTTAGGTGCCTGTTGCTGAGGAGCTTTCGCTGCTGCCTGCTGCTGTGCAGGTGGCGGTGTATATGCTGCTGCAACGGTATATCCTGATGCTATTCCAGATATTGACATATGGTCACCCTCCTGATGCAACTGATTCCTTCGTTATCCTCCTTATCGGCGCTAGTCACAATATATAAAGGATTATTTCAATCCCATTGATATTTATTTTCCCACTTTTGGGAGTGTTCTTGGAGTATTACAGGCGGGATATTTGTGGTCAGATGTAAATGACTGCACTAAATCTGTACTCAATCTGTTTACAGGGGAGAAACTGCCAAGAAAAAAGACCTTGCGGAAAAAACCGCAAAGCCTTTATTCATCGATGGTGCCCGGGACTAGACTCGAACAACGCCATAACATACTGTAATTGATAATAGTTTATTTCAATAAATTGATAGACACCCCCAAATACACCCCTAAAATAAAACTGTTGTAAAAATGCCACACTTCACTTTTACATTCAACGATTGCCTCCCATTATGACACTTTCCGTTTTTCCACCACAATAATTTTGCTGTTCGTAGTCAGAGTGAGCGCGTTTACCAACCCGTAGGGGGAAACACCGTCACAGTACCTTTGATTAATCTGAGTACACTACAACCCCAATATCATAAATAATAAGTTCGTGGGGGAATTTACAAACGGATTTGTTCAATGTCTTATGGGGTGCGGGGTGAATGATCCAAGAGAATGAATAGCAACGGGCAGGCGGTGGCGGTGATGCCTGGGTGATGATGGCGTCAATGTACGGCGATACAAACAGACAAGCGGCAGGGCGGCTTTATAGTTCCCTACCCCTTGTCTGTGTATGCCTTCGGTGGTGCTAATCGCTTGCAGGCTGTTTTTGTGCTTCGTTCATTTCGTCGGCCTGATTCTTTTGACGGGCAAGCAGCGCCAGGCGATGATCTCGTACACGGTCAGCAATGTCTGCATATTTACCGCGCTTGATGGTGGCCTGGGTGGTGCTACGCCAGGATGATCGCAGGGGCGGCTGTTGCCGGTGTCGGTCGTTATGGGTGCAGGGATGTTTAGCCATGACAGGTACACCCCCCTGATCGCTGTTGTCTCAATTCATTGATGATGGTTTGCAGCTTGGCTGATAGCGACAATTCAAGTTGGCACAACTGCATTACGACGGCGTTTTCAAGCTCCCCAGATAGTTCCGCCTCGATGTCTCCTACTGCGTTACTGATCGTTGACAAGTAGTGAAGCAGCATTTCTTCATAATCGTTTTCAGCCTCAAACGGAATGTTGTCATAGTCAGGGATCATTTTCCCAAATTCGCGCTTTGCTTCGCTAGGCACACGGTTTGCTTTCATTGGTGATCCTCCTGCAGGTCGGTAATCTGTGAGCGGAGCGATGCCGCCTGTTGTGTCAATACAGCCAGCAGTTTTTCTGTAACCTGCAATGCTCCGTTAAGCTGCGCCAGTTTTAAAACGGTTTCTTTTGTCATGGTAATGATCTCCTGTAGTTCCGCTATTGGAGCGGGTTTATGTGCCATTTATGGCGGTTTATGTCGTGTATTTTGTTGGATGTCTGTACTTTGTGGTGTTCCCTGTGTTCCGGTGTTCCGTGCTATATAACCAACTGAATTAAAAAACAAATTACGGAACACCACAAAAAAGCAGACGGAACACCTACAAGCGCAGGTGTTCCCGCAATTACTCAAAACGGTATGCTGTCAGGTAGTCCGCCATTATCGACACCAGGAAAGAAATGATAGCAGCGGATTTTACCCATGCCAGGCAACATTTTGCTAATGCTGTTTTTGCCGTTGCCGTCTCCTCTGATGATGCCATGTGCTGCGAGTTGTTTCGCTGCCCAGCGATAGTCGAAGTTAGCGCAGATGTCCTTGAAGCGCGTAGATAAGACAAAATATTCCGTAGTTTTTTCACCGGATGGCACACTGTCAACAGTGCGCCTGAATCCATAGCGGTCATTAACGGGGTGGTTATTCTTTCGTTCGTCACCATCCAGAGCGACAAAGCAGCTTTCCCCATTCCGATCAAAGAACGCCTCAATCTGATCTAGTAGCTTCGTGATTTCAGCTTGACCGATACCGCCGCGCCGATCCAGCCAGGCATTGAAGCAAGTCAATGCTCCCCAGGCTGCGTCACCTTCAGGCCAGCCGGTGACGCCATAATGACTCGCCAGTTCGCCACCGGCGGCAACAATGGCAAAACGTGAAGCAACACGGAACACTTGACCATCTGCGCCAGGTGGTACGGCACCATGCAGAAAGTTTTTAATGTAGCTGTTCAGGCGTTCATGCAGGTCGGTTTCATTGGTGTTCAAGTCGTTGACCAGGTGCGTCATATACTCCCGAAAAGCGGTGCCGTGCTGTTTCTGTGTCGCTTTGCGGAAATGTTCTGACAGAGCCGCGCCGCCTGGGTGGTCGTGCAGCGTTTCATAGACACCATTACCAGTGCCAGCATTGGCGGGAATATTGGCAAGGCGCAGGGATTGACCGGCAAAGGTTTTGCGGTTGCCGGTTTTCATCATGGTTTCAAGGTCAGTTTCTCCGGTGGTAACAAACAGGATGCGCCAGGTGTTTCGCGCTTTGGCGTTGCCGTGTTGATCCGCTCGGCCTCTCCCTTTGCCTCCAGCCAGTTTATAAATTATGCTGCCGATCTGTTCTGGTGGCGCTTCTCCCAGTTCATCCAGAAACATAACTGCATCATTGGAATTAGCCGCCTCGCCTTCAAACGAGTTGGCGGTAGCGTTCATCGGCTTGATTGTGTTATCTGGGTTGCCGATAACAGACGCGCCGACGTATTCCAGTGACGTTTTCCCTTCACTCGATTGACCGTCAATGTGGAAGCCGCCACCTTCTTTATTCAGGATGCCCAGCAGCGGGGCGGCAAAGGGGATGCTTGTAATATGCAGCAGACGGCTGTTGTTGATGCAGTAGGTGGCAACATCTCGCCGCCATTCTGCCAGGGTGCCGGATGTCTCGTAGCCGGTGGCGTCTGCTCCCTGCTTCAATATGACTTTTTCTGTCATGGTGCCGATAGTGGCGTCAGGTAATACATAGGCGTACATGGTTATTTTCCCCCTTTCAATTGAACCCATCCGGTTCGTTCTGCCAGGGTGATGCGTGGCAGGTTTTTGCTGTTTTTCATAATGCTGTTGACGAAGTCGGCAAAGGCTTGCTTGGTGCGGATGCCAGCGCCGAAAGAGCCGCCGCGCTTGGCGTACTCGATCCGCGCCACCTCGCCGCCGCCGATGTGCAGGGATTCCAGAGACAACAAAAATTGCACAAGCTGCCCGTCTGGGTTTTTCATCTCGAATAAAATGGAATAGTCCGCGCCCTTGATGTTTCGCGCCAGGCCGACGGGTGACAGGTAGGTGCAGAAAAATATTTCTTCTTTCGGTTTGCCTTCACGGTCAACGGTGGTCATATAAACGCCGTCGGGTTTAATGATAAACTGCCCGAAGGGTAAGCCCTTTGCTGCGTCAATCGCCGTGTTGATCTTCTTGGCAACGGCGAGCTTGCCGCCGCGCTTGGCTTGGTCGTTAAAATCCGAATCCGCTCCCATTACGCCACCTCCGAAAAGTCAGGAATGACAACAGAGCCGCCGACGGCTGCGGCTGCGGCTTCAGCAGAGCGGATGCCGACGGGGTCGCAGTCGGCGGCAATGATGATGGTGATGCCGGGGAATTTGTCACGGATTGCCAGGGCAACGGGTTTCAGGTTGCCAGCATTGAAAGCGCAGGCGGTCGGTTGGCCGGTGATCTCGAAGATAGTGGCGGCTGTTGCGTAACCTTCGGCAATCAGGATGCTGTCAACAGGTTTACCGCCGATGGCGTGATAGCAACCGGTAATCTCGCCGCCATAGAGAAACTTTTTCGAGCCGTCTTTTTCGAGATATTGTAGGGATGTCAGCACACCGGCGGCGTTGCGTATTGGAATAAGCAGTGTTCCGCAATTCTGCCGTATGCCATGCACAGCAACACCTTTTTTAATTAGGTATGGGTGGTGAGGGTCAGCAGGTTGTGAAACATTAAAATGAACGTCTGCCCGTTTCCGTGCTGTTGCGTGGCGCTGTTGGCGTTCGGCCTGCTCCTTCTCCCGCGCCTCGTTCATGCGTCGGGCGTATTCGATCCGCTCGGCCTGGGTGAACTCTTGACGGCTGCGGCTATTCCAATTGCGTTTGATGTTCAGCCGCCAGTGGCCGACGGTGCCGCCGAATGAATCACCATTGTCGCAGGCTTTATACCAGGCGTTTTTCTCTCCAGGCTTGTCAGTCAGTGGGCAGTGGTAGCGGTGAACGCCACCATCAAAGATGATACTTGACGGCGGGGTAGTGCCGATCTCGGCGCAGGCGGTGCGGATGGCTTCGGATGGGTCGTTATCCATTGGTAAGCCCTCCCGTTGCCAGAGCGACAATATCGGCATACTTCCAGGCGGTGCATCTTCCCAGGTGAATCGGTGCGGGTGCTTTGCCCTGTTTTACCCAGAGCCACCATGTACTTTTCTTGACGGGCAGGATTTGCAGGATTTCGGGCAGGCGTACAAGGCGGTTCGGGTCAGGGGGTGGTGCTGTTGGATGTAACGGGGTGTTGATGGTCTTTTTCATATCTTATGCTCCTTGGATGGTTTGCTGTGGCCACCGTTGGAGCAATAAAGACACAAGAAATATTTATAAAAAAGGCCGGTTTCTGTGAAGAAACCAGCCGGTTAAGATTCTATCTATCTGTTATAAAAGCAGAAAAAACAGGGATTATTTTTTGCTTGCAGGGCGTGGGCCTCGCTTAAATGGATTGCAGACACTCTTTATCCGTTCTCGTTGCTTTTCGCCGACGTTGTGTTTATCCAAGTAAGCGTCTACCTTTGCCCCGTAATTGGTTTTTCCTGACGCTTTGGACGCCGCATACTCCCAGGCTTTCAAGGCAAGTGACAACTCTTCAGAATAAAAAGTGTGTTCAGGATTAAGGCATGGATGCTGCTGTGGTGATGTGACTTTCTGCTTTGTAGAATAAGTTTTTTCATATAGCGCAATATCTTGCGGCGAGAGTTGAAGATAATTGGGGTTTCCAATTGTACGCCGCCATACTTCTTCCCAAATTTCCTCACGTCCTGTTTCAATGAAAAAACGCTTGATCTCCCGTAGAGCGTCGCGGCGAGAATACTGGTATTTGTTTGCAAAATCATCAACATTGTACCAGTCGGTAAAATCAAGGTTCTGCAAGGCTTTGTGGCGTTCTAACTCTTCTTCGTCGGTCATGATCCGCTCCCTTCGTTGGCGGTGATCCCTTCAATAAGAAACTCCCAGGGCAGGTCAGGAAGGGTTCTGACTTTTCTCGCCGTCGCGATAGCCCTGAAAAGGTGGAACACCTCATTTTAAGGGTGTTCCGTCTGCGTTTTGGGGGTGTTCCGTAATTGCCGTTTTAATTCGGCAGGTTACAAGGTGCAGAACACCGGAACACATGGAACACCTCAAAAACATAATACTTGTACTTTTTATGCAGCTTTTGCCATAAACGGCAACACCTTTGCGCCCTTCTTCAGGCCTTCCAGGTATTCAGACCAGACCTGCATCATCTGTCGGCGCTTGGCGATAAACTGCGTCCGGTTGTAGGCATTACCCAGCCGATCCGGTACGGCGTGGGCAAGCTGCGCCTCTATTGCGTCCGGTGGAAAGTTCAAGACTTCATGCAGCAGCGTCCGCGCCATTGCCCTGAATCCGTGGGCACATATCTCATCTTTATCAAAACCCAGACGGCGCAGTGATGCGTTTATGGTGTTTTCACTCATGCAGGTAAGCGGTGAACGATGGCAGGGAAAAACATACTTTCCGGTTCCGGTCAGGCGGTGCAGGTCGGTCAGGATGTCAACGGCCTGGGTGGACAGTGGCACAAGATGCGGTTTCTTCATCTTCATTTTGACGGCTGGAATATTCCATTCAGCGGCGTCAAGGTCAAGCTCGTTCCATTCCATACTGCGCAGTTCACCAGGGCGGACAAACAATAACGGCGTGAGCTTCAAAGCGCACTTGGTGACATACGATCCAGAAAAACCGTCAATGGCCTTGACCAGCTCCGCCACCTTCTTCGGTTCGGTCGGTGCCGCCATGTGTTTGTTGATGACTCTTGGTACGATGCCTTTCAGGTCAGCAGCCGGATTATGCTTAATCAGGCCTTGGTTCAGGGCGTGAAGGAATACACCGGAAAAGGCAACTTTCAGACGGATAGCGGTTTCAACGGTACGGGCGGCAATACGGCGTAATTCGTTGACCAGCTCCGCTCGCTCTATTTCAACAATCGGCCTGTTACCGATAGTGGGGAATACATCCACTTCAAGACGGTGCAACAGCCGGTCGGCATGGTTTGCAGACCATACCTGCTTTTTTTCTTCGTGCCATTCCCGCGCCACCTTCTCGAAGGTGTTGGCGTCAATTGCTTTCTGGACTTGTTCTTGTTCCTTCAACGCCTTAACTACTGCGCCAGGGTCAACACCTTTAGCCAGCAGTTGACGGGCGTTGTCGCGGTCAGTTCGTGCGTCTGCAAGAGATTTGTCAGGGTAGGACTTGAGGAAAAGTGTCTTTTCTTTGCCGTCAAAACGGTAATTGAAGCGCCAGAGCTTGCCGCCTGATGGAGTAACCAGCAGATAGAGTCCGCCACCGTCTGAATGTTTTTTGTTTACTTCAGTCGGTTTGACCGTCTCAACTCCACGTGCTGTAAGTTTATTTATCGGCTTTGCCATACGTCACCCCCTGTTATTCAGTCAGTCTACAGAGTTGGTTCTTGATAAAAATAGCCTCATCGTTAGTAAGTCTGATGGCGTTTTTGCCTTTCCAGATTTCAATAACACCATCAATGTCAACACGGACGGCCGCCAGGCGTTGCGCTGCCTGGGATTCTCTGCGCTCTAACTTTTCAACAGTAGCCAGTTGTCTGTGAAGTTCTAAAGGATCAATAGCGTTAGCCAGCAGTTGCCGCGCCTCTTTATGGATTGTTCGTGCTTCTTCAAGTGATCTATCGGGGTAGCATTTCAGGCAAAGTGTTTTCCGTTTACCATCAAAACGGTAATTCATACGCCAGAGCTTGCCGCCTGATGGAGTAACCAGCAGATACAATCCGCCACCGTCTGAAAGTTTGTATTCTCTTGCTCTTGGTTTGGCGTTCTCAATATCCAGGGGTGTGAGTGGTTCAACCAGCTTCGGCATTGACTTTCTCCTAGTTGCGGGTTCCTGTTTTTGCGAATTTCTTATGATACCGCAAATGCACCCGCAATAAAACCGGATTCAAGCATAACAGGGTAGACCGTCACGGACAAGACAAAAGAAAAAGCCCTTGAAAAATCAAGGGCTTTAGCTCTCTGCGGACTTCTTTAGATTTACTGATGGTGCCCGGGACTAGACTCGAACTAGCACACCCTTGCGAGCACAAGAACCTGAATCTTGCGTGTCTACCAATTCCACCACCCGGGCAAGTGAGCAGTCTTCTTATCATCTCCTCTTTGATATTGCAAGTACAAAAAAGCAAATACCTGCGAAAAGTCGCTAAAAACTTGACAAAATGGCGCTCAAAGTGATATCAGGGACGACACTATTTTCAGATATCTTTTGGAGGCAACATCATGGAACGTACGTTCGCAATTATCAAGCCGGATGCAGTTGAGCGCAAACTGGCTGGTCAAATCCTGGCCAGAATCGAAGAAAAAGGCTTCACTATCGCTGGAATGAAAAAAATACAGCTGACCAGGAAGCAGGCTGAAGGCTTCTATTATGTGCACAGCGCACGTCCTTTCTTCAACGACCTGTGTGCTTTCATGTCCCGCAGTCCGGTGATCGTACTCTGCCTGGAAAAAGAGAATGCCATTGCTGACTGGCGCGCCCTTATGGGAGCAACCAATCCAGCCAATGCAGAGCCGGGAACTATTCGTAAGGATTTTGCCGTCAATATCGAGGAAAATTCATCCCACGGTTCCGACGCTCCCGAAACGGCCGCATTTGAAATTCCGTATTTTTTCAGCGCACTGGAGCTGGTATAGCTCATTCTTCTCCGTTAATGAATCACCAAAGGCCCTGTTTATGCGGGGCCTTTTTTTGTGCGCCCGGCAGGGCGTGTGCTGAGCAAACAAACAGTCAACTCGGAAAAGGTTTGTTGAAATGGCCGGGGTTGGCGGAACGTCACAGGAATTGGAAACGGAGGTCTATACAGCTTTTTCCAGTTTTTCTTCGAGGAGTGGAATAATAACGACCTTAATTTTACCCTTGCCCCAGAGACCGATTTTTTTGGCGGCGGCACGGGAAAGATCGATAAAGTGGAAGGATTTTGAAGCGCAACGGTCGGTAATAGTAACGTGGACTTCCTTTTTGTTGGCTGGATTAACTACTCGTACGACCGTTCCAAGCGGCAGACTTTCGTGAGCTGCGGTCATTTTATCCGGATTATATCGGTGTCCCGATGTTGTGCGACGGCCCTCAAAACGACTGGCATAATGGGAGGCAAAGCCCTCAACTGATTCGTACGGACTGCTCTTAAGGAGTAACTCTTCCAGCAAGAGTGTCGCAGGTCGAGAGCCCTCCTGTTGTGGCGCAGTAACTGTACTCGTTCCGGGGTCTGCGCAGGCAACAGGTACCGTCTGGCTCAGGACCACGACAACGGTTACAGCAGTTATCATACTGGAAAACAAATGATTCATGGTGACGCTTATATCCCGTCTCAAACAGATTGTCAAGATTTACCCAAAGTTACCACCATACTTGAAGTCTCACGGCCTGGGAATGTTCAGCTTAAGATCGAGCTCCCGCACCGTGCCAAGCGATTCGAGTGGCAGATCAAATTTTGCCGCGTCTCCGATAACTACAATTTGAAACGCATCAGGATGGAGGTATTTACGGGCTGTGTTCAATATGTCGGCTTTCGTGACTTTTGCAATATTATCGCGATACTGTTCCAGGTATCCGTCGGGATAGCCGTAATACTCAAGCCGTGCGCGCTGAGTTACAATGGACACCGGGCTGGTGAAGCCGAACATGAACGAGTTTATCAGGTACTCCCGTGCCGCAGTAAGCTCATCATCGGTAACCGGCTCCTTTGTCATGGCAGAGATAATGCTGTTCATCAGGGTGATCGCTTTGCCGGTCGACTCAGCTTTTGTTTCCGTCTCGGCTATAAAGCTGCCGGTGAAGCGGCGACCTATGTCGAAACGGCTACCGACGCTGTAGGCCAGGCCCTGATTGGTGCGGATTTCCATCGTTAACCGCGAGGTAAAACTCCCCCCCAGAATATAATCGAGCAGGCGGATTGCATAGATATCAGGGGAATCCTTGGTCAGCCCCAGATGACCCATGCGGATGACCGTCTGGTTGACGTCCTTCTTGCCGTAGATGACCGCGCCCTGCAGCTGCTCTGCCGGCTGAGGCACAGGTGGCAGAACCAGCGGGGCCGGATATTTTTCCGCTTTAAAAACGCCGTTCAACTCTTTCAGCAGCGCAGCGCGGTCAAAATCACCGGAAACGGCAAGAATCATGTTGTCAAGGCGGTAATAGCGGTGATGAAAATCAACCAGATCCTGGCGGGTGATGGTGCCGACAGAAGCAAAAGTGGCGATATTTCCCAGTGGATGACCGGCATAAATCGCCCGGTTTATCTCCCTGCCGGCGATCTCCTTGGGATCATCATTTTGACGCCGCAAGCCCTCAATTGTCTGCTTCCGGGCAATTTCAAGCCGCTTGGCACTGAAGTCGGGGCGCAGCAGCACATTGCTGAAAACCTGCAGCGTGCGGCTGAAATTCTTTTTCAGTGTTGTCAGTGAGACCGTTCCCATATCGCTGCCGATGCCGCTCTCAACAGACGATGCCATGAACTCGAGCTCGTCGTCCATCTGCTCGGGTGCCATTCCTCCGGCGCCGCCGCTGCGCATGACGCTGCCGGTTATTCCAGACAGTCCCGTTTTTGCTGCCGGTTCATAGACCGATCCGACCCGTACCATGGCAGTCATGTTAATGATCGGCAGTTCGGTGTCACGCAGCAGATAGACCGGCATCCCGCACTGGAGCACGACCCGCTCGGCTTGCGGAATCTGGAAATTCAGAGCCGGGAATTTCATGGTACGAGGATTGGCACGCTGTTGATCGGCGGCAGAAACAGATGCAGCAGCGGTAACCAGAAAGCAGAGCAGCAGAAGAAACCGGCTCATTTGTCACCCCCTTTTTTGCTGATAAACCCGACGGTGCGGTTCTCACGAGTGAAATAGGTTGCCGCTACCCGTTGAATGTCGGCAGGTGTAACTTTGGCAATTTTGCCGCGATTCTCTGTCATATAGCGCCAACTTCCGGTGGTCGCTTCGTACTCTGTCAGGTTTCGGGCCAGACCGCCATTGGTACCCATCCGGCGTGCCTCCTCATACTCTATCTTATTGAGAATCCGCTGCAGATCCCGCTCTGCCACCGGGGTCGTTTTCAGCAGATCCAACTCCACCTGAATGGCATCTTCAACCTCTTTGACCGTGTGTGGCGCGCGCGGGTTGGCGCTTATGACAAACAGGTTCGGATAGCGATCTCCCGGCGCATCAAACGCTCCGATTTCAGTGGCGAGCTGCGCTTCAATCACCAGTTTTTTATGAAAACGCGAAGTACGCCCGCTGCCCAGAATCATGCTAATGACATCAAAAACATAATCATCAGGAGTGGCGATTCCCGGCTTATGGAAGCCCATCATAATTGTCGGCTCAGCTTCCGCAACCAGTTCGATACGGCGTTCCCCCGCCTGTTTCGGTTCCTGGGTGGTAACCGGCGGCACCTCTTTACCCGGCTTGATTGCGCCGAAATAGCGCTCGATAAGAGCGATGGTCTCTTTTGTGTTGATATCTCCGACAATAGCCACAATGGCATTATTCGGCGCATAGTAATTATGAAAGAACTGTTCCGCCTTGGTACGGGTGAGATTTTCGATGTCCGACATCCAGCCGATCGTCGGCTGCCCGTAGGAGTGAGCAAGAAAACTGGCGGCCACAAATGTTTCCCACAATTTACTCTCCGGGTCGGCATCATATGATCTGCGACGTTCTTCCATAACAACCGAACGCTCGGTATAGAATTCCCGCAGCACCGCATTCTGCAGACGATCGGACTCGATGGCGGCCCACAACTCCAGCTTGTTGGAGGGGAGATTTATCAAATACGTCGTCCCATCGCGGCTGGTGAAAGCGTTATAGCCGGTACCGCCGTTCTTGGAGTAGAGCTCGAAAAATTCATCTTTTACGACGTATTTTGACGCATCTGCTTCCAGCTTTACCAGTTGCTTCTCTAATTCCGCTCTCTTGGCAGAGTCCGACTTTTCTCTTTTTGCCTTCTCCGCCGTTAGTGCCTGAGCGGTTACTTCAATAGCGTCAAGGATCGGTTTCTCTGCCGCGAAATCCCTTGTGCCGAGTGTAGTCGTCCCTTTAAAGAGCATATGCTCCAGCAGATGGGCAATCCCGCGCTCATCACTCCGTTCATCGACACTTCCGACCCTGAAACGAATCCAGGCAGCAACCGTCGGTGAGGTATGCCGCTCCATCACCAACAATTTCATTCCGTTTTTCATGGTGTGTTCAACGACCTTCTCTTCAAGAGTTGCTGCGTGAAGTGATGTGCTGAGTAACATAACGGCTATTGTTATAAACAATTTTATTTTCATGTTAAGCTGCTCCTAAAGGTTTCAGAATACTGAAAATTTAATATACTTCCGGGGATCTTCCTTGAAATCTTTTACCAATGCATTCAGATCGTCAACCATCCTGTTCATTTTGTCATAGAGTGCACTGTCGTTAACCAACTGCCCTGCGGTACCGTTGCCGCCGTTGACTTTCCCCGTGACCTCTTCGATCGCTTTTACCGATGACTCGGCCCGGGTAAGGAGAGATACTCCCTTGTCATAAAATTCCCGGTCATTAAGCAGCAGCCCGATCGTGGCATCTTTTGACGTTATCCGTTTTTGCAGGCCACTGACATCATCGGCAGCCTGGATGCTTTTGTCCGCTAGTGACGTCAGTTTTGCATAGAGGGTTTTATCGTAGATTAATTTGTTAAGGGTACCATCCGATGTTTGAATATCCTGGAGCGTCCGGTCGGCACGGTTGAGAATGCTGACCAACCGGTTATATGGTTCAGGATCGCGGTTAAGCCGGCCAAGCGTGCCGTCGCCCCGGTTTATGGTGACCACCAGCTCTTTCATCTCAACGGCCAGCCGCGCAACATTACTGTACAGAGTCTCGTCCTTGTTAAGCTTCCCCAGTGTTCCCTTCCCTTTTTCAATGTTATCAATAATCCCGTTGACTCTGTCAAAGGCATCACCAGCCTTTTGAATGACATCGTCCAGCCGTGCTACCGGTGTGCCCTTCAAGAGAGTGGGGGGGGTTTCGGAGTACTGCTTTGAAGGGAGAATATCAACATACTTTTCTCCCATGAGGCCACGGGTCTTAATTGTCACTTTAGAATCAACCCCGATTTTCTTCAGCGCATTGGTATCGACTTCTATATCAATACTGACTTCATTACTGTCTTTGGGATTGGCAAAGAAAATGCCGGTGACAAGTCCGACATCCACGCCGGCAAGCCAGACCGGAGCGCCGATTTTAAGCCCGACGACATCATTCATGACAATGCGCAGGTCTCCCTTGTCAACAAACATCTTGGTTTTCTGCCCCATCAGCAGTACCCCGCCGGCAAAAAAGATCAGGGCGAGAAAGATGAAAACGCCTCCCCGTACCTGGGCCCAGCCGATCTGATTACTCCGTTTCATAGCAATTCCACCTGTTCCGGTTGCCTGTCATGCGTCGTTTGCACATCATAAAATAATGACCTGTCCGTTGGTTCCAGAAATTCGCACACCTCAGGTATGCTGCTTGCTTTCATTTCTTCTTCACTCCCTTCAAACAGTACGCGCGCCTTATGCAGAAAGGTGAATCGCTGTGACGTTGAAAAAGCGGTGGCAAGATCGTGAGTGACCATCAACGTGGTTTTTCCCTCAGCCTGCAGTCGCTGCATAAGGTTGCAGATATTGTGAACCCCGATCGGATCCAGTCCGGTCGTCGGCTCATCGAAGAAGATGTAATCCGGATCGGCTGCAAGCGCGCGGGCGATAGCCACCCGCTTTTTCATGCCGCCCGACAGTTCGGCAGGATAAAGGTTAAGAGCTGCCTCAACACCGACAAAGCTGAGCTTTTCAAGTACTGTTTTCGTTATCTCTGCCTGCGTCAGCCGCCCCTCTTCAAAGAGGCGATAGCCGACATTTTCCCCGACAGTCATCGAATCAAAGAGCGCCCCACCCTGAAAAACGATGGCGATCCGTTTCCGCTGCTGGATGAATTGCGCTTCCGGCAGGCCGGTGATGCAGAGATCGCCGATAAAAACTTTTCCGGAGTCAGGCTCAAGAAGTCCGAGCAGCAGTTTGAGTATGGTTGTCTTCCCCGCGCCGCTGACCCCCAGAATCGTACGATTAACACCGCGCTCCAGATGAAAATCAAAATCCTGAAGGATCCTGCGACCGCCGATCGAATAACATAATTTTTCAATACGGATGGAGTCGCTGGTGGTCACGGGATTTTTGTCCCCCCCATGGCCAGTATGATCTGCCACTCATCTTCTGTAACCGGCTGAATCGAGAGGCGACTGCGCTTGATCAGCGGCATATCGGCCAGCAGCGGATTCTGCTTGATGCGTTCCAAGGTCACAATCTTTGGGAGCGGTTTGACATAGCGGACATCGACCATGTACCAGATCGGTTTGTCAACGGAAGCTTTGGGATCGAAATGCTCTCCGTTTGGATTCAGAGCGGTTGTGTCAGGATAGCCGGGCCTGACAATCTCTGCGAGGCCAACAACGGCAGGTTCCGCTATATTGCTGTGATAGAACAGCACCCGGTCGCCAACTTTGACCGTATCCCGCAAAAAATTGCGAGCCTGGAAATTACGCACACCATCCCACGCTTCGGTCATGCCAGGACGTGCCTTCAAATCATCGAAGGAAAAACAGCCCGGTTCGGTTTTAAACAGCCAGTAGTTCATCTTATCCCCGAAACACCACAAAGATCTTCGCCATAAAAAAGTCCGCCACCAGAATCAGTACCGAAGAGAGCACCACCGCCTGCTTGGCTGCCGCGCCGACCCCGGCAGCCCCTCCTTTTGTATTAAGCCCCACATAGCAAGCGGTTATGGCAATAATCACCCCGAACAGCGCCGGTTTGACCACTCCTTCGATCAGATCCTGAAAGACCATGAACTGGGGCAGGCCGCTGATGTACAAGAGCGGGTTGATGCTGTAGCCGGATGCCATGATATAGCCGCCGAACACAGAGATGACATCCGTCACAATTGTCAGGAGCGGCAGTGCAATAAGCATTGCAATAAGGCGCGGTACAACCAGGCGTTTGATAATATCGGTCCCTTCCACCCGCATGGCATCTACCTGTTCGGTTACCACCATCGTTCCCAGTTCGGCGGTAATGGCGGAACCGACCCGCCCTGCAACCATAAGTGCTGCCAGCACCGGTCCCAACTCCTTGATCATTGTCACCGCCACCATACCGCCGACATAGCTGGTTGCCGCAAACGGTTTGAGCTGGATCAGTGACTGCAGCGCCATGACCATGCCGGAGAAAAGGCCGGTCAGGGTGCAGATAAACAGGGAGGAAAATCCCAATGTGTCAAACTGGATGGCACATTCGCGATAATAAAAGGGACGACGGAAAATCCGCACAACAGTGCGCCCCGCCAGGGTGAAATAGCTCTGCAGCCCGTGAAAAAAAATCAGCAGAATTTTATCGATTGCGGCAACATTCATGCCTGTCTACAGGGCCACAGCCAGCGCTTCTGCCGCTTCACTGACAAAGATGAACTGCAGGTCATTACGGACGTTCTCTGGAATATCTTCCAGATCATCACGATTGCGCTCAGGAGCTATGAGCGTACTGACTCCCGCTCGATGAGCTGCCAATACCTTTTCTTTCAATCCGCCAATCGCCAGTACCCGACCGGTCAGGGTTATCTCTCCGGTCATGGCAACATTGCGTCGCGCCGGTTTTCCGGTCAGGAGCGAAACCAGCGCCGTAACCATGGTGACACCTGCTGAAGGGCCGTCTTTTGGAATGGCACCGGACGGGACATGAATGTGAATGGTGCGATTCTCAAAGGCTTCCGGCTTGATGCCGAATTCATCGGCGTGCGCTTCGATGTACGAGAGCGCAGCCCGGGCCGATTCCTTCATGACATCGCCCAATGAACCGGTCAGAATAAGCTCGGCCTTACCCGGCATTGAGGTGACCTCAATAAAGAGGATATCTCCGCCCGACTCCGTCCAGGCGAGTCCGGTCACCACGCCGATACGGTCATGCTCGGCCGCCACTTCGTTATGGAATTTTTTCGGCCCGAGCAGTTCCGCAACGGCTTCAGCGGTAATGCAGCTCCGCGCAGCTTTCTGCTGGGTGATCTCCTTGGCCACCTTGCGACAGATCGAAGCCACCGTGCGCTGCATGCCGCGCACTCCGGCCTCGCGGGTGTAGTCTCCGATAACTTTCTCCAGCGCTGCATCTGAAAACGTAAGCCCCCGGTCAGTCAGGCCGTTCTCCTCAAGCTCGCGCCGGACAATAAAATCTTTGGCAATCTGCAGTTTTTCCTGACTGCTGTAGCCAGCCAGCCGGATGACTTCCATGCGATCCTTAAGCGGGCCCGGTATAGGGTCAAGCTGGTTCGCGGTGGTGATGAACATTACTTTTGACAGGTCAAAGGCAACATCGAGGTAATGGTCATTGAAGGTGAAATTCTGCTCCGGGTCAAGTACCTCCAGAAGGGCACTGGCCGGATCGCCACGGAAGTCGTTGCCCAGCTTGTCGATTTCGTCCAGCATGAAGATCGGATTGTTGGCGCCGCAGCGGTAGAGTTCCTTGATAATGCGCCCCGGCAAAGCTCCGATGTAGGTACGGCGATGGCCGCGGATTTCCGCTTCATCCCGGACGCCTCCCAGTGAAATGCGCACAAATTTACGCCCCATCGCACGGGCGATCGACTTGCCGAGCGACGTCTTACCCACTCCCGGCGGACCGACAAAACAGAGCACCGGCCCCTTCATGTTCTCTTTCAGTGAACGTACGGCTAAAAACTCCAGAATCCGCTCTTTGACTTTTTTCAGGTTGTAATGGTCTTCGTTGAGAATCTCCTCGGCCCGCACCATGTCAAGAGTGTCAGCCGTGCTGATATTCCATGGCATACCGGCCAGATAATCAAGATAGGTCCGCGCCACGTTGTATTCCGGCGACGCCTGATTGATGCGCTCCAGGCGTTTCAACTCCTTGTCGGCAATTTTTTTGATATCTTCCGGGAGCCCCGCCTCTTCAATTTTTTTGCGCAGCTCGTTCATATCAGCCGAGCGCGGGTCTTCATCCCCCAGCTCTTCCTGAATATGCTTCATCTGCTCGCGCAGAATATATTCCTTCTGGTTCTTACCCACCCGCTTGGTAACTTCCCCTGCCACCTCATTCTTGATCTGCATCCGCTGTACTTCGTTGGTCAGATGCACATAGACCTTTTTAAGGCGTTCCAGAGGATCGGTCGTCTCCAGGAGTTCCTGCAGATCAGATACCGGCAGATTCACATACAGCGCGACAAGATCCGACAGACGGGCAGGGTTATCGATGTAGTCAATCATCTTCAAAATATCTTCAGGGAGCGGCTTTCCGTGCGAAAGCGCGATTTTCAGCAGCGCATTGAGACTTTGAACCAGCGCGTCCGAGACAAGATTTTTTTCGACAAACTCCCGGACAATTTCGCACTGGGCCCACATCAGCGCTCCGGCCGGCTCGGTATCCAGAATCCGCACTCTGGTAACCCCTTCCAATGAAACTTTATAGCGACCGTCATCAAGTTTTTTAATCTGATTGACCTTGCAGAGTGTGCCGATTTCGCATCTGCCGGCGGGATATTCGCTGCTCCCGGTATCAGGGCGCTCAAAGGTAAGGGCTACGTAATTTTCACAACTCTCCGCTTCACGGAAGGTAGCGATATCTTTCTCGCCGACATACAAAGGAAGGAGCATATAGGGGAAAACAACCGTCTCTTTTTGGGTGAAAAGCGGTAATTTGGCAGGTATTTCAATAATAGTGTGCGGCATCTTCTGTCAGTCCTTTTATCCGTGTAATGCTCTTACTATTCAAACCATAGTTTTCTTGATACTAACATACTTCAAACCACAAGCAAAGCTTCAGATAGCCCACGTAAATATCGCTTCGGCGTCATCAAATCATTGACAAAAAAATGCTTTCCGGGATAGCCTGCCCATCTAACTCCGATTTCAAATCAAAGATGCCATCAAGGCGGCGAGGAATGAGGCGACGAAGGCATACAAATAGTATGCTGAGGAGCCGAAGACGAGCCAACGAAGATGGGGCTTTGATTTGGAATTGGTATAATACGTAAAAAGAGGGGGGTGTATGGAGAACGCACCGAAGTTTAAGGCACTTGTCGTGGAAAAAACGGCTGACAAACAGTTTGTGAGGGCTATCCGGGAGCGGTGTGTCAATGACCTGCCGCCGGGTGACCTGGTGGTTCGGGTCCACTACTCATCCCTCAACTACAAAGATGCTCTGTCGGCCACCGGCCATCCCGGTGTTACCCGGCAGTTTCCGCATACTCCCGGTATTGATGCAGCGGGAGAAGTGGTCTCCTGCCTGAGCGGCGCCTTTCTCCCGGGGGAAAAGGTCATCATAACCGGCTATGACCTCGGCATGGAGACTGACGGCGGCTGGGGGCAGCTGATCCGGATTCCGTCAGAATGGGCCCTTCGGCTCCCGGAGGGATTATCCCTGCGCGACAGCATGGCGCTCGGAACGGCCGGGCTCACGGCGGGATTATCGGCGCTGAAGCTGGTTCAGGCCGGGGTGCGCCCGGATCAAGGGGATGTCCTTGTGACCGGGGCAACCGGCGGCGTCGGCAGCATTGCTGTTTCGATACTAGCCGGTGCCGGATACCGGGTCGTGGCATCAACCGGTAAAGAGGCTGATACGGAGTATCTCAAAGGTCTTGGCGCTGCAGAGGTCATCAACCGTGATGCGGTGGCTGCCGGAGCCGAAAAGGCCGTTCTCGTCGAACGGTGGGGCGGGGTTGTCGATGTCGTTGGCGGCACAACGTTGGTGGCGGCACTCAAAAGCACGAAATACGGCGGCACCGTCACCTGCTGTGGCCTGGTCGGTTCCCCGGAACTGCCGCTTAACGTCTATCCGTTCATCCTGCGCGGGGTAAGCCTGATCGGGATCGATTCGGTCCAGTGCCCCGGAGCGGTTCGTGGAGAGATCTGGAAACGTCTCGCTTCAGCATGGAAACCGTCCCGTCTGGCCGAGGTTGCAACCGAATGTACCCTGCAAAATATTGAACCGATGATTGAGGCGATTCTGAAGGGGGGCGTCACCGGACGCGTCGTGGTAAACATGCTGGCGTGCTGACTCGCGCGATAGTCCCGAATCGGCGCCGCCTCTCTTAAATCATAGCACCCCGGCATGATCAACTTTCTCCCAGACCCTGCTCCAGCAGCACCTGATACGGTTTCAGCGTGTAGGAGCGGTAGTTGATCATGCCGTCAAAGTGGAGCAGAACCTGGAGGCGCTCTTTCATGACTTTATTGGAGACCTCTTCCAGTGCTTTATCGGGAGCAATCCAGCGTGCCTCAGCGCTGTCACCGGTCGGCGCCAGGTCGCCACTCAGGTAGCGCCCCAGAAAGGTAAAGATCACCGCCGGCGGAGCCGTGACCTTTGACCATACGGCGGCCAGCGCCCCCTTTTCGATCTCGATGCCGGCCTCTTCGCGAACTTCGCGGTGCAGCGCGTCAATGAGGTTCTCCCCCTCCTCTACCCGCCCCTGTGGTATCTCCCATCCCCGTTTCTGATGCCTGATAAGCAGGATTTCATCGTTCGCATTGCGCACCAGACAGCCGACGACCAGGGTATGCAGAGGTTCTTTCGCGGTGGACATAATATTCCTTTCGTGCCAGTTGGATTATGTGTGTCAGGAGAACAGTTCGTCAATAGCATCAAAATCAAAGCTCACCTCGGCAAGTGACCTGATGAGGTCAAGCTTTTCGGTATCATCGGCAATGATTTTGGAAACGTCCCGGTCGATTTTCTGGTACAGCTCAGCCGAGGTTCGCAGTTCATCGCGCAGGTAGGGAATTCTGCTCTTGTCAAGAATCTGCTGGGTGATCGGGTCTATGGGGGCAGCGCCTGAAATGACCAGGCCGACAATAAGGGAACGATACTGCGGCATCCCGTACAGATGCGCCAGGGTCACCAGAAGTTCATCCCTGCTGCTGGTCACCAGGATGAGGGAGGGATCCTGCATCAGCTCAATAAATCGATGCGTGGAGGCGGCGCCGATAAGAACCCGGTAGATTATTTTCTGCAGATCCCGCCGGTTCCCGCGAACGGGAAGCCCGAGCAGCGAGGAGATACGGTGCAGTGTGGGGTTGGCCAGTATCGGCTGATAGTTAAACCCACCGATAACTTTGAACGGTTCGTTCTTCAGGGCTCTGCTCAGATAATCGAGGCTTCGTTCCCGCTTTTCGGCATCGAGCCGGTTGACCAGAATCGCCCGTACGTCAACACACTCTTTTTCAAAGAGCGGCAGAATCAGAGCAAGCCGGTCAACCACGTTTCCAAGACCGCCGCCGGTAACAAGCAGCACCGGTGTGCCGAGGAGTTTTGCGATGTGGGCATTGGAGATGCCCATGACCGACCCGACCCCGGGATGCCCTGAACCTTCAACAATGATGAAATCACACTCTTTTTCCAGCTCGGCGTACGCATGAATTATTTTCTCCTGAAGTTCGACCGGCGAAATTTTTCCGTCCACAACTTTGTGGGTAGTATCTGATGAGAGCACCACCGGGGACATGGTTCCGGGGGCTGTTTTCAGGTCGAAGACCTGAGCCATCAGGGCGACATCCTTGTCGACGATCGTTCTCCGAAAGCGGAGCGTCTGTCCGCCGAACGGTTTGAAAAAACCGACCCGCCGGTATTTTTTCCGGGCAAGATGCATCAGGCATATGCTGGTAGTTGTTTTGCCGCTATCCTTGTCGATTGCGGCGATGAACAGGCTTTTTGCCATAGTGTCCTCTTTGGTACAGACAAATATCAGTTTCTGGGTCGCAACCATACCCCCCGGACAAGAAACAGTCAAGCGGGAGAGTGTTACGTGAATCCACCGGAGTCAGGCTGCTAATTTCTGACCTTTCCGAGTTCATTCATGAACATCCGCTGGACGGCACGCATCATCTCTTCACCTCTGCTGTAGTAGATACCAGATTTTAAAAACCGTGGAGGTCTTGTTTTAAAAGTGGAAGTGGATGGATGTTTCTTCAGGCGGGCCTGAACTGTAAACCTTTTATCATTGAAAAATGCTTTGCATTGCCGCTGACAAGTACACGCCCGGTAATCAAAGCAGTGGCAGCAATAAGAGCATCGGCAATCAAAAGACCATGGCTCAAACGATATGATTTCAGGAGTGTGATAGCAGACTTGGTAATTTCCGGAGTAAGAGGTAGTGTAGCAAACCGCTCCAGCAGCTTTGACAGGTTTTGCAGTTCGGCCTTATTACGGCATCCGACAACAAGCTCTATTTCGGTAACAGCGCTGATATACGTCGAACCTGATTTCAAGATAGCGTTCACCTGCGCCACAGCACCATTATCTCCACGTCCGACATTTACAATGATGTCGGTATCCAAAAGAAGCTCATTATTCATGTCTGCTCCAGGCAGATTCCCTCTGTTCCCGCACCCATCCGGCAGCATCCTTCATATCCGTCCGGTCTTTCCATATCCCGACAAAACAATCGTCTGAAAGCGTTTGAACCGCCATCTCTTTTTTCTTTCCGTGCCCGGTTGCCTGCACTCGGTATTTTTTCTTCAGAAACTGATAAAAATCAGTTACTTCCCGCCGGGCCTGCTCGGGAAGGCTGGAAAGATCAAGAGTCGATGCGCCTGCTGCTTTCATGTTACACCTCACAACTGCATGAATAATCAAGAATGGCGTTACTTTATCGCACATGGATTGTCAAAGCAATCCCGGATTTCTTACATTCGCATTGCCCGTGCGCTTGAGGTGGAAATCAAGGATTTATTTGAATTCGCCCATCTGCAGGCGGGTGCCATGAAGGTTGAGGAAATCGAACAGCTTCTGGCGGGTGCGGATGAGGTGAAGAAGAGGATGATTATGAAGATCTTGCGGGCGGTGGTACGGTAGGAATTGTCTCAAATAGTGCTGGAAGAGATACGCTGAAAAATTTCAAGACATTTCACAAAAACTTTCTTTAGCTTCACGATTACTCACGATTTTGCAACCAAAGTATTTTTTAGATTCACAATCGAGGCCTTTTCGTGAGGCTTAAACCTTTTTAAGTACGTCCTTGACTCGATTCAACCGGGGGTTATGCTGCCAGATCATAAGCCGCTGAGTTTCACGATAGTGCCGTTCAGCGACCTTGGAGCACAAATATGCTGTTCACTCCTTCCGCAGGTAGTTCAGCAACTCCTGCAGATCCTCCGGAGGTTCAGTGGTAAACTCCATATATTCGCCGCTTGAGGGATGGATGAAGCCGAGGCAGCGGGCGTGCAGCGCCTGACGGCCAAGATGGTTGATCATGCCGCGCAGCCTGGTATCGGGAATGTTGTTGCAGCGCCCGCCATCCGGGTAGAGCGGATCCCCGAGCAGCGGGAAACCGGCTTCGGTCAGATGAACCCGGATCTGGTGGGTGCGACCGGTCTCCAGGCGCAGCTCCACGAGTGAAACCCTGCCGTAACGTTCCTTCACCTTCCAGCGGGTAACCGCGTGTTTCCCGTTTTTGGCCTTGCCGGACAAGCGGAGCCGCTCCGTCGGATGACGTCCGATGATACCCTCGATTTTGCCGGTATCCTCTTGTGGTGCCCCGTAAATTAATGCCTGATACATTCGTTTTACGGTGTGCGCACCGAACTGTTCGGAAAGCGCCTGGTGGGCACGATCATGCTTGGCGGCAACCAGCACGCCGGAGGTCCCCTTGTCGAGGCGGTGGACGATGCCGGGGCGCAGCTCGCCGCCGATACCGGCCAGATCAGAACAGTGCGCCAGAAGGGCGTTGACCAGCGTGCCGCTGGTGTTGCCGGCTCCGGGGTGTACCACCATACCGGCCGCCTTGTTGATCACGATCAGATCACTGTCTTCATAGAGTACCTCCAGCGGAATCGCTTCGGCCAGCGGCTCGGCGGGGAGCGGTGGGGGGATGTCGACATCGATCTGTTCTCCCCCCTTCAGCTTCAAGGAAGTGCGCACCTGTTTGCCATCAACCAGTACTCTGCCGGTTTCTATAAGTCTCTGTACTGTAGCCCTCGATTCGCCGATTTCATTGCCGAGGAAAAGATCAATTCTGGTCGGTTCGTTTTCAGGGGGAAAAATGAGTGAATGATGAGTCATGGTATACCTCTTAAAAAAAAGCAAAGGCGCACCGAAGCAGGTACGCCTTGCAGAATTGGTTTGTGTGGCAATCAGTTACCAGATGGAGGATTCTATTTTCCCGGCCCGCTTGATAAGAACATCCACCACAGCCGTTCCATAGATGACTTCCGGATTGACATCGGCGGAAACCCGGGAGAGAAAATGCTGACGCCCCTCTTCAAGTTCATCCTTGAGGAGATCAAAAATAGTGTCGCTTTTAATACCTGTCTCGACCTTTTCCTTGTTATACATGGCCACGTCGGAGAGTATGGCCCTGGCCAAACGCCTTGCCTGATCCGGATTATCAATCAAATTCATGGATAATGTCCCTCACATTCATAGGGGCGTATTGCATACGCCCAATTGCTATACACCCTGATAGAAACAAGTGTATGCACCATAGCACTATTTTATGCGTAATGCAAAGTAGATGCTTGCGTCTCCGCGCCGAACCAGAACCGTCAGACTGCCGGTCCGTCCTGCCTGCTGAAGCATCCTGGCATATTCGGTCGTGTTAGCTATCCGTGAGCGGTTAATGGAAACAATCACGTCGCCCCGTTTAATGCCTGATTCCGCCGCCGCACCGCCCCGCAGCGCATCAATGACAACAACGCCGTCATCCTGATCACTGTTTTCAACGATCAGGCCAAGCAGATCGGCCTCACCCTCCTGGTGGTTTCCTCCGCGGTCAACTTTTTGACGTTGCCTGGGTGCATTTTCGGCGCTTGCCAGGGTGACGCTCAACTCAAGAGCCTTACCGTCACGAAAGATGGACATTTTGACAATTTTACCGATGCCTGCTTCGGCGACTAACCGTTGAAGGTGGGAGGGGTCCTTGACTTCGATACCGTTCAACCCGGTAATAACGTCCCCCTGTTTTACTCCGGCCTTGTCGGCAGGGCCACCCGTTATAATGTCATTAATCAGCGCACCTTTCGCCTGCTTCAGGCCGAATGATTTTGCCAGCTCTTCAGTGATCGGCTGGATCGTGACACCCATGTAGCCACGGCTGACGCTCCCTTTGGCCATTAACTGGGCGAAAACCGGTTTGGCCATGTTAACCGGAATCGCGAAGCCGATTCCCTGCCCGGCCGCAACAATGGCAGTGTTGATGCCGACCACCTCTCCATAGACATTAAGAAGCGGTCCACCCGAGTTACCTGGGTTGATGGAGGCATCGGTCTGAATAAAGTTCTCATACGTTTCAATGCCCATATTTGACCGACCGGTGGCCGAGATGACACCGACCGTCATGGTTCGGTCGAGCCCGAAAGGATTACCGATGGCAATGGCCCATTGTCCGACTTCAAGTTTGTCGGAATCTCCAAGTACCGCAGTCGGAAGATCGGCGGCATTGATCTTGATGACAGCAATGTCTGTTTTCTGGTCTCCACCAACTACTTTGGCATCGTACACCTTGTCGTTTGACAGTTTGACCTGGATACTCTCGGCATCACGCACAACATGATCGTTGGTCACGATGTAGCCATCCTTGCTGATCAAAAAGCCGGAACCGAGACTTTTGTTCTGGCGGGTCTGTGGTCCTCCAAAAAAATCTTCAAAGAAAGGATTGGCTTCAAAAAAGGGTTGAATGACTTTTTTGCGGCTGACCGTTGAGATATTGACAACCGAGGGGGTCACTTTTTTTGAGACGTTACTGAATGCCCGTTGAGTGGAAAGAATATCGACCGGAACATCTTTTACCGGAGGGTCCGCTTCTCCGCTTTTACGATTCGATTCCTCAAAAAGAGGTGTGTCGTTTTTTTTGCTGCAACCGCCAAGGGGTGCAACGCTCAACCAGATGGCGGTCAACAGGAGAAATGTGCGGAGAAGTGTTTTCACTTTTGACGTTCCCGGTCTCGAAATTTTTTGCGTTAACATGGCGAAACAATAGTTACTGTTTTCCGGCGTGTCAAGGGATTCCGGCATGATACGGAGTGACACATGCCCCGTTCTACACACCATAATAATGTTATTGAAACGCCGCTCACTTTGTGTAAAAGTGATCAACAAAACAAATTGTGATGGGAGTGAGTATGACAACAGACATCAAGGCTCAGATCAAGGAATTTCGCATCGGTGAGAAGGTCAGGGCGCTCCGTCAGCAAAAACGGCTGACACTGCAGGAATTGTCGGAACTGACGACCCTTTCCAAGCCATTGTTGTCGCAGATCGAAAATCAGCAGGTCATCCCGCCTCTGGCCACTCTGCTCAAGATTGCCAGGGGGCTTAAGGTCGACATTCACTTTTTCTTTGCGGATGCCGCGAATAGTCAAAAATATGTGCTGACAAGGCGTGAAGATGTCCGTGAGGACGAAAAAGTACCGCGGCTGGTAGCCAATGCCACTCCCCGCCCGTATGCCTATCATTCATTGGCTCAGGGGCTGCGCCACAAACATATGGAACCGTTTCTGGTGGAATTTGAAAACAGGGTGTGGGACGATTCGCTCTTCTTCAAGCATGAAGGTGATGAGGAATTTATTTACATTACATCAGGTGAACTGGATTTCCACTACAACAATGAAGTCCTGCGGATGCGCAGTGGCGACAGCATCTATTACGATTCCAGCCAGCCGCATGGTTGGGTGGCTGTCGGTGAAGGCAATGCCCGGGCGGTGGCAGTCATGTATACCAGGGAGTGATCAGGAAGAGTCATCACTTGCCCGACCGGTTCAGTTTACCTACCCGGAACTGTTCATCAAAGTAGCCCCGCACCTTGTCCGGATCAAAATCGAGGAAAGTCCCGCCGGAGGCGAAATGCTGGATGAAAACCCGCCCGACCGCGTAGGAAAACGCCCCGTTTACCGCCGGCATGGCGGCAATCGAGAAGGCGCCGAGAAACGGTATCAGCTTGGCACTGCTGGCGCCCAGGTAGGTGCTGCTGATACCGCTTGCAAGAATGGCAATAGCGGATTTGGAACGCTGGGTGTCAAAGGGTATGTTGTACAGTGCGCAGAGTCTTTTCAGCATCATCAGCTGCATCGCCATAAATCCGGCCATATCCACCAGAGGCACCGGTATTAAACCTGTCGCGGCAGACAATGCCGAATATCTATACACGGTGGCCATGGCACTCCGGAACGGCTCTTCCATTTCTGTATGCTCAGGCGCTTCCGCCGTAAGAGCGTCATGAGCCGCTGATTCAGCCGCAAACTCCAACGCAGCTATCTCCATTGCAGACAGCTCTCTTTCCACAACAGGTTCCTGTGCAACCGGCTCAACGGATGCGGACGGAGAACCGGCGTCCTGAATTACCGCCTCCACCGTTTCCGCCGCCATATCCAGCGGTGGCGCTGCAATTTCGGCAACCGGGTCCTGCAGCAGAGACTCAGTCTCCGGCGCATCCTCCTGCTGTGTCTCGTAAATCCGCTTTCTGGTGCGATTTATTTTTAGCTTTTCAGCCGGCTGACTCATGACGCTCCCTACCTGTTATTCATGTTTCCAGACTAATCCCCAGCAATGCGGAGACGTGCCGGTCATAATCATCCCTGGCGCTGTTTTTGGCATAGCGGGAAAAAACTGTTTCCCCGGCAGCCAATACCTTTGAAAATTCGCTGCTGGTGCGTATCACCGCCAGCGGCAGCTCCGGATGCCTCTCCCTGATTCTGGCCAGAGCGGTGCGGGAGACGGTTTCCCGCTGGTCATAGCGGGTATAGAGGATTCTTACGGCTGGATGAGGCAACCCGAAGGTATCGCAGATCGAATGGATCTCGCCCAGCGTCAGATCAAGCCCTTTCAGAGAAAAGGCATCACTCCCCACCGGGACCACGATCGTTTGAGCGGCACAGATGGCAGATATAACGGCAATCCCGAGCGAAGGCGGGCAGTCAACGATGACGGTGTCAAAGCCGAGAACGCGCAGCTGGTCACACACACCCCTGACCGCTTTTTTCTGTGATCCCGGATTAAGCAGGCTGGCATCGAGAAGTGCATTTTCAAGCGAAGACGGTAGTATGCTCAGATGGCTGCTCAATTCGACCAGCGCATCGGCGAGCAGCTCTTCAGGACGCTGCCAGATATCGAAAAAAATCGGGTCGTCATCCTCGGGGACCGCTCCCAGCGCAAGACTGGAAGATCCCTGGGGGTCGAGATCGAGGACGCAGGTTTTGAAACCGTATTGGGCAGCACGCACTGCGGTAGAAATGGTGCCGGTGGTCTTGCCGATGCCTCCGCGCATCGTCGTATGCGCAATCACCCGGAACGGGTAAGAGACACCCTCTTCAGTCAGAAAACGTCTGACGCCCTCGGGAGTAACGCCGTTGGTTGCGGCATTCAGACGCACCAGCTCATCACCCTGGAAGCGCTCCTCCAACTCCCCGATAGAGATACGGCATTTTGCTGCCAGTTCGCGGGAGGTCAGAAGTGAATATCGTTCAGTTGTCATTGATTAATCCCTCCGGTCATGCATGCATAGAGCTCCATGCCTGAGATCACCGGTCTTTTATTCTTCCAGATGCACTACAAAGGCGCTGATTTTGTTCGACGGCTGCATGCGGTACACCGTCAGTTTCGCCCGGGGGCCGACACTGTTGCGCTGAATAATAAAGCCCTCCTTCCGCTCGCTGGAAACAGGCGTGTACTCGCTGCTGCCGGCCATCTCCCGCAGTGCTGTTTGCATAAAAGCGTCCGCAACCACATGGTTTTTCTTTGCCAGAACCTGAATTGCCTTGATTTGACCGGCAACACGATAAATACGAACGTCATGTGCTTTATCAATAAAGCGTTCCCAGCCGGGGGTCCGGGCCGGGTATGTGCTGTCTCGCCCGGCGGCGCTCACAAATGTCGGCAGAGGCGAATCTGCCCCAGGAGCAGCTTTTGTTGCGGCCGTCATTTTTTTCTGTATCGGCGCAGGTGGTGCCGGAACTGCCGCCTTCTTCTCCACCGGTGGCGTTTCAGCAACCGGCGCCGGCGTAACTACCGGCACAGTCGCTTTTGAGCTTTTCGCATCAGATTGAGTCTGTGGTTTTCTTTTAAACAGATACACTCCACCAGCCACAGAACTTAGCAGAACAAGGGCGATGAGCAGAAAAATCCAGAACTGAGAGGCGGAAGGACTCTTTTCTTCCTGCTCCGGTGGGATATCTTCGCTATATGTCTGCGCTTGCTCTGCTGGTATCTGCTCGTCGGTGGGCTCGGGCTGCTGCTGCTTCCTGGCAACTTCGGCGGATAAAGTGGCAAGGCGCGATTTGGGGCTTTCGCTAACTTCCGGAGCAATGTCTTCGCTATCCGCCGGTGGCTTCTCGGCTTTTTTGCGTCTGGCGAGCTCGGCCTGTAAATGTTCCTTTGCCGCCTCGGCGGCTATTTCGGCCAGATGCAATCTCTCTTCCGCCTCCTTGCGCTCAGCACGTTCAACTTGTAACTGTCCGGTAACACTCGCCAATTCCTGGGTGAATTCTGTGATTGTCTGTTCAAGGCTGTTTTTCACCCACTTCTGTTCAGCAAGCTCGGCCTGCAGCTGTTCGTTGGCCGCTTCAGCCGCTATTACGGCCTGATGCAGTTTTTCTTCAGCATCTCTGTGCTCGGCACATTCAGTGTGCATCTGCTCGCTGACACTCGCCAATTGTTGCTTCCGTTCGGCAAGTTCCTCCTGCAGCTGATCGTTGGTTGATTCCGCTGCTATTACGGCCTGATGCAGTTTTTCTTCCGCATCTCTATGTTCAGCACATTCACTCAGCAACTGATCATCGTAAGCTGCTGTTTTCTGCTTCAATCCGGCAAGTTCAGCTGCGACGGCTATGAAGGCCTGATTCAATTTTTCTTCGGCATCTTTCTGTTCGGCAAGTTCAGCCTGCAACCGTTCATTAGCAGTCTCAGCGGCTATCATTGCCTGATGCAGTTTTTCTTCGGCATCCCTGTGTTCGGTAAATTCAATCTGGGACTGTTCGGTGGCAGCCTCCAGCTTCTGCTTCAGTTCAGCACGTTCAGCCTGCAACTGTTGGTTGGCAACTTCTGCCATTGTCATTTCCTGCAGCAGTTTTTCTACAGCCGCTGTGCGCTCGTTACGTTCAGCCTGCAGCTGTTCAGTAAATGTTTCAGATTCCAGCCTCCGCTCTGCAAGCTCAGCCAGTAATTCTTCTTTGGCAGATTCAGCAGCTAATATGGCGCGGTGTAAATTTTCTTCGGCATCCTTGTGTTCGGTAAATTCAACCAGAGACTGTTCGGCAACAGCCTCTAATTCCTGCTTCCGTTCAGCACGTTCAGCCTGCAGCTGTTCAGCAATAGTTTCACATTCCAGCCTCCGCTCTGCAAGCTCAGCCAGTAATTCTTCTCTGGCAGATTCGGCAGCTATTATGGCCCGGTGTAATTTTTCTTCGGCATCCTTGTGTTCGGTAAGCTCACTCTGCAGCTGTTCGTTTACAGACTCCAATTCACGCTTTCGTTCACCATGTTCAGCCTGAAACTCCTGGTTGGCAGCTTCGAGTGTGTTCATTACCTGCAGCAGTTTCTCTTCGACATCAGTGCGCTCGGCACGTTCTGTCCGCACCTGTTCTGCCAAAGACTCAGATTCCAGCCGCCGCTCGGCAAGCTCAGCCAGTAATTCTTCTTTGGCAGATTCGGCAGCTATTATGGCTTGATGCAGTTTTTCTTCGGCATCCTTGTGTTCGGCACATTCAACCTGCAACTGTTCATTGGCAGCCTCTAATTTATTTCCCCACTCGGAACGCTCGGACTGCGCCTGTTGGTTGACATCCTCTGCTGCTGTTATGGCATACTGCAGTTTTTCTTCGGTATCTTTGTGCGCGGCACGTTCTGCCTGCAACTGCTCAGCAAGTATCTCAGATTCCCTTATCCGCTCGGCAAGCTCGGTCACGTGCTGCTCGTTGGCAGATTCAGCGGCTATTATGGCCTGAAGCAATTCTTCTTCGGCATCTTTGTGCTCGGCAATTTCGGCCTGCAGCTGCTCTTTGTCCGCTACAGCGGTTATTATGGCCTGATGCAGTTTTTCTTCGGCATCTTTGTGCTCAGCAAATTCAACATGCAGCTGCTCACTGACAGCCTCCAACTCCTTGTGCCGGGCAGCAATCTCAGCGCGCAACTGCTCAGCGGCAGCTTCTGCAGCAGATAGCGCCTCCTGCAATTTTTCTTCGGCATCTCTCCGCTCAGCAAGTTCAGTCAACAGCTGCTGGTTGGCTGAGGCTGCGGTAATCCGGGCCTGTTTCGCTTTTTCTTCGGTATCTTTACGCAGCTGCTCAGCAGCTGCTTCCAATTCCAGTCTCTGTTCAGCAAGTTCAGCCTGTAACTGTTCTTTGGCGGATTCGGCCGCTATTACAGCTCGATGCAATTTTTCTTCGGCATCTTTGTGCTCGGTAAATTCAATGTGCAACTGTTCGTTGACATTCTCGAGCTCCTGCTTCCGCTCAGCAAGCTTGGCCAGCAAACGTTCGTTGGCAGCTTCGGCAGCTATTCTGGCCTGCTTAAATTTTTCTTCATTATCTTTACGCTCGGCACGTTCAATCTTCAGCTGCATAACGACAGTCTGCAATTCGAGCGTTCTCTCTGATACGGCCTGTTCAAGGTTTTCGCATTTATGGAGAGCCTCTTTCAGCAATTTGTTTTCGAAAAGATCATCCCCCACGGACTGGATCCGGGAAGCGGCCTGTATCTGGTCAGCGGCCGGATCTGCTGATTCCGGCGAAGCGCCGCCCTTTGAGGCTTTTCCCGACTTCTTTTTCAGCGGTTTTTCACTTTTGGCCTGATCCTCGCGCAGCGTTGCAGCGGCCTGATCAGCATCGGTCAGGCTGAAGATGTCACTGATGCGCGTTTCAGCCATTAACGGCAAGGTGCCTTGTTCCCCACTCACAGGCGTATCCTGAGGCTCGGTCTCTTCGGGCAGCAGCTCTGTCTCCTGCTCCGGAGCAGAGGTTTCCGGGCTATCAGCATCAGCGGAATCAGTCATTAGCGGGTTCTTCAGCCACTTTTCAAGAACCTCGGCCAGCTGGGCTTTCTTTACCGGCTTTACCAGATAGTCATTCATTCCGGCCTCGAGGCATTTTTCGCGGTCACCAGGCTCTTTGTTGGCAGTCAAAGCGATGATCGGCACGTCATGATTGAGAACTCCGGACTGCTTGTCCCGGATTCTGGCGGTCGCTTCCAGGCCATCCATCAGCGGCATCAACCAATCCATAATCACCAGGTCATAGTGTATCGACGCAAGTGCAGTAATCGCTTTCAGGCCGTTCGGAGCAATATCAACGCTGTAACCAAGATTTGACAGTCTCGTGAGCGTCAACTGCTGGCTGATCAGGTTGTCTTCAACGAGGAGGATACGCGGCTGCCCGTTTTCATTGCCTGGCAGAGGGGGGGGCAAATCGGGGAGAGTATCTTCATCCATAGTAGCAGCAGCGATGCGTGCTTCCAGCGAAACAGGAACAGGTGCAGCAGCTGTCTGCTGAGGCGGATGGGGGAATCCGGCATCCATAAACTGCTCTCCCCCGATAATCCGTTCCACCAGGGAAGTGATCTCTACACCGAGTGTCTCATCCGGTTGATGCAAATTTGCAAAACCGTTGAAGAGTCCCTTTTGCGGGCTGACTCCGACATCGCCTTCGTAGAGCATGATGAACGCGGGGGCCTCGCTGCCGAGCATCTGACGCATATAGCGCACGACGCTGTCGCAGGCGACGCCCGCGATAGATCCCTGGATTATGACTGTGGCGGGGCTCTTTTCAAAAACTTCATTCAAGCCGTCATCGAAATCGGTTGCGAGAACGATTTCTGACTTGATCAGAGGCTGAACGAATTTTTGAATCAGTTTTGCTTTGGGGTTATTTGATATGATAAGCAGGCTGAGCATGTCGACCCTTTGAGTCGTTTTGTAGGTATTACGGCAGCGTCCAGGTCGCCGACTGCTTCATTTTAATCCAGTAGCCCATACCCGGTTCGAGAGTGGTCAAACTGTTTATCTGCCTGTTGGGAACGTATGAAAGCCATTGACCGCTGCTCCAGCCCCAAATGCTTTCTATTAATGTGGTTATGGAACTGATGGCATGGTGCACCGGTTGTGAATACACAGCGTCGTAGCCAACCAGATTCCAGCCCGCCGCAAGTGCAAGAGGTTTATCCGACTGTCCGGCCCCCAGGCCGCTCAAGGCGAATGATACGGTGGGGTTGGCCGCGTCATTGCCGGTGGCACCCCAGTGCAGTTTAAACAAGGCATCCAGCCCGATCTCTTCAGCTTTACCTTCACCTGTCCTCAATTGTTCCAGGGCAAAAGAATTGACCCGCTCCAGCAGTTCCTGGTAAAGCGGTGCCTCCGGGTCAGCCAGAAACGCTTGCAGCGAATTTTCAAATTCGAGCTCAACGATCTTCGCCTGTGCAGAGAGGTCATTTTCGTGCTGGTGCTGCAACGCCTCAGCGCGCAGCTCCTCCGCAGTCCGGTAGTTGGCCGGGCGTGGATAAATGCCGCCGGTGATCATAAGGCGGTCGTAAAACCAGCTGATCATATCCTTCTTCACGATCTCACGGCGCTTGTTTGTTTCAAGGTCGAAGCGAGCCCATTCGAGCTGCTGGTGCATCTGCTCCGGCTCAACGCCGAACGTGGCACACCACTTTTGGGCAAGCGGCTCTTCCAGTCCTTCTTTCTGCCAATATTCCGCCACCGCGCCACTTAAGACCGGCGGTTCAGCAGGGGCAGCAGGCGTTTCTGTTACTTTTTCTTTTTGGAGCGCAGGATTTTGCTTTTCTTTTGCCACACTGCTGCTGAAGATGATCGGTTGTGGAATCGGCGCTCCGGACGCCGGTCTCTCCGAACGCCAGATAGACACTTCCGGCAGGTGCCCCTGCGCGGGCTCCCCGCCCCCTCTCACTCTCGCGGCGTATCGGGAACAGAGGTAATTGTTCATCCTGTAGCTGAACCCGGCAGGGTTGACCCGGCTGTCCCGTTTCTTGTCAAGGAGGTATAAATATCCTTCCGTAACAAGTACAAGCAATGATTCCCGCACCGTATGACTGTCAATAGTGAGGTCTCTGCTGATAGTTTCAACGTTTGAGCAGCCTTGAGCAACCTCATACAGATACACCAGAATCATCCCCTGCTCCTTCGACAGAGGTCTCCTCCGTGACTGGGATGAGAGATCCTCACACTGTGGCTGCGGATGAACCAGGATTTGAGAAAGTGATTTTTCAACCGGCACGGCGACTTTCGCAGGGAGGGGGGCTTCCACAGCAGTCACCGGTGTTGACACGTTTACGGGAGCCGGGGTGACGACAGGCGCCGGTGTCGCCACGGGAGCTGACTTGACGCCGGGAGCCGCGATATTGACAAGGGCTGGCTGATGATGGACAAACGGAGCGACATCAGGGGCCTGCAGAGCGGCATGAGCAGCAACCGGAGCATAAGAGGGCAGCTTGAGTTTGGCTTTCCGTGAAAAAAAGTCTTCAATCAGGTGATCATCATCGTCATCGTCGCCGCTGGAATTTACCGTGGCACCAGAGGCTGACGGGGCAACCGTCACCGGAGCAGCAACAGCCTCAGGCATGGTCACCGAGTGAACAAGCGGTGTGACAACAACCTCACGTACATCCGGAGCCGGGGCAGCCGCACTGACAGCAGCTTCAGGCTCTGCGACAGCATCCGGCACATCTTCAAGTGCATTTTCGAGGACAGGTTCATCAATATCAATGACCGGCAGCTGGTCTACAGCTTCCCCCTGCGCATGACCTTCCGTCGGCACGATGTCCATCTCAACAGTCAGCTGTTCGAGTAATTCAATGCTCCATCCTGTTGTCAGCTCGCTTGATATGGCGTTCAGCTGTTCCAGTTGATCCGGGTCAAGATCCTGAGCCTGCTCCTGTTCCGTTTTGTCCGGCATGATCTCTTTTTTTGGAGCAACGCTTTTAAGGCTGACGGGAGTTTTTGCGGTCACAACCGGAGCGGCAACCGGCTTCCTGGCAGCAGCGGGGGCGGCAGGAGCGACAACCTGTTTTTTCGTGGCAACCGGAACGGCAACGGGGGGGACAACCTGCTTTTTCCTGGTAACCGGAGCAGCAGGAATAACCACCTGTTTTTTCGTGGCAGCCGGAGCAGTGGCAGGGGCCCGCTTGGCAACAGTCGGGGCGGCCGGTGCTTCAGCGTGCTGTTCGGCTTCCGCCGAAGAAAAATTGTCATGCAGACTGTCAACAGCAGATTTGAGGCCGGGCTCGTCGAAAAACCGGGAAAAAAGAGCATCAAAACCTTTGCCACCGCGAACTTTTGTCATCATAAGAGCCCTAAAACTTCATTAGCAAGTGATCGGAATTTATGGCTGGCAGTACAGGAAGGAGAATGCCGTAAAACAGTCATCTTTTGCGCGACGGCCTCTTTTATTTTCGTGTCTGTATGAATAACGGTGGAAAACACTTTAGCCGCAAACTTACGCTGGATATGGTCAACTGACGCACGGCTGATGCTCGTGCGGCCGTCCGCCTTGTTAATAACTGCTTTGAGGAAACGCAGCTCCGGGTTAACACGCGCAGCGATCGAGCTGATCGCGTCAAGAGCGGCAACAAAACCGTCCAGTGAATAGCGGCAACCGGCTTCGATCGGTATAATGGCACAATCACTGGCAATCAGGCTGTTGATTGTATAGAGCCCAAGGGAGGGATTGTTATCTATGATGGTGACATCATAGTGCTCAGTGGCATATTTCCGCATATTCTTGCGTAATATCTGATACGACTTTTTTACGTCCTGGTAAAGGTCGACTTCAAGGTGGGTTATCTGGGGGGAGTTAATTACCACATCAATATTTTCATACGAAGTTTTATGAATACATTTATCCGCCGGAGTATTATGTGCATAGATGTCATACAAGGATTTCGGCTCGGCAATGTCACCTTCGGGAGTAAAAATAGATGACGTATTACACTGGGGGTCACAATCGATAACCAGCACTTTCTTGCCGCGAGCAGCCAGTGCATGCGCAAGATTAGTGGCAATGCACGATTTGCCGACCCCGCCCTTATGGTTAATAACGGATATAATCAATGGGTAGCTCCCTGCAGACCAATAATATTTTGCGAGACAATATATCTGTAAATGGCTGGCTGTCAACATATTTTGCCAGTATACATATTTTGGCAGTACCTCCACTTTGAGCGGAGTGAAAGCGGTAACGGCTCCCCGGATCATTGAAGCTCAAATATTGACGCAACCGAAACAATATGAGAATGTGCAACTTTGGTAATCCGTACTCGTCACAGAAAAGGAATAGTCATTGAAGAAGATATTACTGGTTGGTTTACCGAATGTGGGGAAAAGTACTCTTTTCGACCGATTAATTACCGACAAAATCAGGACCGGCTCTTACCCCGGCTCATCAGTTGGAGTGAGAAGGGGCGATTTGAAGATTGATGGCGATGATGTTGAAATAATTGACATACCCGGTGTCTGTAACCTTTTTTTCAACGAAGACAATGAACGGGTCGCGAGAAACATCCTTATTGACGAAATGCCGGATCTGATTATTCAGGTCTGTGATGCCAAAAACCTTAATCGCTCGCTGGCGCTTACCGCCCTGCTCGCCGAGCTGTCCATCCCCGTGGTAATTGCCGTGAATATGGTGGATGAGGCTGCGCAAAAAGGGATCAAGGTCAAACGGCACAAGTTGGAAGAGATGCTGGGAGCGCCCGTTGTTGAGACGATTGCATCTGAAGGCGTCGGCGTTCCGACGCTGATTTCAGCTTTGAGCAGGGGGCAGGTACCCGCTTACCCCTCCAGACTGTCGGCGACTCTTGTTGCCGCAGTTAATGATTTGACTGGACTGATCGGGACAGGGGCGTGTGAGGCGCGGGAAAAAACGGTTCTGGCCATTTTTTCACTCGCCGGTGACCACGCAACCTCCCAATGGGCACTGCAAAAAAGCGGTCTGGAGAACGATGAGGCAGCCGGTCACATTATAAAAAATACGACGCAAACATTCCATCGCCATCTCGGCCTTGTTTTTTCCCGGGCAAACGACCTCTGGGCAGAGGCGCTCTATATGGAGTCGATCTATGTAACACCGGTAACATCAACGCCGCTGTTAAACAGGCTCGGTGATATGGCCTTAACTCCGGTAGCCGGATCGGTAATTCTTGTCGCACTGATTGCCCTGCTCTACTTCATCGTCGGAAAATTTGCTGCCGGTATCGTCGTTGATTTTCTGCTGAACGATTTTTTCGGCGCCATGGTGGCCCCGCACCTGAAAAACGTGGTAGCAGTCATCCCGTATGCCTTTGTGCGGGATATTATCGTCGGCGAATACGGTTTGTATACCATGGCGCTTGTTCCTGTCCTCGGCCTGTTATTGCCGATCCTCACGGTGTTCTTCTTTACGTTCGGCTTTATTGAAGATTCAGGATATATCCCCCGCCTCTCAATTCTGCTGGACAGAACTTTTCGGAAAATCGGGCTGAACGGTAAAGCAGTGCTTCCGATGGTGCTTGGTTTTTCCTGCGTCACCATGGCAACAATATCCACCAGGGTGCTCGATAACAAAAGGGAGCGCTTCATCGCCATCTTTCTGCTCTCGCTCGGCATCCCCTGCTCTGCCAAATTAAGTATCATTCTGGCTATTCTGGCACAGGTTTCGTTTGCCGGTTTTCTGGTGGTGTTCGGGGTTATTTTTTCTTTAACTGTCGTTACCGGCTTTGTGCTGAATAAACTGATGCCTGTAGAAACCTCTAATTTTATTATGGAAATCCCGCCAATCCGCATCCCGAGCCTGAAAAACGTGCTTGCAAAGACCTCCTACCGGTCATTGCTGTTTCTCCAGGAGGCGGTGCCGCTTTTTCTTATCAGTGCTCTGGGACTGTTTTTTGCTGATAAAATCGGCCTGCTGACCATTATAGAAACCCTTTCGGCGCCGATTATCAGCGGTTTCCTCGGATTGCCGCCTCAGTTTGCAGAATCACTCATCATGGGTTTTATACGGGGTGAAGCCGGGGTTGCCGTGCTGAAAAAGATGGTCGATTCCGGGGTGATGAATCATGCGCAGCTGGTTGTCGCGATGGTTGTAACAATACTTTTCATCCCCTGCGTCACGAATTTCATGCTCATAATTAAAGAGCAGGGAGCGCAAAAGGCACTCGCAATTATCGTTTCTGTGACTACCTGCGCCATTGTGACCGGCGGCATCCTGAACCATTTTTTCCGCTGGGCTAATATTGTATTTTAAGGAGAGTGTAACCTGTGAAAACGATACATGTAACGGATGAGGTTCTCGAGACCGTCTGGAGATTTGAGGAGAGGGGTGGCTGCACAGTAGAAGATGTTAAAAAAGAACATGAAGATGCATCCGGATATGTCGTCAATGATGAACTGTTATCGGAGCTGGAAAAAGACGGTCTGGTCACAATACGCGGAGCGCTGATAGCGCTCACAACAGCCGGCAAGGCGCACGCCCTCCCGGTTATCCGCAGGCATAGAATTGCAGAACGACTCCTCGTCGATGTCCTCGGTATGCCGTTTGATGCCATCGAAGAGTCGGCCTGTGAATATGAACATACACTGGCGCCCGGGCTTACCGAGGCGATCTGCACCCTGCTCGGGCACCCGCGGGAGTGCCCCCACGGCTCGCCCATACCTGAAGGTGACTGCTGCCGGCGTTCCGAGCGCTCGGTGGAGTCATTCGTCAAACCGCTGAACGAGATGGAGATCGGTGATTCGGTGCGCATCTCGTTCATCCGCAAGGACGACCCGGTGCTGATTGGCAAGCTGGTCTCCTTTGGTGTTTCGCCGGGAAAAACGATAAAAATCCGCCAGAAGTTTCCCGCGTATGTCATTCAGATTGAGCATTCCCAGATCGCACTGGAGCAGGATATTGCAGCAGACATCTACGGGGTGAAGATATAATACCAGACCGCTTCAGAGGAAGATTCTCATGGAAAAAGCACATCAAGGCATAGATCAGCTTCATCCGCACGTACTGGTTATTGATGACGAACTGGATATTTGTTGCATGGTGGCGAACTATTTAAAGAGAATCGGCTGTAAAGTTGACATGGCCTGTAATGCCGCAGATGCCTACAGCATGGTTGAAGATGGTCAGTATCAAGCAATCGTGAGCGATATTAAAATGCCGGGCGAAGACGGTATTTCGCTCCTCGTCCGTATCCGCAAAATCCGGCCGGACATTCCGGTCATCCTGATGGCCGACCAGAGTGATGTACAGTTGGCTCACGCTGCCATAAAGCATGGTGCCTTCGATTCTGTCCTAAAACCGCTCGATTTTATCCTTCTGGAAAAAATAGTTGAACGTGCCGTCAATCATGACAGGCTGCTGCGTCTGGAGAAAAACTACCGTGCCGAGCTGGAGCAGACGGTTATCGGGAAGACCCTGGAATCGGAGGCTGCCGCTGCACAGTTACGGGTGGAGGTTGCCGGGCACCTTGCTGCGGAGGAAAAACTGGAGCAGGGCAGGGCAGCCGTTGAAGCTGTCAACACAAAGCTGCAGGCGGAACTTGCCGAACTTAAGGCGGCAGGATCTCAGCTGGAACAGGCCAGGTGTGCTGCTGAGGCTGCCAACGAACAGTTACTGGCTGAAAATGCCGAGCGTCAGCAGGTGGAAAACAGGCTGCAACAGGCCGCTGCAGAGCGCACAGCGGAATTGCAGACGGTTATTGAACAGCTGCTGGCCGAACTGGCCGAGCGCAAAGAGTTCGAAGAGAAACTGAAGCAGGCCAGAACCGCCGCTGAAGATGCCAATGAACTGCTGCAAGCCGGACTGGCTGCCGAACGCAGTCAGGCTGAAACCGTGGTCAAGCAGTTGCAGAGCGAGCACGCTGAGCAGCTGCAGATGGCAGGCACCCTTCACCAGACCGCTGCAGAGCGTGCGTTGGAATTGCAAGCGGTTGTTTCTCAGCTGCAGGCTCAGCTCGTTGAGCACAGAGATGTTGAAGAACAACTGGAACAGACCTGTATCACTGCCGAAGCCGCCAACGTGCAGCTGCGGACAGAACTGGCCGAACGTACCGCTGCTGCAGAACAGCTTGAGCTGGTTCGGGCTGCCACCGCAGCAACCATTGATCAGTTGCAGACTGAACTTGCTGCCGAACGCCGACACGCCGAAGCTGCCGTTGCTCTGTTTCAGACTGAGATTGTCGAGCGGCAGCAGCTGGAAAGCAGCCTGCGCCAGACAAATACAGAGCGCACGCTGGAATTGCAAACTGTTGTGGAACAGTTGCAGGCTCAACGCGCTGCCGAGCGTGCGTACGCCGAAGAGCAGCTGGAACAGGCACGCACGGCCGCAGAAGCTGATAAAGAACGTCTGCAGGCGGAGTTGGCTGCCGAGCGTAAAGCTGCACAAGAAAAACTGGAGCAGGCACAAGCCGCCGCTGACGCTGCCATTGAACAGCTGCAGGATAAGCACGCAGAGCGGAAGAAGGAATGGCAGACTGTTACGGAACAGTTGCAGATTGAATTCACCGAGCGTCAGGCTGCAGAAGAGCTGTTGAAGCAGGCGAGGATAGCTACTGAAGCTGTTAATGAGCAGTTGCACAGTGAAATTGCCGAACGGCAGCAGCTGGAAATCAGCCTGCAGCAGGCTGCAGTAGAACACACGCTGGAATTGCAGGCTGTCGCAGAGCGGTTGCGGGTTGAACTGGCCGCCGTGCGCACGCAGTCCGAAGAGACGCTGGAGCAGGCGAGGGTAACGGCTGACGCAGCTATTAAACAGATGCAGGCGAAACATGACGAGCGTAAACAGGAATGGCAGAATGTCACGGAACAGCTGCAGGTTGAATTTACCGAGCGTCAGGCAGCCGAAGAGCAGTTGAAACTGGCGCTGGCTGCTACCGAGGCGGTCAACGGGCAGCTGCAGTCTGAAATAGCCGGGCGGCAGCAGCTGGAAAGCCGTCTGCAGCTCACTGTTGCAGAAAGCACATCGGCATTACAGAGTGTCATTGAGCAGATGGAGGCTGAACGTGCAGCCGAGCGCCACGCTTTCGAAGAACAGCTCGAACAGTTCAGGGTGGCCGCCGAAGCTGCCAATGAACAGATGCAGGCGAAACTTGCCGAGCGGAAACAGGAAGTGCAGACAGTTGCTGAGCAGCTGCAGATTGAATTTGCCGAGCGCCAGGGTGCCGAAGAACAGCTGGAGCAGGCCAGGATAGCTGCCGAAGCGGTCAATACGCAGCTGCAGGATGAGATTGCCGAGAGGCAGCAGGTGGAAAACCGTCTCAAGGAGACTCTCCATCAGAGTGAAAGCCTTGAACAGTTGCTCTCTGAGCGCATGGAGGAGTTGGAAAGTGTCAGCCGGCAGCTGCAGGAAGAAACTGACAGGTACCTGCACGCCGAGAAGTCGCTCAGCGAATCCGAATACAAACACCAAAGCATCATCCAGGCCGATATGGATGGCTTCTGGCTGATGGGGCGGGCGGGCCACCTGCTGGAAGTCAATAACGCCTACTGCCTGATGAGCGGCTACAGCGAGCAGGAACTGCTGGCCATGCATATCAATGATCTTGACGCTGCTGACCCCGCCGCAGAGCCCTCTCTCCACATGCAGAATCTCATAACAGATGGCACTGATCATTTTGAGGCGCAGCAGCGTCGCAAAGACGGGACTGTTTTTACTGTCGAAATCCGCGCCCAGTATCCCGCTGATGAAGATGGGCACATTGTGGTTTTCCTGCGTGATATAATCGATCAAAAGCGACTGGAGGAAGCTCATCGGCTATGTGAAAGTCTGGAGCAGGCCGGGCGGGCTGCAGAAGCCGTCATTGAAGAGCTCACGGGAGAAATAGCCGCTCGTAAGCAGGCGGAAAGCGGCCTTGAGCAGGCAGTTGCTGAACGGACTCAGGAGGTGGCACGTCTCACCGAACAGCTGCAGGCGGAACGTGACGGACACCACCAGACTGAAGAGACTCTGGAGCAGGCGCGCCGCGCCGCCGAAGATGCCATTGAACAGCTGCGCGCCGAGCTTGCCGCCGAACGCACAGAGCGGCATCAGGTGGAGTTAAGGCTGGAACAGACTGCAACCGAGCGCACGCAGGAGTTTGAATCTTTAGTCGAGCAGTTGAAGAGTGAACTGGCCGAGCGCCGACAGGCGGAAAGCAGCCTTGAACAGAGTGTTGCCGAACGGGCGCAGGAATTGGCGAGTGTTACCGAACAGCTGGTGAGTGTCACCACCCAGCTGGAGAGTGAACGCAGTGAGCGGCAGCAGGTGGAGAGTACTCTCGAGCAGGCCCGATTGGCGGCTGAAGCTGCCATTGAACAGCTGCAGTCTGAACGTGCTGCCGAGCGTACAGAAGCCGAAGAGCAGCGGGAACAGGCCAGGATAGCCGCTGCAGCGGCAGCTGAGCAGTACCAGGCGGAACTGGCCGAGCGTAAGTGGGCTGAAAGCACACTCGAACAGACCGTTGCCGAACTCACCGGGGAATTGGCTCAGGTGAACGAACGGCTGACGGCTGAACGTGACGAGCGCAGTCAAACCGAAGAGCGGCTCGAACAGCTGAGACTTTCCGCGAAATCTGCCCTTGAAAAGATGCAGTCTGAAATTACTGCCGAACAGATTCAGCTCGAATCTGTCACCGGGCAACTGCAGGCAGAACTGACTGCGCGCGAGGAGACCGAAGAGAAGCTGGAGCAGGCCAGGCTGGCCGCCGCAGCCGCTGCTGAGCAGTATCAGGCTGAGCTTGCCGAACGCAGGCAGGCGGAAAACTGCCTGGAACAGGCCATATCCGAGCGCAGCCAGGAGCTGGAGCGTGCCAGAGGGGAGCTGCAGGCGGAACGGGATGAGCGGTGCCGGGTGGAGGTACGGCTGGAAACGACCGCTGCCGAGCAAACGCGGGAGTTTGAGGCGTTAATTGACACGCTCAAAGAGGAGCTCGCTGAGCATAAACGTGTGGAAAGCGGCCTTGAACAGACTGTTGCCGAACGGGTGCAGGAACTGGCAACTGTCACTGAAAAGCTGCAGGCTGAACGTTCTGAGCGCCAACTTGTGGAAAGCCGCATGGAGCAGGCGAGGCGCGCCGCGGAAACGGTCATTGAAAAATTGCGTATGGAGCTCGATGCCGTGCGCAAAAATGCAGCGGAGCAACAGACAGAGGCGCGACTGGCTGCCGAAGCAGCGATTGAGCAGCTGCAGAATGAGCTTGCCGAGTGCAGGCAGACGGAAAGCCGTCTTGAACTCACCGCTTCCGGACTCACCCACGAACGGGAGAGTCTCGCTGAACAGCTGCAGAGTGAACGCGCCGAGCGGCAGCAGGTGGAAAATGCCCGGGAACAGGCGAGAATCGCTGCCGAAGCGGTCATCGCAGAGATGCAGAGCGGCTTTGCTGCCGAACGCAGGGAGCGCGACGCCGTCAACGAGCAGCTGCAGGCTGAGTGCACCGGGTGCAACGAGACCATAGCGCGGCTGGAACTGGCGCTGCAGAGCGCCGAAACTTCCGCACAGCAGCTGGAACAGGAGAAACTGGCCACCGAGGCGGTGGTTGAGCAGCTGCAGCGTGAGCTTGACGCACGGAGGCAGGAGTTGGCGGACACCAGCGAACAGTTGCACAGTGAACGCAGCGAGAGAATAAATGGCGAAGAAAAACTGGAACGGGCACGGCAGGCAGCGGAAGCGGATATCGAAAAGCTGCGGGGTGAAGTGGCTGCCGGGCAGCTGCAGGTTGAAGCTCTCGACACAAGCCTGAAGGCTGAAATTGCCGAGCGGCAGCAGGTGGAAAACAGTCTGGAGCAGCGGGTCACGAAGCTCGCGGCGGAGCTGGTAAGCAGCAATGAGCTGCTGCAGGCCGAGCGCCTGGAACACGAGCGCGCTGAACAGGCGCTCAATAAATCAGAATTCAAGCACCGTGGCATCATGCAGGCTGATATGGACGGTTTCTGGCTGATCGACCGGGACGGCCTTCTGCTGGAAGTCAATGACGCCTACTGCCAGATGAGCGGTTACAGCGAGCAGGAACTGCTGGCGATGCATGTCAATGATCTTGAAACAGGTAACCCGACCGCGGATATCACCTCGTTCATACAGAATGTCGTCACTGACAGTGATGACCGTTTTGAGACACAGCACCGCCGCAAGGACGGGAGCGTCTTTGATGTCGAAATCCGTTCCCGGCTGACCGCTGACGAAGATGGCCAGAGAGCCGTTTTCCTGCAGGATATTACCGCTCGAAAGCAGCTGGAAGAGACCGTGCGCAGCTGTAAAGAGAGCTGTGAGCTGCTGGAACAGGCGGTTGCGCAGCGCACAGAGGAACTGGAGAAAGCCACGGAGCTGCTCCAGGCTGAACATGGCAAACGCATGCAGGTCAAAAACATTCTCGAGCAGAGAATTGCCGAGCGCACTGAGGAGCTGGAAAAAACCGCCGGGCTGCTGCAGGCGGCAGAGGCGGAGCGCGCAGCGGCCGGGGAGGAGCTTGAGCGGGGCAGAGCCGTCACTGAAGCGGCCAGAAAAGAGGTCGAGGCCGCCAACCAGAAACTGCAGGCCGAGCAGGCCGCACTGCTGCGGGTGAAAAGCAGTCTGGAACGGGCAAAAGAGTTTGCCGATCTGTTATTCAATTCACCGCTTGACACGGTGCATATGTTTGATGTCGCCACGGGCGAAATGATCAGGTGGAACCCGCGCTTTACCGAGGTCTGCGGCTACAGTGACGCAGAGATCGCGCAGATGAAATTTCCGGACGCTTTTTATGATGAAGAGACTCCCGACAGTGCCAAAGAGGCATTGGTCAGGATTTCTGCCGGGAAAAAAGGAGTTGCCGAACTGACGCTGCTCACCAAGAGCGGCATACGCGTTCCGTACGAATACGGTGTCACCGCGATTCACACCGAGGATGGCCGGTCGTTACTGGTGCCGGTAGGCCGCGACATCACCGGGCGCAAGACCAAGAGCGCAATCCTGGCGAATATGAGCCGTGAAATTCGTACCGAAACCAACAGTATCATCAACATGAATGCGTTTCTGCTCGATACCAATCTGAGCAAGGAACAGCGCCACTTTGCCGAAATAGCCTATAAAGGGGGCGAGAGCCTGCTCGAATACATCAATGATATTGTCGATTTTTCCAATATCGAGGCAGGCGTTCTGGAGATCGAGAAATCCGACTTTGATGTGAAGGCGCTGCTGGAAAACACTGCAGAGATTCTGGCGGCAAAGGCCGCCGACAGTGGACTGGAACTGACGTGCCGGATTGATTCCGCCGTACCGGCTCATCTGAGGGGTGATCCGAAACGGATCCGTGAGATCATTGCCAACATTGCCAGTAACGCGATCGTGTTTACCCGTAAGGGGAAAATTGTTATCAGTGCCACGATTGATTCCGTCCATGGTGACTCGGTCATGCTGCGCATTTCCGTGAAAGACACCGGCAGCGGTAAACCGGATGAGCGCCAGATAGCCCTCTACGATCCGGCGGTGCTTCTTGAAGGTTCGGCAACGCGCAATTACGGCGACGCCAGTCTCGGGCTGGCGATGTGCAAGCTGCTGGTCGATCTGATGGGCGGCAAGATCGGTGTCGACAGTGTCGAGGGGAAAGGCACCACCTTCTGGTTTACCGCCCAGCTTGAAAAGCAGGCCGCCGGGGCAGTGCCGCAGAGTGTCGGCACAGGTAAGGCCACGGAGGGTGCAGCGCCCGGCGCTGCCCGCCCCACCATGTCGGACGCCGCCAAAAAAGGGATTCGCATCCTCATGGCCGAAGACTACCTGACCAACCAGCAGGTGGCCATGATCATACTGAACAAACTCGGCTACCAGGCGGATGCGGTAATGAACGGCCTGGAAGCGGTCGCGGCACTTGAAAGCAGAAACTACGATCTGGTGCTGATGGATTGTGAAATGCCGAAGATGAACGGCTTTGAAGCCACCGCTCTGATCCGCAGCAGCAGTTCAAAAGTGTTCAATCATGCCGTGCCGATCATCGCCCTGACCGCCAATGCCTTCGACCAGGATCGTGAGCGCTGCCTTGATGCCGGTATGAATGACTATCTTACCAAGCCGGTCAGGATGGAAAAACTGGCGATGGTTTTGGATAAATGGCTCATGCCGGGCGCCCCGCTGATACAGTTTGCGCTCCCGCTGTTTGAGGAACGGGAACTGCTTGAATTTCTGAACGGCGACGTCAAATATGCGAAAAAAGTATTGAATTACGTTCTGAAAACATTCCCTGAACATGTCGAAACGCTGAAAGAACTTGTTAATGGTAGCGATCTGTACGCCATCGGTCTGCAGGCCAATACAATGACGGGTCTTGTCTCATGCACATTCACACCGGCACTCCAGGAGATCTGCGCTAAAGTAGAATCAGCCGCACAAGTGGGTGATCTCGACTCCACGCGGGGATTGTTGCCGGAACTTGAGAAAATTGCAGTGAAGACGCTGGAAAAAATCCGGACGGCAGCGACACGGGTCTGAAGCTGAAGAGTATTGCTTGTTGTGAAACCACGAGGGAGATACGCTTATGAAGCGGTTGAGTAGTAGTATGAAAGAGAAAAAAACAGTCTGTTTCTCCATGTATCATGCGGGGATTCTTCTTTGCGCCGTGACGCTGCTGCTCGTCATCATGCCGATGTCTGCCGTGGCGGCAAAATCGGCCGGTTCCGGCGCAACGGACTTCGAGATACCTATGAACGAGCTGAGCAGGGAGCAGCAAGAGTCTCCGGCAAAAACGGTGGCACGCAAAGCCAAAATCAGGAAAAAGAGCGCTGCCAAAGCCCGGGGTTCAAAGGCCGCTGCGGCTGCTTCTGCTCAGCGGGCAGCTCAGGGAAAAGCGCCCGCCAGTTCGATTCAAGCTCAAAACAGCGCTCTTCAGCCTGAGGCGACACAGCCTTACCGGATATTCAATGTCCCGTACAGTTTTGTGGTGACCGGCAAGAGCACCGTCATAAAAGCGGTCATTTACCGGGAGGCTGTCGATCTGCAGGCGGTGAACTGCAGGATCCGTGTCGCGGAGACAGGGGCACTCTCTCTGGTAAAGATGGCAAAAGTGGACGGTTCCCGCTTCACCTACACGGCAACCCTGCCTGAAGTGGTGCCGGATGCTTCTGCCCTTCGCTACACCATACATGCCATTGATGCGTCAGGCACGGAGTCTGTCAGCACGGAATTCGTGACTCCGGTGACATTTTCACCATTAGTGCCCGGCTGGCAGTTGTAACACGCGTCATTTTCATGAATGCTGCGTGTCATGTATTGTTACGTGCGTTCTGGAGCAGTAAACGCGTTACATTACTCTGGAGAGAATCTTCCATTGGAGGACTTCATATGTCAGTAAGCGGAATTTTTGACTGGAAGCGGGTTGTCAGCATCTGCGCTGTAATCGTGTCGATGGCAGCGTCGGCGCTGGCAGTTGAGATCAACGCAGGAGGTACCGGTTCGTCAGCGCCGTTGCTGCGACTGCTTGCCACTGAGTACGCCAAAACGGCGCCCGGTTTTCGACTGAAACAGGTCGAGCCACCCCTGGGCAGTGGCGGTGCGGTGAGGGCGCTCGCCTCCGGCACTATCGAGCTCGCTGTCAGCGGTCGCCCGCTCAAGAGCGACGAGATCGCGGCGGTGGGGCGATCGATCGAACTGGCCAGAACGCCCTTTGTGCTGGTCACACGTGATGGTTCCCGCCCGAAAGGGTTTTCACTGCAGGAACTTGCCGATGTCTACAGAGGCAAGATTCTCCACTGGGACAACGGGGTACCGCTGCGCCTCATCCTGCGCTCGGCCTTCGAGAGCGACACCGAAATACTGCGACACATGTCCGCAGACATGGATCGCGCTGTACAGGCCGCCTTCGAGCGCAAGGGCATGCCGATCGGCGAGAATGACCTCGATACCCTCGATCTGGTAGAACGTATCCCGGGCGCGATGGCACCCACCACCCTCGGTCTGATCAGCACCCTCGGCAAGAACACGCGCGTCCTGCCGCTGGATGGCCTGACTCCATCAGCCAAAGCACTCGCCAACGGCAGTTATCCGTGGTCAAAATCCTTGTATGTGGTGATCGGCAAGGAGCCCGGACCGGCAGTCAAGGGGTTCGTAGACTTTCTGCGTACGCCGAGGGCCCGGGAAATCATGTTGCGTCACGAATACCTACCGGCAAGCAAGTGAGCGACCGGGACGGCAATCGCATCGTGCGGCTGATCAGCCGCCTGGCGGGCGTCACTGCCGGCTTGATCGCCGTGGTGCCGGCGCTCGCCTACCTGCTTGGCGACTACCAGCAGCTCCATGGGGCCCTGGAAGCCGACGCGCGCGCCCAGGCCGCGATTGTCTCGCAGACCGTCAGCCGCAACCCGGGAGTCTGGCAGTTCGCTCAGGAACGCCTGAAGGGCGGCCTGCAGGAGGTAAGAGATCCGAGGCGTCGTACCCGCATTACCAATGCCAAGGGTCTCCTGCTTGCTGAATTTCCGGCATCGCTGCAATGGCCGGTGCTGATGCGCGAGGCAGAGTTCTTCGACTTCGGCGTGTCCGCAGGTGTTGTCCGGGTCGAGGCCTCCTTCCGTGACGCACTGGAGCGCACATTCACCCTTTTTCTGGTCAGCACCCTGGTGGGCGGCTTCCTGTACTTGCCCTTGCGGCGCATACCGCTCGCAGCCGTGCGTCACGCCGATGAGGCGCTCGCTGACAGCGAAGAGCGTAACCGCACCGTGGTCAACGGTCTGCGCGAGGGCGTCCTGCTTGCCGATGCGAGCTTACGGGTGCTTGCGACCAACCCCGCCGCCTCGCGCATCCTCGGCGTACCGGAGACGGAGTTGATCGGCGCCGATCTCACGAAACTGTTCGATGGCCTCATGGTGGGGAGCGACGCCGTTCCGCTCGACGCTGCGCTGTGGCCGGTCAATCTGGCACTTACCAGCGGAGAGCCCCAGGTTGACGTTCAGCTTGGCCTGCAGCACCCCGGGAAACCCATCCAGTGGCTGCAGATGCATGCACAGGCGATTGTGTCCGGCGAAGGCAGCCCGCGCCTGGTAGTGGCCTCGTTCGAGGATGAAACCGAGTCGGTCCGCGTACAGGAGCGCCTGTTGCTTACCGACCGGGCCTTCCAGAGCACCGCAGACGCGATCTTTGTCGCCGATGCCCGCAAGCGGTTGCTCTATGTCAACCAGGCATTCAGCACAATCACCGGCTACTCGGCCGAGGAGTTGATCGGGCGCGACGTGTGGGAACTCAGCGGCGCGAGCCTCGATGAAGCCGGTTACCGTGAAATGACATCGGTCCTGGTTCGGGATGGTTCCTGGCGTGGCCAATTCTGGAGCCGCCGGAAAGATATGCAGGCGTTTGCGATTTGGCTCAACATTAGCCTGGTCGTCGATGCCGCCGGTTACCCCAAGCATATCGTCGGCAGTTTCTCCGACGTGACCGAACGGGTCCGCAGCGAGGAGCACATCCGCCAGCTTGCCCAGCACGATTCGCTCACCGGCTTGCAGAACCGGGCAATGTTGCGTGAAAACATGGCGCGGATTTTCACCGGCGCCCGGCGTCGCGGTGGCACGGTGGGCGTTTTGTTCATTGATCTCGATCACTTCAAGATGATCAACGACACCTTGGGGCACGCCGCCGGTGACCTGGTGCTGATCAAGGTTGCGCAGCGCCTGACGCAGAACATGCGTGAAGACGACCTGGTCAGCAGGCTGGCAGGTGACGAATTTGTGGTTGTGCTGCCGGATCGATCCGACACTAACGACGCGGCAATTGTCGCGGACAAGCTCATCAAGCAACTGAGCGAACCATACTTTTTGGAGGGGCGGGAGTTCCTGCTCACTCCGAGCATCGGCATCAGCATATTTCCCTCCGATGGCGACACGGTGGACGATCTGCTTTCCAATGCGGACACGGCCATGTACAGCGCAAAGAACAACGGCCGGGCCAACTTCCAGTTTTTTTCGTCGGCCATGAACAGCGGCGCATCCGCCCGTCTCGAACTGACCAATGCGGTCAGGCTCGGGCTGGCGCGCAACGAGTTCGAGCTTTACTACCAGCCCCAGATTGAGGCCGGCAGCGGACGGCTGTGTGGTCTGGAGGCCCTGATCCGCTGGAAAAATCCGCAGAGCGGCATGGTGAGCCCGGGCGTGTTCATTCCGGTGATCGAAGGCTCGCGGCTCATCATCGATATCGGAGAATGGGTGCTCGGTGAGGCGGCGCGACAGGCCTCGGCGTGGCGCCAACGCGGTTTTGAGACGGTGCCGATTGCGGTGAATATCTCTCCCCTGCACTTTCGCCAGGACAATTTCGTCGCGCAGTTGTCCGCCTGCTTCGGCTCCGAAGGCATGCATCCAGGCAGCCTGGAGATCGAGATCACCGAGAGCCTCATGATCGACAACGCGAATGACACCCGCCTCAAGATGTACGCCCTCAAAGAGATGGGGTTTACAATGTCACTCGATGATTTTGGCACCGGTTACTCAAGCCTCGCCTACCTCATGCGCTACCCGTTCGACAAGCTCAAGATCGACCAGTCATTCGTGCGCCGGATCACCGATGACGAGGCTACTTTCGCCATCGTGGAGGCAATCATCTCGCTGGCGCACGCGGTCCATCTCACCGTGATCGCCGAGGGGGTGGAGACGGCCGAGGAGGCCGCCCTGCTCCGGGAAAAGGGGTGCGACCAGTTCCAGGGATATCTGGTTGCCCGGCCGATGCCGGCTGGCGAGGTGGAAGCCTGGCTGCAGGGTACCGGCAGTTCAATAAAAGAAACCAGAACCGGACAGGGAGAAAACCAATGAAGCGGATAACAGCGTCGTTATTGAGCCTCATCGTGATGTGCGTGATGGCAAGTGCCCTGCCGTCAGTTGTGTGCGCGCAGGATACCATCCGCATCAACGGATCGGGAAGCGGTCTCGATATGATGCGGCAGGTCAAAAGTGAAAAACTGAGGGAGGCCTGGTGCTCATAAACAAGCAGGCACCCGGCACTCCTGAGGCTCACACCCCGCCTGTTGCCGGAGAATATCATGATTTCCGCATCCTGCTGGTGGATGACAACCTTATCAATCAACAGGTTGCCCGGGGCAAAATTCGGACTCTCGGTTACGCAGCCGATGTTGCCTCTAACGGCATTGAAGCTCTCAAAGCACTGGAGCAGACCGAGTATGACCTGGTGCTGATGGATTGCCATATGCCGGAAATGGACGGCTTCGCAGCGACCAGAATGATTCGTGACACCGGCTCAAAAGTCCTCAACCACGCCGTGCCGATCATCGCCATGACCGCTAACGACATGAAGAGCGACCGCGATAGCTGCCACGAGGCCGGCATGAATGATTTCCTGACCAAGCCGGTGAAGATTGAAGCGCTCGCTGCAGCGCTGGAAAAGTGGCTGAACAGTGATAATGGGCGGGTACAAAAACAGAAGAGTGGGGGTCAGGATGTTATTTGACAAGGAACAACTGCTGGATGACATTGGCGGCGACGACGAGTTGGTTCAAAAAGTATTGGATTGCGCGGCGCTTGAAATCCCGAAAGAAGTTGAAAAATTACGGGTTTGTTGCGCTGGCAGCGATACTGAGGCAATCCGGATTCAAGCGCATGGCATTAAAAGTATTGCTGCCGATTTATATGCTGCGGAGTTGCGGGAAAGCTGCGCAAAAGTCGAATCAGCGGCAAAAGATGGCAATCTGGAACGTGCACGGGCGATGCTCCCCGAGTTGGAGCAGGTGGCGAAGGTGACTGTTGGTGCGCTATATGAATCGCCATGACCGCGACGACATGAAGAGCGACCGTGAGCGCAGCCGTGCGGCCGGTATGGATGATTTTCTGACCACTCCGGTAAAGGTTGATGCGCTGGCGAAGGTCGTTGAAAAATGGGCAGGAATGCCCCGCTAAAAAAATCAGTCGGGTTGTTTTTATGGTATTTTTGTCATTGACACGGCACGTAAAGTCGGTGTAAATTGCGTCCAAAATTTAAATCGGTATTTCGGTACTCAAATAACTAATAGGGAGGTATCACCATGAAACTGCTTGTCTGCATCAAACAGGTACCGGATCTTGAATCGCGCTTCAAAGCCAACGCCGAAGGGGTCTGGTACAACGAAACCGACCTTGCCTTCCGCATGAACGAATATGACGAATATGCGGTGGAGCAGGCTGTACAGCTGCGCGAGAAACTGGGTGACGGCTGCGAACTGACCGTACTTTCCATCGGCCCCGACCGCGTCGTCGAAGCGATCAAAAAAGCCCTCGCCATGGGGTGCGACAACGCCGCCCACATTCAGGACAGCGCCGCATCCTCCAAAGACCCGTGGCAGATCGCCTCAATCATCTCCGCCTACGCCAAAGACAAAGGCTTCGACATCATCTTCACCGGCATGCAGAGCCAGGACCGCGGCTCCGCCCAGGTCGGCGTCACCGTTGCCGAACAGTTAGGGTTCGCCTGCACCACCACCATCATCGGCTTCGCCTATGACGGCGGCACGGTTACTGCCAAACGTGAACTCGAGGGGGGCATCAAAGCCGCCGTCAAACTGAAAACCCCGGCGCTCGTCACCTGTCAGCTCGGCCTCAACACCCCGCGCTACCCGACCCTGCCGAACATCATGAAAGCCAAGAAAAAAGAGATCACCGCCATTCCGGTAGCCGACCTCCTCAAAGAAGCCGCCCTGGCAACCACCACCAGCTTTCACCCCCCCGCCAAAAAAGGTGGCGGCATCGTCCTTGAAGGGGATGTGGCAGATCTTGTTGAGAAGGTCATAGCAATCCTCAAAGACAAAACAGCAGTACTGCGATAGGAGACCACCATGAAAACACTATTAATCGGCGAATACCGCGACGGCAAACTGCTTGAATCCACCTATGAACTGCTCGGCTTTGCCGATCAACTCGGCGCAGAAACCGCCCTGCTCCTCGTCGGCAGCGACAGCCAGCTCCCCCTCTACGGCGGCACTCTCTATCTTGGCGACGCAACAACCTGCGGCGAATACAACCCCGACCTGCACAAACAGCTGATCCTTGACGCCGCAGGACAGGAAAAACCTGACTACATCGTCTTTCTCCACTCCTCCTACGGCTGGGATCTTGCCCCGCGCGTCGCCGCCTCACTCAAGGTTGCCCAGATATCCGAAATCATTGCCGCCGCCGACGGCAGCTTTGAAGTCGGCTGCTGCAACGCCAAAATGCGCCGCAGCGTCAAAACGAATACCGGCACCACCGTCCTGACAATACAGGCCGGCGCCTTCCCCGTTCTGCAGCCGGGCGGCTCGCCAACAATCAAAAAGCTGAGCGCAACCGGCAGTGCCGCTCTTGAATTCATCGGCTATGAACCGGCCGAAAAGAAAGACGTCGACCTCGGCAAAGCAGAAATCATCGTCACCGCCGGTCGCGGTATCGGCAAAAAAGACAACGTCCCGGTCATCCAGGCCCTGGCCAGAGCCCTCGGCGGCGAACTGGGCGCCAGTCGTCCGGTCGTTGATGCCGGCTGGGTGGAGCACAGCCATCAGGTCGGCACCACCGGTCAGACGGTCAGCCCCAAGCTTTACGTAGCCTGCGGCGTCAGTGGCGCCATCCAGCATCTGGCCGGTATGAAGAAATCGGACTTCATCCTCGCCATCAACAAAGACAAGGACGCCCCGATCGGCGAAGTTGCCGATGTGCTGGTGGTCGCCGATGTCATGCAGTTCGTTCCGGCGTTGACGGCGAAGCTGGCAAAGTAGTTTCATTTCAAGGAGGGACGAAATGTTTCTCGATCTCACTGAAGAGCAGAAGTTGATTCAGAATACTGCCCGCGAATTTGCCCGGGCGGAGCTGGAGCCTGTTGCCGCCGCGCTTGACCAGAGCCATGATCGGACACCGCTGCTGAAAAATCTCAAAAAGCTGGCGGAACTCGGTTTTATGGGACTGAACGTCAAGGGGCAGTACGGAGGATCAGAAGCGGGGGTTGTTGCCTTCAGCCTCGCCATAACCGAAATTGCCCGCGCCTGCGCCTCCACAGCCGTTACACTGTCGGTCAGCAACATGGTCTGTGAGGTGATTCAGGCGGTCGGTACCGAAGCACAGAAAAATGCCTATATCCCCAAAATATGCTCCGGAGAATATCCCGCCGGCGGCTTTGCCCTGACTGAATCGGGTGCCGGTTCCGACCCGTCCGGCATGACGACGCAGGCGGTCCGTGACGGTGATGAGTACGTGCTGAACGGTTCCAAAATTTTTATCACCAGTGCTCCCTACGCCGGCGTGTTTGTCGTATGGGCGGTGACCGACAAGGATGCCCCGAAAGGGAAGGGGATCAGCTGCTTCCTTGTGGAGGGCGGTACCCCCGGCCTGATTGTCGGCAAGGAAGAGAAGAAAATGGGGCAGCACGCCTCCGCGACCAATGAGCTGATCTTTGATAGCTGCCGGGTGCCTGCCACTGCCATGATGGGGAAGCTGAACGACGGTTTCCGCATTGCTGTTGCTGAGCTGACCGGCGGACGTATCGGCATCGGCTCGCTTGCCCTGGGGGTCGGCCTTGCCGCGATGGATTACGCTACCGGTTATGCGACCGAGCGGGTGCAGTTCAGCCAGAAGATCAGCAATTTTCAGGCGCTGCAGTGGATGATGGCGGATGGCTACACCGAACTAGAAGCGTCGCGACTGCTCCTGATGAGTGCCGCCTGGCGCAAGGAAAACGGCAAGAGCTTTGCCAAAGAGGCTTCCATGGCCAAGCTGTTTGCCACTGAGACTGCCAACAGGGCCTGCTACAGTGCCCTGCAGATGCTCGGCGGCTACGGGTATACCGAGGACTATCCGCTGGAACGGTATACCCGCGATGCACGGATCACTACCATTTATGAGGGGACCAGTGAGGTGCAGCGCCTCATAATCTCCCGGGAGATTTTACGAAATTTCAGCTGAACAGGAGGTCGGCATGAGTACCGATAAGCGCATTACCCTGCAGCACGCCGCCGAAATTATCAAGGACGGTTCCCGCCTCACTTTTTCCGGGTTCACCATCTGGCGTCGGCCGATGGCAATAGTCTTTGAGCTGATTCGCCAGCATCGCAAACATCTCCATCTGATTGAGGTACAGGGGGGCTCCCACACCGAATTCCTCGTTGGCGGGGGGTGTGTGGATATCTGGGAATCATGCTGGGTCGGTCATGAGCTGTATGGCAAGTATGGCGCCAACCTCTCCCGCAAGGTTGCGGAGAAAAAACTTATTGTCGAAGACTACAGTCATGCCGAAATGATGTTCCGCTTTGCTGCCGCCGCCTCCGGGGCACCGTACGCCGTCACTCAGACGGCGCTCGGCACTGACATCCATAATCCTGAATACGACATGCTTGGTCGTGCCGGGCTGCGTGACGGCAAAAGAATTGCGCGGCATAAATACCAGTTTACCGAAGATCCCTTCTTCGGCGCCGGTTCTCAGGTTCTTGTTCCGGCTGCCAAGGTGGATATTGCCGTTATGTGCGTCCAGCAGGTTGGCGAAGAGGGGACGGTACGGGTCAACGGCCAGTATTACTCAGATCCGGAGGCTGCCCGGGCTGCCGATATCACGATTGTCATGGCCGAAGAGATTGTCCCTGAAGAGTACCTGCGCCGTAATGCCGATCAGAACACCATCGTCAGTTTCGAAGTCGACCATATACTCGAATGCCCGTATGGTGCGCACCCGACCGGAATGTTCGGCCGCTATGACGTTGATGGCGCGTTCCTGAAAGAATTTTACGGGCGCAGTCGCACCCAGGAAGGTTTTGACGATTTTGCCAACGAGTGGATTCATGGCCGGAATCATTTGAGTTATCTGGAAAAGCTCGGGTGGCCGCGCATGCTGAATCTCAAGGCAAACAGCGCCATGAATTACGCTCCGCGTGAAAAAAAAGGAGGTAAATGATATGTCAGAGTTCGCACAACCTGAACAGTATGGCCTGGCAGATCTCCTCTGCTGCGCCGCTTCACGTGAAGTAGGCAATAACGAAATCGTCTTTGCCGGCACCGGTCTGCCGATGGTTGCCATTATGCTGGCGCAAAACACTCATGCTCCCAACCTGAAACTGATCTTTGAGGCGGGCACCCTTGACGGCCGACCGCCGGAACTGCCCACCTCTGTCGGTGATGCCCGCTGTGAAATGGGCGCATCACGGGCTTCAGGGCTTTATGATGCCTTCTCCATCGCCCAGAGAGGCTATGTCGATCTCGGCTATCTGGGTGGGGCGGAGGTTGATCAGTACGGCAATGTCAACACCACCTGCATCGGTGACTATCTTGACCCTGAACTGCGCCTGACCGGCAGCGGCGGTAATCCGGATATCAACTCCTTTGCCAAACGGACGGTGTTCATCATGGTGCACGAAAAGCGGCGCTTTGTGGAGCATGTCAGTTACATCACCAGCCCGGGATGGCGGGTTAAAAAATGGCCCGGCGGCGAATTTGTCCATCGCCGGGAACTCTATGGTGCCGCTTTCCGTGGGGGACCGTCTGCGGTTATCAGCACCGCCGGGGTGTTCCGCTTTGATGAAGAGACCGGCCTGATGTATCTGGACAGCTGTCATCCCGGCAAAACGCCGGAGGAGATCAGAGACCTCTGCCAGTTTGATCTTGACATTTCCCGCGTTAAAGGCGAAACAGTGGCGCCTACTCTGGAAGAGCTGCGCATTATTCATGAAGTGCTTGACCCGGATGAAATCTTTATTCCCAAAGTCAAAAAGGGGTAGCAATTTTCAACAAAGGATGAACAACAATGCCGTATATTGTGATAGATGAGACACGTTGCAAGGGGTGTGGGCTCTGTACCACGGGGTGTCCAAAAAAACTGGTCGCCTTGAGTGATTCCCCTAACAGCCTTGGCTATGCCATGGCAGTTTTTTCGGATCCTGAAAAATGTACCGGTTGCACGCTCTGCGCACAGATGTGTCCTGACGTTGCCATCACGGTTTTTAAGGAGTGACGGGCATGCAAGCTGCTGCACTGGAAAAAATATTTGTCAAAGGGAACGAAGCGGTCGCCATGGCGGCTCTGGAAGCCGGCTGTCGCTGCTATTTCGGCTACCCGATTACGCCGCAGAGCGATATCCCGGAATACCTGTCGCGCGAACTGCCGCGCCGGGGCGGGGAATTCATCCAGGCCGAGAGCGAGATCGGCGCCATCAATATGCTGCTTGGCGCGTCAGCAACCGGTGTCCGCGCCATGACGTCATCCTCCGGCCCCGGCATCTCCCTCAAGCAGGAAGGCATTTCGTATATGGCCGGCTCAGAACTGCCGGGGGTCATTGTTGACATTATGCGTGCCGGTCCCGGTCTCGGCGGCATAGATGCCTCTCAGGCGGATTACTGGCAGGCAACACGGGGCGGCGGTCATGGCGGCTACCGGATTATCGTTCTTGCTCCGGCCTCGGTGCAGGAGATGTACGACCTGACCATGATGGCCTTTGACCTCTCTGACATCTACCGTATACCGGCCATGGTTCTCGCTGATTCCGTTATCGGCCAGATGAAAGAGTCGGTGATTCCCAACCCCCGACCGGTTACGGTGCTGCCGCCCAAAGAGTGGGTCGTGCGCGGACGGGAAGCCGGGGAAGCGCAAAACGTCGTCAAGTCACTGTACCTCGGTGACGGGGAAATGGAAAAATTCCACTGGAAGATGGCGGCCCGCTATGAGGAGCTGGCTGAAAAAGAGTGTCGTTGGGAAGAGGTGCAGACAGCAGACGCTGAACTGATTGTAACCGCTTTCGGCTCAGTCGCCCGGATTGCCAAGACAGCTATTGCCATGGCACGGGAGGCCGGTATGAAGGTTGGGCTGATGCGGCCGATTACCCTGTTTCCGTTTCCCAAAAAAGCATATGCTGCGCTTTCTGAACGGTGCAAGCTGTTTTTGGATATTGAGCTCTCCACAGGCCAGATGATTGATGACGTCCGGCTTGCCATAGCCCGGGATGCTGAGGTGGCGTTCTATGGGAGGCCGCCGGGAGCTGGTTCATTACCGACACCGGAAGAGCTGTTCGAGCAGATCAGGAAAAATTATCCGACTCACGCCTGAGTCGTTGAGGGAAACATATGAAACAGATATTTACCAGGCCGGAAAGCCTGAAAGATGTTGCAACCCATTTCTGTCCCGGCTGCCACCATGGCTCGGTTCACCGCCTGGTCGCGGAAATCCTCGATGATCTTGGTATCCGCAGCCAGACAATCGGAGTCGCCTCTGTCGGCTGTTCGGTATTCCTCTATGGCTATTTTGACGTTGATGTCATTGAAGCGCCTCATGGCCGTGCTCCGGCCGTTGCTACCGGCGCCAAGCGGGCCAGGCCCGACCGGATCATCTTTACCTATCAGGGAGACGGCGACCTTGCGGCCATCGGCATGTCGGAAATTATCCATGCCGCCAATCGCGGCGAAGACATTACGGTGATATTTGTCAATAATACCACCTATGGCATGACCGGCGGTCAGATGGCGCCGACGACCCTGCCGGGGCAAAAAACCTCCACTTCACCCTATGGCCGGGACACTGCTAAAGACGGCTCGCCTTTCAAGATGGCGGAACTTCTCGCCACTCTCGATGGCGTGGCCTTTTCAGCACGGGTGGCGCTCAATAACCCCAAGAATGTGCTTAATGCCAGAAAGCAGATCAAAACCGCTTTCCGTTACCAGGTTGAAAAAAAGGGATTCTCCTTTGTTGAAGCGCTTGCCTCCTGCCCCACCAACTGGGGGATGAGTGCACTTGACGCCAACCAGCGGGTCACCGACGAGATGATCCCCTGCTTTCCGCTCGCTGTCTATAAAAACAGTGCCAATCTGTAATCAGGAGATATAATCAATGCGCTACGATGTTTTTTTTGCCGGTTACGGGGGGCAGGGTGTACTGCTGGCCGGTAACCTTCTTTCATACGCGGCCATCCACGAAGGGAAAAATGTGTCGTTCTTTCCGGCCTACGGAGTGGAAAAGCGCGGTGGGGCCGCCATGTGTACGATCGTCTTTGCCGACGGCGACACCGGTTCGCCGGTCGTCGGCAATCCTTCGGTCTCGGTGTTGCTCAATCAGCTTTCGTTTGATAAATATGCTGCCAAAGTGAAGCAGGGGGGGATTTGCATCGTCAACTCCAGTCTGGTTGATACGTCAGCAGTGGCTCTGCCGGGAGTAGAAATTATAATGGTTCCGATGAATCAGATTGCTCTTGATATGGGAGATGTACGCATGGTCAATATGGTCGCCTGCGGGGCGTATATCGAAAAATCGGGGGCATTGTTGAAAGAATCTCTGGAAGCGGCATTGAAAAAGGCGCTGCCGGAGAGAAATCACAAGTTGATACCGGCCAACGTCCAGGCAATGGAGGCGGGTGCTCTGGCGGCACGAGGCTGAAAAGTCTTGACGTTGCCTGTCTGATTTGCTAAAAGGGGTGCTCTTCAATATAGGGGTATAGCCAAACGGTAAGGCAACGGCCTCTGACGCCGTCATCTCTTGGTTCGAATCCAGGTACCCCTGCCAAATAAATTTCAGGCACTTACGGAATGCCGTAGGTGCTTTTTATTTTTATTGCAACCTCTTGTGCAACCACCTCTCATGTTTCTTAAATTTCTTAATTCAACAACAGTCGATATTGAAGTGCAGGGGAATCTGGTGATTCTTCGCCCCGTTCAAAGTGTCTGCAAAATCCGGAGTACACTGGACACCCAAACCGGAATTAACTGTGGCTGAATTAGCCGAAGTTACAGCGACTGCTGTTACCAGGGGCCTCTAAATGAGAAGTACACACCAAGGAGTCAATCATAGACACCCGTAAAGTGATAGACGGTCAGGCAATTGGGATAATGTTTATTCTTTGCATGATATGGGGGCTGCAACAAGTCGTACTTAAGGCCGCTGCACCGGATATTGCTCCACTCTTTCAGATCGCACTACGATCGGGTATTGCTGCGCTCCTGGTGGGAATGCTGATGATCTTTCGAGGGGAGCGGCTGTTACTTAATGATGGCACATGGCGCCCTGGATTACTCGTCGGATTGCTTTTTGCGCTTGAATTCCTTTTTATAGGCGAAGGATTACGCCATACCAGCGCCTCCCACGTGGTGGTTTTTCTGTACACCGCTCCCCTTTTTGCAGCTCTTGGTCTTCACGTGAAATTACCTGTGGAACGACTGCAGCTATTCCAATGGCTTGGAATTTTGCTCGCCTTTGCCGGTATTGCCATCGCTTTTTTCGGACGTGGCCCTGCTTCAGGCGGCACACTATTAAACACCCAATGGGGAGACTTCCTTGCCCTCCTCGCCGGGATTGCGTGGGGAGCAACAACGGTGGTAATACGCTGCTCACGTCTCTCCACAGCTTCAGCAACTCAGACATTGCTGTATCAGCTTCTCGGAGCATTTATCCTGTTGATGCCTGCCGCCATCGGGCTTGGGCAATCCGGTTTCAATAGTACGCCTCTTGCGTGGGGGAGCCTTATTTTCCATTCGGTGGTGGTGTCTTTTGCGAGCTTTCTTGTCTGGTTCTGGTTGTTGCGCAAATATATTGCATCCCGGTTGGGGGTGTTTTCGTTTATGACTCCTCTTTTTGGTATGGGTTTTGGGGTGTGGTTATTAAACGAAACTCTTGAACCGAGCTTTTTTACCGGTGCATTATTTGTCCTTGCCGGGATCATACTGGTAAGCGGCTATGGATGGTTGAAGCAGATTTTGCGTGGCGCGGCGCTGCGAACGTGAACATGAGGAAGTCAAGGTTTCATCAACTCAGGCAAAAACTGTGAAGAACCCCTTTCTGTAAGGAATAACTGAGTGAAAAAACTTCTCACATGGGGTGCAGTCGGGCTACTAACCACGGCCATACTCGATCCGATAATATATTCAATGCTTGATATGCCTATTCCGTGGACGCGCGATCTGCTCATGGCTGCAGGCGGTGTCGGCGGCTTTTACCTGTTGATCAAATATCGACACGATCTATAGAATGCGACTATGAAAACAGACAGCACAATAATAAACGGTTTTTTCCTCTAACGAACATTACCACTCGCATTAACGAACTTCTTCAACCAGCCATATTCAAACATTCATAATCACATTACGTGTCGCGACGATTCCGCCCGTAGTGTATCCCCAATTTATCCATTCGCGCTCTCAGCGTGCTGGACTTAATCCCCAAGAGTACTGCCGCACCATGCGGCCCATGGACCTTTCCTCCAGTCATTTGCAGAATCATGCTGATGTGGTTTGCTATTACTTCATCGAGGTTTGTTGTGTCTCCGTTGTTCATTGATTTTTCTACGGGTGCCGAAGAGGATGATTTTGTTGGCACCAACGTGTCGAATAAAATGCTCCCACCCTGGTTACGAATCAACTCACGCTCGATGAGATTCTCAAGCTCACGCACATTGCCGGGCCAATCGTACTCTGCCAGTCGATTCAGGGCGCCGGGGGCGATGGCGGGCACTTTCCCCAGTCCGAGCTCGCGAGATTTACGCGTGAGGAAATACTGTGTCAGGCCGGGGATGTCTTCCGGGCGTTGCCGCAGTGGCGGAATGAAGAGCGGGAACACATTGAGGCGGAACCAGAGGTCTGCCCGGAACCTGTTTTCGGAAATCATTGCTTCAAGATTGCGGTGCGTAGCGGCAATAATCCGTATATCCACCGGGATCGGTCTGGTGCCTCCAACCCGTTCAATTTCCCTGTTCTGAATCACCCGTAGCAGACGTACCTGGGCCTGCAGCGGCAATTCTCCAATTTCATCCAGAAAAATCGTGCCGCCGTCAGCACGTTCAAAACGTCCTCGCTTCTCGCCTGCTGCACCGGTAAAGGCGCCTTTCTCATGACCGAACAATTCTGAGTCGATCAGGCTTTCAGGGATTGCTCCGCAATTGACTTTGATAAATGGCCCTCCCTTGCGTGGCGAGGCAAAATGGATAGCGTTTGCAATAACTTCTTTGCCCGTTCCGGTTTCCCCCAACAGGAGCACCGAATTATTGAGCGGGGCAACCTGATTGACCAGTTCAATAACGTGTTTCATCCCGCCATTTGCGCCAATAATTTCACTCTCCCCGGTGTGTAGCAGTTCGTTACTCAAAAACCGGTTTTCGTCGATCAACCTGTCCCGGAAGCGGAGCAGATTCTCGTGAGCAATAGCATTGGCGAGTGCGACGGAGGCAGGAGAGGCAACGGCATGGAACAGATCGACGTGCTCCATACCGTACTGACCGCTCCCCTTGGCAATCATCGAGAGAAAACCGATCAAATTCCTGTCGCGCCAGAGAGGCACGATCAGATGTGAAAACGGTGACAAATGTGTGCCTTGTAACAGGTGGCGTGAAAGTTCATCATTTTCATCCTCAAGGTACGGTGAATGCCGGTCAAAGGCTCGCAGTCTGAGCCAGAGGGGCTGAGGTGTGGCAATGATTTCTTTCCTTGAAGCTGCTGTGCCGACGGTAGCGTGAGCAATCACTCGCAATGACTCTTGAGTCTCGTCGCGTCGCACCAGAGAGATGACCTCAAGAGGTAAAATATTTTTCAGGTAGTCCCTTATACTCTCCAAGGCGGTGTCAATGAGCGGGCTGCTGAAGATTTTAGACGAGAACTCGCGGTAAAATTCATTCTTGTCGATCATAAGCGTAACCTCTGTGAAGGCAAATAGCATTATTTAGCAAAATACCGTTTAATAGCAATATATGGCAAAAAATAGTACCAAATATCGCATTTACGTTCAAGCTAAAAAATCAAACAACGTATTTTCACGTAGTTAAATATGGAATTATTGTTGGCACCTCTTTTGCTTTACTATGTCCGGATACGCGCATTATTTGAATTCGTCGCTTTATCTCTCTTTTGAAATTATCACAAACAATGATTTAAAGTACTTTGAATTCAAGGTGGCACGAATGAAACAGTTGCGCTTATGAAACGTATCCGTCACTGGTCGGCACGGCACGCGCGTACCATGGAATCGCTCTACAATGGATTCTGCAGCGTCGCGCCAGTTTTCCGTCCGATGATTGCCATGATAGGGAAAAAACAGGCCGAGCCGTTGCTGGCGAGGCTTGAACAGGGTATCAAAGGGACTCTTTTCGACTGCCGTATGTGCGGTGAGTGTACCTTGTCCGCCAGTGGCATGGCCTGCCCGATGAACTGCGGAAAGCAACTTCGCAACGGCCCGTGCGGAGGGGTTACGGCAAGCGGCGGCTGTGAGATCTTCCCTGAGATGCACTGTGTCTGGATTGAAGCCCTTGACGGGTCACGACTCATGGCGAACAGTGCTGCCGGCAGGCAGGTTCAGCCACCGGTCGACCATAGCAAACGCGGTTCATCGACGTGGCTGAAGATTATCGTCAATGAACCGGACGCTGCCAAAAAAGGTGCGCACGAACGTGTGCCGATGAAAGCTCATGCTGTCGGGAGTCTGGAACGCGCGTGCAACTCGGGGCGCCCGGTTGTCACCGTTGAAATATCGCCGCCCGATTCCGTCAATCCTCAGGACCTGCTGCATCGTGCGGAAGTATTCCGGGGATTGGTTGACGCCATTAATGTTACCGACAATGCCGGAGCAAACTGCCATATGTCAAGTCTGGCGGCGAGCGCAATACTGGCCTCCGCCGGTCATGCCCCTGTCTTTCAGTCGGCCTGCCGCGACCGTAACAGGATTGCGGTACAGGCAGATATTATGGGTGCGGCGGCGCTCGGAGTACAAAATATTCTCTGTATCACCGGCGATGGCGTCGGTTCCGGCGATCACCCGCAAGCCCTCCCGGTCTTTGATCTTGATTCCGTTTCAATGCTGGGTATCGCCCGGGGGATGCGGGATCACGGCACGTATGCCTCAGGTAGAAAACTGCACTCGCGCCCGGAACTGTTTCTCGGTGCAACGATGAATCCCTTTGCACCGCCATATGATGATCGCATTATCAATCTGGAGAAAAAAATAGCTGCCGGAGCTCAATTTATCCAGACCCAGTTCTGTTTTGATGTGAAGATGTTTGCCTCATTTATGCGAGAAGTCCGACTGCGCGGGCTTGATCGTCAGAGTCATATCCTTGCCGGCGTTGGTCCGTTGCCGTCGGCGCGCACCGCCCGCTGGCTGAAAACGCATGTTCCGGGTGTACACATACCGGATGCACTCATAGCCCGGATGGCGTACGCTGAAGATCAGAAACGAGAGGGAGTTGCCATCTGTAAAGAGATCATCCGGGCACTCAAGGAGATCGAGGGGGTAGCCGGGTATCATCTCATGGGGCACAAAAATGAACAACTACTTGCCGAAATAATTGTGGATACGGGACTGGCAGACCGGTCCGATGCCAATGAATCGTCTCACTACAGAGACAATATGGAAGACAGGCTGGTTGCCTGAAAATGGTAAAAGGAGGTCAGCGATGGAAGAAAACGAAAAGCGGTTGGTAGATCTGGTTGCAGATATGGAAGAGGATGACGCGCTTGCGTGTGCCAGGGAGATGCTGGATTCCGGTGTCAATCCGTTGCGGGTGCTTGACCTGTGCCGCACAGCGATGGATATCGTCGGGAAGCGTTTCGAACAGGGGGAGTATTTTCTGCCGGAGCTGATCCTGGCCGGAGAAGTGCTTGACCAGATCGGCGCAATGGCCAAGCCGTTGATCATCCAAACGTCTGACAAGCCTGCAGTAAAACTGCCGAAAGTTCTTATCGGCACGGTGCACGGCGATCTGCACGATATCGGTAAAAACATCGTCACGTTCATGCTCGACATCAACGGTTTTGAAGTGAAAGATATCGGGATTGACGTGCCGGTAGCCAGGTTTATCGAAGAAATTAAGGAGTTCAAGCCGCAGATTGTTGCCTTGAGCGGCTTTCTGACGCTCGCCTTCGATTCCATGAAGGAGACGATCGAAGCGATCACGGCGGCAGGGTTGCGTGATCAGCTGAAAATCCAGATAGGGGGCGGCCAGATCGACGAAACTATCCGTGCCTATACCGGCGCCGACGGCTTTGGCCTGAATGCGGTTGATGCCGTCACGTTCAGCCGGAAATGGACAGGAGATTTCAGCCATGCCTGATGCGACCGGAACCACTCGATACAATGAAAAAATGAAACGGATCATGGACGCAGTCGAACTACGGCAGCCGGACCGGGTACCGGTCGCTTTCCAGGCCAGCTTCTGGCTTGCCAGGTATGGCGGTATCAGTTATCGCGAGCTGATGTACAACTACGACAAAGCGGCTGAAATAATGCGCAGCGCTCTGATTGAATTCGACCCTGATCAGTATTATCCGGTTCATGCGACCACGATCGGCAGGGTGAGCGAAGCGATGGGCTTCAAGCAGATCCAGTGGCCGGGGCATGGTGTCGGTGACAACCAGCCGTTCCAGTATCTCGACCGCGAATACATGACGGCAGATGAATATGACGATTACATTTTTGACCCGACCGGATTTTACCTGAATAAATATCTGCCGCGAGTCGGAGAGGCGTTCGAAGGGTTGGAAGAGCTGCCGAAGTTTGCCGGACTGTACTATAACCATCTGCTCGCCCAGATGCGCCACTTCGGCAACCCCGGCGCGGTCCGCGCTCTGGCGGCCCTGCAGAAGATGGCTGAGGAATCACAGCGGTTCATCATGCACAAGATCGGCTTCGAAAAAGATATGGCGAGCCTCGGTTTTCCGGTTACCCATGGAGCGGCGACGAATGCGCCGTTTGATTACTTCGGTGATTACTTCCGTGGCGCCAAGGGTATCCTGACCGATATGCGCCGTCGCCCCGACAAGCTGCTCGAAGCGATGGAAAAGGCCGGAGTGCTGCTTCTGCGCCATGCGCTCGCAAACGCCAAGGCAAGCGGCAATGCCTTCGTATTCATACCGATACACTGGGCTCCGGACTCGTTCATGTCTCAGGAGCAGTTTCTGAAGTTCTGGTGGCCGCAATGCCGGAAGATTATCCTCGGGTTGATAGAAAATGATCTGATACCGATCTGTCTCTGGGAATCGGTCTGCACCAAGCGGATGGAAGCGATCGGCGATATTCCCGCCGGCAAGGCGATCTACTGGTTTGAGCGATCAGATCTGGTAACGGCAAAAGAGGTTCTGGGAGATGTCGTCTGTCTGCGCGGCAATGTGTCGCCTTCACTGATGACAACAGGGTCTCCCGAAGAAGTGGACGCATCCTGCCGTCATCTGATCGAAACGGTCGGCAAGGGAGGGGGGTTTATTCTCGATTGTGCCTTCGGTATTCCGGATGAAACGCCGCTTGAAAATGTGCGGGCCATGTATCAATCCGTGCAAAAATATAACGCCTGAGAGAATCCATGCCAGTAATCGGTACAATAGATATTCCGGCAGCGCTTGCGGTTTTGGAAAAACGGCCTTCCCGAGCCGGCACGGCGCCAAAGCTCCGTCATGCCGCAGTAACGATGATCCGGGCGGGGGCACTGGCACAGCCTGCGTTCAGCTTTCGCATCGTGCCGGTGCACACCTCGAGCGCTGCTGATTTTGCTTTTGGCGAGAGCAGACTGCGAGTTCCGGCTCTGGCGGATGTTGCAGCGAACGTGTCTGCCGTGGCCTCAGTCGTCTGCACGCTCGGCAGATCACTGGAAGCACGTGTTTCAGCCCTCTGTGTCGAACGTAAGTTATCGCTTGCGCTCGCCCTCGACGAAGTCGGCAACGAACTGCTGCTGAATTCTGTCCGCCAGGCGCTGCTGCAGATACGCCGCGAGGCCCGGCGGCAATGTCTCTCCTCGGGTAACTCGTTTTCTCCCGGCTGCAGCGGATTCAGTCTCGACCAGCAGACGGGAGTCGTCGTCCTGGCCGGTGGTGACCGCCTCGGCATCTCCGTGACATCACACGGCATGCTGACCCCGGTTAAATCCCGCTCGCTGATTGTTCCCATCGGTGCCGGGCTCTCTGCCCAGCCGCTCCACAGGCGCTGTGACGACTGTTCATCACGGAAACAGTGCCGGTACCAGGGCTTATGAAAAAACATCCGGCACGTCATATGGTCAGGTTTGCCAACCTTGATCGCGTCATTGCGGCATTCGAAGGGGAAACCCTCCTGCAGAGCGCCCGCCGAGCGGGCGTTCGCATTGCCGGTGCCTGTGGCGGCCGTGGCGTCTGCGGCAGCTGTCACGTCAGGATCCTTTCCGGTCAGACCGGTATCCACCCTGGGCAGCAGGAACAACCCGAAAACGGCACCACATGGATTCGAGCCTGTCAGGTTGAGCCGCTCAGTGACCTGGTTGTGGAGGTGTCGCCCCGCGCGCGTGCTGCACAAGTCAGGGCAGACGTTCAATGCCTTGGTGATGATCAGGAAATTACCGGCTTTGTTCCCGGCCGCAGAGGGGCTCTCGGGTTTGCAATTGATCTCGGCACGACCAACATGGCCGGTTCGCTGACCGACCTTGAAAGCGGGAAACGCCTGGTCAGCCTTGGTATTGAAAACCCGCAGTCAGCCTATGGAGCGGACCTCATCAGTCGCCTCAGCCACGCCATCCGCACCCCGGACGGTGCCCGTGAACTGCAGTCAATCGTCATTCAAGGGATTGAATCCCTTGCAGAGTTGCTCTGCGCAGAAATTGCCGTTGTTCCAACCAACATCATCGAAATCGCACTCTGCGGCAACACCGCCATGCACCATCTGCTGCTGGGACTGCCGGTGTTCCGGTTAGGGCGTGCCCCGTTCATTCCTGACACCTGCAGTGCCATCGATACCACGGCACGTGATCTCGGCCTGGACAGTATGCCGGGGGCTTCGGTGCACCTTCTCCCCAATATCGGCGGGTTTGTCGGCGGCGATCATGTGGCGGCACTTCTGGCCACGGAACATTTGTGGAACACCGGTACCAGCATGGTCATCGACATCGGTACCAACACGGAGTTGTCACTGATCCATAATGGCACGATCAGCACGGCCTCAACCGCCTCCGGACCGGCGCTGGAGGGGGGCAACATCTCCTGCGGCATGCGCGCTGCTGAAGGTGCCATTGAAAAGGTCTGGCTGAGTGAAGGGGAAATAATTACCCGCGTGATCGGTGGCGGATCTCCCCTCGGCATCTGCGGCTCGGGAGTCCTTGATGCTCTCAATGCGCTGCGCCAGGCCGGTATCATCAACCGGCGCGGCTATATTTCTCCCGGCAGCCCCACAGTCGCAGAAACGGGTGGTATCCGGAAATACTCTTTTGCCCCTGATGTCGTAATGACTCAGAGCGACGTCCGTGCGGTCATGCTTGCCAAAGCGGCAATCCGTGCCGGTCAGGATATGCTTCTGGCGGACGCGGGACTGACTGAACAAGCCATGCAACGAATACTGATCGCCGGGGCATTTGGTGCCTACATCGACATTTCGAGTGCAATAAATATCGGCCTGTTTCCCGATCTCCCGCTGGAACGTTTTACCCAGGTAGGCAATGCAGCCGGCACCGGTGTACGGATGGCCCTTATCTCTCCAGCTATGCGGGGCAAGGCAGCAGGGTTGGCCAAACGGTGCAGGCATCTCGAATTGAACAGCATGGCCGGTTTCCAGAAAGCATTTATCGGCAGGATACACCTATAAGGAGCACCTATGAAAAAGTTTCACCTCAACATTCTCGGAGAACGCATCAATCCCGGTTTCAAAAGCACCCGGGCACTCTTTGATACGGAAGATTTTGCCGGCATCCAGGCTCTGGCCGTCAAGCAGGTTGAGGCGGGCGCCTTTGCCCTGAACGTCAACGTCGGCCCCCGGGCGAAAAGTGACCCGCAGTTCATGGCGGAAGTGATCAGGGCCATCCAGGCGGTCGTGTCGGTGCCGCTCTCCTTTGACTTTCCGGGTGCCGATGTTCAGGAGGTCTGCCTCAAAGCCTACGACCAGGGGAAGGCGAGTGGACAGCTGCCGATCATCAACTCGATAGCGGAAACCCGCTGGGACCTGCTGGATCTGCTCAAGATACGGCCGTTCAAGGTGATCCTCATGGGGACGGAGCGACTGGAAGACGGCGTGGCAAAGCCGAACAAAACCGGAGCAGAGATTGCCGCCACTGCCAAGAGGGCGACCCTGCGCATGGTGCGAGACCATGGCATGACAGTCAGCGATGTCTACGTCGATATTTCCGTCAGTGCCCTCATCGCTGACACCACCGGCATGACCCGCGCCACACTCGACGGTATCCGGCTTATCAGCAGTGATCCCGAGCTGAAAGGGATCAATATCTCCGGCGGTCTCAGCAATATCGGCCAGCAGCTTCCGGTCAATGCCGCTGACGGCTCAAATCTGAAGGAGCAGCTGGAATTCGCCTTCCTGACGCTTGCAGTCCCCTCCGGCATGAATACCGTCCTGGGCACCCCCTGGCGTGCCTATAAGCCGCTTGACGATGACAATTTTGTCCTGAACACCTTCAAAGGCTTCATAGACCTGACCGGCAGCAATGCCCTGCGGCAGGTGCGAAAGTTTTACAAGGCATGAGCGGCAGAGATGACATGAGCCGCTATGCGGTTGTGACCGACTCCTATTTTGACGGGGAACGGCATCATACCGACTGTCCGTATACTGTTGTCATTGAGCAGGGCAAAATCACCGCCATCGTAGCGGGAGATTCTTCCCGGGAACTGGGTAACCAGGATATTCCCGTTAAGAAAGCGGCCTTCATCATGCCCGGGCTGGTGGAGGCCCACTGCCACCTCTTTCTGGACGGCGGTCAGCTTGAATTCAATGCCCGCACTGAGTACCTGAACGTTTCCGGTGAAGAGATGCTGGCCGTAGCCCGCAGCAACATCGCCGCGAACCTCGCTGCCGGCGTTACCCTGGTAATGGATGCCGGTGATCGGTATGGAGTGAATCATGATATCCGGCTTGAATCCCGTTTGGTGACGGTGCGCTCTGCCGGATGGGCGCTCAGGCGGCCGGGAAGATACGGCGGCTTCATGGCCCGAGAAGTCGGTTCCCGTGACGAAATAGCAGCAGCTGTCCGCGAAATCAGCAGAACTGCCGATGATCTCAAAGTAATCCTGACCGGGATTATCGACTTCAAGGCGGGACTCGTGAAGGGAGAACCACAATTTAATGTCGAAGAGTTGCGTTTTATAGTATCTCTGGCTCGTGAACTCGGCCTGCGCACCTTTGTTCACTGCAGTGGCGTTGCGGGGCTGGATGTTGCGGTAGTTGCAGGGGTTGATTCGATTGAACACGGCTTTTTCATGACCAGCGCTCATCTGAAATCCATGGCCGATCAGGGCATTGCCTGGGTTCCGACGGTATCACCGGTCAATTTCCAACTGCAACGGCCGGAGCTTGCCGGCTGGGATGAGCAGACGGTGACAAACCTTCGCCGTATCGTCGCCTCGCACCTCTGCCATATCGCCATGGCTGCCGATCTGGGCGTTCCGCTGATAGCCGGGTCAGATGCGGGCAGTCATGGCGTGCCCCACGGTAAAAGCCTGATCGAAGAACTGGTTTTTTTTCTCAAGGCGGGACTTCCCATGTCAACAGTATTGAGATCGGCCACTTCGCTGCCGCGAATACGGTGGGGGGCCGAATCAGCAAAGATTGAAATGGGTTATAAGGCCGATGTTATTGCACTTTCCGGCAGCCCGTGCGATGATCCGCGCCATCTATATTCGGTGAAAGCGGTATTCAGGTAGATACCGGAGAGCTTTTCAGCCAGATACGCAGTGTTGACCTGACGTTTAAGGAGGTGATGCCGTCTATTATGCCCGATACTCCAGTGTTTTGTTTCTCCCGTCCTTCGTTCACGTCAACTCTAACCAATATCAGGAGGTACCGTAACATGAAACTATTCAAAATCTGCATGATTCTTTCCGTAGTTATAACTGCTTTGGGAGCCGGCGCGGCTGCTGCTGCACCTGACGTGATCATACTCAAGGTTGCTCACCCCAATCCGCCGACCTCGACAGCGAATCAGCTCCTGATCACACCGTGGTGCAATAAAATCAACAAGGAGTCTAACGGCAGGCTCAAGTGCCAGATATATCCTTCCATGCAGTTGGGAGGAACTCCAGCTCAGCTCTTCGACCAGGCCCGTGACGGAGTGGCTGATATTATCTGGACGGTACCGACATATCAGGCGGGGCGCTTTCTCAAGACCGAAGTGTTTGAACTCCCTTTTATGACGATAAATGCGGAAAAAGGCAGCCCGGCACTTTGGGACTACATCCAGAAAAATTCGCTCGACGAATTTAAAGGGACAAAACTCATCTTTGCGCATCTGCACGACGGTACCCAGATACAGTTACGCAGTAAGACGATCAAAACCCTGGAGGATTTCAATGGGCTCAAGCTGCGTGCGCCTACCCGTATCGGCTCCAGGATAGTGGCCGCGCTTGGCTCGATACCGGTTCAGATGCCGGTGCCGTCAGTACCGGAGGCGGTCGCCAAGGGGGTAGTCGATGGTGCGATGCTGCCGTGGGAGATTATGACGGCATTCAAGATGCAGGAGATAGCCAAAATTCATGTTGAAACTCCTGCGGACCTCCCCAAAGTTTCCAATACAATTTTTGTAATGGCAATGAATAAGGCCAAATACGACAGTCTTGCACCCGAGTTAAAGAGCGTTATCGATACTAACAGCGGTGTTGAGATGTCAAAATGGGCGGGTCAGATATGGGACACGACAACCGCGCCGGGACGCAAAATTGCCCAGGATCGCCATAATACGTTCATATCGGTGACCCCCGCGGAATATAAACGGTGGGTAAAGGCAACCGAGAGTGTCGATGATGATTGGATCAAGGAAGTAGGTGTCAGAGGGATTAATGGCAAAGCGCTCCTGAATGACGCGAAATTATTGTTGGAAAAATACAATAAATAACCATGTCCAAGGAGAAAGCTATGCAGAATATTGCGGTTCGACTGAAAAATGGTGATGTGATAGTCGGAGACGGCGGCTGGGGCACAATGCTCATGCAGCGTGGTTTAAAGCACGGAGAGGTGCCGGAAATGATGAATCTCTCGAACCCTGATATTCTCGCTACCATTGCCGATCTCTATCTTGATGCCGGGGCTGAAATCATTACGACCAATACGTTCGGAGGGTCTTCATTGCGCCTGCACTTGGCATCTCTTGAGGATAAGGCCGATGAAATCAATCGCACAGGAGTTGAGATCATCCGCAATGAGACAGCGGGGCGAGCGTATGTATCCGCGTCGGTCGGTCCGACAGGTACGCTTATTGCCCCGTACGGAAAAACAACACCGGATGAGGTGTACCTCAGCTTTGTCAACCAGATCAGAGAACTGCTCGCCGCAGGCTCTGACTTGATTTGCGTAGAAACCATGACCGACCTCCAGGAGGCTTTGCTCGCCATTAAAGCCGTCCGCTCCCTTTCCGCTGAGATTCCGATTATGGCAACCATGACTTTTGACGAAAAACCGCGTGGTTTTTTCACCATCATGGGTGTATCAATTGAAAAAGCGGCACTAGGACTTGAAGCGGCCGGCGCAACGATTATCGGTTCCAACTGTGGCAACGGAATTGAAAAAATGATCAAAATCGCCAGAGCATTCAAGGATCATACACATCTTCCGATAGCGATTCAGGCCAATGCAGGACTTCCTCTCATGCTTGACGGTCAGACCACGTACCCGGAATCGCCTGCGTTTATGGCTGAAAAAACGGTGGAACTTCTGGAGATCGGGGTTCAGATCATCGGGGGCTGTTGCGGCACCACCCCGGAACACATCAGGGCTTTTCGGAGTGTTATTGACAATTTTCGGAGCATATAATAGTCAGGATTAATTGAATTATTAACAGCTCCATTAAAGGGTGAATATGCTGCTGAATACACATACTGCACTGCCACATATCCTGGGCCTGATTGAGGCGTCTGCTAATCTGGCGCAGATTTATCAAGATATTACAATAGGTCTCGCCGTGTTCGACAGAAATGTGAAGTATGTTCATGTCAACAAGCGGATGGCAGAGATTACCGGTAAATCTGTTGACCAGCATGCCGGTATGTCACTGCAGGAGATTAATCCCCGGATCGCTTTGGCTCTGGAGGTCATTTTAAAAAATGTTATCGAATCCGGTCAGTCACAGCTGGAAATTGAAACGGAAGTATCTATCTCCTCAACCGCTGAAACGTTGGTGGTCAGTTGTTTTCTGACCAGTTGTTACCCGCTGATGGATAAGGCAGGAGACGTGCTGGGGGCTCTGGCACTTGTCAGTGATATCAGTGCCCTTAAGTTGAGGAATACTGCCCAGGATGAGCTGCTGAAGCTCGAGGAACTCCTCTCTGACCTCTCGGCAGCCTTCATTAATATACCGGTCAGTGAAGTTGACTGGAAAATTGAGCAGGGACTTAAAAGAATTGTTGAATTTCTTGGTTTCGATCGGAGCACCATCTGGCAGTTTTCCGACGACGACGGGCGTCTGCGCAGAACTCATTCCTACGCTCTCCCCGGTATTAAGCAACCACCTTTGATAGTGGATGAAGCGGTGCCGGTCTGGACCAGCATAACCCGGCGTGGCGAGATCTTCAGCGTATCGGACGTAAATGAGCTGGGTGAAGAATTCTGGCGCGAAAAGAAGTACTGCATGGAAATGGGCGGCATTAAGTCATTTCTTTTCATACCACTAAATGTTGGCGGCAATGTCTTCGGTCTCCTCTCTTTTGCGTCGTGCCGGGTCAAAAGAACCTGGCCGGACCTGCTCATCCAACGGTTACGCCTCATCTGGGAAATTTTCGGCAACGCTCTGGAGCGCAAACGGGCTGATCAGACCATTCAAAAGGCGCTTGCCGAGATACAGACCTTAAAAGACCGCCTGGAGGCAGAAAACCTCTACCTGCGTGACCAGATCGATTTCGAGTACAAGCATGAAGAGATCATAGGACAATCGCCTGCCATCCGAAAAGTTCTCCAGCAGGTAGAACAGGTTGCCGACACAGATTCCACTGTGCTGATACTTGGTGAGACCGGAACCGGCAAAGAGTTGATGGCGCGCGCAATTCATAATATGAGTGGTCGCAAGACCCGGGCTATGATCAAGCTGAATTGCGCTGCTTTGCCGGCGTCTCTGATAGAGGCGGAGCTTTTTGGCCGGGAAAAAGGGGCGTACACCGGTGCCACCTCAACGCAAATCGGACGATTTGAAGCAGCCAACGGCTCGACAATTTTTCTCGATGAAATCGGAGAGTTGCCACTTGAATTACAGTCGAAGCTGCTCAGGGTGCTTCAGGATTCCCAGTTTGAAAGACTTGGCAGCACAAAACCGATAAAAGTCGATGTCAGGGTTATTACCGCTACAAACCGCAATCTGGCACTGGAGGTCAAAGAGGGGCGATTCAGGGAAGATTTGTACTATCGCCTGAATGTATTTCCAATATTGGTTCCCCCATTACGGGAGCGCAGGGAGGATATACCGGCACTGGTCCGGGCCATGATCCAGGAGTTCGGAGCCACTTTTGGAAAAAATATCGAGCGGATCCCGAAAAAAAACATGGATTCCCTGGAGGGCTACCACTGGCCGGGAAACATCCGTGAACTGCGCAATGTTGTCGAGAGAGGCATGATTTTGAGTAACGGCATAACTCTGGTGGTTGACCTGCCGGATCATGCCGCCGTAATTCCTTCCGTGGCGATGTCATTTGAAGATATGGAGCGTATGCACATTGTCTCTGTTCTCGACAGCACTGGCTGGCGCGTGCGCGGCAAACTGGGCGCTGCGGAGAGATTATGTCTCAAGCCTTCTACGCTTGAATCAAAGATGAAAAAACTCGGTATCAAACGTAAACCCCCAATACACGAAATATAGAGTGTATGCACGCTATATCGTGTGCGTGCGACAATCCCTTCCTTCAAAGATATTCCGGCCACTTACACTATTTTTTGCCTCTCCCATGAATTTTTTTGTGGTAATTCGGTACGACATATCGTACATACATAGCCATTACGACTGATAATAAAAATATAGAAATATTTTATAGTATGAAATTATCAATAATATAAGTATATTATCACAATAATGACTCCGTAGTTTACAGTAGGCACTTATTTTGCAAAACGCTTTTATAGATAATGTGGCTTCCGGTTGCCGCAGGTATCCATAAAAGGAGATTCTCTGGGTAACAGTGTGAAATTATATCCGCAAGAAGGAGATTAACAATGCAACTCGAGAAAACAACCGTATCGAGCTTTTTGCGAATACTGCCCACGTTGGGCCTGACAATACTTTTGTCCGGGTGTGCAGGCCGCACTTCTGCACCCGCGAATCAGAACGGCTACGTTGAAATCAATAATCCGTCATTCACTATGTCTCCCGGTTCACCGGAAAAGATATGGGTGCCGCGTGAAGACGTCGAAAAAGGGGTTCCACGAGGTGGAGAAGTTATCAAAAGAGGCTATGAGTCACTGAAGGGGACAGTGTCAACTACGCCTGAACAATCCCTGGCGCCGAATCTTACCCCCTCTCAAGCCGGAATCACTGAACCGGCAGGTAAGTCAGCAAATATTGTGCAGAAATTCGGATTGGTGGTTGCCGTGGATGGAGATAAGGTTTATTTCAACCTTGGCAGGGAAGCCGGCTATTTTTATGGCCAGACTCTGAAAGTACACCGGGGCGGTACGGTTATCGAAGGACTTGGGCTTGCGCCTGGTGAATTGATCGGCAAGGTCGAGGTATTGGGCTACGTCGGCACGAATGGCGGATATGGAACTCTGAAGCAAGGTGGTCCGGTACGCATAAACGATCTGGTTGGTATCGAATAACAAGCTGCTATAAATGAAGAAGCTGTCTGAAGCTTGATGAAAGGAGGTGAAGAACGGTAATTCAGTGGTTTTAATAAGCCGAAGTCAAACAAAGGTGTTAATTCCAAATGAAATCTGGAGGTAGAAATGTTGAAAAAAATGTGTATTACGATTGCTGCAGTAGTACCGATGCTCGCTGTACATGCTTTGGCAGCTGAACCGGTGGAAAGCAAATTCAAGCTCTCTCTAGGCGGATTTGTCAAAATGGATTATGTCTACAACTCCTCCGCGGTCGGACCCTTTTATCCGCAAAATTCTTTGCCCGCAAGGGGGGGGCTCTAGAACAGAGGCCAGAATCATTACTAACTGCCAGGCAGTCACGCTTCTGGCTGAAGGCGAGTGGACCGGATCTGCTTGGTGCCAAGACCGGTTCGCTGATCGAAGCAGACTTTTTCGGTTACAGCTCATTGTCAAACGAGTTTGGCAATATGCGTATGCGCCTTGCATACGCCACTCTTGACTGGCCTGACACACAGGTACTGTTTGGCCAGTTTTGGGATATCTGGGCACCGGTTCCGGGTAATACTCTTGACTTCCGGCAGGCCGGTCCGGATGGCGCTGCAGCAAACCCGCGAGTACCGCAGGTTCGTATCACTCAGAAATTCAATCTGAGTGACAGTAATATGATCAAGCTGGCTGTTGCTGTACAGAATCCGTCACAAAATGCTCCAGAGGGTGTTACGCCTTCAACTCCCTACGGGCCATCGGTTCCCACAGCCAATGACCCCTCGCTAGGAACTATCAACAGTTACGGGCAGGCTCCAAATGCCGGTTTCCAGCTTTCCTTCATCAGTAAGGCTCTCGGCGCTGCTCCCGGATTCTGGGGTATGCCGATGAAGCCACTGGAGATTGGTCTCTTCGGCATTGTCGGTAAGCAGAAATTCTCGCCATACACAGTAGGTGCCAGCCCTACAATTTATAGGGACAAAGATGCTACCGTGTCAGGGCTTGGTGCCTTTGCGTTCGTTCCGGTGCTTAAGTCATCTGACGGCAAGAGTCGCGCGATGACGGCATCTCTGGAAGCGCAGGCATACACAGGCAAAGGCCTGGCTGTTCAAGGCGTCAACACGGCCCAACTGTCAGGTGCCCCAGGCATGAAGGAAATGCCGAAAGCCTTGGGAGTTTTAACTCAAGGTGTTCTCTATCCGACACAGGAATGGGGCGTGACCGCCGGATACGGTTACCGCAGTGTGATTGGCAGTGCACCTCGTGATCGTGGCACTGAACGTAACCAGTATCTTGCATTTGTTAACACAGCATATGACTTCAATGCAGCAGTGCGGGTTGCCGCTGAGTACGAGCATGCCAAAAGCAATTTCTTTGGGACTCCGACTACTGGTGGAAATGTCGGTGCCACAGCTGACAACGGCCAGATCAATACTTTCCGGCTTTGCGCCATGTATTTTTTCTAAATCGGTACGGGCGTGAGTGCAATAAGCCATCGGGGCAAGATCTGATCTACTTGAGTGAAGTCCCGACATAGCTGTAATTATTGCCATAGGGCACATCCTTTTTTTACCGGGATGTGCCCTCTTTTTTTAATCAGTCCAGTTAATCTAAGGAATTGCCCGCAAACGGTAACGGAATGTAAGATACGCTGCTTATCACCAATCCGCCGCTTATCTGGTGTAGTATCCTACTCCAACAAGATAATTATCCACTTTGCGCACATACGTGTGCTTTTTCTCAATTTTGTTCGTAACCGGGTTACGCCACGCATAACCAAGTTCACCCTGTCCCTTTGACTTGACGATAGCGATCATTTCCTGAATTATCGGCTTGCCGTTGGGATCGGTCAGGGTCTTTGCGTCGCTACCGACAAGGCGAGGGGTCGCTCCATGGGCACGAAAGCGCAGGTCATCAATGCCGATAGCGAATACATATAAATCGTCCTCTACATATTTGCCGCTTAGATCCCCGAATGCTTTAAATGCACCTTTTGAATCATTTTTTACCGCTATTGAAGCTTTGTCGAGCAAACCTCTGGCCTGTTCAGCCGAGGCACGCGGAATATAATACCCTACAGCAATAATCACATCCCCCACTTTTTTGAAATAGGTTACCTTGCGCTCCACCTTGCGATCGACACGATTCAGCCAACGATATTCTAATGTGCCTGATCCCTTACTTTGTGCAATTTCCAGCATCTCCTTAAAGATCGGTTTCCCGTCCATATCGCTCAAGCCTAAAACGATGCGATCGATCAAAACTGAGGAAGATCCGCCGCTTGCCAGCATGACACCGGTCGTGTTGATCGCATAAACATACAGATCCCCCTGAATGAATTCCCCCTGACGGTTAAACGCAGCCAGGGCCTGGTCCTTTTTCTCTTCGTAATATGCAACGGCGCGATCAAGCAGTTCCTTGGCACGTTTTGCATCATTTTGTATGTTTGCGGCTTCCGTTTTCAGAGGAGGGGTGTTGGCGGCAGACGCTGTGCCGGCCGCCAACAAAGGAATTAACGCGAGTGAAACTAAAATGATACGGGAAAAGCAGATTTTCAACAGAGTCGAAACTGTTTTGGATTCGATATTCATTTTAGTTCACCTCAGAGCCACAAATTCATGAAATATATGCTGCAAGCTAAAAAGGGAAATGCCGCTGGCCCATCTGTATTGTAATCCATTTCACTTCCGTCATCTCATCCATTGAATAATGGCCGCCTTCACGCCCGACCCCACTATCCTTGACCCCTCCAAAAGGAACGTGAGGTTCGTCCATGACGCTGCAGTCGTTGATGTGCACCATCCCGGTCTCTAGTCGCAGTGAAAGGTCAAAAGCTTTTTGCAGGTCGTTGGTGATTAATCCTGCGGAAAGACCGAAAGAAGATTCATTGGCGAAGACGAGGGCCTCTTCGCTATCGGCCACCTTGATGACGCAGACCACGGGGCCAAAACTCTCTTCATCAAAAATACGCATTTCCCTCGTTACATCTGCAACGATTGTCGGCTGATAGAAGCCCCCTTCTGATGTCCCCCCGAAGAGAACACGGCCTCCTTTGGCAAGAGCATCCTTGACCTGGGTATCAATAAAACCGCACTGCTTACTGTCAACAAGCGGTCCGATAACCGTATCGTGATCGCGCGGATTGCCAACCTTCAACCCCTTCGCTTTGACTGCAAGCTTTTCACAGAACTGGTCGTAGACATCGGCCTCGACTATCAGCCGGGAGTTGGCCATACAGACCTGGCCCTGGTGGAGAAATATGCCGAAAGCAGCGGCATTAACCGCATAATCGAGGTCGGCGTCCTTGAGTACGATAAGCGGGCTTTTGCCGCCCATTTCAAGGGTAATCTTCTTCTGGTGACGACCAGCCACCTCCGCAAGTTGTTTGCCGACTTCGGTAGAACCGGTGAACGTTACCATACGAATTCTCGGATCTTCAACCAGGGTATCACCGAGGGTGCTTCCTTTGACAGGAATGACGTTCAGAACTCCTTTTGGCAGACCGGCCGCCTCAAAAAGTTCGGCTATCTTCAGCCCGATAACCGGAGTTGGCGAGGCAGGCTTGAGAACGAAGGTGTTCCCGGCAGCCAGCGCCAGACAGACCTTTTTCATTGCCAACAAAAACGGGAAATTGAACGGAGATATTCCGGCAATGACACCTAAGGGACGGCGAACACTCATCGAAAAAACGCCTGGAAGGTCGGATGGCATCGTCTCACCCGTGATACGCCGGCACTCTCCCGCAGCGCTACGCAGCATATTAACGACGAACGTTGTTTCAAACATCGCTTTGCCGAAGGTTGCCCCACCCTCATCGATAAGCACATCGGCAAACTCACTGATCCGCCCTTCGAGAATGCTGGCAGCCTTGAGCAGCACACCCTCCCGCTGAGCCGGCACCGTGCCACCCCAATCGTTCCTAACCCGGTAGGCGGAAGCTATGGCTCTTTCTACATCATCATGGCTGGCCTGATGAACCTTGGCGTAGATTTCCCCCGTGGCCGGGTTCATGTCATCAACCACTGTGCCGTTCGAGGAAGCGACCCACTCACCATCAATAAAAAGCTTATATTCTCTCATGTATACGTATCCTTTCTGAAACTCGATATTCTGATTAGTGAAACGACAAGCCGCCATCGTGAACGATCATCTGGCCGGTGATAAACGCACTGTCATCGGTGGAAAGGAACAGCGCCAGGCCGATAAGGTCCTCAGGCACAGCCTCTCTTTTGAGACAACGGGCATTGAGCTGAAGCTCTTCGAGTGGTGGCAGGTCCAGTTTCTTGATCTTGTCGAAGTTGTTGCCGCCATCAGAATGGGTAAATCCCGGGGCGATCGTGTTTACGTTGATCTTGAAATCACCAAGTTCACGAGCCATAGAACGGGTCAACGCCATAATAGCACCCTTGGAAGCCACATAATGCGGCATACCCGGGACACCTTCATTGATCGATGACGAGCCGATATTAATGATCTTGCCCCCTTTGGCTTTCATGTAGGGAAAGACCGCCTTCATACAGTTGAACTGACCCAATACGTTAATTTCCAGCACTTTCATAAATTCTTCCGTACTGCATTCCATGAAAGGTTTCAAGACGATGCTGCCAAAAATAGCAGCATTATTGAGCAAAATGTCAACAGAGCCAAACGTGTCCTGAGCCGTTTTTGCCAAGGCCTCACACTGCGCAAGATTACTGACGTCGGTTTTCACGAAGATGGCATCGCTGCCCGCGGCTTTAACCGCCTCCACCGCTTTCTGGCCGTCAAGCACATCGGCAATAACTATTTTTGCCCCCTCTTTTGCCATTCCCAAGGCATATGCTGCACCTATTCCCTGTGCTGCTCCCGTTATGATTGCTACTTTTCCCGTTAGTCTTCCCATCTGTCTTTCTCCTTTTAATTTTAATTATTTTTTCAACTGTGCAACCAGCGTCAGCTGGCTACAGGGCCCCGTCACCAACCTCTTCTCCCGCTCTATAAATTGACAACTCTTCTTCTTTGTTGAAGTAGCGCATCGTAGCATCCGCCAGGGCTTCCATCTCGTTCTCGCCAGGATTCAGGTGCACGGGAGCGATAAATGATATTTTAGCTTTCAAGCTCTCCAGTAGCTTTTGGGAATAAACAAGACTTCCTGTCAGAGCAATTGCATCCACCTTCCCTTCCAACACCGTAGCAGAGGCGCCGATCTCTTTGGCGACCTGATAGATCATCGCTTCATACACTTCCGCCGCTTTACGGTCACCCTCGGCAATCCGCTTTTCAATTTCAATGGCATTGGTCGTGCCCAAATACGCATATAATCCGCCACCTCCGGTGAGCAGCTTCAAGATCTGTTCTTTGCTGAACTCACCTCTGAAACACATCTTAACCAGGTCTCCAGCCGGCAGTGACCCGGCCCGTTCCGGTGAAAAGGGGCCATCTCCGTCCAGGGCGTTGTTGACATCGACAATCTTGCCTTTTTTATGAGCCCCGACAGAGATACCGCCGCCCAGATGTACAACGATTAAGTTGACTTCGTCATACTTCCTGCCAAGTTCGGCAGCAATTTTACGAGCAGTTGCTTTCTGGTTCAAGGCATGAAAACTGCTTTGCCGTGTGATCTGCGGTATGCCTGAATAGCGAGCTGAGATGCACAATTCATCGGTCATGGGCGGGTCAGCGGTTAATACCGGAATGTTGAACTGGTTCCCCAGATCAAAGGCGACCAGACCTCCAACGTTGATGGGGTGGCCGCCATAGATGCCGCTTTTCATGTCTGCAATCATTTTCGGACAGACCCGGTAGGTGCCGCCTGGAAGCGGCTTGACATTGCCACCGCGACAGGCAATAGCGTCCATTTCCCCCATAGAGAGGTTGCTGTCTTTGAGTACCTGTAGTACTGCATCCCTGCGGTAATCATATTGATCCCAGATGGTTGCAAACTTTCGTATTTCCTCATCTGCATGTTTTACCGATATATTTACCTTCATTTCACCGGCTGAGAAAATGCCCACCTTGGTCGATGTGGATCCGGGATTGATAATCAGTATTGTTTTATCATTGCTCATGGTGGGCTCCGCTATAAGTTCCGTTATTCTCAGATGTGACACTATTCACGACAGCTTCTTCAACATGAAAAGACGAATATACTACAAGCAGGAGCGCATAATGGACTTGATCTGATCCGGAGACATATCCCGCGGGTTTGCTTCCAGAGAGATATCGTTACTCGCCCAGCGCGCGGTATGTTCAATATCCGCTTCGCTGAAATCGAACTCTTTCAATGATACCTGCGGAATACCGACATCATTACGAAGCCGTTCGATCTCTGCCAATGTTTTGTCTGCGGCAGGAACCGGACTCAGGTGATGTATATCCAGTCCCATTGCCTCTCCGATCTCTTTGAATCTTTCAGGGCAGGCAAGGGAATTAAAACGTTCTACCGGCAGCATCATCAGGGCATTGGCATAGCCATGGTGCAGGTTCTTGAGCACGGAGACCATATGGGCCAAACCATGCACCATGCCCATTCCACCACCCATGTTATAGGACATGGATGCAAGGAATTGGGCCCAGAGCAGGTTTTCCATGGCCACATCATTTTTCGGATTGGCATACCCCTGGCGCAGGTTTTCACTGAGAAGCTTGATCGCCCGCAGGCTGGTGGCATGGGAGACCGGCAGGTTAAGTCTGCCGATGAACGGTTCCATGGCGTGACAGAAGGCATCCATTCCTGTCCAGGCGATCAGATTCGCCGGCTGACATCTCATAAAAGCCGGATCATTGATGCCTACGGAAGGATCGACTCCAGGAACGATAAGTATCAGCTTATACTTCCACTCCTCGTCGTTGATGATCGCAAAGGACGTGCAATCTGCGCCTGTCCCGGTGGTTGTATTGAGTGCCACATGAGGAATGTTCACCACCTTGTAGGTTGGAATCATGGTGGTAAAATGGGGATCAAGAACCGCCCTGAATGCGCGCAGATCAGTCGCTGCCCCATTGTTGGTGAGCATGATGCGAATGCCCTTGCCGGCATCGTGTGAACTGCCGCCGCCAACGGAAACAATCCCGTTGCAGCCCGCCTCCAGATACATTCTGGTACCTTCTGCAACCTCCTCACATTTCGGGTTTGAGGTGACGCCTGCAAATACCGTAACTGCTACTCCGGCATTCTTCAGAATCCCCTCCACTTCATCGATGATTCCGGTACCTTTAAGGCCGGTTGTAACCAACAGGGCGTGAGTTATGCCATACCTCTGACACTCCTGCCCCGCTACCTTGCTGGCGCCCCAGCCGACGACACCTCTGGAATGCTGATTGACATACAGTAGCGGGAATTGTTTTCGTTCAAAATCCATAGAGCCCCCTTTGTAACGAGTGTTGTCAGTCCAGACTGATTCCTGATTTGCCCGGCGCCAGAATATTATTCGGATCAAGTGCCTTTTTTATGGTGCGATTAAGTCTCCGCATTGCCGGCCCATACGTATCAGCCACCTTATTCATGAAAGCAGTGTTGGTTCGATTGATGGCCCAGCCATTTTTGGCAAAGACGCTCCCCAACTCCTCAAAACATTTATAGGCACGTTTTACCTCTTCCGGCTTGGTGCGATCAAAGCGGATATCAACAGTATGACGTGCATCGTACCAAAAGAAGCTGAACTCGCTGAGATAGTCGAAACCATGCTTGCCAAGGATATCAGAGGCGGTCTTCGCCTGCTGGTAACACTCGGTTGAGCGAGCAGCTGCCGAAGCGGAGAACTTCATGGAACCGCCACCGGCTCGCCACATGTCAAGAGGACTCTGCTGGGTGACTCCGCCCATCATCAACTGCTTGCGATACTCGAAAGCCGGATCACCCTTGGCCTCCTTTTCTGTTATGATGCGAATTTTGTCGCCGAAGGCCGCCTTGAAGGTGCCGGATACATACATCCAGTTCAACGCCACCTGCTCTGGAGAGCCATATACCGCGCCGTAGAGATTCCAGGCTCCGACGTCGTAACTGTCCATCAGTTTTTTGGTAGGTATGGCTCCGGTTCCCTTATTAAGGAAGTTACCATTATTCTTCTTATTGTTTGCAAAACCGGTGGCCGCTTCCCATCCGGCATTAACAAGGACACAGGCGTTGGGAACGATCTGGGCCTGGCGCAAAAACATCAACGGCTTGATGATGTCGGAAATCATCTCGTTTCTCGGAAATTTGATGCAAAAGGGCATATAGCCCCCTGGCGGCGGCGCTCCCATCAGCCAGGAACCCAATTTGGTGACGATACCGTTGTTAGCCTGGGAAAAGAGACCGTCAACGTAGGGTCCGAAGCCCCACTTGAAAACCTGCCAGCTGGTGGAGTTGGGAATTCCCCCCATTCCGGTCTTGAGCAGGGTTCCGTCAGCCAGAACAACCTCCATCCCACAGGAGAAGAGAAAGTCTTCGCTGTATGGCGTAGAACCGTTCCCACGCTCGAGGATATTACCAACAATGCTGACATTCGCCGAAGGGGCGGGGGTGTCGAGCCACAAATTGATCTTGTTCTTTGTGAGATGCTGCTGCAGTTCGGAATAGGTCACCCCCGGCTCCACCAGGCAGTAGCCCAACTCACTATCTACCTCGATGATCTTTTTCATATTCCTCAGATCAAGCACGATCTGGCCGCTGGTGGCCGGCGCAGAGGAACCGTAACCCTCATTCTCCCCGTTACATACCGTCCAGAGCGGCGTCTTGTATTTGTTGGCAATAGCGACGATGGCCTGAATCTCTTGGGGTGTCGTTGGGAATATTGCAGCGGAAGGCGTGTGCAATGACTCGCTTTCGGCAATTGTGATTGCAAGGTAGGGCTGCAGGGAAGCCTGATCGGTACGGACCCGATCCGCGCCCAGCAGGGTACGATACTCCTGAATAGCCTTGGCGAATACCTGCTCGGTAATTCCTTTGGGTAGTGCGATAAAACTGCTCATTATAAAACCTCCTCAACTTTTGTCATTACAGAGGAATATCCAGATTAATTCCCGATTTGCCGGGTGCCAGGATATTGTTGGGATCCAGCGCCTTTTTCAAGTCACGATGGATTTTTCTCATTTCGGGACCATAGGTATTAGCCGCTTTTTCCATGAAGGCAATATTGGTTCGATAGGTTCCATAGCCGTTCTTGGTAAACACCTTCAGCAATTCGTCGAAGCATCTGTAGGCCTTGTGCATCTCATCCGGCTGGGTACGATCGTAAAGCAGATCGATGATATGATGCATTTCACGCCAGCCGACAATAAACTCGGAGACATAGTCAAAGCCGTGCTTGTTGAGAATTTCGGTGGCCAGCCTCATCTGTTTGTCGCACTCGGACGGCCGGGCGGCCGCAACCGGGGCAAACCACATGGAACCGCCGCCTCCGCGCCAGTTGTAGAGGCCAAACTCCTGCAGCGTACTGCCCCCCATCATCAACTGTTTGCGATATTCGAAGATAGGATCATCCTTGGCCTCCTTTTCGGTAAAAATTTCTACCTGATTACCGAACTTTGCCTTGAAGGAGCCGGAGACATATTTCCAGTTCAGCGCCACCTGTTCGGGAGAACCATAGAGGGCGGCATAAAAGTTCCAGGCACCGACCTTGTACTTGTCCATGATTTCCTGAAAGACCTTGGGGGGGAGACTCCCTTTACCTTTAAAGAAGGTACTCCGGTTGGTCCCTTTGCCGCTTTTGTCGTACGTGAAGTAACCGGCCGCTTCCCAGCCGGCGTTAACCACGACGCAGGCGTTTGGAATAATCTGAGCCAGGCGCAGCGGCATGAAGGTCTTGACGATATCGGCAAGCATCTCAACTTTGGGGAACTTCATCAGGAAGGGCATATACCCCCCTGGCGGCGGGCCTTTCAAAAGCCATACGCCCATTTTGGTGATAATCCCGTAGTTGGACTGGGTGAAAAGGCCATCGACGTAAGGACCATAGCCCCATTTGTAGGACTGCCAGCTGGTGGAGTTTTGTACCCCTCCCGTGCCGGTGCGGATTACATCCCCGTTTGCTAAAACTACTTCCATTCCGCAGGAAACAAGGAAATGCTCGCCATATGGGGTGTAACCGACCCCCCGGTCTGCCGTGTTACCGACCGGGCTGGCCATTGATGAGGGGGCCGGTACATCAACCCACAGATTCATCTTATGCTTCTTGAAATACTGCTGCAGGTCGTAGTAGGTAACACCCGGTTCCACCAGACAGTGCCCCAGCTCTTCATCCACATGAATAATCTTCTTCATGGTTTTCAGATCGAGGACAATCTGCCCGCGGGTGGCCGGGGCGGCAGAGCCGTAACCCATATTCTTGCCGGTGCTGACGGTCCAGAGAGGTGTCTTGTACTTATTGGCGATAGCGACAATGGCCTGAATCTCTTGCACTGTCCGGGGGTACATGGCTGCCGAAGGCTTATGCAGCTCCTCACTTTCCGGGATCATTATTTTCAGATAGGACTGCAGGGAAGCCGAATCAGTGCGGACCCTGTCATCGCCCAAAAGTGCGCGATATTCCTTGATTGCTTTGGCAAAGGATTCTTCCGACACGCCCTTCGGTAGTGCAATGAAACTACTCATATTCGAACCTCCTCGGTTACAGCTGTACGGAAAACGTTATCCGGTTGCTGTCTTGATACGTTATGTAGTGGAAACTGCCACTGCTATCCACTATCGCCTCGTGGACAACGGCAAAGGTCGCCGGGTCGACCACACCGACAAAGGTATTGGCCGAACCCCGTGCCTCTTCGTACAGGAGCCTGGTTGTGAAATAGTACTCCGTCAACGTTCCTTGCAGGGGGTGAACCGTCCAGTTGCCCGGAGCATTATTGTTCATCATCTCAACAAATTCGCTCGCCTTGCCCAGACTGGGGACATACAGGCATACCCCGGTAATCTGCCCTTGAATGGCGGCTTCAGCCGGACCGGTATGAGCGACGGTTCCGGAGACCGCCAGGGCCGCCCCGGCAGAAAGAAACGTCTTAAAAAAAGCCCTTCTGCTCGTGTTCATCATTTTTTTACCTTTCCTTCCTGCGCAGGCGCCGGTTTGTACTCTGGATTGGTTTTGCGGTATGCAGCGACATCTTTCAGATAGGTGACGATGGCATTCAACTCTTTGGGGCTGACTTCCGAAATCCTGAACGCCGGCATTGCATTAATGCCGAAGCGTGTATTGTTACGGATAAACTGTTCGTGGAGCGGGTTGCCGCTCTTCGACACCATGTCAAAAATTCCCACCGGGCCTATCTGCACACCTTCCTTGTGGCACATGAAACAGTACATGGCAAAGACGTATGGCATTTTCGGCGGTTCCTGTGCCTGGGCTCTTGAGCCCGGCAAGAGCATCCCAAAGACCAGAACTGCCACCACTTGTAACAAATTTTTACGGTTCATTCTCTCACTCCTCATTAGAAAGGTTTCCTAGCACCAGGGTTTGAACTCTACTCGCTACCTTGATTATTCTCTGCATCAGAGGACAATTCTAACTCCGGTACAGTAACGTCCACCCTTGGCGGCACAAAACCGGCCCTCAACTTGGGGGTATACTGCCGAGGGAAATCCCGCTGGCTCAGGCTCAATACATAGCTCGCCAGGCATTCGATCTGATAGTCGCTCATTGCCGGAAGATGCATCGGAGAGCTCGGACTGACCTTCTTGGGGTTTTTGAAATGTTCTATGACCCAATTTTGTTTCGAGTGTCCCCCTTCAAGATTGGCATACGTGAAGCTGCCTGGATCCTTGTCGGCAAAGGCGCTCAAATCCGGGCCGACGGCCCCCCCCTGACGCTCGATCTGGTGGCAACCGGCGCAATGCATTTCCTTGAAGATTTCGCGCCCCTTGATCAACCTGTCCGCTCCGATCGCCTCAAAATCCTTGTGGCAGACTCCACAGCGTGATTGCATCAATCCTTTACTAACCATCGGGACAGGCCAATGGGCGATGGACTTGTGGGCAGCTCCAGCGAATGTTGTGGACAAACCCTGACCCCCGTGGCAGATGGTGCAGCCGTATTTTTCCACCGGATGGTTCTTTAACAGTTCCGGATTCGGATGCTTTGTGAAAGGCTGCCTGGCATCTGCAAAAAGCGGGTCTTCAATCCCCACGTGACAGGAGACACAGCGATCAACCGCACCCCACTCATCAATAACGACCTGCCTGACCTCCGGCTGCATGCCGGCAACCCTCTCATAGAACGCCGGATTGCGGTCACGGCTGATCTTTTTCAGAAGCTGTTCTTTATAGTCGGCCTGATACGGCTTCCATTCCCGATTGTCATCACGGATTACCATCGTGCCGACAAGGGCTATACCGGCCAGCCCGCATATGATGCAGAGTACGGTAAGCTTGCGCAAAACTGCCTTTTCCATCTGCGTATCCTCCATTAGACTGCAAGTTTGGTCCGCTTGTGGTTCACCTTGGACGCATCCACCACGAGAGTTCCCGTGTTGTCCATATACATTTCGTACCAAGGAAGATCCCGGGGGGCCGGGCCCCCCAGAACTTCGCCCTTGAGAGTGAAATTTGAGCCGTGACAAGGACAGGCATAGCCGATCTCAGGATCGTTCCCGATAGAGTTCAGCAGGCATCCCAAATGCGTACAGACAAGAGAAATTGCATGAATACCGTCTTTCTCCCTGATGATCTCAACGCCTTTTCCTTCAATGACGGTACGGCTTCCGAATGGAAACTGACTCACCTCGCCGACTTTGAAGATCCGCGACGGTTCGTACAGAACATTGGGTTTCAGAAAGCGAAAACTCTCGACTACCGCAGCCACAAACCCCAGGCCCAGGGTCGTTACGGTTAGTTTTTTTACAAAGCCCCTGCGGCTCTCATCAGCTGCTTCGTCAGGCGCATTTACAGCCAGAGCTGCCGCTGTGGAATTGGTTCCTGAATCCATATCACTTCTCCTTTTAACGGTAGTTCGCTTCGGCTTGAGTTACAGCCACGGCCAGTACAAGCCCCAGTTCGGTCCCCGTACAAACTGGCCGATCAGAATCAGGACGACCATGGTAATGACAAATAAGGTAAACAGTGTTGTGGCTATTTTACGATCCCTGGAAAACCAGATACCCGTTCCTTTCGGGTTCCTGTCCAGATAGGGCAGCAGCAGCAGGGTCAGCACGATTATGACAGGGGCTACGATCCCGCCCAGAAAGGCCGAATAGCTGACCAATTCCTGGATTCCGACGAAATACCACGGGGCCTTGGCTGGATTGGTCGAGTGCAGAGGGTTGGCTGCCTCTTCAAGAGGGGCATTGAATATCAGTGAAACGCCGAGAATTACGATGGTGACCACCAGGAAGAGCAACAACTCGCGCACCATCAGGTGCGGCCAGCTTTGCAGTGTGGTATCGGGACCCTGTTCGACCTGGAAGGAGTCGCCTTCGACAATTGTCATCAGGGAATAGGTCTTGTTGGGATCTCTCGGGAATATCTCTTCTTTCTCATTTTCTTGCATGACGAATCCTCCTCAGTCTTCTCTCAGGTTTCTCAACGAACTCAGTCAGCCTGCGGTCGTGACAGGCCGCCGTCTTTGCGGATTCTCCAAAAATGGACCGCCAGCAGGATGGCTGCAACAAGAGGAAGCAGCGCAACATGCAGCACATAGAAGCGCAACAGGGCCATCTGACCGACTTCATTACCCCCCAGTATCAGGAAGCGCACGTTATCTCCGACCCCAGGCATATAGGCGGCAATGTTGGACCCGACGGTGATTGCCCAGAAGGCCAGTTGATCCCAGGGGAGCAGGTATCCGGTGAAACTGAGAAAGAGCGTCAGCAGCAGCAGGCAGACCCCGATTACCCAGTTGAATTCACGGGGGGCTTTGTAGGATCCGGTAAAAAAGACCCGGCACATATGCAGAAAAACAAATGCGACCATGGCATGGGCCGACCAGCGGTGAATATTGCGCAGTACCACACCGAAGGAGACGACATACTCAAGGTCTTTCATGTTTCTGTAGGCCAACTGGGTAGAGGGGGTGTAATAGAACATCAGCAGTACCCCGGAAACGGTCAGAATCAGAAAGAGGTAAAAGGAGATCAGGCCCAGGCCGAAGGTATAGCTCAGGCGCAGGGAGTTGATATGGACCCGTACCGGGTGAAGATGCAGGAAGATGTTGCCGAATATGGCGGCAGCGCGTTCCTGTTCCGGAGTTCCTTCTTCCGGCCTGAAAACGGATTCCTTGATGTTCCTGGGAAGTTGACGGATGGTTTCTCTGAAACTGCCTGCTGATTCACTCATAAATAGTCTCCACGATATGCTCAGGTGAGTTCGCTATTCCCATTCTTCTTGACTGTAAAATTCGGCCATTGTTATCGCTCCCGTCGGACAGCGGCGGGCGCACATGCCGCAGTTGACGCAGCGGCTCTCGTCCTTGATGATGGCGGTCATCCCCTTGCTGCGGGGCGACATCCGTGCCAGCGTACCAGTCAGTTTTTCGAGATTTGTATCACCCTGGATATCTGCCAGTCGGACCAATTTCAGGGCACCGTAGACACAGGTGTCTGCGCAGGTTCCGCACAGGATACAGCGCGATCGGTCAAATACGGTCTGGATGCTGCACTGTCGGCATCTGGCTGCCTGCTGGCGTGCCTGGGCTTCATCAAAGCCGATAGTGATCTCTTCCTGGCTCTTGATTCTTTCGACTGCAGCCCGTTTCGGAATCTTCACCGAAGGTATGGTTTCGCAGCGGGTATTCTCGAAGTCAGGTGCCACTGGCCTCATATAGCCTTTCTTACTCAGGTGCAGTTTTTTACCGCGAAGGTACCCATGAATGGCACGAGCCGCACGTTGACCGTCAGCGATGGCGTCGGTTGCATTCCTGGCGAAACGCCAGCGCACATCCCCTCCGGCGAAGACGCCGGGAAGGTTTGTGGACATATCTTCGTTTGCGCGAATCAGTCCGGCGGGGGTGATGTCAAGACCTTTCAGACCCGCGAGCGATGGTATGGTAGAGGACTGACCTACGGCGAGGATTACAGAGTCTACTTCCATGTTGGTTGTGCTGCCCGAAACATAGGTGGGGCTGAATTTTCCCTCACTATCGAAGACCGATTTCACATCTAGAAATTCGACTCCAGTCACCCGACCTTCCTTTCCTGTGATCCGCTGTGGTCCGAGGGAAGGATGAAAGGTGATGCCTTCTTCCTGGGCATCCTCTTTCTCCGACAGACTGGCGGGCATGGACTCCCAGGACTCCAGACAGGCGATCATTACCTGTTCGGCCCCCTGACGCACGGCATGCTGGGCACAGTCTATTGCCACTCCGCCACCCCCGATGACGAGGCAGCGCTTCCCTAACGAAATTTTATCATGGTCCCGCACATAATCTACTCCATGGTAGACCCCCTTCAGTTCGGTGCCTTTCAGATCAAGCACCATGGGATCCTGAAGACCAATGGTAATAAACACGGCTTCGTAGCCCTGCTCGCGAAGATTGGCCAGCGTCAGATCTCCTCCGACGGGGCTGTTCAATTTGAGATCCACTCCCAGTTCAAGAATTGCCTCGATCTCCAGCTGGAGTATTTCCTTCGGCAAGCGAAAGGCCGGAATCCCGGTCCGCAGCATGCCGCCCGGCAGGGGAGCTGCCTCATAAATTACGACCTGGTAGCCAAGCACGGCAAGATCGTGAGCGGCAGTCAAACCGGTTGGACCGGAACCGACTACGGCAACCCGGGCAGGAGGCCTTTGGGAACCCGTTTTTTCATTTTTAGCCCTTCTGAACCGTGACATGGTCAGGAGGTGGTTACCGGTCCGGTCGCTCATCCACTGATCCTGCTGAGAGTAGAGATCGAGTTTTTTTATAACGGAAATGGGTGAAGCAACACCGTGACGGTCGCAGGCAAAACGCTTTAAGGCGCGAATGTCTACCGGGTTGCCCTCACCGGTTTTACGGCAGGTTTTCTCGCAGGGGGCGGTGCAGACACGACTGCATACGGAAACCAGAGGGTTTGTCTGCCGGGCGATGAGGTAGGCTTTCTCGTAATCACCTACGGAAATGGCGCGTACATATCTCTTGGTATCTGTCGCCAGTGGGCACGCGCTTTGACATGCCACCAGAGCCTGATAGTCGTCGATACCCAGAATCTTTACCTGATATTTGCCGGTCTGGTCGCCCATGTTCTCCTCCTCTCTAACACCACTCTAATATTCAACAATAACGTTTTCCGGGACTGCTGCTTTTTCTGCGGCGGGTGCTTCCACAGACTCATGCTCGTTTTTCAGCAGGAAGTGAGACAGAGAGGGGATCAATACCAGAGCACCAATCATGTTCCAGAGAAACATGAACGTCAGCAGGATACCCATATCGGCCTGGAACTTGATCGGGGAGAGCGCCCAGGTGATAACTCCGCCGGCCAGGGTGATACCGACCAGAGCGACAACCTTGCCGGTGAACTGCACCGCCTTTTTGTAGGCCTCACCCAGTGACAGACCATCCCGCTGGTACTTGAGCTGCATACTGAGCAGGTAGAGCGCGTAGTCGATTCCGATGCCGACCCCGAGTGCGATAACCGGCAGCGTGGCAACCTTGACGCCGATGCCGAGTGCAACCATCAGCGCCTCGCAGAGGATCGAGGTCAAGATCAGCGGCAGTACCGCCACGATCACCGCCCGCCAACTGCGGAAAGTGATGAAGCAGAGGATTATGACCGCGCCGTAGACGTAGAGCAACATGGTGCGATTGGCCTGCTTGACCACTATGTTGGTGGCAGCCTCGATTCCGGAACTGCCGGCGGCAAGCAGAAACTGCCGATCTTTGGTGCTGTGCTTACTGACAAATTCTTCCGCTACCGTCAGCACCCGATCCAGCGTCTCGGCCTTGTGATCGGTCAGATAGGCGATGATCGGCATGACTGATATGGTGCTGTTGATCATTTCCGGATTGTCAAAGCAGGACTGCTGACCACCGAAGTTAAGAACTTCCTGGCTCCGGTTCAGGGTGTACCATTTGGGGTTGCCGTCGTAGGTGCCGGCGGTAACCATCCGTATTGAGTCGCCTAATGTTACGGTGGCCTGCACACCCGGCACCTGCCTGAGGGCAAAGGCCAGTCGGTCGGCTTCGATCAGAGGTTCATACTTGATGGCGCCTTCGACCGGTGTCTTCATGATCACGGCAAATTGGTCACTGGAAAGCGAATAGTTCGAAGTGATGTAGGTGTTATCCTTGTTGTAACGGGAATTCGGACGGAGTTCGGGGGCACCCGGATCGAGATCGCCGATTTTGAGATTGAGGCTGACGATAAAGCCGCCCACTGCCAGCACGGCGGATATCAGTAACGCACGGGTCGCCCAGCGCCGTTCAGTGAAATGGTCCAGCAGACTCCAGATGGCACCGGCACCTTTGCCTTTGCTCTCTTCGGTCTCTTCCTGCAGACTCTGTTTCGCTGCTGTGAGACTGACTCCGGTGAAGGAGAGGAATACCGGCAGGAGCAGCAGGTTGGTGACTATCAGTCCGGCTACCCCGATGCTGGCGGTAATTGCCAGGTCCTTGATCACCGGTATATCGATCATCATCAGTACGGCAAAACCGACCGCATCGGCCATCAGCGCGGTCAGGCCGGCGACAAAGAGTCTGCGGAAAGTGTAACGTGCTGCAATCTGCTTGTGGGTGCCACGTCCGACGTCCTGCATGATGCCGTTCATTTTCTGTACGCCGTGGGAAACACCGATGGCAAAGACCAAAAACGGGACGAGGATCGAGTAGGGATCGAGCTCGTAGCCGAAGGTGGCAACGATACCTAATTGCCAGATGACCGCGACTACTGAGCAGAGAATCACCAGGGCCGTGCTCCGTATGCAGCGGGTGTAGAGAAATATGACAATTGTGGCAATCAGGGCAGCAATGCCAAAATAGGTCATTACCTGCATTAAGCCGTCAATCAGGTCTCCCACCATCTTGGCGAAGCCGACTATGTGTATCTTTATCTTCCCGGCCGGTTGCTTACCATCAGTTGTAGCGGCTTCATACTTCTTGCGGATACTCTCTTCGATCTGTTTGGAGAAGACACTGTAGTCCAGTCGTTTTCCGGTATTGGGATCGTTATCCAGCAGCGGGACAAAGACGAGGGCTGACTTGTAGTTTGTCCCCAGAAGACTGCCGACGATGCCGGAACGGGTAATGTTCTGCTTGAGTTGTGCTACCTTCTCCGGAGAGCCGTCGAAGTTGTCCGGCATGACCGGCCCTCCCTGAAAGCCCTCTTCGGTCACCTCGTTCCAGCGTACTGCGGGGGTCCAGATCGATTTCACCCAGGCGCGGTCAACGCCGGTGGTGAGAACAAGGTCATCATTGATCTGTCTGAGAACGTCCAGATACTGCGGGTCAAAGATGTCACCCTGAGTATTCTCGACAACCACGCGGATCGAGTTGCCAAGACCGGGTAAATCTTTTTTGTTGGCGAGATAGTTTTTGATATACGGATGACTCTGCGGCAGCATCTTCTCGAAACTGGCGTTAAAGACGGTTTTCGTTGTCTGGTAGGCCAGCAGCAAGGTCATAACCACACAGGCGACCATCACCGCCATGCGGTTATTGAAAATCAGACGCTCTAACAAGTTGCCGGAATTGTTGTCAAAGTCCTTGGGATCCGTAACAACCGGCATCTCTTCAATTTTACCTGTTCCAGCAGCCATATCTAGTTCTCCCTGTCAGGCATAACAACGTCTAATTATTTGATTGTTTGAAGCGTTGCTCCGAGCGGACCGACCAATGCTATGGTGGTATTGTCAACGGTGGTGACTGCTGATGCAGGAGTTGGCCGTTCAACCGGAACAATTTTGAAGCTTGAACCACTGTCGCTGCTAACGAGAATCTGACCACCCTGGCTAACCAGCACAAACTTTCCTTCAGTGGTAATTGTTCCGCTCACCAATCCTGCCGGTACGCCGGTTTCAATTTTATTCCAGCTGGCACCGTCATCACTGCTGCGGAATACGTTGCCACGCATACCAAAGGCAACGGCAGCCCCCTGTTTGCCGGTAACCCCGAAGAAAGTTCCGTTGTAGGAGGTTTTGATTGCAATAAATCGCCCGGTTTTTTGATCCAGCTTAAAAATAACGCCCTGCTCGGCAGTAATGAAGAGATCCTTCCCTACTGGCCGTATTGAGTACAGGTGATAGCGCTTCGGATTATCGATGCGGTCATATAGGGGCACCCAGCTTTTACCGCCATTATTTGTTCGGAATATCAGGCTGAAGGCACCGACTATATATCCGGTATTTTCGTTTTCAAACCAGACGTCCAGGAACGGCTTGTCCGGCCCCTGATCGGTGAATTTTTTAAGTTCTTCCATCAGGCCAACCACTTCGTACTTCTCCGGCTTGCCGATCTTTGGCAGTTCGGGGGCGACGTGACAGCCGGTGCATGATTTAGTACCCATGTAGTGACTTTCCATAACCTGAGCGGCGGCACGACCGTCAAACTGTTTGATCCAGGTGGTGCCACTGTCTTCGCTATGCAGCACAACGCCGTCATGCCCGACCGCCCACCCTCTCTGTGGTGTGGGGAAATGAACCGCCAGCAGATCGGAACTGACCGGTACGCCGGCCTGAGACCAGCTTTTACCGTTATCATCCGTGGAGACAATCTGGCCGAGTTGGCCGACACTGATAATGCGTTTGCCGGCCATGGCAACACCGTTAAGGACGGCTTTATTGGCAAATCTGCTTTTGGGTGCCGGTGTGTCGAGAATATCCTGATAGGGTGCTTCAACGGCAGCTTTGTCGTCTTTTTGTCCCATCAATGCACCGAAACCATCCCAGAATTTGGCGGCAAAGGCCAGTGAGGAAGACAACACTACGGCTGTTATCAGCGCTATCAGTAGTATTCTGTATTTCATGGATTTTCCTCCGAATGCGGTACTGCATAAATCACAGCTGCTTCTTCCTGCACTTTGGTGTCACGTACTTATATGAATAGTGTTATCTGAGGCGCTCCCGACCACCGGTCGTGGTGGCCGGGAGCGCTCGGTGTGCCAAAACTTAACGAACCCCACCGGTTGCCAGTGAATCAGCCGTCCAATCTTTGGCAGGAAACGGAGTAGTGTGGTAGAGAATTCCTTTCTTGCCCCGCGTCGGTATGGCGTTGATTGCATAGGAGTTGGTTACCAGATCGGTTATGGAAAAAGAATCCGGGAACGGGCAAGGCACATCGTACTGCTGGGTGATGTAGTTCATGCCTACACGGTACAGTTGACCGCGACCATCGTACTTGTCGGCCAGGGAAGCTGCCCAGGAATCTTCATCCAGGTAAAACACCTGCTTGCCGTAGAGATGACGTTTACCCGGTTTTAAGGTGCCTTCAACAACCCAGACCCGGTGCAGTTCCCAACGGACGAGATCCGGGTTAAGGTGGTTTGCCTTCAGCAGATCCTTCTCGGGATCAGCCCAATAGAGCATCTTGTATTCGTTGTACGGTATGTACATCTCTTTCTTGCCGATAATCTTGAAGTTATAGCGCTCGAGCGAGCCGCTGAACAGGAACAGGTCGTCCCAGGTGGTCTGGCCGCCGAACAGTGAACTGGGGGTGTCAAAGGAAAGGTCCGGAGCAAGCTTTGTTCGCCGCTGGCCGGGCAGATACTGCCATCCCTGTCGTGCGCTTTTAGTAAAATCAATCGGATCAATGATCAGCACCGCCTCGCCAACACGCCGGGCTGGCCCCAGAAACAGATCCTTGAGCGCATAGAAGTCTTTTGTGTCAGGTTTGGCCGGATCGTAATAGGGGTATTCCTGGGTGACATCACCATCGGCCTGCATGGTTATGCGACCAGCGGAGTCAACAGTGTAGGCCTTATACCTGATTTCAAAGGCAAGACCATTGAAATGGAGCAAGTGGTTCCACATGGCTTCATAGCCGTCATTCGGGATAGGGAATGGCAGACCGGCATGGGCACCGGTGAACGACAGACCGCCGCCGATGGTCTTGGCTGCAGTCGCTGCTTTCACGGTATTATCCAGAACGTATTTTGGATACGTTGCAGTACGGTGGGTCGGGTAGACATCAAGCCGGAACGTCGGATACTTCTTCAGCATGGCCTTGATACCTTCGGAGAGTTTATCGTTGTACTGGTCCATGTTTTTGGCGCTGATCGAGAACTGCGGCTTTTCCCCTTCAAACGGGTCTGGTCGCCACCCCTTCTTGGTGTAGTTGGCAGGCGCCTTGCTGAGACCGCCGGTAAATTCAGGAATGGTGCCTTCCTTGTTACCGGCTTTTTCAGCGCCAACGAGAGTCAGGTTTTTGCCGAGCTGGGCAGCCTTTTCAGCAGAGACCGCACCAAAGGCGAGGCCCGCGTATGACATGGATAATCCGAGTGCAATCAGACTGGTACGTAATTTCATAATATTCCTCCTTATTTGTTAGAATGATGCTTTTAATGTCAAGGAGAGCAGATCGCGGTCCCTGAGTAAGGCAATCGCGTCTGCAGCGCCGAGACTGCCGTTGACCGCAGGATTTGTTGCTGATCCAAAACCGGGTGGTACAATCTGGCCATCTGATCCCGGATGGACATTGCCAAAGAAGCTGGCATAGGTCAGATCGACTTTGTATTTGGCGAAGATGTCAAAGGAGAGGCCGGCACTGTACGAACCGGTTCCCTTTGTGCCGCCGGTGAGAGTGGCCGAGTTACCGTGCATCCCCATGGAGAAGTTAATCGGCATGGCCAGATCTACGCCCGGAAGGATCTGTTTCCATTCCGGCACGAGGTTGACGGTTACAACTGAGTTGTCTCTGGTCGCGGCATCGTCACCTTGATTGACCGGGAACCCTGTCGGGTTAAGCCCGCCCATACCGGTGAAATACTGGGCACCCGATGTGACTTTGTTCCAGCGACCGTAGGAAAACTCCAGTATGGCGGAGCCGGTATCAAATACCGGGGTTTTCGGCAGAAGTGTCAGAAAGTTAATGACCGCATGCATAGTGTCACCACGGGCACCCTCGGGGGCAAACCATTGGCTGGTCAGCGGCATGTTTTTGCGATAGGAAATTTCGGAACCGACGCTGATGCCCTGTATGCTCTTGGCAAAGCTGATGCCGTACAGCTGGATGTTGGATTTGTAGTCGTAGTAAAAATTGGTCGGTAGTGCGGGGACAGGAGCACCCGGTAATTCAGTCTGTAGATTTCTTGACGAGAGGACCTGCGGCATTTTGTCGGAGAAGTTGCGATAGTGGAGACCAATAGTGGCACCCAGTGCTTCAGGACTATAGGCAACCTTAAGTCCCCAGTCGCCAGAATTTTTTGGCGTGTGGTCGCCAGCATTCCGGGCTATACCATTAAAAGCTCCCGGTACTATCCACGGGAAATAGTAAAATTCGCCGTTGTTCATTAGACCATCAACCATACCGAGGTAACTGCCGGTCTCAGGAAATTTGTTCGCTTCCCACTGCAGATAGTATTGACCGGCGATGATAAGCTCTTTAGTCGGCTGAACGGTCATGGACACCTGATTCAGTGGACGAAAGATCTCTTTCAGCTCAACGCCCGGCATGGCCAGGGCCTTGGCCATGTCTATCGGGGATTGAGAATAGGAAATCCCGTTGTTACCAGCCCCGGGGAAAAATGCTTCACCCCAATAAATCGTGTGCCGCCCGGCTCGGATGCCGACCGTTGTTTCACCGACATCAAATTTGGCAAAGCCGAAGGCGTCCAGCAGTTCACCATCCACTCCGCCGAATCGATCCTTCGTTTTCGTGTTTAAGCCGGGGGCCGGTGCACCGTTGCTCCCTAAATGGTTGTAAAACAAGGTGTCGTTACCATCCAGCTTTGCGTGGTAGATCGGGTCATACCAGCCTGCACCGCTCAAACGCACACCATAATTCTTTTTGTAGACCGCATCCATCTCTGAGAGGAGATCCAGACGGCTGGACACGATGCCGACGTCAAAATTCCGGTCCCCATCATTGTGGTTGACGCTGTTTACAATATCCTTACTCTGACCTTTGAGGCGCTGAGCCAGGGTGTAGCGCAGGGTGTTGTCCCAATTGATGACAATATCCTCGTTTCCTGTATGAATCTCGAAGGCACTAACGCTGCCGCACACACCCATCACAGTCATCGCCGTAACCACAGCCAAACTGATCTGAGGTATCTGTACCCATTTCCTGCTGTCTTGTCTCATCATCTAACCCTCCTTGTTCGTTATTTACTGCCGACACGTGAACGTTCCCAATAAAAACATACCTATAACCTGGCAATCCCTCCTTTCCAGAAATTGCATTTCATTTAATTCACTCCGGAGAAGGGGGCGGTCCGGATGGCGGCAGCGGTGCCCGGAGGAAATAAAAATTATGAATCAGCGTCAGCAGGGCGATAAAATGCAAGGTGTAAAGGACAGAAACGACGTTGATATCAAACGGCAATCCGGCTGCTTGTACTTTTGCGACAATAGGCTTCATGAGAACGCGCAGAAGAGCGATCCAGACAAACGCCAAGGCAATTTCAGTACAGAAGTTGCATATACCCCTGACCGGTTGCTTGAACTTAAGAAAAGGGTAGTAGCCGAAAATCGCCCCGTGAAAATTCTGCATTCCGATAATTGAACCGCCCACAGCAGCGAAGGAGAATGTCGGGCTCATGAACTGGAGGCTCCCCACCCAGCAAGCCCAACCAAGGAGAATCGACAGCAGGGTATTGGCAATCTCACCCCATGGGTGGCCAAGCTTATAAAAAGGCCACTGCTGGAACGTGAGAACATTTGAAAAAGCTTGTATCCAGACGATAATCCAGACAAGTAAACCAAAAAACCACTCAGCCTGAAACGGCCCCTTTGGATCAAAAGCAGCTCCCGCAAAGGGGGTACCACTCAGGTTAACCAGTTTCCAAAGCAGTGCTGTGATAAGCAGAATAATCAGGCCGCCCCCAATACCGCGCACCGCGGGAGTACACTTCTGATTGAGAGGCCAGCCATTCCAGATAAATGCATACCAGAGGGTGACGGTAAAAAGAATTATGCCCCACCAAAAGCCAACCGGAAAAAGAGGAAATTTTGGATAGATGTGCGTTGTAAAGAGCGGTCCTGCAACTGCAGCAGCGATAATAAGAGCCGTTGTACCGAGTCCCGGCTTCCAGATGCCTTGACCTGGTTTCCAATTACCAAGCGGCGGTGCGAATGGCCAACCACCCGAAATAAGAGGACAAAAAACTACCAGGCTGTAAAGCGCGTAAAAAGAGGCCGGCAATAGGATGGTAAAAAGGAACATCGTCGGAATGAAATACATCAAACCCCAACTTGCGGCCATGAATACCACCAGATAGAGCCCGAGTTGCCCGACACCGGGAACTCCCATGTTTGCTTCTTCCTGTGAACTCATACGTCGTCTCCTCTTCCCGAATAACGGTGTCCTGTGTCGACTATAGATGCTTGGTTCTACAAGTTTTCAATTTACAACAGCTTATTATTTGTCATAACTGCATTACTTATTTTTTATGGAGTTGAATCACAGATTATTGCTGGCGATGCACTAACGCTGCTATTAATGAGCATAATATGTGCCAAACATCGTTTCAAAAAAATATTGACTACGAATTAGTGCCGATAATCCCTGTATTAATCAAGACATCCGGGGAGGTAAAATTTTCATACATGCAGTGTGGGGGTGTTTGCGAGTTTGAAGAGGAGGGCTTCAATTTAATCATTTGGTGAAATTTAGCAGCTAATATTTTGTTTTATAATCATTTGATAAATATGTTACACAATCATGGAATAATGTTTTACAGTGATTTACAATGCAGTGACAACGGGGTCATTGTAATTTTATTGATATAATATATGCATATGTTTCTAATTTTATTGTACTAGTTGTAAATATACTATTAGATGACAGCGGTACCAATAACTGAATCGACTGTATGTTCTTGCTTGCCAGCGCTGCCAACACATAGTAATGTAACAGTGTTTAAAATAATAAAAAATTGGGCGTACTCCAATAAATAAGGGGCTGGATATAATGAGCAGTATCAAAAAAAAGGACGTAAACGACATAAAAAAAGAAGATCTGCGTACCCGCTTACGCTTTTGTCCCGATACCGGACAGATATGGTTGCATGAGCATCGTATGCTGCTAATTCATGCTGAGGCACAGGCTACCATGCGCAGAGAACTGATCGATACTCTCGGCTTGGACCGTGCTCGCGGACTTCTTATGCGTATGGGCTACGAGGCTGGTAGCCATGATGCCGAATTCGCTCGCTCACGCCCTGAAGGTGAAAAATTTAAAGATGTGTTTGTCGCTGGCACCCAACTGCACACCCTGGAAGGGATCGTTAAGGTCACCACAATCAAACTTGAAGCTGACCGTGCAGCCGGCACATATTATGGTGAATTCCTCTGGGAGAACTCCTGGGAAGGCCAATGGCACCGGCTTCACTACGGAACGTACTCCGAACCGGTCTGCTGGAGCCAGATCGGTTATGCCTGTGGGTATACCTCCGCTTTAATGGGGCGTCCGATTCTATACAAAGAGGTTGAATGCGTAGGCATGGGGGCCAACAACTGCCGTATCATCGGTAAACCGATTGAGGAGTGGGAGGATGCGGCTGACTATTCGCGTTTCTTGAGCCGAGAGTCAATAGCTGAAAAGCTCATTGACCTGCAAACGCAGGTTGTACAATTACGTTCAGCTATTAATGAGAAAGAAAAGCTGCCGGCTGATATTGTCGGTAATTCACCGGTTTTTCTCTCTGCCTATAAACTGCTCCATCAGGCTGCAAAGAGTCAGATAACCGTGCTTCTGCTAGGGGAGACCGGGGTTGGAAAAGAGGTATTTGCTCGAACATTGCACGAATCGGGCTCGCGCTGTAATGAGTCATTCATTGCCATAAATTGTGCTGCCATCCCCCATGATCTAGTGGAAGCGGAGCTGTTTGGCGTTGAAAAAGGGGCCTTTACCGGTGCACTCTCCTCTCGTCCCGGGCGCTTTGAAAGAGCCAACGGCGGCACTCTGTTCCTTGACGAGATCGGTGACCTACCGCTTTCCGCACAAGCAAAACTTTTACGCGTTCTACAGGAAGGCGAAATTGAGCGGCTTGGCGACCTGAAGATACGCAAGGTCAATGTGCGTCTGGTGGCGGCAACCAACGCCGATCTTAAACATCTGGTCAGAGAAGGAAAGTTTCGCTCTGATCTCTACTACCGTCTCAACGCCTACCAAATTAGCATCCCGCCCCTCAGAGAGCGCATGCAGGATGTTTTGCTGCTCGCCGAGCGTTTTATGGGAAAATATTCAGCGGTGAATGACAAAAAGCTGCGTGGGTTTACTGACAAGGCAAAAAGGGCTCTTCTCGCCTATTCATGGCCTGGTAACATCCGGGAGTTACAAAATGTGATCGAACGAGGCGTCATTCTCGCCCCAAGCGGCACGCGTATTGAAGTAGATCAGATGTTTTCGTCATATAACGATGGCAACGCACTGGAGTTCGGGCTTGATGCCAACGGGGGGCTCAATATAGACCAAACAACTAAATCGGGAAATTCTCTCATCGAGGAAATTTTGAATAGCGCCATGACGCTGGATCAGATGGAGCGTGCACTTATCGAAACGGCAGTAAGAAGGTCCAATGGCAATCTCTCTGCCGCTGCCAGAGTACTCGGAATGTCCAGGCCACAACTAGCCTATCGCTTAGGTCGTCAGGGTGGGAGTGAATCAGCAGGACCTGACACAGCTACACTGCTTGCCAGCTAGGCGACTCTTTTTACAAGGTTTTCAATAGTGGTTTGAAGATTGGTGATCAGCTTGACGCTGTCAGTTATGCGCAGTCGACCTCGTAGACAATAAAGTTCAAGTGAAAGTCAGGTTTCTTATATAGTTGTCTGCCAAGCCCGTTAGCTTCTATTCTCGAATCAAAGATGCTAAAACTCCATATCTAAAATGCAAAATCCCAATGCACGATATATAAGGTGTTGCACGATATATCGTGCATAACCGGCTGTTTCCCTCATTCCGAGATATTCCAGTCACTTATAATATTTTTCACCTCACTCATGAATTCTTTTGTGGTAATTCGGTACGACATATCGTATATAAAAGTCATGTCGACAGATAACAAAAAATATAGAAAAATTTTATAGTATTAAATAATCAATATTATAAGTATGTTACAATTTCTATAACGCATTTATCATGTAATGGGCACCCAATTTGCAAAACACTTTTATAGATAATGTGGCTCCTGGTTTCCGCCAGTTTCGGCTGAATTGAACCATCAAGAGCATCTATAAAAGGAGACCTCTTAAATGACAGTTTTGTGTGATAGTGAACTGAAGAAGAGAATCAGGTGCTCTGACCTCCATGCGAAGATTGTGCAGGCTGATGCCACTGTTCCTCTGTTCAAAGACGGCATGTATCTCGGCTTTTCCGGTTTTGCCGAGGGAAATCCGAAGGTTGTGCCGAAAGTACTGGCTGATCATGTGGAAAAGCATGGTTTGCAGGGGAAGCTGCGCTTCAATGTGTTTACCGGTGCCTCCATCGGTATCGATGTCGATGACCGGTGGGCTGAACTGAACATGCTTGACCGCCGCTGGCCGCATCAGCAGGGGGATTCGATCCGTAAGGGGATCAACAAGGCGGAGATCAATTTTGGCGATCGACACCTTGGTATGTACGCTCAGGATTTTGCGTACGGGTTTTATACCCTTGACAACGGCGGGAAGATTGATATCGCCGTGATCGAAGCCAGCTGCATTACCGAGGATGGCTCGATTGTCCCGACGCTCTCAGTTGGCATTACGCCTCAACTCATAGAGAGGGCGGAAAAAGTCATCATCGAGATTAATACCTGCATTCCCTCTCTTGAAGGAATTCATGATTGCCTCGGTGTGGCCCCCCCCCCCAACAAGAAGGTGTATGATATTCAAAATGTCCGGGACCGGATCGGCTCAACTTCCATTCCCTGCGATCCGGGGAAAATTGTTGCCATCGTTGAATCACAACGCTTCCCGCTCGGGCGGCTCTACGGACCGAATGACAATAAGTCAATACAGATAGCGGAACACATCGTCGATTTTCTCAAATCAGAGGTAAAGCTCGGCCGCCTGCCCGCTAACCTGCTGCCGCTGCAGTCCGGTGTCGGCAACATCGCCAACGCAGTTTTCGGTGGCCTGATTGACAGTCCCTTCAGTCATCTTACCGTCTGGACGGAAGTTTTTCAGGACATTCTGCTCGATCTGTTCGACTCGGGCAAACTCGATTTTGTCTCGGCCGCCTCTTTTGCCTTCTCCGAACAGGCGATCAACCGGTTGTTCGCCAACTGGGAGCAGTACAAGGATAAAATTGTGCTGCGACCGCAACAGATCAGCAACCATGCCGAACCGATCCGTCGCCTCGGGCTGATTGCTATGAACACGCCTGTTGAGTTCGATATTTACGGCCATGTCAATTCATCGATCATTAACGGTTCGCGTATCATCAACGGCATCGGCGGTTCGGGAGATTTCATGCGTAACGCCTATCTTTCCATAATGCACACACATTCGACCCGCCCTTCAAAAATGGACCCGAATGGAGTCAGTTGTGTTCTGCCGATGGTGACTCATGTTGATCATACCGAGCATGATATGGATGTACTGGTGACTGAACAGGGGCTTGCCGATCTGCGTGGTCTGGCACCCCGGCAGAGAGCAAAATGCATCATCGATAACTGCGCGCACCCTGATTATAAACCAATATTGCGGGATTACTATGATCGTGCCCTGAAGGAGTGCATCGCAAGTGGCAGCGCTCACGAACCGCAGTTGCTGGACAGAGTTTTCAAGATGCACAGTCATCTCAAGCAGCATGGCACCATGAAGGTTGATAACTGGGATTAATTGCGCCGGTAGCATGCCGGACGTCGATTGGTACAAACAAAACAAGCTGAAGGAGCGTTAGCATGAAACAGGTTTTTGTCACACTTTTTATGGCAGCAGTATTTATGACAGTTTTATCCGGCGGTGCCGGTGCAGCTCAGGAGGTGGTGACGCTTAAAATTGCTCACTTCATGCCGTCCAGTTCCAACACGCAGCAAAAATTCGTCATTCCGTGGTGTGATAAGATCAGCAAGGAGTCGGAGGGGAAGCTTAAGTGTCAGCTGTATCCTTCCATGCAGTTGGGTGGAACTCCGGCACAGCTTTTTGACCAGGCGCGCGACGGGGTTGCCGACATAGTCTGGACAGCTCCGGCATATCAGGCGGGACGCTTTACCAAAACGGAGGTATTCGAACTGCCGTTTATGGTGAAAAAAGCGGAAACGGCGAGCCAGGCCCTTTGGGACTACATTCAGAAAAATTCCCTGGACGAGTTTAAAGGGACCAAGCTGATTCTCACCCATATGCACGACGGTGCCCCCCTCCATTTTGGCAAGAAGTCAGTCAAAAATCTGGAAGATCTGAAAGGTTTGAAGGTCCGTGCCCCCGGTCGTCTTGGTTCCAAGACTCTGGCCGCGCTCGGTGCCGTTCCGGTGCAGATGCCGGCGCCCGCTGTGCCGGAGTCGGTCGCCAAGAGTGTCGTCGATGGTGCCAGTCTTCCCTGGGAGGCAATGACCGGTCTCAAAATGCAGGAGATCTGTAAGACCCACACAGAAACCGGGCCGGGACATGCGACTGTCTCCAATACGTTTTTGGTTTTTGCCATGAACCTGGCCAAATACAACAGCCTCTCTCCGGAACTGAAAAAGGTTATCGACCAGAACAGCGGTCGTGAAGCGTCCAAATGGGCCGGCAAATTATGGGACAGCTTCCAGCCCCCGGCACGTAAAATCGCGCAGGACCGCCACAACACCATCAACTATCTGACCGATGCAGAGTACAGTCGCTGGATAAAGGCGACGGAAACAGTTGATGATGAGTGGATGAAGGAGGTTGCTGCCAAGGGTGGCAACGGCCAGGCGCTGATAAATGACGCCAAAGCACTTTTGAAAAAGTACAACGATTAAAATATGCAATTCGAACCATCCAAGCCGGTTCTGGAGTTTCTGGGGCGACTGCATGTCGATCTGACGGCTCCGGCATGGGAACTGGGGGAGACTTCCGCTCTCGGCAGACGCCGCATCATCCCCATCACCGGCGGTACCTTTGAAGGACCTGATTTCAGGGGAAAGATACTCAATAATGGTGCCGACTGGCAGGTTGTGACGGGGGATGGAGTGGCGATCATCGACACCAGGTACCTGCTGCAGACCGATGACGAACAGTACGTCTATCTGCAGACAAAAGGCTTTCGCTTCGGTCCTCCGGATGTTATGACGAGGGTTGTGAAAGGTGAGTCCGTCGACCCGGCGCTGTACCATTTCAGGATAACCATGCAGTTTGAGACCGGAGCCAAAAAATATGACTACCTTAACCGGCAGGTCGGCGTCGGGAGTGCCATGCGCCTGGGCAGCGCAGTGGTCTATGACGCCTATTTGTTGAAGTAACGGTGTTAATTGACGTGCCCGAACTGAAAATGCAATAAAGTGGGTTAAATAACGACCGCATCATGTGATGACGGAAGTTATTTGAGGCCATGGTCATGGTTGTCTCCCATTCGACTGTGACCATGGCTTTCACTGACAAGCCAACCGCGTGATGCTATCAACAGAAAGGATCCCATGGATTTTTCGATTTTATTAATACTGTCCCAGGATGCCGTAACCAACAGCGCAATTTATGCCCTGCTGGCAATGGCTTTGATCCTTGTTTTCGGTGTCACGCGGGTGGTCTTTATTCCCCAGGGCGAATTTGTCTCCTACGGTGCCTTGACGATTGCCAGTCTTCAACTCGGTGCCATTCCCGGCACCGTCTGGCTCCTGATCATCCTGGCGTGCCTGGCGGCGGTTATGGAAACTGCCCGTCTGCTGTCATCAGGAGCTGGTCGACAGCTGCCCAAGGCTCTTGTCGTTACCCTTGGGCCGCCACTAGCCATCGCTGCCCTGGTAAAACTGTGTGCGCCGCTGCATCTTCCCCTCGGCTGGCAGGTACTGCTGACCATGCTGATTGTCATCCCGATGGGACCACTGATCTACCGGGTGGCCTTTCGTCCACTCGCGGATGCGAGCCCTCTCGTACTGCTGATAGCCGCTGTAGCGGTTCACTTCGTACTGGTCGGGCTCGGACTGCTCTTTTTTGGCGCAGAGGGGGTGCGTACCCCCCCTTTTTCGGATGCTCAACTGACAATCGGCACCCTGGCCGTCTCCGGACAGAGCCTCTGTGTCTATGCCACCAGCTTCCTGTTCCTCGCACTCCTCGCCTGGTTCTTTAACAAAACCCTCTACGGCAAAGCATTGCGCGCCGTCGCCTTCAACCGCAACGGCGCCCGCCTGGTCGGCATCAGTCCTCATCTGTCCGGTACCGTCACCTTCGCACTGGCATCGTTCATAGGCTGTCTGTCGGGAATACTCATCGGGCCGATCACCACCATCTACTACGACTCCGGTTTTCTGATCGGCCTCAAAGGCTTCGTCGGTGCCATCGTCGGCGGCCTCGCCAGCTATCCGCTCGCCGCAGCCGGTGCTCTCATGGTCGGCTTTTCAGAATCATTTTCATCATTCTGGCTCAGTGGCTATAAAGACGTCGTCGTCTTTACCATGATCATCCCGGTCCTGTTGTGGCGGTCACTCTCCAGCGTTCATTACGAGGAAGAAGAATGATACGCCGCGTCGGAACCATCACGTTTTTATTGATCCTGCTGCTTGTACCGCTGCTCCCCCCCTTCTATCTCACCATGGGGAGTTACATCGGCCTCTACAGCATGGTCGCCATCGGCATGGTCCTCCTAACCGGAGTTGCCGGACTGACCTCCTTTGGCCAGGCCGCCTTTATGGGACTTGGCGCCTACACCTCAGCCCTCCTTACCACGCATCTCGCCTGGTCCCCCTGGTTGACCCTCCTCATCGCAGTGGCGCTCACCATGCTGATAGCATTCATCCTCGGCGCAATAACACTGCGTATGGGCGGTCACTATCTGCCACTCGCCACCATCGCCTGGGGCATCAGCCTCTACTTCCTGTTCGGCACAATCCCGCTTTTGGGAGGATCAACCGGCATATCTGACGTAGCGGCGCTGCGGCTGTTCGGGTGGGAACTGCGTGACGAACGGGTCTACTACTACCTCATCTGGGCCGTCTGCCTCGCCGCCCTATGGATCTCCACCAACCTGCTTGACTCCCGCGAAGGGCGCGCCATCCGGGCATTAAAAGGCGGAGTCTCCATGGTTGAAGCCTTCGGCGCCAGCGGCCTGCGCCTGAAGAACATCGTCTTCATCTACTCCGCCGTCCTCGCCTGCCTCGCCGGCTGGCTCTACGCACATATGCAGCGCTTCGTCAACCCGTCCCCGTTCGGCCTCAACCAGGGCATCGAATTCCTCTTCATGATCACCATCGGCGGCCCCTTCAGCTTCTGGGGCGCCTTAACCGGTGCCACCGTCATCACCCTTCTGAAAACAGTCCTTCAGGGCATCCTGCCGAAACTGATCAGCCAATCCGGGAACTTCGAAATCATCGTCTTCGGCGTCATGATCGTTATCGTCCTGCAATGGATGCGGGGCGGCATCTGGGCTCTCGTGGAGAAGCTGCTGCCGCCGAAAGAACACCGCCCCGTCATCTCCTCATCGCACCTGGAGACGCGGACCCAGCCGCCTCACGGCACCCCGCTGCTCAAGGTCGAAGCCGTCACCAAAGCCTACGGTGGCCTGATCGCAGTAAAGAACATGAGCTTCGAAGTATCCTCAGGCGAAATTGTCGGCCTGATCGGCCCCAACGGCGCCGGAAAATCAACCATGTTTAACCTCATCAGCGGAGAAATCCCCCGCACCGCCGGCAGCGTACACTTTGGTTCCCATACCATCAGCGGCCTCCCCCCCGCGCAGATTGCCCGCCGGGGCCTCAGCCGCACCTTTCAGCACGTCCGGCTGATCCCCGGCATGACCACCCTCGAAAACGTCATGATCGGCGCCTACCTCCGTACCGGCGATGGCATCATAGCGGCCGGACTCAAACTGAACCGGGCAAGCGATGACCGCGTCCGTGCCGAAGCGGCAAAACAGCTCCGCCGGGTCGGGCTCGAAGAAAGCATGTTCGTACCGGCCGGCAGCCTGTCACTCGGCAACCAGCGCATTGTTGAAATTGCCCGGGCACTCTGCGCCGACCCGCTGCTGCTGCTGCTTGACGAACCGGCCGCCGGCCTGCGCCACCTGGAAAAAAAGGAACTGGCCAGATTGCTCTCCGACCTGAGAAAAGAAGGATTAAGCGTCCTGATCGTCGAACATGACATGGACTTTCTGATGAACCTCGTTGACCGGATCGTCGTCATGGAATTCGGCGAGAAACTGGCTGAAGGACTACCGCAGGAGATCCGCTCCAATCCTGCCGTACTTGAAGCATATCTGGGAGGGGTGTAATGTCGGAACGACTGCTCACCGTAAACGAACTGCACGTCAGCTACGGCAAAGTCGAAGCACTCTTCGGCGCATCGCTGGTCGTCGACCGGGGCACCATCGTCAGCGTCATCGGCCCGAACGGCGCCGGCAAATCGACCCTGCTCAACGCCTTGATGGGCGTACTCCCCTCGCGCGGCACCGTCGTATTCAACGGCCGGGACATGGCTAAAATCACCATCGAAAACCGGGTCACCCAGGGGCTCTGCCTGGTACCGGAAACCCGGGAACTGTTCGCGCAGATGACCGTAGAAGACAACCTCATGCTGGGCGCCTTCACCCGCTACCGGAAGGGGGACAAAGGAATACGGGCAAGCCTGCTGGAGATCTTCAAACTGTTCCCGCGCCTCGAACAGCGCCGCACCCAGTTTGCCGGCAGCCTCTCCGGCGGCGAGCGGCAGATGCTCGCCCTCGGCCGGGCCCTGATGAGCAAACCGACCCTGCTGATGCTGGACGAGCCGAGCCTCGGACTGGCACCGCTGATCGTCAAAGAGATTTTACACACCATCAGCGATCTGCGCTCCACCGGCGTCAGTATTCTGCTCATCGAACAGAATGCGCGGGCCGCCCTGCAGATCTCCGATTATGGCTATGTTCTGGAAAACGGAGAAATTGCCCTTGAGGGGCCGAGCGCTGAACTGGCAGACAATCCGCGCGTTATCGAGAGCTATCTCGGGATTGGTGGAGGGGACAGGTGAGAGGCGGTTCAAGGTTCGTGGTTCGTGGTTCGATGTTTGAACCTTGAACAACGAACTTTGAACATTGAACATTGAACATTGAACAAAATCCGGTGCGCTCTTCAAGGCCACCCAAAAAACAAGGAGGTATCAGATGAAAAAAGTTATGGCGGGAATCAGTATTGTTGCAGTCTTGGCAGCAGGAACGGTTGCTCAGGCCGATATTACGATCGGCGTGAACCTCGGCTCAACCGGGCCGGCTGCTTCTCTTGGAATTGCGGAGAAGAACGCCATTACCCTTGGGCCTACCGTGATTGCCGGACAGAAGGTCAACTATGTCGTGTATGATGATGCAACCGACACTACCAATGCCGTGCAGAACGTGAAACGCCTGATTACCGAGGCAAAGGCCGATGTTTTGATCGGACCCACCTCATCTCCAACCTCCAAAGCGGTGATTGACACGGTTGCGGAATCAAAGACCCCCATGTATCAGCTTTCACCGAATCCGGGCGGTTCTTACGATGATCCGAAGCGGCGCTGGATCTTCAATGCTCCACCGTCAGAAGATGTCTACGCTGCGGCACTGTTCAAGCATTTTGCCAAAAAGGGGGTCAAGACAGTTTCAATTATTGCGGTTGATGACGCCTACGGTGAGAACTGTGTTGCTGCGTTCAAGAGGTTTGCGGAAAAAACGGGGATCAAAACACTGACGATCGAGAAGTATAAGCGCTCAGACACCAGCGCTACCGCCCAGGTATTGAAGGCGATGCAGGGTAATCCTGATGCGGTCTACATTGCCGCTGCCGGTACACCGGGTGCCCTTCCGCACGTGGCGCTTGTTGAGCGCGGCTACAAAGGGAAGATCTACCAGTCTGGCGGTTCCGCTAATGCCGAATTTCTCCGTGTCGGCGGGAAAGCTCTCGAAGGTTCGTACATGCTCGCCTCTCCCGTTCTTGCGGCAGAGCAGTTTCCCGATAGTTACCCGGGAAAAAAGGAAGCCCTGGAGTTTGTCAAGGCATATGAAGCCAAATTCGGTACTCGAAACTTCTTTGGCTCGCTTGCCTGGAACGCGCTTAAGGTTGTAGAGGCGGCTGTTCCGAAAGCCCTGAAGGTTGCCAAGCCGGGTACGGAGCAGTTCCGCGCCGCCCTGCGTGATGCAATTGAAAGCACCAAGGGTCTTAAAGTCGCCGGTGCGGTAATCACCATGACCAAGGCCGATCATACCGGGATCAACGATCTCGGCATGTGTCTGCTGAGGGTAGAAAACGGCACCTGGAAACTGGAAGATCACGCCGATTTCAAGTAACGGAAAAAACGAGGAGCATTGGGATGTGATTCAGGAGATTCCGGTTTCTTCAGCGAATCAGAATGGCATGTTTTAAGTCGTTCACAAGACAGATTCATTATTCATTGACGAACTGTCTAAATTTTAAACAAGAGGAGTTTTAATGTTAACCAAAGCCTTCATCCCGTACCGCGGCTACTACAGCACCCCCTTTGTCAAATGGCAGGGGACCCTTGCCAACGAGAACGCCATCGTCCTCGGCGCCGCCACCTCGAAGCGTTTCCTGGAGAGCAAAGGGTGGGACCCGAAAGCCATCGAAT